>PJUB01000063.1_pt1 | contig 96012 bp, 95 predicted proteins | sample 1512141 | NCBI WGS metagenome assembly PJUB01 (sample SAMN08177677, study PRJNA422409) | Soil metagenome, whole genome shotgun sequencing project. | isolation source: Soil enriched on filter paper: alkali lignin treatment | place: USA: Madison | collected 2015-01-15
AGGCCGGTATTCTAACCGACTGAACTACCGCTGCGCTATACATCGAGTGGTGGGTGATGACGGGATCGAACCGCCGACCCTCTGCTTGTAAGGCAGATGCTCTCCCGGCTGAGCTAATCACCCTTCGTCTCGGTGTGGCGCGCATTCTACGGACGGCCCTGCACCCTGGCAAGCACTTTTTAAACTTTCTTCAAAAAAAACTTCATGCCTTTCAAAGACCTAGCGTTGCCGGGTGTTTCTTTGAGGCAGAAGCGGCTGCTGGCCCTGTGACAGGGCTGGCCTCAGATCACCACACGGAGAATAATGCCCGCCTTATGCATTAAGGAGAGTTGCCCCTCATGTGGTTCAAGAACCTGCTGACCTACCGCCTGACCCAGGAAGTCCCGTTCGAGCCTGAAGCGCTGGAAGCCGCCCTGGCCAGCAAGCCGGCCCGCCCCTGCGCCAGCCAGGAGCTGACCACCTATGGTTTCGTCGCGCCGTTCGGCAAAGGCGAAGACGCTCCCCTGGTGCATGTCAGCGGCGAGTACCTGCTGATTGCCGCGCGCAAGGAAGAACGCATCCTGCCGAGCAGCGTGGTCAACGACGCGGTCAAGGAAAAGGTCGAAGAGATCGAGACCGAGCAGATGCGCAAGGTCTATAAAAAGGAGCGCGACCAGATCAAGGACGAGATCATCCAGGCCTTCCTGCCGCGCGCGTTCATCCGCCGTTCGATGATCTTCGCTGCCATCGCCCCGCGCCAGGGCGTGATCCTGGTGAACTCGGCCAGCGCCAAACGTGCCGAAGACCTGCTGTCGACCCTGCGTGAAGTGATGGGCTCGCTGCCGGTACGCCCGGCCACCGTAAAAATTGCACCGGTTGCCACCATGACCGACTGGGTCAAGTCGCAGCAGGCCGCCGAAGGCTTCTATGTGCTGGACGAGTGCGAACTGCGCGACACCGCCGAAGACGGCGGTATCGTGCGCTGCAAACGCCAGGACCTGACCGGCGAGGAAATCCAGCTGCACCTGAGCACCGGCAAAGTGGTGACCCAGCTGGCCTTGGCCTGGCAGGACAAGCTGTCGTTCATCCTGGACGACAAGATGGTGATCAAGCGCCTGAAGTTCGAAGAGCTGCTGCAGGAGCAGGCCGAGCAGGATGGTGGTGATGAGGCAGCGCAGCAGTTCGATGCCAGCTTCCAGCTGATGATGATGACCTTTGCCGAGTTCCTGCCGGTGCTGTTCGAGGCGCTGGGTGGGGAGGAGATTCCGCAAGGCGTCTGATGTGTCTTGAAATGCCGGTGCTGGCCTGAATGACATGTTTCTGCCCGCACCGGCCTTTCGGCATACGGAGGTTGCCTGACCTTCCGACAACTTGAGCATTCCAGGAAAAGCTTCTGTCTGCGTATCGTTCTGCCATGTAGATACGTTCGGTGTGCGGTGGCGGGCGCCGTTGCCTGCCGTTTAAATCACATGACTGAATGATAGAGATGACAATGGATGACTCCAGGCTAGACACCTCGAAAACTTTCACTGGCGATATTTACCTGGAAGAGGATGGAAAAAGACGCCCCATACGCATCGACGACAGTGGCTGGTTACGCATCATGGATGCGCAGGTGCTGCCGGTGACATTATGGTTCGGTTGCTATCAAGAGGATGATGGCGACATCTATATCATCAAAGAGTTTACCAACGGCGGGAGCAAGTCTGATCGCGTCCTGAGTCTGAACGATGATGGCCGGTTGGGACTTTACTCCGGATCGAGCCGCCCTTGGCGAATCCGTAGGCAGGACGGGGAAGTTCTGGTACCGCGCTCTACACCTGAAGCGGCTATAACAGTGTCAACCAAGGGTGGTCGGGTGTGGACAGCGAACAACAGCCAGTGCAAGGCCGCCAAAGGTGCCGGTAGCCACTTTGTTGTGCATATCCATAAAGTGGGCGTGTACCGATTCTGATCGGCTAGCGCTTACGCTTAACTGGAACTTGCCTGGCGGGGAACGGTTGGGCACCATGGCGTCACGGTGAGGACGACCTCACGACGCACCGCGTGACCATTCCGGGGACGGCCCCATCATTCAAACGATGGAGACACACCTATGTCCTGGATCATCCTGTTCTTCGCCGGCCTGTTCGAGGTCGGCTGGGCCGTCGGCCTGAAATACACCGACGGCTTCAGCAAGCCGATTCCCACCGTGCTTACTGTTGGCGCCATGGTCATCAGCCTGGGCCTGCTGGGCCTGGCCATGAAAGAGCTGCCGCTTGGCACCGCCTATGCCATCTGGACCGGCGTGGGTGCCGTCGGCACGGTGATCGCCGGCATCATCCTGTTCGGCGAATCCATGGCCCTGGTACGGCTGGTCAGCGTGGCGCTGATCGTCTGCGGCCTGGTCGGCCTCAAAGTCAGCGCCAGCTAACCCTCCCCCCCCTAACGCAGGTTGCCGCGCAAGCGGCTGACCTGCTCGCGCAAGGTTTCTGGCCGCGCTGCCTCCACCGGGATGGCGGCGCCGGCCACGATGGTCACCCGCGACCAGAGGCGCTTGAAAAAGCCCTTGGCCGGGTCGCGGCTGAAGAAGCTGCCCCACAGCCCCTGCAAGGCCAGCGGAATCACCGGCACCGGCGTTTCTTCCAAAATGCGGTTCACGCCGCCCTTGAACACATCGATCTCACCATCGCCGGTCAGCTTGCCTTCCGGGAAGATGCACACCAGCTCGCCGTCGGCCAGGTACTCGGCAATGCGCGCGAAGGCCCGCTCATAGGTGGCCAGGTCTTCGTTACGCCCGGCGATCGGGATGGCGCCAGCGGTGCGGAACACGAAGTTGAGCACCGGCAGGTTGTAGATCTTGTAGTACATGACAAAGCGGATCGGCCGGCGGATCGCCCCGCCCAGCAGCAGCGCATCGACGAACGACACGTGGTTGCACACCAGCAGCGCCGCACCTTCATCGGGGATGCGCTCCAAGTCGCGATGCTGCACGCGGTACATCGAATGGCTGAGCAGCCAGATCAGGAAACGCATGGTGAACTCGGGCACGATCCTGAAGATATAGGCGTTGACCGCGATGTTGAGCAGCGACACCACCAGGAACAGCTGCGGGATGGTGAAGCCCGCCAGCCCCAGCAGGATGATGGTGAGCACCGCCGACACCACCATGAACAATGCATTGAGGATGTTGTTGGCCGCGATCACCCGCGCGCGCTGGTCCTCGGCCGTGCGGGCCTGGATCAAGGCATACAGCGGCACGATGTAGAAGCCGCCGAACACGCCCAGGCCAACGATCGACAGCAGGATCCACCAGGCCTGCCCCATGCCCAGCAGCGTCAGCCAGTCGTGCGGGACCGCTGCAGCCGGCACATCGCCGGAATGCCACCACCACAGCAGGCCGAACAGGGTCAGGCCGAACGAGCCGAACGGCACCAGGCCGATTTCCACTTTGCGCCCGCTCAGCCGCTCACACAGCAGCGAGCCCAGGGCAATGCCCACCGAGAACAGTGTCAGCACCAGGGTGACCACCGTGCCGTCACCGTGCAGCCAGTCCTTGGCGTAGGCCGGAATCTGCGTAAGGTAGATGGCCCCGACGAACCAGAACCACGAGTTACCGACGATCGAGCGCGACACGGCCGGCGGCTGGCCCAGGCCCATGCGCAGGATCGCCCACGACTGCTTGAAGATGTTCCAGTCCAGCGGCATGCTCGGCGAAGCGGCAGCGGCCCGCGGGATCCAGCGGCTGGCCAGGTAACCGAGCACTGCGGTGCCGACCACGCCACCCGCCACCACCGTGGCGTAGCTGTCGGCCGACATCATCACCCCGGCGCCGATAGTGCCGGCGAGAATGGCCAGAAAGGTGCCGGTTTCCACCAGCCCGTTGCCGCCGACCAACTCTTCTTCGCGCAGGGCCTGCGGCAGAATCGAGTACTTCACCGGGCCGAACAGCGCCGAGTGAGTGCCCATGCCAAACAGGGCCCCCAGCATCAGCGTCAGGTGGTTGGTGATAAAGCCCAGCGCACCGATCGCCATGATCACGATCTCGGCCAGCTTGATCGCACGGATCAACGCGTCCTTGGCGAATTTTTCACCAAACTGCCCACCCAGTGCCGAGAACAGGAAGAACGGCAGGATGAACAGCAAGGCGCACAGGTTGACCCAGATCGAACGGTCACCGTCGCCCAGGCTGAGCTTGAACAGAATCGCCAGGATCAGCGACTGCTTGAACAGGTTGTCGTTGAATGCACCCAGTGACTGAGTGATGAAAAACGGCAGGAAGCGCCGCTTGCCGAGCAAGGTGAATTGCGAGGAGTGACTCATCGTCCTTGGTCCTGAGGGCTTTTCAATTGGAGGCGCGCCGGGCGCGTCAGGCCACAAATCTGCATGGGAATTGCGTGCACTGGCAAGCACCTTCACGCCCACAATGACCAGGTCGCCTCAGAAACAGCCCATCATTCGAAGCCGAACAACGCTCGCGCTGAATCCACCAACAGCGCCCGACGCAACTCCGCCGAACACCCCAAGGCCTCAAACTGTTCCAAAGCCGTACTGAAACCCACCGCCGACTCATGCTGGGTATGTGGCCAGTCACTGCCCCACATCAGCCGCTCGGCGCCGTAATGCGCTTCCAGCGCACACAGCGCCTGCCGGGCGAAGGCGAGGTTCTGTTCCGGCGAGCCTTCCAACCGATAAATACCCGATACCTTCACCCATACCTTGCCCCGCCCACCCAGGGTCAGTAACTCGGCAAAACCCGGTTGGCCCAGGCCACGGCGGGCATCAGGCCGGCCGAAATGATCGACCACGATGTCCAGCCCATAAGGCTCAAGCGCCCGCACCAGTGCCGGAATGTCCGCCACGTGGCGATGCAGCTCCAGGTGCCAGCCCTGCTCGCCAATGCGTTCAAGCAAGGGCCGCCACTGGGCACCGGTGAGGTCGGGCAACGCCTGGCCCATGAGGTTCAGCCGCACGCCCTTCACGCCTAGCCGGGCCATCTCATCCAGCCTCTCACGCTCGACGTCCTGCTCCAGCATCACCACCCCGCGCAACTGCCCCGGCACCGTTTGCAGGGCGCTGAGCAGGTAGCGGTTGTCGGTGCCCAGGAAACTGGGCTGAACCAGCACGCCATGGCTGAAACCATGGGCCAGCAGTTGGCCCAGGTAGTCGCCCAGCGGCGCATCGTAGCTGGGCGCGTAACGCCGCTCGCTGGCCAGGTTCAGCCCGCGGCTGAATACGTGGGCGTGAGTGTCGATGGCGGTCAGGTGCAAAGCAGGAGCGTCGGGCATGGTTCTCATACAAACAAGGTGAAGTTACTTGATGGCAGCGCCAGCCATTTCCGGCGCAGGTGCAGATTCAAGGTTGCGACCACGGGTTTCCGGCAGGCAGAGGGCGGCGATCACCGCCACGCCATAGGCAATGCCGGCGTCGATGCCGATGGCACTGCCCAGCGACATCGACTCACTCATGTGGCCGACCAGGAACGGAAACACCGCTGATAACACACGGCCGAAGTTGTAGCAGAAGCCCACCCCGGCACCGCGCACATCGGCCGGGTACAGTTCGTTGAAGAACGCGCCCAGGCTGGCCGGGATGCCGGCGGCGAAAAAGCCCAAGGGGAAGCCGAGGAACAGCATTTGCGTGTTGGTCAGCGGGAAGAACACATAAGCCTGTACGGTCAGCACACAGCACAGGGCGAACAGCAGAATGTTCTTGCGCCGACCGATGCGGTCGATCAACAGGCCGCTGACCACGCAACCGCACCAGAACGCCAGGATGATCACCGCCAGATAGCCGCCCGAGTTCAGCACCGAGAGGTTGCGTTCGGTCTTGAGGAAGGTCGGCAGCCAGGTCATGACTGCGTGGTAGCCACCGTGGGCACCCAGGCCGAGCAAACCGCCGAGCAGGGTCACGCGCAGCAGTTCCGGGCGGAAGATGCCAGCCATCGATTGCAGGAAGCTGGCGGGGATGGCCTTTTCTTTTTGCAGGCGCTGGAAGCTGTCCGGCTCTGGCACGTTGCGGCGTACCCAGATGATCAGCAGCGCTGGCAAAAGGCCGACGAAGAACATCACCCGCCAGGCGAATTCCTGCGGCACCAGCGAGTAGATCAGCGTGAACAGCGCCACCGCCAGGCCCCAACCCACGGCCCAGGCGCTTTGCACCGTGCCCATGACCTTGCCACGGTATTTCGGGTTGATGGTTTCGGCCATCAGCACCGCGCCAGCCGCCCATTCACCGCCAATGCCGAAGCCTTGCATGGCCTTGACGAACAGCAGCGGGTAGAAGCCGGTGACGAACGCCGAAAGGAAGGTGAAGAAGGAGAACCAGAGAATCATCCATTGCAAGGTACGCACGCGGCCGTAGCGGTCGGACAAGGTGCCACCCAGCCAGCCGCCGATCGCCGAGGTCACCAGGGTCAGGCCGCTGATCAGGCCGGCATCGCCCTTGGTCAGGGAGAAGGCAGCGATCAGCGCGGGGATGGCCAGGCCGAACATCTGCACTTCCAGCGCATCGAGCGACCAACCGCCGAAGCAGGCCCAGAACGTCTTGCGTTCCCGTGAGGTGATCTGGCGATACCAGCTGAACATGATTGTTATCCTTCTTGGTCGTGTGTGTGTTACGGGCAGGCGAAGCCACTGCGCCGTGGCAACGCGGCGCAGACAGGTAAAACGGGTGAAGCGGCCGGCTTAGCGGATATCGATGCGGTAGCGGAAGTGCTGCGCATGGCCGCGCGAGCGGCGCCATTCCAAGGGCTTGCCGGCGTAGTCACGGGCCAGACGCTCGATCACCACCACCGGGCTGTCGGCCGGCAGTTGCAGCAAGCGGCCATGCACTGCGTCGACCGCTTCGGCGGTCAGGGTCTCTTCGGCGTAGGCGACCACCTGGCCGCACAGAGCTTCATAGATCGGGTACAGCAGCGGCCCCTTGCTGTTCAGCTCCACGTCCAGCAATGGCTGGAAGGTCTGGCGCGGCAGCCAGATTTCTTCGGCCAGGACGGGCTGGGCACCCAGCAGACGGGTACGAATGATACGGATCACTTCGGCGCCCACCGCCAGGCCCAAGGCCTCGGCCACCGCCGATGGCGCTGCGAGCGGCTCGATGGACAGGATGCGGCTTTCTGGCACCACACGCTCGCCATTGGCAGCCTCGAAACGGAAGAAGCGGAACAGCGAAGACTGGAACTGCGGGCGGCGGATGAAGGTGCCGCGTCCCTGCTGACGTTCCAGCACGCCTTCGGCGACCAGCACATCGACGGCCTTGCGCACGGTGCCGACCGACATCTCGAATTCGGTGGCCAGGGCCGCTTCGGTCGGGATCGCCTCGCCCGGGCGCCAGCGGTTATTGGCAATCTGCTCGACCATGTGGTCGCGCAATTGTTGGTAGCGGGGCAGTCGAGCATCACCGGTCAATGGGTGCATGGGTCTCGCTCTCGTCTTGTTATCTAAACATATATATGAATTTTCCGAGAGTATTCCCCGCGGGTGGCGGGCTGTCAATCCTCCGCCTGTCGCCAGACACAGTGCCTGGCTTATGCTTGTGGCCGGGAAACCAGGACAACAAGGACGTGGCAATGCTCGCCGCCATCAAACGCTACCCGCACACCGTACGCCTGTTGCTGTTGACCACCTTCACCCTCACCGTCGCCCGTGCCCTCACCCTGCCCTACCTGGTGGTGTACCTGGCCGACAACTTCCAGCTGCCGATCAGCCAGATCGGCTTGCTGATCGGTGGCGCGCTGATCATCGCCTCGCTGCTGAGCCTGTATGGCGGCCACTTGGTCGACACCTTGCGCAACCACACCCTGGTCAGCGCGAGCACCCTGTCGTTCGCCCTGGCCTTCGTCGGTGCGGTCGCCAGCCGTTCGGCGCTGTTGTTTTTCCTGTGCCTGGTTCTGATCAACCTGGCCCTTGCGGTGGTCGACATCGCCGCCAAGGCCGGCTTCTGCGCCCTGCTGCCGGTAGAGCAACGGGCCGAGGTGTTCGCCATCAAGTACACCCTGAGCAACGTTGGTTACGCCGCCGGCCCTTTACTGGGTGTGGCCATGCTGGAACTGAACGACCACATGCCATTCATCGCCTCTGCCCTGCTTGGCCTGGCCATGTGCCTGGCCTATTGGTGCCTGGGCGACCGCAGCCTGCTGGCAAGTGCCGACAAGCCTGCGGCCGGTTTCGGCCAAGTGGCGCTGGGGCTGGCGCGTGACCGCCGGCTGGTGTGTTTCACGTTGGGCGGGGTGTTGAGTGCGGTGGTGTTTGGCCAGTTCACGGCCTACCTCTCCCAGTACCTGGTCGTCACCAGCAGCCCGACCGAGGCGGCGCGCCTGGTCGGCTATCTGGTGACCACCAACGCAATAACGGTGATTGCCCTGCAGTACCTGATTGGCCGGCGTATCAGCCGCCAGCGTCTGATGCCCTGGTTGCTGGCCGGCATGGCCCTGTTCATCGCCGGGTTGCTGGGCTTTGCATCGGCAGGTTCGGTGCTGGCCTGGTGCCTGGCGATGCTGGTGTTCACCCTGGGCGAAATCATCGTGATCCCCGCCGAGTACATGTTCATCGACCTGATTGCGCCGGAGCACTTGCGCGGGGTGTATTACGGCGCACAGAACCTGTCCAACCTGGGGGCGGCACTGGGGCCGGTGATGGTGGGGTTCGCCCTGGTACACCTGTGGCCGGGGGCGATCTTCTACCTGTTGATATTGTCGGTGATACTGGCAGGGGTGTTTTACGGGTTGGGTACCCGAAAAGATTGATGTGTTGTTTCAGGTCAATCGCAAGCAAGCTCACGCCTACAACCATCGTCTGCGCTGACGAAGCGGCACCTGCGTGCCAGACTGATTGATCGGGACCGCGTTATCTTTTTTGCTTCGGAGTCTTCATGTCGTTGTCCAGCGGGCTGATCGCCGTGGTCGCCCTGGCCTATATGGCCGTCATGTTCGCCATCGCCTTCTATGGCGACCGCCGCAGCACGCCGTTGCCGCCGAAACTGCGTGCCTGGGTGTACAGCCTGTCGCTGGCCGTGTATTGCACCAGCTGGACCTTCTTCGGTGCGGTCGGCCAGGCCGCCGAACAGCTCTGGGCGTTCCTGCCGATCTACCTGGGCCCGGTGCTGCTGCTGATCTTCGCGCCCTGGGTGCTGCAAAAGATGGTGCTGATCAGCAAGCAGCAGAACATCACCTCGATCGCCGACTTCATCGCCGCCCGCTACGGCAAGTCGCAGACGCTGGCGGTCGTGGTGGCGCTGATTTGCCTGGTCGGTGTGCTGCCGTACATCGCCTTGCAGCTCAAAGGCATCGTGCTGGGCGTGAACCTGCTGATCGGCGCCAACGCCGATGCCACCGGCACCCGCGTGCAGGACACCGCACTGGTGGTGTCGCTGGTGCTTGCGCTGTTCGCCATTGTGTTCGGTACACGCAGCCTGGATGTGACCGAACACCACCGCGGCATGGTGCTGGCAATTGCCTTCGAATCGCTGATCAAGCTATTGGCCTTCCTCGCGGTGGGCATCTTTATCGTCTTCAACCTGTATGACGGCTTCGACGACCTGTTCAGCCAGGCTCGCCAGTCGATCCACTTGCAGGACTATTGGCAGGAGACGATCAACTGGCCATCAATGGTGGTGCAAACCGCCGTGGCGATGATGGCGATCATCTGCCTGCCGCGGCAGTTCCATGTCACCGTGGTAGAGAACATCGAACCCCAGGACATGCGCCTGGCGCGCTGGGTGTTCCCGATGTACCTGGCACTGGCCGCGCTGTTCGTGGTGCCGATTGCCCTGGCCGGGCAGATGTTGCTGCCGGGCACGGTGATTTCCGACTCGTTCGTCATCAGCCTGCCGCTGGCCGAGGCACACCCGAGCCTGGCCCTGTTGGCGTTCATTGGCGGCGCTTCGGCGGCCACCGGCATGGTCATCGTCGAAGCCGTGGCGCTGTCGACCATGGTGTCCAACGACATGCTGCTGCCCTGGCTGCTGCGCCGCAACAACACCGAGCGGCCGTTCGAGGCGTTCCGCCACTGGATGCTCTCGGTGCGCCGGGTAACCATCGTGGTGATCCTGTTGCTGGCCTACGTCAGCTACCGCTTGCTGGGGTCCACCGCGAGCCTTGCGACCATCGGCCAGATCGCCTTCGCCGCCGTGACCCAGCTAACCCCGGCCATGCTTGGCGCGCTGTACTGGAAGCAGGCCAACCGGCGCGGCGTGTTCGCCGGCCTTGCCGCGGGTATCTTCCTGTGGTTCTACACCTTGGTGCTGCCGATCACCGCGCACAGCCTTGGCTGGTCACTGCAACTGTTCCCGGGGCTGGCGTGGCTGCACGGCAACCCGCTGGGCCTGCCTATCAGCCCGCTGACCCAGGGCGTGGTGTTGTCACTGGCGGGCAACTTCACCCTGTTTGCCTGGGTCTCGGTGCTTTCGCGCACGCGGGTGTCCGAGCACTGGCAGGCCGGCCGCTTCATTGGCCAGCAAACCGCGCGGCCCAGCAGCAAGCCGCTGCTGGCGGTACAGATCGACGACCTGCTGACCCTCGCCTCGCGCTTTGTGGGTGAAGAGCGTGCACGTCAGAGTTTCATCCGCTTCGCCTACCGCCAGGGCAAGGGCTTCAACCCCAACCAGAACGCCGACGGCGACTGGATCGAGCACACTGAACGCCTGCTGGCCGGGGTACTGGGCACCTCGTCGACCCGCGCCGTGGTCAAGGCCGCCATCGAAGGCCGCGACATGCAGCTTGAAGATGTGGTGCGCATCGCCGACGAAGCCAGCGAAGTGCTGCAGTTCAACCGCGCCCTGCTGCAAGGCGCCATCGAGAACATCAACCAGGGCATCAGCGTGGTCGACCAGAACCTGCACCTGGTGGCCTGGAACCGGCGCTACCTGGAGCTGTTCAACTACCCCGACGGCCTGATCAGCGTGGGCCGGCCCATTGCCGACATCATCCGCTACAACGCCGAGCGCGGTCTGTGCGGCCCGGGCGAAGCGCAGGTGCATGTGGCGCGGCGCCTGCACTGGATGCGCCAGGGCCGTGCGCACTCCTCCGAACGGCTGTTCCCCAATGGCCGGGTGATCGAGCTGATCGGCAACCCGATGCCAGGCGGCGGCTTCGTCATGAGCTTCACCGACATCACCCCGTTCCGCGAGGCCGAGCAGGCCCTGCGCGACGCCAACGAAGGCCTGGAACAACGGGTGGCAGAGCGCACCCAAGAGCTGTCGCAGCTCAATCAGGCACTGTCGGAAGCCAAGAGCCATGCCGAAGCAGTGAGCCAGTCCAAGACCCGCTTCCTGGCAGCGGTCAGCCATGACTTGATGCAGCCGCTGAACGCCGCCCGGCTGTTCTCCGCCGCCTTGTCGCAGCAGGCCGAGGGCATGAACGAAGAGGCCCAGCAATTGGTGCAGCACATGGACAGCTCGCTGCGCTCGGCCGAAGAGCTGATCAGCGACCTGCTGGACATCTCGCGCCTGGAAAACGGCAAGATCACTCCGGACGCCAAGCCCTTTGCCCTCAACGAACTGTTTGACACCCTGGGGGCAGAATTCAAGGTACTGGCGGCCGAGAAAGGCCTGGAGTTCCGCTTGCGTGGCAGCCGCCTGCGGGTGGACAGCGACATGAAGCTGCTGCGGCGGGTACTGCAGAACTTCCTCACCAATGCCCTGCGTTATGGCAAGAGCCCGATCCTGCTGGGTGCTCGCCGCCAGGGCGAACGCCTGTGGCTGGAAGTGTGGGACCGGGGGCCGGGCATTGCCGACGACAAGCTGCAGGTGATCTTCCAGGAGTTCAAACGCCTGGACAGCCACCAGACCCGCGCCGAAAAAGGCCTGGGCCTGGGCCTGGCAATTGCCGACGGCTTGTGCCGGGTGCTGGGGCACCCGCTGGAAGTACGCTCATGGCCGGGCAAAGGCACGGTGTTCCGGGTCTGCGTGCCGATTGCCCGCCAGCCCGCACCGGCGCCGAGCGCCCCGGTGGAACAGGGTGGCCAACCGCTGGCCGGGCTGCAGGTGCTGTGCGTGGACAACGAAGACAGCATCCTGATCGGCATGAACAGCCTGCTCAGCCGATGGGGTTGCCAGGTATGGACCGCGCGTAACCAGGCCGAATGTGAGGCCCTGCTGGCCAAGGGCATGCGCCCGCACCTGGCATTGGTGGACTACCACCTGGATGACGGCGAGACCGGCATCGGGCTGATGGGCTGGCTACGCGCGCGCCTGGGTGAACCGGTGCCAGGGGTGGTGATCAGTGCCGACGGCAGCAAGGAAACCATCGCCATGGTGCATGCATCTGGCCTGGACTACCTGGCCAAGCCGGTCAAGCCGGCGGCTCTGCGCGCCATGCTCAACCGCCATCTGAGCCTGGTTCAGTAACCGCTGCATCGGGCACCTCGTCGGACAGCGCCCGTTCCAGCAAGTCTGCCGGCAGGCTCTTGCTGGCACGGGCGCCCAGCAATTTCAGCTGTTCGCTGCGGCTGACCAGATTGCCGCGCCCTTCGCACAATTTGTTGCGGGCTGCGGCATAGGCCTTGTCCACCTGCTGCAGGCGGCTGCCCAGCTCGTCCAGGTCCTGGATGAACAGCACGAACTTGTCGTACAGCCAACCGGCGCGCTCGGCAATTTCGCGGGCGTTCTGGCCTTGACGCTCCTGTTTCCACAGGCTGTCGATCACCCGCAGGGTCGCCAGCAAGGTGGTGGGGCTGACAATCACGATCTGCCGGTCGAAGGCTTCCTGGAACAGGTTGGGCTCAGCCTGCAAGGCTGCCGAGAAGGCCGCCTCGATAGGCACGAACAGCAGCACGAAATCCAGGCTGTGCAGGCCTTCGAGGCGATTGTAATCCTTGCTCGACAGGCCTTTGACGTGGCTGCGCAATGACTGCACGTGCTGCTTGAGCGCGGCCTCGTCGTTGCCGGCGACGAACTGCTGGTACGCCGTGAGGCTGACTTTGGCGTCCACCACCACCTGCTTGTCGCCGGGCAGCATGATCAGCACATCGGGCTGGAAACGCTCGCCGTCGGCACTTTTCAGGCTGACCTGGGTCTGGTACTCGCGGCCCTTTTCCAGGCCTGCATGCTCCAGCACCCGCTCAAGAATCAGCTCACCCCAGTTGCCTTGGGTTTTCTGGCCCTTCAAGGCCTGAGTAAGGTTGGTGGCCTCGTCCGACAAGCGCAGGTTGAGCTGCTGCAGGCGCTCCAGCTCCTTGCCTAGCGAAAAGCGTTCGCGGGCCTCTTGCTGGTAGCTTTCTTCCACGCGCTTTTCGAAGGCATGAATACGCTCCTTGAGCGGGTCGAGCAACTGGCCCAGATGCTGCTGGCTGGTCTGGGCGAAGCGCTGCTCACGCTCGTCGAAGATCTTGGTGGCCATGTCGGCGAACTGGGCGCGCAGGGTATCGCGAGCTTCCTGCAGGTCTTCGAGGCGTTGCTGATGGCTTTCCTGCTGCTCGCGCAGCTCGGCCTCCAGGCGTGCGGTCTGGGCCTCCAGGCGGCGCAGTTCAGCCTCCCGGCTGGCGCGCTCCAGGCTCCAGGCGTGGGCGGCATCGCGGGCATTGTCGCGGTCGACTTGCAGCAGTTCCAGCTCACGGCCCTGGGCGGCCAACTGAGTCTGTTTGACGGTGTTGGCTTCGCTGAGGTCGCTGACTTCATCGCGGCTGGCCTCCAACTGCGCTTGCAGGCCAGCCTGGGCCAGCTGGGCGGCATTGAGGCGTTCTTCAAGCAACGCCTGCTCACCTTGTCGCGCGCCCTGGCGGCGCTGCACCTGCATGACCCACCCCAGGCAGGGTAACGCGCCTGCCACCAAGCCCAGCAGAATGCTGGCAAGATCCACTGTCATGCTTACCCCGAACGATCCTGGATGATTGATGCGCAGCTTATCAGCCCGGCGGGCGTGTTGCCTGTTGCAGCCCGAGTGCTCAGCCCGAGAACCACTGGCGCAGCAACCGCCGCGCTTCCTGCGACCCCTGCCCCGCCGCCAGCTCCAGCCAGTACCGTGCCTGCTCAGGCTCCGTGTGCTGGCACAACCGTGCATATTCCAGTTGCGCCCGCCGATCACCGGCGCGGGCGGCCTGACGCAGCAGTTCATGGCCAATCCGCCGGTCACGGGCATTGCCGCAATCACGGCACAGCATCTGCCCCAGGCGGCTTTGTGCGACCACAACGCCTTGGCGCGCCGGCTGTTTCAACAGGCGCCCAGCCAAGTGCTTGACCTGGGGCTTGTCACCCAGGCGCGGGCTGTCGAGCAACCACAAGGCAACTTTCAGTGAAAAGCGTTTGGGGGGAGGCGTCGATGGCGCAGGGCTGGCGAGGTGTTTGCTACGGAACTTCATGAGTAACAGGTTTGGCAACTCGAAAGGCGCGCCACTCTACTCTTTTTTTTCCGCCGCGGCCTGTCGATTTCTGGAGAATTGAAAAAAATTTAAATGATCTTTTCTTGACGTTTTCGAGGGGATGACCAATCGGTCTGTCGAGGCATGTCGATTGTCGGACAGTTCACTGCTTTGCTAGCACGCCCGTCCTAGAGCAAGCGCTCGGGACAATCCACAGTTCCTGTGGATAACTCGGTGGACAACCCTCTCGCACACCCCGCAAAGCCCCGTGGATTGGGGCTTTGCGTCAAACTGACGATTTTTTCACCAGCTAAAAATAGTGTTTTTTTTCATTGACTTAACCGCGCAGTCAAGGCATTGGCGAGGCTGTCGATGCGTGTTGCCGGGCTGTTACAACCGTTGCCCCGAATGTGAACAAGTGCACCATAAACCGCCATCCGAGTGCACGAAATGGGCACATCAACCTGGATACGGTCCATTTGCCCCCTCTTCACAGCAATGCCAATACACGCCATACTGCGCGGCTAACCCGAACGAACGTAGTGCTTGCCAAGCGCCTGCATTTCCAGTAAGGTGCGCCTTGTTAGTACCAAGCTGAAAGTCAATTCTGGCCGCAAGCGTCCTTGCAACCCCTCCTCCCAAGAGTGGCGCTGCTGAAAGCAGGACCGGCCTAATCGATGATTCCCTCGCCAGCCTCAGGCTGCTCAAGCACGAATCACGTGACAGATTGATCAGGATTCCACCCCGACGGCCTAGAACCTTGGCCCCGGCGTGCTGCCTGCCTTCCGAAGTACCTACCAGTCAGCCCAAGCGCCCACCTTTGATTGCGCTCCCTCTGGCTGCCCTGTTCCAGTCAGGTTCGTTCGTCCCTTAATAAAGGCGTCACTGGAACGTTTCTATCATGCACGGATCATAATCCCCGTGTTTAAAGCAGGAACCTCCAACAATATGCATACCCATCATCAAATTCAGGCTGCCATTGGCACCCTCTCCCAGGCCTTCTCGCCGTTGAAGTGCCTTATCGTTGCCCCTCGCAAGGGCAGCTTCAGCTTCACCCTGGTAGACGAACACGGCGTCGCTTGCCACACCGAGCGCCTGTACCCTGAACAGTACAGCCGTAGCGAGCCGCTGCAGGCGGTCATCGCCCGTACTCGCCAATCGCTTACCGCGTGAGCCGCGAATACTGCAGTATTCAAGCGCTGAATCACCCCATCGCCAGTCTGCCTGAACGTACCCGGCGTAATTGCCTGAGGGCATATAGCCCGGTACGTCAGGCAGCAAACGATTTAAAAACAGCCCTTTACACCACGATTATCACACTACACTTCAACTCGAGCGGTCCTTGCCGCTTCCGGCGGGCCTGATCATTCACCAGCTGCCAAGCTCCAGCGCCCGTCCGGCCCTTATCTGCTCGAGGGCATCATGGGTATCGCGGCGAATGAATTGTGTCAGTATGTGATCCGACCCACCCTGGTCTACCTGAACCGTCACTGCGCCAGCGCCGAGGCCTTGTTGCTGGGCATCGCCGCCAGCCAATCGGCACTCGGGTCAGCGTTGCACGACCGACGTGGGCACGGCCTTTACCGCATTGGCGAACACCGCCATCAGGCACTCTGGGACGACTACCTGGCCCGTGATCCCGACCTGGCCAGTCTGGTCCGCGGCCTGGCCAGCCAGCACGCCTTCCTTGGCGGGCCGCACCTGGAGCTCACCGTCAACCTGCGCTACTCCACCGCCATTGCCTGGATGCTCGTCGAAGAACAGGCCACGCCGCTGCCAGCTGCCGACGATTTACTGGCACTGGCGCGCATCTGGCGACAGATTTTCAACCCCCAAGGTCGCCTGCGCGACTTCACTCACGCCTGGCATACCTGCATAGATCGGAGCTTGCCACAGGCATCTTGAGACGCGTCCTACAAAAATACCGGAAAAAAGGGAATTTTGGTCGGATTGTCCTACAAAACCGCTCTAACTCCTGCGATTGAGGCTATAGCGCAGCGCGTGATTTGTTGGTAGCTTTTCGCCCCGGAGATCCCAAGGAGTTTTCTAATAATGAAAAAAGTCATGCTCAAAACCTCCCTCGGCGTAGCCGTTGCTCTTGCTTCCAGCCAACTGCTCGCCAGCGGCTTCGCGCTCAACGAACAGAGCATCAGCAGCATGGGGACAGGTTTCGCGGGACGTTCCTCTTCTGCCGAAGATGCCAGCACCGTGTTTGGCAACCCGGCAGGCATGTCCCGCCTCAAACGCGAACAATTCACCGTGGGCGGCGCTGCCGTCATCGCCAAGTCCGACATCTCGGGCCGGGGCAGCAACCTCGGGGGGGAAACCGATGGTGACATGGTGCCTTTGGTTGGCGTACCGATGGGTTACTACGTCAAGCCGATCGACGACCACTGGAGCGTCGGTTTCGGCGTCTACGTACCATTCGGCCTGGTAACCGACTACGGCAGCGATGACGCCGCACGCTACTGGGGCAAGAAGAGCCACGTCGAGGTTGTCACCTTCCAGCCGACTGTCAGCTATGCCTTCAACGACAAGGTCTCGATCGGCTTCGGCCCGACCATCAACCGCATCAAGGGTGAGCTGGGCTCAAACCTGATCAACCCGTTCACGCCTGGCCGTAACGATGGCGAAGTGAAGATCAAGGGCGACGATACCGCCGTTGGCTACAACATCGGTATCCTGGTACAAGCCACCGACCGCACCCGCGTCGGCCTTACCTACCACTCGATGGTCGACTACAAGCTCGAAGGCAAGACCCGCGTCAGCACGCCGCTGATCGGGCCATTCAACGGCAACAAGTTCGACGCCAGCCTGAAGATCAAGACGCCCGAGTCTGTCGACCTTTCGGTTACCCATGAGCTGGACGACCAGTGGACCCTGTACGCAGGTAGCACCTGGACCCGCTGGAGCCGCCTGAAAGACATCACCGTGCAGAACGATGTGCCGGCCCCACTGGCAGGTTCGGCGTTCCAGACCATCACCGAAGAACAGAACTGGCATGACACCTGGGCCCACGCGATTGGTGCGTCGTACAAGGTCAACAAGGAGTGGGTACTGCGTACCGGCTTCACCGTCGACCAGTCGCCGACCAACAACCACGACCGCTCGCCACGCATCCCGACCGGCGACCGCAAAGTGTTCAGCCTGGGTGCCGGCTGGAGCCCGAACGACGACATGACCATCGACGTGGCCTATTCCTATCTGTGGGAAGAAGACACCAAGGTCAATCAGGTAAGCGCAACCAAAGGCAGCTACCAGGCCAAGTACGAAAACAGCGCCCACGGTATCGGTGCTTCGCTCACCTACCGCTTCTGATTCGTACCCGCCACACAAAAAACCGCCCCCGTGGCGGTTTTTTCATGCCTGCACCTGCCAACTGTCACCCAGGCACTCGCGCAGATAATCCATGAACACGCGTACCTTGGTGGTCATGGCAAAACGGTCGGCCAGGCACAGGTAGATATCCATCGGCTCGGTCTGGGCGTAGGCTTGCCCGCGGTCGCTGTATTCGAACAAGGGCACCAGCGCACCGGAGGCCAGGTGTGGCCGCACGATGAACTCGGCCAGGCGGGTGATGCCACCATCGTGCAGGGCCATCTGGGTCAGGGCATCGATGTCATCGCTGATCAATACGCTGCCGAATTCCGCCTCGAAGCGCAGGCCGTCGCGCATGAAGCCCCAACGCAGAAAGCGCCCATCCACCGGATAGCGAAACACCAGGCAGCGGTGGTCGCGCAGGGCCTCAGGCGTGGCGGGTACGCCAGCGCTTTGCAGGTAACCGGGTGAGGCGCAGCAGATGAACGGGATACGGGCAATGTGCCGGGCCATTAGCTGGTTTTCCAGCTGAGGGGCTATACGCAGGCTCACGTCGACGTCTTCTCGGGCATGGTTCACTCGGCGATCAGTCGTTACCAACTCTATCGAAAGCAATGGGTAGCGGGCACTGAAGGCAGGTATCAGCGGCGCCAGCACGTGACGACCGAACGCTGAAGTCGAGGCAATACATAACCGCCCCTGGGGTTCGCTGTCGGGGGTGGTGACCGCCTGTTCGGCCAGCGCCAGGTCACGCTCGATATGCTTCACACGCTCGTAATACTGGGCGCCAGCGGGGGTCACAGCCATGCTGCGTGTGGTACGGCTGAGCAGTCGCACCTGCAAGTGGCCCTCTAGCCGAGCCAGGTTCTGGCTGACCGCGGCCGGGCTGAGCCCCAGACTGCGGGCGCCAGCGGCAATGCTGCCGGCTTCGACAACCTTGATGAAACTGCGGATGGCGTTGAGCAGGTCCATTTGAGCCCTTGGATTCGTAAGAATCTCTTTATAAAGAACTCAATCCTGCGGGTCTACAGGTGCAGGAGGATGCGTTGCTAACCTGCGCCTCCACTCACCTTTCAGGAGTTCGCATGAGGAACCTGTCCCAGTCGCGCAGCCGACGCAAGTTACGCCCGGGCGCCACACCTTACGTTTTTGCCTTTTACATGTCGTCGATCATGGCACTGCTGATGTGCTTCGTGATCACAGCGGCCAATGCCGGGGTTAACCCGGAGTACCTGAGCAGTGTGCTGAAGGCCTATCAATTGGCAATGCCGGTGGCGTTTGTCTGTGTGTTGATGGTGAGGCCGGTGGTGGTGCGGCTGGTGGCGATGACGGTGCATGCGAACTGAAGTAACAACAGCGGACGCATCTCCCGCTCCCGCTCTCGCTCTCGCTCTCGCTCTCGTTCTTGATCTTGATCTTGATCTTGATCTTGATCTTGATCTTGATCTTCGCGACTTCAGGAGGCCGAACGCAGGCCTTGCGGAGTGAGGTGACGGGCATGGATGCCCGTCAAGCGCTGGGCCCCAGGATGGGGCCTGCAGCGCGGTCCTCCCGGGAGCAAGGCCGGAGTGAGGGAACCCCGAAGCGCAGCGTAGGGGCCGGATGATGGGAGCGCAGCGTTTTTTGGTTACTTTTTGTCGCGTTTGACAAAAAGTGACTCGCCGTAAGGGCGAAAAGGTGAGTCAGCGTCGCCAAAGCAAATGGACTTTGCGCCACATAAGAACCAGCACTTTTTTGCTTTTAGCTTTTAGCTTTTCGCTTTTCGCTTTTCGCTTTTCGCTTTTCGCTTTTCGCTATCAGTCCTCAGCATCAAACACAGTCAGAAAACCGCCTCACTGCTGCGAAGCGATGGCCTTTTCGATAGCAGCCCTGAACGCCGGGTCATCCGGTTTGGTCAGGCTGGAGAAATTCCCAATCACCTTACCCTTACGGTCCACCACGTATTTGTAGAAATTCCACTTCGGCGCACTGCTCTGGCTGGCCAATTCAGCGAACAGTGGTATCGCATCCCTACCCCGTACCGGCTGCGTCTTGGTCATGGTGAAGGTGACACCGTAGTTGGCATAGCAAACCTTGGCGGTCTTCTCACTGTCGGCATCTTCCTGCTTGAAGTCATTGGACGGCACGCCCAGCATTTCCAGGCCTTGCTCGTGATACTCCTTGTACGTCGCCTCAAGCCCCTCGAACTGCGGCGCAAAACCGCAATAGCTGGCGGTATTGACCACCACCAGCGGTTTGCCGGCGAAGCGCTGGCACAGGTCGACCTGACCCTTCCCACGCAATTCCGGCAGGCTACCCTGCAACACGGCCGGGCAATCGGCAGCCCAGCTCGATGTGCTGGCTAGCAGGGCCAGCACCGGCACCATCAACCAATGTGCACGCATGATTCGTTTCTCCCGCATGACGATCCTTGAGCTTGCAGGGTAGCGCCTAACAAACACCCATGCCCAGTTGCATCAATGCCATCCCCCCCTGATGCCAGCCCCACCACACCAGCGCCAACAGCGCCAAAGCAGCAAGGGCCAGCAGCCCACGGGCCAGGTAGCGGTTCATGCGGCCTGGGCCTGCAAGCGGGCAACCGGACGCTCGCGCACCGGCCAATTAAGGGCGGCAGCCAGCAGGCTGAGCAGGATGGAAATCTGCCAGACCAGGTCGTAGCTGCCAGTGCGGTCATACACCACCCCACCCAACCAGCCACCGAGGAAGGCCCCAAGCTGGTGGAACAGGAAGACGATACCGCCGAGCATGGACAGGTTGCGCACCCCGAACACCGTCGCCACAGTGCCATTGGTCAACGGCACTGTGGACAGCCAAAGCAGGCCCATGGCGATACCGAACAGGTAAGCACTGAACTCGCTCACCGGCGCCCACAGGAACAGCAGGATTACCACCGCACGTAGCAAGTAAAGCCCGGTCAGCAGACGCGGCTTGGACATGCGACCACCCAGCCAGCCAGCAGTGAAAGTACCTACGATATTGAACAGGCCGACCAAGGCCAGCACCGTGGTACCGGTGGTTGCAGCCAGGTGCTGGTCTACCAGATAGGCCGGCAGGTGCACACCAATGAACACCACCTGGAAGCCGCAGACGAAAAAGCCCAGCGCCAGCAACCAGAAGCCGGAATGCGAGCACGCCTCGCGCAGTGCCTGGCCCAGGGTCTGTTCGGCGCCATGGCTGGGCTGCGGGCGGTCGCGCAGCAGGCCGACGAAGGGCACGATAAACGCCACCATCAGGCCCAACACCAGCAACGCCGCCGACCACCCCAACCACTGGATCAAGCCCAAGGTACCGGGCAGCATGGCGAACTGGCCAAACGAACCGGCAGCGCTGGCAATCCCCATCGCCATACTGCGCTTCTCGGCAGGCACAGCACGCCCGACCACGCCAAGGATGACCGAGAACGACGTGCCGGACAGGCCGATGCCGATCAGCAAGCCGGCACTGAGCGACAACGACAAGGCCGAATCGGCCATGCCCATCAGGATCAAACCGACGGCATAGAGAATGCCACCGATGATCACCACCCGCGCGGCACCCAGGCGGTCGGCCAAGGCTCCGGCGAAGGGTTGGGCCAGCCCCCAGATCAGGTTCTGCAAGGCGATGGCAAAGGCGAACACCTCACGCCCCCAGCCAAAATCGGCGCTCATCGGCGCCAGGAACAGGCCAAAGCCATGTCGCACACCCAAGGAAAGCGCCAGGATCAACGCCGCCCCCACCAATACCCAACCGCTGGTTCGCCACACCGAAGTCATTGTCGTTATCTCCAGCACATCGCAAGGTTTTTGCGGGTATATACCCGCTTATAGTCGTATCGATTCAGGCCAGTTGGCCCAGCAAACGCACCAGCTCATCCCGCTGCCCTGCCCCCAGTCGCTCCACCAGCTCCGTTTGAGCCTGCTCCCAGGCGGGATGGGCGTCACACAATAGCTGCTTACCCGCTTCGGTCAGCAGCACCACGCGATTGCGTTGGTCATCGCCATCCACCAGGGCCAACAGCCCCTCGGCCTCAAGCACCCGCAGGTTGCGGCCCAAGGTGCTGCGCTCCAGGCCCATCGCTTCGGCCAGGGTCGTGATGCTAGGGCGATCAAGCCGCTGCAGATGGCGTAACAGGGAAAACTGGGCGACATTGACCCCAAAGCCGGCAAGCGCTTCGTCGTAATGTCGGCTCACCCCACGGGCAGCGCGACGTAGATGGGTACAGATGCATTCACTGGGCAGCATGGATACGTGTATATACCCGCGTCATAGGTGTTGCAAGAAATTTCGCCTTGGAGGTAACAGCAACCGATCGCTCAGAGCCCCACGGCCAAACCCAGCACCACAGTAAGCTCAAGCAACTCCACCATCGCGCCAGCGGTATCCCCGGTGGTCCCGCCAAGGCGCCGGCACATCAGTTGCCGCAACCCTGCAAATACAGCGACTGTCAGCAACAGTATCCAGCATGCGCCCCAGCCACCTGCGACCAGGCACATGACCGCGCTGCCCAGCAAAGCCCAATAGGCCTCACGGCGCGGCAGATGATCGGCCAGGGCTTGGCCCAGGCCACCCGAGCGCACGTAGGGGGTACCCAGGAACAGGGCCAACATTGCCGCCCGACCAATCAAGGGCGCCAGCAGCAATTGCGCTCCGATGCCCTGCTCCACCAGCACCCACAAGGCGCAGAACTTCAGCAACAGCACCAATACCAGGGTGACCACGGCAATCGGCCCGCTGCGCGGGTCTTTCATGATCTGCAAGGTGCGTTCACGGTCGCCGAAGCCACCCAGCCAGGCATCAGCACTGTCGGCCAGGCCATCCAGGTGCAAGGCACCACTGAGCAACACCCACACTGTCAGAAGCAAAGCGGCATGCAGCGGTGCTGGCGTACCTTGCAGCAGATGGCTGGCCAGCCACAGCAGTAAGCCGAACAGCAACCCGACCAGCGGGTAGAACAGCAGCGAACGCCCCATTTCACGTGGTGCCGGCATGCCTGGCAGGCTTACGGGCAGGCTGCTGAGAAACTGCAAGGCAATCCAGAATGGCAACATTTCAGCACGCCTCGACCCACTGGCCATCGACACCCTGTACCAGCCGCACCAGCGCACCATGCCCCACCTCAACCTGCAGCAGCTGCGCCCTCGGCAAGCCACGGGCTCGGGCCAGCAATAGCCGCATCACACCGCCATGGCTGACCAGCAGCACGCGCTTGCCAGCATGTTGACGGCCCAGCCGCTCGACAGCAGCCAGCACACGTTCGGCAAACGCCTCGACTGGCTCGCCATTGGGTGGCGTAAAGGCGTAGGGGTTCTCCCAGAACCGACCCAGAGCATCCGCCTGGTCTTCCATGATCTGCGCAGCGCTTCGGCCCTCCCAGTCGCCAAAATGCAGCTCCTGAAGGCCGGGTTCTCGTTGCACCGGCAAATTCAACTGCGCCCCCAGTTCATCGGCAAAGCGGGCGCAGCGCTGCAGCGGCGAGCTGACCAGCACCTCCCAGGGCCCTGCCTCGGCCACGGCACCACGCATCTGCGCCCAGCCCTTGTCAGTCAACGCATCGTCAAGGCTGCCGCGCAGGCCGCCCTGTTCGGTTTCGCCATGGCGCAACAAGTCGAGGATCATGCCGGGCGGTCCGCCACCGCAGCTTCGGCGAACGTCGCCATCTGCCCGTGCAGCGCGCAGGCGAGGCGCAGCAGCGGCACGGCGAGCGCAGCACCACTGCCCTCACCCAAACGAAGACCCAGCGCCAGTAGCGGTTCGGCCTGCAAGGCCTCGAGCAATGCTTTGTGCCCGGGTTCCGCCCCTTGGTGAGCGAACAGCAACCACGCCCGGCACTGCGGATTAAGGCGCACCGCCGCCAGCGCGGCAACGCTACAGATGAAGCCGTCGACCAGTACGGCGATACCCGCCTGCGCACAAGCGATGTAGGCGCCCGCCAACGCAGCGATCTCAAAGCCACCGACGCAACCCAAGGCTTGCAGCGGGTCCGCAGCCTGCAACTTGTGCAAGCGCAGGGCGTGCTCAATGACTTCGGCCTTGTGCCTCACACCCGCGCTGTCCAGGCCCGTGCCCGGGCCGCTCAGTTCAGCAGGCGGGCAGCCCAGCAGGACGCTGGCCAAGGCGGCGGCGGCTGTGGTGTTGCCTATCCCCATCTCGCCACCGATGAACAGCTGCGCACCCCGTTCGGCAGCACGCAGCGCGCTGTCGCGGCCCGCCTGCAAAGCAGCTTGCAGTTGGCCTTCAGTCATTGCCGGCTGGCGAGCGAAGTTGGCCGTACCGGCCCCAAGGCGCAAGTGGTGCACGCCCGGCAAGGCCAGATCAGGGTCGATGGTGCCCAGGTCGACCACTTCGAGGCTGGCCTGCAGCTCGCGCGCCAGCACGCTGATCGCTGCACCACCCCCTAGGAAGTTGCGCAGCATCTGCCCGGTCACCGCCTGCGGGTAAGCTGAGATACCCTCCTCGACCACCCCGTGGTCACCGGCAAAAACAGTGATGGCGGCCTGATCCAGCACCGGCCTTTCCCGCCCCTGCAGGCCGGCAAGCTGAATGGCCAGGCCTTCAAGCTGGCCAAGCGAACCGGCAGGCTTGGTCAGTTGCTGCTGACGGGCGCGGGCCTGGTCCATGGCGGCGTTATCGAGGGGTTGGCAGGCATCACGCCACCAGGCTTGTGTCATAGTGCAGGTCCTTTAAGCATTAAGGGCAGGCCGGCCACGGTCAGCACAACGCGCTGACAACGTTCGGCCACGGCCTGGTGAAGCCAGCCGGCCAGGTCGACATAACGCCGGGTCAGCTCGCCCATGGGCACGACGCCCAGGCCGGTTTCGTTACTGACCAGGATCAGGGTGCCAGGCAACTGCTCAAGGCAGACCAGCAGGGCATCTCGTTCCTCAGCCACGCGCTGGTCATCTTCAAGCATCAGCAGGTTGGTCAACCACAGGGTCAGGCAGTCCACCAGCAGGCAACGGCCTTCGGCCGCTTCGGCGCGCAGCACAGCGGCCAGGGCCAGCGGTTCTTCGATCAGCCCCCAGTCGTCCGGACGGCGTTGGCGGTGCAGCAACACACGTTCGTTCATTTCACCGTCCAGCGGCTGGCTGGTGGCAATGTAGGTCACCGGCAGGCCACTGGCACTGGCCAACTGTTCGGCGAGGCGGCTCTTGCCAGAGCGGGCGCCACCGAGGATCAGGCTGCGCATGTCAGGCTACCCCACAGAGTTGGCGCAAGCGCGTGGTGTCCAGGTGTTTTTCCACCAGGTCGGCCAGGCGCTCGATGTCGCGCTCGCGCAGGGCTTCGTAATCGATGATCTGGGCATCTTCCAGGCCGGCCCAGCGCAGCAGCGCGGCGCACGAGTGGCTGCCCTCGAACAGGCCGTGCAGGTAGGTGGCAAGGATCTGCCCATCATCGCTCACCGCGCCATCACAACGACCATCAGCCAGTTGCACGGCAGGCTGTTCCAAACCAGGGCCGGTGGTGACGCCTGCGTGAATCTCATAACCGGCAACCGGGGCCGCTTCAAGGTTCAGTACCCCGGCAACGTTGCGCAACTGCTTCTGGGCCTCAAGCACCGTGGCGTAATCCAGCAGGCCAAGCCCCGGGCTCGATCCGGCAGGGCCCTCGAGGCCTAGCGGGTCATGCACTTCACGGCCCAGCATCTGCAGGCCACCACAAATGCCGATCAGCTTGCCGCCGTAGCGCAGGTGCCGCTCGATGGCTTTGTCCCAACCGCGCTCGCGCAGTTGCGCCAGGTCGCCACGCACGCTCTTGGAGCCCGGCAGGATGATCAGGTCGGCAGCCGGAATCGGCTGGCCCGGGCCAATGAACTGCAGGTCCACCTGCGGGTGCAGGCGCAGCGGGTCGAAGTCGGTGTGGTTACTGATGCGCGGCAGTACCGGCACGATCACCTTGAGCACACGCTCGCTTTTGGCGCCTTGGCGCACATCGATGCCGTCTTCGGCTTCCAGGTGCAAATCGGTGACGTAGGGCAACACGCCCAGCACCGGCTTGCCGGTGCGTTGCTCCAGCCAGTCCAGCCCCGGCTGCAACAGGGCGATGTCGCCACGGAAGCGGTTGATGACAAAGCCCTTGACCCGCGCCTGCTCACTGGGCGAAAGCAGCTCCAGCGTGCCGACAAGGTGCGCGAACACGCCGCCACGGTTGATGTCGGCGACCAGGATCACCGGGCAATCGACGGCTTCGGCAAAGCCCATGTTGGCGATGTCGCCGGCCCGCAGATTGATCTCTGCCGGTGACCCGGCGCCCTCGACCATGACCACCGGCCAGGCGGCACTCAGGCGCTGGTGCGAAGCAAGCACCGCCTGCATGGCGATGGCCTTGTAGTCGTGGTAGGCCACCGCATTCATGCTGGTGACCGCACGGCCATGAATGATCACCTGGGCACCGGTGTCGCTGTTGGGCTTGAGCAGTACCGGGTTCATGTCGGTATGCGGCGCCAGCCGGCACGCCTGGGCCTGCACTGCCTGAGCGCGGCCAATTTCGCCGCCGTCGGCGGTTACCGCGCTGTTCAGCGCCATGTTCTGCGGTTTGAACGGCACCACAGCGACGCCCTGGCGCAACAGCCAGCGGCACAATGCGGTCACCAGCGTGCTCTTGCCGGCATCGGAGGTGGTGCCTTGCACCATGAGGGTGGTCATGCCGATTCCTTTTGATAGTCGGTCAGCGCCTGGGCCAGGCGCTGTTCGTCGGCCGCACTCTCGGGCAGCCCCAGGCGCACGGCCGGAGGGTTTTCGAACAGGCGCACCAGGATGCCGCGACGGGCAAGAAAGTCATGCAACGGCGCGGCACGCTCGCTGCGCACGTACTGGAACAGGTCACAACCGCCGCTTGGCGCCAGGCCTGTGCCAGCCAACAAGGTGGCAAGGCGCTTGCTGGCAGCAGCGCAACGTTCAGTCTGCAAACGCTGCGCAGCTTCGTCGGCCAAGCTTGCCTGGGCCAGCACCCGGGTCGGGCCGTTGACGGTCCAAGGGCCAAGCAACTCGGCCAGACGCAACAGCAGGCTGCGCTCAGCGGCGACGAAGCCCAGCCGCACTCCGGCCAAACCGAAGAATTTACCGAATGAACGCAGCACGATCAGGCCCTCGCGACCCGCGCAGTCCACCACGCTGTCTGCCGGGGTGTTGTCCATGAACGCTTCATCGACCAGCAGCCAGCCACCGCGCGCAGCCAGGCGCGCATGCCAAGCCAACAGCTTCTCACGCGGGACCCGCCGCCCGGTCGGGTTGTTGGGGTTGACCAGCACCAGCACGTCGAGGCTATCGAGCGCTGCGTCAACCTGTGCCTCGTCCAGCTCAACCAACTGATGTCCCGCCCGCTGCCAGGCGTACGGGTGTTCGGCATAACATGGCGTCAGCACCCCTGTCCGGCCTGCGGCGCGCAGCAGCGGCAAAGCCTGGATTGCGGCCTGAGAGCCCGCTACCGGCAGCAACTGGCTGGCGCCGTAGTACGCGCGTGCAGCGTCTTCCAGGCCGTCCTCGACCTCCGGTAGACGCGCCCACGCATCCATAGGAATCGGTGGGATCGGGAATGGCCAGGGCGCGATGCCGCTGGACAGGTCGAGCCACTGCTCGCGAGGAATGCCATACTGCTGCACTGCGCGCAGCAGGCGGCCACCGTGTTCAAGCATTGATGTAAGCCCCCAGGCAGATCAACAACAGCCACAACCACACCCCCCGCTGCACCAGGGCCCAACCACGCTCGATGGCATCGGCATCGGCCACTGGCCCCTCGCCCAGGCGCGGCCGCTCATGAAGCTCGCCGTGGTACACCGCCGGGCCACCGAGCTCCACGCCCAGTGCACCGGCACCTGCAGCCATCACCGGGCCGGCGTTAGGGCTGTCCCACAGGGGGCCCTGCTTGCGCCAGCAGGCCAGGGCCAGGCGGGTCTTGCCCAGCAGCGCATAAGTCAGCGCCACCAGCCTTGCGGGAAGGTAGTTGAGCACGTCGTCGATACGCGCCGCGCACCAGCCGAAACGTTCGAAGCGCTCGTTACGGTAGCCCCACATGGCATCCAGCGTGTTGCTCAGGCGATACAGCACCACACCCGGCGCGCCAGCTACCACGAACCAGAACAGCGCGGCGAACACCGCATCGCTGCCGTTCTCCAGCACCGACTCGGTGGCCGCCCGGGCCACTGCCGGCTCATCCAGTTCGCGGGTTTCGCGGCTGACCAGGTAGCCGACGCGCCGACGCGCCTCTTCAAGGTTGCCTTGGCGCAACGCGTTGGCCACCGGCAGCACATGCTCACCCAGGCTGCGCAGCCCCACGGCGCAGTACAGCGCCAGCACATCCACCAGCCAGCCGATGTAAGGCAGCCACGACAAGACCAGCGCCACCAGGGTCAGCGGCACCACCGCCAGAAACCACGCACTCACCCCATGGCTACGCCAGCCGCGCCCGCCGGCATTCAGGCGGCGCTCCAGGTTACTGGCCATGTTGCCAAAAGCCACCAACGGGTGACGCCGCTGCGGTTCGCCCAGCAAAGCGTCCAGGGCTACCCCGGCCACGGTCAGCAAGGCCACGCTCATTGACGCTCTCCCCATTGGTTCTCGTAAAGCATTTCGCTCAAGGGCCGCTCTTCGGCCCAGTTTTCCTGCACCAGCATCGGCACCGGGTAGAACTCGGTGACCGGCCCCAGGCACAGCACCGCCACCGGTTTGGCGCCCGCAGGCATGCCCAGCAAAGCGGCCAAAGCCTGCGGCTCGAACAGCGACACCCAGCCCATGCCCAGCCCTTCGCCACGCGCAGCCAGCCACAGGTTCTGGATGGCACAGGCCAGCGAGGCCAGGTCCATTTCCGGCAGCGTGCGGCGGCCGAAGATGTGCGGTTCCCGGTTATCCATCAAGGCCGCCACCAGCAGCTCGGCGCAGTCGTTGATGCCTTCAACCTTCAGCTTCATGAAGGCATCGGAACGCTCGCCCAACGCCTCGGCGGTGCGCACCCGCTCCGCCTCCACCAAGGCCTGGATGCCCCCACGCAGGTCACGCCGGGTAATGCGGATAAAGCGCCACGGCTGCATCAGCCCGACACTGGGCGCCTGATGCGCGGCGGCCAGCAAACGGGCAAGCAGCTCTGGCGCCACCTGGCCACCGGCAAAATGGCGCATGTCGCGACGCTCGCCAATGGCCCGGTAGATCGCGGCGCGCTCGACGTCGCTGAAGGCATGTTCGCTCATGGCCGCAACAGCGCCGCCGACGCATCCGGGTTGGAGGGGAAGTAGAAATGCACGTATGAGGCCGTCAACCGGCCCGAGCGATACACCGCTTCGTTGCCACGCCCGCCATTAGGGCTAAGGCCACGGGCGATCGGTTCCAGCTCGGTGCTGGTCAGCGAGTGATGGTAGGTATGGCCACGCAAGGTGCCCTCCGGCAGTTCTACCGCCTGCAGCGCCAGGGCCGCCAGGCGCTTCTGCATGGTCGCCTCGCCCCGCAGCAGGCCCAGCAGTTCGGCACGCTCGCCTGCCACGTCGGTCAAGGCATCGAGCAGGTACAGCATGCCGCCGCACTCGGCCAGCAAGGGTTTGCCCTGAGCATGATGGGCGCGGATTGCCTCGCACATCGGCGCATTGGCGGCCAGGGCATGGTGATGCAGCTCGGGGTAGCCGCCCGGCAGGTACAGGCTATCCACCGCCGGTAGTTCGCGGTCGTGCAGCGGCGAGAAGAATTCCAGCTGCGCCCCGAGGTTGCGCAGCAGATCGAGGTTGGCCCCGTAGGTAAAGGCAAACGCTTCGTCGCGTGCCACGCCGATGCGCACCCCTGCCAGCGAAGCAGCACACGCTTGTGTTTCGGGCTCGGCAAAGCTCACCGGCGGTGGCAAGGCTGCGTCGCAGCTGGCGCCAAGCGCCTCGGCGGCGGCATCCAGGCGGGCATCCAGGTCGTTCAGCTCGCTGGCCTGAACCAGCCCAAGATGGCGGCTGGGCAACTCGATGCCGCGCTCGCGCGACAAGCCGCCATACCAGCGCAAGCCCTGGGTCAGGCTACCTTCCAGCAGTTGCGCGTGGCGCAGGCTGCCCACCCGGTTGGCCAACACCCCGGCAAACGGCAAGTCGGCCTGGTAGCGCGCCAGGCCCAGGGCCAATGCGCCGAACGTCTGGGCCATGGCCGTGCCGTCGATCACCGCCAGCACCGGCACGCCGAAGTGGCGCGCCAGGTCGGCGCTGGACGGGGTGCCATCAAACAGCCCCATCACCCCTTCGATCAGGATCAGGTCGGCCTCGCCCGCGGCGTCCCACAGCAGGCGACGGCTTTCTTCGGCACCGATCATCCACAGGTCCAGTTGGTACACCGGCGCGCCGCTGGCGCGCTCCAGGATCATCGGGTCAAGGAAATCCGGGCCACACTTGAACACGCGCACCTTGCGCCCGAGGTTACGGTGCAAGCGGGCCAGCGCGGCGGTGACGGTAGTCTTGCCCTGGCCAGAGGCTGGTGCCGCGATCAACACGGCGGGGCAATGGCGCGATTGACTCACAGTTCAACGCCCTTCTGTGCGCGAATGCCCGCCTGGAAGGCGTGCTTGAGCATACCCATCTCGGTCACGGTATCGGCCAGTTCGATCATTTCAGGCTTGGCCGCGCGACCCGTGACAATCACATGCTGCATCGGCGGGCGGGCCTGGATGTCTGAAAGCACCTGGTCCAGGTCGAGGTAGCCGTGCTTGAGGGCGATGTTCAGCTCATCCAGCACCACAAACTGCACATCTGGGTCTTGCAGCAGCTGGCGCGACACCGCCCAGGCGGCTTCGGCGGCGGCGATGTCACGCTGGCGGTCCTGGGTTTCCCAGGTGAAGCCCTCCCCCATCACGTGGTAGCGCACCTGCTCAGGGAAGCGGCGGAAGAACAGCTCTTCCCCGGTGCTGTTGCGGCCCTTGATGAACTGCACAACACCGCACTGCATGCCATGGCCCAGCGCGCGCGCGAGCATGCCGAAGGCCGAGCTGCTCTTGCCCTTGCCATTGCCGGTCAGCACCAGCAACAGGCCGCATTCGTTGGGGGAATTGGCGATACGTTCGTCGATGACCGCCTTCTTGCGCTGCATGCGCGCCAGGTGGCGTTCGTCACGTTCGGTGGATTCGCTCATCAGGGTTCTCCGCTGGCTGGCACCGTGGCAACGCACGCTGACAGGTAATAGGCAGGCAAACGGAGTACGCGCAGGGGCCATGGCAGGGCGCCACGGTGCACCGCGCATCACCCTCCGTGATGCCGTTGGCAGTAACAGGCCGGTCTCCGGGCTTGTGAGCGGGCTTTGGCCCGGGCCTGCGCGCCTTCCCGGGTACCTGTACCCAGTGGCCCTGCGCGGCCGCGACTCACCTACCGTTGCGGGGGCAGCGCCGGAATCGCGCCATGCTGGCGCCCACCGGCTTCCCAGTTTCACCCTGCCCAGTCGGGGCTGGCAGGGCACCTGAAACACGCGCGAAGGTTAGAGGGTTGTACCGGGAGCGTCAATCGAAGCGGGCCGCTTTGCAGCCGAACAGGCAGCGCCTGGGTAATGGCCAATTCGCCGGGTTGTGCCACACTGAATGCAGTGATATCACATAGCCATCACTTTCAGCTGGACGCGATTACAACGATAACAGGAGAGCGCAGCATGCGAGGCCAGATCATCAACAACCCGCGCCTGGAGTTTCTCGCCCCGGTGCTGGAGCGCTGGGGGGACTGCATCGACCGCTTCAATCAATTTGCTGGCGATGCCGAAGCGCCTTATTGGCATGGCGCAGCCGCGAATACCGGGCTGCTTGCCGCAGCCGCGTGGCAGGCCGAACTCACGGCGCTGCAACAGTTTGCCGGCAAGAAGCAGCGCGACGAAGGCGAACACGAAGGGCGCTGCGACCTGTCGATCACCAGTGCCGATGAAGCGCTGTACCTCAGTGTCAGCCAGCGCTGGCCAAAAATTGCCCGAGTGGACATGGCCGAAGCGTTGCAGCAGACCGCTGCCCTCGCGCGCCAGGTGGCCTACCCCAGTCAGTTGAGAGCCGGCGCGCTGTTCATCAGCCCGTGGAAGGCTGGCCAGCACGCCAGCCCCGAGGAACTGCAGGACCTGGTCGACGATTTGCAGAACCATACCGCCTGCGCCATTGCCTGGTACTTTCCGTACCCCTATCGCAAATTGCACAACGAGCTGGGGCAGTATTTTCCGGGGGTGGCGTTGCTGCTCAAGCAGGCTTGAACCAACGCCGGCGCAGCGGGGATCTTGGTCTTGATCTTCGCGACGTCAGGAGGCCGGAGTGAGGCCTCCTGACGTCGCAATCAGCGGCGCCTGAAGTATCGCGCGCTTAAAATCAGAAGCAATGGCAACGGCCCTGGTATTCAGGGGTTTTGCGCCAGGTGCCCCTGCGGAATCACCCGCTTGGCCTGCAAGTACGCCTTGGCCCAATAGCTGTTGGAAAGGTAGTCCAGGCGCACCGTTCCGCCTGTCGAGGGCGCATGCACAAAGCGCCCTTCGCCAACGTAGATACCGGCATGGCTGACCTGCGAGCCACCACTGGTAGCAAAGAACACCAGGTCACCGGACTGCAGCGACTGGGCATCCACCGTGGGTGCGCGCATGACGATCATCTCCCGCGTCGAACGCGGCAGGCTGATGCCGGCAGCATCACGGTAGACGTACTTGATCAGGCCACTGCAGTCGAAGCCGGAGTCCGGCGTATTGCCACCCCAACGGTAAGGCGTACCCACAAGGCCAATGGCACGGATCAAAACGTCATCGGCAATCGGCGAGGGGCTTGGCTGGCTGTAGGAAACCTGCGGCTGAACCACAGGGGCCGGCGCTGGAGCGCGGCTGGAGCAGGCAGCCAGCAAGGCTGCCAGGGAGAGAAATGCGAAGCGCGCCATCTTTACCATGGCCAGAACATCCTGTCTGAGATTGCTGCGCTGCAGCCAAAAAGAGTTGAGAATTTAGATTAGACGCTTTCTGTAAATACGCACGGCGGCGAGCTTTTTTCAAAGCATCGCCGCCGTGGCAGGGTACAGCATTTTGCCATCAGTTGCGCGCGATGTTGGTCGGCGCCATGGCCAAGGCACGCTTGGCTTCGATGAAGGTCTTGCTCCAGTAGCGGTCACCGAGGCTGTCGATGCGCACGCCACCGCTGCGGCGGCTGCTGGAGTGGATGAACTGGTTGTCACCCAGATAGATGCCGGCATGGCTGACGCGGCCGCGACCGTTGGTGCTGAAGAACAGCAGATCGCCCGGCTTGAGCTTGTTGCGGGCCACTTTCGGGGCATCGACGTTGATCATTTCGCGCGTCGAGCGTGGCAGGGTCATACCCGCCTCTTCGCGGAACAGATAGCCGATGAAACCGCTGCAGTCGAAACCGGACTTTTCAGAGGTACCACCGAAGCGGTAGCGAGTGCCGATCAACGACATGCCGCGCTCGAGAATACTGTCCGCCAGCACGGGCAGCTGGTAGGGCTTGCTGTTGCTGGAGAAGGCCTCCAGGTCATCTTCAGTGGCCAGCTCTTCCGGCTCGCCGAACACCGACGAGGACGAAGCTTTAGCCTTGATCACTGATTGTGCGGCGACCGGGGTGTGATCCTGAGGCTGAGAAACCGGGCCTTGGGCCGCGCAGCCAAAAAGCAGGGTCACGAGTGCGAGTGGCACGAGGGGTGCGAAGCGCTTTAGCATGGGCACGACCGTGTCTGTAATCCTTTAGAAGGGTGAAACTATGCCCTCTATCATGGCCATTTGCAAATTTTATCGAAAAAGATGTGACTTTTTTGTTTTGCCGCTCTGGCCCAGCGTTTTCAGGGGGTTACCAGCCGAGGGTTTCCTTGAGGAACGGAATGGTAAGCTTGCGTTGTGCCTGCAGCGAGGCCTGGTCGAGGCGCTCCAGCAGGTCGAACAGCGCGCTCATGCTGCGCGCACCGCGGGTGAGGATGAAGTGACCGACTTCGTCGGTGAGGTGCAGGCCGCGGCGCGAAGCACGCAGTTGCAGGGCTCGCAGCTTGTCTTCGTCAGACAAACCACGCATCTGGAACACCAGGGCCAAGGTCAGCCGCGACTTCAGGTCCGGCAACTTGATGGGCAATTCGCGCGGGGATGCCGAGGCGGCCAGCAGCAAGCGCCGGCCACTGTCACGCAGGCGGTTGAACAAGTGGAACATGGCCTCTTCCCAGTCCGCCTTGCCGGCAATCACGTGCAAGTCGTCGATGCATACCAGTTCGTACTGGGCGAGGTAGTCAAGCAGTTCTACGCCGCGATCGAGCAGTTGCGCTAATGGCAGATAGACAGCAGGTTCGCCGCGTTGCTGGAAGCGGTGGGTGGCAGCCTGCAGCAGGTGGCTACGGCCAACACCCTGCTTGCCCCACAGGTAGATAAGGCTCTCGGTCCAGCCGGCGTCGGCTTCGCATAGCCGCTCGACGTAGCCCAATGCCGCAGCATTGGCGCCCGGATAGTAGTTGATGAAGGTGGCGTCATCGCGCAGGCGCACACCCAGGGGCAACTGGATCGGTGGTTTCATGCTCGCGGGCGGTCAGCAGGACCGAAGGGGCCTTTGGTGAACAATGTTGCAAAGTCTATACCCGCAAGGCGGGCCGCACAATCACGGCAACAGATAGCACAAGCAAAATCAACAAGTTGCGCTAAGTTGGGGGCTGCATCGCAGCCCCAACATCACAACTGCGGGTCGATATCCCCGGCATACATGTCCGATTCCTTGTACATGTCATGCACATGCCGCAGCAGCACCATGATCACGGCCGCCACCGGCAGTGCCAGCAACACCCCGGTAAAACCGAACAGTTCGCCACCGGCCAGGATGGCAAAGATCACCGCTACCGGGTGCAGGCCGATTCGGTCCCCTACCAGCAGCGGCGTCAACACCATGCCTTCGAGTGCCTGCCCGACCATGAATACCGCGACGATGCCCAGCATCGGATACAGGTCGCCCCCAAACTGGAACAACCCCGCCACCAAGGCCGCACCGATACCTATGATGAAGCCCATGTAGGGCACGATGGCGGCCAACCCTGCGAGCATACCGATGAGCAGGCCCAGTTCCAGCCCGACCAGCATCAACCCGGCCGAATAAATGACGCCCAAGGCCAGCATTACCATCAGTTGCCCACGCACGAACGCCCCGAGTACTTCGTGGCATTCGCCCGCCAACCCGACCACCTGCGGCTCACGCTGGCGTGGCAGCAGGCTGCGCAGCTTGGCCATCATCAGGTCCCAGTCACGCAGCAGGTAAAAGCCCACCACCGGAATAAGTACCATGTTGGCCAGCCAGGCCATCAGCGCCAGGCTCGAGGCCGTGGCATGCGACAGCAGCATGCCGACGATGTCGGTGGTCTGGCCCATGTGGCCAGCGATGGCAGCTTTGATCTTGTCGAACTTCCAGAAGCCATCAGCCAGGCCCAAGCGGCTCTGCACCCAAGGCAACGCAACATGCTCAAGCCAGTCGAGCATCTGTGGCGCCAGCTCGTACAGGCGCACCAGCTGCTTGGCAAGCATCGGCACCAGCACCAGCAGCAGGGCCAGCAACAGCAGGGTGAACAGGCCGAATACCACCACAACACCCCATGTGCGCGACAGCCCCAGACGCTCCAGGCGGTCAACCAATGGGTCGGCCAGGTAGGCCAGCAGGATGCCGACCAGAAACGGGGTAAGAATGTTGTGCAAGCTATAGAGCAGCACAGCGACCAGCAGGGCAGCGCCCAGCCAGATCCAGCGACGAACGTCGGTCACGGTATGCTCCCCTTACCAGCGAAAACGCAGGCCGTCGAACGGCTTGGGCGCAGGTTGGGCCGGCGCAGGTTGCTCACCGGCTGCCGGTGCTGGCGTAGCGGGCGCTACCGGCACCTGCTCTGCGGGCAACTCCTGCAACTTGGCCAGGCCGAGTTGGGCGCGCAGCTGTTCGCGGTTGCCGGTCACACCATAGGTCAGGGTGGTGCCTTCAGCCATTTGCAGGCGTGGGCCATAGGGTTCGAGCACACGGGCAAGCTCGGCATAGCGCTGCAGGTTCACCCCCTGCACCTGTACCTGCATCTGGCTGCTGGCACCCGGACGGGTGACATAACGCGGCGCCAGGCGACTGCTGACCGCCAACATGACCGCGTCAGCCAGGGCAGCCGGGTCGCCCCCTTCGGCCGTGCCTTGTTCACGCTGGTCGCCCAGCCACAGCTGCCACTTGCCCTGCCATTTGCCATCGGCTTCCTGTGCATGCACCGCCAGCAAGGCATCGGCGCCATAACGCTCGGCGGCCTCACGCAAAGGTGCCGGGTCGGTGGCTTCGACCTGCTTGGCATTGGCTACCAGCTGCTCCTGCAAGTCGGCCAGCGGCAAGCGCAACGGCAAGCCACGGTGCTGGGCGGCACGGCGCAGGGGCTGGGCGCTGGCCTGGCCGTCACCGACCAGGCTGCTGCCCTCGGCACTGTCATTCAGCCACCAGCCGAGAATCGAAGGCCGATTGCTGCCCCACAGCGCCAGGCCGGCCTTGCGCAAGGCCCGTTCGGTGCTACCGGGGTCGAACTCGACCACCACCGACTCGGGTGGGCCGGCCTCGCTGCCAACCTGGTTGATGATTTGCTGCGGGTCTTTGCGCAACTCGGCAAGTGCCGGGCTTTGCACTGCCTTGGGGTCGCCGGTCAGGCGCAGCACCAAAGTGTCGAGGGCTTTGGCAGTGGCGGCAGTACGGGCTTCGGCGCCCTGCCCGGCCATTGGCTCGCGCACCTGATAAAGGCCAGCGACATTTTCAGCCTGGGCTGCAACCGATATCAGGGCCAGGCCGCCGACCGCCAGAATATTGAACAAACGCATGGAGGATTCCTGTCCAGTCGAGCATGAAGCTCGCTACTTGCAGCTTATACACATGCAACCGCATCAACCACCCTCAGCCCTTTTTCAACAATTTACCGCCCTGCCCGTCGGCCTGAGGATGGCCGCTGCCCGGCAACCCTGATAAAATCGCGCGCCTTCACAGACCACTGACGTTCAGGCAGCCGCCGTCTACCCGCCGGCCTTGGCCGTCTTGGTCGTTTTTAAGAATCCCTCCCTCCTAAAGGCCTGGATCAATGAGCAAGCAACCCTCCCTGAGCTACAAGGACGCCGGTGTAGACATCGACGCCGGCGAAGCACTGGTCGAACGCATCAAGGGCGTGGCAAAACGCACCGCACGCCCTGAAGTCATGGGTGGCCTGGGCGGCTTCGGCGCCCTCTGCGAGATCCCGGCCGGCTACAAGCAGCCGGTGCTGGTCTCCGGCACCGACGGCGTCGGCACCAAGCTGCGCCTGGCGCTGAACCTGAACAAGCACGACAGCATCGGCCAGGACCTGGTCGCCATGTGCGTGAACGACCTGGTGGTATGCGGCGCCGAGCCGCTGTTCTTCCTCGACTACTACGCCACCGGCAAGCTGAACGTTGACGTGGCCGCCACCGTGGTCACCGGCATTGGCGCCGGTTGCGAACTGGCCGGCTGCTCGCTGGTCGGTGGTGAAACCGCCGAAATGCCTGGCATGTACGAAGGTGAAGACTACGACCTGGCCGGTTTCTGCGTCGGCGTGGTGGAAAAAGCCGAAATCATCGACGGCTCCAAGGTTGCCACTGGCGACGCGCTGATCGCCCTGCCGTCTTCGGGCCCGCACTCCAACGGCTACTCGCTGATCCGCAAAATCCTCGAAGTGTCCGCTACCGACATCGAGAACACCCAGCTGGACGGCAAGCCGCTGACCGACCTGCTGATGGCGCCGACCCGCATCTACGTCAAGCCGCTGCTGCAACTGATCAAGAACACCGGCGCCGTCAAGGCCATGGCCCACATCACCGGTGGCGGCCTGCTGGATAACATCCCGCGCGTACTGCCGAAAAACGCCCAGGCCGTGGTTGACGTGGCCAGCTGGCAGCGTCCGGCGGTGTTCGACTTCCTGCAGGAAAAAGGCAACGTCGACGAGCACGAAATGCACCGCGTACTGAACTGCGGCGTGGGCATGGTCATCTGCGTAGCCCAGGACCAGGTTGAAGCTGCCCTGAACGAACTGCGCGCCGCCGGTGAGCAGCCGTGGGTCATCGGCCACATCGCCGAAGCCGCCGAAGGCGCCGCCCAGGTCGAGCTGCAGAACCTCAAGGCACACTGATGCCGAGCAAGACCTGCAATGTAGTGGTACTGCTGTCGGGCTCCGGCAGCAACCTGCAAGCCCTGATCGACAGCTGCCAAGGCCAGGACAGCCCGGTGCGCATCCGTGCGGTGGTTTCCAACCGCGCCGATGCCTACGGCCTGCAACGTGCCGCGGCGGCCGGTATCGACAGCGTGGTGCTCGACCACACCCAGTTCGACGGCCGTGAAGCCTTCGATGCCGCGCTGGTTGCGCGCATCGACGGTTTTGCGCCGGACCTGGTGGTGCTGGCCGGCTTCATGCGCATCCTCAGTGGCGACTTCGTGCGCCACTACCAGGGTCGCCTGCTCAACATCCACCCGTCGCTGCTGCCCAGGTACAAGGGCCTGCATACCCACCGGCGGGCACTGGAGGCAGGCGACGCCGAGCACGGCTGCAGCGTACACTTCGTGACTGAGGAACTCGATGGCGGCCCACTGGTCGTACAGGCTGTGGTACCGGTGGCGTCTGACGACACCGTCGAAAGCCTGGCCCAACGGGTACACCGTCAGGAACACCTGATCTACCCGCTGGCGGTGCGCTGGTTCGCTGAAGGGCGCTTGCGCCTTGGCGAACAGGGCGCATTACTGGATGGCCAGCCCCTGGCGGCCAGCGGTCACTTGATTCGATCCTAGGAGAATTTATGCGTCGCGCCCTGCTTTTGGCTCTCGCCGTGCTCGCCCTGCCCCTCCAGGCAGCTGATCTGAAGCCTTTCTCGGCCAGCTACACCGCCGACTGGAAGCAGCTGCCCATGAGCGGCACCGCCGAGCGCAGCCTGGTCAAGAATGCCAATGGTACCTGGGACCTTAACTTCAAGGCCTCCATGATGATCGCCAGCCTGACCGAGCAAAGCACCCTGCGCATGGAAAACGACACCCTGCTGCCGCAGAAGTACCACTTCGAGCGCGGCGGCCTGGGCAAGGCCAAGAAGGTCGACCTGAACTTCGACTGGACTGGCAAGAAAGTCACCGGCAGCGACCGTGGTGATGCCGTCAGCCTGCCGCTGAACCGTGGCGTGCTGGACAAGTCGTCCTACCAGTTGGCCCTGCAGCATGACGTGGCCGCCGGCAAGAAAAGCATGACCTACCAGGTGGTTGATGGTGACGAGATCGACACCTACGACTTCCGCGTGCTGGGCACCGAAAAAGTCACCACCAAGACCGGCCAGGTCGATGCGGTGAAGGTCGAGCGCGTGCGCGACCCAAGCCAGAGCAAGCGCATCACCGAGCTGTGGTTCGCCAAGAACTGGGACTACCTGCTGGTGCAACTGCGCCAGGTAGAGACCGATGGCAAGGAGTACGTGATCGTGCTGCAGGATGGCACGGTCGATGGCAAGCCGGTGAAAGGCAACTGATCCAGCACTGCCTGCAACATCCCAAGCCCCGCCCAGTGCGGGGCTTTTTTATGCCCTTGTGCAAAGGCACTGGCCTTCATGAAACTTGTTTCATGCCTGTTTTATTTACTTAGCCTGCTAACAAACTCTATAAAGAGGGTGTGCGACACACTGTCGCAGCCAACTGAAGAAGTGGAGTTTACCGATGACTGTCCAAGTAACCGAACGCGACGAATCGAAAATGTCCCACGAAAGCCTGGCCGCCGGCATGCGGATCTGGGATGTGCACCAACAAGGTCAACTGGTGGGGATGTTCCACAACGAACACGAAGCGCACCAGTACCGCGTAGAGCTGGAAGACCTGGAAAACCAGCGCACCACGCAATGACCCAGCCTTCAAATAAAAAACCCCGCCAAGGCGGGGTTTTTCGTGTTTACCACATCAGATCATCAGGGATCTTGTAGGCGGCGTACGGGTCATCTTCGTCCGCTTCCTCGACATGGGTATTGAGCAACAGGATACGGCCAGGGTCGCGCTCCTGGATCTTCATCGCCGCTTCGCGAGGGATAACCTCGTAGCCACCGGCATGAGAAACCACGGCCAACGCGCCGTTACTCAGCTTGGTACGCATCAAGGCATTGACGGCAATGCGCTTGACCTTCTTGTCATCGACGAAGTTGTAGTAATCCTCGGTGCTCAGCTTAGGCAGACGAGTAGCTTCGATCAGTTGCTTGATCTGTGCAGCACGGGCCTTCTGCTCGGCCTTTTCCTGCTGCTGGCGATTCAGCTCCTGGTCACGCTTGACCTTTTCGGCCATGGCTTCCTTGGCCATGCGCTGCTGGCTGTCGTCGACTTCGACCTGGCCTTTGTGCTCCATGCGCTTCTGTTTCTTTTCAGCTTTGTTGGTCTGCGAGACCTGTTTCTGGTTGACCAGACCGGCTTTGAGCAATTGGTCGCGAAGGGAAAGGCTCATGAATGTTCACTCACTTATGCAACAGCTCAGCCGCAGCTGGGCAGGTTCTTTTCCTGACGCTTGGCTTCCCCCCAAAGGGCATCCAGTTCGTCAAGGTGACAATCTTCAATGGGGCGACCACTGTCGCGCAATGCCTGTTCGATAAAACGGAAACGTCGTTCGAACTTGCGGTTGGCGCGGCGCAGGGCGTTTTCCGGGTCATGCTTGAGGTGGCGGGCCAGGTTGACGGTGGCGAACAGCAGGTCGCCCACTTCATCTTCGAGGGCATCGGCATCGCCGTCGGCCATGGCCTGCAACACCTCGTCCAGTTCTTCGCGCACCTTGTCCAGCACCGGTAATGCTGCCGGCCAGTCGAAACCGACCGTGGCGGCGCGCTTTTGCAGTTTGGCTGCCCGTGACAGGGCCGGCAAGGCTGACGGCACGTCATCGAGCAGCGACAGTTGCTCGGGCGTGCTTTTCTCGGCCCGCTCCTCGGCCTTGATCTCCTCCCAACGGGACTTGACCTGGGCCTCGCTCAGGCTGGGGGTATCCAGCGGCGCATAAAGCTCGCCGGTAGGGAATACATGTGGATGGCGATGAATCAGCTTGCGGGTGATGCTGTCGACCACGCCATCGAACTCGAAACGCCCCTCCTCCCGGGCCAGCTGGCTGTAGTAGACCACCTGGAACAGCAAGTCGCCCAGCTCACCTTGCAGGTGCTCGAAATCACCGCGCTCGATGGTGTCGGCGACCTCGTAGGCTTCTTCAATCGTGTGCGGGACGATACTCGCGTAGTTCTGCTTGAGGTCCCATGGGCAACCGTACTGCGGGTCGCGCAGGCGGGCCATGAGGTGCAGCAGGTCTTCGAGGGTGTAGGTCATGTAGGCAGGTCCTTCGGTGGCGCCCTCTTCGCGGGCAAGCCCACTCCTACAGGGGTAGGAGCGGGTTTACCCTCGAAGCAGGCGCCGCAGTCTCAAGGGGTACGATTACGCCGCGTCTCGATGATGTTCGGCAACTGCGAGATCCGCCCCAGCAGGCGCCCCAGCGCGTCCAGGCCTGGAATCTCGATGGTCAGCGACATCAGCGCGGTGTTGTCTTCCTTGTTCGAGCGGGTGTTCACCGCCAGCACGTTGATTTTCTCGTTCAGCAGCACCTGCGAAACGTCGCGCAGCAGGCCCGGGCGGTCGTAGGCACGAATAACGATGTCAACCGGGTAGGTCTGCACCGGGATCGGCCCCCAGCTCACCTGGATCATGCGCTCCGGCTCCTTGCCCGCCAGCTGCAGCACCGAGGCGCAGTCCTGGCGGTGGATGCTCACGCCACGGCCCTGGGTGATGTAGCCGACAATGGCATCGCCCGGCAGCGGCTGGCAGCAGCCGGCCATCTGCGTCAGCAGGTTGCCGACCCCCTGGATCTGGATATCACCACGCTTGCCAGTACGCGGGCCGGTAGGCTTGCGCGGCACCAGCTCGATCTGCTCGACACGCTCGGGTTCCAGCAACTGCTGGGCAGCATTGACCAGATGGGCCAGGCGTAGGTCGCCCGCCCCCAGCGAGGCGAACATGTCCTCGGCGGTCTTGACGTTGGTTTTCTCGGCCAGGCGCTCGAAGTCGACCTGCGGCAGGCCCAGGCGGCTGAGTTCACGTTCGAGCAAGGTCTTGCCAGCGGCGACGTTCTGGTCGCGCGCCTGCAGCTTGAACCAGTGCACGATCTTGGCCCGCGCCCGCGAGGTGGTGACATAGCCCAGGTTGGAGTTCAACCAGTCGCGGCTGGGGTTACCGTGCTTGCTGGTGATGATCTCGACCTGCTCGCCGGTCTGCAGGCTGTAGTTCAGCGGTACGATACGGCCGTTGATCTTGGCGCCACGGCAGTTATGGCCAATCTCGGTGTGCACGCGGTAGGCGAAGTCCAGCGGCGTGGCACCCTTGGGCAGGTCGATGGCATGGCCGTCCGGTGTGAATACATAAACCCGGTCCGGCTCGATGTCGACGCGCAACTGCTCGGCCAGGCCACCGATGTCGCCCAGCTCTTCGTGCCACTCCAGCACCTGGCGCAGCCAGGAGATCTTCTCTTCGTAGTGGTTGGAGCTCGGCTTGACGTCGGTGCCCTTGTAGCGCCAGTGGGCGCATACGCCGAGCTCGGCTTCTTCGTGCATGCCGTGGGTACGGATCTGCACTTCCAGCACCTTGCCCTCCGGGCCGATCACCGCCGTGTGCAGCGAGCGATAGCCGTTCTCCTTGGGGTTGGCGATGTAGTCGTCGAACTCTTTGGGGATGTGCCGCCACAGCGTGTGCACAATGCCCAGCGCGGTGTAGCAGTCGCGGATTTCCGGCACCAGCACGCGCACCGCACGCACGTCGTAGATCTGGCTGAATTCCAGGCCTTTGCGCTGCATCTTGCGCCAGATCGAATAGATGTGTTTCGCCCGACCGCTGATATCGGCCTTCACGCCCGTGGCCAGCAACTCGTTCTGCAACTGGTTCATCACGTCGCTGATGAAGCGCTCGCGGTCCAGCCGGCGCTCGTGCAGCAGTTTGGCGATCTGCTTGTACTGGTCGGGTTCGAGGTAGCGGAAAGACAGGTCTTCCAGCTCCCACTTGATGTGGCCGATACCCAGGCGGTGCGCCAGCGGCGCATAGATGTCGAACACCTCGCGCGCGACACGCAGGCGTTTCTCGTCGTCAGCAGCCTTGACCGCACGGATCGCGCAGGTGCGCTCGGCCAGCTTGATCAGCGCCACACGCACGTCGTCGACCATGGCCACGAGCATCTTGCGCAGGTTCTCGACCTGCGCCTGCGAGCCCAGCACCAGCGACTGCCGCGGGCTGAGGCTGGCACTGATGGCGGCCATGCGCAGCACGCCGTCGATCAGCTTCGACACCACCGGGCCAAAACGTTGGCTGACTTCAGCCAGGGTGACCTTGCCTTCGCGCACCGAGCGGTAGATGACCGCTGCCACCAGGGAGTCCTGGTCGAGCTTGAGGTCGGCGAGGATTTCGGCGATCTCCAGCCCCGCCTGGAAGCTGGACGTACCGTCCGCCCAGGAATGCTTGGCCGGGTTGCCCTTTTTCTCGACCTCGTGGGCAAACTCGCAGGCCTCTTTCAGCGCTGCGCGATCCAGTGCCGAATCGACGCTTACCACATGGTCCAACCATGCTTCGAGATTGATACTGCCGTCGGTGTTGACCGGCTGGTGCACTCTCACCTGTACCATCTTTGTTTTACCTTTCCATACAGCGCACCACGCGGATGCGCTGGCGATCACCGTGCGGCTGCCATTCCATGGAAGCCGCACCAAGGGGCCAGTCTGCTAGCCCGCTTCGAATAACGCCATGGCCTCGACATGCGCCGTTTGAGGAAACATGTCGAGAATCCCGGCCCTTTTTAACCGGTACCCCTGGCCGACCAGCACCTGGGCGTCTCGCGCCAGCGTGGCCGGGTTGCACGATACGTAGACCAGCCGTTTGGCCTGGAGGCGTGCGATGCCTTGCACCACCTCGAAAGCACCGTCGCGCGGTGGATCCAAGAGTACCGCAGAAAAGCCCTCGGCGGCCCATCCGGTGCCTGCCAAAGGCTGCGATAAATCGGCCTGAAAAAACCGTGCGTTATGCACATTGTTGTTTCGGGCATTGGCCGCGGCCCGATCGACCATGGCCTGTACACCTTCCACAGCCACCACTTCGCGCGCCTGGCGGGCCAGCGGCAGGGCGAAGTTGCCCAAGCCGCAGAACAGGTCCAGCACACGTTCGTCGGCCTGCGGTGCGAGCCAGGCCAGGGCCTGCTCGATCATCGCCGTGTTGACCTGGGCATTCACCTGGACGAAGTCGCCCGGGCGCCAGGCCAGTTCCAGCTGCCACGGTGCCAAGGCAAAGCCCAGTTGTGCGGTAGCGTCCACCGGCGCAGGTTCACCTTCACCCTGCAACCACAGCTGGGCATCGGCCTGCTCGCAAAACGCCTGCAGTTTCGCCAGGTCTTCTGCCGGCAGCGGCGCAACATGACGCACCAGCACCGCCTCGGCGGTACCACTGAACAGCTCCAGGTGGCCCAGCGCCTGGGGTTTGCTCAACGAACGCAGCACCGTCGGCAAGTGGCGCAGAATCGACTGCAAAGGCTGTACCAGTACCGCGCAATCGTCGATGGCGATGATGGCCTGGCTGGCTTCGGCACGGAAGCCGACCTCCAGCTGACGCGCCTTGACGTCCCAGCGAACGGCCACGCGGGCACGGCGTCGGTAGCCAAATTCCGGCCCGCTCAGCGGTGCGGCCCATTCCTCGGGCTGCACGCCAGCCACTCGCTGCAGCTGTTCGGCCAGCGTGCGCTGTTTGAGAGCCAGTTGCGCTTCGTGCGGCAGGTGCTGCAGGTTGCAGCCTCCGCAGCGGTCGTAATAACGGCACGGCGCCTCGCGGCGCTCGGGGCTGGCCTGTAGCAGGCGCTCCAGGCGGGCCTCGACCACTTTGCCACGGGCATTGAGCACGCGCGCCTCCACGGCCTCACCGGCCAGGGCGCCACTGACAAACCAGGTGCGCCCGTCAAGGAAGGCAATGCCACGGCCGTCACCGGCCAGGCGCTCGATATCCAGGCGCTGCTTCTTGCCCACGGGGACCTGGGGGCTACGGTTGCCGCCGGCCGGCTGAAAGCGCAGGCCGCTGTTGCTTTTTTTCTTGGACATTTAGCTCGGGTCGAACAGGCCGGTGGACAGGTAACGGTCGCCGCGGTCGCAAATGATCGCGACCATCACGGCATTTTCCACCTCACGGGACAGGCGCAGCATGGCTGCGACCGCACCACCGGAAGACACGCCGCAGAAAATGCCCTCTTCACGGGCAAGGCGGCGGGTGGTGTCTTCGGCTTCCTGCTGCGACATGTCGACCACGCGGTCTACGCGGGTGGCGTCGAAAATTTTCGGCAGGTATTCCTCGGGCCAGCGGCGAATCCCTGGAATGGCCGAGCCTTCCATGGGCTGCAGGCCGATGATCTGCACCGCCGGATTCTGCTCCTTGAGGTACTGCGAGCAGCCCATGATGGTGCCGGTGGTGCCCATGGAACTGACGAAATGGGTAATGGTGCCTTGGGTCTGCTGCCAGATTTCCGGGCCAGTGCTGTTGTAGTGGGCGATCGGGTTGTCGCCGTTGGCGAACTGGTCAAGCACCAGGCCGCGGCCTTCGGCCTGCAGCTTCTCGGCCAGGTCGCGGGCACCTTCCATGCCCTCTTCCTTGGTCACCAGAATCAGCTCGGCGCCGTAGGCGGTCATCGCGGCCTTACGCTCGGCGGTGGAATTGTCGGGCATGATCAGGATCATCTTGTAACCCTTGATTGCCGCCGCCATCGCCAGGGCGATGCCGGTGTTGCCGGAGGTGGCTTCGATCAAGGTGTCGCCGGGCTTGATCTGGCCACGCAGCTCGGCGCGGGTGATCATCGACAGCGCAGGGCGGTCTTTCACCGAGCCGGCAGGATTGTTACCTTCGAGCTTGAGCAGGAGGGTGTTGCTGGTTTCGCCAGCAATGCGCTGCAGGCGAACCAGTGGCGTATTGCCGACGCAATCGGCGATGGTTGGGTACTGCAAGGTCATGGCGTATTTCACAATCCGGACGGCAGGGGCGCCTATCATACCGGCAAACCCTTCGCGGCCATATCACGCAATCTGTAGAACATATAGCTACAAGCTATAAGGCGTCCTGCGCCCGCGCCGAGACCACCGCATGTGACGGCAAGCGCATCCACAGTTGCAGCCCACGCTTGCCATTCTGCGCCCACAAAGTGCCGCCCTGGCGCTGGATGGCACTGCGGGCGATGCTCAGCCCCAAGCCAAAACCACCATCCCCCGGCCGCGAACCGTCCAGCCGCGAGAACGGCGCGAAGATCCGTTCCAGGTCCTCTTCTGCCACACCCCCGCCTTCATCTTCCAGCCACAACCACCAGTAACTGCCTTCGCGCTGCCCACCCAGGCGCACCACACCCTCGGCAGGCGAGTGACGAATGGCATTGCGCAACATGTTTTCCAGTGCCTGGGCCAAGTGGTTGAGGTTGCCCTGCACCCAGCAGTCGGCCGGCACTTCACAGCGCAAGCGCTCAAGCGACCAACCGCTCTCGTAGCTGGCATTCTCGGCCAGCAGCTCCCACAACGCGTGGACTTCGATCGGCTCCAGGTTCATCGGCGCACGTTCGGCGTCCTGCCAGGCCAACTGCAGGGTGTCTTCTACCAGTTGCTGCATACCATCCACTTCACGGGTCAGGCGCTCGCGCAGGCGTTGCAAGTCGGTTTCACCGTCACAGGCCACCCGCAGCCGGCTCAACGGCGTGCGCATTTCATGCGACAAGTCGCGCAACAACTGCTGCTGCATGGCCACCGTGCCCTGCAGCCGCTCGGCCATCTGGTCGAAGGCGCGGGCCAGCTCGCCCAGCTCGTCATGCCGGGCGATGGTGCGCGAGTCCAGGCGTGCCGACAGCTGGTCGGCACGCCAGGCATTGGCCTGTTCGCGCAGCTGGTTCAAGGGCACGATCAACATGCGGTACAGCCCCACGCACAGCAGCAAGGTGAACAGGCCGGGGATGATGCCGTTGGTGACGATGCGCCACAGCAAGCGGTACTGGTCCGGATTGAACCGTTGCGGCAGTTCGATCACCAGCATGCCCTGCTCCGGCGCCGACGGGAACGGTATACGCACCCAAGGCTGGTCGACGCTGCGACGGCTCATAGGCCAATCGACCCCGCGCAGGCGCGTCAGGCGCTGCATGATCTGCGGGTTGAGGGTGGCACTGTCGAGGGGCCGCAGGTTGATATCCAGCACACCCACCCAGCCCCGTTCGCGCTGGTGCATCGCCGCCACCCACTGGTCCACCCCCGCCCGCCCACCGCTACGCCAGGCTTGCTCGGCCTCGGCGGCATAGCCACGCAGCGTTTGCCGCGCCGGCTCAGAGAGGAAAGCGTTCTGGATTTCCATGTGCCGGCCCCAGGTATAACTGAGGCCAATCATCAGCAGGCAGAAGCCCACCAGCAAGATGGCCAGCTTCCAGAACAACGAATGGCGGTCGAGCATGGCTTACTCCGCCTCGGTGGCGCTGAGCACGTAGCCCTTGCCCCACACGGTGCGGATCTGCCGCTCGTCATAGCCGATGCCCTTGAGCTTGCGGCGGATCTGGCTGACATGCATGTCCAGGCTGCGGTCATGCCGCGAATAGCCGCGTTGCAACACCTGCTGGTAAAGGAATGGCTTGCTCAGAACGTCATCGAGGTTGCGGTTGAGGATGTCGAGCAGGCGGAACTCACTGGGTGTAAGGCCTGCCAGGCGGCCATCCAGCCGCACATCGCACAGCCCCTCGTCGAACTGCAGCTCACCGCCGCCGGCCTGCTCCTGCGGCGCCTGATGACGCCGCTCAAGGGCCACCCGACGCAGGATGGCCTCGATGCGCACCTGCAGCTCGGCCATGCTGAACGGTTTGGGCAGGTAGTCATCGGCCCCACGCTGGAAACCACTGATACGGTCGGCCTCGGCACCCAGCGCCGACATCAGGATCACTGGCGTGGCGCTGCGCTGGCGTAACTGTGCCAACGCGTCAAGGCCATTGAGCCCGGGCAACAGGATGTCCATCAGCACCACATCGAACGCCTGACGCCCGGCCGTCTCCAGGCCCTCCAGGCCATTGCGGCACCAGGTCACCTGAAAGCCGCCGCGTTGCAGTTCTTCGTGCAGGTAGGCACCGAGCACCGGATCATCCTCGATGGCGAGGATATTGGAGTTGTGAATAGCTACAGGATTCATTGGCAACTGCCATGCATTCTCAATTGCGCGATTATTGAGCATCCACCGCCTGCCAGGCAACCGCCCTGCGACCAATGCACCGGCAATGGCGCAAAACACATACTAAAGAGGTGCAATGGTGCCGCAGGCGGAGTAACTTCGCGGCTTGGCCGTCACCACTTGACGGCATCCAGGCACATCACAGGAGGCGAGTGTGCTCGATCGCTTGGGAATCCGTAGCCGGGTCCTGCTGCTGGCACTGCTGCCGGCCGGCCTGATGGCCCTGGTGCTGGGCAGTTACTTCACCTGGCTGCAACAGAACGACCTGCGCACCCAGCTGTTGCAGCGTGGCAAGATGATTGCCGAACAACTGGCGCCACTGGCCGCCCCCGCCATGGCCCGGCTCGCGCCAGCGCAACTGGAGCGTATCGCCGCGCAGACCCTGGAGCAGTCCGATGTACGGGCCGTTGCCTTCCTGGCCCCGGACCGCACACGCCTGGCCCACGCTGGCCCGAGCATGCTCAACCAGCCCCCCAGCGGTGGTACGGGCACCCAGCTGTTGCAACGCAGCGGCAACGACGCCACCCGCTACCTGATGCCTGTCTTCGGCCACCACCGTGATCTGGCCACCGATGCCGTACCGGCCGAGGCCGAGCGCCTGCTGGGATGGGTCGAGATCGAGCTGTCGCACGACGGCACACTGCTGCGCGGTTATCGCAACCTGTTCACCAGCCTGTTGCTGATCCTCGCTTGCCTGGCCCTCAGCGGCCTGCTGGCGCTGCGCATGAGCCGCACCATCAACGGCCCCATCGAGCGCATCAAGCACGCGGTCAACCAGCTCAAGGACGGCCACCTGGAAGAACGCCTGCCAACCATGGGCAGCCATGAGCTGGACGAGCTGGCACACGGTATCAACCGCATGGCCGAAACCCTGCAAAATGCCCATGAAGAACTGCAGCACAGCATCGACCAGGCCACCGAAGACGTGCGCCAGAACCTCGAAACCATCGAGATTCAGAACATCGAGCTGGACATGGCACGCAAGGAGGCGCTTGAGGCCAGCCGCATCAAGTCGGAGTTCCTGGCCAACATGAGCCACGAGATCCGCACCCCGCTCAATGGCATTCTGGGGTTTACCCACCTGCTGCAAAAAAGCGAGATGACGCCGCGCCAGCTGGACTACCTGAGCACCATCGAGAAATCCGCCGACAATTTGCTCGGGATCATCAACGAGATCCTCGATTTCTCCAAGATCGAGGCCGGCAAACTGGTGCTCGACAGCATCCCGTTCAACCTGCGTGACCTGGTTCAGGATACGCTGACCATCCTGGCACCGGCCGCCCACGCCAAGCAGCTGGAATTGCTCAGCCTGATCTATCGCGACACGCCCGCTTCGTTGATCGGCGACCCGCTGCGGCTCAAGCAGATCCTGACCAACCTGGTCAGCAACGCCATCAAGTTCACCCGCGAAGGCACCATCGTCGTACGTGCCATGCTCGAAGACGAGCACGAAGACAGCGCACAGCTGCGCATCAGTGTGCAGGACACCGGTATCGGCCTGTCGCCGCAGGATGTACGTACACTGTTCCAGGCCTTCAGCCAGGCCGACAACTCGCTGGCCCGCCAGCCCGGCGGCACCGGCCTGGGGCTGGTGATTTCCAAACGCCTGATCGAGCAGATGGGCGGCGAAATCGGCGTCGACAGCACCCCGGGCGAAGGGTCGCAGTTCTGGATCAGCCTCAACCTGCCCAAAGCCCACGACGATGTCGAGGCGTTTGCGCTACAGCCGCTGCTGGGCCGCCGCGCCGCCATCGTCGACGGCCACGAGCTGGCCCGTCAGGCGCTGGAACACCAACTGGAAGACTGCGGCCTCAGTGTCAGCCTGTTCACCTCCTACGACCAGCTGCTGCAAGCGGTGCAAGCTGCCAGCCAGGCCGGCCAGCCGTTCGAGTTCGCCGTGCTCGGGGCCAACCTGGGCACCCTGTCGCCCGAGCAACTGGGCCACTACCACCAGCAGCTTGAGCGCCACCACTGCCAATGCGTGGTGCTGTGCCCGACCACCGAGCAAGCCCTTTACCACCCGTTCCTGCCCAATGGTCATGGCCAGTTGCTGTCCAAGCCGACCTGCACCCGCAAACTGCGCCGCCTGCTGCTGGAGCTGGTGCAACCACGCCGCCCGCTGGGCGAAGCGAACAGCATCAACGGCCAGCGGCAGCCGAAAATCCTGTGCGTCGACGACAATGCCGCCAACTTGCTGTTGGTCCAGACCCTGCTAGAGGACCTTGGCGCCGAGGTGCTGGCCGTAGACAACGGTTATGCCGCGGTAAAGGCCGTACAGGACGAGCCCTTCGACCTGATACTGATGGACGTGCAGATGCCCGGCATGGATGGCCGCGCCTGCACAGAGCAGATTCGGCTTTGGGAAAATACCCAAAGTGGCAACCCGCTGCCGATCGTTGCCCTTACCGCCCACGCCATGGCCAATGAAAAACGCGCATTGCTGCACGGCGGCATGGACGACTACCTGACCAAGCCAATCAGCGAACGGCAACTGGCCCAGGTGGTGATGAAATGGACGGGGCTGAGCCTGGGCACACCGCGGCAGGCGCAAACCGATCTGTTGGCCAACAGCGATGAGCTCAAGGTACTCGACCCCGAAGAAGGCTTGCGCCTGGCGGCAGGCAAGGCGGACCTGGCAGCCGACATGCTGAGCATGCTGCTGGCCTCGCTGGAGGCAGACCGCGAAGCCATTCGTGCGGCCCGCGATGCAGACGACCGCAATGGCCTGATCGAGCAGGTACACCGCCTGAACGGCGCCTCGCGCTATTGCGGTGTGCCGCAGTTGCGCGCGGCCTGCCAGCGCAGCGAGACCTTGCTCAAGCAGGAAAGTCCGCAGGCACAGCAGGCGCTGGATGAGCTGGACGGTGCGATCAGCCGGCTGGCGGCGCAGGCCAGATTGAGCGCTTGAACAGAGCGGTCGAGTTTTGAATGAGGAGCCCCACCATGCGAGCCCTGTTGTTCAGCAGTCAGCACTACGATCAGGAAAGCTTCACCCGGGCCGCCAGTGGCAGCACCCTGGAACTGCACTTCCAGCCTGCCCGCCTGACGCTCGACACCGCCGCCCTGGCCAGCGGCTACGAAGTCGTTTGTGCCTTCATCAATGACGAACTCGACGCCCCGGTGCTGCAGCGCCTGGCCGCCGGTGGCACACGCCTGATCGCGCTGCGTTCGGCCGGCTACAACCACGTCGACCTGGCCGAAGCCCAGCGGCTGGGCCTTGAGGTGGTTCGCGTGCCAGCCTACTCGCCACACGCCGTGGCCGAGCACGCCGTGGCGTTGATCCTGGCCCTCAACCGGCGCCTGCACCGGGCCTACAACCGCACCCGCGAAGGTGATTTCACCCTGCACGGGCTCACCGGCTTCGACCTGCACGGCAAAACCGTCGGTGTGGTCGGCACCGGCCAGATCGGCGCGGCCTTTGCCCGCATCATGGCCGGTTTCGGCTGCCAACTGCTGGCCTACGACCCCTACCCCAACCCGGAACTGCTGGCCCTCGGTGCGCGTTACCTGACCATGCCCGAGTTGCTACGCGAAGCCCGCATCATCAGCCTGCACTGCCCGCTGACCGAGCACACCCGCCACTTGATCAACGCACAGAGCCTGGCCCAGCTGCAACCCGGTGCCATGCTCATAAACACGGGCCGTGGCGCGCTGGTCGACACCCCGGCACTGATCGATGCGCTGAAAAGCGGCCAACTCGGCTACCTGGGCCTGGATGTCTACGAAGAAGAAGCCCAGCTGTTCTTCGAAGACCGCTCCGACCTGCCCCTGCAAGACGATGTGCTGGCGCGCCTGCTGACCTTCCCCAACGTGATCATCACGGCTCACCAGGCCTTCCTCACCCGCGAGGCGCTGGATGCCATCGCCGCGACCACGCTGGACAACATCAACCGCTGGGCGGCGGGCAATCCACAGAATCTGGTGATGGGTTAATGCTAGGATACGCGGCATTTCTGGAGGACCCATGGTCGAGCACGATTTCCGTTACACCCTTTTCAACCCGCAACACACCCTGATCGAGTGCCGCGCACTGGTGCCAGGCCGCTACCAGGTCACTGGCAACGGCGGCTCGATGCACAAAGGCGACACTCTGCTGGTCACCCTCAAAGGCAGCAAGGACCTGTCCATGCGCCTGACCGTGGAAAGCGTGCGCCACCTGATCAACCCGCGCGGCCAGTGGGTTGCCGTGGCCAGCGGTCCGGTGTTCAACGAGCTGGAAATCCTCACCTGGCAGGTCGAGTGCGACAGCTGCGATGCCGTGCTGGACTTCGAATTTGCCGTGGACGCCAAGCTGGGCAAACAAGCCCGCCAACCCGCTGCCAGCGCGCGCATTGCCGAACTGGGCTGGGCCAGGCGTGGCGACAAACACCTGTGCCCGCGTTGCCAGGAGAGCGTCGAGTGAAAAATCTGCTGACCGGCGTGCTGATTGCCACCGGCCTGCTCGGCTGCGCCGCAGAACCTTCGAAGCTGCAGCAGGAACGCAGCTATGTGCTGGAGTGGATTGGCGAACGCCCGCTGATCGACTACAGCCACCTGACCCTGACCCTGGCCAGCGACGGCCGCGCCTATGGCAATGGCGGTTGCAACCACTGGTTTGCGCCGTACACGCTGGACGGTGAGCACCTGAGCTTCGGCAAGGTCGGCAAGACCCGCAAGCTGTGCGCGCCAGCGTTGATGGAGCAGGAAAAGCGCTTCTTGCAGGCACTGGAAACGGTGCAGCGCTGGGATGTGTCGCCAGTGGAGCAGATGCGCTTCTGGCCGGCCGAAGGCAAGCCGCTGCGATTCTGGCCTGAAGAAGGCTGATATCATGGGGGGCTGCCCTGCAGCCCCACCTGGATCAAGCGCCTTTCAGGGCCTTGATCTTGGCCTGCAACCCTTCCAGGGTCTGCTCGCCCAACAGCTGCTCACGCACCTTGCCCTTGTCATCGATGATGTAGGTCACCGGCAGCGCCTCGCTGCGTGGCAGGTCGTAGCGCTCGGCCGGGTCCTGGGCCAGCACGGTAAAACCGATGCCCAGGGTGTCAGCGGCCTGTTTCAGGTCCTGCCCCTGCAAGCCATCAAAATTCACCCCCACCACCTTGATGCCATCGGCCGCCCACTGCTTGGCCGCCGCGTTCAGTTCCGGGATTTCGGTACGGCACGGCCCGCACCATTCAGCCCAGTAGTTGAGCACCAGCCAGTGCCCGTCGATCTGTTCGGCCTTAACCGTATTACCGTGTTGGTCCACGCCATAATCGGCACCGCAACCACCGAGCAACAGGCTCGCGGTGATGGCCAGTACTGCTGCCAGACGCCTTGCCATGGGTCAATCCTTCTCGAGTTTTAAAGCAAATTGGTCAGTCGCTGCGGTTAGAATAGCCGCCACACCCTGCTGGATGCGACCCGACATGACCGACCTCACGCTCTATCATAACCCGCGCTGCTCGAAATCCCGCGGCGCGCTGGAACTGCTCGAAGCCCGCGGCCTGGCGCCAACCATCGTGCGCTACCTGGAAACCCCACCCGACGCCGCCACCCTCAAGGCCCTGCTCGCCAAGCTGGGCGTCACACCACGTCAACTGCTGCGCACAGGTGAAGACGCGTACAAGGACCTGAACCTGGCTGACCCGGCATTGACCGATGCACAACTGATCGACGCCATGACCCAGCACCCCAAGCTGATCGAACGCCCGATCCTGGTCGCCGGTGACAAGGCCGTGGTCGGTCGCCCGCCGGAAAAAGTGCTGGAGATCCTGCCGTGAGCGCCCCGTACATCCTGGTGCTGTATTACAGCCGCCATGGTTCGACCAGCGAAATGGCCCGGCATATCGCTCGCGGCATCGAACTGGCCGGCATGGAGGCGCGCCTGCGCACGGTGCCTGCGATCTCCACCGAGTGCGAAGCCGTCGCGCCGGATATTCCGGCCAGTGGCGCGCTGTACGCCACCCTGGACGACCTGCGCCACTGCGCCGGGCTGGTGCTGGGCAGCCCGACCCGTTTCGGCAACATGGCAGCGCCGCTGAAGTACTTCCTGGACGGCACCAGCAGCCTGTGGCTGGGTGGCGAACTGGTGGGCAAGCCGGCTGGCGTGTTCACCTCCACCGCCAGCCTGCACGGCGGCCAGGAAACCACCCTGCTGTCGATGATGCTGCCGTTGATGCACCACGGCATGCTGGTGATGGGCCTGCCCTACAGCGAATCGGCCTTGCTGGAAACCCGCGGGGGCGGCACCCCTTATGGTGCCAGCCACCATGCCGGTGCCGATGGCAAGCGCGAGCTCGACCAACACGAGATCGCCCTGTGCCGCGCCCTTGGCCAACGCCTGGCGACCACCGCCAAGGCCCTGGAGGCCGCGCGTGGCTAAAAAGCCCAAGGTGTTGCCGCCACTGGAATGGTTGGCACCGCGCCTGCGCCTGACGCGAGCGTTGAGCCTGGCGTTTTTCTTCGGCCTGATCGCTTTGCTGGTGGTCAACAACCTGTGGTTTGCCAACCTGCACGGGGCACGGGTCGAGGTGATCCTGGCGATCGAACTGGTGCCGCTGCTGTTGCTGTTGCCGGGCATGCTGACAGGCAGCGCACGGGCACATGCCTGGACCTGCTTCGTGGTGAACATCTATTTCATCAAGGGCGTGCTGGCGGCGTTCGACCCGGCGCGGGCGGTGTTCGGCTGGGTTGAAGTGCTGGTGAGCCTGGGGTTGTTCATTGCAGGGCTGCTGTATGTGCGCTGGAAGTTCCAGCATGAGCGGCGCCTGGCGGGCGAAGGTAATTAACATCTGGGGCCGCTCTGCGGCCCCAAAATCTCAATGGTTGACGGTATGCGCCAGCATCACCGACAACTGGCACAGCGGCCGCCCGCTCTCTTCGTGCCACTGGTTGAACGCCTGCTGTACCAACGCCAGGTCGCGTTGACTGGTCGGTTGCTTGTCGATCACCTTCTGTGCAATCAGCGCCGCCGCCATGTCATCGGTGGGAATGAACGTATCCTTGCCGACCATGCGCAAAAAGCGTGGCGCCGACAACCCACCCAGCTGGTTGCCGTGCTTGGCCAGGTACTTCCACAAGCCCACGATGTCGGTCACCGGCCAATCGGCGATGAAGGCGCCGAAACTGCCCTTTTCCTTCGCCACGTCGAGCACCATCTGCGCATTGCGCGGCACGCTCTTGAGCTTGCCCATGTGACGGATGATGCGCTCATCCTGCATCAGCCGCTCCAGGTGCTCGGCGCCCATCAGCACCACCTTCTCCGGGTCGAAACCGAAGAACACCTGCTCGAACGCCGGCCATTTGGCATCCACCAGGCTGTGCTTGAGCCCGGCGCGGAACACACGCAAGGCCAGGGTCGACAGGTAGCGGTCATCACTGATGCCCCTCAATTGCGCCGGCGTGCGCGGCTGCGGCAGGAATGCCTCCAGCGCCTGGGCCGAGCCAAAGCGGTTCAGGCAGTACTCATGCAGCCACTGGTAATCGCGCATAGGCTCAGATATTCACCACGTCGAGGAAGCGCGGGGTAGCGTTTTCGTCGATCTTCAGGCTGGTGAAGTCGAACAGGTTGCGGTCGGCCAGTTGCGACGGTGCCACGTTCTGCAGGGCTCGGAAAATGCTCTCGGTACGGCCCGGGTGCTTGCGCTCCCACTCCACCAGCATGTCCTTGACCACCTGGCGCTGCAGGTTTTCCTGCGAGCCGCACAGGTTGCACGGGATGATCGGGAATTCCTTCATGTCCGAGTAGGCCTGGATGTCCTTCTCGCTGCAGTAGGCCAGCGGGCGGATCACCACATTGCGGCCATCATCGGCGCGCAGCTTCGGCGGCATGCCCTTGAGCGCACCGTTGAAGAACATGTTGAGGAAGAAGGTTTCGACGATATCGTCGCGGTGGTGCCCCAGGGCCATCTTGGTCGCGCCGATTTCATCGGCGAAGGTGTACAAGGTGCCACGGCGCAGGCGCGAGCACAGCGAGCAGGTGGTCTTGCCCTCGGGTACCAGTTCCTTGACCACCGAGTAGGTGTCCTTCTCGACGATGTGGTACTCGACGCCCAGCTCCTTGAGGTAGGCCGGCAGCACGTGCTCGGGGAAGCCCGGCTGCTTCTGGTCCATGTTCACCGCAACGATCTCGAACTTGATCGGTGCCACCTTCTGCAGGTGCAACAGAACGTCGAGCATGGTGTAGCTGTCCTTGCCGCCAGACAGGCAGACCATGACCTTGTCGCCATCCTCGATCATGTTGTAGTCGGTGATGGCTTCGCCGGCGAGACGACGCAGGCGTTTTTGCAGTTTGTTCTGGTTGACCGAGAGGGTGCCCATAGCGCTTGAATCCGCGAGGTGTGACAAAAGGCGGCTATTTTACGCACAAACGCGGCGCCGCTGTAGGCATTCCGATAAAGACTTCGTTGTAATCAACAGTACGCCTGACAGCGCAATTTGCTCTAAAAAGCACGGTTTATGCCGGCAACAGCTTCCTATACTGCGACATAAGGCCACATTACCGCTTGCTTCGGTGTTCGGGCCTCGGGCCGCTTGCGCTCCATCTGGGGGGCGTTTGGCAACATTGAGAGGAGTGACGGCATGATTCATCACGTTGTGGGGCTGTTTACCCATCCCGACCAGGAATGGCGGGAAATCCGTGGCGAAGAAGAAACCATCAGCCACATGTACCTGACGCATACCCTTATCCTGGCGGCGATTCCCGCCGTTTCGGCGTTCATCGGCACCACCCAGGTCGGCTGGGTGATCGGCGACCGCCCAGCAGTGATGCTGACCATGGAAAGCGCCATCTGGATGAGCATCATGTCGTACCTGGCAATGCTCGCCGGGGTGGCGGTAATGGGCGCATTCATCCACTGGATGGCGCGCACCTACGATGCCAACCCGTCCATGGCGCAGTGCATCGCCTTTGCCACCTACACCGCCACCCCTTTGTTCATCGGCGGCCTGGCAGCGCTTTACCCGCACTTGTGGCTGGGCATGCTGATCGGCACGGCCGCCATCTGCTACACGGTGTACCTGCTGTATGTCGGCTTACCGACGTTCATGAACATACCGTCCGACGAAGGCTTCCTGTTCTCGAGCTCCGTGCTGGCGGTGGGCCTTGTGGTACTGGTGGCGATCATGGCCGCCACGGTGATTATCTGGGGACTGGGCGTGGGGCCCGTCTACACCAACTAGAACAGATTCAACCAACACTGGGGCATCAATCAGGGGCCGCCGCAAGGCGGCCTCTGGCTGTGCGCTGACCGGTGGCTCGGCACCCCCGCTGCAGTTGCGGCATAATGCCCGGTCAGGAGAACCACCCCGCCATGCCCGAGCTGCTCAGACAACGCGTCGAAACCTGTTACCAGCAAGCCGAAGCCTTCTTCAAACGCCCCTTCCCGCGCCCGGAAGTCAGCTTCAAGCTGCCCGGGCAAAAAGCCGGGGTTGCCCACCTGCACGAGAACCTGCTGCGTTTCAACCTGCAGCTCTACCGCGAAAACCAGGAAGACTTCCTGCGCCAGACCGTGGCCCATGAAGTGGCACACCTGGTGGCCCACCAGCTGTTCGGCGACCGCATCCAGGCCCATGGCGAGGAGTGGCAGCTGATCATGCGCGGGGTGTACGAGCTGCCGCCCAACCGGTGCCACAACTACGCAGTGCAACGGCGCGCGGTCACCCGCTACATTTACCGCTGCCCATGCCCGCAGGGTGACTTCCCGTTTACGGCGCAGCGGCACAAGTTGGTGCGCCAGGGGCGGCGGTACCTGTGCAAGCGATGCAGGGAGATTCTGGTTTACAGCGGCGAGACCCGCGTCGAATAGATTGTGTTCAAGCATAAGAAAGGCGACCCGAGGATCGCCTTCTTGTACCAGCCTGCGCCTTACTTCTCGACGAAGGCACGCTCGATCAGGTAGTCACCCGGCTCACGCATGCGCGGGGAGATCTTCAGGCCGAAGCTGTCCAGCACTTCGCTGGTCTCGTCGAGCATGCTCGGGCTGCCGCAGATCATCGCACGGTCGTCCTGCGGGTTGATCGGTGGCAGGCCGATGTCGCTGAACAGCTTGCCGCTGCGCATCAGGTCGGTCAGGCGGCCCTGGTTCTCGAACGGCTCGCGGGTCACGGTCGGGTAGTAGATCAGCTTGTCGCGAACCGACTCACCGAAGAACTCGTTCTGCGGCAGGTGCTCGGTGATGAACTCGCGGTAGGCCACTTCGTTCACGTAACGCACGCCATGCACCAGGATCACTTTTTCGAAACGCTCGTAGGTTTCCGGGTCCTGGATGACGCTCATGAACGGCGCCAGGCCAGTGCCGGTGCTCAGCAGGTACAGGTGCTTGCCAGGGTTCAGGTCATCGAGTACCAGGGTGCCGGTAGGCTTCTTGCTGATGATGATCTCATCGCCTTCCTTCAGGTGCTGCAGCTGCGAGGTCAGCGGGCCGTCCGGCACCTTGATGCTGAAGAACTCCAGGTGCTCTTCCCAGTTCGGCGAAGCGATGGAATAGGCACGCATGAGCGGACGGCCGCTTTCCTGCTGCAGGCCGATCATCACGAACTGACCGTTCTCGAAGCGCAGGCCCGGGTCGCGGGTGCACTTGAAGCTGAACAGGGTGTCGTTCCAGTGGTGCACACTGAGGACACGTTCGTGGTTCATGTTGCTCATCGATGGGGCTCCTGAAGAAAAACGCGGCGCGCAAAACGCGCAGTTGCGCGATAGTTTAGGGGCAGCGACAATATCTGTTAAATGGATTATCAAGATATGTGTTATCGGTTATATCGATATGCGATTCACACTTCGTCAACTACAGGTCTTCGTCGCCGTCGCCCAGCATCAAAGCGTCTCTCGGGCCGCTAGCCTGCTGGCGTTGTCGCAGTCGGCCGCCAGCACTTCAATTACCGAACTGGAGCGGCAATCGAGCTGCCAGTTGTTCGACCGTGCCGGCAAGCGACTGGCCCTCAACGCCTTGGGCCATCAGCTACTACCGCAGGCGGTTGCCCTGCTCGACCAGGCCAAGGAAATCGAAGACCTGCTCAATGGCAAGTCCGGTTTCGGTTCGCTGGCGGTTGGCGCCACACTGACTATCGGCAACTACCTGGCCACCCTGCTGATCGGCAGCTTCATGCAGACCCACCCGGAAAGCCAGGTGAAGCTGCATGTACAGAACACAGCGCATATCGTGCAGCAGGTGGCGCACTACGAAATTGATCTGGGTCTAATCGAAGGTGACTGCAACCACCCGGACCTGGAAGTGCAGCCCTGGGTAGAGGACGAACTGGTGGTGTTCTGCGCGCCGCAGCATCCGCTGGCCACGCTGGGCCGTGCCGATATCGAAAGCTTGTCGCAAGAAGCGTGGATACTGCGCGAGCAAGGCTCAGGCACGCGCCTGACCTTCGACCAGGCCATGCGCCATCACCGCGCCAACCTCAATATCCGCCTGGAGCTGGAACACACCGAAGCCATCAAGCGCGCCGTCGAGTCGGGCCTGGGCATTGGCTGCATTTCACGCCTGGCGCTGCGGGATGCCTTCCGCCGAGGCAGCCTGGTAGCGGTAGAAACCCCCGAGCTGGACCTGATGCGCCAGTTCTACTTCATCTGGCACAAACAGAAGTACCAGACCTCGGCCATGCGTGAGTTTCTGGAACTTTGCCGCAGCTTCACCGCGGGCTTTACCCGCAGTGATGAGATCGTGCTGCCGCCAATCGCTTAAAGCAGGATCACGCCCCACACCAGCGCGACCATGGTCAGCGCCACCAGCTGTGCGGCGCTGCCCATGTCCTTGGCGTTTTTCGACAGGGGGTGACGCTCCAGCGAGATGCGGTCGATGGCCGCTTCCACGGCCGAGTTGAACAGCTCGACGATCAAGCCCAACAAGCACACCGCGATCATGATCGCCCGTTCCGCACGGCTGACCGGCAACCAGAAGGCGATCGGGATCAGCAGCACGTTGAGCAGTACCAGTTGGCGGAACGCGGCCTCCCCCTTGAAGGCGGCGCGCAGGCCGTCCAGTGAGTAGCCGGCGGCGTTGAAGATGCGTTTGAGGCCGGTCTGGCCCTTGAATGGCGATGTCATGTGAGTCACTTCACAACGGAAAGGCCAGCAGACTAGACCGGCACGGGTCAAAAAAGCGTGAAGCCACGCGCAGTCAGTTGCTGGCAACCGATTCAAGTTGTTGCAGCAGCAGTGCAGCCTGGGTGCGGGTGCGCACGCCCAGCTTGCGGAAGATCGCGGTCACGTGGGCCTTGATGGTAGCTTCCGACACGTTCAGCTCATAGGCGATCTGCTTGTTCAACAAGCCTTCGCAGACCATGGTCAGTACGCGGAATTGCTGCGGCGTAAGGCTGGCCAGGCCTTCGCTGGCGGCTTTGGCCTCAGCCGACACATCCACCTTTTCGAACGCCTGCGGCGGCCACCAGACCTCGCCATCGAGCACCTTGCGCACGGCATCCTGGATGACTTCCAGGGTGCTGGACTTGGGAATGAAGCCACTGGCGCCAAACTCGCGGGACTTGACCACCACGGCAGCCTCTTCCTGCGCCGATACCATCACCACGGGAATCTGCGGGTATTGCCCGCGCAACAGCACCAGCCCGGAAAAACCGTAAGCACCCGGCATGTTCAAGTCCAGCAGCACCAGGTCCCAGTCGGCTTTTTCGCTCAGACGGGTTTCCAGTTCGGCAATGCTCGCGACTTCGACCAAGCGTACATCCGGGCCCAGGCCAAGGGTAACGGCCTGGCGCAGGGCGCCACGGAACAGTGGGTGGTCATCGGCAATCAGGATTTCGTAAGTGGCCATCGATCTAAGGATCCTGTTCTGTGCCAGGCGCTCGAGGGTAAGGGAAGCGTCCGGCGGGGAATCGGCGCCAAGGATGCCGAGCACGGTCAAGGGTGGTCAAGCCGATCGCCCTGCCGTCTCGCCCACCCTGGCTGCCAGCTCCGTCATTATGAACCAAAGCAGGGGTTGTGCCCCTTGGACTATAGGAAGGTATGCAAACGCTGGTGGGTGTCGTCCTGCTCGTCCAGCGGCAGGCGCCGCTTGCCGCTCAGGTAATGCAGGCTGAACACATCCAGGTAGGCATCCAATGCCTGCGAGGCCTGGCTGTCGCCGGCCAGGTCCAGGCACATGGCGGCCACTTCTGCCGTGCAGAAGTGATCATCACGCTTGGAACGCCGCAGGCGGTAACGCGACATCTGCTCGGCCTGCAGGCTCAACACCGGGAAGCGGTCCAGGTACGGGCTTTTGCGGAACATCTTGCGCGCCTCGGTCCAGGTGGCATCCAGCAGGATGAACAACGGGCGCTTGCCCGGCTCGCGCACCACCTCGCTGACCACCCGCTGTTCAGCCACGAACTCGCCCGGAAAGACGATATAGGGCTGCCAGCGCGGGTCGTCGAGCAAGGCCAGCAAGCGCTCGTCGACCGAGGTGCGCAGCCAGCCAAAAGCGGAAGTGTCTTCGATCAGGTCGGCAATCAGCCAGCCGGTGTTGGTAGGCTTCAACGGCTCGGTGTCGTGCATCAGCAGGCACACGCCGGAGTCAGCCTGTACACGGGGTTTCCAGGCACACAGGCAATGGGTGGCAATCACCCGGCAATCCGGGCAACGCTCTGCACGCGAACCACGGGCGATGAATGGCTTGTTGCTGCGGGCCAGGCGTTCGGCGCGCAGGCGCGCTACCGCATGGCTCATGCCGGCAGGCCTCTGGTCGATTTGGAGATGGGCACAAGGATGACTCGGAGAACACAAGGGCGCCAGTCTACCAGAACAGGGGGCAATTGCTGTGCAGGCTGCAAGGCGGTCTTTATAATCGGGCCTTTACCGTGCCCGGATCTTGCCTTGCGCGATTTCACGGAACACCGTCGACCCGCGCATGTCAAAGCGCCAGTCATCGAACCAGGAGAGATTCATGCTGCGCCTTATCGCCCCCGCCCTGAGCCTGTTGCTCGCCCTGCCTTTGGCAGCACAGGCGGCATCCAAGCAGGACTACGACCTTAACAAGATGCTGCAGAAGGTTGCCACAGAAAGCAGCGTCGGCACCCCGCGCGCCATCAACGAGGACATCCTCGACCAGGGTTACACCGTAGAGGGCAAGGCGCTGGTCAACCACCTGAGCGTACGCCAGAGCCACGCCGAGCGCATGCAGGCCAACCCCGAGCAGGTACGCAGCCAGCTGGGCGACAGCGTTTGCCGCAACAGCGGGTTCCGTAACCTGATGTCCAAGGGTGCGGTCATGGTCTACCGTTTCACTGTCTACAAGACCAACCAGCCAATCATGGATCAGGCCTTCGACAGTGCCAGCTGCATGGCCGGCAACCAGAAGAAGTAACAGCCGCGTATCACGCTACATCTGCTCCTTCTCGCGGGCGCACCAGCGCCCTTCGGCGGCATCGGCACGCATTTCGGCCAACAACGCCTGCAGGTAGCGTGACTGGCACTCCAGCCCCTCCAACCTGCGGCAGCACTCGGCCTCAAGGCTCAGGTGATGCACCTGGGCCGCGCTCTCCAGCAGCCGGTAGAGCTGCCCGTCCACTTCGATGATCAAGCGATGCATACCGCCACCTCCTGCATCGACACGTTTCGCTTTACCAGTTAACCAAACCCGTGCCGCCATTGGGTGCATGCCGACAGGCGGCGCTGCCAAACAACCCGGCACGATCGGGCGCGACGGTCTAGATTGAGGTCATAGGCATTGGTGCAGAAGGAGACGTTGCATGCCTTACCAATCGAATGAACTGCTGTTCAGCCACTTCCGCGACAACAACATCGACCTGAGCAACATCGACGCACAACTGCAACTGGTAGCACCCGACAGCCCCAACTTGCCGCTGTACCGCGACATGATGTTGACCATCCTGCGCATGGCCCATGACGACAGCGACCGCTGGAGCGCCAAGATCACCTTGCAAGCCCTGCGCGAACTGGACCAGTCGTTCCGCACCCTGCAGCGCTACAAAGGTCGGCGCAAGGTGACCGTGTTCGGTTCGGCACGTACCCCGCTGGAACACCCGATGTATGCCTTGGCCCGCGAGCTGGGCGCCACCCTGGCACGCTCCGATCTGATGGTCATTACCGGAGCGGGTGGCGGCATCATGGCGGCAGCCCACGAAGGCGCTGGCAGCGAGCACAGCCTGGGTTTCAACATCACCCTGCCCTTCGAACAACATGCCAACCCCACGGTAGGCGGTACCGACAAGCTGCTACCGTTCCACTTTTTCTTCATCCGCAAGCTGTTTTTTGTCAAAGAGGCTGATGCCCTGGTGCTGTGCCCTGGCGGTTTCGGCACCCTGGATGAAGCGCTGGAGGTTCTGACCCTGATCCAGACCGGCAAAAGCCCATTGGTACCGGTGGTGCTGCTTGACTCGCCTGGCGGTAGCTTCTGGCGAGACTGCCTGGACTTCATCAGCCGCCAGCTGGAAGAAAACCGCTACATCCTGCCCAGCGATCTGAAGCTGGTACGCCTGGTGCACAGTGCCGACGAGGCGGTGGAGGAAATCAACCAGTTCTACAGCAACTACCACTCCAGCCGCTGGCTGAAGAGCCAGTTCGTAATCCGCATGCACCACCCGCTCAGCGAAGCAGCGCTGTATGACATCCAGGAGGGTTTTGCCGACTTGCGCCTGAGTGGCAAGTATCACCAGCAGCCAGACAGTGGCGCCGAGCATGAGGTGGGTAATTTCAGCCACCTGACCCGCTTGTCGTTCGCCTTCAATGGCCGGGATCAGGGCCGGCTGCGCGAGCTGGTGGATTTCATCAACCTGCCGGAAAACTGGGCCAAGCCGCAGCCGATGCATACCACGCAACGGGCCAGGGAGGCGTTGAAGGTCAGTTCATAAGCGTCGTCTGCTTTGGGGCCGCAGAGCGGCCCCGGCATTTCAGCAATGATCAGTAATCATCCAGATCCCGCCCACTGAGCAGGCGACCGATCAAATCCATGGGGAAGCCCCGGTAAGCGAGAAATCGGGTCTGCTGGGCACGGCTGCGCGGGTCTTGCGGGCGCTGCCCGGCGAACTTGCGCTGCCACACATCACGCATGCGCTCTGCCCAGTCCACCTCGCTCTCGCGTAGCGCCTGCTCGATATCAGCACGCGCCAAACCACGCTGGCCAAGCTCTTCGCGAATACGCGCAGGGCCATAGCCAGAACCGGAACGGTAGCGGATAAAGCTTTCAAGGTAGCGGGCTTCACTCAGCAGCCCTTCTTCGGCGAGCCGATCGAGCTCAAGCTCGATCAGCTCATCCGAAGCGCCGCGCTGACGCAGCTTGCGCGTCAGCTCAACGCGACCGTGCTCACGTCGCGCGAGCAGGTCCATGGCTGTCCGCCGAATGGCGACGGGGGTGTCGAGTACGGCGGACATGTTCAGCTATCTACCGCGCAATCAATAACCGGCGTCAGCGTCGGCCATGTCATCGGCATCTGCTTCGACAGCCGCAGCTTTGCCAGCCGCAGCGACAGCGCCAGAAGTCAGCAACTTGTCGCGAATCTGCTTCTCGATCTCGGCACCAATCGCCGGGTTCTCAGCCAGGTACTTGGCGGCGTTGGCTTTACCTTGACCAATCTTGTTGCCTTGATAGGCATACCAGGCACCGGACTTCTCGACCAGACCTTGGGAAACACCCAGGTCGATGATTTCGCCATTGCGGTAGATACCCTTGCCGTAGAGGATCTGGAACTCGGCCTGACGGAACGGTGGCGAAACCTTGTTCTTGACGATCTTGACGCGGGTTTCGCTGCCGACCACCTCGTCGCCTTCCTTGACCGCACCCGTTCGACGGATGTCCAGGCGCACCGAGGCGTAGAATTTCAGGGCGTTACCACCGGTGGTGGTTTCCGGGCTGCCGAACATTACGCCGATCTTCATACGGATCTGGTTGATGAAGATGACCAGGCAGTTGGCGTTCTTGATGTTACCGGTGATTTTGCGCAGCGCCTGGGACATCAGGCGAGCCTGCAGGCCCACGTGCATGTCACCCATTTCGCCTTCGATCTCGGCCTTCGGCACCAGGGCGGCCACGGAGTCGACGATGATCACGTCAACCGCGTTGGAACGCACCAGCATGTCGGTGATTTCCAGGGCCTGTTCGCCGGTGTCCGGCTGCGAAACCAGCAGGTCGTCTACGTTGACGCCCAGCTTGCCCGCGTATTCAGGGTCGAGGGCGTGCTCGGCGTCGACGAAGGCGCAGGTGGCGCCGTTTTTCTGGGCTTCGGCGATGACCGACAGGGTCAGCGTGGTTTTACCCGACGACTCCGGGCCGTAGATCTCGACGATACGGCCTTTTGGCAGGCCGCCAATGCCCAGTGCGATGTCCAGGCCCAGCGAACCGGTGGAGATGGCCGGGATCGCCTGGCGCTCGTGGTCGCCCATGCGCATGACTGCGCCTTTACCGAATTGGCGTTCGATCTGACCCAGGGCCGCAGCCAAGGCGCGCTTCTTGTTGTCGTCCATTGAAATCCTCACGTGTTCGACGTGGCCCTGACGGCCGGAATACCTGTATAAGTAGCCAGTATTATTCCACAGGCCGGCGCTCACGCAAACCCCTGTCGTCGATTTACTCGGCACCAAGCTGTAACAAGCCGTCTAACGCGGCAATCACCGTCTGTCGGCGCACCGCCTCGCGGTCACCGTCGAACTGCCGGCGCTCGCTGAAGACACGGCTGCCATCGCCCCAGGCCAGCCACACGGTACCCACCGGCTTGGCGGGCGAGCCACCGTCCGGCCCGGCCACTCCGCTTACCGCCACGGCAAAGCGCGCGCCACTGGCGGCCTGGGCACCTCTGACCATGGCTTCGACCACTTCCTGGCTAACCGCGCCCACCTGGCCGAACAGCACCTCTGGCACCCCCAGCTGGCGAGTTTTCTGGGCATTGGAATAAGTGACATAACCGGCCTCGAACCAGGCCGAGCTACCGGGTACACGGGTGATGGCTTCGGCGATGCCGCCGCCGGTGCAGGATTCGGCGGTGGTCACCTGTGCATTGAAGCGGCGCAGGTGTTCACCCAGGCGGGTGGCAAGCGTGGTGATCGGGTCCATACAGGGCTCCTTGAAGGCTGCCCTCTACCCTATCAGTTAGTGGCTTTCACTGATATTCGGCCAGGTCGCGAAGCGGGCAGCCACAACGGCGACAGACCTGCCGCGAAATGACGAACTCGCCAATGAACAGGCGTTCGACCTCGACCGGTTTGTGCCTGTACAGTCCGCAAATCATGCGCCTCAGCCAATGGGACATGTCAGAAGTTCAGCCGCAGTACGGTACGCCAGAAGTTCTTGATCGGTGAACGCCGGTGCTTGGCCCAGTTGCGCTCCCACCACTCATCCTCATTGCGCACTACCTGCTCCAGATCGCTACCTGCCACAGCTGCCGCATGTTGGCGATACAACATCGGGAACACGCAGTGCTGACGAATCTTGTGCTTGACCACCACATCCACGGGCGTGCCATCGTAGGGCGTCTCTGCCAGGATCCGGCAGCCTTCGCGCGACAGTACATAAGCGTGCAGTGCAACCACCCGCCCCCTGGCAATGAACGGGAACCACGTCAGCCAGGTTCGCCCCATGGAATAGCCCAGATGCAGTGCCTGGAAAGAGCGTGACTGCATGAAGCGGTTCACCCAGCTCACCCGCGAAGCCTTGAAATCATAAGCCTTGGCATCGTCCTCGAAGATCAGGATTCGATCCAGCCCGTTGTCCAGTGCGTGGCGTGCCAACTGCTGGTGCGATTCGTAGCAACCCCGCTTGGGGTCACTGTTTTTCGCCACGACATGAAAGACCACTTCATTGTCCAACTGCCGCCCGATGGTTTCACTGAACAGCTTGCGCCGGTCATCCCGCGTGTCGAGGGAAATACAAAAAACCGCATCGACATCAAAACGAATTCCACTCACTGCACTAACCAACCTGATTGCAATAACGGTTAACTTGGCACGGCCAAAAGGGCGCAATCTTCCATGGGAGCCCCATGATGTCAACAAGCCATACCCCACGCCTGCGCTGCCCGGCGTTGAAGGTTCTGCCTGTGCGGCAGCCGTGGTAACCTATGCGGCTTGAAAATTCAGGTGGGTCTCGGCGCCGCGCATGCAACACGGAACGCCTCAATTTGCCCCACAATGTTGAGACCTACACTCTAAGTCTTTGATGAATAAAGCACTCTCCGATCTTTCCGCACACACCCCGATGATGCAGCAGTACTGGAAGCTGAAAAACCAGCACCCGGACCAGCTGATGTTCTACCGCATGGGCGACTTCTACGAGATCTTCTACGAAGATGCCAAGAAGGCCGCAAAACTGCTGGACATCACCCTGACCGCGCGCGGTCAGTCGGCTGGCCAGTCCATCCCCATGTGCGGGATTCCGTTCCATTCGCTGGAAGGCTACCTGGCCAAGCTGGTCAAGCTGGGCGAATCGGTGGTGATCTGCGAACAGATCGGCGACCCGGCCACCAGCAAGGGCCCGGTCGAACGCCAGGTGGTGCGCATCATCACTCCCGGCACGGTCAGCGACGAAGCCCTGCTCGACGAACGCCGCGACAACCTGATTGCCGCGCTGCTCGGTGACGAACGCCTGTTCGGCCTGGCCGTACTGGACATCACCAGCGGCAACTTCAGCGTGCAGGAGATCAAGGGCTGGGAAAACCTGCTGGCCGAACTCGAGCGCCTGAACCCGGTCGAGCTATTGATCCCCGACGACTGGCCACGCGACCTGCCTGCCGAGAAGCGTCCGGGCGCCCGCCGCCGCGCCCCGTGGGACTTCGACCGCGATTCGGCGCGCAAGGCGCTGTGCCAGCAGTTCGCAACCAAGGACCTCAAAGGCTTTGGCTGCGACAAGCTGACCCTGGCCATTGGCGCCGCCGGTTGCCTGCTAACCTACGCCAAGGAAACCCAGCGCACTGCCCTGCCGCACCTGCGCAGCTTGCGCCACGAGCGCCTGGACGACACGGTCATCCTCGATGGCGCCAGCCGGCGCAACCTGGAGCTGGACGTCAACCTGGCGGGTGGGCGTGACAACACCCTGCAATCGGTGGTCGATCGTTGCCAGACCGCCATGGCCAGCCGCCTGCTGAGCCGTTGGCTGAACCGGCCGTTGCGCGACCTCAAAGTACTGCAAGCACGTCAGGACTCGATCCGTTGCCTGCTCGACAACTACCGCTTCGAGAAGCTGCAGCCACAACTGAAGGAAATTGGCGATATCGAGCGCATCCTCGCCCGTATCGGCCTGCGCAATGCCCGCCCTCGTGACCTGGCGCGCCTGCGCGATGCCTTGGGCGCGTTGCCCGAGCTGCAAAACGCCATGACCGAGCTTGAGGCGCCGCACCTGGCGCGCCTGGCAGCCATTACCGGCACCTACCCGGAGCTGGCCAGCCTGCTGGAGCGTGCAATCATCGACAACCCGCCGGCGGTAATCCGCGACGGCGGCGTGCTCAAGGCCGGCTATGACAGCGAGCTGGACGAGCTGCTGGCCATCAGCGAAAACGCCGGCCAGTTCCTGATCGACCTGGAAGCCCGGGAAAAGGCCCGCACCGGGCTGGCCAACCTCAAGGTCGGCTACAACCGCGTGCATGGCTACTTCATCGAGCTGCCGACCAAGCAGGCCGAACAGGCACCGGGCGACTACATCCGCCGCCAGACGCTCAAGGGTGCCGAGCGTTTCATCACCCCTGAGCTGAAAGCGTTCGAGGACAAGGCACTGTCGGCCAAAAGCCGCGCCCTTGCCCGCGAGAAGATGCTCTACGACGCCCTGCTGGAAACCCTGATCAGCCACCTGGCGCCGCTGCAGGACAGCGCCGCCGCCCTGGCCGAACTGGATGTACTCAGCAACCTGGCCGAACGTGCGCTGAACCTCGACCTTAACTGCCCGCGCTTCGTCGACGAGCCGTGCCTTCGCATCGAGCAGGGCCGCCACCCGGTGGTGGAACAGGTGCTGACCACGCCATTCGTGGCCAACGACCTGGGCCTGGACAACAGCACGCGCATGCTGATCATCACCGGCCCGAACATGGGCGGTAAGTCCACCTACATGCGCCAGACGGCCCTGATCGTGCTGCTGGCGCACATCGGCAGCTTCGTACCGGCAGCCAGCTGCGAGCTGTCACTGGTCGACCGCATCTTCACCCGCATCGGCTCCAGTGACGACCTGGCTGGCGGGCGCTCGACCTTCATGGTCGAGATGAGCGAAACCGCCAACATTCTGCACAACGCCACCGACCGCAGCCTGGTGCTGATGGATGAAGTCGGCCGTGGCACCAGCACCTTCGACGGCCTGTCGCTGGCCTGGGCCGCCGCCGAGCGCCTGGCGCAATTGCGTGCCTACACCTTGTTCGCCACCCACTACTTCGAGCTCACCGTGCTGCCGGAGAGCGAGCCGCTGGTGGCCAACGTGCACCTCAATGCCACCGAGCACAACGAACGTATCGTGTTCCTGCACCACGTTCTGCCGGGCCCTGCCAGCCAAAGCTACGGCCTGGCCGTGGCGCAACTGGCCGGCGTGCCGACGGCGGTCATCCAGCGCGCCCGCGAACACCTGGGGCGCCTGGAAACCACCAGCCTGCCGCATGAGCCGGCCCCGGCCCAAAAAGCCAAGGACACGCCACAAGTGCCGCACCAGAGCGACCTGTTCGCCAGCCTGCCACACCCGGCCATCGAGAAGCTGGGCAAGCTGCAGCTGGACGACATGACCCCGCGTCAAGCTATCGAAATGCTATATCAACTAAAGAACCTGTTATAACGGCAGCCACTACAAGCTGGTAGAATCCGCCGCGGTTTGCTGGTGCTGCAGGTTATTAGCCTGGCCTGCAGCCACATACCTGTAAACCGCGCGGCCCTGAGAGGAAGGGCCGCCGCCGTCGCCTGAGGAGAGAACTAGAAATGACCTTCGTCGTCACCGACAACTGCATCAAATGCAAATACACCGACTGCGTGGAAGTCTGTCCGGTGGACTGCTTCTACGAAGGCCCGAACTTCCTGGTCATCCACCCGGACGAGTGCATCGACTGCGCCTTGTGCGAACCGGAGTGCCCAGCACAAGCCATCTTCTCGGAAGACGAAATCCCTGCCGGGATGGAGAACTTCATCGAGCTGAACGCCGAACTGGCGGAAGTCTGGCCGAACATCACCGAGCGTAAGGACGCCCTGCCGGACGCTGAAGAGTGGGACGGCAAGACCGGCAAGATTGCAGACCTGGAGCGCTGATAGCGCCCAGACACGAAAAAGGCCCCTCGGGGCCTTTTTTGTTTTCCTGCAGGCAAAAAAAAGGGGCGGTTTGACCCGCCCACATTTTTTCCGTAGTCCCTGCTTGTCCCAAACATCATCCTGATGAAATCGCGTCTTGCGATGTCCTTGGCCTCCTCCCTGGAAGCCTGTGCATGTCCGTGTGCACAGTTCGAATACTAGCGGCTTCAGCTGAGCGGGCAAGCGCGAAACCTCACAAGGTATTACATGGGACACATTTCCACACAGCAAAATAACGCATGATTTTCAATGAGTTGGAAAAATACCGGGGCTGAAAACGACAATGATTTACTGAGACTTGCATAGATAGCTTACAAAACAAGTAAGAAAAGGCTTACATGCAATGTTACCGAGGTAGCGCCATACATCACGGGACTGCTTTGTAGCCCCCCGACAGACGCAAACGAAAGACTGTTTTCATCACACACAAAAACGCCCCGAGGTCATCGGGGCGCTTTGTGAAGCAGGCTGTCGCTACTGGAACAACGACTCGCTGGACAGGCCGTTCTTCTCCAGGATCTCACGCAGGCGCTTGAGCCCTTCTACCTGGATCTGCCGCACCCGTTCCCGGGTCAGGCCGATCTCCAGCCCAACATCCTCCAGGGTGCTGCTTTCATGCCCGCGCAGACCAAAGCGGCGTACCACCACTTCCCGCTGCTTGTCGGTCAACTCCCCCAGCCACTGGTCGATGCTCTGCGACAGGTCGTCATCCTGTAGCAGCTCGCACGGGTCCGTCGGGCGGTCGTCGGTCAGGGTGTCGAGCAGGGTCTTGTCCGAATCCGGGCCAAGCGACACATCCACCGAAGACACCCGCTCGTTCAGGCCGAGCATGCGCTTGACCTCGGCGACGGGCTTCTCCAGCAACGTAGCGATTTCTTCCGGGGAGGGTTCGTGGTCCAGCTTTTGGGTCAGCTCACGGGCCGCGCGGAGGTAGACGTTCAGCTCTTTGACCACGTGGATCGGCAAGCGAATGGTGCGGGTCTGGTTCATGATCGCCCGCTCGATGGTCTGGCGAATCCACCAGGTCGCATAGGTCGAGAAACGGAAACCACGCTCCGGGTCGAACTTCTCGACCGCACGGATCAGCCCAAGGTTGCCCTCCTCGATCAGGTCGAGCAGCGACAGGCCACGGTTCACGTAACGACGGGCAATTTTGACAACCAGGCGCAGGTTGCTTTCGATCATGCGCTTGCGGCCAGCAGGGTCACCCTTTTGCGACAAACGCGCAAAATGCACTTCCTCTTCCGGCGAAAGCAGCGGCGAGAAGCCGATTTCGTTGAGATACAGCTGGGTGGCATCGAGCGCCCGGCTGTAATCGATGTACTTGTGTTGCTTGAGCGAAGAGCCCGACTTGGCCCTCGTCCGAACCGAAGATACAGCAGGTTCGTCTGACACCACATCCGTTTCCAAAACGATACCCGTCTCCATCAGGAGGACGTCATCGTCGATGTCAAACTCCGGCACTTCTTTACTGAGAGCCATTGTTATAGTCCTTTGCTGAGTTCGAACTCAGACTCGAGCGGCACCTTTATCCCTGGCAGCGCTTGAGCCTGTCCCCTCTACATCACAGGAACAGGCCGGGTACAACGATCAACGGCGTGGCAGGAACTGGAGTGGATCGACGGGTTTGCCCTGGCGGCGAATCTCGAAATGCAGCTTCACCCGATCTGTGCCCGTAGACCCCATTTCAGCAATCGACTGCCCTGCCTTGACCTGCTGCCCCTCCCGAACCAACAGCCTGCGGTTGTGGCCGTAGGCACTGACGTAGGTATCACTGTGCTTGATGATGATCAGCTCGCCGTAGCCCCTTAAACCACTCCCGGCGTAAACCACCGCACCATCAGACGCAGCAAAAACAGGCTGTCCCAAATCACCGGCGATATCAATGCCTTTATTCAAACTACCGTTTGAAGCGAATTTTCCAATCAGCACGCCGTTGGCAGGCCAGGTCCAGCCGCCTACCGCGCGCTCTGCCGCAGGCACGGTGGTGGCAACCGGCGTACTGGCGGAGGTTGCCGGCGTTGCCGGTTTGCTGGTGTTGGCAGGTGTCACGGCAGTAGTGCCCACGGGCCTGCGGGTGACCGTGGTGCGGCTCGATGAAGAGGGGCTGGACACCACCGTGGTACTGCTGCTGGAACCGCTGCTGAAACGAATCGCTTGCCCCGGGCGAATGGTATAAGGCGCCGCGATGCCGTTGCGTGCGGCCAGCTCCTTGTAGTCCCAGCCATAGCGGAAGGCAATGGAGAACAGCGTGTCACCCGGCTTGACGACGTACTGCCCGGACGTCACCGCCGGGCGCTTGGGCACGGTGTTATTGCGGTCGACCACCCGCGCGCTGCTGTTGCTGCTGGTGCTCGAGCAACCCACCAGTAGCGTGCCCATGGCCAGTGCAATCACCAGAAGCTTGAAACCCGACCCGTCCTTGCGCTGCCGAATGACTGTGTGACCCACCCGCGCTCCCCTCATGGTGCCGAAAAACGATATGAAGACAAGAAATGCAATATTGTTGCAATTATAACCAAGCCGGCCATTATTGGCAGGCGGGTGCAAAAGGCTGTTGCAATACCCCGGTGCGAGCTAGCGCTTCGTACCGCCAGATAGACAGAGCGAAGCGGCAAGAATTCGCCGCTGGGGCAAAAATACCGCGCGAGTCATACCCGCCAGCCTCAGGCCAGCGGACCATTGAGCAGCGGGACGAAGCGTACGGCCCCCAGCACGCGCCGGCAGAATCCATGCTCCTCGCGCACGATCAGCATCAGTTGCTGCGCTTCGCCGGCCGCCCCTACCGGAATCACCATGCGCCCCCCGGGGGCAAGCTGATCAAGCAATGCCTGCGGCACTTCTGGCGCCACCGCCGTGACGATGATGCCGTTGTACGGTGCCAGCGCCGGCCAGCCTTCGCAGCCATCGCCCCAGCGGAATACCACGTTGCGCAGGTTCAGCTCCACCAGGCGCTCTTTGGCCCGGTCCTGCAGCACCTTGATACGCTCCACCGAAAACACCCGTTCCACCAGCTGGGCCAGGATCGCCGTCTGGTAGCCGGAGCCGGTACCAATCTCCAGCACCTTGTCCAACGGCCCGGCCTCGAGCAGTAGCTCACTCATGTGGGCAACCATGAACGGTTGCGAGATGGTCTGGTTGTGACCGATGGGCAATGCGGTGTCTTCGTAGGCACGATGCGCCAGTGCCTCGTCGACGAACAGGTGGCGCGGGGTGCGACGAATCACATCGAGCACCTTGGTGTTCGAAACGCCCTCTTCGCACAGACGCTGGATCAGCCGCTCCCGGGTACGCTGGGAGGTCATGCCGATGCCGCGGCGCAGCATATCGTCCTCGCGCATCAGAGCAGGCCCTCCAGCCAACCGTCGAGCTGCTCGAAGGCATCATTGAAGGTGCGGTCGAGTTGCAACGGGGTGATCGATACATAGCCCTGCATCACCGCGTGGAAGTCGGTACCCGGGCCACCGTCCTCGGCATCGCCGGCCACGGCGATCCAGTAACCTTCCTTGCCGCGCGGGTTGACCACCTTGGTCGGTGCCGCCGCCCGCGCCCGGTGACCGAGGCGGGTGAGCCGGATGCCACGAATGTGCTCCAGCGGCAGGTTGGGAATGTTTACGTTGAGCACAGTGCGTGGTGGCAGCGCCAGGCGCGACTGGGCCTCGACCAGGCGGCGGGCGATATGGGCCGCGGTCGGCAGATTGTCCGGCTGGCGCGACAACAGCGAAAACGCCAGCGACGTGCCACCCAGGAAGCGGCCTTCCAACGCTGCGGCGACCGTGCCCGAATACAGCACGTCATCGCCCAGGTTGGCTCCGAGGTTGATCCCCGACACGACCATGTCCGGCGTGTGCGGCAACAGCCCATTGAGCCCCAGGTGCACACAGTCGGTCGGCGTGCCGTTCAGGCTGATGAAACCGTTGGCCAGGGTTTGCGGGTGCAGTGGCCGGTCCAGCGTCAGCGAACTGCTGGCGCCGCTCTTGTCTTGCTCCGGGGCGATCACCGAGCACTCGGCGTAATCCGCCAGCGCAGCGTGCAGCGCGGCGATGCCGGGCGCGGTAACACCGTCGTCGTTCGAAATCAGAATACGCATGGGCTGTCCGTCTGCCCTGCCGACACCAGATCCACGACTTCACGCACCACCACGGTGGCGAAGCATCCGGCCGGCAGGACGAATTCCAGTTGCAGGATATCAGGCTCGGGATAATGCCATGTCAGGCCGCCAATAGGGAGCCGCAAAATGCGCCGTTCGTGATCCATGCCCGCCTGGGCCAACCACTGGCAAAGTGCCGGTTGCTCTGCACCGACGGCGTTTTCCAAGCGGGCAGTGGCCCCGTCAGCAGGCGAAGCGCCCTCACCCCACATCGGGCCGGTCGGATGCAGATCGAGAATCGCCAGGCGCGGGTCGGCACATTCCGCCTCTCCCGCCGGGAAAAAGCTACGGCTGTCAGTGAATGCCAGCAGGTCGCCGACCTGCGCCCGCGCCCAGCTACCTTCAGCGACACGCGCAGCCAGCACCTGATTGAACAGGTAGCTGCGCCCGGCCGAAAGCAACCGCGAACGCACATTGCGCTGCTCGGGCAAGGCTTTGCGCGCCGCCCAGTCGAGGGCGTCATGGACGTTGCCGCCGCCGTGACCGAAGCGCTGGGTGCCGAAATAGTTGGGTACACCGTGCTGCTTCAGCTGTTCCAGGCGCGCATCCAGCGCCTGGTGATCTGCAGCCAGGGCCGTCAGGCGCAGGGTGAAGCCGTTGGCCGAATGCGCGCCACGCTGCAGCTTGCGCTGGTGACGCACCTGCTTGAGCACGCGCAGGTTGGCATCCTCGGCACGTGACAGGTCAGGGTCGGCCTTGCCTGGCAGGTGCAGGCTGAACCACTGACGGGTCAGGGCCTGACGGTCCTTGAGCCCGGCATAGCTGATGGTGCGCACCGGCACACCGGCGGCGCGCGCCAGGCGGCGAGCGGCCTCTTCGGTGTTCAGGTCACGCTTCTCGACCCACAGCCACAAGTGCTCGCCCTGGCCCGAGAGCGGGATATCGAGCACTTCGTCGACCTGGAAGTCTTCGGCAACCGCCTTGAGGATGGCGGTGCCCAGGGGTTCGCCCGATGCGCGCGGGCCCAGCAGTTCCAGTTCGGTCATGCGGGCAGCAGCAGGGCGACCGAATGCACGGCAATACCCTCCTCGCGGCCGGTGAAGCCCAGCTTTTCGGTGGTGGTGGCCTTGACGTTGACCTGGTCGAGCTCGACCTGCAGGTCCTCGGCGATCAGCTGGCGCATGGTCTCGATGTGCGGGGCCATCTTCGGCGCCTGAGCGACAATGGTGGCGTCGACGTTGCCGACCTTCCAGCCCTTGGCCCGGACGATGCCGACCACATGGCGCAGCAGCACGCGGCTGTCGGCCCCCTTGAACTGTGGGTCGGTGTCGGGGAAGTGCTTGCCGATATCACCCAGCGCCGCAGCACCCAGCAAGGCATCGCTCAGGGCGTGCAGCAGCACGTCGCCGTCGGAGTGGGCCAGCAGGCCGTATTTGTGGGGGATACGCACCCCGCCCAGGGTAATGAAATCACCGTCGCAGAAACGGTGCACATCGTAGCCGTGGCCAATACGCATAAGAAAACGCCCTGAATGAGTCAGGGCGTGATTCTACCTGCTTTGCAGCGGGTTTGGCGGCTTTTGGACCGGGCTGTTACACCCGCCCCAGTGCCACCGCATGATGGCGCAGGTGTTCCTCGATGAAGCTGGCAATGAAGTAGTAGCTGTGGTCATAACCCGGCTGCAGGCGCAGGGTCAGTTCATGCCCCCCTTTGCGTGCCGCCTGCTCCAGCGCTTCAGGCCTGAGCTGCTTTTCGAGAAAATCGTCACGATCGCCCTGGTCCACCAGCAACGGCGGGCACTCGCCGGTCGGCGTTTCGGCCAACAGCACACTGGCATCCCACTCACGCCAGCGCGCACGGTCGTCACCCAGGTAACGGCTGAAGGCCTTCTCGCCCCATGGGCAGTCCATCGGGTTGCTGATCGGCGAGAATGCCGACACCGAACGGTAACGCCCCCGGTTGCGCAAGGCGCACACCAGCGCGCCATGCCCGCCCATGGAGTGACCACTGATACTGCGCTCGCCCGATGCCGGGAAGTGCGCTTCGATCAGCGCGGGCAACTCCTCCACCACATAGTCGTGCATGTGGTAGTGCTTGGCCCAGGGCTGCTGGGTGGCATTGAGGTAGAAGCCCGCCCCCAGGCCGAAGTCCCAGGCGCCGTCCGGGTCGCCCGGCACCTGCTCGCCGCGCGGGCTGGTGTCGGGGGCGACGATGATCAGCCCAAGCTCGGCGGCCAGGCGCTGGGCGCCGGCCTTCTGCATGAAGTTTTCGTCGGTGCAGGTGAGGCCGCTGAGCCAGTACAGCACCGGCAGCTTCTCACCCTGTTCGGCCTGCGGCGGCAAGTACACGGCAAATACCATGTCGCAGCCCAGCACCTTGGAGTGATGCCGGTAACGCTTGTGCCAACCGCCGAAGCTTTTCTGGCAGGAGATGTTATCCAGGCTCATGGCGTACCTCAGAAGTGGATCACGCTGCGGATGCTCTTGCCTTCATGCATCAGGTCGAAGGCTTTGTTGATATCCTCCAGGCCCATGGTGTGGGTGATGAAGGTATCCAGCGGGATCTCCCCCTTCTCGGACATTTCCACGTAGCTTGGCAGCTCGCTGCGGCCACGCACGCCACCGAACGCCGAACCGCGCCATACACGGCCAGTCACCAGCTGGAACGGACGGGTGGCGATTTCCTGGCCGGCACCGGCCACACCGATGATCACCGACTCGCCCCAGCCCTTGTGGCAGCACTCAAGCGCCGCACGCATCAGTTGCACGTTGCCGATGCACTCGAAGGAGAAGTCCACGCCCCCGTCGGTGAGGTCGACGATCACTTCCTGGATCGGGCGGTCGTAGTCTTTCGGGTTGATGCAGTCGGTAGCGCCCAGCTGGCGGGCGATCTCGAACTTGGCCGGGTTGATGTCGATGGCGATGATGCGCGAGGCCTTGGCCTTGACCGCACCGATCACCGCCGACAGGCCGATGCCGCCCAGGCCGAAGATGGCCACGGTATCACCCGGCTTGACCTTGGCGGTGTTGAGCACCGCGCCGATACCGGTGGTGACGCCGCAGCCCAGCAGGCACACCTTTTCCAGTGGTGCTTCTTTCTGGATCTTGGCCACGGAAATTTCCGGCAGCACGGTGTACTCGGAGAAGGTCGAGGTCCCCATGTAGTGGAACAGCTGCTGGCCTTTGTAGGAGAAGCGCGTGGTGCCGTCGGGCATCAGGCCCTTGCCTTGGGTAGCACGGATGGCCTGGCACAGGTTGGTCTTGCCCGAGAGGCAGAATTTGCACTTGCCGCATTCCGGGGTGTAGAGCGGAATCACATGATCGCCAACGGCTACCGAGGTCACGCCCTCGCCTACCGCTTCAACGATCGCGCCACCTTCGTGGCCGAGGATCGACGGGAAGATGCCTTCCGGGTCGGCACCGGACAGGGTGTAGGCGTCGGTGTGGCAAACACCGCTGGCGACCACGCGCAGCAGCACTTCACCGGCCTTGGGCATGGCCACGTCGACTTCGACGATTTCCAGGGGTTTCTTGGCTTCGAAGGCTACGGCGGCACGGGACTTGATCATCAAAGGTCTCCAGACAGAGTGTCGATTCAGGCTGCAGTGTAATTCACAGCCTTTTGATGAATAATCCAGGCAAAGACAAAACATTATTGCCATACAGGGATAATCAATGAGCAGCCGCTGGGAAGGTATCGACGAATTCGTCGCCGTGGCCGAATCTGGCCAGTTCACGGCAGCGGCCGAACGCCTGGGGGTTTCCTCGTCGCACATCAGTCGCCAGATCGCCCGGCTGGAGGAGCGCCTGCAAACGCGCCTGCTCTACCGCAGTACCCGTCGGGTGACCCTGAGCGAGGCCGGGCAAACTTTTCTGCAGCATTGCCAACGCCTTCAGGATGGCCGCGAGGAAGCCCTGCGCGCCATGGGCGACTTGGCCAGCGAGCCAAAGGGGTTGCTGCGCATGACGTGCGCGGTAGCGTACGGCGAGCGCTTCATCGTGCCGCTCGTGACACGGTTCATGGCGCTGTACCCGCAGTTGCGCGTGGAGGTGGAGTTGAGCAACCACACCCTCGACTTGCTGCACGAAGGCATGGACCTCGCCATCCGGTTGGGGCGGCTGGCCGATTCTCGGTTGGTGGCCGCCCGCCTCGCACCCCGGCGCATGTACCTGTGTGCCTCGCCGGCTTATCTGGAACGTTATGGTCGACCACACAGCCTGTCAGAGTTGGCGCGGCACAATTGCCTGGTGGGCAGTTCGGACTTGTGGGCATTGCAGCAGGATGGGCGCGAGATTAGCCAGCGGGTGCAAGGGAACTGGCGCTGCAACAGTGGGCAGGCGGTGCTGGATGCGGCGTTGCAGGGGATGGGGTTGTGCCAGTTGCCGGATTATTACGTCCTGGAGCACTTGAATACGGGGGCTCTGGTGTCGTTGCTGGAAGCGCACCAGCCGCCGAATACGGCAGTGTGGGCGTTGTATCCGCAACAGCGGCACCTGTCGCCGAAGGTGCGACGGTTGGTGGATTACCTGAAGGAGGGGTTGGCGGGGTTGCCGGAATATCGGCTGGCTTGAAGGAATCCATTGCCTGTACCGGCCTATTCTTGGGCTTGAGACTTCAGCGGCGCCCAGCCCAGCGCTGACGCAACCACTCCAGGTCTTCGGGGCGCGTGACCTTGATGTTGTCACTGCGCCCTTCCACCAGCCGCGGCGCCTGGCCGGACCACTCGATGGCCGAGGCTTCATCCGTCACGACCACATCCGACACCAGGCACTCGGCCAACGCCCGGTGCAGTGCCCCAAGGCGGAACATCTGCGGTGTGTAGGCCTGCCAGATGGTGCTGCGGTCCACGGTAGCACTTACCCGGCCGCTGCCATCGGCACGCTTGAGGGTATCGCGCGCCGGTACCGCCAGCAAGCCACCCACCGGGTCGTCCGCCAGCTCCGACAGCAGCTTGTCCAGGTCGCTGCGCGCCAAATTCGGCCGCGCAGCATCATGCACCAGCACCCAGTCGCTGTCAGAGGCGCCTTGCGCATGCAGCCACAGCAAGGCATTGAGCACCGAATCGGCACGCTCGCGCCCACCCGCGGCGCGCTGGATGCGCGGGTCGCTGGCGCAACGCAGGGCCGGCCAGTACGGGTCATCTTCAGCAATGCTGACCACCACGCCTTTGAGGGCCGGGTGGCCAAGAAAACAGTCGAGGCTGTGCTCGAGAATGGTCTGCCCCGCCAGCTCCAGGTATTGCTTGGGGCGGTCGGCAGCCATGCGGGCACCTACGCCCGCAGCAGGAATCACGGCCCAGAAGGCCGGTAAGGTATCGATCATTTCTGTGGCAACTGGAAGAGGGTTTCGCCCTCTTTGACCATTCCCAATTCGTGGCGAGCCCGTTCTTCAACGGTCTCCATGCCTTTTTTCAGCTCCAGCACTTCGGCATCGAGCACGCGGTTGCGCTCAAGCAAGCGCTCGTTCTCGGCATGCTGCTCGTCAATCTGCTGCTTCAGTTCGGTCACTTGCGCCAGGCTGCCATTACCCACCCACAGGCGGTACTGCAGGCCACCCAGCAGCAGGAGCAGAACGAGGAACACCCAATAGGGACTGCGCATCACGTTATCCAGGTTAAAAAGGCTGCCGCGTACTTGTTACTTCGGGGCCTCGAATAGCACGAAGCCTGGCCGAGGCCAGGCTTCGTTGACAGAAACCCGTTGGGATGAAGGAAAGATCAGTACGAACGTTCCTACAACTCCGGCTGCTGTCTTTTTACCATCTCTTGCTTAGCCGCGAAACTCGGCACGACCACGGTAAACCGCTTTGGCACCCAGTTGCTCTTCGATGCGCAGCAGCTGGTTGTACTTGGAAACGCGGTCGGAACGGCACAGCGAGCCGGTCTTGATCTGGCCAGCAGCGGTACCGACGGCCAGGTCGGCAATGGTCGAGTCTTCGGTTTCACCGGAGCGGTGCGAGATAACTGCGGTGTAGCCGGCAGCCTTGGCCATCTGGATGGCTTCCAGGGTTTCGGTCAGCGAGCCGATCTGGTTGAACTTGATCAGGATCGAGTTACCGATACCCTTCTCGATGCCTTCCTTCAGGATCTTGGTGTTGGTCACGAACAGGTCGTCGCCAACCAGCTGTACCTTTTCACCAATCTTGTCGGTGAGGATCTTCCAGCCAGCCCAGTCGGACTCGTCCAGGCCGTCTTCGATCGAGATGATCGGGAAGCGCTCGGTCAGGCCTTTCAGGTATTCGGCGAAACCTTCCGCGTCGAACGACTTGCCTTCGCCGGACAGGTTGTATTTGCCGTCTTCATAGAATTCGGAAGCCGCGCAGTCCAGGGCCAGGGTCACATCGGTACCCAGCTTGTAACCGGCTTTTTCAACCGCTTCGGCGATGGCGCCCAGGGCGTCTTCGTTGGAAGCCAGGTTAGGAGCGAAGCCACCTTCGTCACCCACGGCGGTGTTCAGGCCACGGGCCTTCAGCACGGCTTTGAGGTGGTGGAAGATTTCGGTGCCCATGCGCAGGCCGTCGGAGAAGGTCTTGGCGCCTACCGGCTGAACCATGAACTCCTGGATGTCGACGTTGTTGTCGGCATGCTCGCCACCGTTGATGATGTTCATCATCGGAACCGGCATCGAGTACTGGCCCGGGGTGCCGTTCAGGTTGGCGATGTGCGCGTACAGCGGCAGGTCCTGGTCCTGGGCAGCGGCCTTGGCGGCAGCCAGGGAAACAGCCAGGATGGCGTTGGCGCCCAGCTTGGCCTTGTTCTCGGTACCGTCCAGTTCGATCATGGCGCGGTCCAGGGCTTTCTGGTCTGCCGGGTCCTTGCCCAGCAGCAGGTCACGGATCGGGCCGTTGATGTTGGCGACAGCCTTCAGCACGCCCTTGCCCAGGTAACGGCTCTTGTCGCCATCACGCAGCTCCAGCGCTTCGCGCGAGCCGGTGGAAGCACCGGACGGCGCGCAAGCGCTGCCGATGATGCCGTTGTCGAGCAGTACATCGGCTTCCACGGTGGGGTTGCCACGCGAATCGAGAACTTCACGACCTTTGATGTCGACGATTTTTGCCATTGTTGTAAGCACTCCAGAATTGACGAAAACAACTTAGCTTAAGAAATTCTTGCCGTTCACCAGGCGGATTTGCAGTGGGCAGGCCGGGTGAAGGGAGCCCCTGACCGATTGGTCAGGGGTGGATCGGGCGGTACTTTACCCGAGAAATGAGCTTTACGCGGTTTCTACCGTCGGAAAACTTTTCACCAGGTCGTCCAGTTGCTTGAGCTGGGCCAGGAATGGCTCCAGCTTGTCCAGGCGCAGGGCGCATGGGCCATCGCATTTGGCGTTGTCCGGGTCCGGGTGGGCTTCGAGGAACAGGCCTGCCAGGCCCTGGCTCATGCCCGCCTTGGCCAGGTCGGTAACCTGGGCGCGGCGGCCACCCGCGGAGTCGGCGCGGCCACCCGGCATCTGCAGGGCGTGGGTCACGTCGAAGAACACCGGGTACTCGAACTGCTTCATGATGCCGAAGCCGAGCATGTCCACCACCAGGTTGTTGTAGCCGAAGCTCGAACCACGCTCGCAGAGGATCAACTGGTCGTTACCGGCCTCTTCGCACTTGGCCAGGATGTGTTTCATTTCCTGGGGTGCGAGGAACTGGGCCTTCTTGATGTTGATCACCGCGCCAGTCTTGGCCATGGCCACCACCAGGTCGGTCTGCCGCGACAGGAAGGCCGGCAGCTGGATGATGTCGCATACCTTGGCAACCGGCTCGGCCTGGTAAGGCTCGTGCACGTCGGTGATCACCGGCACATTGAAGGTGCGCTTGATCTCTTCGAAGATCTTCAGCCCTTCTTCCATGCCCGGGCCACGGTAAGACGTCACCGACGAACGGTTGGCCTTGTCGAAGCTGGCCTTGAACACGTAGGGGATACCGAGCTTCTCGGTAACCCGCACGTACTCCTCGCAGACCTTCATTGCCAGGTCACGGGACTCCAGGACGTTCATGCCGCCGAACAGGACGAACGGCTTGTCGTTGGCGATCTCGATGTTACCGACGCGGATGATCTTCTGGGTCATTGATCAGGCCTTGTTCTTCTGAGCCAGGGCTGCCTTGACGAAACCACTGAACAGCGGGTGGCCGTCACGCGGGGTGGAGGTGAACTCCGGGTGGAACTGGCAGGCGACGAACCATGGGTGGTCCTTGGACTCGACCACTTCCACCAGCGCGCCATCTTCGGAACGGCCAGAAACCACCAGGCCAGCGTCGACCAGTTGCGGCAGCAGGTTGTTGTTCACTTCATAGCGGTGGCGGTGACGCTCGGTGATCACGTCCTTGCCGTAGCAGTCGTGGACCTTGGAACCGGCAGCCAGCTGGCAGTCCTGTGCGCCCAGGCGCATGGTGCCGCCCAGGTCGGAAGCCTCGTTGCGGGTTTCGACGGCACCGGTGGCATCGGCCCACTCGGTGATCAGGCCGACCACAGGGTGGCCGCTGTTGCGGTCGAACTCGGTGGAGTTGGCGTCTTTCCAGCCCATGACGTTACGGGCGAATTCGATCACGGCCACCTGCATCCCCAGGCAGATACCCAGGTACGGCACCTTGTTTTCACGGGCGTATTGCACCGCAGTGATCTTGCCTTCCACGCCGCGCAGGCCGAAACCGCCCGGCACCAGAATGGCATCGGCGCCTTCGAGCAGGCTGGTGCCCTGGTTCTCGATGTCTTCCGAATCGATGTAGCGCAGGTTGACCTTGGTACGGTTGGTGATGCCGGCGTGGCTCATCGCTTCGATCAGCGACTTGTACGCGTCCAGCAGCTCCATGTACTTGCCGACCATGGCGATGGTCACTTCATGCTCAGGGTTGAGCTTGGCATCGACCACCTTGTCCCATTCGGACAGGTCGGCGCCGCTGCACTGCAGGCCGAAACGCTCGACGACGAAATCGTCCAGGCCCTGTGCGTGCAGTACGCCCGGGATCTTGTAGATGGTGTCGACGTCTTCCAGCGAAATCACCGCACGCTCTTCAACGTTGGTGAACAGCGCGATCTTGCGACGCGACGAGGCATCGACCGGGTGGTCGGAGCGGCAGATCAGCACGTCAGGCTGCAGGCCGATGGAGCGCAGCTCCTTGACCGAGTGCTGGGTCGGCTTGGTCTTGGTTTCGCCCGCGGTGGCGATGTACGGGACCAGGGTCAGGTGCATCAGCATGGCGCGCTTGGAGCCCACTTCGACGCGCAGCTGGCGGATGGCCTCGAGGAACGGCTGCGACTCGATGTCACCCACGGTACCACCGATTTCCACCAGGGCCACGTCGGCATCGCCGGCACCCTTGATGATGCGACGCTTGATCTCGTCGGTGATGTGCGGGATGACCTGGATGGTCGCGCCCAGGTAATCACCACGACGCTCTTTACGCAGCACGTGCTCGTAGATGCGGCCGGTGGTGAAGTTGTTGTTCTGGGTCATGGTGGTGCGGATGAACCGCTCGTAGTGGCCCAGGTCGAGGTCGGTCTCGGCGCCATCGTGGGTGACGAACACTTCACCGTGCTGGAACGGGCTCATGGTGCCCGGATCGACGTTGATGTACGGATCCAGCTTGAGCATGGTGACCTTCAGGCCCCGCGCTTCCAGGATGGCCGCCAGGGAAGCCGAGGCAATGCCTTTCCCCAATGAAGAAACAACACCGCCCGTGACGAATATGTAGCGCGTCATGAAAAACCCTAGAAGTCTGCGTTAAGGCGGCCAGCGCCGCCGGAGAAAGCGAAGGAAGGCCGAAGCCCCCGATCACCTGCGTCAATCACAGTGCATCTCGAAAAACTGCCGCGTCTGTACAGACCAGGGGTATCCCCGGCATGGAGCTCGCTCGTCATTTCCAGAATCAGCCCAGCAAAAAACTGCTTGGTAATCGGCAACTCCTGTGTTTTCGCGGAACCCACAGAAGCTGTATCAAGAAGGGAGGGTAGTCTACCCGAATGTACCCTTCAGCTCAAACCTTGCGCGTTCGTCGGTAACTGCCAGTGCAGCTGGCAATCCGCCTGCACCAACCCCGGCAGGTTGGCCACCGCCAGCAAACACTCGCCCTGATACAGCAGCGGCAGGCGTGGGCGCAGGAAATGCGGCACCTGCAACTCGTTGAGCAGGCGCTTGAGGTCGCGCCGCCCACGGCCGGGGACGTCCAGCATTTCGCCGCCCTTGCGATAGGCGATGCGCAGGTCTGCGAACGGCTGTGCGACCGCAAGACGCACGCTGCCGTTACCTGGCAGCACCAGCGGCCCGGTGGGGTTCACCCAGGCCAGCTCGCCGACGGGCAGCTGTAGCCAGTCACCACTCAGCCACCAGATGCGCCCATGGCTGCGCAGCAGTTGCCCGTCGGCGAGCCGCCAGACGGGCTGGGCATCCCCGGCAGCATCACGCAGGTCCGCCCAACCAGCCCAGTGCCGGGTGTCTGGCAAACGGGTGCGAAGGCTCAGCCAATACTGCAGGGCATTGCGCTGACGGGCGGGCGACAACGCGACCAGGGATGCCAGGTCGAGCGAGTCCAACCCGGCCCAGGCCTTCGGCGCCCCCCTTTCTGCGCACGCAAGGTCACCTTGGGCGAGCTCGTCCAGCAGCCCCAGGGCTTCGCCCAGGTGCTCTGCGGCGCGGGCGAGGTTCTGGGTGGTTTGCGGCCAACGTTGCTGCAAATGCGGGAGCACCTCGCCACGCAGGAAGTTGCGGGCGAAATGTGTGTCGGCGTTTGACGGGTCTTCGATCCAGGCCAGCCCTTTCATTCGGGCATAGACCTGCAGTTGCTGCCGAGAACAAGCCAGCAAAGGCCTGACCAGACTGCCCTGCCCTAGCGCCCGCTGCACCGGCATTGCAGCCAGGCCACGCAGGCCGGCGCCGCGCAACAGACGAAACAGCAGGGTTTCGGCCTGGTCGTCACGGTGCTGGCCGGTGAACAGGATGTCGCCGGGGCTCAGGGCTTGCTTGAACGCGGCATAGCGGGCGTCGCGGGCGGCCTGTTCGAGGCTGGCACCGGGGGCGATCTGGACGTGGATGACCCGGAGTTCAATGCCGAGATTGTCGCAGATGGCTTGGCAGTGAGCCGGCCAGGCGTCGGCGGCGGACTGCAGACCGTGATGGACATGAATCGCCCGCAGCGGGGGGGATGCGTGGTGGCGGACGTAGTCGCCCAGCAGGTGCAGGAGGACAGTGGAATCGAGGCCGCCGGAGAAGGCGATGTACCAGGCTGGGGCATTGAGCCAGGGGGTGAGGTTGATCATCTGTTCCTCACTTGGCTTGAGATTGCCGGGGGGCTTTGCACCCCTTTCGCGACACAAGGCCGCTCCTACAGGAAAACGCGGTCGCCTGCAGGAGCGGCCTTGTGTCGCGAAAGGGCCGCAAAGCGGCCCCTGGGCTAAATCAGTGAATCAGAGGCCGTAGCTCATCAGGCGCTCGTAACGGCGGGCCAGCAGCGCGTCGTTGTCGAACTTGCTGAGCATGTCCAGCTGCTGCACCAGGTCGGCGCGAATGCTTTCCGACATCTTGACAGGGTCGCGGTGGGCGCCGCCCAACGGTTCCTGGATCACCTTGTCGACGATGTTCAGGCTCTTCAGGCGCTCGGCAGTGATGCCCATGGCCTCTGCTGCATCGGCCGCCTTGTCGGCAGTCTTCCACAGGATCGAAGCGCAACCTTCCGGCGAGATCACCGAGTAGGTGGAATATTGCAGCATGTTCAGCTGGTCACACACACCGATGGCCAGTGCACCGCCAGAACCACCCTCGCCAATCACGGTCGCGATGATCGGGGTTTTCAGGCGAGCCATCACACGCAGGTTCCAGGCGATTGCCTCGCTCTGGTTGCGCTCTTCGGCGTCGATGCCCGGGTAGGCACCCGGGGTGTCGATGAAGGTCAGGATCGGCATCTTGAAGCGCTCGGCCATTTCCATCAGGCGGCAAGCCTTGCGGTAGCCTTCCGGGCGCGGCATGCCGAAGTTGCGGCGCACCTTCTCGCGTACTTCACGGCCCTTCTGGTGGCCGATGACCATGACCGGCTTGCCGTCCAGGCGTGCGGTACCACCCACAATGGCGGCGTCGTCGGAGAAGTGGCGGTCACCGTGCAGCTCTTCGAACTCGGTGAAGATGTGTTCCAGGTAGTCCAGGGTGTAAGGACGACGTGGATGACGGGCCAGACGGGCGATCTGCCAGCTGGTCAGGTTGCCGAAGATGCTTTCGGTCAGGGTGCTGCTCTTGTCTTGCAGACGGGCAATTTCATCGCTGATGTTCAGCGAATTGTCGTTGCCTACCAGGCGCAGGCCTTCGATCTTGGCTTGCAGGTCGGCAATCGGCTGTTCGAAATCGAGAAAATTCGGGTTCATAGTCATCCGTCTTGGGTCTACGGCCAGGCGGCCGGCCGGTTGATCCGTTTGGCGCCCTACCTTAAGGGATCAGGCGCATTCAGGTCGAGATTAAATTTTTTTCGGTTCAACGATATTGCAGGAAGACGTTCTCACGCCCGAACTGGTCACGCAGCGCCTGAATCAGCCCGTCGGCCGGGTCGATTGCCCACTGGTCGCCGAACTGCAGCATGGCCTTGGCATCGCTGCCGGTGTATTCCAGGGTAATCGGGCAGGCACCGCGATGGCGGGTAATCAGCTCGCCCAGCCACTTCAGGCGGTCGCCCTTCAATGCGTCGTGCGCCACCTTAAGCCGAAGGCTTTCGGCCAGCTTGGTGCGCGCATCTTCCATGGTCATCACCTGCTTGACCCGCAGGCGCAGGCCACCGGAGAAGTCGTCGTTGCTGACCTCGCCCTCCACCACCACCATGGCATCGTTCTGCAGCAAGGACTGTGCCGCCATGAACGCATCGGCGAACAACGATGCCTCGATGCGCCCAGAGCGGTCATCCAGGGTCACAAAGCCCATCTTGTCGCCCTTCTTGTTCTTCATCACCCGCAGGGCAATGATCATGCCGGCGATAGTCTGGGTTTCACGCGACGGCTTCAGGTCGACGATGCGCTGGCGGGCAAAGCGGCGGATTTCGGCCTCGTATTCGTCGATCGGGTGGCCGGTGAGGTACAGGCCAAGGGTGTCCTTCTCACCCTTCAGGCGCTCCTTGAGGGTGAGTTCACGCACCTTGCGGTGGTTGGCATAAACATCGACATCCGCCTCGCCGAACATGCTGCCGAACAGGTCGACATGGCCGCTGTCAGCGGTATGGGCTGCCTGCTCGGCAGCCTTGATGGCTTCACCCAACGCGGAGATCAAGGTTGCACGGTTGATGTCGATGTTGGCGTGATAGGCCTTGATCTCGTCATGGAAATGCGGCCCCAGGCGGTCCAGCGCGCCACTTCGGATCAACGCATCCAGGGTACGCTTGTTGACCCGCTTGAGGTCGATCCGTTCACAGAAGTCGAACAGGTCCTTGAACGGGCCGCCCTGGGCACGGGCCTCTACAATTGCCTCTACCGGGCCTTCACCCACGCCCTTGATGGCACCCAGGCCATAGACGATGCGCCCGTCGTTGTTGACGGTGAACTTGAAGTCGGAGAAGTTCACATCCGGCGCGTCGAGGCGCAGCTTCATGCTGCGCACCTCCTCGACCAGCACCACCACCTTGTCGGTGTTGTGCATGTCCGCCGACAGTACCGCGGCCATGAACGGCGCCGGGTAGTGGGTTTTCAGCCAGGCGGTCTGGTACGACACCAGGCCATAAGCCGCGGAGTGGGATTTGTTGAACCCATAACCTGCGAACTTCTCTACCAGGTCGAAGATGTTACCGGCAAGGTCCGCGTCGATATTGTTGGCCACGCAGCCTTCGATGAAACCACCGCGCTGCTTGGCCATTTCCTCGGGCTTTTTCTTACCCATCGCCCGGCGCAGCATGTCGGCGCCGCCCAGGGTATAGCCTGCCATCACCTGAGCAATCTGCATCACCTGTTCCTGATACAGGATGATGCCGTAGGTCGGTGCCAGTACCGGCTTGAGGCCTTCATACTGGTAGTCGGAGTGCGGGTAAGCCAGCTCGGCGCGGCCGTGCTTGCGGTTGATGAAGTCGTCCACCATGCCCGATTGCAGCGGGCCTGGACGGAACAGTGCCACCAGTGCGATCAGGTCTTCCAGGCAGTCGGGCTTGAGCTTCTTGATCAGCTCCTTCATGCCGCGCGATTCGAGCTGGAACACCGCCGTGGTCTCGGCCTTTTGCAACAGCTCGTACGTCTTGCGGTCGTCCAGCGGGATGAAGTCAATGTTGACGTCGGGCAGGTTGTTCTTCGCCTGCTCGCGGTTGATGATCTCCATCGCCCACTTGATGATGGTGAGCGTACGCAGGCCAAGGAAGTCGAACTTCACCAGGCCGGCAGCCTCGACGTCATCCTTGTCGAACTGGGTTACCAGGCCACCGCCTTCTTCATCACAGGCAATCGGCGAAAAATCGGTAAGCTTGGTCGGCGCGATAACCACACCACCGGCGTGCTTGCCGGTGCCCCGGGTCACACCTTCCAGCTTCAGGGCCATGTCCCAGATTTCGCGGGCGTCTTCATCGCCTTTGAGGAAGTCGCGCAGGATCTCTTCCTGCTCGTAGGCCTTCTCCAGGGTCATGCCCACTTCGAACGGGATCATCTTCGACAGGCGGTCGGCCAGGCCGTAGGACTTGCCCTGCACCCGCGCCACGTCTCGCACCACCGCCTTGGCGGCCATGGTGCCGAAGGTGATGATCTGGCTCACTGCGTTGCGGCCGTAGGCCTCGGCCACGTAGTCGATCACCCGGTCACGGCCGTCCATGCAGAAGTCGACGTCGAAGTCGGGCATGGAAATACGTTCAGGGTTGAGGAAGCGCTCGAACAGCAGGTCGTAGGCCAGCGGGTCGAGGTCAGTGATCTTGAGTACGTACGCCACCAGCGAGCCAGCACCCGAACCACGGCCCGGGCCCACCGGCACGTCGTTGTTCTTGGCCCACTTGATGAAGTCCATAACGATCAGGAAGTAACCGGGGAAGCCCATCTGGATGATGATGTCCAGCTCGAACTTCAGGCGGTCCAGGTACACCTGGCGCTTTTCTTCGTAATTGGGCGTGGTCTCTTTCGGCCACAGCACCGCCAGGCGCTCTTCCAAGCCTTCGTGGGCCACATGCCGCAAGTAATCGTCGATACCCATGCCATTGGGCGTGGGGAAGTCGGGCAGGAAGTACTTGCCCAGCTGAACCTGGATATTGCACCGCTTGGCGATTTCGACCGTGTTGGCGATGGCATCAGGCAGGTCGCTGAACAGCTCGGCCATTTCCTCGGCCGACTTCAGGTATTGCTGATCGCTGTAGCCACGCGGGCGGCGCGGGTCGTCGAGGGTCCAGCCTTCGCCAATGCACACGCGGGTTTCATGGGCGTCGAAATCGGACTGCTTGAGGAAGCGCACGTCGTTGGTAGCCACCAGCGGGGCGCCGAGCTTGTCTGCCAGCGCTACGGCAGCGTGCACGTACTCTTCGTCACGGGCGCGGTTGGTGCGCTGCACTTCAACGTAGAAGCGATCGGGGAACATGCCCATCCAGTCTTGCAGCAGGGCCTGGGCTTCATCGTCCCGGCCGGCCAGCAAGGCCATGCCGATGTCGCCTTCCTTGCCCGCAGACAGGGCAATCAGGCCTTCACTGGCAGGGGCGATCCATTCGCGCTGCAGGATGACCAGGCCATTGCGCTGGCCGTCGGTCCAGCCACGCGAGATCAACTCGGTGAGGTTGCGGTAGCCCTTGGGGTCCATGGCCAGAAAGCAGATGCGCGACGGCGGCGCTTCCGGGTCGGCACCGGCCAGCCACAGGTCGGCGCCGCAGATCGGCTTGATGCCGGCGCCCATGGCGGTCTTGTAGAACTTCACCAGCGAGCACATGTTGCTCTGGTCGGTGATCGCCACCGCCGGCATGTTCATCCCCGCCAGCGCCTTGGCCAGCGGTTTGACCCGCACCAGGCCGTCGACCAGCGAGAATTCGGAGTGGACGCGCAGGTGAACGAAGGGAACCGACATGGAAGATCCTGTAGCAGTGCTGAACGACAAGGGCGGGATTGTAGCTTAAATGGGGATGGGATTTGGGGCTGCTTCGCAGCCCTTCGCGGCGGTTCGGCGCACCGACTTGCCCGCCCCCACAGGGATATCACTGCTCTCGGGAACGACGCCGCACCTGTGGAGCGGGCAAGTTGGTGCGCCGAACCGCCGCGAAGGGCCGCAAAGCGGCCCCACCAGGTCAGATCAGGGAATCGGTAACGCCTTCGCGTGCTTCCCAGGCCGCCCGCACCGGGGCAAAGGAACGCCGATGAATGGGCGTAGGCCCCAACCGTGCCAGGGCCTCGAGGTGCACCGGCGTGGGGTAACCCTTGTGCCCACCCATGCCATACCCTGGGTAAATCAGCTCGAAGGCACTCATCTCCCGGTCTCGGGTCACCTTGGCCAGGATCGAAGCCGCCGCGATAGCTGGCACCTGGCTATCGCCCTTGACCACTGGCGAAGCCGGTACGGCCAGCTTCGGGCAGCGGTTGCCATCGATCAGGGCCAGCTTCGGTGTAATGTGCAGGCCTTCCACGGCGCGCTGCATGGCCAGCATGGTCGCATGCAGGATGTTGAGGCGGTCGATTTCCTCGACTTCGGCACGGGCGATACAGAAGCTCAGCGCCTTTTCCCGGATTTCGTCGAACAACGCCTCGCGCTTGGCTTCGGTGAGCTTCTTCGAATCGTTCAGGCCAAGGATCGGGCGCGCAGGGTCGAGGATCACCGCCGCCGTTACCACCGCGCCACACAGTGGGCCACGGCCCACTTCGTCGACGCCGGCGACCAGGTCCTCGACCAGGTTGAAGTCCAGTCCAATTTGCATGTCAGCGGTCCTTGAGCAGGGCCAGTACCGCCTCGGCCGCCTGATTGGAGGCGTCAAGGCGCAGGGTGCGGTGAATTTCGTCGAAACGTTCGGTCTGCCGGCTGCCATCACGCACCAGCGGCGCAAGGGTATTGGCCAGGGCTTCGCTGGTCGCAGCGTCTTGCAGCAGCTCGGGCACCAGTTCGCGCTGGGCAAGCAAGTTAGGCAATGACACGTAGGGGCTTTTCACCAGGCGCTTGAGAATCCAGTAGGTCAAGGGCGCAAGGCGATAGGCCACCACCATAGGCCGCTTGTACAGCAACGCTTCCAGGGTGGCGGTACCGGAGGCGATCAGTACCGCGTCACAGGCCGCCAGTGCCTGATGCGACTGGCCATCAAGCAGCGTCAGCGGCAGTTGCCGCCCTTCGAGCATCTGTTCAACCTGGGCACGCCGCGCGGCATTTGCGCAGGGCAGCACGAAGCGCACGCCCGGCACCTGTTGGCACAAGCGCTCTGCGGCATCAAGGAACAATGCCCCCAGTCGCCCGACTTCCCCACCCCGGCTGCCCGGCATCAGGGCCACTACCGGCCCCTCGCCCAAGCCCAGCGCAGCGCGCGCGGCCGGGCGGTCGGCTTCAAGCGGTATGGTGTCGGCCAACGGGTGGCCGACAAAACGCACCGGCACGCCCTGCTCTTCATAGAACCGCGCCTCGAACGGCAACAGCGTCAGCATCAGGTCGCAGCCTTCGCGAATCTTCAGCACGCGCTTCTGCCGCCACGCCCAGACCGACGGGCTGACGTAATGCACGGTCTTGATCCCGGCCTGACGCAGTTTCAGCTCGATATTGAGGGTGAAGTCAGGGGCGTCGATGCCGATGAATACATCCGGCTTTTCGTCGATCAGCGTCTGGATCAGCAACTTGCGGCGCTTGAGCAACTCGCGCAGGCGCCCCAGTACCTCGACCAGGCCCATGACAGCCAGGCGCTCCATGGGGAAGTACGATTGCAGGCCTTCGGCTTCCATCAACGGGCCGCCAACGCCAATGAAACGCACATCCGGGTGGCGCGCCTTCAGGGCACGCATCAGGCCGGAACCCAGAATGTCGCCGCTGGCCTCACCTGCGACCAAGGCTACGCAAAGCGGGGCCATGTCAGCGGGTGATGCCGCGGGCGGAGTTCACGATCGACTGGCGGAACAGTTCGACCTCAGGGTGTTGCGCGGCCATTTCCGCCAACTCCTTGAGCGCGTCTTCGACGGTCAGGCCCTGGCGGTAGACAATCTTGTAGCAGCGGCGCAGCACATGGATCACCTCGTCACTGAAACCGCGACGGCGCATGCCCTCGAAGTTCATGCTGCGGGCTTCGGCCGGGCTGCCAAACACGGTAACAAAGGCCGGAACGTCCTTGCCAATCGCCGTCCCCATGCCGGAAAACGCGTGGGCACCAATATGGCAGTACTGGTGCACCAGGGTGTAGCCGGACAGGATCGCCCAGTCACCCACATGCACATGGCCGGCCAAGGCCGTGTTGTTGACCAGGATGCAGTGATTGCCAATGACGCTGTCGTGGCCGATGTGGGCATAGGCCATGATCAGGTTGTGGTCACCCACGGTGGTTTCAGCACGGTCCTGAACGGTACCACGGTGAATGGTCACCCCTTCACGGATCACATTGTGGTCACCGATCACCAGGCGCGTCGGTTCACCCTTGTACTTGAGGTCCGGGGTGTCTTCACCGATCGAGGAAAACTGAAAGATACGGTTATGCTTGCCGATGCGGGTCGGGCCTTTGAGCACAACATGCGGGCCGATAACGGTGCCCTCCCCGATTTCCACATCGGGGCCAACGATCGACCAAGGGCCGACCTCGACGCCATCGGCCAGTTTGGCCGACGGGTCGATAATGGCCCGAGGATCAATCGAATTCATAGGGAGCGTTCCGCGCAGGTGATCTCTGCCGAGCAAACCGGCTTGCCGTCGACCAGGGCACGGCACTCGAATTTCCAGATCATGCTCTTGCGGCTGAGGAACTTGGCTTCCAGCACCAACTGGTCACCCGGCAGTACCGGCTGACGGAAACGCAGCTTGTCGGAGCCGACGAAGTAGTACAGGGTGCCGTCGGCCGGCTTGGCATCGAGCATCTTGAAGCCAAGGATGCCGGCCGCCTGGGCCATGGCTTCGATGATCAGGACACCCGGCATGATCGGGTGCGCCGGGAAGTGGCCATTGAAAAACGGCTCGTTGATGCTGACATTCTTGTAGGCACGAATGCTCTGGGCCTCGAAGTCCAGATCCGTCACTCGGTCCACCAAGAGGAACGGGTAACGGTGAGGCAGGTATTCGCGAATCTCGTTGATGTCCATCATTTCGGGGGGGAAGCCTGTAATAAGAATAGGGAGCGCAGGTGCTGACCACACGCTCCTTTTGCAATCCAAAGAGGAGCCAGCTAGCGACTGTTCACTCTTGCTCAGGGAATGGTATCAGCCTTCTGATGTCGGCTGGCCACCTGAGGTCACGGTATCGACGCGTTTTTCCAGCTGCTGAAGACGCTTGGCCATGTCATCGAGCTGACGGATACGCGCAGCGCTCTTGCGCCAGTCAGCCAAAGGCTGCATGGCTGTGCCGGATGAATAGGAACCGGGTTCAGTGATCGAACGGGTCACCATCGTCATCCCGGAAACAAATACGTTATCGCAAATATCAATGTGCCCTACCAGGCCTACGCCGCCGGCCAGCATGCAATGCTTGCCGATGCGCGTACTGCCGGAAATGCCCACGCAAGCCGCCATGGCCGTGTGGTCACCGATCTGCACGTTGTGGGCGATCTGGATCTGGTTGTCGAGCTTTACCCCGTCACCGATCCGCGTGTCGGACAGCGCACCACGGTCGACGGCGGTATTGACGCCGATTTCCACGTCATCACCAATGGTGACGCCGCCGATCTGGGCAATCTTGCGCCAGATGCCTTTCTCATTGGCAAAGCCGAAGCCTTCGCCGCCGATCACGGCACCCGACTGGATGACCACTCGCTTGCCGATGGTGACGTCGTGATACAACGTCACCCGCGGCGCCAGCCAGCCGCCTTCACCTACAACGCAACGCGCACCGATGAAGCAATGTGCGCCGATGCTGACATCAGCCTCGATACGCGCACCGCTTTCGATAACCGCGAACGCCCCGATGCTGGCGCTGGCGTCCACCTGTGCGTCCTCAGCCACCACGGCGCTGGGATGGATTCCCGCCACAGCCTTGGGTTTGGGGTCGAACAAGTGGGAAATACGCGCATACGCCTGGTACGGGTCGGCCACGATCAGGGCATTGCCAGCGAAACTTTCGGCATCCGCAGCCTTGAGCAATACCGCACCCGCCTGGCAGTTATCCAGGTACTTGCGGTACTGCGGGTTGGCGAGGAAGCTCAATTGACCGGGGCCAGCCTCCTGCAGGGTGGCCAAACCGGTAATCTGCAGCGCCTCGGGGCCTTTGAGGGTGGCACCGAGGGCCTCGGCCAGCTGGCCTAGCGTCATGGTCACACTCATATCAACGGGCTTGGTTCATGCGCTCGATGACTTGGCGGGTGATGTCGTACTGAGGCTTGACATCGATGACCGCACCACGCTCGAGGACCAGGTCGTAGCCGCCCTTCTTGATCACTTCCTCGACAGCACCATCCAGCTTCGGTTTCAGTTGCTTGAGCATGTCGCGGTCAGCAACGGCTTTGGCTTCGTTCAGCTCCTTGGACTGGAACTGGAAGTCACGGGCCTTTTGCTTGAACTCGAGCTCCAGGCGCTCACGCTCCTGCTGCTGCATCTTGTCGCCGCCCTTGATCAAGCGGTCCTGGATGCCCTTGGCGCTGCTTTCCAGGCTTTTCAGCTTGGTCAGTTGCGGACCGAACTTCTTCTCGGCATCAACTGCGTACTTCTTGGCAGCATCCGATTCCAGCAGGGCCATCTGATAGTTCAGCACAGCAACCTTCATTTCGGCGAATGCCGGGGTGGCGACCAGCGCCGCGGCCACTACGGCCAGTTGAGCCAATTTACGCACGATGCACTCCTGGATAAACCGTTGTCATTAAGCAAGGGCCGACCTTAGAAGGTCTGGCCCAGAGAGAATTGGAACACCTGGGTATCGGCATCGTCCGGCTTCTTCACCGGCATTGCCAAGCTGAAGCTCAGCGGGCCCAGTGCGGTAATCCAGGTCACACCAAGACCAACCGAGCTGGCCATGCCCGAGAAACCGACTTTCTCGCAATCAGGCTTGTTGCCGCAATTGGTGTCGAACACGTTACCGACGTCCCAGAACACGGAGGTGCGCAGCGAACGCTGGTCCTTGACGAACGGCAGCGGGAACAGCAACTCGACACCACCTTGCACCAGCACGTTACCACCGAACGGCAACGGGTCCTGATCCGGGTCGCGGATGGTACCTGGCTTGCCACCTTCGGCCTCGCCGCGGCTCGGCGTACTGCGTGGGCCCAGGCTGCTGTCCTTGAAGCCACGGACGGAGTTGAAGCCACCCGCGAAGTAGTTCTCATAGAACGGCAGGCCAGAGGTGCTGCCGTAACCGTCACCATAGCCCAGCTCGGTGTGCAGGCGCAGGGTGTAGTCATTGGTGATCGGCTTGAACAGCTGACCACGGTAGTCGAGCTTGAAGAACGACAGGTCGCTACCCGGAATGGTGGATTCCAGAGTCAGGCTTTGCGAGTGACCACGAGTAGCCAGCACACCTTTGTTCAGGGTCGACTCGGACCAGCCGATCGAAGCCTTGAAGTTCAGGAAGTTGTCGCCTTCCTGCTCAAGGAAATCGAAGATCTCGTCAACGGTGTACTTACCGGTCTTGATCTTGTCCTGCTGCACGCTCAGGCCATAGGTCAGGCGCGAGGTTTCGCTGATCGGATAACCCAGGCTCACGCCGGCACCGTAGCTGTCAACCGCATAGCTGGCCACGTCGACGTCGAGGTCGTCGTAGTCGGTGCTGCGGTAGAAGGCGTTGTAGCCCAGGCTGACGCCGTCGGCGGTGAAGTAGGGGTCCACGAAGCCGAAGTTGTAGCGGGTCTGGTATTCCGAACGGGTCAGGCCGATCGACACCTTGTTACCGGTACCGAGGAAGTTGCTCTGGCTGATCGAACCACCGAGGATCAGGCCGGCGCTCTGGGCGAAACCGACGCTGGCGGTGATCGAACCGGAGGCCTGCTCTTCGACGCTGTAGTTGACGTCGACCTGGTCGTCGGTGCCTGGCACCGGCGGGGTTTCTACGTTGACTTCC
>PJUB01000064.1_pt1 | contig 95644 bp, 91 predicted proteins | sample 1512141 | NCBI WGS metagenome assembly PJUB01 (sample SAMN08177677, study PRJNA422409) | Soil metagenome, whole genome shotgun sequencing project. | isolation source: Soil enriched on filter paper: alkali lignin treatment | place: USA: Madison | collected 2015-01-15
AAAACTGCCAATCGCGGACTCATAGCTCAGCTGGATAGAGTACTCGGCTACGAACCGAGCGGTCGCAGGTTCGAATCCTGCTGAGTCCGCCACTTTCTTGAAGTGGCTCTGCTTGCAAAGCTGTTTCAGTCAACCAGTGGTAACCTGGTCTAAAACTACCACCACGGACTCATAGCTCAGCTGGATAGAGTACTCGGCTACGAACCGAGCGGTCGCAGGTTCGAATCCTGCTGAGTCCGCCATACCCCATCAAGAAGCCCGCTCATTTGAGCGGGCTTTTTGTTTTTCTGCGCCAATGAATTGTTGGTGATGTCGATCTACGCTCTTCTGTAATGATTGTGGTGTAGCTTGGCGCCGCCGTGCGGCAACCAAAACAAATGTGCTTTCCCATCCACAACAACCGTCGCACTGATAGCTTCGAGCGTTGTCCCAGCTTTATCACGCAAACGATTGTTCTGGCCAAAAATTTAAGCGATCTGACAGCTTTAGCAGTGTATGATTGCGCCCGTCAGCCCCGCCGGGGCTTGTGGAAAACCACCATGGACTTACCCAGTAGTTACTCGCTAACACGATTCATACAGAAAGATCTGACCGATTGATTCTCCCGGCGTGCTCCGCTGCTGGGAGTGGAGTTCGCCTATGACTGAAGTAGAAGTAAAAAAAGCGCAAGAGAGCCTGCAGGATCGCCTGGCCCAGGTGGTCGAACTGCTGCAGCGCCAGCGTGTGGTCGAAGACCTGACTCACCGCCAGGAGGGCGCGCACAACGACCTGGTGGAAAACCTCGTCCACCGCCAGAACCTCGTCGAGCTGCAGCGTAAGCTCGATGACCTGCACCCCGCCGACATCGCCTATATCCTCGAAGCCTTGCCCCTGGAAGACCGCCTGACGGTCTGGCAGCTGGTGCGCTCGGACCGCGATGGCGACATCCTGCTGGAAGTATCCGACTCGGTTCGTCAATCGCTGATCGCTGACATGGACGATCACGAGCTGTTGGCCGCCGCCAAGGAAATGGACGCCGACGAGCTGGCCGACCTGGCCCCAGAGCTACCGCGCGACGTTATCCATGAGCTGATGGAAACCCTCGATGCCCAGCAACGCGAACGTGTGCGTTCGGCGCTGAGCTACGACGAGGAGCAGGTCGGTGCGCTGATGGACTTCGAGATGGTCACCATCCGCGAAGACGTCAGCCTGGAAGTGGTGCTGCGCTACCTGCGCCGCCTGAAAGAGCTGCCCAACCACACCGACAAACTGTTCGTGGTCGATTACGACGGCATCCTCAAGGGTGTGTTGCCCATCAAGCGCCTGCTGGTCAACGACCCGGAGAAGAAGGTGGCGGAGGTCATGGCGACCGACCCGGTATCCTTCCAGCCCGAGGAAGATGCCTATGATGCGGCGCAGGCTTTCGAGCGTTACGACCTGGTATCGGCACCTGTCGTAGACAAGGGCGAGCGCCTGATCGGCCGTTTGACCATTGACGAGATGGTCGACCTGATCCGTGAAGAGAGCGAGAGCGAAGTCCTCAACATGGCGGGTCTGCGTGAAGAGGAAGACATCTTCGCCTCGGTCTGGCGCTCGTTCCGCAACCGCTGGGCGTGGTTGGCGATCAATTTGATTACTGCGTTTCTCGCTTCGCGAGTGATCGGGGTGTTCGAGGGGTCGATCGAAAAGCTGGTGGCCCTGGCTGCGTTGATGCCCATCGTTGCGGGTATTGGTGGCAACTCGGGCAACCAGACCATCACCATGATTGTCCGCGCCATGGCACTGGACCAGGTATCGCCGGGCAATACCAGCCGCCTGATGCGCAAGGAACTGGCGGTGTCGCTGATCAACGGCCTGGTGTGGGGCGGGGTCATTGGTGCCGTGGCTTTCTGGTTGTACGGTAGCTGGTCGCTGGGCGTGGTGATGACTGCAGCGATGACCTTGAACCTGTTACTGGCGGCGCTGATGGGTGTGCTCATCCCGATGACATTGGCCCGCTTGGGGCGCGACCCGGCGATGGGCGCGAGTGTGATGATCACTGCCGTGACCGACAGTGGCGGCTTCTTCATCTTCCTTGGCCTGGCCACGTTGTTCCTTCTCTAAGCCCAAACACAATCCTTTGCAGGAGCGGCCTTGTGCCGCGAAAGGCCGCTCCTGCAGAGGGCTGCGTTTGCTTCAGATAGCCCCCATAAAAAAAGCCAGCTTACGCTGGCTTTTTTGTGCTCGCTTGCGGGCCTCAGGAGGCGTCGGCGGCCATTTCCACATCGTGAGCGATGAGGGCGACCAAGGCATTCTGCTGGCGGTGGGACAGTTGGCGGAAGCGCTGCAGCAACTCGCGCTCATGCAGGGACAGCTCAGGGCTGTCCAGGCGCATGCTCAGCTCGTCACCCAACGCACCTTCCTGGATAAGGCTCTGCTCCAGGCGCGCGATGATTTCGGAGTTCATGCTGCGGTGATGGTTGCGCGCTACCTCGGCAATGCGCTCACGCATCCCGTCTGGCAGGCGGACGACGAACTTGTCAGCGGTGCGGCTCGAATAAATAGCCTGTTTCATTGGGCGCATATAAATTGACCGGAGTTTGGTTCAGGGGAAGCGGTTCTCAAATTGGCCGCACGGGGTGGAAATACGACCGTGGCGACGACAAAATGTTCAACCGTCAGTGAAAAATGGATGCTCATCTTGCCTCATGGTCGCCGTTTCCTTGGCGTCAATTCTGTGACAAATAGTGGGCCGGATAAAGGCTTTATGCCAGTACCAATTATCAGAAATGAGCACTGGTTTGAAAAGTTTTACATGCTCCGGCTTGCCTGACTGTCAGTCTTTTGCCGTCAAAAACTGGTAAAACACAGCAAAAGGACAGGAAAACCCCTAGAATGCGCCGGTTTCCCTCCATAGAGCATAGTGGCTATGCAACATGACGCAAGCGACCGCCGATCAGGGACAGGCCGGCTGATATTTCTGGTAGGACCGTCCGGTTCGGGAAAAGATTCCCTGATCGACGCTTCGCGTGAGCGGCTGGCGGCCGCCGGGGTAGAGGTTGCCCGTCGGGTAATTACCCGTTCGGCCGAAGCCAAGGGCGAAGCTGCCCAAGGGGTCACGGCGGAACAGTTTGAAACCCTGTGTGCGCAGGGGGCATTTGCCATGTGCTGGCGGGCCAATGGCCTGGGGTATGGCATTCCTCGGCAGGTGGATGAGTGGTTGGCGGCGGGCAAGGCGGTGCTGGTGAATGGCTCGCGGGCTTACCTGCCCGAAGCGCGTCAGCGTTACCCGGACATGTTGGCAGTGCTGGTCGAGGTCAGGCCGGAGGTGCTGCGCCAGCGCTTGCTGGCCCGGGGCCGCGAAAGCGTCGAGGAGGTTGAACAGCGGTTGGCGCGTAGTGCTCGTTTGCAGGTGTTGTCCGATCCTTCGGTGCATGTGCTGGACAACTCGACAAGCCTGGAGGCAGCGGTCGCGGCCCTGTTCGGGTTGCTTCGCGATGAAGGTGTGCTGCCGCCGGTGTAGCAGTGCCAGAAAAGGATTACGCGAAAAAGCCAGGTAGAGGCATGACAAACGCCAGCATGCTGGTTAACATGCTGGCCGTCCCGCTGTGCAGCGCTCGCTGCCGGTGCTTGCGTCTCAGTAGCTCAATTGGATAGAGCATCCCCCTCCTAAGGGGAAGGTTGCAGGTTCAATTCCTGCCTGGGACGCCATTTCCTGTTTCCCCACATGCCCGCCATCCATCATTGCAACGCGCGATGGTGTTGTTCGTCTGCCTTGCTACCGGCCAGGCGCTGACGCATCACGAAGTACCCCACCACCACCAGTACCACTGTCAGCACTGTGAACCAGAACTGGAAGCGTGACGCCGGTTCGAATGCCTGGGTGCCGATCACCGCCAGCAAGGCGAACAACGCGACGATGTTGGCATACGGGAACAGCCAGGCCCGGAAGGCCGCCGGGTCGATCGCTTCATGGCGGGTTTTCCAGCGCATGGCCATGTGGGCGATGATGATGAAGATCCATACGACCATCACCAGGCTGCCGGTGCTCTTGGCCAAGGTCATGAACAGGTCGCCGCCGCTGACGAAGTGCACGGTCAGGATCATCGTGCAGATCGACAGGCTAAGCAGCAATGCATTGATCGGCACACCTTTGGCGCTCGTGCGCGAGAACAGCTTGGGTGCGTGCCCGCGCTGGCTCAGGGAGAACAGCATGCGCGAGTTGGAGAACATGAACGAATTCATCACCGACATGAACGAGACGAACAGCACCAGTTTCATGGCCACCGCAGCACCACCGAACCCGGCCAGGCTGAACAGCGAAACGTAGGGCGAGGCCAGGTTGGCCTTGTCGGTCCACGGCAGGCAAAGGATCAGGATCGACACCGAGCCTACATAGAACAGCATCACCCGCAGGATCACGCTCTTGATTGCGCGAATCACGTTCTGTCGCGGGTTTTCCGACTCACCTGCAGCCACGGCGGCAATTTCGCTGCCGCCCAGCGAGAAGATCACCACGATCACGCCAGCCATCACCGGTGACAGGCCGTTGGGCATGAAGCCGTCATGGGCGGTGAGGTTGACCAGCCCGGGGGAGGGGATGTTGCTGTGCAGGCCAAGCAGGATCGAAATGCCCAGTAGCATGAAAATGAGAATGGTGGCGACCTTCATCGCGGCCAGCCAGTATTCCACTTCGGCAAAGGAGCGTACCGAGTAGGCGTTGCTGGCCATCAACGTCACCAGCATCAGGAAAGCGCCTGCCCAGATCGGCAACCAAGGTAGAAAGTCATGCAGGATCGCGCCCAACAGCACTGCTTCGAGGGTGATGGTCATCATCGACTTGAACCAGTACAGCCAGCCGACAGCAAAACCGGCCCAGTCACCGAGGTAGGTGTTGGCGTAGGTCGAGAACGAACCGGCATCCGGGTTGCGGCAGGCCATTTCGCCGAGCATGAACATGACCAGGGTGACCACCAACCCCCCGATGAAGTACGACAGGATGGCCGCAGGGCCCGCCGATGCGATTAACGCGCCAGACCCCATGAACAGCCCGGCACCGATTACCCCGCCCAGGGCAATCATGGTGATGTGCCGCTGCTTCAGGCTTTGTTTCAAACTGTTGGATTGCATTTCCTTGTCCTCTCTTATTATTGGGGGCCGACAACGTTCCCCTACGCAGGCACTGTCGTGCGCCTGCGTCCACGCGTGGCAAATAGCTACCAGGCTGCCACCATGGACAATAAGGCCAAGGACCTCAAACGAATTCTATGCACAACATCCTGCTGATTTTTCCTAAGGACTGTTGCGCTTCATGTCGCACGGCGGACACTTTCTCCTAAAGCCCCCAGTGCTTCAACGCCCACAACACCCCCATGCCCACAACCAGCGTCAGCATCGTGCTGCGTGTGCGCCAGGCTACCAACGCAGCCAGGACCGCCGCGGGTATCTGCGGGTTCGTCCAGTCGAACCCGGCATGCCGGTCAGGGAAGACCACGGCCGGCAACACCAGCGCAGCCAGTACACTGGCCGGCACATAGGCCAATGCGCGGCGAAACAGAGGCGGGATGCGCAACACCGTGTGCAGTTCGATGAACGACAGCCGGATGGCGAAGGTGCCCAGGCCAATCAGCACGAAGGTTATCCACTGGGTCGTTTCGCTCATGATGCGTTCTGCTCTGTATGGGCTTCAGGTACGGCGTGTTGTTTTTGCCGACTCTCGATGGCCAGCCCGGCGATGATTCCGCCGACGGCACCGGTCAGCAGGCCAAGGTTGTAGGGCAGGTCAACGGCCAGCACCGCAAGCACGCCACCGGTCAGCGCGGCGCCGAGCATGGCGGTATTGCGAATGCCGGGTATCAGCAAGGCCAGAAAAGACAACGGTATGGCAAAACCCAGTGACCAGTCTTCCGGAATGCCTGCGCCCAGGTACATGCCCGCCAGTACCGAGAGGTTCCAGCCGAACCACATGGTGATCGCCGTGCCGGCGTAATAGGGGTAGGCATGCTGGCCTAGTCCGCCTGTGCCCATTTTCAGTGTGCACAGGGCGAAGGACTGATCCGACAGCATGAACGCCATTGGCCATTTGTGACGGCGCGGGAGGTGGCCCAGGTGTGGGGCCAGGCTGGCGCTGTACATCAGAAAACGCAGGTTGATCACCAGTGCGGTGACCACCATCGTCACTGGCAGGGCGGCGTTTTGCATCAATTGCATCACCACCATTTGCGCAGAGCCGGAGTAGAACAGCAAGGTCATGCCAATGGCGTCGGCGGGTGACAGGCCCATGCCGATTGCCGTAACCCCGGTGATCAGGCCAAAAGGCACAATGCCGGAGGTCAACGGCATAACGCTTTGTGCGCCCTGCTTGAATGCTTGGGTCGCGCTTGGGTACTGCATGGGAGTTCCTTGAAGCTGTTCGGAGGGTGCATGGACACCCTCACGTTAATGCGCCTGACAGTTGGCCACAACGTCAGATTTCTGAAATAGTAGGCCTAAAAAATATAGGCCTCATACCGTGTATCTCGACAGCCCCACCCGGCACTCGCTCCAGCTCAATGCCTTGCGTGCCTTCGAGGCGTCTGCGCGCCTGGGCGGTTTCGCGCGTGCCGCCCTCGAACTCAAGGTCACCCCAGGGGCCATCGCCGCCTTGGTCAAGACGCTGGAAAACGAATACGGCGCTGCGTTGTTCGAGCGCCATGCCAAGGGCGTACGCCTGACGCCCCTCGGTGAGAGCGTGAAAAGCCAGTTCACCGAGGCGTTCGATGCAGTGGAAGCCGCCGCGCGCACGTTACGGCGGCTGGCTGCGCCGCAGCGTGTGCACATTGTAACGTCGCCGGCCCTGGCGCAGTTGTGGATAGGGCCACGCCTGCCGGAACTGACCCGCCTGCTGGCGCCCATCGAGATTTCGGTTACGGCGGTGGATGAGCCGCCCAACCTCAAACGCAGCCCATTCGACCTGTGCCTGTTCTACACCGAAAAACCCGAACGCTGGCAGCGCAGGATCGCCACGGAAGAAGTGTTGCCCGTATGCGTACCCGCCTTGGCAGAGAGCATCATCACCCCTGCGGACCTTGCCAATGCCCGTTGCATTGCTGACGTAGGCTGGAATGACTGGGCGGTGTGGGCCGGCGCAGCCATGCCGGGGCACAATTTCGTGGCCCGTGGGCCGGGTTTTTCCCTGTACTCGATTGCATTGCAGCAGGCGTTGCTGGCTGCCGGTGTGCTGATCGGGCGCAGAAGCCTGGTGCAACGCTATCTGGACAGCGGCGAACTGGTGGCGCCCATCGACTGCGCGGTGCCTTTGGGCATGACCATTGCCGCGTGGCGATTACCGGGTGCCAAGGGCAACCAGGTGGTGGCTGCGGTGGAGGAGGCGCTGCTGCAGTTGGCTTGAGCCTTGGCTCTGCCTGTCGGGTGGCGCCCCCGACAGGCCTCGTCGCCAATCCTCACACGTGGCTTATCGCGTCTTCATTGCCATCTGATGTGCCGTCTGCCTGGGAGAGCTGTTCTTGTGCTTTCTCCTGGACCCGGTTCTCGATCTCCTCTTGCAAGCGCTGAGCGATCAACTCGCCGACCTTGGCCTTCACCTCTGGCGGCAGGGCTTCGTACCGCGCTTCGGTCAGGCCAATTTCGCTCAGCAGTTTTTCCTTGATCATCTCGCCGTGCGATTTGGACATCAGGTCCTGAAACGCTTGCCGGGCAGTGCTGGTGGTCAGTTGCTCCGTGCTGTCCTGCCCGGTTACGCCAGAGCCAAGGTTTTGCAGCATCACCTTGAATTTGGCGAAAGCCTCCTCCCGGGCATCCTCAGCGTTCTGCTGCGCCGTGTTGCCTTGGTTTTGCTGCTGGGCTGTCGTGCTGGCGGTGGTGATTGCCGTGCGCAAATCCGTAGCCTGCGCCGCAGCCTGTTCATCGTTGGCGCGCTGTGGTTGATGGAGCGTGGGCTGCCAGCTGACGCCGTTGTGGGCGATTATCATGTTTCCTCCTTGGAAATCGTGTTGGCAGGCGTTACGCGCAAAAGCCATGCCAGCGCTATGGCAGCTGGAAACCGGGCGTTGGGGCTATTCCGGTTGCACGCTGGCGGGCATATGCTTGCCCGTCACAGGCATCATCTTGCCGCCTGCGGCAATTACCACCACTGTCGGCAGCCCCTTGACCGGAGCGCAGTTGCTGGGCATCAGGGAGAGCGTCCATGAATCAGGAAACCAGGCCGGCCCCCGCTGGCTTCAGTGAACAGCAGTTGCACACATTGTTCGAGTTGATCAGCGATGGCATCTGGGACTGGAATGCCAACACCGGCTACGTCTATCGCAACCCGGGCTGGTACGCGATGCTCGGCTACGCCAGCCACTCCATGGCCAACTCGGTACTGACCTGGGAAAGCGTGATCCACCCGGAAGACTACCCACGGGTAATGGCACATTTCGAGGCGTACATCCGTCAGCATAACGAGCGCTACCTCATCGAATACCGCTGCCGTTGCCACGATGGCAGCTACCTGTGGATCGAAGACAGCGGCTACATCATCGACCGTAACGAAGACGGTTCGGTGGCGCGCATGCTCGGTGCTCACCGCAATATCGACGCCGGCAAACGCCTGGTCGAGCAGCTGGAGCAGAAGAACCAGTCGCTGGAAGGGCAAGTGGCCGAGCGCACCCGTGAGTTGTCCTGGGTGAACCAGCAGTTGCAGCGGCAACTGGACGAGAACCGTGAGTTGGCTGAGCGCGATGCGTTAACCCGCATTGCCAACCGCTATCGGTTGGAAAAGGCCTTGCAGCGGGAGTGCGAGCGGGCGCAGCGCTTTCGCCAGCCGTTGTCGCTGATCGCCATGGACCTGGATGATTTCAAACCGATCAACGACCGCTACGGGCACGCCCGGGGCGATGCAGCGCTGGTGCGGGTGGTCGACAGCCTGCGGACCTGCCTGCGCGAACTGGACCTGTTGGCGCGCTGGGGCGGGGACGAGTTCGTTATCGTACTGCCGCAGAGCACGCTGGGCGAGGCGCTGGATGTCGCCGGGCGCTTGCGCCAGGTGATGGCGCAACTGGAACCGGTGGGGGAGTGCCGTCTGACCATGAGTTATGGCGTGGTGCAGTGGCAGGAAGGGGAGGACCAGCATGCGCTGCTGGCGCGGGCTGATAAGGCAATGTACCGGGCCAAAAGGGCCGGCAAGAATGCCATCGCCGAGTGAATTGGTTTGCCGGTACAGGTATAAAAAAGACCCGCAGCGCCTCTCGGCGCGGCGGGCCAAATCGGCCTCGGCCGCTTCAGTGTCAGATATGCAGGGCGTGGCCCAGGGCACGCAGTGCCGCTTCCTGTACCGCTTCACCCAGGGTCGGGTGGGCATGGATGGTACCGGCCACATCCTCCAGGCAGGCACCCATCTCCAGCGACTGGGCAAACGCCGTGGACAGCTCGGAAACCGCCACGCCAACCGCTTGCCAGCCCAGGATCAGGTGGTTGTCACGCCGCGCGACCACGCGCACGAAACCGCTTTTCGACTCCAGGCTCATGGCCCGGCCGTTGGCGGCGAACGGGAACTGCGCGACGATGCAGTCCAGGCCTTGCTGACTGGCCTGTTCCGGCGTCTTGCCGACCACGACCACTTCCGGGTCGGTGAAGCACACGGCGGCTATCGCAGCGGGTTCGAAGCGGCGTGCCTTGCCGGCGATGATCTCGGCCACCATCTCGCCCTGGGCCATGGCCCGGTGCGCCAGCATCGGTTCGCCGGCCACGTCGCCGATGGCCCAGACGTTGTGCATGCTGGTCTGGCAGCGCTCGTCGATGGCAATCGCGGCACCATTCATCTTCAGGTCCAGGCATTCCAGGTTGAAGCCCTTGGTGCGTGGGCGGCGGCCCACGGCCACCAGCACCCGGTCGGCTTCCAGGCGCAGTTGTCCGCCCTTGCCATCGTTGGCCAGCAGGCAGCCATTTTCGTAACCTTCGACGCTGTGGCCAAGGTGCAGGGCGATACCCAGCTTTTTCAGCGACTCGGCCACCGGGGCGGTCAGTTCGCTGTCGTAAGTCGGCAGGATGCGCTCGCGCGCTTCCACCACGCTGACCTGCGCGCCGAGCTTGCGGTAGGCGATACCCAGCTCCAGGCCGATGTAGCCACCGCCCACCACCACCAGGTGTTGCGGCAGGGCTTTCGGTGCCAGGGCCTCGGTCGAGGAAATCACCGGCCCACCCAACGGCAGCATCGGCAGTTCGACACTGCTGGAGCCCGTGGCCAGCAACAGGTGCTCGCACTGGATGCGCTGGCCATCCACCTCGACCTGCTTGCCATCAAGCACCTTGGCCCAGCCGTGCACCACCTTCACCCCGTGCTTTTTCAGCAGGGCGGCGACACCAGTGGTCAGGCGATCGACGATGCCGTCTTTCCAGGCCACGCTCTGGCCGATGTCCAGGCGTGGCGAAGCCACGCTGATGCCCAGCGGCGAGGGTTCGGTAAAGCGCGAGGCCTGGTGGAACTGCTCGGCCACATGGATCAGCGCCTTGGACGGAATGCAGCCGATGTTCAGGCAGGTACCGCCCAGCGCCTGGCCTTCCACCAGCACGGTAGGGATGCCCAGTTGCCCGGCGCGGATGGCCGCCACATAGCCGCCAGGGCCGCCGCCGATGATCAACAGGGTTGTCTGGATAGTCTGTTGCATGCTCACTCCACGAACAGGCAGGCGGGTTGTTCGAGCAGGCCACGCACGGCCTGGATGAACAGGGCGGCGTCCATGCCATCGACCACGCGGTGGTCGAACGAGCTGGACAGGTTCATCATCTTGCGCACGACGATCTGGCCGTCGATCACCACGGGCCGCTCAACCATGCGGTTGACACCGACGATCGCCACTTCCGGGGTGTTGACCACCGGCGTGCTGACGATGCCGCCCAGGGCGCCGAGGCTGGTCAGGGTAATGGTCGAACCGGACAGCTCTTCGCGGCTGGCCTTGTTGTTGCGCGCAGCGTTGGCCAGGCGTGAAATCTCACCGGCATTGGCCCACAGGCTGCCCGCTTCGGCGTGGCGCAGCACGGGTACCATCAGGCCGTTGTCACCTTGGGTGGCGATGCCCACATGCACCGCGCCATGGCGGGTGATGATCTGCGCTTCGTCATCGTAGGTGGCGTTTATCTGCGGGAAGTCACGCAGTGCCACGACCAGGGCGCGCACCAGGAACGGCAGCAGTGTCAGCTTGCCGCGGCTGTCGCCGTGCTTGCTGTTGAGCTGCTGGCGCAGGGCTTCCAGGGCGGTGACGTCGATTTCTTCCACATAGCTGAAGTGCGCGACCCGGCGCTTGGCGTCCTGCATGCGCTGGGCGATCTTGCGGCGCAGGCCGATCACCGGCACCTGCTCGCTGTCGGTGCGCCTGGCATAGCCATTGGGGGTTTGCCCGGCAGCGCTTTGCGGTTTGCTCATGAACGCGTCGAGGTCTTCGTGCAGGATGCGCCCGGCCGGGCCGCTGCCGTGCACATAACGCAATTCGATGCCGGCATCGAGGGCGCGTTTGCGCACCGCCGGCGAGGCCAGCGGCTTGTCGCCCGGCTGGCGCGGCACGATGGGCGCTGCCTCGTGGCTGGCTGACGCCTGGTACGCCGCCGGTTTAACGTCTTTCTGTGGTTCAGGTTTAGCGGCTACCGGTGCCGCAGGCACTTCGGCCGGCTTGGCTTGCGGCACATCCACATGGTTGCCGCTGCCTTCCACTTCGATGCGGATCAGCTCACTGCCGACCGCCATCACTTCACCTGGCTGGCCACCCAGGGCCAGCACCTTGCCGCTGACCGGCGACGGGATTTCCACGGTGGCCTTGTCGGTCATGACGTCGGCTACCACTTGGTCCTCGGCGATGATGTCGCCCACCTTGACGAACCATTCCACCAATTCGACCTGCGCGATGCCTTCGCCAATGTCCGGCATCTTGATGACGTGCGTGCCCATTCAGACCTCCATGACCTTTTTCAATGCCGCACCTACCCGCGAAGGCCCTGGGAAGTAAGCCCATTCCTGCGCGTGAGGGTAGGGGGTGTCCCAACCGGTGACGCGCTCGATCGGCGCCTCCAGGTGGTGGAAGCAGTGCTCCTGCACCAGCGACACCAGTTCTGCGCCAAAGCCACAGGTACGGGTGGCCTCGTGTACTACCACGCAACGGCCGGTCTTTTTCACCGACTCCACGATGGTGTCCAGGTCTAGCGGCCACAGGCTGCGCAAGTCGATCACTTCGGCATCCACGCCACTTTCTTCGGCGGCCACCTGGGCCACGTACACGGTGGTGCCATAGGTGAGCACGGTCACGTCATTGCCGGGGCGGGTGATGGCGGCCTTGTCCAGTGGCACGGTGTAGTAGCCATCGGGCACGGCGCTGTGCGGGTGTTTCGACCACGGCGTAACCGGGCGGTCATGGTGGCCGTCGAACGGGCCGTTGTACAGGCGCTTGGGCTCCAGGAAGATCACCGGGTCGTCGCATTCGATCGAGGCAATCAGCAGGCCTTTGGCGTCGTACGGGTTGGATGGCATTACGGTGCGCAGGCCGCACACCTGAGTGAACATCGCTTCCGGGCTCTGGCTGTGTGTCTGGCCGCCATAGATACCGCCACCGCAGGGCATACGCAGGGTCAGCGGGGCGATGAACTCGCCGGCCGAACGGTAGCGCAGGCGGGCCATTTCAGAAACGATCTGGTCGGAGGCCGGGTAGAAGTAGTCAGCGAACTGGATTTCCACCACCGGGCGCAGGCCGTAGGCACCCATGCCCACGGCGGTGCCGACGATGCCGCTTTCAGAGATGGGCGCGTCGAACACGCGGGACTTGCCGTACTTGGTCTGCAGGCCTTCGGTGCAGCGGAACACGCCGCCGAAGTAGCCGACGTCCTGGCCGTACACCACCACATTGTCGTCGCGCTCAAGCATGACATCCATGGCCGAGCGCAGGGCCTGGATCATGGTCATGGTAGTGGTGGCCATGGCGGTTTCCGGGTTGATGCTGTTGTTGTGGTCGTTCATCTCAAACCCCCAGTTCCTGGCGTTGGCGGCGCAGGTGGTCGGGCATCTCCTTGTACACGTCCTCGAACATCGAGGCGGCGCTCGGGATGTGACCGTTGGCCAGGGTGCCGTACTGCTCGGCTTCTTTTTGCGCAGCAATCACGGCCGCTTCGAACTCGGCCGTGGTGGCCTGGTGTTCTTCTTCGGACCAGTGGCCGATCTTGATCAGGTGCTGCTTCAGGCGGGCGATCGGGTCACCCAGCGGGAAGTGGCTCCAGTCATCGGCAGGGCGGTACTTGGACGGGTCGTCCGAGGTCGAGTGCGGGCCGGCACGGTAGGTGACCCACTCGATCAGGCTCGGGCCCAAACCACGGCGGGCACGTTCGGCAGCCCAGCGCGAAGCGGCGTAAACGGCGACGAAGTCGTTGCCGTCCACCCGCAGCGAAGCGATGCCGCAGCCCACGCCACGGCCGGCGAAGGTGGTCGACTCGCCACCGGCGATGGCCTGGAAGGTTGAGATGGCCCACTGGTTGTTGACCACGTTGAGGATCACCGGGGCGCGGTAAACGTGGGCAAAGGTGAGGGCGGTGTGGAAGTCCGATTCGGCAGTGGCGCCGTCGCCGATCCAGGCCGAGGCAATCTTGGTATCGCCCTTGATCGCCGAGGCCATGGCCCAGCCGACCGCCTGCACGAACTGGGTCGCCAGGTTGCCGCTGATGGTGAAGAAACCGGCCTCGCGTACCGAGTACATGATCGGCAGCTGGCGGCCCTTGAGGGGGTCGCGTTCGTTGGACAGCAACTGGCAGATCATCTCCACCAGCGACACGTCGCGGGCCATCAGGATGCTTTGCTGACGGTAGGTGGGGAAGCACATGTCGGTGCGGTTAAGCGCCAGCGCCTGGCCGCTGCCGATGGCTTCTTCGCCCAGGCTCTGCATGTAGAAGGACATCTTCTTCTGGCGCTGGGCAACCACCATGCGGCTGTCGAAGATCCGCGTCTTGAGCATGGCGCGCATGCCTTGGCGCAGGATCTGCGGGTCGATGTCTTCAGCCCACGGGCCTTGGGCGTCGCCTTGCTCGTCGAGCACGCGGACCAGGCTGTAGGACAGGTCGGCGGTGTCGGCAGCGTCGACATCGACAGGGGGTTTACGGGCTTGACCTGCATCGTTCAGGCGCAGGTAGGAAAAATCGGTCTGGCAGCCTGGCCGGCCGGTGGGCTCGGGCACATGCAAACGCAGGGGGGCGTACTCGTTCATGCTTTTTACGCTCGCTCGGGTATTTGTTTTTGTGAGCTCTGAAGCGGCCGCCGCTGAGTACCGGCTTGTGACTGGTAAGTCAGCGTCCCCTACATCTTAGTGGTCCGGCAGGAGAATTTTTCTCTCAAGTTGATTGCCTTTGCCGAGCGGGGCAGATAAACATTCCGCATAAACACAAAAAACCGGTGATTTTGTCTCATGCGCAAACTCGATCGTACCGATATCGGCATTCTCAACAGCCTGCAGGAAAACGCCCGCATCACCAACGCCGAGCTGGCACGCTCGGTCAACCTGTCGCCCACGCCCTGTTTCAACCGGGTGCGGGCCATGGAAGAGCTGGGGGTGATCCGCCAGCAGGTGACCTTGTTGTCGCCCGAGGCGTTGGGGCTGGATGTGAATGTGTTCATCCATGTCAGCCTGGAAAAACAGGTAGAGCAGTCGCTGCACCGCTTCGAGGAAGAAATTGCCGAACGGCCCGAGGTGATGGAGTGCTACCTGATGACGGGCGACCCGGACTACCTGTTGCGGGTACTGCTGCCGAGTATCCAGGCGCTGGAGCGGTTTCTCGATTACCTCACGCGGTTGCCGGGGGTGGCGAATATCCGCTCGAGTTTTGCCTTGAAACAGGTGCGCTACAAGACAGCCTTGCCGTTGCCGGCCAATGGCATGACCTTGCGCGAATAGAAGAGGCCCCAGGCGTTCGAGAGGCTGCTTGATATTTTAAACACCCCCAGCCTATGTTGTTGTCAGCCTACAACAACAAGGACAAGCGTCATGAGCATCGCTCAGCTCCAGGGCATCGATGAAATCGAATGCGTCACCCCCGACCTCAACGGCGTCCCACGCGGCAAGGTGATGACCGCCGAAGGCTTTCTCGAAGGCCGCCGCCTGCAGATGGCCCGTGGGGTGCTGCTGCAATGCATCATGGGCGGCTACCCGCCGGCGAAGTTCTACGGCAGCGACGACGGCGACCTGGCGTTGGTAGCGGAACCCAGCCAGGTTCATCGCTTGCCCTGGAGCGATGACGGTCGCGCCCTGGCCATCTGCGATGCCAATGAACTGGATGGCCGGCCCTCGGCACTGTCCACCCGGGGCCAGCTGAAGGCCGTGATCGCCCGCTACGCAGCGTTGGGTCTGGCACCGGTAGTGGCGACCGAGCTTGAGTTCTTCGTGTTTGCCCCCAACAGTGACCCGCAGCAGCCGTTCCAGCCACCGCTGGGCACCGACGGCCGCCGCGAGCTGGGCCATTCGGCGTTCAGTGTCAGCTCCAACAACGGCCTGCGCCCGTTCTTCAATGAGGTGTACCAGTGCATGGCCGCGCTCGGCCTGCCGCGCGACACCTTCATGCACGAAATGGGCGTCAGCCAGTTCGAGATCAACTTGCTACATGGCGACCCGCTGCTGCTGGCCGACCAGACCTTCCTGTTCAAACACCTGCTCAAGGAAGTGGCACTCAAGCACGGGCTGACCGTGGTGTGCATGGCCAAACCGCTGGCGCGCACGCCTGGCAGTTCCATGCATATTCACCAGAGCCTGGTCGATACCGGCAGCGGGCGTAACGTGTTCAGCGATGAGCAGGGCCAGCCTACCGATACCTTCCACCATTTCATCGGCGGCCTGCAGGCATGCATGGCCGACTTCACTGCGCTGTTTGCGCCCAACGTCAACTCGTACCAGCGGCTGTGCCACCCCTATGCGTCGCCGAACAACGCCTGCTGGTCCGAGGACAACCGTGCAGCAGGCTTGCGCATCCCGGCCAGTGCAGCGGTAGCGCGGCGGGTGGAAAACCGCTTGCCCGGCGCTGACGCCAACCCCTACCTGGCCATCGCCGCCTCCCTGGCCGCGGGGTTGCACGGCATCGAGCAGCGCCTGCAACCTTCGCCGGCGATCCAGGGCGAGTTCGAAGTGCCGGAGCACTTGAGCTTGCCATGCACCCTCCATGCGGCGCTGGAGCGGCTCAAGCGCAGCGCGCTGGCGCGGGAACTGTTCGGCAGTGAGTTCATCGAAGGCTACATCGCCAGCAAGACCTTGGAGCTGACCGATTTCTTCGACGAAATCACCCCGTGGGAGCGCCGGGTTCTGGCGGCACAGGCCTGATCGCGACACGACCTGCACCGGACACGCCCCGGCTGCACCATTTTGCAGTCGGGGGCCTGCAAGGACCGGCGTTTGCCCTTATGCTGCTAGCACCTACCGCCACCTGACCAGGGAGCATTGCGGGACGTATGCGAAATGTATGGAAGCCGTTTCAGTCGTTGTATTTCGCCGCGCTGATGATGTTGATCGGCTCGGGTCTGCTCAGTACCTACCTGGCGTTGCGCCTGGCGGCTGACCATGTCGACAGCCTGTGGGTGGGCGCGTTGATGGCGGCCAACTATTTTGGCCTGGCGGTGGGCGGCAAGGTCGGCCACCGGCTGATCGGCCGGGTAGGGCACATTCGCGCCTATGCCACCTGCGCCGGCATCGTCGGTGCGGCAGTGCTTGGCCATGGCCTGACCAGCTGGCTGCCGGCCTGGGTCGGGCTGCGCATGATCGTGGGCCTGGGCATGATGTGCCAATACATGGTCATCGAGAGCTGGCTCAACGAGCAGGCTGATGTGAAGCACCGTGGCGCGGTGTTCAGCGGCTACATGATCGCATCGTACCTGGGGCTGGTGCTTGGCCAGCTGATCCTGGTGGTGCACCCCGCGCTCGGCCCGGAGCTGCTGATGCTGGTGGCGATGTGCTTTGCCTTGTGCCTGGTGCCGGTGGCGATGACCCGGCGCATTCACCCGGCGCCCTTGCGCCCGGCGCCGATGGAGCCGAAGTTCTTCATCAAGCGTGTGCCGCAATCGCTCAGTACGGTATTGGGCTCGGGATTGATCGTCGGCTCGTTCTACGGCCTGGCGCCCTTGTATGCCTCCAGCCAGGGGATGACGACCGAGCAGGTCGGCCTGTTCATGGGTAGCTGCATTTTTGCTGGCCTTTTGGTGCAGTGGCCACTGGGCTGGTTGTCTGATCGTTACGACCGGGCGGTGCTGATTCGCAGCGTGGCAATAGGCCTGGCGTTGGCCGCTGCGCCCTTGGCGATACTGCCCAGTGTGCCGCTGGAGTTGCTGTTCGGTATCGGCTTTTTGATTTCGTTGCTGCAGTTCTGCCTGTACCCGCTGGCGGTGGCGTTTTCCAACGACCACGTGGAAAGCGAGCGGCGGGTGTCGCTGACCGCCATGCTGCTGGTGACCTACGGTGTGGGGGCGTGCATCGGGCCCCTGGCGGCGGGCGTGCTGATGAAGGTGCTGGGCGCACAGATGCTGTACGCGTTCTTTGTGTTCTTCGCCTTGGTGCTGGTGTGGCGCATTCGGCCGAAAGCGGTTACCGGGCTGCACCAGGTTCAGGATGCGCCGCTGGGCCACGTGGCGATGCCGGCGGCCGGTTCGCCGTTGTCGGCAGCGCTGGACCCACGGGTGGATGAGCAGACCGTGCAGGACATGATGCAGGCGCCGGTAGCGGCTGAAGATACCGAGGATGAAGACAAAGGGGCTGAGCAACAGGCAGCTGAACCGGAGGCGGTCAGCAAGTCGGTGTAAGCCAGTACCGGCCTCTTCGCGGGGCAGGAAGAGCACAAATGAAAACGCCACCTCAGCAGGTGGCGTTTTTGCTTAACAGCTAGCCGACGATCAGTAGTCGTCCTTGTCGAATCGCCGCGCCTCACGCTGCAGCTGGTATACAAAGCTCTCGATCTTGCGCTGTGCCTGCCCGCTCAGGTTATGGAAGCGTACGCCGGCAAAGGTGGTGTTGATGCGCTCTTCATAGTGCAGGTGGCGCAGTTCGACCATGGTGTCCACCAGGCCCAGCGGGTTGCCCGCCTTGAAACGCTCGTACACCTGGCCCAGTTGCAGGCGGTCTTCGACATTGCCTTCAAAGCGCAGTTTGCAGCCGGTAGCCGAGATATCCAGCAGTTTGCCGCGCAGGGCCCCGTTGCCCTTCAGGTGGGCGCCGTCGAGGATGATATCGACCAGTTGCGACAACTTCAGCGCGGCGCGGAAGGCATTGCGGCGCTGGTGGTAGGTCATCTCTTCTGGCATGGGGCCGCTGTAGCAGCGGTGGCCGTCGACTTCGGTAATCTTCAGCGTGTGGTTGCATTCCCAGGCGATGCGCACGCCATCGTGGAAACCTTCGATGCGGAAGTGCTCGCCGTTCTCGATGAACTTCTCACCATCGCGGGGGATCATTTCGTCCAGGGCCAGGGTGTTGCTTTCACGGTCCACGTGCACCACATAGCTCTGAAAGCGCTGGCTACGGTCGTGGAAGGTGATGATGAGGGGGTCGTGGCTTTCCTGCAGCTGCCGTAAGTTGGCCGCAATCTCCAAGGGGGTGCTCAGCACCTTTGGCGGTTGCGGGGCATCGGATTCATTGAACACGGCTTATCGTTCTCCAGGCAAAAGCGACACACGCAATTAACGGCATTTTGCCAGTATGTTCCGTGCCTTGATAGAAAAAATCACACTTGGCTGAGGGCCCGTGGCTTGGCCAGCGGCGAGGTGCTGCCGCGGCTGTCGTACAGCGACGGCGAATCGCCGCCCATGAGGATCCGGATCTGGTTGCTGGTGACGTGTTGCTGCACCTGGATGATCCGGCCATTGGTCTCGTTAAGCTGTTGGCAGGCTTGCATCAACTGGCTGATCACGTCGAGTTGTTGCAGGATCAATTCACCGTTGGGCGATTGTGCCGCCACAGCCTCCACACCGGCGCGGTCTGCGCTCAGGCCAAGGCTGGTAAGCAGGTTGTTGCGCCGCAGGCCTTGCTGCTCGAGCAACACGATCAATGACTGCTTGCGGGCCAGAATATTTTCCAGCGGGGCCATATCGCGGCCATGCAGGGCTACAGACTCCTTTTGCAGGAGGTCGAGCAGTTCCTGCATCGGGGCAATGTCGTCTTCGATCAATTGCAGCAAGGTGATGTCGTGCATGGCTAACTCTTGGCTTTTCTAGCGTCCGTGAAGTCAGCGCGCCGTACGGTCAGCGCTGGGCTTCGAAATCGAGCAGTTTGCTGGCGACCCGGCCGGCATCGACCTGGTAGCTGCCGTCGGCGATCGCCTGTTTCAACTGGGCCACGCGGGCGCTGTTGACCACGGGCTCGTCGCGCAGCTTGTCGCTGATCTTCTGCAACTGCTGGGCCTCTTGGCTGAGGTGCACCGCTTCTCCGCTGACGCTGGTGGCGCTGGCCGCTTCCTGGCTGACTGCCGGTTTTTCGGCGCTGCCCGACGCGGAGTTGCCGCGCACACCGCCCGTGACGGACGGCGAGTTATTCAAACGACTGAAGTCGATGACCATGATCAGAAACCTCTGGGTATTTGGACGCTTGCCTTGTTTTCGGCCAACCCGAAAGAAACTTTAGGCACAAATGCATCGCCGCCTGTCGGCAGGCTCGCGTAACCCGTTTTCTGACACAGTTTAGGAAATGTGGTTCCTCATCGCCAGCGCAATCGGGCGGCTGGCTTACATACTGACCTCGACCTGGCCGGGACCGGTCACCCTGGCCTTGACCACCCGTTTGGAATTGAGGTTGCGTACCCGGATCTGCTCGCTCATCCCGCCCTTGCTCAGGGCCTCGCCCGGCATGCGCACGCTCAGGCTGCCGCTGCGGGCAATGATCACCACCTGGTCACCCTTGCGGACCACCTCGGCCTGTTCCAGATGCTGCGGGGTCAGCACCTGGTCGATCACCGTGGGGCGCAGCATCTTCATGCCCACTGCCTGGTCCAGTTCAGTCAGAAAGCCCTGGCCAAGGGTGCCGACATCGCGCTCGCGCAGGGCCACGTCGCCTTCGCCAACCGTGTTGTCGCGCTTGAGCGGGCGGGTTACCACCACCACGTCGCGGAACAGCCGCACGGTAGCCGGTACGAACACTGTCCACGGGGCTGCGCTGTCGCAGCGGACCCGTACCGTTACCCGGCCTAGCGGCAGGGCGGGGCTTTCCAGCGAGGCGTCCAGCGGCTGGCTGCACAGTGGCATGCGCAGGCGCGGGTCCAGCGGGTTGACCTGGATCTCATAGCGACCAGGGGTCTGGGTGGTGGCCAGGTAATCTTCTACCGTGAATTCAAGAAACCCTTGGGTGACACCGATAAGTTGTTCAGGCAAGGTGAACGCGTCCGCTAACGTACGAACGCCGGGCGCCAGCAGGCACAGCGTGGCCAGCAAGCCGGTCAGCAGGCGCGTCAATCGTCGGAAAAATGTCGTTTTCGTGTGCATGACGCTCAAAAAAGCAAAGCCCGTGCCGACTCGCTACCTGAGTTGCAACGAAAGGCTGAAAGATTAAGGAGTCTGGCATGGCGGGTGTTATGGATTCGGTCAACCAGCGCACACAGCTGGTGGGGCAGAATCGCCTGGAATTGCTGCTGTTTCGCCTCAATGGCGAGCAGCTTTACGGCATCAACGTGTTCAAGGTCAGGGAAGTGCTGCAGTGCCCTGCGCTGACCCTGCTGCCCAAGGCGCACCCGGTGGTGCGTGGCGTTGCCAACATTCGCGGGGCGACCATCCCGATTCTCGACCTGTCGATGGCCACCGGGTTGCGGCCGCTGCAGGAAGACACGCGCAACAGCTTCGTGATCATCACCGAGTACAACACCAAGACCCAGGGCTTCCTGGTGCACTCGGTGGAGCGCATCGTCAACATGAACTGGGAAGAGATCCATCCGCCACCCAAGGGAACTGGCCGTGACCACTACCTGACGGCGGTCACCCGGGTGGACAACCGGATGGTCGAGATCATCGATGTGGAGAAGGTGCTGGCCGAAGTGTCGCCATCGTCGGAATCGGTATCGGCCGGGGTGATCGACGCCGAAGTGCAGGACAAGGCCGTGCTGATGCGGGTGCTGACCGTCGACGATTCGTCGGTGGCGCGCAAGCAGGTCAGCCGCTGCCTGCAGACCGTAGGGGTCGAGGTGGTTGCGCTCAACGATGGCCGTCAGGCTCTGAACTACCTGCGTCAGTTGGTGGATGAGGGCAAAAAGCCGGAAGAAGAGTTCCTGATGATGATCTCCGACATTGAAATGCCGGAAATGGACGGCTATACGCTAACGGCGGAGATCCGCAGCGACCCGCGCATGCAAAAATTGCACATCTGCCTGCATACTTCGCTCTCCGGGGTGTTCAACCAGGCAATGGTCAAGAAGGTCGGCGCCGATGACTTCCTGGCCAAGTTCAAGCCGGACGACCTGGCCCAGCGGGTGGTCGACCGGATCAAGGCAGCGCATTGAAGCAGCCGGGGGCAGGCCCCCGGCACCAGTGATTGAAAAGAGGCGGCAGTAGTGTCTACGGGTAATTTGGATTTCGAACAGTTCCGGGTATTCCTGGAGAAAGCCTGTGGCATCCTGCTGGGCGAGAATAAGCAGTACCTGGTTTCCAGCCGTCTCAACAAGCTGATGGAACAACAGGGCATCAAGAGCCTGGGCGAGCTGGTACAGCGTATCCAGGCCCAGCCGCGCGGCGGTTTGCGCGAGCAGGTGGTGGATGCCATGACCACCAACGAGACCCTGTGGTTTCGCGATACCTACCCGTTCGAAGTGCTGAAGAACAAGGTGATTCCCGAGTTCATCCGCAACAACCCAGGCCAGCGCCTGCGCATGTGGTCGGCGGCCTGTTCGTCGGGGCAGGAGCCATATTCCATCTCGATGGCCATCGACGAGTTCGAGCGCAGCAACCTGGGCCAGCTGAAGATGGGGGCGCAGATTGTGGCCACCGACCTGTCAGGCACCATGCTCACCAACTGCAAGACCGGTGAGTACGACAGCCTGGCCATTGCCCGTGGCCTGTCGCAGGAGCGCCTGCAGCGCTACTTCGACCCCAAGGGGCCAGGGCGCTGGGCGGTGAAGCCGGCCATTCGCAGCCGCGTCGAGTTCCGCTCGTTCAACCTGCTCGACAGCTATGCCAGCCTGGGCAAGTTCGACATCGTGTTCTGTCGCAACGTGCTGATCTACTTCTCGGCGCAGGTGAAGAAGGACATCCTGCTGCGCATTCACAGCACCCTGAAGCCGGGTGGCTACCTGTTCCTCGGCGCCTCGGAAGCCCTGAACGGGTTGCCGGATCATTACCAGATGGTGCAGTGCAGCCCGGGGATCATCTACCAGGCCAAGTAAGCACGAAGGCCGGCAGCGAAAGTTGCCGGCCTTTTTGTTGGCCGGTACAGGGGAAAGACTGACGTCAAATTTTTGATTTGCCGCTTTTGCCACCCGGCAATTGCCGCTTTCGCCGCCCAAGGCGGAAGGCCTTTGCCGCTTTTCTGGCATCACCCTGACACCACCGTACCTCGAAAGCCTGTGTTTTCGGGCTTTTCACGCGTTGGCACAGCCCTTGCTATACCTTGCTCAACGACATTCCGGTCAACCTCTGAAGGTTTCCCCGACATGAGCATCAGCTTCGACAAGGCGCTTGGCATTCACGAAAAGGCACTGGGCTTCCGCGCCCAGCGCGCTGAAGTGCTGGCCAACAACATCGCCAACGCCGACACGCCCAACTACAAGGCGCGTGACATGGACTTTTCTTCGGTGCTCGCCGCCGAAACCAGCAAGCAGCAAAGCGGCCGCTTCGCCATGGACCGTACCAACAGCCGGCACATCGAAGCCGAAGGCCTCGCCATTGCCGCTGACGATACCCTCAAGTACCGCACACCGCTGCAGCCGTCGATCGACCAGAACACCGTGGACGCGCAGATCGAGCAATCGAACTACACCGAAAACGCCATTGGCTTCCAGGCCAGTTTCACCTTGCTCAACAGTAAATTCAAAGGGCTGGTTTCCGCCCTGCGGGGAGAATGACCATGTCCCTTTCCAGTGTTTTCAACATTGCCGGTAGCGGTATGAGCGCGCAGAACACGCGCCTGAATACCGTTGCGTCCAACATTGCCAACGCCGAGACCGTGTCTTCGAGCATCGACCAGACCTACCGCGCCCGCCATCCGGTGTTCGCTACCACCTTCCAGGACGCACAGGCCGGCAGCAGCCAGTCGCTGTTCGAAGACCAGGGTGAAGCAGGGCAGGGCGTGCAGGTAAAAGGCATCGTCGAAGACCAGAGCACCCTCGAGGCACGTTACGAGCCAAACCATCCGGCGGCGAACAAGGACGGCTACGTCTACTACCCGAACGTCAACGTGGTCGAGGAGATGGCTGACATGATCTCTGCCAGCCGCGCGTTCCAGACCAATGCCGAACTGATGAACACGGCCAAGACCATGATGCAGAAAGTGCTGACCCTGGGGCAGTGATAAGGAATTCGGACCATGGCAATCGATACTAACGGTGTGAACCTCAATGACGTGCTGTCGGCGTCGGGTGTGGGCACCAGCACCAAAAAGACCACGGACACTGCATCCAAGACTGGCACCGATTCGCTCGGCAAAGATGCTTTCCTGCAGTTGCTTGTCACCCAGATGCAGCACCAGAACCCGCTGGACCCGCAGGATAACGGCGAGTTCGTTGCCCAGCTGGCGCAGTTCAGCAGCCTGGAAGGTATTACCTCGCTGAACGACTCGGTCAGCGCCATCACCAGTGCCATGGCTTCGTCCCAGGCGCTTCAGGCATCGTCGCTGGTAGGGCGGTCGGTGGTGGTTCAGAACGACAAGGCCGTGGTTGACACCGCTGAAAGCTTCAATGCCCAGTTCGTTGTGCCCCAGGCCATCAGTGAAGCGAAGATCACCATCAAGGACAAGGACGGCAACACGGTCAAGACCATCGAGTTGGGTGAGCAGAAAGCCGGTTACGCCGACTTCATCTGGGACGGTACCAACAACAGTGGCGAGAAAGTGGACCCGGGCACTTACACCTTCACTGCAAGCACCACAGTCGATGGCAAGGCGGTGCAAATGAGCACGCTGTTGCCGGCCAAGGTCACCAGTGTCAGCTTCAGTGCCTCGGGCGAAATGGTGCTCAACCTTGCCGGTGTAGGCAAGGTCTCCCTCTCCGACGTGCAAACCATCGGTATCTAAGGCCCGCTAGAGCGGCAAAAGGAGCGAATTCATGTCTTTCAATATCGGCCTTAGCGGTCTGTACGCAGCCAACAAGCAGCTGGATGTCACCGGCAACAACATCGCCAACGTCAATACCACGGGCTTCAAGTCCTCGCGCGCCGAGTTCGCGGATGTGTATGCAGGCGCCAACCGCCTGGGTGTGGGCAAGAATCAGGTGGGCAATGGTGTGCGGCTGGCGGCCATTTCTCAGCAGTTCACCCAAGGTGATGTAAACACCACGGGCAACGTGCTGGACATGGGCATCCAGGGGCAGGGCTTCTTCGTGCTGTCTGACAACGGCTCGAAGGTATACACCCGGGCGGGCTCCTTCCAGCCAAGCAAGGACAACTTCGTCGAAACCTCCGATGGCCTGCGCCTGCAAGGTTACATGGCGGATGCCACCGGCAAGATCCAGAAAGGCGTCCTGACCGACCTGAAGATCGATACGTCGGCATTGCAGCCCAAGCCGACCTCGTTGATCGACCAGGGCATCAATCTGAACTCCTCGGCGGCCTCGATTCCTTTCCTGGTGTATGACAACACCAAGCCGCCGTCCATGGCTGCATTCGACCCGGCGGACCCAAGCACTTATCAGCGCTCCAGCACCAGTACCGTGCTGGATGCTAACGGTGTTCAGCACGAAGTGCAGCAGTACTACCGCAAGACCGACACCAACGAATGGACCATGTACACGCTGGTCGACGGTCGCAACCCGTTCGACCCGGCCAGTACCACCCCGCTGGCCGGCACCATCAACTACAACAGTGATGGCACCATCAGCTCCATGGTGGCTGACACCACGGGCGTGCCAAGTGGTGCTTCGTTCACGGTCAGCAATGGCGCGTTTGCCATGACCGGCTGGGTGCCGGCCACTCAGGATGCCAATGGTGACTGGGTTGCCAGTGGTGCGGCAGGTACCGACCAGTCGCTGGGTGTCACCTCGCCTGCCTTGGTGGCGAACAAGCCGTTCGACCCTTCCGACGATACGACCTATACCCGCTCGTTCCCGACCAAGGTGTATGACAGCCAGGGCAACGAACACACCATGGAGCAGTTCTATCGCAAGACCGGTACCAACGAGTGGACCATGTACACCCTCGTTGACGGGCGCAACCCTTTCAATCCGGGCAGCACAGAGCCGCTGGTGGGCACGATCGCATTCAACAGCGATGGCTCGGTCAACTCGATGACAGCCGACAACACCGGGCACCCAGCGGGCACCTCGTTCACGGTCGTCAACAATACCTTCAGCATGATTGGCTGGGTGCCGGCAGCCGAAGATGCTTCGGGTAACTGGAGTGCCAACGGTGCGGTGGGCGATGCTGCCGGCATGAAAATGTCGATGGCCAGCACCACCTCCTACAACACTGAAACGGCGCGTATGTCTCAGTCCCAAGACGGTTATGCCACGGGCATCCTGTCCAACCTGAGCATCGACGCGACGGGTGTATTGTTCGCCTCCTTCAGCAATGGCCAGTCGCGCGCCATTGGTCAGGTAGCGCTGGCGAGTTTCGCCAACGAGCAGGGGCTGCAGCAAATCGGCAGTACCCGTTGGACCGAGACCTACAACTCGGGCATTCCGGGTATCGACTCGCCGAAAACCGGTACCTTGGGCGCGATCGAGTCCAACTCGCTGGAAGGCTCCAACGTCAACCTGACGCAGGAGCTGGTTGATCTGATCAAGGCGCAGAGCTACTACCAGGCGAACGCCAAGACCATTTCGACCGAAAGTACCGTCATGCAGACCATCATTCAGATGACTTGATCGTGATTGTTTGAGTGCGTACAGGCGAACCCCTTTCTCGTGAAGGGGTTCGTCGTTTTTGCAGGAGGGGTGATGAAAAGGCTGTTTGTCGCAATGCTGGTTGCCTGCTGTCTTGGTCAGCTGCAGGCGGCGCCAGCGCCTTACTGGCGATGGGAAAGCCTGGTGGATGGGCGTCTGGTGTGTTCGCAGTGGTCGCCAGGTGAGGGCTGGAGGCGCTTTGCCGGGCCTTACAACAATGCGCGTTGCCGTGACCTGCCGTAGGCACGGGGTTGCCTGTAGATGAACCCGTTTTGCCGCCAGCGGCAAAGCAGCGCCGGATAACCGGCGGCTGTCGCCGCCTGGGCTTGCCCAATTGCCCGTATTCACGGGCTTTTTCGTGCTTTTGGCAAGTTGGTTCGGAACTTGCTTTAGCCCCTGTAGAGCAACGGCGAACGGCAAACGGCCGCCAGTGCAACGGAGGATGATTGTGGACAAGATGCTTTATGTGGCCATGACCGGGGCCAGCCAGAACGCGCTGGCGCAGAAGGCGCATGCCAACAACCTGGCCAACATTTCTACCAATGGTTTTCAGCGTGACCTGGAGCAGGCGCGTTCGATGCCGGTGTTCGGTGACAGCTTTCCGGCGCGTGCCTTTGCCATGACCGAGCGCCCGGGCACCGATTTCAGTGAAGGCCCGATGGTGGAAACCGGCCGCGACCTGGATGTGACCGTGAGCGGTAATGGTTTCATCGCCGTGCAAGCGCCAGATGGCAGTGAAGCGTATGTGCGTACCGGTAGCCTGAACATCGACGCCCTCGGGGTGTTGCGTGCTGGCAACGGCATGCCTGTGCTCGGCAACGGCGGCCCTATTGCCATCCCGCCTGAGCAAAAGGTCGAAGTCGGCTCCGATGGCACCATCAGCATCCGCTCCATGGGTGAAGACCCACGCGTGATGGCAGAGGTCGATCGCATCAAGCTGGTCAACCCCGACACCAAAGGCTTGACCAAAGGCCAGGACGGGCTGATTCACACCACGTCTGGCCAACCCGCCGATGCCGACATCAACGTGCGGGTGGTATCGGGCTTTCTGCAAGGCAGCAACGTCAACGCTGTCGAGGAAATGACCTCTGTACTGGCGCTGTCCCGTCAGTTCGAACTGCACGTCAAGATGATGAACGCGGCCAAGGAAGGCGATGAAGCCATGGCGCGTGTTTTGCAACTCGGCTAACCACATTTGAACGGGTGCCGTAAATCAGGCGCACGAGGAGAACACTAAATGCTTCCGGCTCTCTGGGTCGCTAAAACCGGCCTGTCCGCACAGGACACCAACCTGACGGTCATCTCCAACAACCTGGCCAACGTCTCGACCACCGGCTTCAAGCGTGATCGTGCCGAATTCCAGGACCTGCTGTACCAGATCAAGCGTCAGCCAGGTGCGCAGTCTACCCAGGACAGCGAGCTGCCGTCGGGCCTGCAGGTCGGTACCGGTGTGCGCATTGTCGGCACGCAGAAAAACTTCCAGACCGGCAGCTTGCAGACCACGGAAAACCCGTTGGACATGGCCGTCAATGGCCGTGGCTTCTTCCAGATCCTGCAACCTGACGGCACCGTCTCCTACACCCGCGACGGTACGTTCCACCTGAACTCCGACGGCCAGATCGTCAACGCCGATGGCCTGGCGCTGGAGCCTGCCATCGTGGTCCCGAACGACGCCCAGACCTTCACGGTCGGCCAGGACGGCACCGTGTCGATCACCACCGCCGGCAACCCGGCTGCGCAGGTTATCGGCAACATTCAGACCGCCGACTTCATCAACCCGGCTGGCCTGCAGGCAATGGGTAACAACCTGTTCCTGGAAACCGCTGCCAGTGGTGCGCCGCAGGTCGGCACCCCAGGCCTCAACGGCTTCGGCACTACCCTGCAGCAGACGCTGGAAAACTCCAACGTCAGCACGGTGGAAGAGCTGGTGAACATGATCACCACCCAGCGTGCCTACGAGATGAACTCCAAGGTCATCTCCACCGCCGACCAGATGCTGTCGTTCGTGACCCAACAGCTCTAAGCCCTGTCGCTTCGTTACACCCGTGAGGTATGCATCATGAATCGTCTGTTGTCCGTGTTCGCCCTGGGGGGGGCGGTGTTGCTGGCAGGTTGCGTCGGCCCGACGCCCAAGCCCAACGACCCGTACTATGCGCCGGTCCTGCCGCGCACCCCGTTGCCGGCAGCGGCCAACAACGGTTCGATCTACCAGGCCGGTTTCGAGCAGAACCTGTATAGCGATCGCAAGGCGTTCCGGGTGGGTGACATCATCACCATCACGCTGAACGAGCGCACGTCCGCCAGCAAGAACGCCGGTTCGCAGATCCAGAAAAACAGCAACGCCAATATCGGCCTGACTTCGCTGTTCGGCACTACGCCAAACACCAACAACCCGTTTGGCGGCGGTGATCTGTCACTGGAGGCCGGCTACAACGGCGAGCGCACCACCAAGGGAGATAGCAAGGCTACCCAGGGCAACACCCTGACCGGCTCCATCACCGTCACTGTGGCCGAAGTGCTGCCCAACGGCATCATCGCCGTGCGTGGCGAGAAGTGGCTGACCCTGAACACAGGCGAAGAGCTGGTGCGTATTGCCGGCATGATCCGCGCTGACGATATCGCCACTGACAACACCGTGCCGTCCACCCGTGTGGCCGACGCGCGCATCACCTATTCCGGTACCGGCTCGTTCGCCGATGCCAGCCAGCCCGGGTGGCTGGACCGCTTCTTCATCAGCCCGCTTTGGCCTTTCTGAGTACGGATGACCATGTTCAACGTGAGGCAGCTGATTGCCACAACTCTGCTCTTGTCCTGTGCGTTCGCTGCCCAGGCCGAGCGCCTGAAGGATATCGCCAGCATCTCTGGCGTGCGTTCCAACCAGTTGATCGGTTACGGCTTGGTGGTGGGGCTGAACGGCACGGGTGACCAGACCACCCAGACGCCATTCACCCTGCAAACCTTCAACAACATGCTGTCGCAGTTCGGCATCAAGGTGCCGGCCGGCTCCGGCAACGTGCAGCTGAAAAACGTTGCGGCGGTGTCGGTGCATGCCGACCTGCCGGCGTTCGCCAAGCCTGGCCAGGTGGTGGACATTACCGTTTCCTCGATCGGTAACTCGAAGAGCCTGCGCGGCGGCAGCCTGCTGATGACCCCGCTCAAGGGTATCGATGGCAACGTCTACGCCATTGCCCAAGGCAACCTGGTCGTCGGCGGCTTTGATGCAGAAGGCCGTGACGGCTCGAAGATCACCGTCAACGTTCCGTCGGCCGGCCGTATTCCGGGTGGTGCCAGTGTCGAGCGTGCGGTGCCGAGCGGCTTCAACCAGGGTAATACCCTGACCCTGAACCTCAATCGCCCCGACTTCACCACCGCCAAGCGTATCGTCGACAAGGTCAACGACCTGCTCGGCCCTGGTGTGGCACAGGCCGTGGACGGTGGTTCGGTGCGCGTCAGTGCCCCGATGGATCCAAGCCAGCGCGTGGATTACCTGTCGATCCTGGAAAACCTCGAAATCGACCCGGGCCAGGCCGTGGCCAAGGTAATCATCAACTCGCGCACCGGCACCATCGTCATCGGCCAGAACGTCAAGGTGTCGCCAGCGGCGGTCACCCACGGCAGCCTGACCGTGACCATTACCGAAGACCCGATCGTCAGCCAGCCCGGGCCGTTCTCCAACGGCCAGACCGCCGTGGTGCCGCGTTCGCGGGTCAATGCCGAGCAGGAAGCCAAGCCCATGTTCAAGTTCGGGCCGGGCACCACGCTGGATGAAATCGTCCGTGCGGTAAACCAGGTGGGCGCAGCGCCTGGCGACCTGATGGCGATCCTTGAAGCCCTGAAACAGGCCGGCGCCTTGCAGGCCGACCTGATCGTGATCTGAGGACGGCGCGGATGAACAGCAAAAGCCTGGTTCCTGGCAGCGCCGACAGCGGTGCCTACACCGACCTCAATCGCCTGAGCTCGCTCAAACATGGCGACCGCGACAGCGATGCCAACGTGCGCAAGGTCGCCCAGGAGTTCGAGTCGCTGTTCATCAGCGAAATGCTCAAGGCCTCGCGCAAGGCCAGCGACGTGCTGGCCGACGACAACCCGATGAACACCGAAACGGTGAAGCAGTACCGTGACATGTATGACCAGCAACTGGCTGTGAGCATGTCGCGCGAAGGTGGCGGTATCGGGCTGCAGGATGTGCTGGTGCGTCAGCTGTCGAAGAACAAGGCCAGCCCGGCCAGCACCAGCCCGTTTCCACGTACCGAGGGCAATGCCCCGGCGTTGTGGGGCAACAAGGTGGCCGAGCCGGTGCATGCCGCCCAGTCGACCGCGACCCGCAACGACGTCGCAGCACTCAATTCACGGCGCCTGGCACTGCCGAGCAAACTCACCGACCGCTTGCTGGCCGGCATCGTGCCGTCGGCGGCCACTGCCAACACCGCCACTGTGCCTGCCCGTGACGGCCAGCAAGTGGCCAAGGCCTTCGCCGTGCCGGACAACGGCCTGCGCATCGTCGGCCGCGCCGTGGCCCAGCCGCCGCTGGCGCCGAACAAAGCCTTTGGCGACAGCGATGAATTCGTCGCCACCATGCTGCCGATGGCCGAACAGGCGGCCAAGCGCATTGGTATCGACCCACGCTACCTGGTGGCCCAGGCCGCACTGGAAACCGGGTGGGGCAAGTCGGTCATGCGCAACACCGACGGCAGCAGCAGCCACAACCTTTTCGGTATCAAGGCCACTGGCAACTGGGACGGCGGCGAGGCGAGGGCGATTACCAGCGAGTACCGTGATGGCCAGTTCGTCAAGGAGACGGCGGCGTTCCGTTCGTACGATTCCTACCAGGACAGCTTCCACGACCTGGTCAGCCTGCTGCAGAACAATTCACGCTATCAAGATGCGGTGAAGGCCGCCGATAAACCAGAACAGTTCGTGCAAGAGTTGCAAAAGGCCGGGTATGCCACCGACCCGAATTACGCCAGCAAGATCTCGCAGATCGCAAGACAGATGAAGTCGTACGAGCACTACGCAATGCTCGGTACCGCAACAAAACTTTAAGGGTATGGAACCATGGCGAGTCTGATCAACATTGGTATGTCGGGGCTGGGTGCCGCGCAGTCGGGGATGTACACCCTCGGTAACAACATCGCCAACGCCGATGTCGAAAGCTACTCGCGCCAACAGAACGTGCAAAAGACCAAGGGCGGGCAACAAGTCGGCCAGGTGTTCATTGGCACGGGCACTACGTTGGCGGACGTGCGCCGGGTGTACAACGCGTTCATCGAGAACCAGCTGCGTACCACCACCTCGCTGAGCAGTGAGGCGTCCTCGTACCTGGATCAGATCACGCCGCTGGATACTTCGCTGTCCAGTAGCGATACCGGTATTACGGCTGCGCTGAAAACATTCTTCACCGCCATGCAGGATGCGGCTGCCAAGCCGGCGGAAGACTCTTCGCGCCAATTGCTGTTGTCCAGCGCACAGTCCCTGGCCAAGCGCTTCAACACCTTGTCGTCACAGCTCAATCAGCAGTTGAGCAACGTAAACAGCAACATGTCCGGGATTGCCGATCAGGTCAACAACCTGACCAAGACCATCGCGGAACTGAACACGCAGATCACGCGGGTCGGTGCCACTGCCGGCCAGCCCAACGATCTGCTCGACCAGCGTGATGGTGCGGTGCGTGAGCTGAACAAGCTGATTGGTACCGACGTGGTCGAGCGTGAAGGCAACTACGATATTTACCTGAAGAACGGACAGGCGCTGGTGCTGGGCAAGACCACCCAGACCTTGGGCGTGGAACCGAGCGCGGCCGACCCGACCCGTTCGAGCCTGATCCTCAATCGCGGCTCGACCAAGATGGACATTACCAGCAGTGCCACGGGTGGCGAGCTCGGTGGTTTGATCCGTTACCGTACTGAAACCCTCGACCCGACACTTAATGAGTTGGGGCGCGTGGCGCTGGCGGTGGCCGATGCCATCAACAGCCAACTGGCCCAGGGCGTCGACAAGAACGGCAACTTCGGCGCCACGTTGTTTGGTGATATCAACAGTGCCAAGGCCGTCAGCGAGCGCAGTATCGCCAAGTCGACCAACAGCGCCGGCTCCGGCAACCTTGATGTCACCATCAAGGACACCGGCAAGCTATCCACCAGCGATTACCAGGTAACCTTCACCAGTGCCACGGGCTACAGCGTGCGCAAGCTGCCGGAAGGCACCGAGATGGGGCGCTACGACCTCAGCGATGACCCCGCACCTGTGATCGACGGTTTCACCTTGTCGCTCAACGGTGGTGGCTTGGCTGCCGGCGACAGCTTCAAAATTACCCCGACTCGCAATGCCGCCGCAGGCATCGAAACTGTCCTTACCGACCCCAAAGGCTTGGCGCTGTCGTCACCGCTTACCGCCACCAGTGGCTCGGGCAACAAAGGCACCGGCGTGATCACACAGCCGACGCTGACATCGAAACTTGACATCTATGATGCTGCCCAGCGTTCGCAGTTGCAGGCGGGCCTGACCTATTCGACCCCGGTCAAGCTGGTGTTCGGTGATGACACCACCTCGCCCCAGGCCTACAAGATGTACGACGCCAAGGGCACTGAGATTGGCAGCGGCACCATCGTGCCGGGCCAGGAGAACAAGCTGCAGTTGTCGGTGCCGATGGTGGATGGCAATGGCAACTCCCTGGGCGGCAACTTCACTTTTGAAATGAGCGTTTCCGGCGCGCCACAGAACGGTGACAGCTACACCGTGGCCTTGACCGGCGCAGGCTCGTCGGACAACCGCAATGCTCAGGCGGTCATTGACCTGCAGACCAAGTCCACGATCGAAGTGGGTGCCAATGGCAAGGGCATCAGCTTCACCGATGCCTACGCCAAGCTGGTGTCCAACGTCGGTGGCAAGGCCGGCCAGGCGCAAATGGACAGTGACGCCACCAATGCATTGCACACCTCGGCACTGGACAGTCGCAACGGCCTTTCGGGCGTGTCGGTGGACGAAGAGGTCGGCAACCTGGTCAAGTTCCAGCAGTACTACACCGCGTCGTCGCAGATCATCAAGGCGGCCCAGGAAACTTTCGCCACCCTGATCAGCAGTCTTTAAGGAGCCGTAGATTGTGAGCGTACGCATCTCTACTTCGCAGTTTTACAACACCAGCAGTGCCAACTATCAGCGCACGTTTGCCAATACCGTGAAGAGCCAGCAAGAAGCCAGCGATGGTCTGCGCGTGCGCTCCGGCAAGGACGACCCGGTGGGCGCGGCGCGGCTGCTGCAGCTTGAGCAACAGCAGAACATGCTCAAGCAATATGCCACCAATACCGTGAACGTGCGTAATGCGCTGGGTACGGCAGAGAGCACGCTCAGGTCCATTGGCAACATTCTGCAGCGGGTTAACGAGCTGGCGATCAGCTCTGGTAATGCGGGCTTCACAGATGAGGATCGCAAGGCCAATGCGGCCGAACTCGCGTCGCTGGAAGACCAGTTGCTTTCTTTGATGAACAGCCGGGACGAGAACGGCAAGTACCTGTTCTCGGGCACCAAAGGGGACACCCCTCCCTATGTTCGTAATGCGGATGGGACCTACACCTACCAAGGGGATCAGGGGCAAACCAGCCTTCAGGTAGGTGACATGCTGAGCCTGGCTGCGAACGAAACGGGTTACGACGCGTTTGAGCAGGCGCTCAACACCAGCCGAAGCGAGACGCATCTGATTGCCCCGTCGCCGGACGATGGTCGGGTCAAATTGTCCAATGGGCAGGTCGTTGGCAGCGCCACATATAACGACCGTTTCCGCAGTGGTGAGCCTTACACCGTAGAGTTTGTCAGTAGTACGCAATTCAAGGTTACAGATGTCAACGGAAATGATGTAACGCTTGAGGCGTCTCAAGGGGGGCAGTTCGATCCCTCTGCCGCCAACAACTCGATCAGCTTTCGGGGTGTGGAGTTGCGCCTGAATATTTCTTACCAGTCCGGCGATGAGGCCGACCCCGACGCTGCCATTGCAGGGCACTCATTCAGCCTGAGTTCCAAGGCTGATGAGATTAGCGGTACGCGCAGCCCTGGCAACGCATCGTCGACGCAGATCACAGGGGCATCGATCACTGATCCAGAAGCGTACAAGGCTGCTTTCCCCAGTGGTGCTGTGCTCAAATTCACCAACGCCACGGATTTCGAACTGTATGCATCACCCTTGACGGCTGACAGCAAACCCATTTCTACCGGGACGTTGAATGGAAACACCGCGACCGCAATGGGCGTCACCTTCGAGTTGTCGGGGGCGCCGGGTGCCGGCGACACTTATGGCATCAAGGCGAACACCCACCAGACTCAAAACGTGCTTGATACCGTAAGCAAGCTGCGTGCCGCGCTGAGTACACCGGTAGATTCTGACCCTGAGGCACAGAAGAATTTCCTGGCCTCGCTGGATTCGGCCATTGGTAACATTGCCAGCGCTATCAACCAGGTGAGTTCCTCGGTCAGTGCTATCGGTGGTCGCGGGCAAGCGCTCGACATTCAGGCTGAGACCAATGAAGCGTTGAGTACCGAGAATGAAAAGACACAGGGCTCGATCCGCAACAGTGACCCTGCCGAGGTGATGTTGCGCCTGCAGATGCAAAGCAACATGTTGCAGGCTTCATTACAGGCCTACGCGAAAATTTCAGGCCTGTCGCTAGTGAATTATATCTAATCGGTATGAGGCGCCCGGGGGTGGAAAACAGCGGTCATCGAAAGCGCGAGCGTTGACAACAGGCGCGCGCGTTGTCTGCATGTGGCGGGCGTTGCCGTATCGTTAGTGTTCTGTTAGTAGTTTTTTACGGCTTAAGTGAGTTTTTGTGAGCGCTCAAACCCTCGTCAGTATCGCTATTCCTGCCTTCAGTGCCGAGTTCTTTCGTAGCACATTGATCAGTGCGCTCGGCCAAGATTACCCCGCGCTGGAAGTTGTAGTATGTGATGACAGTTCCGGCACTGAAATCGAAGCGATATGTGACGAATTGGGTAAGGCTACCAGCGTTCGCTTGCTTTACGTTCGCAACCCTGAGCGACTGGGCTTTGCGCGCAATCTGCAGGCCTGCCTGCGCCACTGTTCAGGCACGCTGATCAAGTTCCTTTGTGACGATGATACTCTGGCGATCCAGTGTATCGGGCTGCAGGCCAATGTTTTGTTGGAGCATGCGGATGTCAGTGTTGTCATTGGCCAGCGCCTGCTTTGCGACGCGTCAGACATGCTGTTGCCGTCACGTTTGCTCAATTGCCTGGTATCGCCTGAGTCTGCGGTGCTTAATGGTGGTGATCTGCTGGCTTATGTCTCTGAAAGCATGGTCAATCTCTTCGGTGGAATTAGCCATGCGATGTATCGTCGTGCGCAAGTCGAAGAGTTTCTTGCTGCCTTGGTTCAGGACGGGCAGGGTTTTTCCGCGCGTTTGGACTTGGCGCTTTGTGTATGCCTCCTTCGCCGTGGCCATCTTGCAAGTCTGAATCAGGTGCTTAGCCTGGAGCGAATCCATGTAGGTCGGATCAGTCATCAAGTCGCAATGACAGAAGCGATGGTGGCAGAGTCGGACTGGCTGTCGCAGATGTTGGCGGCTCGAACCACTGAAGTCCCGCCAGCCGAGGGCTATGTTCGTTTCTTGCCGCTGAAGGTGTATCGCGATGATATTGAGCAGCAGTGGCAGGAGCTCGATATTCGGAACTACTTGAATAAGCAGAATGCTACGTTCAAACAGCAGGTGGGTACCCAGAGCCTCGACTTCTCCGAGGTGTATGCCGAGTGGTTGGCGTGTCGCGCGCTTTCGGAAGGGCAATTGCGACAGTTGCCCAAGCGCATTGAGCGATGGCCCTCTCGTCCTCGCATCATGCCGGTGGTTATGTGCGGGGCGGGTGATGAAATTGGTTTGCGTAATACGCTCGATTCGCTGGAGGCGCAGTCCTATCCCGCAGACTGCATCATGGTACTTGGGGATGCCGACTTGCCGCTTCCGTCTTTGCCCGGATTGGTTTTTCAGCGTCGTCAGGGGGAGGGGTTCGAGCAGGTCAATGCAGCGCTGGCCGCTAAGTGGGACGCAGACTGGATTGTCTTGCTGCAGGCGGGTGACCGCATACATCAGCATGCGCTGGTCATCCTGGCTGAGCGCATGGCGCTGCGCACGGACGCGTCATGCTTGTATTGGGATGAAGGGGTGCATGACGGCAGGTTATCTTCAGAGCCTACCTTCAAGCCAGATTTCAACCTGGACTTGATGCGTAGCATTCCGTACACGGGCCGACAATTGGCGTTCAAGCGTGAATCGCTGATTGCCCTGGGTGGGTTCGATACGCAGTTCGCGGCCTTGGCACCCCACGATTTGCTTTGGCGGATGGTAGAAGCACATGGCCTACAGGTGGTAGAGCATGTTGCGGAAGTGCTGGTTCAGGCCCGGCAGTCGTGTGCCGACTGGGTGCTAGAGCCTGCGGTACAGGATCAATCGGTAGCGGTTGTGCGCGCGCACCTTGATCGTTTGGGCGTAAACGCTCACGTTGCGCCGGCGTCAGGCACCCCCGGGCTGCGAGTGCGCTATGTTCATGAGCAGCCTGCCAGCGTTTCCATTGTGATTCATGTGGTCGCAGACCTTTTGACGATGCAGCGCTGTGTCGAGTCGCTGGTTGAGCACACCCGTTATCCAGCGTTTGAATTGCTGTTGGTATCTTCAGGTGACGAGCCTCTGGATGTCCGTAACTGGCTGGCGGCTATGGATGGGCTCGGCGGGTTGATTCGAGTAGTTCGCAGCCAGGCGAAAAATCGTGCGCGGTGTCTTGATCAGGCGGTTGAATTCGCCCGGAGTGACTACCTGTTGTTGCTGGATGCCGGTTGCGTGCTTTTCGATGAGCACTGGCTGAGCGAGTTGATGATGCAGGCCCAGCGGCCAGAAGTGGGTCTTGTAGGGCCAGTGATCCATGGTCGGGATGGGGCTGTTGCATCCGGAGCCTTGGTGTTGGGCCTTCGGGGCGTGACGGGAAGCCCATTCCAGGGCAAGGTCTCAGGAAAAGCCAGTCGGCAGCGGTTACGCCACGTCCAGAACTGGAGCGCTTTGAGCCTTGAATGCCTGTTGGTGCGACGCGCGCTGTATAGCGAACTGCAGGGGCTGGATGGTGACAGCCTGTCAGGCTATCTGGATGCTGATCTGTGCTTGCGCGCTCGCGAGCAAGGGTACCTGGTGGTTTGGACGCCTTTCTCGAAGGTCGTTCACTGGCCTGCGTCCGATGTTCTGCCTGCGCAAACCGCTGAAGTGGGGCTTCAGAGGCAGGCGTTCTACCAGCGATGGTTGGCCACTGTTGCCCGCGATCCTGCCTATAACCCCAATCTCAGTCTCACACAGGGCAGTTTTTCTCTTGAGCCAGGTTTGCGTGGCGGGTGGGACCCTTTCATTGCGCGCGTGCTGCCGTCGGTTTTGGCATTACCATTCAACACGACGGGGGTTGGGCATTATCGGGTCATTCAACCCTTCACAGCGTTGGAGCGCGCGGGATGGATACAAGGCCAGCTTGGCTACCACATGCCAAGTGTGATCGAGGCCGAAAGGCAAAAACCCGACGCCATGATCCTGCAGTTGCGGTATGCCAAAGGCAGCATCGAGGAAATAAACCGGCTGAAACAGTTCTCCAGCGCTCGCCGGATCTTCGAGATAGACGACTACATTATTGAACCGCCCAAGAAAAATGACCACGTGCGCAATTGGCCGAGTGATATCGCCGAGCAACTAAGTCGGGCAGTGGGATTGTGTGACCGCCTGGTGGTTTCCACCGAGCCGCTGGCTGACGCGTTGTCAAATATGCACCGAGACATTCGTATCGTGCCAAACATGCTGGCACCCGGAATGTGGACCGGGCTTGTCAGTAGCCGCCAAACTAGCGCAAAACCTCGCGTTGGTTGGGCTGGCGGTACAAGTCATCGGGGTGATCTGGAACTGATGCTGGACGTCGTGAAGGCTTTGGCAAATGAAGTGGATTGGGTGTTTTTTGGCATGTGTCCAGAGATTTTGCGTCCCTTCGTGAAAGAGTTTCACAAAGGTGTTCCGCTGGATCTGTACCCGCAAAAGTTGGCCAGCCTCAATCTTGACTTGGCCTTGGCGCCGCTTGAGCAGAACTTGTTCAATGACTGCAAGAGTAACTTGCGTCTGCTGGAGTATGGCGCATGTGGGTTCCCGGTCATTTGTACAGATACCAAGGCCTACGCAGGATACTTACCATGCACGCGTGTTCGTGAAAACTCGACAGAGCAGTGGCTGGACGCTATTCGTATGCATTTGTCCGACCCTCAGGCCAGTTACCGACAAGGCGATGCTTTGCGCGCTGCGGTCCTGCGTGACTATGTTTTAACGCCGCATCATTTACAACACTGGGCCAATGCTTGGCTTGCAGACTGATTCGAGGCGCTCAACGTGCTTGAGCGTAACTCCAACAATGGATACAGGTGGTCAATGAACGCTATTGCTTCCGGATCGCGCAGCGATGTGACCGTGGTGCTGCTTGGGCATGAGCAAGCGGATTACCGCAACCGTGCGCTGTATTACTACCAGCAGGCCAATGTGCCTTGCCTGGCACTGACACCTTTGCGCTCCAGTGACGAAGGACAGGTATGCAGTGACCGGTTGCTGCAGGCGATCGCGCAAATCAGCACACCACTGGTAGTGCTAGCGCTGGACGCCGATTTTGTCTTGCCGGATGCACTGGATATTGCTGCAGCCTGTTTGAACGAAACCCCTGGTTGCATTGGCGCTCAAGGGTACGCACTTGCTTATGCTGCCGGTAGCTCGCAGATAAGCTATCACAAGCCAGGTGGGCACCTCGCGGGCGCTGGCCAAGGTGCAATCGGGCGCTTGCAGCAATACGCATCTGCTGGGCAGCAGGCCTGGCGAGCTGTAGTGCGCGTGCCGGCTTTGCAGGCGGCCATCGTATCCTTGCCTGCGGGTCTCGACTTTGCCGGTTGGCGTCAGGCGTTGTCCTATGCGCTGCTATCCCAAGGCGCGCTTTCGCCTTTGCCGCAAACCGATGTGGTGTGTGAGTACGCACCTTGCACGTTGACGATGGCCGTCCGTGAAGAGTGCCTGACCGGCATCGTTCGAATCATGCGCAATTGGGACGGCGCGGCGCTTTGCGAGGGTGAGAAGGGTTTCGCGCTGCTTAACGAGTTTGTGCGCAATACCTATACGCCTGTTGAATTACCGCTGCTATTCACCTCGCTGTGGCGCCATGTTGCCGAGGCGCCTGAGCGGGTGTTTGAGTCTCGTCAATTTGTTGAAATGCCGTATTACAGTGCTGCGCTGTTTTCGGCACTGACCGAGTTGGAGTTCCTTTGTCATGCCTGGCCTGCAGGCCAGCGTCAGTACCGTGCCTTGGAAGGTGTCTGGGTGCGCCAGCGCGAGTTGCTGAAGGTGCACCCCAACGATACCGCCGAAAGCCTTCAGATCCGCTATTGCGATGCGCTGTCATTAGGGATCTTCAATCAAGCAGTCTGCCAGCGACTGGTCGCTTCGCTCGGTAATGAAGATGATGCCGTCCGCAGCGGGGAGCTGCGTGATTGGTTGCATCGGCTGGATCAGGTGCCGTCATTGGATGTTCAGTCAGGTCTTGCGGTGACCCCTTCCGGACAGGTGCTTGCGGCACTCGCCGCCGCGACTCCGGATGACGACGCACGTGAGCGGGTCCTGGCGCATCTTGCCCGATCCCCTGCAGGGCAGATTGCGTTTGTGGTGCTTGACTTGAACGACGATGATGCTGGTTTGCAGGCTACCTTTGACAGCCTGCTGGCCACTGGCCTGAGAAATTTCAAACTGCTTGTGCTCAAGGCCGGGAAGCCACCGGTGGTGACAACCCCGCGCGATACCCTTCACTTTATTGCTGTTACCGAAAGCAGCTGGGTGGCGCACCTGAATCAGGCGCTTTATCAACTGCCGAGTGATTGGCTGCTGCTGTTGCACGCGGGTGAACAGTTGCTCAGTGGCGGTCTGTTGCAACTGTCGGTGGAACTGAGCAAAGAGCCTGCTTGCCAGGCCATATGCGCAAACGAGGTTCAGCAAGATGCCGACGGCCGGCTACAAGGCATACAGCGCCCCAGTGCCGACCTGGACCTGCTCCGAGGGCAGCCAGCGCTGATGTCGCGTCACTGGCTGCTCCGTCGCCAGGCAGTGCTCGATCTGAACGGCTTTAGCGAAGCTGTGCCTGGTGCGGTTGAGTTCGACCTGCTGTTGCGCTTGGTGGAAACGAAGGGTGTCGGCAGTCTTGCCCACCTTGATGATTACCTAGTACTGGGTGAGCAATCAACCGAGGCGCTGAGTTCCCAGGCTCAAGGGGTGCTTGAGCGGCATCTGAGGCAGCTCGGCTACCAGGCCCATGTCAGTGAGATGGGGTCGGGGCTGCAGATCGACCTGCGTCATCCTGCGACGCCTATAGTCAGCATCCTCTTGGCCAGTGAGGGTGAGTTGGCAGGTGTGCAGCCAACCTTGACCAGCATTCTGCAACGCACCCGTTACCCGCGCTTTGAAGTGGTGCTGGCATGTGCGGCACAGGCTGGTGACGATCAGGTGGGCGAGCGTCAAGGGGGGGGTAACCGTGTGCGGCTATTGACGGGTGCTGCGGGGGCTTCGCGCAATGACTTGCTGAACCTTGCGGCAAGTCATGCGCAAGGCGAATACCTGGTGATTCTGTCGGAGCGTGCAGAGGTGATCAGCCCGGCCTGGCTCGAGGGTTTGCTCAATGAGGCTCAGCGCCCTGAGGTGGGTATAGTCGGTGCGGCCCTCCATGATACGAATACGGGCCTTGTTCATGGCGGGTATGACCTGTTGGTTGGCCCTCGGGTTCATTCGCTTCAGCTTTCTGGCGAGGGCCAGTGGAGCCAGTCCGTGTGTGGGCGTGAGGCGGTTTCTGCTGATTGCCTGATGTTGAGCAAGGCGCAGTTTTCACAGTGTGACGGCATTGAGCTGGGGCCGGGTTCGGATGTCAGCCTGTGCCTTGTTGCCCGGGAGGCGGGATTGATGGTGTTGTGGACACCGCGAGCTCAGGTTCGCGTTGCGAAGATGCCTTCGGTCGATCAGCAGGTCGCCCAGGTATTGGCGAGGCGTTGGCCACACAGGTTCTGTGGGCAGTCTCGCGAGGCCGAGACCCATTCAGCGCGGGGGCCGGAATGGTTATCGGCCCTTTGATTGCATGTCGTGAGCTGGCGGCTTGGGCAAGGCCCGAGTCGAAGGTGCTCATGGGCGTTCAGCTTTCCACTTTTGCCAATTAAGTGCCTGCATGAAACCTATTCGAATTGTTTGTGGAACCCGGGTGTCCGAACAGGATTTCTCGAAAAAGACAGCCCTTGGCCGATCTTTGTTGATTCATCAGGCGGTGAACGAGGTTGAAATTGTCTTGTTCGCAGAAAACGCGGAAGGGCTTTCGACTATATACAACCGTGCCATCGACGCTGCCAAGGATGACCCCGCCATTCTGGTGTTCGTTCACGACGACGTACATTTTTGCGATTTTCTATGGAGTGTGCGGATTCGAGAGGCGGTCGAGGCTTTTGATGTCGTCGGCCTTGCAGGAAATACCCGCCGTCTCGAAGGGCAGCCGGCGTGGGCCTTCGTCGATGATCGCTTCACTTGGGATGAAAAGCGCTACCTGAGTGGCCTGGTCGGTCATGGCAAAGGGTTCCCCTGCAACATTTCTGATTTCGGGCCGGTGCCGCAAGAATGCAAGTTGCTTGATGGGTTGCTGCTGGCGGCGGATAGCGAACGTCTCTGGGAGGCGGGCGTGCGTTTCGACGAGCAGTTCGAGTTTCATTTCTATGACATGGACTTCTGTCGTTCGGCCGAAATCAATGGGTTGCGCATGGGCACTTGGCCGTTAAGTGTCGTTCATGAAAGTGGTGGTGGGTTTGGTACCCCGTCATGGCGCGAAAGTTTTCGCCGTTATCAATTGAAGTACGCCGAAGCTGGCAAGCAGGTACCCCAGGAGGCAAGTGTGCAAAAGCAGACCCCGGTTCATCAGTCCCACAACCCCGATTTGCTCAAGCTGATCCCTCTGAATGCAAAGCGTATCGTAGAGGTGGGCTGCAGTTCGGGGGCGCTGGCGCGTGAGTACAAAAAGCTCAATCCGGATGCTTACTACATCGGTATCGAGATTGATCCTGGCTACGCCGTGCTTGCACGAGCGCATTGTGATCATGTCGTGGACATGAACATAGAGCACGCCAGTATTGAACAGCTGGCCGAAGAATTTGCTGCAGACTGCTGGGTTTTTGGCGACGTCCTCGAACATCTGTATGACCCGTGGCTGGTGCTGAGCAAAATTCGCCAGGCCACTGCTCCGGGGGGGTGTGTGGTCGCCTGTATCCCTAATGCTCAGCATTGGAGTGTTCAGGCTCGTCTGAGCATCGGGGATTTCCGCTATGAGGACTCCGGCCTATTCGACAGGACGCATATCCGTTGGTTCACGCTGGCCACGATGCTTGAGCTGTTCGCTCAGGCAGGTTTGACGGTTGAAGCCGGGGTGCCTCGGGTGTTCAACGAGCCCCAGCGCGAACGCTTTCTTCCGGCTATTCATGCCATGGCGGCAGCGGCAGGAAAGGACCCGGAAATGGCGGTTCAGGATGCACTGCCGTTGCAGTATGTATTTAGAGCTATTGTCGGTTGATGCCCAACTCAAGCATTAATTTCACGTGTATTGGAAGCCGGTGACACATGCACCCTACAGCGATGCAAAACGGAAAATTGTTTTTTTGATACCTACCTCGACGGTACGTTGGCATCTGATGCGACGGTGATCGTTGAAATTGGTGCTCAAGATGTCAACGGCTCACTCAGGGAGGTAGCGCCTCAGGGCGCTCGATACATAGGTGTAGACTTCGTTGTCGGTAAGGGTGTGGATGTTGTATTGACGGATCCATACAGTCTTCCTTTTGACAGCGAGTCGGTCGATGTTGTTGTCACATCGTCCTGCCTTGAGCATTCGGAAATGTTCTGGCTGTCCTTCAATGAGTGCTTGCGCGTGCTCAAACCTAGCGGATTGCTGTTCATCAATGTGCCGTCTAATGGTGCCTTCCATCGCTATCCGGTCGACTGCTGGCGATTCTATCCTGATGCAGGGAGTGCACTGGTTACATGGGCAAAACGTCAAGGTATGAACCCTGCGCTGCTCGAGTCTTTCGTCACTGCTCAGCATGCCGACATCTGGAACGACTTTCTGGCAGTTTTCGTGAAAGATCAACATCAGGTGGATCGTCATCCGAATCGAATGATCAAGGCTGCTGGCGCATTTGAAAACGGCAAGGTATTTGGCAGCGATAAAATCTTTGCTTTTACGGAAATGCCAGAAGATATCCGTCGTTTGAACGATGCCGTTCGCCAGTTGGCGGGTCTGGAGGGGCGAGAATCGGTCGTCAAGGATGTCCTTGAGAAGCTGTTGGCCTTTACCAATGAACAGTCGTTACCCGTTGATGGTGTTGGATCGGCCTAGCTGATGGCGGAGCGACTCGGGTGGCCGCTCTGGAGTAGTGGCTGCCTGGGTCGGATTCCCTGGATTTGCTTTTGCTGGGCTGGTTATCCAGTCTGTAGCCACGCTGCCGCCATTGGCATAGGGGGGCGAGACTCAAGGCCGGGGCGCCCTGATCCTTCTTTCCTCTATTCGACAAAAGCACGTGACTTCCGAGTCACGGCAAGCATCTTCACTGTTATGATTGCCGTAACCGGGAACGGCTGAGCCTGCGACCGTGTAGCCAGTGGTGCTGCCTTGGCCGACAGGTGCTCGTGGTGCTCAGCAGGCATTTTGCTTTTTCAGAATTGGGAAGCCATATGATTGGCATTAAAAGTATCGCCAGTTACGTGCCGGCTGAAGGGGTAGACAACTACGCCCAAGGCGCAAAATTCGGCAAAGATCAAGATTTCATCTTTGGCAAGATCGGCTCGACTTTCTTGCCACGTAAAGACGACGCTCAGGAAACCTCTGACCTGTGCGTGCAAGCTGCAAAGAACCTGTTCTCTGCCAACCCATCGCTCGACCCGGCCGCTATCGATGCTGTGATCGTTGTGACGCAGAACGGCGATGCCGAAGGGCTGCCGCATACGGCTGCTATCGTTCAACACAAGCTGGGCCTGTCGACCGCCGTTGCCGCTTTCGATATTTCGCTGGGTTGTTCGGGCTATGTCTATGGCTTGTATGCGCTGAAAGGCTTCATGGAAGCGGCGGGGTTGAAGAACGGCCTGCTGATTACCGCTGACCCTTACTCCAAGATCGTCGACCCCGAGGACCGTAATACCACCATGCTGTTTGGTGATGCGGCCACGGCTACCTGGATGGGCGAGGGTGCTGGCTGGCAGTTGGGTAAATCGCTGTTTGGCAGTGACGGTACGGGTGCCGAGCACCTGCGCACGACTGACGGCAAGTTCTTCATGAATGGCCGCCAAGTATACAACTTTGCTCTGGTCAAGGTGCCTGCACACCTGCAGCAATTGCTCGATGCCAGCGAGCTCAAGGCAGAGGACGTCGACCTGTATTGCCTGCATCAGGGTAGTGCGGCGATTGTCGATGCTGTTTCGGCGCGTTTTGAAGAGGGCGAGCACAAGCAGAAATTTGTAAAGGACATGGTCGAGACCGGTAATACCGTATCGTCGAGCATTCCTTTGTTGCTGGAAAAACATGTGCTCGGCTCGCCGCATAAGCGCGTTGCGCTGAGTGGCTTCGGTGTAGGGCTGTCGTGGGGCTCGGCCATTATCGAGCGCTGTGATTGATTGCTTCTGTCGTCTGAAACGCCGCCGCCAGGCGGCGTTTGTTTTTCACGTGTACTGCTCGGATGTGCATAAGCACAGCATGGGTGGCGCGTCACTCTTCTGGCGTCAACTCCTTGATTTTGTTGGGCTGGCATCATGCCAGTAATTTTTTTTGAAAATCTGCTAAAGCAAACAGCCCTGACGACGATAACCATTACGAAGGTTCTCTGTGCCGCACCCGGCGAATTGCCAAGGCCGGAAGCCGTAGTACACAATCCAACGAGGAATTCGTCATGGCTTTGACTGTTAACACCAACACCACCTCTCTGGGCGTTCAGAAGAACCTGAACCGTGCTTCCGATGCACTGGCCACTTCGATGACCCGTCTGTCCTCCGGCCTGAAAATCAACAGCGCCAAAGACGACGCCGCCGGCCTGCAGATCGCTACCCGCATGACCTCGCAGATCCGTGGTCAGACCATGGCAATCAAGAACGCCAACGACGCCATCTCCATCGCCCAGACCGCTGAAGGTGCGATGCAGGAGCAGACCAACATTCTGCAGCGTATGCGTGAACTGGCTCTTCAGGCACGAAACGATTCGAACACTGTAGATGACCGCGATGCTCTGGACAAAGAGTTCCAGTCGATGCTGAAAGAAATCGACCGTATCGCAGCCAGCACCCAGCTGAACGAAAAGAGCCTGCTCGATGGCTCTTCTACCGCTGCCTTGACTTTCCAAGTGGGTTCCAAAACAGGTTCCGACAACCAGATTACCATCACCCTGACTGATGCTATGGATAGCACCGGTGCCCTGAGCGCGCTGGCGAGTAAGGCGATTACTGGTGATGATAGCCAAATCGAAGCTAACTTCTCCGGTGCCATGACCGCTATCGACGAAGCGCTGAAAAACATCAACAGCACCCGTGCAGATCTGGGTGCTGTGCAGAACCGTCTGACCACCACTATCAACAACCTGCAAAACATCAACGAAAACGCCGAGGCCGCCCGTGGCCGTGTGCAGGATACCGACTTCGCTGCTGAAACTGCCCAGCTGACCAAGCAGCAGACCCTGCAGCAAGCTTCGACCGCTGTCCTGGCTCAGGCCAACCAGCTGCCTTCCGCTGTTCTGAAGCTGCTTCAGTAATCGTTGATGAGTGTTGGCGGAGAAGTGCACCACTGAGGCGCTTCTCCGCCTTTTCATTGTGAGGTGGTAGCAATGGACATGAGCGTCAAGCTGAATCTTTCCTACCAGGCGGCCCGCACCGGTGAGCAGCCTCCAGAGAAAAGAGGGCTCGACAAGCCTGCGACGGCTCTGGTTGAGGTTGCGCTTGCGGATGATTCCTCTAGGCCTATGGCTGTCACTGATGTCGATCAAGTGAAAGCGGCAGTTTCGCAGATCGAGAGCTTTTTGAGCTCGACTCGGCGTAACCTGGAGTTCACCACTGATGAAGATTCCGGCAAGATCGTGGTCAGGATCATTGCCAGCGATACGGGCGAGCTTGTTCGGCAGCTTCCTTCTGAGGAAGCGTTGCGTATTGCTCATAGTTTGAATGATGTCAATAGTCTTTTGTTCGACGCCAAGGCTTGAGTGGCGGCGGGCACGATTTATGATGTAGGCCGGAGCTGCAGGAGTGGCGCCAGGCGTATCCACAAGAGGGAGTGAACCATGGCTAGCCCGATTACCCCCAGCACAGGGCTGGGTTCCGGTATCAACATTACCGAGATCGTCAGCGTGCTGGTGACGGCAGATACTGCAGCCAAGAAAGCGCAGATCGCCCGTCAGACATCCAACAACAGTGCCATGTTGTCTGGTATCGGTTCGCTGCGCAGCGCCCTGACGACATTCACGTCGGCCATGAGCAAGCTCAATAGCAGCGTTTCTCCCTCTTTCAATGCGTTCGCGGCCACTTCCGGGAACGAAGCGCTGGTCAAGGCGACGGCGAGTAATTCGGCGGTGGCGGGTACATACAGCGTAGAAGTGAAACAGCTCGCCTCCAGCTCCAAGGTGGCGACCCAAGCGTTTGCGGATGGAACCAGCCACCCCCTGACTGAGGGGGATATGGTCATCAGCGTGGGATCAGGGACCAGTTATACGGTGAAGGTTGGTGCTGGGGCCACGCTGCAGTCGGTGCGTGACCAGATCAACAAGGAGTTGGGGGTTAGCGGGATTTCGGCCAACATCGTGACTGGTGAGGGTGGTTCTCGCCTGGTCTTGAGTTCTTCGAAAACCGGCGCTGGGAATGATATCTCCGTAACAGGGGATGTCACCGAGTTGAATCTGGATGGTACCAAGCCGATCACCACCGGCGGTGGCTACATCACGGACATTGCCAAAGATGCACTGTTGTCGATTGATGGGCTTGAGGTCAAGAGTGCTAACAACAAGATCTCAACTGCCATCAGCGGCATCACCCTTGAGTTGACTGGGGCTGCTGTGGGTACCCAGACCAAGGTGACCGTTGCAGCCAACACAGACGGGCTCAAAACGTCTGTTCAGAGTTTTGTCGACGCCTACAATACGTTGCAGAAAACCATCACGGCGCTGACTACATCCACGCGTGATGAAGATGACAACCTGCAGCTTGGGCCATTGAGCAATGACCCGACCACGCGCTCTTTGCTTGCTGATATGCGTGCGGTGCTGGCTGAGGTCGGTTCTGGTGATCGCCTGACAACCTTGGGGCAGTTGGGTATCAATACGCAGAAGGATGGCACGCTGGAATTCAACAGTGCCAAGTTTACTGCGGCCATGGACGAGAAAAAACTTGGCCCTGAAGTTCAGGAGCTGTTCACGGGTACCAATGGTATTTTTGAGCGAATGAACAAGGCCATTGATCCGTATAATTCGGCGGATGGTAGCTTGGCGACTCGTAAAGGGAACCTGGACAAGGTTGCCAAGAACCTGAGCGATCAGCAGGCGGCGCTTGATCGCCGGACAGATTCGTTGACCGAGTCCCTGACCAAGAAATATGTCGCACTCGATACGGCGCTCGGCAAGATGAAGGCTCAGGCAGACCAGATCACATCGATCTTCGAGGCAATCAACGCTCAGGCCAAGAAGTCCTGACAGATTGAGCGTGGCAAAAGCCCGGTGGCGTCCCTGGACGCGCCGGGCTTTTGCACGCTTGCCCTAAAGTTTTTTGACGGGGCGGCGATACAAGAGGTACAAGCAACCTTTTCGCTGCAACGAGGTAGATCCATGAACCCGATGTTGGCCCTTCGTCAATACCAGAAAGTCAACGGCGTGGCGCAGACGTCCGAAGCCAGTCCGCACCGGCTGGTACAGATGCTCATGCAGGGCGGTCTTGATCGTATGGCCCAGGCCAAAGGTGCCATCGCGCGTAATGACATCGCACAGCGCGGTATTTTGCTCGGCAAGGCCATCGACATCATCGGTGGGCTGCGTGAAGGGCTGGACCTGGAAAACCATGCTGACAACCTGGCTGAGCTGGATAGCCTGTACGTCTACATGAGCCGCCGCCTGACCGAAGCCAATCTCAAGGGCGACCCGGCCATCATCGACGAGGTCGCGCGCCTGCTGATCACTGTGAAGGAAGGTTGGGACGCAATCGGCGATCAGTCGTCGGCTTCCTGATAAAGGAGCATGACATGAGCGAAGTAATCGCCCGCATCGAACAAACCCGGGACATGCTGCTGGCGGCGCTGGCCGAACGCAACTGGGAAGCGGTGGGGGAGCTGGACCTGGAATGCCGCTTGCGCGTTGGTGACATGGTGTCCGAAGCCAAAGGCAACGAGGCGGATGTCAGTGCCAGCCTCGAGCAATTGCTGGCCGTATACCGCCAACTAATCGAGGTTGCAAGTGGCGAACGTCAATCCTTGGTCGATGAAATGACGAAAATCCGTCAGGCGAAGAACGCGGCAAAGGTATACCATTTGTTCACCTGACCACCGATGTTGCAAAAAGCCGAGCGCCATTAATTTGACTGATCGGTGTTTTTTGACTTTACTAGTGGCTGTTTTCGAATTTCAGACGTCCGAACACTGACCATTCAGTCGGAATGATGTCGAGCATGCCCCCGCAGGGCGCCGATATGACTAGGGAAGTTGCTATTGCATGTGGCGTGAAACCAAGATTCTGCTGATCGACGACGACAGCGCACGCCGCCGTGACCTGGCGGTGGTGCTCAATTTTCTCGGCGAAGAAAACCTCGCTTGCTCAAGCCTGGACTGGCAGCAAGTCGTCGAGCCGTTGTCTTCAAGTCGCGAAGTGTTGTGTGTGCTTGTCGGCACCGTGAACGCCTCGGGCAATCTCCTTGGGCTACTTAAGACAGTGGCTGCCTGGGATGAGTTCCTTCCGGTTCTGCTTTTAGGTGAAATTTCTTCTGCCGAGCTGCCAGAAGACCTTCGCCGCCGCGTGCTTTCCAACCTGGAAATGCCGCCAAGCTACAGCCAGCTGCTGGATTCGCTGCACCGTGCCCAGGTCTACCGCGAAATGTATGATCAGGCGCGCGAGCGTGGCCGCCAGCGCGAACCCAATCTATTCCGCAGCTTGGTCGGCACCAGTCGTGCCATCCAGCATGTGCGGCAGATGATGCAGCAAGTGGCCGACACCGATGCCAGCGTGTTGATCCTGGGTGAGTCGGGCACGGGCAAGGAGGTGGTGGCGCGCAACCTGCACTACCACTCCAAGCGCCGCGAAGCGCCGTTCGTGCCGGTCAACTGTGGCGCGATCCCGGCCGAGTTGCTGGAAAGCGAACTGTTCGGCCACGAGAAGGGCGCCTTTACCGGGGCGATCACCAGCCGCGCCGGGCGCTTCGAGCTGGCCAACGGCGGTACCCTGTTCCTTGACGAAATCGGCGACATGCCGCTGCCGATGCAGGTCAAGCTGCTACGTGTGCTGCAGGAGCGTACGTTCGAGCGTGTAGGTAGCAACAAGACCCAGAGCATCGATGTGCGCATCATCGCCGCGACGCACAAGAACCTCGAGACCATGATCGAGGACGGCACCTTCCGTGAAGACCTGTATTACCGCCTGAACGTGTTCCCCATCGAAATGGCGCCGCTGCGTGAGCGGGTGGAAGATATCCCGCTGCTGATGAACGAGCTGATCTCGCGCATGGAGCACGAGAAGCGCGGTTCCATCCGCTTCAACTCTGCCTCGATCATGTCGCTGTGCCGTCACGGCTGGCCGGGTAACGTGCGTGAGCTGGCCAACCTGGTCGAGCGCATGGCGATCATGCACCCGTACGGGGTGATTGGCGTGTCCGAGTTGCCGAAGAAGTTCCGCTACGTCGACGATGAAGACGAGCAGATGGTCGACAGCCTGCGCAGCGACCTGGAAGAGCGCGTGGCGATCAATGGCCATACGCCGAACTTCAGCAACCATGCCATGCTGCCGCCCGAAGGGCTCGACCTGAAAGACTACCTCGGTAGCCTGGAGCAGGGCCTGATCCAGCAGGCGCTGGACGATGCCAACGGTATCGTTGCGCGCGCGGCTGAACGTTTGCGCATTCGCCGGACCACCTTGGTCGAGAAAATGCGCAAGTACGGTATGAGCCGCCAGGGTGGCGAGGATCAGGCAGAGGACTGACGTCGCCTGGTCCGGCCTCTTCGCGGGTAAACCAGCGAAGAGGCCTCCACAGTCAACCTAATTCCCCATCCCCGGCACGGCTATTGCTACAACGCTGGCACCATACCGTTTTTATGACGGTCAGCCACGCGAGAGAGCACGATGCCCCAGGCCGCCCACGTATCCCTAGCCCCCGACCAGAAGGGGCAAACCCCGGTGGAGCAGGAAAGCCGCCAGGGTGTCGAGCAAGCCTTCGCCTTGTTCAATCAGGTGTCCAGCCAGTTGAGCCAGTCCTATAGCCTGCTCGAAGCCCGGGTCAGCGAGCTCAAGGGCGAGCTGGCCGTGGTCAGTGCCCAGCGCATCGCCGAACTCGGCGAGAAGGAACGCCTGGCCAACCGCCTGCAAAACCTGCTGGACCTGCTGCCTGGCGGGGTAATCGTGATCGACGGCCAGGGCCTGGTGCGTGAAGCCAACCCGGCTGCCTGCGAGTTGCTTGGCGAGCCGCTGCTCGGCCAGCTGTGGCGCCAGGTGATTGCCCGCAGCTTTGCACCGCGCAAGGACGATGGCCACGAAGTCTCGTTGCGCGACGGCCGTCGCCTGTCGATCGCGACCCGTTCGCTGGACGCCGAGCCCGGCCAACTGGTGCTGCTCAATGACCTGACTGAAACCCGTCGCCTGCAAGACCAGTTGGCGCGCCATGAGCGGTTGTCGTCGTTGGGGCGCATGGTTGCTTCGCTGGCGCATCAAATCCGTACGCCGCTGTCGGCAGCCATGCTGTACGCCAGTCATCTGGCCGATAGCGAGCAACAGCTGAGCGCAGAAACCCGCCAGCGCTTTGCCGGCACCCTGAAGGAACGCTTGCACGAACTGGAGCACCAGGTGCGCGACATGCTGGTGTTTGCCCGTGGCGAGCTGCCGCTGCTTGATCGGGTAACCCCGAAAGCCTTGTTCCAGGCACTGCAGCAGGCGGCCCAGGTGCATGTGCAGGGGCATGCCGTGCGCTGGCAGTGTGACAGCCACCTGGGTGAGCTGCTGTGCAACCGCGACACCCTGGTGGGGGCCATGCTCAACCTGGTCGAGAATGCCCTGCAGGCCGGCGACGGGCAGGCACGGCTGAAGGTGCACCTGTACCGCCGTGAACGTACCTTGCACCTGTGCGTCAGCGATGCTGGCAGCGGTATCGAGGCCGATTTGCTCGGCCGCCTGGGTGAGCCGTTCCTGACCACCAAGGCCACCGGTACCGGTTTGGGCCTGGCCGTGGTCAAGGCCGTGGTGCGCGCACACCAGGGCAGGATCAGCCTGCGCTCGAAAGTGGGCCGTGGTACTTGCGTGCGGGTAGAGCTGCCCTTGATCGACGGGCAGTTGGCGGAGGGGGTGTGATGGCAATCAAGGTGCTGCTGGTCGAGGACGATCGCGTATTGCGCCAGGCGCTGGGCGATACCCTGGAAATCGGCGGTTTCGCTTACCAGGCGGTGGGCAGTGCCGAAGAAGCGCTGGAGGCTGTGCTGGAAGACGCTTTCAGCCTGGTGGTCAGTGACGTGAACATGCCCGGCATGGACGGGCATCAGTTGCTCAGCCAGCTGCGCCGCCAGCAACCGCAGTTGCCGGTGTTGCTGATGACTGCACACGCCGCCGTCGAGCGTGCGGTCGAGGCGATGCGCCAGGGCGCTGCCGACTACCTGGTCAAACCCTTCGAGCCCAAGGCGTTGCTCAGCCTGGTCGAGCGGCATGCCGCCGGGCGCGTGAGCGGCGAAGAAGGCCCGGTCGCCTGCGAGCCGGCCAGCCGCCAGTTGCTGGAGTTGGCCGCCCGGGTGGCGCGCAGTGACTCGACCGTGCTGATTTCCGGCGAGTCCGGTACTGGCAAGGAAGTGCTGGCGCGCTACATTCACCAGCAGTCGCCCCGTGCCGCGCAGCCCTTCGTCGCGATCAACTGCGCGGCGATTCCCGACAATATGCTCGAGGCTACTCTGTTTGGTCACGAGAAGGGCGCCTTCACCGGCGCTATCGCTGCCCAGGCAGGCAAGTTCGAACAGGCCGAAGGCGGCACCTTGTTGCTTGACGAAATCTCGGAAATGCCCATGGCTTTACAGGCCAAGCTGCTGCGTGTGCTGCAGGAGCGCGAGGTGGAGCGCGTAGGCGGGCGCAAGCCGATCAGCCTCGACATTCGTGTGCTGGCCACCACCAACCGTGACCTGGCAGGCGAGGTGGCGGCCGGGCGCTTCCGCGAAGACCTGTATTACCGCTTGTCGGTGTTCCCGCTGGCCTGGCGCCCGCTGCGTGAACGCCCGGGCGACATCCTGCAGCTGGCCGAGCGCCTGTTGGCGCGGCATGTGGCCAAGATGAAGCATGCTCCGGTACGCCTCTCGCCTGCGGCCCGGGCTTGCCTGCAGGCGCACGCCTGGCCAGGTAACGTGCGCGAATTGGACAACGCCCTGCAGCGGGCGCTGATCCTGCAGCAGGGTGGGGTGATCGAGGCGGCGGATTTTTGTCTGGAAGGCGCCATTCCATTGTCGGCCGGCACCGTGCCCTCGCCTGAAGTGGTTGTTGAGGCCGGCGGGCTGGGTGATGACATGCGCCGCCACGAGTACCAGATGATCATCGACACCTTGCGCGCGGAGCGCGGCCGGCGCAAAGAGGCGGCCGAACGCCTTGGGATCAGCCCGCGCACCCTGCGCTACAAGCTGGCACAGATGCGTGATGCCGGGTTCGATGTAGAGGCCAGCCTGTTCGGGTGACGGGCCGCCTCCACGGCGACCCTGTCAAAAACCAGAAGGGCTGGGTTGCCAAGGCTGGCACCTTTGTTGCTTTACGTAGGCTATTCGCCGCATGAGCGTCAAAAAAATGCGGCCGCAGGAGAGAGAAGGGTCATGAGCCAAGGTGTTGAATTCAATCGTCTGATGCTGGACATGCGGGCCATGCAGGCCGATGCCATGTCGTTGCCGAAGGTCACTGCTGCCCCGGAGCTGGCGCCGGGGCAAAGTACCTTTGCCGACATGCTCGGCCAGGCCATCGGCAAGGTGCATGAGACGCAGCAGGCCTCGACCCAGCTGGCCAATGCCTTCGAAATCGGCAAGAGCGGCGTCGACCTGACGGACGTGATGATCGCGTCGCAAAAGGCCAGCGTTTCGATGCAGGCCCTGACCCAGGTGCGCAACAAGTTGGTCCAGGCGTACCAGGACATCATGCAGATGCCGGTTTGAGGACGGATGTAAACCATGGCTGAAGCAGTCGTCGACAACCCCCCTGCCAAGACTGGCGCACCAGCGGCCAAGCGTCCGCTGCCCGGTATGTCGTTCCTGGAAAACATCGCACAGATGCCCATGCTGCGGCAGATCGGCCTCATGGTCGGCCTGGCGGCCAGCGTGGCGATCGGCTTTGCCGTGGTGCTGTGGTCGCAACAACCCGATTATCGTCCGTTGTACGGCAGCCTGTCGGGCATGGACACCAAGCAGGTCATGGACACCCTGGCCGCTGCTGACATCCCTTACAACGTGGAGCCCAACTCGGGTGCTCTGCTGGTCAAAGCCGACGATCTCTCCCGTGCGCGCCTGAAGCTGGCCGCCGCCGGGGTGGCGCCGAGCGACGGCAACGTGGGTTTCGAGCTGCTCGACAAGGAGCAGGGCCTGGGTACCAGCCAGTTCATGGAGGCCACCCGCTACCGCCGCAGCCTGGAAGGTGAGCTGGCGCGTACCGTTTCCAGCCTGAACAATGTCAAGGGTGCGCGCGTGCACCTGGCTATCCCGAAAAGTTCGGTGTTCGTGCGTGACGAGCGCAAGCCCAGTGCCTCGGTACTGGTCGAGCTGTACCCGGGCCGTGCCCTGGAAGCCGGGCAGGTGATGGCCATCGTCAACCTGGTCGCCACCAGCGTGCCAGAGCTGGACAAGTCGCAGGTCACCGTGGTCGACCAGAAGGGCAACCTGCTGTCCGAACAGATCCAGGACTCCGCGCTCACCCAGGCCGGCAAGCAGTTCGACTACAGCCGCCGGGTGGAAAGCATGCTCACCCAGCGTGTGCACAACATCCTGCAGCCAGTGCTGGGCAACGACCGCTACAAGGCCGAAGTGTCGGCGGACCTGGACTTCAGTGCGGTGGAGTCCACCTCCGAGCAGTTCAACCCAGACCAGCCAGCGCTGCGCAGCGAGCAATCCGTCGACGAGCAGCGCGCCAGCAGCCAAGGCCCGCAAGGTGTGCCCGGTGCACTGAGCAACCAGCCACCTGGCGCGGCCTCGGCCCCGCAAACCACCGGTGGCGCTGCCACCCCGGCTGCGGCCATCCAGCCTGGCCAGCCGCTGGTGGATGCCAACGGCCAGCAGATCATGGACCCGGCCACCGGTCAGCCGATGCTCGCGCCGTACCCGTCGGACAAACGCCAGCAAAGCACCAAAAACTTCGAACTGGACCGTTCCATCAGCCACACCCGCCAGCAGCAGGGGCGCATGACCCGCCTGTCGGTGGCCGTGGTGGTAGACGATCAGGTCAAGATCGACCCGGCCACTGGCGACAGCACGCGCGCGCCGTGGGGTGCCGAGGACCTGGCGCGCTTTACCCGCCTGGTGCAGGATGCGGTCGGCTTCGATGCCAGCCGTGGCGACAGCGTGACGGTGATCAACGTACCGTTCGCCGCCGACCGTGGCGAAGAAATTGCCGATATCGCCTTCTATCAGCAGCCGTGGTTCTGGGACATCGTCAAGCAGGTGTTGGGCGTAGTGTTCATCCTGGTGCTGGTGTTCGGTGTGCTGCGGCCTGTGTTGAACAACATTACAGGGGGCGGCAAGCAGGCTGCCCCGGACAGCGACATGGAGCTGGGCGGCATGATGGGTCTGGATGGCGAACTGGCCAACGACCGCGTCAGTCTGGGTGGCCCGACAAGCATTCTGCTGCCTAGCCCGAGCGAGGGTTACGAGGCACAGCTCAACGCAATCAAAGGCCTGGTGGCCGAAGACCCGGGCCGCGTTGCCCAGGTCGTGAAAGAGTGGATCAACGCCGATGAGTGATAACCGAGCCGTTACCGCCAAGCTGAGCCGCGTCGACAAGGCGGCGATCCTTCTGCTCTCGCTGGGCGAGACCGATGCGGCCCAGGTGCTGCGGCACATGGGGCCCAAGGAGGTGCAGCGGGTGGGTGTGGCCATGGCGCAGATGGGCAATGTGCACCGTGACCAGGTGGAGCAGGTGATGAGCGAGTTCGTCGACATCGTCGGCGACCAGACCAGTCTGGGCGTGGGTTCCGATGCCTACATCCGCAAGATGCTCAACCAGGCATTGGGCGAGGACAAGGCCAATGGCCTGGTCGACCGCATCCTGCTCGGTGGCAACACCAGCGGCCTGGACAGCCTGAAGTGGATGGAGCCGCGTGCTGTCGCCGACGTGATCCGCTACGAGCACCCGCAGATCCAGGCCATCGTGGTGGCCTACCTCGATCCGGACCAGGCCGGTGAAGTGCTGAGCAACTTCGACCACAAGGTGCGCCTGGACATCGTCCTGCGCGTGTCGTCGCTGAACACCGTGCAGCCTGCGGCGTTGAAGGAGCTGAACCAGATCCTCGAGAAGCAGTTCTCGGGCAACTCCAACGCAGCACGCACCACCCTGGGCGGCATCAAGCGTGCTGCCGACATCATGAACTTCCTCGACAGCTCGGTGGAAGGTGCACTGATGGACGCGATCCGCGAAATCGACAGCGACCTGTCGGAGCAGATCGAGGACTTGATGTTCGTCTTCAACAACCTGGCCGACGTCGACGATCGCGGTATCCAGGCGCTGTTGCGTGAAGTGTCGTCCGACGTGCTGGTGGTGTCGCTCAAGGGCGCCGACGAGCGGGTCAAGGACAAGATCTTCAAGAACATGTCCAAACGTGCTTCGGAGCTGCTGCGCGACGACCTGGAGGCCAAGGGGCCGGTACGGGTCAGCGACGTGGAAACGGCACAGAAGGAAATCCTTACTATTGCCCGGCGTATGGCCGAGGCTGGCGAGATCGTGCTCGGCGGCAAAGGCGCCGAGGAAATGATCTAAGTCGCTTGCGGGCCTTGAGGGGCCTTGTGGGAGCGGGCTTGCCCCGCGAACACCGGCAACGCCGGTGCCATACACCGCGGCGCCTGCTTCGCGGGACAAGCCCGCTCCCATAGGGGTCAAACCCGTCTCCCTATTGAATAGGGTTTTGAGTACCTGAAAACATGTCCACCAAAGAACATCACCCCAGCGACCTGATCCGCGCCCGCGACCTTGAGGGCGTGGACGTGTGGGCGCTGCCCAGCTTCGACCCGGAACCGGAGCCCGAACCGGAGCCTGAGCCTGAACCCGAGGTCATCGAGGAAGTCGAGGAAGTGCCGCTGGAAGAAGTCCAGCCGCTGACCCTGGAAGAACTCGAAACGATCCGGCAAGAGGCCTACAACGAGGGTTTTGCCACCGGTGAGCGTGAAGGTTTTCACAGCACCCAGCTCAAAGTCCGCCAGGAGGCCGAAGAGGCCTTGAAGACCAAGCTGGACAGCCTTGAGCGGCTGATGGCCAACCTGATGGAGCCGATCGCCGAGCAGGACACGCAGATCGAGAAAACACTGGTGCATCTGGTGGCCCACATGACTCGCCAGGTGATCGGCCGCGAGCTGCGCAGCGATTCCAGTCAGATCACCCAAGTGTTGCGCGAAGCGCTCAAGCTGCTGCCCATGGGCGCGGACAATATCCGCATCCACCTCAACCCGCAGGATTTCGAGCTGGCCAAGGCCTTGCGCGAACGCCATGAGGAAAGCTGGCGGCTGCTGGAAGACAGTGCACTGCTGCCAGGTGGTTGCCGTATCGAGACGCTTCACAGCCGTATCGATGCAACCATGGAAACACGCATCGAAAAAGCCGTGGCACAACTGTTCGACCAGTTGCACGACCATGCACTGCACCCGGCAGCGCCAGATATGGCGGTAGATCTGGCCAGCCCGGTGGATACCCCTGATGCGCCTTGAACGCACCAGCTTCGGCAAGCGCCTGGGCAGTTATGCCGAGGCCATCGCGCTGCCGGCCCAGCCCGTCGTCGAAGGCCGCCTGCTGCGCATGGTCGGGCTCACCCTGGAGGCCGAAGGCCTGCGTGCCGCGGTGGGCAGCCGCTGCCTGGTGATCAACGACGACAGTTACCACCCGGTGCAGGTCGAGGCCGAAGTCATGGGCTTTGCCGGGCCCAAGGTGTTCCTTATGCCGGTGGGCAGCATCGTCGGTATTGCGCCGGGGGCGCGGGTGGTGCCGCTGGACGACGGCGGACGTCTGCCCATGGGCATGAGCATGCTCGGCCGCGTGCTCGACGGTGCCGGTCGCGCGCTGGATGGCAAGGGCGGGATGAAGGCCGAGGACTGGGTGCCGATGGACGGCCCGGTGATCAACCCGCTCAACCGCGACCCGATCAGCAAGCCGCTGGACGTGGGTATTCGCAGTATCAATGGTCTGCTTACCGTTGGCCGTGGCCAGCGGCTGGGCCTGTTTGCCGGTACCGGCGTGGGTAAATCGGTGTTGCTGGGCATGATGACCCGCTTCACCGAAGCCGAAATCATCGTGGTCGGGCTGATCGGTGAGCGGGGCCGCGAAGTGAAGGAGTTCATCGAGCATATCCTCGGTGAAGAGGGCCTCAAGCGCTCGGTGGTGGTGGCGTCGCCGGCAGACGATGCGCCGCTGATGCGTCTGCGCGCGGCCATGTACTGCACGCGCATCGCCGAGTACTTCCGCGACAAGGGCAAGAATGTGCTGTTGTTGATGGACTCCTTGACCCGTTTCGCCCAGGCCCAGCGGGAAATCGCCCTGGCCATCGGCGAACCGCCGGCCACTCGCGGTTACCCGCCATCGGTGTTCGCCAAGCTGCCCAAGCTGGTGGAGCGGGCGGGCAATGGCGAGCCGGGCGGTGGATCGATCACGGCGTTCTATACCGTGCTGTCAGAGGGCGACGACCAGCAGGACCCGATCGCCGACTCGGCCCGTGGCGTGCTCGACGGTCACTTTGTGCTGTCGCGCCGGTTGGCCGAGGAAGGCCATTACCCGGCCATCGACATCGAAGCGTCCATCAGCCGGGTGATGCCCCAGGTTGTCGATGCCGACCACTTGCGCCAGGCGCAGAAGTTCAAGCAGCTGTGGTCGCGCCTGTCGCAAAGCCGCGACCTGATTAGCGTGGGTGCCTATGTGGCCGGCGGCGATCCGGAAACCGACCTGGCCATTGCCTTGCAATCAAAGCTGGTGGAATTCTTGCGCCAAGGGCTGAGTGAAAACGTGGGCATGGCACAGAGCCGCGAACAGCTGGGGGCGATTTTCACGCCCCCGGCAGGCTGATAGGCCATGGCGCTGCCCGGACGCGCAGCGCGCTTGGCGCCAGTGGTGGACATGGCCGAGGAGGCCGAGCGCAAGGCCGCTCAGCGCGTTGGGCACTTTCAGCAGCAGGTGGCCACGGCTCAGGCCAAGTTGGCCGAGCTGGAGCGTTTTCGCGAGGACTACCAGCTGCAGTGGATCAACCGTGGCGGGCAAGGCGTGAATGGCAGCTGGCTGGTCAACTACCAGCGTTTTCTGGGGCAGCTGGAAACGGCCATGACCCAGCAGCGTCAGAGCCTGGTGTGGCACCAGAACAACCTCAACAACGCCCGTGGTACCTGGCAGCAGGCCTATGCCCGGGTGGAGGGATTGCGCAAGCTGGTGCAGCGCTACAGGGATGAGGCCCGGCGAGCCGAAGACAAGCGTGAGCAGCGGTTGCTGGATGAGCTGTCGCAGCGTTTGCCCCGACAAAACCTTTAGCCAAAGCCTTGCGCTGCCCCCTGTAGGAGCGGCCTTGTGGAAACAGCATTCTTGCCACCCCTGGCATCGCCTGCTAAACCTTAATGGAGTTGCATCCGCCATCATCGAAGGAATCGCTAGCATGGCAGTCGAGACTGATTTTTCGCAGGATGGGAAAAAGCTGACGATCAAGATCAAGGGGCGCTTCGATTTCGGCAAGCATCAGGAATTTCGAGACGCCTACGAACGCCAGCCCGATCGCCCCGATTCGGTGATCGTCGACCTGAAAGACACCACCTACCTCGACAGCTCCGCGCTCGGCATGCTGCTGTTGCTGCGCGACCATGCGGGTGGCGATGAGTCGGATGTGCGGGTGGTGCATGCCAGCTCCGACGTGCGCAAGATACTCGCCATCTCCAATTTCGAAAAACTCTTCGATATCAGTTGAGCGCCGACATGCCGGCCGAACAGCCGTTGACCGTGCTGGTCGCCGAGGACGGTGCCGCCGACCGCCTGCTGCTGGCGCAGATTGTCCGTCGCCAGGGCCACCAGGTATTCACCGCGGAAAACGGCGAGCAGGCAGTGGCGCTGTTTCAGGAGCGCAGCCCACAGCTGGTGTTGCTGGACGCCCTGATGCCGGTAATGGACGGCTTCGAGGCGGCGCGGCAGATCAAGGCCCTGGCCGGCGAGGCGCTGGTGCCGATCATTTTCCTGACGTCGCTGAACGAAGAGGAAGGCTTGGTGCGCTGCCTGGAGGCGGGTGGCGATGACTTCATGGCCAAGCCCTACAGCGCGGTGATCCTCGCTGCCAAGATCCGCGCCATGGACCGGTTGCGCCGGTTGCAAGCCACTGTGCTTGAGCAGCGTGACCAGATCACCCGGCACCATCATCACCTGCTCAACGAGCAGCGGGTGGCCAAGGCTGTTTTCGACAAGGTGGCCCACTCCGGTTGCCTTTCTGCGCCCAACATCCGCTACCTGCAGTCGCCGTATGCGCTGTTCAACGGTGACCTGATGCTGGCTGCGTTCACCCCGGGCGGTGACATGCGCGTGCTGCTGGGCGACTTTACCGGCCATGGCCTGCCAGCGGCGGTTGGCGCCATGCCGCTGGCCGAGGTGTTCTACGGCATGACCGCCAAGGGTTACGGCATGGCGCCGATCCTGCGCGAGATGAACGCCAAGCTCAAACGCATCCTGCCGGTGGACATGTTCTGTTGCGCGATGCTGCTCAACCTCAATGTGCAGCGCGGCTCGGTGGAGGTGTGGAATGGCGGTATGCCCGATGGCTATCGGCTGTCGGTGGATGGCCAGGTGCTGTCAGCGCTGAGCTCGCGGCATCTGCCGCTGGGTATTCTGGCTGCCGAGCGTTTTGATGACAGCACCGAGGTGCTTCCCTTGGCGCCGGGTGAGCGCCTGTTGCTGCTGTCGGACGGCGTGCTCGACACGGCGGACGATCAGGAGCGCCTGTTCGGTGTGCAGCGCCTGCTGGCGGTGCTGGCCGACAACCGCGACCCGGTGCGGTTGTTCGACGAAGTGATGCAGGCCCTGGCGCGCTTTGGCGGGCACCCGCGCGACGACATCAGTTTGTGTGACATCCGCATGTTCGGCGCCGAAGAGCGGGTGCCGGCACCGATGATCTACGCTGATAGCGGTCGCTTCAGCCCGCAGGACTGGTCGCTGGGCTTCGAAGTGCGGGGCGAGAGCCTGAAGTGCTTTAACCCGATTCCTTACCTGGTGCAGTTGTTGCAGGAGATTCATGGGCTTCGTGCGCGTACCGGCAGCTTGCACAGCGTCCTCAGCGAGTTGTATTCCAATGCTCTGGAGCATGGTGTGCTAGGGCTGGACTCGCAGCTCAAGCGCGATGTGCAGGGTTTTGCCGACTATTATCAGGAGCGCGCCCGGCGCCTGGGCGTGCTGACAGACGGCTTTGTGCGCATCGATTTCAAGGTTGAACCGCTTGCCGATGGCGGGCGTCTGAGTATCGAGGTCCGCGACAGCGGTGCGGGTTTCGATGTGCAGCGGGTACTGTCGCGGCCTTCGCTGGACCAGGGGCTGAGCGGGCGTGGCCTGAACCTGGTGCGGCGGTTGGCCAGCGATGCGCGCTGGAGTGAAGGCGGGCGTTGCGCGCATGTGGCGTTCGTATGGTGAGCCACTGGCTGGCTCGGGCATAATCTGGCTTGATCAAGGAGTGAGCAAGTGACTGACATGCATATTGACCACAAGGTACTCAGTGACCTGCGTGAGGTCATGGAGGATGGCTACCTGCAGTTGGTGCAGACGTTTCTCGACGATTCCGAGCGGCGGTTGGGCCAGTTGCACGCGGCCAAAAGCGCCGAAGAGCTGGGTGCGGCCGCCCACAGCTTCAAGGGTAGCAGCAGCAACATGGGGGCTATTGCCCTGGCTGGCCTGTGTCAGCAGCTGGAAGAGCGTGCACGGCGCCCCCCGCTGTACGGTATCGAAGACTTGATCAGCCGTATCGACCAGGAGTTCGTCGAGGTGCAGCGCTTCTACCGTGGTGAGCAGCAACGTATTTCAGCAGGCTGATACACAACTTGGCGCGAGTCTTGCCTGTTTCTGGGCGGATTATTCTTTTGTTTCTGGCGCGGAGACCGCTCGATGCCTGTCGCACCCAACCCTTTGTTGCAAGCCAACGCCATTGCCAGTGCCTCGCGCTCTGCCACCGCACAGGCGGACAAACCGCTGCAGGCGCTGGGCGACAAGGGCGACGGCTTTGGCCAGGTGATGGCACGGCAGGGGCGTGACAAGGCAGCCTCTCAGGACGACAAAGTCGCCCAGGCCAAGCCCAAGGACAAACCTGAGGCGCCAGCGCACGGCAAGAAAGACCCGGCTGACAAAACGGCTGTTGCCGATGACGGCAACAAATTGCCAGCAGACGATGCGTCCCAGGCCGATACCGGGGTGCGTGATGCCAACCTGGTGGCCGGCCAGGTCACTGACGCCCAGCCCGGTGCGCAACTGATCCAGGCCCAAGCCGAGGCGGTAGCGCCGGTGCTGCAGGCCGCCACGGCGCAGGTTGGCGCGCTGCCCGAGGAGCCTTCCGCCGAAGAGGCTTTCGACCCGGATGCAGACCCTCTGGCCAACCTGCCAACCTTGCGCCTGGCGCTGGAGCAGAGTGCTCAAGCCAAGGGGGCTACATCGGCGCATGCCCTTGACCCTTCCCAGGCGCAGGGGGAGGAGGGCCGGGTAGCCGTCAATACCTTGGCGAATCTGATCGAGAGTGCCGAGGGTGAGGCGGGCGAGTCTGGCGACAAGGCCTTTGGTGCCTTGCTGGAGGATGGCCTGAAGGACACCAAGAGCGCCAGCAGCGACACCCGTGTCGATGACTTCGCCAACCGCCTGGCCAGCCTGACCCAGGCTGCCACGGCCAAGACCGCCAGCGCCGTGCCGGCCAGCGCCAGCCCGTTGCACCAGCCGTTGCCGATGAACCAGGGTGCGTGGGCGGAAGGTTTGGTCAACCGGGTCATGTACCTGTCCAGCCAGAACCTGAAATCTGCAGACATCCAGCTGGAGCCCGCAGAGCTGGGCCGCTTGGACATTCGCGTCAATGTTGCGGCGGACCAGTCGACCCAGGTCACCTTCATCAGTGGCCACGCCGGTGTGCGTGACGCCCTCGACAGCCAGGTACACCGCCTGCGCGAGCTGTTTGCCCAGCAGGGGCTGGCCCAGCCGGATGTCAACGTCGCCGACCAGTCGCGCGGGCAGCAACAGCAGCAGGGGCAGGCGCAGGGCAGTAACCTGTCCGGCGTGGCCGCGCGGCGGGCGGAGCAGGGTGGGGGTGAGGTTGTAGACAGCGCCCGTCCTGTGGAGCAACAGGTCGTTATTGGTGACAGTGCGGTCGATTACTACGCGTAGATCTCGATTGGCTGCACTGGCCTCTTCGCGGGTCAGCCCGCTCCCACAAGATCTCCATAGATTCCGGATCCTCTGCAGTACCTGTGGGAGCGGGCTTGCCCGCGAAGACGCCAACACCGCAAATCCTGTTGAAACCCATCCTTTGCAAAATCTGGCATAACACTTGCTCAAGCCAAGCCATCCTCCCTTGAACCCCCGATGGACGACGGATTATTGGCATGGCGAAGAGCGAAGCAGTCAAAGACCCCGCCACTAAAGGCAAACTCAAGCTGATCCTGCTGGCTGTCGTCGGCCTGTTGCTGGCGATCGGCCTTTCGGTGGGCGCTACCTGGTTCATCATGCACAAGAGCGAGTCGGCCCCGGCCGCCGAGCCTGCGGCCAGCAACGTCAAGCCTGCGGCCATCTACGAGGCGCTGACCCCGGCCTTCGTGGTCAATTTCAACCAGAACGGCCGCCAGCGCTACATGCAGTTGAGCATCACCCTGCAGGCGCGCAACCAGGCCGACCTGGATGCGCTGAAGGTGCACATGCCGGTGATTCGCAACAACCTGGTGATGATGTTCTCCGGACAAGGCTTCGACACCCTGGCCAGCAGCCCGGTCGGGCAGGAGATGCTGCGTCAGAAGGCCACTGCGGTGGTGCAGGAAGTGGCCCAGAAGGAAGTCGGCAAGCCGGTCATTGACCAGCTGCTGTTCACCAATTTCGTATTGCAGTAGGAGTCCGCAATGGCCGTACAGGACCTGCTGTCCCAGGATGAAATCGATGCCCTGTTGCACGGCGTCGACGACGGGCTGGTGCAGACCGAGAGTGCATCCGAGCCTGGCAGTATCAAAAGCTACGACCTGACCAGTCAGGACCGTATCGTACGGGGTCGCATGCCGACCCTTGAAATGATCAACGAGCGCTTCGCCCGTTACACCCGTATCAGCATGTTCAACCTGCTGCGCCGTTCTGCCGACGTGGCCGTGGGCGGTGTGCAGGTGATGAAGTTCGGCGAATACGTGCACTCGCTGTACGTACCTACCAGCCTCAACCTGGTCAAGATCAAGCCGCTGCGCGGCACCTCGCTGTTCATCCTCGACGCCAAGCTGGTGTTCAAGCTGGTGGACAACTTCTTCGGCGGCGATGGCCGCCACGCCAAGATCGAAGGCCGTGAATTCACGCCGACCGAGCTGCGCGTGGTGCGCATGGTGCTGGACCAGTGCTTCGTCGACCTCAAGGAAGCCTGGCAGGCCATCATGCCGGTCACCTTCGAGTACATGAACTCCGAGGTCAACCCGGCCATGGCCAACATTGTCGGCCCCAGCGAGGCGGTGGTGGTGTCCACTTTCCACATCGAGCTGGACGGCGGCGGCGGCGACCTGCACGTAACCATGCCGTACTCGATGATCGAGCCGGTGCGCGAAATGCTCGACGCCGGTTTCCAGTCCGACCTGGACGACCAGGACGAGCGCTGGGTCAAGGCCCTGCGCGAAGACGTGCTGGACGTGGCGGTGCCCATGACCGCCACGGTCGCCCGGCGCCAGTTGAAGCTGCGCGACATCCTGCACATGCAGCCTGGCGACGTGATCCCGGTGGAGCTGCCCGAGCACCTGGTGTTGCGCGCCAATGGCGTGCCGGCGTTCAAGGCGCGGCTGGGTTCGCACAAGGGCAACCTGGCCCTGCAGATCATCGACCCGATCGAGCGCCGCTGACGGCGTGCCGGTCGCTCATAACGAATTGAATGCCTGTCGAGGAAACCATGGCTAACGAAAACGAGATCACCTCCCCAGAGGACCAGGCGCTGGCCGACGAGTGGGCTGCGGCCCTGGAAGAAACCGGCGCGGCCGGCCAGGCCGATATCGATGCACTGCTGGGCGGTGACACTGGCAGCACCAGCGGCCCGGGCCGCCTGCCGATGGAAGAGTTCGCCAGCTCGCCGAAGCCGAACGAAAACGTCAGCCTGGAAGGCCCGAACCTGGACGTGATCCTGGACATCCCGGTTAACATTTCCATGGAAGTGGGCAGCACCGAGATCAATATCCGTAACCTGTTGCAGTTGAACCAGGGTTCGGTGATCGAACTCGATCGCCTGGCCGGCGAGCCGCTCGACGTGCTGGTGAACGGTACGCTGATCGCCCATGGCGAAGTGGTGGTGGTCAACGAGAAGTTCGGCATCCGCCTGACCGACGTGATCAGCCCCAGCGAACGTATCAAGAAGCTGCGCTGAGTGAAGGGCACAATGCGCGCCCTTGCGGCGTTGGCGGTGCTGCTGGCCAGTAGCGCGTGCCTGGCCGCGGCCACGCCGGCAGCTACCCCGGCGACACCGCCTGGCAGCCTCGGCGGGCAGCTGGCGCAGATGGTTTTCGGCCTGTTGCTGGTGGTGGGCCTGATCTTCTTCCTGGCCTGGATGCTGCGGCGCCTGCAGAGCACGGCAGTGAAGGGCGGGCAGGTGATCGAGATTGTCGGCAGCCGGGCCATTGGCCCGCGTGACCGCCTGTTGCTGGTGCAGGTGGGGAAGGAGCAGATCCTGATCGGCCATACCCCGGGCAGCATCGAGGCCCTGCATGTTATGGCCGAACCCGTGGATGTGCCGGATGGCGCTCGTCAGGCGACGCCGGAGTTTGCTCAGCGGCTGATGGAGCTGATGGGCAAAAACCCTAAGGACAACAAGTGATGAGCGGCGCGCTGCGTACGTTGTTGACTCTGGCGCTGCTGCTGGCTGCGCCGCTGGCCCTGGCTGCCGACCCGCTGTCGATCCCGGCCATTACCCTGTCCAATACCCCGGACGGGCAGCAGGAGTATTCGGTCAGCCTGCAAATCCTGCTGATCATGACTGCGCTGAGCTTCATCCCGGCGTTCGTCATCCTGATGACCAGCTTCACCCGCATCATCATCGTGTTCTCGATCCTGCGCCAGGCCCTGGGCCTGCAGCAGACGCCCTCGAACCAGTTGCTCAACGGCATGGCGCTGTTCCTGACCCTGTTCATCATGGCGCCGGTGTTCGACCGGGTGAACACGGATGCCCTGCAGCCGTACCTGAAGGAGCAGATGACCGCCCAGCAGGCCATCGAAAAAGCCCAGGGGCCGCTCAAGGACTTCATGTTGGCGCAAACCCGGCAAAGCGACCTCGACCTGTTCATGCGCCTGTCCAAGCGCACCGACATCGCCGGCCCCGATCAGGTGCCACTGACCATTCTGGTGCCGGCGTTCGTCACCTCCGAGTTGAAGACCGCGTTTCAGATCGGCTTCATGATCTTCATCCCGTTCCTGATCATCGACATGGTGGTGGCCAGTGTGCTGATGGCCATGGGTATGATGATGCTGTCGCCGCTGATCATCTCGCTGCCGTTCAAGATCATGCTGTTCGTGCTGGTGGATGGCTGGGCGCTGATCATGGGCACCCTGGCCAGCAGTTTCGGCGGCGTCTGACGCCGTCAAGGAGAGACGCCGATGACACCTGAAGTTGCTGTCGACCTGTTCCGTGATGCTCTGTGGCTGACCACTTTACTGGTCGCGGTGCTGGTTGTGCCGAGCCTGTTGGTGGGCCTGATGGTGGCGATGTTCCAGGCCGCCACGCAGATCAACGAGCAGACCCTGAGCTTTCTGCCACGCCTGCTGGTAATGCTGATCACGCTGATCATTGCCGGGCCGTGGCTGGTGCAGAAGTTCATGGAGTACATCACCAGTCTCTACACCAGCATCCCGCAGCTGATTGGTTGACGCAGCGATGCTGGAACTGACCGATACGCAGATCGGCACCTGGGTCGCCACCTTCATCCTGCCGCTATTCAGGGTAACTGCGGTGCTGATGACCATGCCGATTTTCGGCACCCGCATGTTGCCGGCGCGGGTGCGCCTGTACGTGGCGGTGGCGATTACCGTGGTGATCGTGCCGGCATTGCCGCCGCTGCCCGAATTCGACCCGCTTAGCCTGCGTGGTTTGCTGCTGTGCTTCGAGCAGATCATCGTTGGTGCGCTGTTTGGCATGGCCTTGCAACTGCTGTTCCAGGCCTTCGTGATTGCCGGGCAGATTGTTGCGGTGCAGATGGGTATGGCCTTCGCCTCGATGGTCGACCCTGCCAACGGCGTCAACGTCACGGTAATCAGCCAGTTCATGACCATGCTGGTGAGCGTGCTGTTCCTGTTGATGAACGGGCACCTGGTGGTGTTCGAGGTGCTGACCGAGAGCTTTACCACCTTGCCGGTGGGGAGTGCGCTGGTGGTCAACCACTTCTGGGAGCTGGCCGGGCGCATGGGCTGGGTGTTCGGTGCCGGTCTGTTGTTGATCCTGCCGGTGATCGCTGCGCTGCTGGTGGTGAACATCGCCTTTGGCGTGATGACCCGCGCGGCGCCGCAGTTGAATATCTTCTCGATCGGCTTTCCGTTGACCTTGGTCATGGGCATGGCCATTTTCTGGGTCGGCCTGGCCGATATCCTCTCCCACTACCAGGCATTGGCCAGCGAAGCGCTGCAATGGCTGCGTGAATTGGCGAGGGCGCGCTGAGCATGGCGGAAAGCGAGAGCGGTCAGGACAAGACAGAAGAACCCACTGAAAAGCGCAAGCGCACAGCCCGCGAGAAGGGCGAGATCGCGCGCTCCAAAGAGTTGAACACCGTGGCGGTGACCTTGGCTGGCGCAGGTGGCTTGCTGGCGTTTGGTGGGCATCTGGCCGAGACCTTGCTGGCCATGATGCACATGAACTTCAGCCTGACCCGCGACATCATCGTCGACGAGCGCGCCATGGGCGCCTTTCTTCTGGCCTCGGGCAAGATGGCCATCTGGGCGGTACAGCCGATACTGATCCTGTTGTTCGTGATCGCCTTTGTCGCACCCATCGCCTTGGGTGGTTTTCTGTTTTCCGGCAGCCTGTTGCAACCGAAGTTCAGCCGCATGAACCCGTTGTCGGGGATCAAGCGCATGTTCTCGGTGAATGCCCTGACCGAACTGTTGAAGGCGCTTGCAAAGTTTTTCGTGATTCTGGTGGTGGCGATAGTGGTGTTGGTCAACGACCGCCAGGCGTTGCTCTCCATTGCCAACGAGCCTTTGGAGCAAGCGATCATTCACAGTGTTCAGGTGGTCGGCTGGAGCGCGCTGTGGATGGCGGCCGGGTTGTTGCTGATTGCGGCGGCGGATGTGCCGTTCCAGTTATGGCAGGCGCACAACAAGCTGAAGATGACCAAGCAGGAGGTGCGCGACGAGTACAAGGACACCGAAGGCAAGCCCGAGGTCAAACAGCGTATTCGCCAGTTGCAGCGCGAGGCTTCGCAACGGCGCATGATGGCGGCGGTGCCGGATGCGGACGTGATCATCACCAACCCGACGCACTACGCGGTGGCCCTGCAATACGACCCGGAGAAGGGCGGAGTGGCGCCCCTGTTGCTGGCCAAGGGTACCGATTTCATTGCCTTGAAAATCCGCGAGATCGGCGTGGAGCACAAGGTACAGATCCTCGAGTCGCCAGCACTGGCGCGGGCGATCTATTACTCGACCGAAATTGAGCAGGAAATCCCCGCAGGCCTTTACCTGGCGGTAGCGCAGGTGCTGGCCTATGTGTTCCAGATCCGCCAGTACCGTGCGGGCAAGGGCAAACGGCCAGAGCCGCTGAAAGACGACCTGCCGATCCCGCCAGACCTGCGGCGTGATAGTTGATCTGTTCGCCTCGACACTTTCTGCGCCTATGAGACCGAGCGCCGCCCGCGCGGCGCTCGGTCTGACAGGCGCTAAATCCCTCAAGGCATACAAAGTTGGAAGGCTTCTTGCAAAGCCACGCCCAGGCGCCCCCTGTGCGTCAAAGTTTTGCATCAAGAGGACTCGCGGTGGATCGCACTCAGTTAATCAGCAACGCCCGTAACAACCTGGCCGGGCTCGGCCGGGGCAACCTGGGTGTGCCGCTGTTGCTGCTGGTGATGTTGGCAATGATGATGTTGCCGATTCCGCCGTTCCTGCTAGACGTGTTCTTCACCTTCAACATCGCGTTGTCGATCGTCGTGCTGCTGGTGTGCGTGTACGCCCTGCGCCCGCTCGACTTCGCCGCATTCCCGACCATCCTGCTGGTGGCCACGCTGTTGCGCCTGGCCCTGAACGTGGCCTCCACGCGTGTGGTCATGTTGCACGGCCAGGAGGGTCACGGCGCCGCCGGTAAAGTGATTCAGGCTTTCGGTGAGGTGGTAATCGGCGGCAACTACGTGGTCGGTGCCGTGGTGTTCGCCATCCTCATGATCATCAACTTCGTGGTGGTGACCAAGGGTGCCGGACGTATCTCGGAAGTGAGTGCGCGTTTCACCCTCGACGCCATGCCCGGCAAGCAGATGGCCATCGATGCCGACCTCAACGCCGGCCTGATCGACCAGGCCCAGGCCAAACACCGCCGTGCCGAGGTGGCGCAAGAGGCCGAGTTCTACGGCTCGATGGACGGTGCCAGCAAATTCGTCCGTGGGGACGCCATCGCCGGCTTGCTGATCCTGTTCATCAACCTGATCGGCGGCATGCTCATCGGCATGCTGCAGCACGGCATGAGCTTCGGTGACGCCGGCAAGGTGTACGCCCTGTTGACGATCGGTGACGGTTTGGTGGCGCAATTGCCATCACTGCTGCTGTCCACCGCCGCCGCGATCATGGTCACCCGTGCCTCGGGCTCCGAGGACATGGGCAAGTTGATCAACCGGCAGATGTTCGACTCGCCCAAGGCCCTGGCGGTGTCCGGCGCGCTGATGATCGTCATGGGCCTGGTGCCGGGCATGCCGCACGTGGCCTTCCTCAGCCTCGGTCTGCTGGCCGGTGGTGGCGCCTACCTGGTATGGAAGAAGCAGCAAAAGACCAAGCTGGAGGCGCAGCAAGAGGTGCAGCGTCAGCAGGATCTACTGCCCTCGCCTCAGCGTGCGCTGGAGACCAAGGAACTGGGCTGGGATGACGTCACGCCGATCGACATGATCGGCCTGGAAGTCGGCTACCGGCTGATTCCGCTGGTCGACCGCAACCAGGGCGGCCAGTTGCTGGCACGGATCAAGGGTGTACGCAAGAAGCTGTCGCAGGACCTGGGTTTCCTCATGCCCACCGTGCACATTCGTGACAACCTCGACCTGCAGCCCAGCGCCTATCGCCTGACCCTGATGGGGGTGATCCTGGCCGAAGCGGAGATCTATCCGGACCGGGAGCTGGCGATCAACCCCGGGCAAGTGTTCGGCACCCTGAACGGCATTGCCGCGCGCGACCCGGCGTTTGGTCTGGAGGCGGTGTGGATCGACGTCGGCCAGCGTTCCCAGGCACAGTCGCTGGGCTACACCGTGGTTGACGCAAGTACCGTGGTTGCCACCCACCTCAACCAGATCCTGCAGAAGCACTGCCACGAGCTGATTGGCCACGAAGAGGTTCAGCAACTGCTGCAGGTGCTGTCCAAGGCATCGCCTAAACTTGCAGAAGAGCTGGTGCCGGGTGTCATTTCCTTGTCGGGCCTGCTGAAGGTGCTGCAAGCGCTGTTGTCGGAACAGGTGCCGGTGCGCGATATTCGCAGTATTGCCGAAGCCATCGCGAACAACGCTGGCAAGAGTCAAGATACCGCCGCGCTGGTAGCGGCAGTGCGCGTCGGATTGTGTCGCGCCATCGTGCAAAGCATTGTAGGCGTTGAGTCGGAGCTGCCAGTGATTACCCTGGAGCCAAGGTTGGAACAGATTTTGCTCAATAGTCTGCAAAGGGCCGGGCAGGGTCAGGAAGAGGGTGTTCTTCTGGAGCCTAGCATGGCCGAGAAGCTGCAACGTTCGCTGATCGAAGCGGCCCAGCGCCAGGAAATGCAGGGCCAGCCGGCCATTCTTCTGGTCGCCGGCCCGATCCGCGCCATGCTGTCGCGTTTCGGTCGCCTGGCTGTACCGAATTTGCATGTTCTGGCGTATCAGGAAATACCTGACAACAAGCAAGTCACCATCGTTGCCACCGTGGGCCCTAACGGCTGAGGTAGTGGATAATGCAAGTTAAGCGATTTTTCGCCGCCGATATGCGTCAGGCCATGAAACTGGTCCGTGATGAGCTGGGCGCCGATGCCGCGATCATTGGCAACCGCCGTATTGCCGGTGGTGTCGAACTGACGGCCGCGCTGGACTACAAGCTGTCCGCCCTGGCCCCACGCGTGCCCAACGCCGAGCTGGAAGAAGAGCTGCGCAAGACGCACACGCGCATCGCCACCGCTCAGGCCGAGCTGGACCACCGCCAGGACAGCAGTGACAACAACCGCCAATTGTTCGCCGGGCAGTCGCTGACCGCCGCCGAGCCGTTGATCGAGCCGCACGTCGATGCCCCCGAGGCGGCGACTGCTGCCCCGGCCGCTGCGCCAGTAGACCCGCGCCTGTTCGATGCCATGCGCTCCGAGCTGTCGGGCCTGCGCGAGTTGCTGGAAGTGCAGCTCGGGTCGCTGGCCTGGACCCAGTTGCAGGGCAGCAAGCCGCAGCAGGCCAACCTGTGGCGGCGCCTGCAGCGCATAGGCCTGTCCGGCCCGATTGCCCGCGAACTGCTGGACCTCACCACCGAGATCGAAGAGCCACGCCAGGCCTGGCGCATGCTGTTGGCGCACCTGGCGCGCATGATCGAAATCCCGGAAATCGAGCCGATCGAAGAGGGCGGGGTGATCGCCATGGTTGGCCCGGCCGGCATGGGCAAGACCACCACCCTGGCCAAGCTTGCCGCCCGCTACGTGCTCAAGTACGGCGCGCAGAACCTGGCGCTGGTGAGCATGGACAGCTTCCGCATCGGCGCCCAGGAGCAGCTCAAGACCCTGGGCCGCATCCTCAACGTGCCAGTGACCTACGTCGACCCGGGCCAGTCGCTGGCTGCGGCGCTGGAGCCACTGCTGCGCAAGCGCGTGGTGCTGATCGATACCGCCGGCCTGCAGGCCAGCGACCCGGCACTGCGCATGCAGCTGGAAACCCTGGCCGGGCGTGGCATTGCTGCGAAGAATTACCTGGTGCTGGCCACCACCAGCCAGAAACAGGTGCTGACCGCCGCCTACCACAGCTACAAGCGTTGTGGCCTGGCCGGTTGCATCCTGACCAAACTGGATGAAACGGCGAGCCTCGGCGATGTGCTAAGCCTTGCCATCAGTCATGAACTGCCCGTGGCCTACCTCACCGATGGCCCGCGCATTCCTGACGACCTGCACCTGCCGCGTGGTCACCAACTGGTCTCCCGCGCAGTCAATGTGCAACAGCAGGACGAGCCCAGCGAAGAGGCCATGGCCGACATGTTCGCTGATCTCTACCACAACCCACGGCGAGCGGGTTGACCATGAAGCGTGTGCAAAGTAGCTATGCCAAGGGGTACGCAGAATTGCCCCACGTGTGGCCTGAGTCCCAGCGAGACAAGGTAAAGAACAGACATGGGTAGCATGCATCCCGTACAGGTGATCGCCGTGACCGGTGGCAAAGGTGGCGTCGGCAAGACTAACGTTTCAGTGAACTTGTCCCTGGCGCTGGCCGAGCTTGGCCGCAGGGTCATGCTGCTTGACGCCGACCTGGGCCTGGCCAACGTCGACGTGTTGCTGGGCCTTACCCCCAAACGTACCCTGGCCGATGTCATCGAAGGGCGCTGCGAGCTGCGTGACGTGATGCTGCAAGGCCCTGGCGGTGTGCGCATCGTGCCGGCGGCCTCGGGCACCCAGAGCATGGTGCACCTGGCCCCGGCCCAGCATGCGGGCCTGATCCAGGCGTTCAGCGAAATCGGCGACAATCTCGACGTGCTGGTGATCGACACGGCTGCGGGTATCGGTGACTCGGTGGTCAGCTTCGTTCGCGCTGCCCAGGAAGTGCTGCTGGTGGTGTGCGACGAACCCACCTCGATCACCGACGCTTACGCCCTGATCAAACTGCTGAACCGCGATTACGGCATGAACCGTTTCCGCGTGCTGGCCAACATGGCACAGAGCCCGCAGGAAGGGCGCAACCTGTTCGCCAAGCTGACCAAGGTCACCGACCGCTTCCTTGACGTTGCCCTGCAGTATGTAGGCGCCGTGCCGTACGACGAGTGCGTGCGCAAGGCGGTGCAAAAGCAGCGTGCCGTCTACGAAGCCTTCCCTCGCTCCAAGTGCGCGCTGGCCTTCAAGGCGATTGCCCAGAAGGTCGACAGCTGGCCGCTGCCGGCCAACCCGCGCGGCCATCTGGAGTTTTTCGTCGAGCGCCTGGTGCAGCCCACCAGCGCGGGACCTGTGCTATGAACGCCAGCGGCTTCAAGATGTACAGCCGGGCGGCCAAAGACGCCCAGTGCGAGCTGATCGAGCGTTATGCGCCGCTGGTCAAGCGCATTGCCTACCACTTGCTGGCGCGGTTGCCAGCCAATGTGCAGGTCGAGGATCTGATCCAGGCCGGCATGATCGGCCTGCTGGAAGTGGCCAGCAAGTATGACGCCAGCAAGGGTGCCAGCTTTGAAACCTACGCCGGCATCCGCATTCGCGGGGCCATGCTGGATGAGGTTCGCAAAGGCGACTGGGCACCGCGTTCGGTGCACCGCAACACCCGTATGGTCAGTGACGCGATGCGTGCCGTAGAGGCCAGAACGGGCCGGGACGCTAAAGATCATGAAGTTGCTGCCGAACTCCAGATGAGTCTCGATGATTACTACGGGATCTTGAACGACACCCTGGGCAGCCGACTGTTCAGCTTTGACGACCTGTTGCAGGACGGCGAGCACGAAGGGCTTCACGAGGATGGTGCCAGTGGCCATATCGAACCTGCGCGTGGCCTGGAGGACGAGCGCTTCCAGGCTGCCCTGACCGAAGCCATTGCCAACCTGCCGGAGCGCGAGCGCCTGGTGCTGGCGCTGTACTACGACGAAGAGCTGAACCTCAAGGAAATCGGTGAGGTGCTGGGTGTCAGCGAATCGCGGGTCAGCCAGTTGCACAGCCAGTGTGCCGCACGTCTGCGCAGCCGCCTGGGGGAATGGCGGGCACGTTGAGCCCGCTGTCGTTGCAGCCGTTTTCCACATGCGTTTTCCATGTTGCACCGAATTGATTGAATGCGCGCTCGGGGCCGAGCGCGTTTGAGACTGCTTGGAGGTCTACTTGAACAAAGACATGAAAATCCTCATCGTTGACGACTTTTCGACGATGCGGCGGATCATCAAGAACCTGTTGCGTGACCTGGGCTTCACCAACACCGACGAAGCCGATGACGGCACCACGGCGCTGCCGATGCTGGAAAACGGCCACTATGACTTCCTGGTGACCGACTGGAACATGCCGGGTATGTCCGGCATCGACCTGCTGCGTAAAGTGCGCGCCAGCGACAAGCTGAAAAGCATGCCGGTACTGATGGTGACCGCTGAAGCCAAGCGCGACCAGATCATCGAAGCGGCTCAGGCCGGCGTCAATGGTTACGTGGTCAAGCCGTTCACCGCCCAGGTGCTCAAAGAAAAGATCGAGAAGATCTTCGAACGCGTCAACGGCTGAGTCACGTCAGGGGGCGCGCCATGGATTCATCACAAACCTCTTTGGGCGAGTTCGAATCGACCCTGAAGAAACATGCCCAGGAGTTGGTCGAAAGCCTGGAGCGCGGCCGCTTCGGCGAGGCGGTGCAGCTGATTCACGAGCTGAACCAGACCCGCGATCGTGGCCTGTACCAGGAAGTCGGCAAGCTGACCCGCGAGCTGCACAGCGCCATCGTCAGCTTCCAGATCGACCCGACCATGCCGCAAGCCGAGGAGGTGTCGCAGATTACCGACGCCACCGAGCGCCTGTCGTACGTGGTCAAGCTGACCGAGGGCGCGGCCAACCGCACCATGGACCTGGTCGAGGAAAGCACCCCGGTGCTCAACGACCTGGCCAGCGAGGCCAAGGCCCTGAGCACCGACTGGCAGCGCTTCATGCGCCGCGAAGTGGCTGCGCCGGAATTCCGTGATCTGGTCAAGCGCGTCGACAGTTTCCTGACGCACAGCGCCGAAGGTAACCGCAAGGTCGCCGGCCACCTCAATGACATTCTGCTGGCTCAGGACTATCAGGACCTGACCGGTCAGGTGATCAAACGCGTCACCACATTGGTGACCGAAGTCGAAAGCAACTTGCTCAAGCTGGTGTTGATGGCCAGCCAGGTCGACCGGTTTGCCGGCATAAAACATGACCACGATCAACTGCGCGCAGAAAAAGATGCAGAAAAACATCCGACTCGGGGTGAAGGTCCGCAGATTCATGCCGATAAGCGTGAAGACGTCGTGTCCGGTCAGGACGATGTCGATGATCTGCTGTCCAGCCTGGGTTTTTAAGGAGCACGTTTGATGAGCTTCGGCGCCGATGAAGAAATCCTCCAGGATTTCCTGGTAGAAGCCGGCGAAATTCTTGAGCAACTGTCCGAGCAACTGGTCGAGCTGGAAAGCCGGCCCGACGATGCCGACCTGCTCAATGCGATCTTTCGCGGTTTCCACACTGTTAAAGGGGGCGCCGGCTTCCTTCAGCTGAACGAGCTGGTGGAGTGCTGCCATATTGCCGAGAACGTGTTCGACGTCCTGCGCAAGGGTGAGCGCCGGGTCGATGCGGAACTGATGGACGTGGTGCTCGAGGCACTGGATACGGTCAACAGCATGTTTGGCCAGGTGCGCGAGCGCGCCGAAGTGACCCCGGCCACCCCCGAGCTGCTGGCGGCGTTGTCACGCCTGGCCGAGCCCGGTGGCACCGAAGTGGCTGCGCCGTCTGCTGCTGTGCCCGAGCCGGTTGCCGAGGCGCCCGCCGCAGCCCCGGTCGAGGACCAGGACATCACCGACAGCGAGTTTGAACAGTTGCTCGACTCGCTCGATGCGGTCAAGGCGCAAGCGGCGGCCGACGAGCAGATGCAGGGCGAGACCATCAGCGGCGAGGGTGACGAAATCACCGATGCCGAGTTCGAGTCGCTGCTTGATCAGTTGCACGGCAAAGGCCAGTTCAGCACCGAGGTGGCAGCCGCGCCGGTAGCCGCGTCTGCCGAACCGCTCAGTGATGAAATCACCGACGCCGAGTTTGAATCGCTGCTCGACCAGTTGCATGGCAAGGGCACCTTCCAGGCTGATGCATTGCCAGCCGCCAAGGCGCCCGCCGTGGAGGGCAACCCCGCAGCGACCAGCGACGAAATCAGCGAACATGAGTTCGAGGCGTTGCTGGACCAGCTGCATGGCAAGGGCAAGTTCGGCGGTGAAGTTGCCGCAGTCGAAGCGCCTGCTGCAGCCAAGGTGCAAGCACCTGCCGCAGCCAAGGCCGACAGCCAGCCGGTTGCCAAGCCTGCCGCTGCAGCGCCGGCCAGCAAGCCAGCAGCGGCACCCCGTGCGCCGGCCCCGGCCGCCGACAAGCATGCTGTCAGCGAAGCGGAAACCACCGTGCGTGTGGACACTGCGCGCCTGGACGAGATCATGAACATGGTCGGCGAACTGGTGCTGGTGCGTAACCGCCTGGTGCGCCTGGGCCTGAACAGCGGCGACGAGGCCATGTCAAAGGCCGTGTCCAACCTCGATGTGGTCACTGCCGACCTGCAGACGGCGGTGATGAAAACCCGCATGCAGCCGATCAAGAAAGTGTTCGGCCGCTTCCCGCGGCTGGTGCGCGACCTGGCCCGCCAGCTGAAAAAAGAGATCAACCTGGAGCTGGTCGGCGAAGAGACCGACCTGGACAAGAACCTGGTTGAGGCCCTGGCCGACCCGTTGGTGCACCTGGTGCGCAACGCTGTCGACCATGGTGTCGAGATGCCTGATGAGCGTGAAGCGTCTGGCAAGGCGCGTACGGGCCGCGTGGTGCTGTCTGCCGAGCAGGAAGGCGACCACATCCTGCTGTCGATTTCTGACGACGGCAAGGGCATGGACCCTAACATCCTGCGTGCCAAGGCCGTGGAAAAGGGCCTGATGGACAAGGATGCCGCCGAGCGCTTGAGCGAGTCGGACTGCTACAACCTGATCTTCGCGCCAGGGTTCTCGACCAAGACCGAGATTTCCGACGTGTCCGGGCGTGGCGTGGGCATGGACGTGGTGAAGACCAAGATCTCCCAGCTCAACGGTTCGATCAACATCTACTCGGCCAAGGGCCAGGGCTCGAAGATCGTCATCAAGGTACCACTGACCCTGGCGATCATGCCCACCCTGATGGTGATGCTGGGCAACCAGGCGTTCGCCTTCCCGCTGGTCAACGTCAACGAGATCTTCCACCTCGACCTGTCGCGCACCAATGTGGTCGACGGCCAGGAAGTGGTGATCGTGCGTGACAAGGCGCTGCCGCTGTTCTACCTCAAGCGCTGGCTGGTCCAGGGCCAGGTGCACGAAGAGCAGCACGAGGGCCATGTGGTGATCCTGTCGGTCGGCACCCAGCGCATCGGGTTTGTCGTCGATCAACTGGTTGGCCAGGAAGAAGTGGTCATCAAGCCGCTGGGCAAGATGCTGCAGGGCACCCCGGGCATGTCCGGGGCCACCATCACCGGTGACGGGCGCATTGCGTTGATTCTCGACGTCCCGAGCATGCTCAAGCGTTACGCCGCGCGGCGTATTTGATTTCGGTGGCGCACCCTGGCGGGCTGCGCCGCCTAATGGAGTGTTTATGGCAGTCAAGGTCCTGGTGGTGGATGATTCCGGTTTCTTCCGCCGCCGCGTCTCGGAAATCCTCTCGGCGGATCCGACGATCCAGGTAGTGGGTACCGCGACCAATGGCAAGGAAGCAATCGACCAGGCGCTGGCGCTCAAGCCCGATGTCATCACCATGGACTACGAAATGCCCATGATGGATGGCATTACCGCAGTGCGGCACATCATGCAGCGCTGCCCGACGCCAGTGTTGATGTTCTCCTCGCTGACCCACGAAGGCGCCCGCGTCACCCTCGATGCCCTGGATGCCGGGGCGGTGGATTACCTGCCGAAAAACTTCGAAGACATCTCGCGTAACCCCGAAAAGGTCAAGCAGATGCTGTGCGAGAAGGTGCACACCATCTCGCGCAGCAACCGTCGCCTGGGCAGCTATGCCCGCACCGCGCCGGTCGCTGTGCCTACGCCAGCCAGCAGCCCTGTGCCGACAAGCAGCTTTGCCAGCCCGACGCCAGCCCGCGCTGCGGCGCCTGCCCGAGCGGCGGCCCCGGCCCCTGGCCCGGCGGCATCGCATTCGCCTGCCCCCAAGCGCAAGCCATACAAACTGGTCGCCATCGGCACCTCCACGGGTGGCCCGGTGGCCCTGCAGCGGGTGCTGACCCAGTTGCCGGCCAATTTCCCGGCGCCGATCGTGCTGATCCAGCACATGCCGGCGGCGTTCACCAAGGCCTTTGCCGAACGCCTCGACAAACTGTGCCGCATCAGCGTCAAGGAGGCCGAGGACGGCGACATGCTGCGTCCGGGCCTGGCCCTGCTGGCCCCGGGTGGCAAGCAGATGATGATCGATGGCCGTGGTACGGTGAAGATCCTGCCTGGTGACGAGCGCCTGAACTACAAGCCATGCGTGGACATCACCTTCGGTTCGGCGGCCAAGTCGTATGGCGACAAAGTGCTGTCGGTGGTGCTCACCGGCATGGGCGCCGATGGCCGTGAAGGTGCACGCCTGCTCAAGCAGGGCGGCAGCACGGTGTGGGCCCAGGATGAAGCCAGCTGCGTGATCTATGGCATGCCCATGGCCATCGTCAAGGCCAACCTGGCCGACGCGGTGTACAGCCTGGACGAAATCGGCAAACACTTGGTGGAGGCCTGCGTCTGATGGACGTCCTCAGCCTGATCGGCCTGATCCTCGCCTTTGTCGCCATCGTCGGTGGCAACTTCCTCGAAGGCGGCCATGTCGGTGCCCTGATCAATGGCCCGGCGGGGCTGATTGTGCTGGGTGGTACCCTGGCGGCCGCTTTGTTGCAGTCGCCGCTTTCATCGTTCAAGCGTGCCTTGCAGATTTTGCGCTGGATCCTGTTCCCGCCACGGGTCGACCTGGCGGGTGGCATTGACCGCGTGGTGAACTGGAGCCTGACCGCACGCAAGGAAGGCCTGCTGGGCCTGGAAGGGGTGGCCGACAGCGAGCCCGACCCGTATGCGCGCAAGGGCCTGCAACTGCTGGTGGACGGCGCCGAGCCGGAAGCCATCCGCAGCATCCTTGAAGTCGACTTTTTGACCCAGGAAAGCCGTGATATCCAGGCCGCCAAGGTGTTCGAAAGCATGGGCGGCTATGCGCCGACCATCGGCATCATTGGTGCGGTAATGGGCCTGATCCACGTCATGGGCAACCTGGCCGACCCGTCGCAGTTGGGCAATGGTATTGCCGTGGCCTTTGTCGCCACGATCTACGGTGTGGCCAGTGCCAACCTGATCTTGCTGCCGGTCGCCAACAAGCTCAAGGCCATTGTCATGCGCCAGTCGCGCTACCGCGAAATGCTGCTCGAAGGTCTGCTGTCGATTGCCGAGGGTGAGAACCCGCGCTCGATCGAGCTGAAGCTGCAAGGCTTCATGGAGTAACTCATGCGTCGCCGCCGTCATACCGAGGAACACGAAAACCACGAACGCTGGCTGGTGTCGTATGCCGACTTCATCACCTTGCTGTTCGCCTTTTTCGTGGTGATGTACTCGATTTCCTCGATCAACGAGGGCAAGTACAAGGTCATTTCCCAGGCTTTGCTCGGGGTCTTCAATGACCCTGAGCGCAGCATGAAGCCGATCCCCATCGGCGATGAGCAGCCGTTGAGCGTGCGCCCGGCAGAGCCGCTGGTGAAGGACAGCGAGCAGACCGAGGCGGGCCTGGCGGCAACCAACGTCGACCCGCTGAAAACCATCAGCGATGATGTACGGGATGCCTTTGGCGACCTGATCAACAGCAATCAGATGACCGTGCGCGGCAACGAGCTGTGGATCGAGATCGAGCTGAACTCGTCGCTGCTGTTCGGCAGCGGCGATGCCATGCCCAGTGACAAGGCGTTTGCCATCATCGAAAAGGTGGCCAACATTCTCAAGCCGTTCGCCAACCCGGTGCACGTCGAGGGCTTTACCGACAACCTGCCAATCCGCACCGCGCAGTACCCGACCAACTGGGAGCTGTCGTCGGCACGGGCGGCGAGCATCGTGCGCCTGCTGGCGATGGAAGGGGTGAATCCGGCGCGCATGGCGTCGGTGGGCTATGGCGAGTACCAGCCGGTGGCCAGCAACGACACCGCCGACGGCCGCGCGCGCAACCGCCGTGTGGTGCTGGTGATATCGCGCAACCTTGAAGTGCGCCGTAGCCTGACTGGCTCGGGCAGTGCCAATGCCACGCCGGATGCTGCACTACGGCGCGCTGGCACACAAAGTGCACCTGCAACGCCAGCAACGGTGGCGGGGCAGTAACTCGTCAATTCTCCGTCACTGAATTTCACACCGTTCCCGGCAGGGCAGGCGGCCATACCGGGAGGAAGCAACGCACGATGAGAGTCTGGGCAGTAGCCAATCAAAAAGGTGGCGTCGGCAAGACCACCACGACCATCGCCCTGGCCGGCCTGCTGGCAGAGGCCGGCAAGCGCGTGGTCGTCGTCGACCTCGACCCGCACGGTTCGATGACCAGCTATTTCGGGCACAACCCCGATGCTCTGGAGCACAGCTGCTACGACCTGTTCCTGCACAAGGGTGCGGTACCCGAGGGCTTGCCTGGGCAATTGCTGCTGCCCACCAGTGACGAGCGCATCTCGCTGTTGCCGTCGAGCACCGCGCTGGCCGTGCTGGAGCGCCAGTCGCCGGGGCAGAACGGCCTGGGTCTGGTAATCGCCAAGAGTCTGGCGCAGCTATGGCAGGATTTCGACTTTGCCCTGATCGACAGCCCACCCTTGCTCGGCGTGCTGATGGTCAATGCCCTGGCCGCCAGCCAGCAGCTGGTGATCCCGGTGCAAACCGAGTTTCTCGCGGTCAAGGGCCTGGAACGCATGGTCGGCACCTTGGCCATGGTCAACCGCTCGCGCAAGCAGGCGCTGCCGTATCAGATCGTGCCAACCCTGTTCGACCGCCGTACCCAGGCCTCGCTGGGCACGCTCAAGCAGTTGCGTGACAGTTACGGCCAGCAGGTGTGGCAAGGCTACATCCCGGTGGATACGCGCCTGCGTGACGCCAGCCGCAAGGGTGTCACGCCCTCGCAGTTCGACAGCAAGAGCCGTGGGCTGGTTGCCTACCGGGCGCTGCTCAAACACCTGTTGACCTACAAGACTGCGGCGCAGGTGGCCTGATGACCCAGATACAGAAAACCGGCACCCGCCCGCAGTTGGCCTTGCAGTCGTACCTCGATGGCCTGCTTCAGGAGGCTACCGAGGCCGAAGGCCTGTTCGAGCCGCCGGTTGTAACGGACGATTTCGCCGAAGCGGTGCGTGAGGAACAGGCGCGTGATGCCCAGCAACCGACCGTGCCGGCGCCGGCCGAAACTGCCGCAAGCTTCCCGCCGCGGCCTTTTGCCGAGCCAAAGCTGGCGGTGCTGCCTGCCGTCATGCCGGTGGAAGCGCCTGTGGTGACGGTGGTCGAACAAGCGGTAGTCGCCGAGGCCAGTATTCCGGTACTGGTTGAAGAGCAGACCGTGGAGCTGGCGGTTCCGCTGGTGGATGTGCACTTGCCGGCACCGGACCTGCCGGTGCCGCCAGCCAGCGTCGACGGCCGTCCGGTGTGGGCCGCCGAGCCGTTCGAATGCCTGCTGTTCGACGTGGCTGGCCTGACCCTGGCGGTGCCGTTGGTGTGCCTGGGCTCGATCTACAACCTGGCCGGCCAGGAGTTGACGCCGCTGTTCGGCCAGCCCGACTGGTTTCTCGGCATCCTGACCTGCCAGGCGGGTAACCTGAAGGTGCTGGACACTGCGCGTTGGGTGATGCCCGACCGTTATCGCGATGATTTTCGCCAAGGCCTGAATTACGTGATTTCCGTGCAGGGCTACGAATGGGGGTTGGCCGTGCACCAGGTTAGCCGCTCGTTGCGTTTGGACCCGTCCGAAATCAAATGGCGCAGCCAGCGCGGCCAGCGCCCGTGGCTGGCCGGCACCGTAATCGAACACATGTGTGCACTGCTTGATGTCGCCGCGTTGGCCGAGCTGATCGCCAGCGGCGCGGTCAAGCAGATGCACGCTAAACAAAAATGACCGAACACACCGCCAATGGCGGATTTTGAGGGCTAGGGGAATGAAAAAGTCGTCTGCACAAGGTTCCGAAGATCCGATCCTGCAGTGGGTTACCTTCCGTCTGGACAACGAGTCCTACGGCATCAACGTGATGCAGGTACAGGAAGTGTTGCGCTACACCGAGATCGCCCCGGTGCCGGGTGCGCCAAGCTACGTGCTGGGCATCATCAACCTGCGCGGCAACGTGGTGACGGTGATCGACACCCGCCAGCGTTTTGGCCTGATGCCGACCGAAGTCACTGACAATACCCGCATCGTCATCATCGAGGCCGACAAGCAAGTGGTCGGCATTCTGGTCGACAGCGTGGCGGAGGTGGTGTACCTGCGCCAGTCCGAAATCGAGACCGCGCCAAACGTGGGTAACGAAGAGTCGGCCAAGTTCATTCAGGGCGTCTGCAACAAGAATGGCGAATTGCTGATTCTGGTCGAGCTGGACAAGATGATGACCGAGGAAGAGTGGTCCGAGCTGGAGAATATCTGAGTTGATCCTACAGGGTGCTGTCATCTTCCTGGCGCTGTTGTGGGCGCTGAGCCTGTGGTTCTTCCTTAACTACAGCAAGCGCCAGCGCGAGCTGGCTTGGCAGCAGGCCGAAGGCGATGCGCTGCGTGACCAGCGCATCAAGGACCTGGCCAAACGCCTGGACGACTACCAGAACGGTACCGTGCGCATGGGCGAGGCGTTGCACGAGCTGAGCGTGGCGATGGCGCCACTGCCCGACAAGATTCAGCAGCTGGAACAGCGTGACCCCAACAACGTCACCTTCTCTCAGGCCGCCAAGCTGGTGGGCATGGGGGCAAGCGTGGCGGAGTTGACCGAGAGCTGCGGCCTGACCCAGGCCGAGGCGGAGCTGATGAGCAAACTGCACCGCAGCGGGTGAAAGCACAAAGGCGACCATGATGTCGCCTTTCTTTCAGGTGCTGCTTCAGGTAGTTGCCCAGGAATGCATACCACCCACTCTGGCCACGCGGGACAGTGGCAGGCGCTGGTGCTGTAGCGTCTTGAAAGCGTCCAGGTCAACGTAGAGGAAGCTGTTGATGCGCGGCATCATGTACAGGTTGTGAACCTGCCGCAGGCAGTAGAGGTCTGGCAGCACCCGGTCTACCACGGCATTGAACATTCCCGGGCCGGTCAGCTCGCTGAGCCGGTTGGCGTAGCGATAGAAGCCAGCAGGGTCATCTGCCAGCGTGGGACGTACCTGGTAGAAATCCGCATTGGCCAGATAGCGGGCATGCATTTCTTCGGAAATGGCCAGCAGTGTCGGGTTGCCGGCGTGGCTGCCGATCATGCTGGTGTTGAACTGCGTGTTCATGCCCAGCTTCTCGTTTTGCATGGGTGGGTGTAACAGCAGCCCGTCATCGGTGGCGACCAATTCTACGGTATCGATAGCCGCAGTGTGATGAGCGGCACTCGCAGCCGCACCCAGCAGTTGGTCATCGACATCCATGTACAACCCGCCTTCAGCATGCAGCATCGGGTAGCGCAATACATCCGATGCTGAGGAGAAGTTGGTGGCTACACCGCCATTGCCATCGATTGCTGCTTGGTACTGGGCAAAGTACTGGCTTTGTTCGAAAGCGGTGAAGAAAGGCTGGTCTTCCAGTGTTAATACCTGCATACCGGGAACTCTTGCCTCTAGCATGCGCAGGTTTTGCGCAAAGACCTTGGGGTTTGCTTTTGACAGGAATAGCCGATATCGATACGCACTGTCGCGTAGTTTTAGTGCGTTGGCAGCCAGTGTGCCAAGCAGCTCGTCGCTGAGCGTTTTATTGCCGACCCAAAGCGATGAAATCAGCTTGGGGATCGGGTGAGCACCTGGCGGGACGGACACTGGTAAATGTACGGGAAGCTGCACATCGATACCCAGCGCTCGCAGGGACGACATGCGCATCTGGTCTGTTACGTGGCGCCCTTCAGGGTTGACGATGCGCAAGTTACCGGTTCCGGGCTCGGCTTCGTAGTAAACCGGTTCTACCTCATTGGCACCTTCCTCGGTGATGAACAGATCGGCTTCCATGTCGTAGACCAGGTCGAGCACTTCTGCATAGTCGGGCACTGCTTCGTAGTAGCCGATCAGTTGGTCCACATCGCCGTTGTACCGAGGAAAGCGCCTTACCGAGTTGGCCACGACGGCATCAGCGTCCGCCAGGGGCGCTATGCGCGCCGGGCGGTGAAAATAAGGGGCTACTTCCACCTCCGGCAAATGGGGCGGACTTACGGGACTCAGGGGGTATCCCCATTGATCATTGATTTTGCGCGGGAGAACGAAGCCGTCTTCCTGATAGCGAAACAGCGCAGTGCTTTTGATCATGGCCTCAGCGGCCAAGGGGGTTGCATTCAAAAGGCCATAAGCGATATCGCCCAGCCCTTGCTGTTTTTCGCTCAGGGTTTTCCCGTTGATGGCCTGGTCAAGGCCAAGCGCAAGCTGCGCTATACCGCCCAGCGCAAGCAGCGGGGCCAGGCCCGGCACCACGAATGTTAGCGGCGCCACAAGGGTGAGGGTGCTGTTCAGGTAGCTGGCCCATCTGGATTTTGTTATTTGCGCATTGCTGGTAATGAGGAAATCGGCATCGTCGTAACAGCGTTGGCGCTGACGCTCGGCCATGGCCTGGAACAGATCGCCGGTAATACGTGGGTTGTACTTGCCTGGGCGATAGTTGACGTACTTGCGTGGCGGCCATGTACCGTCGTCGTTGAAAAAGCCATGCTCCGGTGGCAGGCGATGGCTGCGCGGGTAAACGCCCAAGCCTTCCAGTGCTGTATCCAGGCCACTGAAGTCTATTCCCTGTGGGCCGTCGGCCAAGCGGAAGTGTTGCTTGAGTGCCTGGCGCCCGGCGGCGTCCTTGCACGTTTTGCCAACCCAGTCTTTCAGCAGGTTTTCGCTGGCGAACTCCAGCAGTGGCGAACTGTTGCCCGGCGCGTAGAGCAGGGTCAGGTCGGTCTTGGTGTCGTTGATGTACAGCAGGTCGGTGGCGGTATAGCCGTAGATGCTCAGCGTGCTCAGGCGTAAACCTTCGCCGCGCGGGATCAGCTCGGCTGCCCGCCAGGCCAGCTTGCGTGCGGCGTCGCTCAGCCTGCCTTGCGCGACCTGTTTGTTGCAGGCCGCGATGAAGTTGAGCTTGCAGCACTGTCGATAGGTTGACAGGTGTTCGTGCCAGTAGGTGTCGAGTGAAGCCCTGTATTCTGTGTGGAAGTCTATTGCCTCGATATGGTGTTGCAAGGTTTCGGCTCGGATGTCGAGCAGCGTGGAGTGATCGTAGCGGGCGGGTGTGGTACGCCTGAACAGGCCATTGAACACCTCGTACCAGGCGCCGTTGTCGTAAATGGGCTGTGGGGGAAAGTGGTCGACCAGCGTGATCGGGCCATCGCCCGGCAACGTGCCGGCCCAGGGTTGCCTGAACAGCCCGCCGAAGAAGTCGTTGCTGGATTGGCCTTGCCAGTTCATCAGCACTGCTTGGGTGAGGCTGACGCGCTGTACGACTTTGGCCTGGTAACTGGCGATGCCTTCAGGGTGAACATGCAGCGTGACGACATCGATCAGGTCTGGGTCCTGGTGTACCCCATGGGTGGCAAGCCAGGCAGCAATTGCCCGCTTGGCCTCGCGGTCGGGTCGGGGAAGGGTGGCGAGGTGGTTGCGTACGAATTGCACGCCAGCAGCATTGATGTGCGTGGTGGGCATGTGGGTCTCCGTGGGGTGGGAAAACCACAGCATTGACCGACTGCTCGGCAGGGGAGTGGTAAATAGTGCTGGCCCTGAGGCTCAGGCTGGCGGGCCAGTCAGGCGCGCAAGCACCTCTGTTACGTCACGTTCGTCTGTCGGTGAATCATCGAAGCCGTACGGGACTTTACCGCGCAGTTGCCAGGCGAACGCGATGATTTCGGCGATGGTCAGGTACAAAGCCTCCGGGATCTGCTCGCCCAGCTCCAGGCGCGCCAGCAGGCGCACCAGCTCGGCATTCTCGTAGATTGGCACCTCGTGTTCACGGGCCAGGGCCAGGATGGCTTCGGCCAGCGCATCGTCGCCCTTGGCACTGAGGGTGGGGGCCTGCTGGCCGTCGTAGCTCAGGGCAATGGCCTGGCGTGTGTGCTTCTGGCTCATGCGTTTTCATCCACCCAACGTTGTTCTACCCGCGTGCGCGGGCCTTGTGGCGGTGTGCCAGGGTGGCACTCCAGGTCGCCGACGTCCAGGCCACGTGCCAGCAGGCGCTCGCGCAGGGCGCCGAGCTGGGTGTCGATCAGCCTGGCGGTTTGCTCACGCTCTGCCCACAGCTGCCCGCTCAGGCGGCCTTGGCTCAGTTGCGCCTGTACCTGTAGTGGGCCGAGTGGAGACAGGTCGAAGGCCAGCTCGATGCGCCACAGGGCTTGCAGCGGGTCTTGTGCTTCATGCTGGCGATCGGCTTGCTGCTGCGGGGTTTCTTCGCGCTGCAGTTTGACCTGCAACGGGATAAATTCCTGGCCGTGGCGGATCGGCACTTCGGTTTGCCAGGTGGTCTGCAGGTTGCCGTTTTCCAGCGTTCCGGTCTGTTGCAGGCTGCTCATTGCATGGCTTTGCAGGCGGGAAATTGCCGCAGCGGCAAGGCGCAGCAGTTGTTGCACGTCGCCTTCGTCTTCCAGGGCCTTGAGCAGGCGCGAAGGCAGCGGGAACGCGCCCGGCTGCGGCCTGGGGCTGACCCGTTCGAGCATGCCCAGTGCACTGCGGGCCAGCGCCGGCATGGTCACGGCCAGGCTGGCCGGCGCAAGGTTGGCAGCGCCGGCCGGTGAGATCGAGGCCTGGGCGACCAGCCGCAGCAAATGCGCCTTCAGATCGGTGGCGACGCTGGCAGGAAAGCCACCCAGCAGTTTCGCTTCAAGGAAAGCGCCACTGTTGTTCAAGGCCTGGGCAACCGCTTTCGCATCGCCCAGCTGGCGGGCATCTGGCAGGCTGACCAACAGGCGTTCGGCGCTGGCGCGCAGGTCGCCATCGATGCCAGGGTCCCGGGTCATCTGTTGCAGGGCGTTGAGCAGGCCAGGCAACGACGCTTGGCGGTTCTGCTGGGTTAGCAACTGCTGGGCGATGTTGAGTTGGTCCTGCCTGCCGCTAAGTGGCACGAAACGCAGTGACTGGTCACCCTGCACCAGCGCACTGAGCAGGCTGCCGATAGCCAGTGGGCGGGGGCTGTCCACCGTCAGCGTGGCGCCGGCCTGGGCGCTGTTGAGCAGGCTGATCAGTGCCCGGTAGGCCGCAGGCTGGCCAGCGGCCTGGGGCAGTAGCTGGTTGGTCATGACCTTGCCTTGCAGCAGGGTGCCGACGGGGACCTTGCTGGTGTCCAGGCGGGTGAGGGTGGCGAGCTGGCTGGCGCTGGCCTGCTGCAGCATGATCGCCAGATGATTGCTTTCGGTCTGGCTGACGGTGACCTGGCTGCCTTGGGGCAGGGGCTGGCTGGTGCTGGCTTGCAGTTGGGTCTGAAGGCCGTTGGCCTGCATCAGCCGAAGCACCAGCTGAAAGTCGCTGCCCACCTGCCGCATCGCAACCACTTCTGCCTGTGCGGTCTCGCCAGGGGCCATCAAGCCAGGCTGCGGTTGCGTCAGGCGCAGCAGTTCGCCGGTCATGCCCGCCTTCATGGCTTGGGTATTGACTGCGGTTTGTGCAGCGAGACTATTGATTTCAGTCATGATTGTATACAACCTGTCGAACCCGGCCTCTTGGCAGCGCGGCGGCGCATGTAATAATGCCGAGCGCCCGTGGTTGCCATTATAACGGCAGCGCTGGGGGCGACTTGAGACACAGGGCTTCAGGCGACGCCGCACTGAAGCCCTACAAAGATAAGGCGAAACCGTGACCCTTCACCTCCAAGCCGCAGGCCTGGCCTGCGAGCGCGACTGGCGCCTGCTGTTCGAGCAGCTCGATTTCGAGCTGGGTGCCGGCGACATGCTGCAGATCAGCGGCCCCAACGGCAGCGGCAAGACCAGCTTGCTGCGTCTGCTGGCCGGGCTGATGCAGCCGACGGCCGGGCAGATCCTGCTGGGCGGTAAGCCATTGGCCGAGCAGCGCCATGCCTTGGCCAGCATCCTGTTGTGGATCGGCCACGCTGCCGGCATCAAGGACCTGCTCACCGCTGAAGAGAATCTCACCTGGCTGTGCGCCTTGCACCAGCCGGCCAGCCGCGAGGCGATCTGGGCAGCGTTGGAGGCCGTCGGCCTGCGGGGTTTCGAAGACGTACCCTGCCATACCCTGTCAGCCGGCCAGCAGCGGCGCGTGGCCTTGGCCCGGTTGCACCTGGCCTGCCCGCCGTTATGGATTCTTGACGAGCCGTTCACGGCCCTGGACAAGCAAGGCGTGGCACAGCTGGAAGCACACCTGGCGGCCCATTGCGAACAGGGCGGTACGGTGGTGCTGACCACCCACCACACGCTGGAACGCAAACCCTCCGGTTACCGTGAGCTGAACCTGGGGCAATGGGCGGCATGAGCGTATTCGTCTTGTTGTTGCGCCGCGAAGCGCGCCTGCTGTTCCGCCGTCCGGCCGAGCTGGCCAACCCGCTGGTGTTCTTCGCCATCGTCGTGGCGTTGTTCCCGTTGGCGGTCGGCCCGGAAAGCCAATTGTTGCAAACCTTGTCGCCTGGGTTGGTCTGGGTGGCGGCATTGCTGGCGGTGCTGTTGTCGCTGGACGGCCTGTTCCGCAGTGATTTCGAGGACGGCTCGCTGGAGCAATGGGTGTTGTCGCCGCACCCACTGGCGCTGCTGGTGCTGGCCAAGGTGCTGGCGCACTGGATCTTTTCCGGGCTGGCGCTGGTATTGTTGGCGCCGCTGCTGGCGCTGATGCTGGGGCTGCCGAGCCATTGCCTGCCGGTGCTGCTTGGCTCGCTGCTGCTGGGTACGCCGGTACTGAGCCTGCTGGGTGCGGTGGGCGCGGCGCTGACGGTTGGCCTCAAGCGCGGTGGTTTGTTACTGGCGTTGCTGATTCTGCCGTTGTATATCCCTGTATTGATCCTGGGCAGTGGTGCGTTGCAAGCGGCGTTGCAAAATATGCCGGCAACCGGCCACCTGCTCTGGCTTGCCAGCCTCACGGCCCTGGCCGTGACCCTGGCACCCTTTGCGATAGCGGCCGGCCTGAAGATCAGCGTTGGCGAATAACGAGTCCCGGGCTTTCAAGCCCGGCCAATACCCTGGATGTACCTGATGAAAATAAGCTGGACGTGGTTCCACAAGCTGGGCTCCCCCAAATGGTTCTATGCCATCAGCGGCCGCATGCTGCCATGGCTGGCCGGTGCTGCCGTGCTCCTGCTGCTGCTCGGCATCACCTGGGGCCTGGCCTTCGCCCCACAGGACTACCAGCAGGGCAACAGCTTCCGCATCATCTACATCCATGTGCCGGCGGCAATGCTGGCCCAGTCCTGCTACGTGCTGCTGGCGGTGGCCGGGGTGGTGGGGCTGGTGTGGAAAATGAAAATCGCCGATGTCGCCTTGCAATGCGCCGCGCCGATCGGCGCCTGGATGACTGCCGTGGCGCTGGTCACTGGCGCCATCTGGGGCAAGCCGACCTGGGGCAGCTGGTGGGTGTGGGATGCCCGCCTTACGTCCATGCTTATCCTGCTGTTCCTGTACTTCGGCATTATTGCGTTGGGCCAGGCGATCAGTAATCGTGACAGTGCGGCCAAGGCCTGCGCGGTGCTGGCGATTGTCGGCGTGGTTAACATCCCGATCATCAAGTATTCGGTGGAGTGGTGGAACACCCTGCACCAAGGCGCCACCTTCACCCTTACCGAAAAACCGGCGATGCCCGCCGAAATGTGGCTGCCGTTGCTGTGCACGGCGCTGGGTTTCTACTGCTTCTTCGGTGCCGTGCTGCTGTTGCGCATGCGCCTTGAAGTGCTAAAGCGCGAGGCGCGCGCCAGTTGGGTCAAGGACGAAGTGTTGAACAGCCTGGGGCGGAGGGCCGCACAATGAGCTTTGCCACCTTTGGTGACTTTCTCGCCATGGGTCACCATGGCCTGTACGTGTGGTCGGCCTATGGCATCTGCCTGGCCGTGCTGGCGCTGAACGTTGCTGCGCCGCTGCTGGCCCGCCGTCGCTACCTGCAAGAAGAGGCGCGCCGTTTGCGCCGGGAGAACAACCAGTGAATCCGCAGCGCAAGAAACGCCTGTTGCTCATCGTCGGCCTGCTGGTCGGCGTCGGGGTTGCCGTCGGCTTTGCCTTGAGCGCACTGCAGCAGAACATCAACCTGTTCTACACCCCCACCCAGATCGCCAATGGCGAAGCACCGCTGGACACCCGCATCCGCGCAGGCGGCATGGTCGAGAAAGGCTCGGTGCAGCGTTCGTCCGACTCGCTGGATGTGCGCTTCGTGGTCACCGACTTCAACAAGTCGGTACCGATCACCTACCGTGGCATCCTGCCCGACCTGTTCCGCGAAGGGCAGGGCATTGTCGCCCTGGGCAAGCTCAACGCCGACGGTGTGGTGGTGGCCGACGAAGTGCTGGCCAAGCACGATGAGAAGTACATGCCGCCCGAGGTCACCAAGGCCCTGAAGGAAAGCGGCCAAGCCGCCACGGGCGGGGAGGCCAAGCCATGAACGCGGCGCTGGTAATCCCCGAACTGGGCCAGCTGGCGATGATCCTGGCCATCTGCTTTGCCGCCGTACAGGCCAGTGTGCCGCTGCTCGGCGCCTGGCGTGGCGACAGCCTGTGGATGAGCCTGGCGCGGCCGGCGGCGTGGGGGCAGTTCGCCTTCCTGGCGTTTGCCTTCGCGTGTTTGACCCATGCCTTCATGACCGACAATTTCTCGGTTGCCTACGTAGCCAGCAACTCCAACAGCGCCTTGCCCTGGTACTACAAGTTCAGCGCTGTATGGGGCGCCCACGAAGGTTCCTTGCTGCTGTGGGCGCTGATTCTCGGCGGCTGGACCTTTGCCGTTTCGGTGTTCTCGCGCCAGTTGCCGCAGGTAATGCTGGCCCGCGTGCTGGCGGTGATGGGCATGATCAGCGTGGGCTTTCTCAGCTTCCTGATCATTACGTCCAACCCGTTCCAGCGCCTGCTGCCGCAGGTGCCGACCGATGGCCGTGATCTCAACCCGCTGCTGCAGGACTTTGGCCTGATCGTTCACCCGCCGATGCTGTACATGGGTTACGTGGGCTTCTCGGTGGCTTTCGCCTTCGCCATCGCTGCCTTGCTCGGCGGCCGCCTGGACGCTGCCTGGGCGCGCTGGTCACGGCCTTGGACCATCGTTGCCTGGGCCTTCCTTGGTGTGGGCATCACCCTGGGCTCGTGGTGGGCCTACTATGAGCTGGGCTGGGGTGGCTGGTGGTTCTGGGACCCGGTGGAAAACGCCTCGTTCATGCCCTGGCTGGTAGGCACCGCGCTGATCCACTCGCTGGCAGTGACCGAAAAACGCGGTGTATTCAAGAGCTGGACCGTGCTGCTGGCCATTGCCGCGTTCTCGCTGAGCCTGTTGGGGACCTTCCTGGTGCGTTCCGGTGTGCTGACTTCGGTGCACGCCTTTGCCGCCGACCCGTCGCGGGGCATTTTCATCCTGATCTTCCTGCTGTTCGTGGTCGGTGGTTCGCTCACCCTGTTCGCCCTGCGTGCCCCGGTGGTCAAGAGCCAGGTCGGCTTCGCCCTGTGGTCGCGCGAGACGCTGCTGCTGGCCAACAACCTGGTGCTGGTGGTGGCCGCGTCGATGATTCTGCTGGGCACCTTGTACCCGCTGGTGCTCGATGCCCTGACCGGGGCCAAGCTGTCGGTCGGCCCGCCGTACTTTGATGCCTTGTTCCTGCCGCTGATGGCGCTATTGATGGTGGTGCTGAGCGTGGGTGTGGTGGTGCGCTGGAAGGACACCCCCGGCAAATGGCTGGCCAGCATGATGACCCCGGTGCTGATCGGCAGCGCCATCCTGGCCCCGGTGGCCGGCTTTATCGTCGACGACTTCGACTGGCCGACCCTGACCGCCTTTGCCCTGGCCGCCTGGGTAGTGCTCGGCGGGCTGCGCGACATTCTCGACAAGACCCGCCACAAAGGCCTGCTCAAGGGCCTGCCCGGCCTGGGCCGCAGCTACTGGGGCATGCAGCTGGCCCACCTGGGCCTGGCGGTGTGTGCGTTGGGCGTGGTGCTGTCGAGCAACAACAGCGCCGAACGCGACCTGCGCATGGCCCCGGGCGAAAGCGTCGAGCTGGGCGGTTACCACTTCCTGTTCCAGGGCGCCAAGCACTTCGAAGGGCCGAACTTCATCTCTGACAAGGGCACCGTGGTGGTCAGCCGTGATGGCCGTGAAATCACCACCCTGCACCCGGAGAAGCGCCTGTACACCGTGCAGCAGTCGATGATGACCGAAGCCGGCATCGATGCAGGCTTTACCCGCGACCTGTACGTCGCCCTGGGCGAGCCGCTGGAGAACGGCGCGTGGGCCGTGCGCGTACATATCAAACCTTACGTTCGCTGGATCTGGCTGGGCGGTCTGCTGACTGGCCTGGGTGGGTTGCTGGCGGCCCTCGACCGGCGTTACCGCGTTAAGGTCAAGACCCGGGTGCGTGATGCCCTGGGCGTGTCTGGAGCAGCTGCATGAAGCGTTGGATCATGGTAGTCCCCCTGGCAGTGTTCCTGCTGGTGGCGGTGTTCCTCTACAAAGGGCTGTTCCTCAAGCCCGACGAGCTGCCCTCGGCAATGATCGGCAAACCGTTCCCGGCGTTTTCGCTGGCCTCGACCCAGGGCGACCGTACCCTGACCCAGGCCGACTTGCAGGGCCGCCCGGCGCTGGTCAACGTGTGGGCCACCTGGTGCCCGTCGTGCAAGGTCGAGCACCCCTACCTTAACCAGCTGGCACAGCAGGGCGTGGTGATTCACGGGGTCAACTACAAGGACGACAATGCCGCCGCGCAAAAATGGCTGGCTGAGTTCCACAACCCTTATCAGCTGGATATCCGCGACGAGCAGGGCAGCCTGGGCGTGGACCTGGGCGTGTACGGCGCGCCGGAAACCTTCCTGATCGACGCCAAAGGCATCATTCGCTACAAACACGTGGGCATTGTCGATGCCACGGTGTGGCGCGAACAGCTGGCCCCGCTTTACCAGGGCCTGGTCGATGAGGCCAAACCATGAGGCGTTGGCTGGCGGCTGTCGTGCTGGGCATGAGCCTGGCCGGCGTGGCCAAGGCGGCCATCGACACCTACCAGTTCCGCGACGAGGCCGAGCGCGAGCGCTACCAGCAACTGACCAAGGAGCTGCGCTGCCCCAAGTGCCAGAACCAGGACATCGCCGATTCCAATGCGCCGATTGCCGCCGACCTGCGCCGGGAAATCTTCCGCATGCTCGGCGAGGGTAAGAGCAACCAGCAGATCGTCGACTTCATGGTCGACCGCTATGGCGACTTCGTGCGCTATAAGCCGGCGCTCAGCGGGCGCACCTGGCTGCTGTGGTTCGGCCCGGGGATTCTGCTGGCCGGCGGTTTCGTGGTGTTGGCGGTGATCGTGCGCCGGCGCCGCAGTACGGCTGTGCAGAGCGGCAATGAATTGTCTGCCGAAGAACGCGAGCGTCTCGCCAAACTGCTGGAAAAAGAACAGACCCATGATTGAATTCTGGCTTAGCGCGGGCCTGCTGCTGCTCGCTGCCCTCAGCTTTTTGCTGATCCCTATCCTGCGTGGCCGTCGTCGTCAGCAGGAAGAAGACCGCACCGCCCTGAACGTGGCCCTGTACCAGGAGCGTGTTGCCGAACTGGCCGCCCAGCAGGCGGCTGGCGTGCTTGATGAGGTGCAGATGACCAAGGGCCGTGACGAGGCTGCGCGCGAATTGCTGGCCGATACCGAAGGCGCCGAGGCACCGCGCCAGGGCCACTTGGGCAAGGCCCTGCCGCTGCTGGCGGCTGTGCTGGTACCGCTGATGGCGCTTGGGCTGTACCTGCATTTTGGTGCGGCCGACAAGGTGGCCCTGACCCAGGAATTCGCCGAGGCGCCCAAGTCGATGGAAGAAATGACCACGCGTCTGGAGCGCGTGGTGCAGGCCCAGCCGGATTCGGCCGAGGCCATGTACTTCCTGGGCCGCGCCTACATGGCCGAGCAACGCCCGGCTGATGCGGCGCGCACCTTCGAGCGGGCCGTGGCCCTGGCCGGCCGCCAGCCCGAGCTGCTGGGACAATGGGCTCAGGCCCTGTATTTTGCTGCTGACAAACAGTGGAGCCCGCAGTTGCAGGCGCTGACTGACGAAGCCTTGAAAGCCGACCCCAACGAAGTGACCAGCCTGGGCCTGCGCGGCATTGCTGCCTTCGAAGGTGAGCGTTACCAGGAAGCCATCGACTACTGGAAGCGCCTGCTGGCGCAGCTGCCGGAAGGTGACGCATCGCGTGACGCCCTGCAGGGCGGTATCGACCGCGCCGTCGAGCGCCTGGGGGGGGCTGTGGCAGAAGCTTCACCCGCACCTGCGGCGGCTCGCCTGAAAGTGCGGGTGGAGCTGGCGGCGGCGCTGAAGGACAAGGTCAAGCCGGACGACACCGTGTTCATCTTTGCCCGCGCCAGCAATGGCCCGCCCATGCCGCTGGCGGCCAAGCGGGTGACGGTGGCGCAGTTGCCGATCGAGGTGGAGTTGTCTGATGCTGACGCGATGATGCCGCAGATGAAACTGTCGCAATTTGCCGAAGTCCAACTGGTTGCACGTGTATCGCGCGCTGGCCAGCCTACTCACGGCGAATGGATTGGCCAGGGTGCCCCACTGCCCAGCGCCACCCAGGCTACCCAGCGCCTGACCATCGACAGCCCCGACCAGTAAGAGAGCAATGCCATGCACAGCACCGTCCGCCTGACCCTGATTACCCTGGCCCTGGGTTTGTCTGCGTGTACGGTGCATCAGCCGTATGAGCAGCCTGAACCCCCGATTGAACGCGTGCCGCCACAGGGACCGGTGGTCAAGCCGTTGCCGGGCGGGCAGCCATCGACCCAACCGAGCAAGCCGGCGGCGATTCCCAAACCGATGCCGCGTACCTCGGCCAGCTTTGCGCCACCGCCTGGCGGGGCCAGCCATTGGGACCCGAAGCTGGGTGTTTATGTATTGGAGAAACAGCCCAATACCTTCTACCGGCAGCGTACTTATTACCGGTTCAACAACGGCTGGAGCTGGTCGCTGAGCCCGAATGGTCCTTGGCAAGAAACGGATAGCAGTGGTGTTCCAGGCGGGTTAGGTCGCGCATTCGCCCAGTAACACCAACCTCGAAGTTGCCGTTGCCGTTGCCGTTGCCGTTGCCGTTGCCGTGGCTTTTGCTTCTAAGCGCGCGATAGATCAGGCGCCGCCGATTGCGACTTCAGGAGGCCGAGCGTAGGGATTGCGGAGGGAGATGACGGGCATGGATGCCCGTCAAGCGCTGAGGCCCCATGGATGGGGCCTGCAGCGCGTGCTCCCGGGAGCAAGCCCGTAGCGAGGGAACCCCGGAGCGCAGCGTAGGGGCCGTATGATAGGAGCCAGCGTTTTTTGGTTACTTTTTGTCGCGTTTGACAAAAAGTGACCCGCCGTAAGGGCGGAAAGGTGAGTGTGCGCCACCCTCGGGAATGAATGTCTACTCGATGTGAATGCCCACATCCAAGAAGCAAGAAGCAAGAAGCAAGAAGCAAGAAGCAAGATTCGTCTGTTTTGAATCAGTGAACAGTCCATTTGCGATGGCGACGCTGATTCACCTTTTCGCCCTTACGGCGAGTCACTTTTTGTCAAACGCGACAAAAAGTAACCAAAAAACGCTGCGCTCCCATCATCCGGCCCCTACGCTTCGCTCCGGGGTTCCCTCACTCCGGCCTTGCTCCCGGGAGGACCGCGCTGCAGGCCCCATCCTGGGGCCCAGCGCTTGACGGGCATCCATGCCCGTCACCTCCCTCCGCAAGGCCTGCGTTCGG
>PJUB01000066.1_pt1 | contig 92817 bp, 69 predicted proteins | sample 1512141 | NCBI WGS metagenome assembly PJUB01 (sample SAMN08177677, study PRJNA422409) | Soil metagenome, whole genome shotgun sequencing project. | isolation source: Soil enriched on filter paper: alkali lignin treatment | place: USA: Madison | collected 2015-01-15
CTCCCGGGAGGACCGCGCTGCAGGCCCCATCCTGGGGCCCAGCGCTTGACGGGCATCCATGCCCGTCACCTCCCTCCGCAAGGCCTGCGTTCGGCCTCCTGAAGTCGCGAAGATCAAGATCAAAAGCCAGATCAAAAGCCAGATCAAAAGCGGGGGAGGGGTGAAATTACCGCTGATGCTGGCCTGGACGCGGCGATAGCCGCAGCGTTATCAGCGCAATAGCGAACGGTGGTTGTCCAAAAACCTGCGAAAGAGGACAATTATCGGCTTCCCGTCACAACCAGCGACCTTGCATGGCCTTTCTTGCACTTGGTATCAACCATAAGACTGCCTCGGTAGACGTACGCGAGCGCGTGGCGTTTACCCCAGAGCAGCTGGTAGACGCCCTGCAGCAGCTCTGCCGACTGACATCCAGCCGCGAAGCGGCGATCCTGTCGACCTGCAACCGCAGCGAGCTGTATATAGAGCAGGACCACCTGTCCGCCGACGCCGTGTTGCAATGGCTGGCCGACTATCACCGCCTCAGCCTCGACGAGCTGCGCGCCAGCGCCTACGTGCACGAAGAGCACGATGCCGTGAGGCATATGATGCGCGTGGCCTCAGGCCTGGACTCGCTGGTACTCGGTGAGCCGCAGATTCTCGGCCAGATGAAGTCGGCCTACGCCGTGGCGCGTGAAGCAGGTACCGTCGGCCCGCTGCTCGGGCGCCTGTTCCAGGCCACCTTCAGCGCCGCCAAGCAGGTGCGTACCGACACTGCAATCGGCGAAAACCCGGTTTCGGTGGCGTTTGCCGCGGTCAGCCTGGCCAAACAGATCTTCGCCGACCTGGGTCGCAGCCAGGCCTTGCTGATCGGTGCCGGCGAAACCATCACCCTGGTCGCCCGCCACCTGCACGAGCAGGGCGTACGTCGTATCGTCGTGGCCAACCGCACCCTGGAGCGCGCCAGCACGCTGGCCGAGCAGTTCGGTGCGCATGCCGTGCTGCTGGCCGACATCCCCCAGGAGCTGGCCAACAGCGACATCGTCATCAGTTCCACCGCCAGCCAGTTGCCGATCCTGGGCAAAGGCGCGGTCGAGAGTGCGCTCAAGCAGCGCCGGCACAAGCCGATCTTCATGGTCGACATCGCCGTGCCGCGCGACATCGAAACTGAAGTCGGCGAACTGGACGATGTCTACCTGTACACTGTCGATGACCTGCACGATGTGGTGGCGGAAAACCTCAAGAGCCGCCAGGGCGCGGCCCAGGCCGCCGAAGAGCTGGTGTCGGTGGGCGCCGAAGACTTCATGCTGCGCCTGCGTGAACTGGCTGCGGTGGATGTGCTCAAGGCCTATCGCCAGCAAAGCGAGCGCCTGCGCGACGAAGAACTGCAAAAAGCCCAGCGCCTGCTGGCGAACGGCGGCAACCCCGAAGACGTGCTGGCCCAACTGGCCCGGGGCCTGACCAACAAACTCCTGCATGCGCCCAGCGTGCAGTTGAAAAAGCTCTCGGCCGAGGGCCGCCTCGATGCGCTGGCCATGGCCCAGGAACTCTTTGCCCTCAACGAGGGCTCCACGGACAAATCCCCGCAATGAAAGCGTCGCTGCTGAATAAACTGGAAATCCTCCAGGACCGCTTCGAAGAACTCACCGCCCTGCTCGGTGACGCCGAAGTCATTTCCGACCAGACACGCTTTCGCGCGTATTCCCGTGAGTACGCCGAGGTGGAGCCGGTCTACGCTGCTTATAAAGAGTGGCGCAAAGTGCAGGACGACCTCGAAGGCGCCCAGGCGCTGCTCAAGGACAGTGACCCGGACCTGCGCGAAATGGCCGTGGAAGAAGTGCGTGAAGCCAAGGAGCAACTGTTGACGCTGGAGGCGCAGCTGCAACGCATGCTGCTGCCCAAAGACCCTAACGATGGTCGCAACGTGTTCCTCGAAATCCGCGCCGGCACCGGTGGCGACGAGGCGGCGATCTTCTCTGGCGACTTGTTCCGCATGTACTCGCGCTACGCCGAAAAGCGCGGCTGGCGCCTGGAAATTCTGTCCGAGAACGAAGGCGAGCACGGCGGCTACAAGGAAATCATCGCCCGTGTCGAGGGTGAGAACGTTTACGGCAAGCTCAAGTTCGAGTCGGGCGCTCACCGCGTCCAGCGCGTACCCGAGACCGAATCCCAGGGCCGTGTGCACACCTCCGCATGCACGGTGGCGGTGCTACCCGAGCCGGACGAACAGGCCGCCATCGAAATCAACCCGGCCGACCTGCGCGTGGACACCTACCGTGCCTCCGGCGCCGGTGGCCAGCACGTGAACAAGACCGACTCGGCCATCCGCATCACTCACTTGCCTACCGGCATCGTGGTCGAATGCCAGGAAGAGCGTTCGCAGCACAAGAACCGGGCTCGCGCCATGTCCTGGCTGTCGGCCAAGCTCAACGACATGCAGACCAGCGCAGCACAGAATGCCATCGCCAGCGAACGCAAGCTGCTGGTGGGCTCTGGCGACCGCTCCGAGCGCATCCGCACGTACAATTATCCACAGGGCCGGGTGACCGACCACCGCATCAACCTGACCCTGTATTCGCTGGACGACATCCTCAGTGGTGGCGTAGAGGCGGTGATCGAACCGCTACTGGCCGAATACCAGGCCGATCAACTGGCCGCCCTGGGGGACTGATGACCATCATCGCCAGCCTGCTGCGCAACGCGCAGTTGCCCGAATCGCCCACCGAACGGCTGGATGCCGAATTGCTGCTGGCGGCTGCCATCGGCAAGTCGCGTAGTTACTTGCACACCTGGCCCGAGCGTATCGTCAGCAGCGAAGATGCCGAGACTTACGCGGGTTACCTGCAGCGCCGCCGTGGCGGCGAGCCGGTGGCTTACATTCTCGGGCAGCAGGGCTTCTGGACAATCGACCTGGAAGTGGCGCCGCATACCCTGATCCCGCGGCCAGACACCGAGCTGTTGGTCGAGACGGCCCTCGAACTGCAACCCGCCTCGCCAGCCAAGGTGCTGGACCTGGGCACCGGTACGGGCGCGATTGCCCTGGCCTTGGCCAGTGATCGCCCGGCCTGGCAGGTGACTGCGGTTGACCGGGTAGAGGAAGCCGCTGCCCTGGCTGAGCGCAACCGCCAGCGCCTGGGCCTGGCTAATGCCCAGGTGCGGGTAAGCCACTGGTTCGACAGCCTGGTCGGCGAGCGTTTTGACCTGATTGTCAGTAACCCGCCTTACATCGCAGCTGCAGATCCTCACCTGGTGGCCGGTGACGTGCGCTTCGAGCCCAGCAGTGCGCTGGTCGCTGGCGTCGATGGCCTGGACGACCTGCGCGTGATTGCTGCCCAGGCCCCTGCGCACCTGTTGCCGGGGGGCTGGTTGTTGCTGGAGCATGGCTACGATCAGGCAGCAGCGGTACGCGCCTTGCTGGCGGAACACGGTTTTATCGAGGTTGCCAGCCGCACGGACCTGGGCGGCCATGAACGCATTACCCTGGGGCGCCTGCCATGCTGAGTGATGAGGAACTGTTGCGTTACAGCCGGCAGGTACTGCTGGCCCAGATCGACATCGATGGCCAGTTGCGGCTCAAGCAGAGCAAGGCGCTGATCGTCGGGCTCGGTGGCCTTGGCTCGCCAGTTGCCCTGTACCTGGCCGCCGCCGGGGTGGGTGAGCTGCACCTGGCCGACTTCGACACCGTCGACCTCACCAACCTGCAACGCCAGGTCATCCACGACAGTGCCAGTGTCGGCATGAGCAAGGTCGACTCGGCCTTGCAGCGCCTGGAGGCGATCAACCCGGAAATCAGCCTGGTTGCCCACCGCCAAGCACTGGACGAGGACTCGCTCGCTGCCGCCGTGGCGGCGGTCGACCTGGTACTGGATTGCTCCGACAACTTCGGTACCCGCGAGGCGGTAAACGCCGCGTGTGTCGCGGCTGGCAAGCCACTGGTCAGCGGCGCGGCGATCCGCCTGGAAGGGCAGTTGTCGGTGTTCGACCCGCGACGTGACTACAGCCCTTGCTACCACTGCCTGTACGGGCATGGCAGCGAAGCCGAGCTGACGTGCAGCGAAGCCGGTGTGATCGGCCCACTGGTGGGGCTGGTAGGCAGCTTGCAGGCGCTGGAAGCGATGAAGCTGCTGGCCGGGTTCGGCGAGCCGCTGGTCGGCCGCCTGCTGTTGATCGATGCTCTCGGCACGCGCATCCGCGAATTGCGGGTCAAGCGCGACCCGGCCTGTGCAGTCTGCGGCAAGCGCGATGGCTGAGCGTTCGGCGCCAATCGGCGTAATGGACTCCGGGGTTGGCGGCTTGTCGGTGCTCGCCGAGATCCAGCGGCTGCTGCCCAACGAGACGCTGCTGTACGTGGGCGATTGCGGCCACATACCCTACGGCGAGAAGTCGCCAGATTATATCCGTGAGCGTCTCCGGCGCATTGCTGCGTTCTTCCATGAACAGGGCGCCAAGGCCATGGTACTGGCCTGCAATACCGCCACGGTGGCGGCGGTGGCCGACCTGCGCGAGTTGTACCCGACCTGGCCGCTGGTGGGCATGGAGCCGGCGGTGAAGCCCGCTGCCGCCGCCACGCGCTCGGGCGTGGTCGGTGTGCTGGCCACCACCGGTACCCTGCAAAGCGCCAAGTTCGCCGCCTTGCTCGACCGTTTTGCCAATGACGTACAGGTCATCACCCAACCTTGCCCGGGGTTGGTCGAGTTGATCGAGGCCGGCGACCTGGCCAGCCCGGCAGTGCGCCAGTTGTTGCAAGGTTATGTACAGCCGTTGCTGGCCGCTGGCTGCGACACGCTGATCCTGGGCTGCACCCATTACCCCTTCCTGCGCCCGTTGCTGGCCGGCATGGTGCCAGCCGATGTGGCCATCATCGACACCGGCGCCGCGGTGGCGCGCCAGTTGCAGCGGCTGCTGGGCGCGAATGACCTGCTGGCCGATGGGCCGGCCCGGGATACCCGCTTCTGGACCAGCGCCGACCCGCAAACCCTCAGAAATATCCTACCGATGCTGTGGCATGAGTCTGGCGATGTGCAAAGCTTTGCGTTGTGAAAAAAACGTGAAAATTAGCTGAACTATCGTTCCACTGCCGCGCTCTACCGCTTTGCCTGAGATGAGGCAGGCATTAATAACAGCATCAGGAAGAAGGATGTTTCTCATGAAGAAACTGCTCGGCTTGGCGGCGGCTGCCGCTTTTACTCTGGGGCAAGCACTGTCGGCGCAGGCAGCCGATGTTTCCTTTTCGGTAGGTCAGACCGGTGACTCGACAATGGTCTACCGGCTTGGACTGCAATCAAACTGGGATGCCAGTTGGTGGCAGACCAGCGTTGGCCGCCTGACCGGCTATTGGGATGGGGCCTACACCTATTGGGATGGCGATGAGACGGCGAGCAACCACAGCCTTTCGTTCGCGCCAGTGTTCGTTTATGAGTTTGCCGGGGCGTCGGTCAAGCCCTACATCGAAGCCGGGATCGGTGTGGCAGCGTTTTCCAGCACCGAGCTGGAAAGCAACGAGCTGGGCTCGGCATTCCAGTTCGAAGACCGCATCGGCTTTGGCTTGCGCTTTGCTGGCGGGCATGAGATCGGCGTGCGGGCCATTCACTACTCCAACGCGGGTATCAAAGAGCCCAACGATGGAGTAGAGAGCTACAGCCTGCATTACCGCATGGCGCTGTAGCCGGCACGTTAGCCGTCTAGCTACGTGGCAGCGGCCATAGACTGCTCAGATCAAGTGTTTCCAGCACCAGCTCTGGCTCTCTCTGTGGCCACCGCCGCAGCAGTTCTTCAGCCGCACGCCGCGGCGTCCATTCCTCCGGTATGGCTTGCGCCGGCGTCACGGGTGTCTTCAGCGATTGGGGGCTGACCACCGTAACGTCTATCCCTTGGCCTTTCAGCGTCTTGCGCTGTTCACGCATCCATTGCGGCATATTGTTCCAGCCAGCGCTCACCTGGGTTGGTGCATACAGCTGCAGCGCCGAATAGCGGTTGAAAACGGCCATCACCTGCGGTGATTCACCTTTCAACAGCAAAGGCAGCGCATTGGCAAGGCTATGTTCACCCGCCAGCTGGTTGCTGGTGACAATTGCCTCGAACAAGTCGCCATCGGCCACATCTCCCGCCAGGTAGTCACTTGTCCCGGCGTTGATGACCAGACCATCCAGCGAGCACCAGGCATGGCATATCTGCTGGCACGCATCGGCCGCTTGCCCATCGGCATGCAACTGCCAGGGCAGGCGCAAGAAGCGCCGCCCATGCTGTGCCGCCAAGGCGTTCAATTCATCGCTTTCCTTAGCACTGGCGGCAACGCAATGGCCCTGTTCGAGCAAGCGTTCCACCAAAGCCAGACCTAATCCGTTGCTGGCGCCTGTAACCCAAAAACTGCGTGAGTCAGTCAAGACGTTGTGCCCTCTAATTCTGCCGACGTGGTAGGCCCTTGAAGGCTTCCAGTGCACGCTGGCGACTGCTGCTGAGATTCACCATGGGACAGTGATACAAATTATTATCAAAAAGATCTCGGTGTTTCACGGGCTCATGGATGGTTTTATCGTCGAGGTCACGTAATTCCGGCAGCCAGTGCCGAATGAACCGCCCCTGTGGGTCGAAACGTTGCGACTGCGAAATCGGGTTGAAGATGCGGAAATAGGGCACTGCATCGGTGCCGGTAGACGCGCTCCACTGCCAGCCGCCGTTGTTCGCGGCCAGGTCACCGTCTATCAGGTGGCGCATGAAGTAGCGCTCGCCCTTGCGCCAGTCGATCAGCAGGTTCTTGCTGAGGAACATGGCCACCACCATGCGCAGGCGGTTATGCATCCACCCAGTATGCAACAACTGGCGCATGGCGGCGTCGATGATCGGGAAACCCGTACGGCCCTGTTCCCAGGCTTCCAGATCTGCCGGTGCATCGCGCCAAGGCAACGCTTCGGTTTGCGCGCGGAAGGCGCGGTGGCGAGAGACCTGTGGGAAACCGGTCAGGATGTGCTTGTAGAACTCGCGCCACAGCAGCTCGTTGATCCAGGTTTGCACGCCGGCGCTGCCGCTGTCGAACTCGCCCCGGTTGCTGGCCAGGGCACCGTGCAGGCACTGGCGGGGCGAGATCACCCCCGCGGCCAGGTAGGCCGAAAGCTGGCTGGTGCCGGGTTTGGCTGGCAGGTCACGCAGTTGCTGGTAGTCATCAATGGTTTCATCGAGAAAGCGAGACAATCGCCCCTGCGCTTCGGCCTCACCCGCTGGCCAATGTGCTTGCAGGGCGCGCTCGGGCTTTTCAAAACCCTCCACATGCTGCGGAATCGGGTCGCTCTGGATCTGCAGGGGCGCTTGCTGTTTAACCCGGTGAGCCATGGCTGGCAGGCTGCGGTGCAGGTGCTCCAGACAGGTTTTTTTGAACTGGCTGAAAACCTGGAAGTAGTCGCCGCTGCGAGTGAGGACCGTGCCCGGGCGGAAGAACAGCTGGTCGAGGTGGCTGTGTGCCTGAATGCCCGACTTTTCCAGCAGGGCTCGGGTGGCATCGTCACGGCGCTGTTCGTTGATGCCGTACTCTTCATTCCAGTGAACGCTTGCCACCCGATGCTGGCGGCATACCTCAAGCACGGCCTGTGGTGCCTGATCCCAAGTGTCGATGCTGCGGATCAACAGGGGGATGTTCAGGCCTTCCAGCGACTGGCGCACGTCGCGCAGGTTGCGCAGCCAGAAGTCGACTTTGCAGGCAGCGTCGTCATGGGCCAGCCACTGAGCGGGGCTGACCAGCCACAGGGCGATGGTCGGGCCGTGTTCACTGGCGGCGCTGAGCGCAGTGTTGTCATTGATGCGCAGGTCACTGCGCAGCCAGGTCAAATGCATGGTGCAGGCGTCTCTTCAGGCTGGCGGTCATGGGCTTGGAGCAAGCGTAAAGCCGCTTGAGGGGTGTCGAACAGGGCGAGGTCTGGCAACTCGAGGGCACGCAGCTGCGCTTCATGCAGTACCAGCGTCGCACCGCCGGCCAAGGTTTTCACGGGCAGGTTGTGCAGGGTGCGTTGCAGTGCTTTGCCATCAACGCGTGGCCCCAGGTGCAGAAGCACGGCACGCGGGGCAAGCGTGCTTACGGCACGTTGCAGGTGCGGGCCGGTGACCGGGTGCTCCAGCACTTCTACCGGGAAACCGTTGCTGGTGAACAACCAGGCGCATAGCCATAAACCGGGGCTGAAAGCACGTTCACCGTCTTCCACCAGCAATACGGCCGGGCCCTGCAGCAACTGGTTGTCGTGGTACACGCGGGCGCCGAGCTTGCTGCGTAGCCAGCTGTGGAAAAACACCTGCTCCAGTTGCGCGTTGAAGTAATTGCGCCAGCGCAGGTCGAGCAGGTCGAGCAGTGGCAGCAGCAATTGTTCGCACAGGGTAACGGCGGGGTACAGCGCCATTGCCTGGTTGAGTTGGTGGTCAAGGGCGCGCTGTGACAGGTTGGCGATAGCCTCGATCAGCTGGAGCTGCCGGGCCTGCCAGTCGCCTTTGGGCGCAGTGCTGGAGGGTTTGTCGAGCAGCTCGCGGACCTGCCCGACCGAGGCCCCCCGCTGCAGCCAGGCAAGGATGGCTTCGACCCGTTCGACCTGTTCCAGCGGGTACAGGCGGTGCCCTTTCGCGGTGCGCTGTGGCTTGAGCAGGCCATATCGGCGTTCCCAGGCGCGCAGGGTGACCGGGTTGACGCCGGTGCGACGGGCCAGCTCACCGATGGGCAACAAGGTTTCAGACGGCATTGCGCAGGCCCAGGTTTTCGGGGTGCGGCTGCAGGTACGCTTGCTGCTGCAGGTAGGGGTCAGGGTGGTTGCGTAAATGGTGCTTGAGCAGGGTCAGTGGCACCACCAGCGGTACCACGCCTTTTTGATACTGGCCGATGACCGTCTGCAGTTCGGCTTTGTCCTGTTGTGTCAGGCTGTCTTTGAAATAGCCGCAGAGATGCTGCAGCACGTTGCTGTGGGTTCCGCGGCTGGCGCAGCGACGCAGGGCCTGCATCAGTTGGCTGAAGTAGCGCGGGCCGATGTTTTGCGGGTCGTCTTCGCGGCTCATGCTACCCAGCAGGCGCCCGAGGGTGCGGTAGGCCTGGGGGTTGTTGGCCATCACCAGGTATTTGTAACGCGAATGGAAGCGCACCAGCGCGCCACGGCTAAGGCCTTCGGCCAGCAGGCGCTGCCAGTCGGCGTAGGCATACACGCGGCTGATGAAGTTCTCTCGCAGCACGGCGTCGTGCAGGCGGCCTTCTTCTTCCACGGGTAGGTCCGGGCGTTTCACACAGAACGCCTGGGCGTAGACGCCGCGTCCTCGCTGGAGGGCCGGGTGGCCGTTGTCCTGGTAGACCTTGACCCGTTCCAACCCGCAAGACGGTGATTTCTGCATGAAGATGTAGCCGCAAATGTCGTCGAGCTCGTCGGCCATTTGTTCGCCGTACGTGCGCAGCGGGCCGGTCAGGTCCATGCCGGGGTTACGGGTGCCGACCACTTCGGGATGTTCGGGGTTGCCTACCAGGCGGATAGGGTCACGCGGAACGCCAAGGCCGATGGCCACTTCCGGGCACACCGGCTGCCAGTCGAAATGTTGTTCCAGCTGCGTCAGGCACAGGTCGGAGGCCTTGTGGCCGCCGTTATAGCGCACGCTTTGGCCCGTCAGGCAGGCGCTGATGGCGATACGCGGCTTGCTGTGGGTGAAAGGGTCGTGCATGGCTGTCTCCAGTAAACCTGTACATGACAAAAAACTTGTACAGGTTTATTCCAGCACAGCCCTGAAGTTATGCAAACCATTATTTTTGTATAGCGCTACATCATTCCAGGTGTTCGAGCAGTCGCCGTGCCGCTTCCTGGCCGCTGAGCCAGGCGCCCTCGACGCGCCCGGAAAGGCACCAGTCGCCGCACGCGTACAAGCCTTGGTCGGCATCGGCCAGCGCGCCCCATTCGTGGTTGCTGCTGGGACGTGCATAGAGCCAGCGGTGGGCCAGGGCGAAGGTAGGTGCGGGCACCACGCAGCCGACCAGCTCGGCGAACTCGCCCCACAGCTGTTCGATCACTTCTTCCTTGGGCAGGTCGAGGTGTTGCCGGCTCCAGTCAGACGTGGCGTGCAGCACCCAGGTGTCGAGTTGTTCGTCACGGCCGGGTTTGCTGCGGTTGCGGGCCAGCCAGTCGAGCGGGTTGTCTTGCACGAAACAGCCTTGCATCGGCGTATCCAGCGGCGCCTGGAAGGCGAGGGCGACGGCCCAGGTGGGCTCCATCTGCACACCAGCGGCCACGGCAGCCAGTTTTGGGGTGGCAGCCAGCAGCGGCGTGGCCTGCGGTGCCGGTACCGCGATCACCACGCGGCTGTAGGGGCCATGGCTGCAGCCTTCGGTGTCCTGCAGGTGCCAGTACTGTTTGCCGCGGAACACCTCGGTGATGCGACAGCCGAAGTTCACCGTCACATCCTTGAGCAAGCCACGGGTGATGGCGCTCATGCGGGGCACGCCCACCCAGCGCGTCTGCTCGTCGGGAGAGGGGGTGAGTTCGCCGTCACGGTAGTTGTACAGCTGCGGCTTCCACTGCTCGGCCCAGCCAGCGGTGACCCACTGTTGTACCTGCTCGACGAAACGCCGGTCACGGGCGGTGAAATACTGCGCGCCGAGGTCGAGTGCGCCGGCTTCGCTGCGCTTGCTTGCCATGCGACCGCCACTGCCGTGGCCTTTGTCGAACAAATGCACGGATTGCCCCGCCTTCTGCAAGGCCTGGGCAGCTGACAAGCCGGCGATACCGGCCCCGATGATGGCGATAGGTACTGTCATGATGGCCTCTTCAAACCTTGCTGTAAGCAGACTACGCTGTCAGGCAAACCTGTACAATCCAGAATTTCTGTATAAGGTTATTCCGCTTTGGCGGGCAGGTTGGCCTATGTTTATCCGAGAGCGTCGGGTCAAAAAAGTGCCTTGATGTTAAAAATAGACCACCGCCGCATTCTGCGAGGACACAGCCATGCATATATTGCTGACAGGCGGCACCGGGTTGATAGGCAGGCACCTCTGCCAGCACTGGCTTGGCCAAGGCCATCGCCTGACGGTGTGGAGCCGGCGCCCTGAGCAAGTGCCGAAAATGTGTGGCACTGGTGTACGTGGCATTGCCCGTCTGGAGCAACTGGAAGCGGACGATCACCTGGATGCGGTGATCAACCTCGCCGGCGCGCCGATTGCGGACCGGCCTTGGACGGCGGCCCGGCGTAACCTGCTGTGGGCCAGCCGCGTTACCCTGACCGAGCAGTTGCTGAGCTGGCTGGGTACCCGCGAGCAGCGACCAGACGTGCTGATCTCCGGCTCTGCGGTTGGCTGGTACGGTGATGGTGGTGAGCGCGAGCTGACCGAGTCATCACCGCCGGTGCGCGAAGATTTTGCCAGCCAGTTATGCATTGCCTGGGAGGAAACGGCCCTGCGTTCCCAGGCACAGGGCATCCGCGTGGTGCTGGTGCGAACCGGGCTGGTGCTGGCCAGCGATGGCGGCTTTTTGTCGCGGCTGCGCCTGCCCTTCAAGCTGGGGCTGGGCGGGCCTTTGGGCGATGGTCGGCAGTGGATGCCGTGGGTCCATATAGACGACCAGGTCGCCCTGATTGATTTTCTTTTGCGGCACAAGGATGCCAGCGGTCCCTATAATGCCTGCGCCCCGGAGCCGGTGCGCAACCGCGAGTTCGCCAGGTGTCTGGGGCGCACCTTGCATCGGCCGGCGTTGCTGCCGGTGCCGGCGCTGCTGCTCAAGGCTGGCCTGGGTGAGCTGTCGACCTTGCTGCTGGGTGGCCAGCGGGCACGCCCGGTACGCTTGTTGGCGGCTGGCTTCACCTTCCGCTTCAACGATCTGCAATCGGCCCTGGACAACTTGTCCAGCCGCCTCTGACATAGGATGCTGCATGACCGATCACGCCCTGCTGCTGGTCAACCTGGGTTCCCCGGCCTCCACCTCGGTGGCCGATGTACGCCGTTACCTCAACCAGTTCCTCATGGACCCGTACGTGATCGACCTGCCCTGGCCGGTGCGGCGGCTACTGGTGTCGCTGATCCTGATCAAGCGCCCGGAGCAGTCGGCGCATGCCTATGGCTCGATCTGGTGGGAGGAGGGCTCGCCGCTGGTGGTGCTGACCCGTCGTCTGCAGGCTGCCATGGTCGAACACTGGCCCCACGGCCCGGTGGAAATTGCCATGCGCTATGGCCAGCCTGCCCTACCAGACGTGCTGGAGCGCCTGGCGGCCCAGGGTGTACGCAAGGTGACCTTGGCACCGCTTTATCCACAGTTCGCCGACAGTACGGTGACCACTGTGGTCGAGCTGGCCAGGCAGACGGTCAACGAACGTCGGTTGCCGTTGCAGATGCGTGTGCTGCAACCGTTCTACGAGCATCCGGACTATATCGAGGCGCTGGCCGCCAGCGCGCGTCCGTACCTGGAGCAGGATTACGACCACCTGTTGCTGAGCTTCCACGGCTTGCCGGAGCGGCACCTGAAGAAGCTGGACCCGACCGGCAAACACGATTTCCAGGCAGCCGACTGCTGCAAGGATGCCAGCGCCGAGATGCGTGCGGTGTGCTACCGCGGGCAGTGCCTGGCCACGGCCAAGGCCTTTGCGCAGAAGATGGGCATACCGGATGGCAAGTGGTCGGTGTCGTTCCAGTCGCGGCTGGGGAGGGCCAAGTGGATCGAGCCCTATACCGAGGCGCGGCTGGATGAGCTGGGCAAGGCAGGGGTGAAGAAATTGTTGGTGATGTGCCCGGCGTTCGTGGCCGATTGCATCGAGACGCTGGAAGAGATCGGCATGCGTGGGAGCGAGCAGTTTGTCGAGGCCGGCGGGCGGGAGCTGGTGCTGGTGCCGTGCCTGAATGATCACCCTGAGTGGGTAAGGGTGTTGGCGGGGATGTGCGAAAAAGCCTGATCCGATGGTTGCCTGAACCGGCCTCTTCGCGGGCAACCCCGCGAAGAGGCCAGATCAGGTTAAAGCCGGATCACGGCAACTGATCATCCAGCTTCTTGTGCTTCCAGCCATCATTGCCCGGCAAGATCAGGTTCAGGGCAATCGCCACGATGGCGCACAGGGCGATGCCTTTCAGGCCCCAGTCATCCGGGCCGTCACCGCTGCCGATCAGCACGCCGCCGATACCGAACACCAAGGTGACCGACACGATCACCAGGTTGCGGGCTTCGGCCAGGTCGATCTTGTGGCGGATCATGGTGTTCATGCCCACTGCCGCGATCGAGCCGAACAGCAGGCACAGAATGCCGCCCATCACCGGTACCGGGATGCTTTGCAGCAGCGCGCCGAACTTGCCGATGAACGCCAGGGTGATGGCGAAGACCGCCGCCCAGGTCATGATCTTCGGGTTGTAGTTCTTGGTCAGCATCACCGCGCCAGTCACTTCGGCGTAGGTGGTGTTGGGCGGGCCGCCGAACAGGCCGGCTGCGGTAGTGGCCAGGCCGTCACCCAGCAAGGTGCGGTGCAGGCCAGGCTTTTTCAGGTAGTCACGACCGGTCACGCTACCGACCGCGATTACCCCACCGATATGCTCGATCGCCGGTGCCAGGGCAACAGGGACGATGAACAGGATGGCCTGCCAGTTGAACGCCGGTGCGGTGAAGTTGGGGATCTCCAGCCACGGTGCAGCGGCGATCTTGGCGGTATCGACCACGCCAAAGGCGAACGACAGGGCAAAGCCTACCAGCACGCCCGCAATGATCGGCACCAGGCGGAAGATGCCTTTACCGAACACGGCGACGATCAGCGTAGTGAGCAGCGCCGGCATCGAGATCATCATGGCGGTCTTGTACGGCAGCAGCACGCTGCCATCACCGGCCTTGCCCATTGCCATGTTGGCAGCGATCGGTGCCATGGCCAGGCCGATGGAGATGATCACCGGGCCGATCACCACCGGCGGCAGCATGCGGTCGATGAACCCGGTGCCTTTGATTTTCACCATCAGGCCCATGAAGGTGTACACGAAGCCTGCGGCCATCACGCCGCCCATGGTCTCGGCCAGGCCGAACTGGCCCTTGGCGAGGATGATCGGGGTGATGAAGGCAAAGCTGGAGGCCAGGAACACCGGTACCTGGCGGCCGGTGACCAGCTGGAACAGCAGGGTGCCGATGCCGGCGGTGAACAGCGCGACGTTCGGGTCGAGGCCGGTGATCAATGGCATCAGCACCAGCGCGCCGAATGCCACGAAGAGCATCTGCGCGCCCGAAACGACCTGGCGCCAGAGCGGGTCGTTGAAGCCGTCCTGCATGGTCAGGCGTCCTTTTGCTTGGTGCCGAAGATTTTGTCACCGGCATCGCCCAGGCCCGGCACGATGTAGCCGTGTTCGTTCAGACGCTGGTCGATCGAGGCGGTGTAGATCTGCACATCCGGGTGGGCTTTTTCCACCACTTCGATGCCTTCTGGCGCGGCAACCAGCACCATGGCGCGAATCTCTTTGCAGCCGGCCTTTTTCAGCAGGTCGATGGTGGCGACCATCGAGCCGCCGGTGGCCAGCATCGGGTCGATGATCAGGGCCAGGCGCTGGTTGATATCCGGCGCGAGTTTTTCCAGGTAGGTGTGGGCTTCCAGGGTTTCTTCGTTGCGGGCAACGCCGACGGCGCTCACCTTGGCGCCCGGGATCAGGCTGAGCACGCCGTCGAGCATGCCGATGCCGGCGCGCAGGATAGGCACCACGGTGATTTTCTTGCCGGCGATTTTTTCAACTTGAACCTTGCCACACCAGCCGTCGATCTCGTAGGTTTCCAGTGGCAGGTCCTGGGTGGCTTCGTAGGTCAGGAGCGCGCCGACTTCCTGGGCGAGTTCGCGAAAATTCTTGGTGCTGATATCGGCACGGCGCATCAGGCCGAGCTTGTGGCGGATCAGCGGATGGCGGATCTCACGAGTGGGCATAGGGGGGCTCCGAAAGGCGGGCAAAAAAACCGCGCTAGATTAATCTATTCAGCCTGTGCTGTCGTCTGGTCATTCTGGACGTTAGTCCATAAATGCTTGATCTGTGACGAGCGGATGCGTACCTTTGCCCGCTTTTCCAAAATGCACCCCCCGGAGAGCGCCATGTCCGCCGATCTCGAGCATATCCGTCAAGTCATGCGTGAAGCTGACTGCCTGTACAACGAAGCCGAAGTCGAAGCGGCCATCGCCAACGTCGGCGAGCAGATCTGCAAAGACCTGCACGACAAGAACCCGGTGGTGTTCTGCGTGATGAACGGCGGCCTGATCTTCGCTGGCAAACTGCTCACCCACCTGCAGTTCCCGCTGGAAGCGTCGTACCTGCACGCCACCCGCTACCGCAACCAGACCAGCGGCGGTGAGCTGTTCTGGAAGGCCAAACCGGAAGTGTCGTTCATCGACCGTGACGTGCTGATCGTCGATGACATCCTCGACGAAGGCCACACCCTCAGCGCCATCATCGAGTTCTGCAAGCATGCCGGCGCGCGTTCGGTGCACACGGCGGTACTGATCGACAAGGACCACGACCGCAAGGCCAGCCCGGACCTCAAGGCCAACTACGTGGGCCTGCCGTGCGTCGACCGCTACATCTTCGGCTACGGCATGGACTACAAAGGCTACTGGCGCAACGCCAACGGCATCTTCGCCGTCAAGGGGCTGTGACCATGCGCCAGCCTGCGTTCATCGACCAATCGCTGTTCGCCGGGCTGGCCGAAAAGGCGGCCGCCAACCCGCGCGGGCGGCAGCATCACAACTTCCATGAGATGGAAGAGCCTTGCCACCGCATGGCGGTGGGGCTGCAGCCGAATACCTATATCCCGCCGCACCGGCACCTGAGTGACGACAAGGCTGAGGCCCTGATCGTGCTCAAGGGCCGCCTGGGCCTGCTGATCTTCGATGAGCAGGGCGTGGTAACCGCCAAGCGGGTGCTGCAGGCGGGCGGCGACTGCCTGGGAGTGGACCTGCCACCAGGCACGTACCATGGGTTGGTGGTGCTGGAGCCCGACAGCATGCTGTTCGAATGCAAGGCCGGGCCTTACCGACCCGTGGGCGAGGGCGAGCATGCGCACTGGGCGCCGCGTGAAGGCGATGAGGGTGTCGCCGAGTACCAGGCCTGGATGCGCGCGCAGTTCGATTGATAGTGCCTGCACACGGCATGCTAGAGTGCTCCTTCATACAAGGAGCCTCACATGCGTGCGATTCTTCCCCTCCTGCTGGCAGTCAGCCTGCCACTTGCCGCCGCACCGCTGCACAGTCAGTTCCTGCCACCTGACGACCTGTCTTTACGCCAGGAGGCGCCGACCGGCCAGCAATTGCTGCAAGTGACCGACTACTCCGTGGTGGTGGGTGCCCAGCGCCAGTCCGATCAGCAGCCGATCCCGATCACGTCGTCGTTGCAGGTGCGCCTGAAAGGCAAGCCGCTGAGCAAGGGCGCGACCATTGCCCAGGTGCTGCTGACGTTCGACGGTGAGGCGGCCAAGAGCCTGAAGAAGCCCGTGTATGACGAAAAAAACCGCACCCTGAGCCTGAATTACCCGGTCAGCGACTATCGGGTGATCATGGATCTGCTGCGCAACGAAACGCTGTATGTGCAGTTTCTGACCTATAACAACGGCCATATCTGGGCCGACCTGCACACCGGTACCGTACGTACGCGTTGAGGCACGCGGCCTGCGAGGGGTACACTGCCGGCCTTCGAAATTCCGTGATGGTCCAGTTGGAGTCGGCAATGCGTAAAGACAAGAAACAGGTAATCGGTGACGAAATCAGCGACGACTACATCAAGTCGTTCCTTCAGTTCGAGCCGGCCGATGGCGTGACCTCGCCGTCGCTGCACAAGCTGGTCAAGGCCTACCGTGGCCTGCGCGTCGATGACTTCGAGCGCTTTGTCGGCTTCTTCGTCGAAGCGGGCCTGGACCTGGATGGCAAGGACGAGCACGGCAAGACCTTCGTCGAGCAGATAGCCGACCAGCGCAATGCGCCGGAGTACATCGAGATCATCGATAAAGCCCGCGGCTGATAACGGCCCAGGCACAAAAAAACGCCCCGAGGGGCGTTTTTTCGTTTCAGGCCGGCATTAAGCGTAATGCTTGGCTGCCGGGCTGCTTTCCACCAGGTCCAGCGCCACGTCGTTGTCGGCACTGATCTTGTGGTACAGAGCGGCATCGGTCGCCAGCGTCTTCTCACGCGCCGGGAAGATTTCCTTGAGCTTGGCAGCCCAGGCACCTTTGGCCTGCTCGGGGAAGCAGCGCTCGATCAGTTCCAGCATGATCGACACGGTAACCGAAGCACCTGGCGATGCGCCGAGCAGTGCGGCCAGGCTGCCGTCCTGGGCCGAGACCAGCTCGGTACCGAACTGCAGCACGCCGCCTTTTTTCGGGTCTTTCTTGATGATCTGCACACGCTGACCGGCCACTTCCAGGCGCCAGTCTTCGGCCTTGGCCTGCGGGTAGAAGCGACGCAGGGCTTCCAGGCGCTGCTCCATCGACTGCATCACTTCGCTGACCAGGTACTTGGTCAGGTCCATGTTGTCGCGGGCCACGGCCAGCATCGGGCCGATGTTGCCCATGCGTACCGACAGCGGCAGGTCCATCAGCGAACCGTGCTTGAGGAACTTGGTGGTGAAGCCAGCGTACGGGCCGAACAGCAGCGAAGTCTTGCCGTCCACAACACGGGTGTCCAGGTGCGGCACCGACATCGGCGGGGCGCCTACGGCGGCCTGGCTGTAGACCTTGGCCTGGTGCTGTTTGACGATTTCCGGGTTGTCGCAACGCAGCCACTGGCCGCTGACCGGGAAGCCGCCGAAGCCTTTGCCTTCCGGGATGCCCGACAGTTGGAGCAGCGGCAGGGCCGCGCCACCGGCGCCGAGGAAGACGAAGCGGGCGTCGACTTCACGGCTGCCGCCGCTGTTGACGTCCTTGATGCTCACGGTCCAGCCGCTGCCGTTACGGCGCAGGCCGACAACCTTCTTGCTGTACTTGACCTGTGCGTCCTGCGAGTCGCCCAGCAGCTTGAGCAGCTTGTTGGTCAGGGCGCCGAAGTTGACGTCGGTGCCCTTGGCCACGCGGGTAGCGGCGATGTGCTGGTCGGCCGGGCGGCCAGGCATCATCAGCGGCATCCAGTCGTTCATCACGGCCTTGTCTTCGGTGTATTCCATGTCGGCGAAGGCATGGTGCTGCTTGAGCAGCTCGAAGCGCTTCTTGAGGAAGGAAACACCCTTGTCACCTTCGACGTAGCTCAGGTGCGGGACAGGGTTGATGAACGCACGTGCCGAGCCGAAGTTGCCCTTCTTGCTCAGGTAAGCCCAGAACTGGCGCGAAACCTCGAACTGGGTGTTGATGTGCACGGCCTTCTTGATGTCGATGCTGCCATCGGCGGCCTGGGGCGTGTAGTTAAGCTCGCACAGACCGGCGTGGCCGGTGCCTGCGTTGTTCCAGGGGTTGGAGCTTTCCGCGGCTCCGGAGTCCATCGCCTCGACGACCTCAAGCTTCAGGGTCGGGTCGAGCTCCTTGAGCAGTACGGCCAGGGTGGCACTCATGATGCCCGCGCCTACCAGTACCACATCAACCGATTCGTTCTGCGCCATTTAACGCGTCTCCACAATCTACAGCTACCTAATTGACAGCATAGGACCTGGGTTCGCCAGGGTCGCCATGTCCGACTTTTCGCAGTTCTTGCAACTTCCGCGGACACCGCCAATCAGTCTTCGGGTTCGGGTATTGAACGCCGTTTGCCACAGGTGCGGCAATTCGACTTATGGTCAAGGTGTCGTGCGTGCGTTATGGAACGGTTCAGACACTCATACGGGATGAGCGCATTTGCCGCCTGTTCAGGGCTGTTCGGGACACATCTGCCGCTTTTGCACATGCCAGACTGTTCATTTGCTCGCCACACTCTTGTGAAGTTGTGAAAACCGTTTTTTCACGCTCTTTTGGAGACGTGAACCTCAAAGGGGGACTGCGCGATGGCAACCCGCAGGTTCATGCAGTGTGAAGGGCCGGAAAAGCAGGCACGACAGCCGATGCAAGACCTGAGTGGAAGGCTCTCTGTGGGCGAAGCGGTGAAGTTGCCGGGGTCAATCGGCGAGTGCGGGGCCCGATCAGGAGACGTCCTTATAATCGGGGGGAGATTATAGCGATGTCGCGGGCAGAAATGTCGCCATTCGTGGTTTTTATTGCAGCGTTTGTCAGGCCGCGAGGATGCGCTGGTGCCAGCGGCGGCTTGCGCGGGCGCAAACCCGGGCGTCGGCAGGCAGTTCGTGGCCCAGCCAGGCCAACCGGGTTTCACCAATCTGGACCCAGTCGCTGCCGTTGGGTGCCTGGCTGCATTGCTTGAAGGCCACGCATTTGCCGTGGGCATCGAGGCGGGCATAGGCATGGTGGCGCGGGCGTTGGAAGAGCAGCGTCCAGAGCGAGGCCATGACGAGGAGTCCTTTGCGTGAGGGCTTGGCGCGAGGATAAGGGCGAGGCCATGAAACGATTGTGACAAGCGGGCCGGACCGATGACTGGTCGATGCGTGCCTAGGTATACTGTGCGCCTTAGCCGCATTTTCTGGAGAAACGCGCATGTTGCAACGTCTGTTGTTCGGTTTGATCGCCGTGGCCAGCCTCAGCCTGGTCGGTTGTGCCCACAGCCCGCAACAACTCAACCCGCAACCCACGCTCAAGGCCCAGCTCACGCCGGTCGGCCATGGCCAGCCGGTGGTGGTCCGGGTGGTTGACGGCCGGGCTTCGCAGTCCCTGGGTACCCGTGGTGGCATGTACCCCGAAACCAGCACCATCAGCGTCAGCGGTAACGACGTGGTGCCCAAGCTGCAAGCCCAGGCCGAAGCTGCCGTGCGCCTGCTCGGCTTCACCCCGACGCCAAATGCCTATAACGCACCGCAGCTGACCGTGACCCTGGCCGAGCTGAAATACCAGTCGCCCAAAGACAACCTGTACGTGACCGAAGCCACCATTGGCGCCACCTTCCGTGCCGACGTGCGCAACGGCGGCCGCAGCTACAGCGGCCGTTACGGTGCTTCGCTGGACCAGCGTTTCGGCATGGCGCCGAACCAGGACACCAACACCCAACTGGTGGGTGATGTGCTGAGCGATGCGTTGACCCGTATGTTCAAAGACCCGACCATCGGGCAGGTACTGGGGCAGTAAGCCTTCAGCAATAAAAAGAAACCGCTGCCTGGGTGCCAGGCAGCGGTTTTTTTGTCTGTACAGGTTCAAGCCGCTTCTATGTGGAAATCCAGCAGGCTGAAGCCGGTTCCGGCATCCACTTCGGGCAAGTCTTCGTGCACATGCCCACCTAGCGCACAGTAGACGAGCCATTGGCGGTCCTGCACGTTGATGGCAAAACCATCGATCAGCGCCTGTTGTTCATCGCTCTGGGCGACGAGGTAAAGGCGGTCCTGGTTTTCGGCGTGCAACATGAACAAGCTCCGGGTCATGAAAGGCCGATAGGGTGGCCTGTTCTGATGACGAGCTAATGACAGATGAAATTTAATGACACTTTGTCGTCCAAGGCGGGTGCGCGGGTGCGACTTGGGTAAAATGCGGGCCTTTGTTGCTGCTCACACCGAGGTCGCCTGATGTCCTTGCAAGTGCTCTGGGGGTTTCTGTCCGCCCACCCCGCCAAGTGGATCAACCTGCTGGCGCTGCTGCTGACGTGTCCAGGTGGGTTGCTGCTGCACAGTGCTCGGCGGCGTGATGCCGAGACCCGTGAATACATGGCGGTGGACGAGGGCGTGGTGGATGCGTTCGACCTCCGAGTGCCGCGCTACTTCTATATTCTCGGTTTTTCGTGTCTGGCGATGGCGTTGCTGCTGTCCTGGCTCAGTACCTGGGTTTGACTGAATGGGGCCGCAAAGCGGCCCCGACAATCTGTCAGGCTACAGGTGCCTGTTGCCGCACCTGGTACTGGTTACGCACCGGCGTCGCATACTGCAACACCAGGTAAGGCCGCTGCTCTTCAGGGCAGGCATCCAGGCGGCGCTGCCATTCTTCCTTGGCCTTGGCCAACTCATCGGCCGGGAACACTTTCTCGGCACTCGGCACCTGCAGGGCCTCGTCCTTGCCCTCCCACATCGCATACGCCAGGTAATGCACCGGGAATAGCCGGTAGCCACCCAGGATCTGCCGGTCGATTTCCGCCGCCAGCTGCTTGGTATCCTCGTGGTATTCGGTCACCGGTGGGGCGAAATTGATATGCACCCGGCCCTTGTAGCCGGTAATGCCCTTGGCGATGCTGTTGTCATCCTCGCCCGGCGCCTTCTTGTAGGTGCCGGTGGTGGCGCGGATGTAAAGCTCGCGGGCCTTGGCCTGGTCGCAGGGGTCGTATTCGTAGCTGATCGACACGGGCGTCAGGTTAAGGCTCTGGATCACCGCGCCGAACGGCTCGTCCTTGCGGCTCATGTGGAACATCTTGAGGATCGCCGAGTCGGTACGGTCGTCACCGTCCTTGGCCCGCCCTTCGGCCTGGGCGATCCAGATCGAGGTGGCATCGTTGCGGATCGAGTGGTTGATGTAGGCCGAGAGCAACTGGTAAGCCGCCAGCTTCTCGCGGCGCCCGCTGATCGAACGGTGCACGATGAAGCTTTTGTTCAGGCGCATCATGTCGCTGACAAAGGGCTTTTGCAGCAGGTTGTCACCAATGGCGATGCGCGGCGTGGGCAGGCCGGCATGGTACACCGCGTAGTTGACGAAGGCGGGGTCCATGACGATGTCACGGTGGTTGGCCAGGAACAGGTAGGCAGTGCCGGCCTTGAGCTGCTCTACGCCGGAATAGGTGACGCCGTCGGTGGCACGGTCGATAGTCTGGTCGACGTAGTACTCGACTTTGTCCTGCAAGGTGGAAACGCAGGTGACGCCGGCGAATTCCTTGCGCAGGCGGCGGGCAATCAGCGGTTTGAGCAACCAGCCGAGAGCACCGGCCGCACGCGGGAAGCGGAAGTGGGTGAGGATATCGAGGAATGCCGGGTCGCTGAGCAGGCGTGCCAGAACGGCAGGGACCTCAGCGTCGTCGTACGGTCGGATGGCATCGAATTCGCCCATCATGCTCTCTTGTTGGAAACGGCTAGGGTAATAAGGTAAGGGCGGGCTCCGAAAAACGGCTCGGACACACACTGGCCCTGTAAACAGACCGGCAATTATACGCATAAGTCACCCCGGAGGCCGCGATGCTGGAAACTGCGATCTACGATTGCCCTTATTGTGGCGAAGAAGTCGAAACGACGGTGGACCTGTCCGGCGGCGATCAGGAGTACATCGAGGACTGCCAGGTATGCTGCAAGCCTATCCGCTTCGTACTGCAGGTTCATGGCGAGGAGTGGATGCTGGATGTCTTCGGTGAGAACGACTGATGCGGCGGATCTATGAACCTGAAAGCCTGCTCGAAGCCGAAATGCTGATCGGGATGCTGGCCAGTGAGGGTGTCGATGTTCAACTGGTGGGCCGTGACCTGATGGGCGGTGTGGGCGAGTTGCCGATGCAAGGCTTGTTGGGGCTTGCGGTAGCGGATGAGCAGGCCGAGTACGCACGGCGGCTGATCGATGCGTACAATGATGCCCAGCCACTGGTTGGCGACGAACCGGAGAGTTTCCCCGGTACCTTGATCTGCTAGGTTCTGAATTCGCCCATGTGTGGACGTTACGCCCTGTTTCGCTGGCCCCAGGCGCTGGCCAGCCTGCCTGGTTTTCCCGAAGGCCAGCCGGCCCAATGGAACATTGCTCCCGGTGCCACGGTGCTGATCCAGCGCCAGCTCGACGGCCAGCAGCAACTGGCCAAGGCGCGCTGGGGGCTGACCCCGGCCTGGCTTACCGACCTGTCCCGCACCCCCGCCCATGCCCGCGCCGAAACGCTGGCCGAGCAACCCATGTTCCGCGAGGCGTTTCGCCAGCGCCGCTGCCTGATGCCGGCCAACGGCTTTTACGAATGGCGTGGCAGCGTGCGTAAACGCCCGTACTGGTTGACCCCGGGGGAGGGCTCGTCGCTGTACTTTGCTGCGGTGTGGGAGGCCTATCCCGTGCAGGATCAGGTGTGGCTTAGCTGTGCGGTGGTGACCCAGGCGGCCATGAACCAGCGTCGACCGCTGATACTGGATGAGACAGGGCAGGCAGCCTGGCTCGACCCGGACACGCCGGTTACCCGCTTGCACGAGTTGCTGGCCAGCCCTGCGGCACAGCTGCGTGAGCGGGCGCTGGCCAATTTCGTCAATGACCCGAAGCTGGATGCGCCGGAGTGCCTGACTCCAGCCTGATGCGCTGGTCGATAAAATCTTCCCTGCGGCTATGGCAGCCACAGGCGAGTCGGCCTAGGATACGCCGCATGTGGATAGGGAGTGTTTTCATGCGTAAGTCTTTTGTTGTCAGCCTGTTGAGTGCTGGAATCCTGCTGGCCGGCTGCCAGGCGGTGAACACCACCAGCGGTGGTGCTGTCGGCGTGCAGCGCCAGCAGTACATGTTCAGCATGCTTTCGACCGATGAGGTCAACCAGATGTACGCCCAGTCGTACCAGCAGACCTTGGGCGAAGCGTCGAGCAAGGGTGTGCTCGACAAGTCCAGCGCCGATGCCAAACGCGTGCAGGTCATCGCCAACCGCCTGATCGCCCAGGCGCCCAAGTTCCGCCCGGATGCCGCGCAGTGGAACTGGGAAGTCAACGTGATAAAAAGCGACGAACTGAACGCCAACTGCGGCCCGGGCGGCAAGATCATCGTCTACACCGGGCTGATCGATCAGCTCAAGCTCACCGATGCAGAAATTGCCGCCGTGGTGGGGCATGAAATTGCTCACGCCCTGCGTGAGCACAGCCGCGAGGCGATGTCCAAGGCCTATGGCGTGCAAATGGCCCGTCAGGGTGCCGGTGCCCTCTTGGGCCTGGGCGAGGGCAGCATGGCCATGGCCGATGCCGTGGTGAACTACTCCATGACCTTGCCCAACAGCCGGGCCAACGAGAACGAAGCCGACCTGATCGGCCTGGAACTGTCGGCCCGCGCCGGTTACGACCCGAATGCCGCGATCACCTTGTGGAACAAGATGAGCAAGGCTTCCGAAGGCGCGCCACCAGAGTTCATGAGCACTCACCCGGCTTCTGAAAGCCGTATCGCTTCGCTGCAGGCGGCGATTCCGAAGGTGATGCCGCTGTATCAGGCTGCGGCCAAGCAGTAAGACCGCAAGGGGGCTGCTTTGCAGCCCTTTCGCGGCACAAGGCCGCTCCTACAACGGTACGCCATCCCCTGTAGGAGCGGCCTTGTGCCCCTCTTTTTTTCAGTTAGCCGATCCAGCCACTGGCCTTCATCGCCGAGTATACGGCCACGATCGCCAGCACGAAGAACGCCGTGGCCGCCAGGCGACGAATCAGCGTCAGGGGCAGCTTGTCTGCCGCGAAGTTACCCGCCAGAACCACCGGCACGTTGGCAATCAGCATGCCCAGCGTGGTCCCGATAATGACCATGATCAGGTGCGGATACTGCGCAGCCAGCATCACGGTTGCAACCTGGGTCTTGTCACCGATTTCGGCCAGGAAGAACGCGATCAGCGTGGTCAGGAACGGCCCGAAGCGACGTGCGGGGTTTTCGTCTTCATCCATCTTGTCCGGTACCAGTGTCCACAGCGCGGTGGCGGTAAAGCTCGCGGCCAGGATCCAGTGCAGGGCCGAGTCGCTGAAGAAGCTGCCGAACCATGCGCCCACGGCACCGGCTGCAGCATGGTTGGCCAGGGTGGCGGCGATGATGCCGGCGATGATCGGCCAAGGCTTGCGGAAGCGGGCAGCAAGAATGAGAGCGAGCAGTTGCGTCTTGTCGCCGATTTCGGCCAAGGCAACGATAGCGGTGGGGACCAACAGAGATTCCAGCATCAGGATTCCTACGGGGGCGGGTCGACACGGCTATGACACGTACAGCCTCCCCGCCCCGGGTAAGGTGTGCGTGTCATAGGTCTTGTCAAACCCGGGATCCGTCTACGCGGATCTCTCCATGCAGGCTGGCATGGTGGGTCGCACGCGCCATGGTCTGTGGACCAAGTATGTTGACGCGTACCGGGCGAGCAGTGCGCTCGCGGGAGACTACTCCCCTAGGACGGTGCGGATTCTGCCTAGGCAAAACGCTTTCGGCAAGCGCTGTTTTTTATCCGTGGGTTGCCTGGTAGATACGGAAGCCGTCGGCCTCGTCGCGTACCTGGCAGTTGCCCAGTGCCCCTTCGATCAGCGGTTGGTAGCGCAGGAAGCTGTTGGCGACCAAGCGCATTTCGCCCCCTTTTCGCAGATGAACGGCAGATTTTTTCAGCAAGTTCTCCGAGGCCTGGTAATTGGTGTGCACCCCGGTATGGAACGGCGGGTTGCTCAGAATCAGGCTCAGCTCGGCAGGTGCCGCATCAATGCCATCACCGCTGATCACCTCACCCTCCAGGCCGTTGGCAGCCAGTGTCAGACGACTGGCCTCAACCGCGAAGGCGTCCACATCCAGCAGCGTTACCCGGCTTTGTGGATAACGGCGCTTGACCGTGGCGCCCAATATCCCTGCGCCGCAGCCGAAGTCCAGCACATGGCCGCCTGGCAGGCCGTCGAGGTGCTTGAGCAGCAGGGCAGTACCGCGGTCGAGGCGGCCGTGGCTGAATACGCCCGGCAGGCTGACCACCTGCAAGGGGCCGTCTTCCAGCGCCAGCTCGAAGTGCTCGGCCAGGCTTGCCAGCGGCTTGGCATCGGGGGCGTGCTCGATGGTCACTTGCCACAGCTGGCAGTGGCGGGCGCTGTCGAGCTTGCGCGGTTTGCCAAAGGCTTGCAGTTGCTTGGCCGCACCTTCGATGCCGCCGCGTTTTTCGCCGACCAGGTACAGCTCACGGCCGGCCAGGCGCGATGCCAGGGCATTCAGCAGGTAGGCCGCCAGCTCACGGGACTTGGGCAGGAACAGCACGGCGCTGTCGAATGCCATTTCAGGCGGCTCTACCCCGTAATGGCTGCGGCCGGCGAAGCGGCTGTCGAGCATGGCCTGATCGCCGGCATGCCAAGTCCAGGCCTTGGCCTGTGGCAATTGGGCGAGCAGGCCGTCGGCGGGGGCGCCAGCGATCAGCAGCGGCCCCTGGAACAGCTCTGCCTGGCGGAGCAACACTTCACTGCGCGGGTCCATGGACGACGCCTCCTGGAAAAAAGTGGCGCAGTGTAGCAGAGGCGGGCGCCGGGCTCAGCTGACCACGCGGCGTGGCTGCCCGTCAAAGAAGGCCTGGGCGTTCTCGCTGAGCTGGCCGACGATACGCTGGCGTGACTCTACCGCACCCCAGGCGCTGTGCGGGGTGATGATCAGGCGCGGGATGCCCGGTTCGAGCAGCGGGTTGCCGTTGACCGGCGGCTCCACACTCAACACATCGGTTGCCGCGCCGCCCAAGTGGCCCTGGCGCAGGGCGTCGGCCAACGCCTGTTCGTCGATCAGGCCGCCACGGGCAGTGTTGACCACCAGCGCATTGGGCTTGAGCAGGGCCAGTTCGCGGGCACCGAGCATATGCCGGGTGTGCTCGTTCAGTGGGCAATGCAGCGTCAGGGCGTCCACTTGCGGCAGTAGTTCGTCCAGTGGCAGGCGGTCGTCACGTTCCGGCCGGCCGGGAATCTGCCCGCTCAGCACGCGCATGCCGAAGGCTTCGGCCAGCCGCGCCACCGCGCCGCCGAGCTCGCCGTGACCGAGCAGGCCGAGGGTTTTGCCCTCCAGCTCGACGATGGGGAAGTCCAGCAGGCAGAACTGGCTGGCCTTGGCCCATTGGCCGTCGGCTACGGCCTGGTTGTAGTCGCACAGGCGGGTGGCCAGGGCCAGCAGCAGGGCGAGGGTGTGCTGTGCGACGGACGGCGTGCCGTAACCCTGGCAGTTGCAGACGGTAATGCCTTGGGCGCGCGCCGCTGCCAGGTCGACATTGTTGGTGCCGGTGGCGGCCACCAGGATCAGCTTGAGCTGCGGGTTGGCGGCCAGGGTGGGGGCGTCGAGCATTACCTTGTTGCTAACCACGGCGACCGCGCCTTGCAGGCGCTCTGCCACCTGGTCGGGACGGGTGGCGGCGAACAGTTCGAATTCATCGAACTGCTGCTTCAGGGGCGAGAGGTCGAGGTCGCCAAGGTCCAGGGACTGGTGATCGAGAAACACGGCGCGACGCGGGCTGGGCATGGGGGGCTCCGGTGGCAGGGCGGGGTATTGGTGTTATGGCCATTCGCGGGTACGCCCGCGTCTACAGGCGCAGTGTCTAGCCCGGGGTTACCGCCCGTCAACGCCTGCCACTCATACCTTTGGCTCGCAAATCATTCCTTCGGCTGATTTAGCCGTCACATTGCCGCACTACAGTAGTTGTCAGACCTGTCCGGCTCGCTTTTCAGAAAAGGGATACCCATGTTGCAGACCCGCATCATCAAGCCCGCCGAGGGCGCCTACGCCTACCCACTGCTGATCAAGCGCCTGCTGATGTCCGGTAGCCGCTATGAAAAGACCCGTGAAATCGTCTATCGCGACCAGTTGCGGCTGACATATCCACAGCTCAACGAACGTATTGCACGCCTGGCCAATGTGCTGACTGAGGCCGGAGTAAAGGCCGGTGACACCGTGGCGGTGATGGACTGGGACAGCCACCGCTACCTGGAATGCATGTTCGCTATCCCGATGATCGGCGCCGTGGTGCACACCATCAACGTGCGGCTGTCGCCCGAGCAGATCCTCTACACCATGAACCACGCCGAAGACCGCGTGGTGCTGGTCAACAGTGATTTCGTCGGCCTCTACCAGGGTATTGCCGGGCAGCTGACCACCGTCGACAAGACCCTGCTGCTGACCGATGGCCCGGACAAGACCGCCGAGCTACCCGATCTGGTGGGTGAATACGAGCAATTGCTGGCCGCTGCCAGCCCGCACTACGATTTCCCCGACTTCGACGAAAATTCGGTGGCCACCACCTTCTACACCACTGGCACCACCGGCAACCCCAAGGGCGTGTATTTCACCCACCGGCAACTGGTGCTGCACACGCTGGCCGAGGCTTCGGTCACCGGCAGTATCGACAGCGTGCGCCTGCTGGGCAGCAACGACGTGTACATGCCCATCACCCCGATGTTCCATGTGCATGCCTGGGGCATCCCCTACGCCGCCACCATGCTCGGTATGAAGCAGGTGTACCCGGGACGCTACGAGCCAGACATGCTGGTCAAGCTGTGGCGCGAGGAGAAGGTCACGTTCTCTCATTGTGTGCCGACCATTCTGCAGATGCTGCTCAACTGCCCGACCTCGCAGGGCCAGGACTTCGGCGGCTGGAAGATCATCATCGGCGGCAGCGCGCTCAACCGCTCGTTGTACCAGGCAGCCCTGGCCCGGGGTATCCAGCTAACCGCAGCGTACGGCATGTCCGAGACCTGCCCGCTGATATCCGCCGCGCACCTGAACGACGAACTGCAGGCCGGTAGCGAAGACGAGCGCATCACCTACCGCATCAAGGCCGGCGTGCCGGTGCCACTGGTCGAAGCGGCGATTGTCGATGGCGACGGCAACTTCCTTCCGTCGGATGGCGAGACCCAGGGCGAGTTGGTGCTGCGTGCGCCGTGGCTGACCATGGGTTATTTCAAGGAGCCGGAGAAGAGCGAGGAGCTGTGGCAGGGCGGCTGGCTCCACACCGGTGACGTCGCCACCCTCGACGGCATGGGCTACATCGACATCCGTGACCGTATCAAGGATGTGATCAAGACCGGTGGCGAGTGGATTTCCTCACTCGATCTGGAAGACCTGATCAGCCGCCACCCGGCCGTACGTGAAGTGGCGGTGGTCGGAGTGGCCGACCCGCAGTGGGGCGAGCGCCCGTTTGCCCTGCTGGTGGTGCGCGACGGCCAGGCCATCGATGCCAAGGCGCTCAAGGAACACCTCAAACCGTTCGTCGAGCAAGGGCACATCAACAAGTGGGCGATTCCTAGCCAGATCGCCGTTGTTACTGAAGTTCCCAAGACCAGTGTCGGTAAGCTCGACAAGAAACGCATCCGCCAGGACATCGTCCAGTGGCAAGCCAGCAACAGCGCCTTCCTTTCCACCCTGTAACCGCCGTGCGGGTCGCGAACGCCAGAACGCGACCCGCACGCTAGAGGCCTTCACGCCTTGCCAAACGGCTGAAATGCGCCATCCTTTAGCACTGCCAGCCCGCAACCGGGATAACAGTGCAGCGAGTTGGCGGCATGGAGCGCAAATCACACTTTAGAGGGATCAAGCGCCTGTGCCTTGCTGGCTATAGTCGGGGCCAGGGGATTTTCAGGAATGGGGGAGGGCGACACGCGCAAGCCGTGTCGTCGCAGGTGCAAACCTGCAAACCGGTCGCTCGGGCCGTTCTTGAAAGGACTCACTGCCATAACAAAAAAGTACATGGAGTAGCGTCGATGAAATCTGCAAACCTGTTCTGGCGCCGGGCCAAGTTGCCCTTGGCCGTCAGCCTTGCTTCCACGCTCGCAAGTCCTGCTTTCGCTGTCAGCTTCAACATTGGTGAAATCGAAGGCCAGTTCGACTCCTCGCTCTCCATCGGCGCCAGCTGGTCGACGGCCAACCCCAACAAGAACCTGATCGGTGTCAACAACGGCGGCAAGGGCCTGTCGCAGACCTCCGACGATGGCCACCTGAACTTCAAGAAGGGCGAAACCTTCTCCAAGATCTTCAAGGGCATCCATGACCTGGAGCTCAAGTACGGCGATACCGGTGTGTTCGTGCGCGGCAAGTATTGGTATGACTTCGAACTCAAGGACGAAAGCCGCGAGTTCAAGGACATCAGCGACTCCAATCGCAAGGAAGGCGCCAAGTCGTCCGGCGCCCAGTTGCTCGACGCCTTCGTGTACCACAACTACTCCATCGCTGATCAGCCTGGCTCTGTGCGGCTTGGCAAGCAGGTGGTGAGCTGGGGCGAAAGTACCTTCATCGGCGGCGGCATCAACTCGATCAACCCCATCGACGTATCGGCGTTCCGCCGCCCAGGGGCCGAGATCAAGGAAGGCCTGATCCCGGTCAACATGTTCTACATCTCGCAAAGCCTGACCGACAACCTGTCGGCCGAAGCCTTCTACCAGATCGAGTGGGACCAGACGGTTGTCGACAACTGCGGCACCTTCTTCTCTCAGCCGGACATCATCGCCGACGGCTGTACCGACAACCTGCGTGTGCTCAACAGCAGCCGCACAGTGCCGGCTGCGGCCCAGCAGTTCCTCGCCACCCGTGGCGTCAACATCAATGAAGAAGGTGTGATGGTGGCGCGCGGCGCCGACCGCGACGCCCGGGACAGTGGCCAGTTCGGTGTGGCCATGCGCTACATGTTCGAACCGCTCGACACTGAATTTGGCGCCTATTTCATGAACTACCACAGCCGTGCGCCGATCTTCAGCGCCACCGGCGCCTCGCCTTCGGTATTTGCCGGGCTGAGCGCGCTGCCGGCGCAGCTGCGTGCATTGGCGCCGTTGATCGTCGCGGGTAACTCGAAGTATTTCGTCGAATACCCGGAAGATATCCGCCTGTATGGCCTGAGCTTCTCCACCACGTTGCCCACCGGCACCGCGTGGAGCGGCGAAATCAGCTACCGGCCGAATGCCCCGGTGCAGCTGAATACCACCGATATCCTGTTCGCGGGTGTGCGTCCGATTGGCGGTGCATTGACCAACGCCTCGCTGCTGACCGGTACGCCAGGGGAAGACCTGCACGGGTATCGCCGTAAGGAGATCACTCAATTCCAGACCACCCTGACGCACTTCTTCGACCAGGTGATGGGCGCCAGCCGGATGACCGTGGTGGGTGAAGTGGGTGTCACCCATGTCGGCGGGCTGGAGAACGCACACGACACGCGTTACGGTCGTGACCCGGTGTTCGGCCCTGGTCCATTGCCATCCACTGGTGGCGCAGACACCTGCCAGGCGCTCAATGCCAGCACCATCGCAGGCGCTGGTGCGGGGGCATCCACTGCCAACCTGAACCGCAACTGCGAGAACGACGGCTACACCACCAGCACTTCCTGGGGTTACCGCGCCCGCGTCATCTGGGACTACAACGACGTCTTCGCCGGGGTGAACCTGAAGCCGAGCGTGGCCTGGTCGCATGACGTGTCTGGCTACTCGCCAGGCCCTGGTGCGAACTTCGAGGAGGGCCGCAAGGCAGTTAGCCTGGGCCTGGACGCCGAGTACCAGAACACCTACACGGCGAGCCTGTCGTACACCAACTTCTTCGATGGCAAGTACACCACTGTGGATGACCGTGACTTCGTCGCGCTCAGCTTCGGCGTGAACTTCTAAGCACACAGATCCAGGACGACACGACATGAACAAGACCAGAAGTCTGCTGCAAGCCGGTGTACTGGGCCTGTCCCTGCTGGCGACCAGCGTGATGGCTGCGGTATCCGCCGACGAGGCGGCCAAGCTGGGCAGTACCCTGACCCCGATGGGCGCCGAGAAGGCCGGCAACGCCGATGGCTCGATCGGCCCGTGGGAGCCGCTGTCGAAGAGTGCGGGCAGCGTCGACGGCAAGGGCTTTTTGGCCGACCCGTATGGCAGTGAAAAACCGCTGTTCACCATCACCGCGCAGAACGCCGACCAGTACAAGGACAAGCTTTCGCCGGGCCAGTTGGCCATGCTCAAGCGCTACCCGGACACCTTCAAGATCCCGGTATTCAAAACCCATCGCGGTTCAACCGTCCCGGCCGATGTGTTTGCGGCCATCAAGGAAAACGCCACCAAGACCACCCTGGTGGAAGGCGGCAACGGCCTGAACAACTTCCGCACGGCTGTGCCGTTCCCGATCCCCAAAACCGGCCTGGAGGTGATCTGGAACCACATCACCCGCTACCGGGGGGGCAGTGTCAGCCGCCTGGTAACCCAGGCCACGCCACAGCAGAACGGCTCGTTCAACCCGGTGTACTTCTCCGACCAGTTCGTCTTCCGCGACAAGATGAAGGATTACGACCCGAACAACCCGGGCAACATCCTGTTCTACTTCAAGCAGGAAGTGACCGCACCTGCGCGCCTGGCCGGTACCGTGCTGCTGGTGCACGAAACCCTCGATCAGGTGAAGGAACCGCGCAAGGCGTGGATCTACAACGCCGGCCAGCGCCGTGTGCGCCAGGCGCCGCAGGTGTCGTATGACGGCCCGGGTACCGCTGCCGATGGCTTGCGTACCTCCGACAACCTGGACATGTTCAACGGTGCGCCAGACCGCTACGACTGGAAGCTGGAAGGCAAGAAAGAGCTGTACATCGCCTCCAACGCCTTCAAGCTGGACGACCCCAAGCTGAAGTACACCGACATCATCAAGGCCGGGCACATCAACCAGGACCTTGCCCGCTACGAGCTGCGCCGCGTGTGGCATGTGGTCGCGACCCTGAAGCCAGGCCAGCGCCACATCTATGCCAAGCGTGACTTCTACATCGACGAAGACACCTGGCAGGCGGCGGTGATCGACCAGTACGACGGTCGCAACCAGCTGTGGCGCGTTTCCGAAGCTCATTCCCAGCCGTATTACAACAATGAGGTGCCTTGGTACACCCTGGAGGCCATTTACGACCTGCAGTCGGGTCGTTACCTGGCCTTGGGCATGAAGAACGAAGAGAAGCGTGCCTACGACTTCGGCTTCAGTGCCAGCAAGGCTGACTTCCAGCCAGCAGCGCTGCGTCAGTCGGGTATTCGGTAACCTGAAAGACTCCGTGTGATCCCCAGAACGCCCCGGCCTGCCGGGGCGTTTCTATTTTCCTGCCCCGTCCTCTTCGCGGGCAGGCCATAAACCTGCTGAATACCCACCCAAACCCCCGCACCAGCCGCTGTCCATCAGCCTTGTCGCTTTTTGTCGCAGTCTTTCCCGGGGCAAATGCGCCCATCATCTTCAAATGCGCTGCGTTACCGGCTAGTCTCGCAAGCATCCATATCGCCGTAGTCTTCCAACCAGAACGAGCCGGCCATGACAGACTTGTCCCGTACGCATGGATTCGCCAGCCAGGCCCTGGGCCTGCTGGACGGGCGTTTCTTTCGGCCCCCCCTGCCGGAGGGGCATGTGCCGCGTCCGCGCCTGTGCCAGCGCCTGTACACCGGCCTCGGCGCTCGCCTGCTGCTGGTCAACGCCCCGGCGGGTTTCGGCAAAAGCTCCCTGGCCATCGAGTTTTGCGAGGCACTGCCCGAACACTGGCGCAGCCTGTGGCTTGGTCTGAGCCAGCGAGATGCAGACCCAGGCCGCTTCCTTGAGCGCCTGCTCGAAGGGCTGCAGCAATACTGCCCGGCCCTGGGTGGTCAGGCCATGGGCTTGCTGAAAATGCGCCAGCGCCATCAGCCGTTCGCCTTCGAAGAGTGGCTTGACGGCCTGCTCGACGAGCTGGCGTTGTACCTGCAAGCGGATACACCGTTGCTGCTCGTACTGGATGATTACCACCTGGCCCAAGGGCCTGTACTTGACCGTTGCCTGCAGTTTTTCCTCAACCACCTGCCGGCCGGCCTGGTGTTGCTGGTTACCAGTCGCCAGCGCCCGGACTGGCACCTGGCGCGCCTGCGGCTGTCGCGTCAGCTTGTCGAGCTGAACGAACAGGATTTGCGCCTCACCGCCGAAGAGTCGCTGGCGGTAATCGGTCGCCAGCCCACGGGCCTGCGTGGCCAGGCCCTGGACAACCTTATCCAGCGCAGTGATGGCTGGGTGGCCGGGTTGCGTTTCTGGCAACTGGCGGCCAGCGACAGTGCCGACGAGCAGGCCTTGCCCCAGGCGCTGCATGGTGGCGAAGGGCTGATTCGCGACTACCTGCTCGAAGAAGTCATCGATATGCTGCCCGCCGATGTGCAGGCCTTCTTGTACGAAACCGCGTGCCAGGAGCGTTTCTGCGCCCAACTTTGCGATGCCGTGCGGGGTCGCCACGACAGTGTCGAGATCCTGCGTTTCCTGCAGGCGCACCAGGTATTCCTGGTGCCGTTGGACGAGCACGGCCACTGGTTCCGTTATCATCACTTGTTCTCCGACTTGCTGCGCAGTCGCCAGGCCAACGAACCGCTGGCCGGTTTGCACTTGCGGGCGAGCCGTTGGTTCGAAGCCCAGGGCCTGCTGGACGAGGCGGTGGAGCAGGCCTTGCGTGCCGGCCACCTTGATGTTGCCGCCGACCTGGTGCAGAGCCTGTCCGAGGAGCAACTGCTGGCCGAACAGAACGTCGGCATGTTGCTGCGCTGGAAGATGGACTTGCCCGACAGCCTGCTGATCAGCACGCCAAGGCTGATCGTGCTGTACAGCTGGGCGTTGGGCCTGGCTTGCCAACTGGACGCGGCCGAGGAGCTTGCCGGCTACCTCAGCCGCTTCCTGCCCGCACCTTCGGCGACCGCGCAAAAGTCGATGTTGGCCCAGTGGCTGGCGCTGAGTGGGGTGATTGCCCGAGGCCGGGGTGACCGTGAGCGCACGTTGGCCTATTGCAGCGAAGCGCTGCAGAGCCTGCCAAGCAAGCGCTATGGCCAGCGCCTGGTGTGCCTGTCGACGCTGTCCAACCTGGCCATCGCCGATGGTGATTTCTGGCGGGCCCGCGGCTGGAACCGAGAAGCCCTGGAACTGGCCCAGCGAGTCGGCAACCCGTTGTTCGAGGCCTTGGCCCATTACGACCGGGCGCGTGTACTGCACGCCCGTGGCGAAGTATTGCGGGCGCTGGACGAAGTGCGCCAAGGGCTGCAACGCTTGCAAGGGCTTTCGGCACAGCGGTTGTATGCCGTGCGCGCACGTCTGACGCTTTACGAGGGCTATCTGCTGGTTTCGCGCCTGCAGCCTGCCCAGGGCCGTGCGCGGTTGCGCGCGGGGCTGGGCGAGGCGCGGGCCTGCCGGGACATCAGTGTGCTCATCGGCCATTGCGTGATCGCCACGCTCGATGGGCGGGAAGGTCACTTTGCCGAGGCCTTTGCCGAACTGGCAGAGGCTGAGCGCCTGATGCATATCTGGGACGTGCCCCCGGTCTACTACCTGGCCATGATTACCCTGGTCAAATGCGAACTGTGGCTGGCCCAGGGGCGCACCGACCTGGCCGAGTCCTGGCTGCTGCGCCTGGGCCAGACCTACGGCGGTGAGCAGCCAGCGGCAGCACCGGAGTTCCACCCACTGCTGCCGTTGCACATTGCGCTGCAGCAGGCGCTGCTCGAGCGCATCCAGTTACGTGGCGACGATGCCGTGCAACGCCTGGCCAGCCTAGTCGAGCGCGGGCAGGCCAGTGGCGGCATGATGCTCACCGTCAGCGCCCTGTGCCAATGGCTCTCCCTGCTGCTGGCCGAAGGCCGCGAAGCGCAGGCCGCGCGGTTGCTGCCAGGCTTGCTTGAGGCCGCCCGTGGCGGCGTGCTGCAACCGTTCCAGCCGCTGCTGGAAAAACACCCGCAATGGCTTCACGAGCAACTGCAGGCAGGTGCCGCGTGCGCGGTTCAGGCCGAACTGCTCAAACGCCTGCCACCGCTGCCCAGCGCCAGCACGGGCAGCGGCGAGGCGTTGAGTGGCCGTGAGCTGGCAGTGCTCGAACTGATCGCTCAGGGTTGTTCCAATCAGCAGATCAGCGAGCGGCTGTTCATTTCCCTGCACACGGTCAAGACCCACGCCAGCCACATCAACAGCAAGCTGGGCGTCGAGCGGCGTACGCAGGCGGTGGCCAAGGCCAAATCCCTGGGGTTGCTGGCGTGATGCTGGCCCTGCAGGTCATTGCCCGCTAAAGTGATGGCCTGAGGCCATGGTTTGTGGCCGCCAAAGCTCTACCCTCATCTTTCCCGACCAGCTGCCGATACAGCGATCGGTGGCATCGCCTCGCGCGATTTTTCAATCATTCCAAGGCAGGTCGTGTTGATGCTGCAGTACGGGCAAAAAAGCTTTCTGATCGTCGATGACTTTACCGACTTTCGCACGTCGACCCGTTCAATGCTGCGCGAGTTGGGCGTGCGCGACGTGGACACCGCTGACAGCGGCGAGCAGGCGCTGCGCATGTGCGCGCAGAAGCGCTATGACTTCATCCTGCAGGATTTTCACCTGGGTGATGGCAAGAAGAACGGCCAACAGGTGCTCGAAGACCTGATCATCGACAAGCACATCAGCCATGAGTGCGTGTTCATCATGGTCACGGCCGAGAGCAGCCAGGCCATTGTCCTCAGTGCCATCGAGCACGAGCCCGATGCCTACCTGACCAAACCTTTCAACCGGGTTGGCCTGGCCCAGCGCGTCGAGAAGCTGTATCAGCGCAAGACCTTGCTCAAGCCGATTCTGCAGGCCCTGGACCGCAGTCGCCCGGCCGAAGTGCTGGCGGCTTGCGCCGAGCTGTGCAAGAAAGACCCGCGCCTGGCACCACTGTGCCTGCGCTACCGGGCCGATGCCTTGCGCAACCTCAACCGCTTCGAGGAGCTGGAAAAATTCCTCAAGGCCATCCTGGCCAGTCGCCCGCAGCCGTGGGTGTACGCTGCATTGGGCGCCCTGATGCACAAGCGTGGCCAGAATGCCCAGGCCCAGGGCGTGTACGAGCAGGCACTCAAGGCGTTCCCGATCATGCCAGGGCTTTACGACGGCATGGCCGAAGTGCTGGTGGCTCAGGGCGATACCCGACGTGCGCAAAACCTGCTGGAAGAGGCGGTACGCCTGTCGCCACTGTCAGTGCGTCGGCAGTCGACCCTAGGCAAGCTGGCGCTGGAAAACGAGGACTTCGAGAGCGCGTCGAAGGCGTTCCGTCATGCGGTGAACCAAGGGCAGAGCTCGCGCTACAAGGACGCCGAAAACAACCTGGGCCTGGTGCAGGCCCTGATGAGCAAGAATGCAGGCTTCGGCCTGGACGCCCGTACCCGGGTCGAGATCAACACCACGCTCAGCGAAGTGGCCAAGGAAAACCCCGAAGACCAGGGTTTGCAGGTGCGCGCGCGGATGATGAAAGCCGCCAGTCTGCAGCAGGCGGGCGACCCGGAAACGGCGGCCAAGCTGACCGAGCAGGCGATCCAGCGCCTGGACAAGATGAACCAGTTTTTCTCGGTCGATTCGGCCCTGACCGTTGCCGCACAGTTGCAGGCTATGGGCCAGGAAGCCGCCGCCATCGGCGTGCTGAAAAGCTGTGTGGAAAGTTATGGCGATGACCCCAAGGTCATGGAGAAAGTGGGCAAGCTGACGGACGACCCCAGCGTGCTCAACGCCATTACCGAAGCGGTCACCCTCAATCGCCAGGGTGTGCGCAGTTACCAAGGAGGGCAGCTTGGCGAGGCGTTGCAACTGTTCCGCAAGGCACTGGGTTTGCAGCCGAAGAACATCAGCATCGCCCTCAACACCGCCCAGGCGCTGCTGCGTATTGGCGGTGACAACCCTCAGCCCGCGATCATGCAGGAATGCCAGGACGCCTTGACCAGCGTGGCCGGTATCCCTGCCAGCGACAATCGCTATGACCGTTACCGCAAACTGCACATCCGAGTGTTCGGCGCATGAATCAAGACAATCAGGGGCTGGACTTTTCCACGGTGATCGCCTCCACCGTGCACGACCTCAAGAGTTCGTTGTCGGCGCTGATCCAGTCCCACAACCAGTGGGTAGAACGCCTGCCCGAAGAGCTGCGCGGTGGTGCCGAGCAGGGCATCATGGAGCATGAGTTTCGCCACCTCAACGGCATGCTCGTGCAGCTGCTGGGGCTCTATAAACTGGGTATCAACCAGCTGCCGGTGTGCCCGGACTACCATGAGCTGGACGACTTCATCGAAGCCCAGCTGGCGGCGCACCAGGAAGTGCTCAAGCACAACGACATCCTCGCCACCTGGCGCATCGACACCGACAACCCGCTGGGTTTCTTCGACCGCGAACTGGTGGCCTCGGTGATCGCCAACGTCATCACCAACGCCACCCGCTATGCCGGGCACGCTTTGCTGATCACGATCGAAGAGGCCGACAACCAGCTGGCCATCTGCGTGAACGATGACGGCCCGGGTTATCCAAAGCACATGCTCGAGCGCCAGGAGGAGTACATCCAGGGCATCGATTCGACCAGCGGCAGTACCGGCCTGGGGCTGTACTTTGCGGCGCGGATTGCGGCCTTGCATGAAAGCGGCGGGGTGCGCGGGCGGATCGAGATTTCCAATGGCGGGGCGCTTGGGGGCGGGTTGTTCAGGTTGTTCTTGCCTTAGGCCAGCAGGGCATGGCGTTGGATTTTTAGCGCCCTTCAGATCGAGCGCCGCCCGCGCGGCGCATCGCGAGCTGGCGCTCGCTCCTACGTTTGTTTCGGGACAGTTATGCCTGTAACAGTCGCGCGCGACCGCCTTTTTTCATACGACACGGTATCAACGTATGCGCCAGAGGGGGCGCACGCGAATCTCACTGGTACAATTGGCCCGAAACAAACGTAGGAGCGAGCGCCAGCTCGCGATGCGCCGCGCGGGCGGCGCTCGATCTCACAGGCGCTGCAGCGTCCAAGACAGGCCCTCCATGAAGACTGCCCCGACCACTCTCATCCGCGAAACCTTCCCCGTAGGCCCCCTGCAATGCAATTGCACCCTGATCGGCGACCCCTTGACCAAAAAGGCCATCGTCGTCGACCCGGGCGGTGACCCGGACAAGATCCTGGCGCGCCTGCAGGCCCATGGCCTGACGCTGGTAAGCATCATCCACACCCACGCGCACTTCGATCACTTTCTGGCTTCGGGCAAGCTCAAGGAGCTGACCGGCGCTACCTTGCACCTGCACAAGGACGACCAGGTACTGTGGGACAACCTGGAGATGCAGTGCCAGATGTTCGGGGTACCGTACACGCCAGTGCCTGCCCCCGACCGTTGGCTGGGCGATGATGAAGAGCTGGCCTGCGGTTGTGGCGTGGCCCTGCATACGCCAGGCCATACCCCGGGCTCGATGAGTTTCTGGTTCGCCGATGCCAAGCTGTTGGTTGCGGGCGATACCCTGTTCCGCCGGGGCATTGGCCGCACCGATTTGTGGGGTGGGGACCAGCGGGCAATTGTGCGCTCCATCAAGGAGCGGCTGTACCGGCTGGACGAAGAGGCCATCGTGGTCACCGGCCACGGGCCCGATACTCGGCTGGGCGATGAAATGCGCGAAAACCCCTTCGTACGTGCCTGATGGCACATGAAGGCACTTTCATGGAATTTTTCGTTGCCGATGCAATCCAAGGCTGGCATAGATCCATTCGAGATCTGCCGCATTTATGAATTTCAGTAGGAGCTTGTCCATGTTCACCATGCGTCGTCTGATTATCGTCGCAACTGCCGCTGCCCTGATGACCGGCTGTGCCGGCCAGAACCCTTATGACAACCAGGGTCAGGCGCAGGGCTCCACTGGGATGAGCAAGACCGCCAAGTACGGCGGCCTGGGCGCGCTGGCCGGCGCCATCGCCGGTGCCGCGATCGACCATAACAACCGTGGCAAGGGTGCGCTGATCGGCGCTGCTGCGGTGGGTGCTGCCGCTGCCGGTTACGGCTACTACGCCGACAAGCAGGAAGCAGAGCTGCGCGCGCAAATGGCCAACACTGGCGTGGAAGTGCAACGTCAGGGTGACCAGATCAAGCTGATCATGCCGGGCAACATCACCTTCGCCACCGACTCGGCCAACATCGCCCCTAGCTTCTACTCGCCGCTGAACAACCTGGCCGGTTCGTTCAAGCAGTTCAACCAGAACACCATCGAAGTGGTCGGTTTCACCGACAGCACCGGCAGCCGCCAGCACAACATGGACCTGTCCCAGCGCCGTGCGCAGGCGGTCAGCACCTACCTGACCTCGCAGGGTGTGGATGCCTCGCGGATCTCGGTACGTGGCATGGGCCCGGACCAGCCGATCGCCAGCAACGCCGACGCCAATGGCCGTGCGCAGAACCGCCGCGTGGAAGTGAACCTGAAGCCGATTCCGGGTCAGCAGTATGACCAGCAGCAAGGCCAGGTTCAGCAGTATCCCTGATCGACCGCCGGGGCTGCAAAGCAGCCCCCTGCTTCTAGCGCACCACGCTGGCCTGAATCGCCGTCAGGGCAATGGTATGCACGATATCGTCAACCTGAGCCCCGCGCGGCAGGTCGTTCACCGGCTTGCGCAGCCCTTGAAGCATCGGCCCAAGGCTCACCCCGTCAGCACTGCGTTGCACCGCCTTGTGCGTGGTGTTGCCGGTATTCAGGTCGGGGAACACGAACACCGTGGCACGCCCGGCCACCGGGCTACCCGGCGCCAGGTCCCGTGCAATCGCCGGGTTGGCCGCCGCGTCGTACTGCAATGGCCCATCGATCAGCAACGCCTGCGCTGCGCCTTGTGCCAGGCGTGTTGCTTCGCGCACTTTCTCCACTTCCTCATCGCTGGCTGAATCGCTGGAATAACTGATCATCGCCACCCGTGGTGCGATGCCGAAGGCCTGCGCCGAGTCGGCGCTCTGCCGGGCGATCTCTGCCAACTCGGCAGCGCTCGGGTGCGGGTTCATCACGCAGTCGCCGTACACCAGCACCTGCTCGGGGAACAGCATGAAGAACACCGACGACACCAGGCTTGAGCCAGGCGCAGTCTTGATCAGTTGCAGGGCAGGGCGAATGGTGTTGGCGGTGGAGTGCACCAGGCCCGAGACCAGGCCGTCCACTTCGTCCAGGGCCAGCATCATGGTGCCGATCACTACCGGGTCTTCCAGTTGCTGCTCGGCCATTGGGGCGTTGAGGTTCTTGCTCTTGCGCAGCTCTACCATGGGCTCTACATAGCGCCCGCGAATCAGCTCGGGATCGAGGATTTCCAGGCCTGGCGGCAGGGTAATGCCCTGGGCGCGCGCCACGGCGTCGACATCCTCGGGCTTGGCCAGCAGCACGCAGCGGGCAATGCCACGGGCCTGGCAGATGGCCGCAGCCTGCACCAGCAACGGCTCGGCGCCTTCGGGCAGGACAATACGTTTGTTGGCCTGCTGCGCCCGCTGGATCAACTGGTAGCGGAACACGGCTGGCGACAGGCGCATTTCACGCGGGGTGCCGCAGCGTTGGTGCAGCCAGGCGGCGTCGAGGTGGCTGGCGACAAAGTCAGTGATGAACTCGGCGCGCTCGCGGTCGTCCACAGGGATTTCGCGGTTTAGCGAATTGAGCTGGTTGGCGGTGTCGTACGAGCCGGTGCTGACTGACAGGATCGGCAGCCCAGCCTGCAGCGCGCCGCGGCACAGGCCGAGGATGCGCGCGTCGGGCTTGCTGTCACTGGTCAGCAGCAACCCGGCCAGGGGTACGCCATTGATCGCCGCCAGGCTGACGGCAAGGATGATGTCGTCGCGATCGCCCGGGGTGACCACCAAGGTACCCGAGGTCAGCAGAGGCACCGTGTTGGCCACGGTGCGCGCGCAAATAATGATCTTGCTCATGCGCCGCTGCTCGTAGTCGCCGGCATTGAGCACCTGGGCACCGAGCAGCTCGGCCACGTCGCGGGTGCGCGGGGCGTTCAATTCAGGCTGGTAGGGGATACAGCCGAGCAGGCGGAAATCGTTGCCACGCAGCAGGGGCGAGTGCTCGCGCAGGCGGGTGGCGAAGTCGGCCATGCTTTCGTCGGTGCGCACCTTGTTGAGGATGACACCGAGCACTTTTGGGTCGCGTGGGCCGCCGAACAGCTGGGCCTGCAGTTCGACCCGGCCGGACAGTTCGCTGAGCACTTCGTTTTCCGGGGCCGACACCAGGATCACCTCGGCATCCAGGCTCTTGGCCAGGTGCAGGTTGACCCGCGCCGCGTAGCTGGCATGGCGCGTGGGCACCATGCCTTCGACCACCACCACGTCGTTGCCGACGCAGGCTTGCTGGTAGAGGCGGATGATCGCTTCGAGCAGTTCGTCGAGCTGGCCATCGCCGAGCATGCGCTCGACCTGGGCCAGGCTCAGGGGCACCGGGGGCTTGATGCCATGGGTGCGGGCCACCAGTTCGGTAGAGCGCTCGGGGCCGGTATCACCCGGGTGGGGCTGGGCGATCGGCTTGAAGAAGCCGACCTTCAGGCCTGCGCGCTCCAGGGTGCGCACCAGGCCGAGGCTGATGGAGGTCAGGCCGACACCGAAGTCGGTCGGCGCAATGAAAAATGTCTGCATGCGTGCTTCTCGAAATAAGCGGTGCAAGAAATTAACGGCCAAGGGTAGCGCTATCGGCCCCTTGTGCGCACCAGCCGCATGCGAAAGGCTGGCCGATGTGCTGCGCGCGTTGGGCCGGGTCGAGCACCCAAGGGCGTGCCTGCCACGGTGGCTGGTGGCGCAGGTGCTGGGTATGGCCACAGGACAGTTCGGCCACCCAGTGGCCTTCTTCGTCCTGGTGGAAGCCGGTGATCCGACTGATGGGCCGCTGCTCGTCCGCAGCACGTTCGCAATCGGACGATGGCTTCGTTACACTTGTGCGCTCTACATTCTTTTGCAAAAGGTCTTGCCCCATGCTGATCGCCGCCAACAAGGCTGTCTCCATCGACTATACCCTGACCAACGACGCCGGGGAGACCATCGACAGCTCCGCCGGTGGCGCGCCGCTGGTTTACCTGCACGGTGCCGGCAACATCATCCCGGGCTTGGAAAAAGCCCTGGAAGGCAAGCAGGCCGGTGACGAACTGAACGTTTCCATCGAGCCGGAAGACGCCTACGGCGAATACCTGGCCGAGCTGGTCAGCACCCTGAACCGCAGCCTGTTCGAAGGCGTCGATGAGCTGGAAGTGGGCATGCAGTTCCACGCTTCGGCGCCGGATGGCCAGATGCAGATCGTCACCATCCGCGACCTCGACGGCGACGACGTCACCGTTGACGGCAACCACCCGCTGGCTGGCCAGCGCCTGACCTTCCAGGTCAAGGTTGTCAACGTGCGTGACGCCAGCGACGAAGAAATCGCTCACCGTCACATCCACGGTGAAGGTGGCCATCACCACTGATTTTCTGCGCTAAGCTCAGAACGTCGCCAGGCGCTCGGGCAAGCCGATTTGCCTTCCTACGGGAGGTGGACGGTTTGGACGAGCGCCTTTTTAGTGGGCGGAATTCGCCTGCGCGGCAACCGGGAACCTGAGAGGGGATGTCATCATGAGTGCATTTCACGACCTGAAACTGGACGCGCTGAACGGCGGGGAACTGCCCCTGGCCCCGTTCAAGGGCCAAGTGGTGCTGGTGGTCAACGTCGCTTCCAAGTGTGGGCTCACGCCGCAATACAAGGCCCTGGAAAACCTCTACCAGGTTTACAAGGACAAGGGCTTCAACGTGCTTGGCCTGCCGTGCAACCAGTTTGCCGGGCAGGAGCCAGGCAGCGAAAAGGAAATCCAGGATTTCTGCAGCCTCAACTATGGGGTGAGCTTCCCGCTGGGGGGCAAGCTGGAGGTCAACGGGCCGCAGCGCCATTCGCTATACCGCCTGCTGGCGGGCGAAGGAGCCGAGTTCCCGGGCGACATCACCTGGAATTTCGAGAAGTTTCTGGTGGGCAAGGATGGGCGGGTGCTGGCGCGCTTTTCACCGCGTACGGCGCCGGATGATCCGGCGGTGGTGCAGGCTATCGAGAAGGCGTTGGTTTGAAGGCGGCCTGCCGCGATATCTTCGGCGCCTGTGAGGCCGAGCGCCGCCCGCGCGGCGCTCGATCTCACAGGCGCTGCACATATTGAGCAGAACGCCCAGTCGCAGTACCGGTTTGCTGGCAAGCACCATAGAGATACCCCTCAAACTGCTCGACAATCGCCGGCCAACCTTGGCGGCTGGCATGCTGTCGCGCATTCAGCCGTACCCGGCGCAACGTCTCTTCTTCTTCCAACAGCCAGCAAGCCGCATCCACAAACGCTGCCTGGTCCCCCGGCATGGCCAGTGCACCGCTGTGGCCATGGCGAATATGCTGCGCAGCCGCCGCCTCGTCATAGGCAACCACCGCCAACCCCGAGGCCATGGCTTCGAGCACCACATTGCCAAACGTTTCGGTCAGGCTAGGGAACAGGAACAGGTCACCGCTGGCATAGTGCTCGGCCAGTACCTCGCCGCGCTGGGCACCACAGAACACAGCATCCGGCATCTGCTGTTGGAGGGCGGCGCGCTGCGGGCCGTCACCCACCATGATCAGACGCAGGCGTTTCTGTGGATAAGTCTTCCGCAATGCCTCAAGGCAAGGCCGCAGCAAGCCAAGGTTCTTTTCCACAGCGAGCCGACCGACATGCAGCACGGCGAGATCGTCCGGGGCGAGCCCCCAGCTTTCGCGTAACGCCTGGCTGCGCCGCGACGGGTTGAACAGGCAGGCATCGACACCCCGTGCGAGCAGTTCCAGGCGCTCGAACCCACGGCGTTCAAGCTCCAGGCGCTGGCTGACACTGGGCACCAGGGTGATCGCCGTGCGCCGATGGAACCAGCGCAGGTAGTGGGTGAGCAGGCGCGCCAGCAAACCCAGGCCGTACTGGCCCGAGTACTGCGGGAAATTGGTGTGGAAGCCGCTGACGACCGCGATCCCCAGGCGCCTGGCCGCGCGCAGTGCGCTGAGCCCCAGCGGCCCTTCGGTGGCGATGTACAGCACGTCCGGGCGCTGCCGCCGCCAGCGACGTAACAGCTTGTGCATCGACACCTCGCCCCACTGCAAACCGGGGTAGCCAGGCAGAGCCCAGCCACGGCAAAGCATCAGGTGCGGGTCGTTGTGCACAGGCCCTTCGCCGGCCTGGCGCGGGCGTACAACCTCGATCTCATGGCCACGCTGACGCAGCCCTTCGCCAAGGCGGCCAAGGGTGTTGGCCACGCCGTTGATCTCGGGTGGGAAGGTTTCGCTGACCAGGGTAATGCGCAGGGCGGGTGTATTCATGACAAAAAGTTTCCGCCTACTGGGTTGCGCCAATGTGACTGCAATATGACAGGCAAATGACGCCTGACTGCTGACGCTTTTGCCTTTATGAATATTTCGTTGCGCGTTGCTCAAGAAGGTGCAACCGGCAGCCGATGAAGATGCATTCGACTAGGTGATGCGCTCCAGGAGTGCGGTGATGTTCAACAGCAAGCTCAAGCAAGAAATCCGGCAACTGCGCGAAGACCTGATGTCCGTGGAACAGGTCAAGAGTAGCCTCGACAACGAGATGCTGGTACTTCAACTCGACCCCCAGGGACGGATCGAGATGGTCAACGGCAACTTCGAGAGCGAGATGCTCTACCGTGCCGAACAATTGCTTGGACGCAACATCGAGGACATCGTCCCCGCGCATGTGAAGTCGCTGGATTTCTACCAGCGCATGAAAAGCGCGATCACCCGTGGCGAGCACCTGAACGGTGCCTTCCGCCTGCTGCGCGGCAATGGCCAGGAAGCCTGGCTGCGCTCGATCCTGCAGCCGGTGAAGAACAGCGAAGGGCGTATCAAGTACTTCACCCTGCATTCCAGCGACCTCACCCGCACCATCGAGACCTCGCGCGAGTATGAAAGCCTGATCAAGGCGTTGATGCGCTCGACCGCCGTTATCGAGTTTGACCTGGACGGCACCATCCTCACTGCCAATGACCGTTTCCTGGCCACCGTCGGCTATCGCCTGGAACAGATTCGCGGCAAGCACCACCGCATGTTCTGCGAGCCGGAAGAGGCCAATTCGGCCGGCTATCAGGCGTTCTGGGACAAGCTGCGCCGTGGCGAATACGTTGCCGAGCGCTTCAAGCGCATCGACGCCCACGGGCGGGTGATCTGGCTGGAGGCCTCGTACAACCCGATCTTCGACGCCCATGACGTGCTGTACAAAGTGGTCAAGTTCGCCACGGTGATTACCGACCAGGTCAACCAGGAACAGGCGGTGGCCGAGGCAGCAGATGTTGCCTACAACACCTCGCTGGGTACCGATGTCAGCGCCCAGAAGGCCACCGATGTGGTTACCCAGACCGTCAGCGTGATGCGCGGCCTGGAGGCCTCGATGCAGGAGGCCGCCGAGGGCATTCAGGCGCTGGATACCCAGTCGCGGGTAATCGGCTCCATCATCAAGACCATCAGCGACATCGCCGGGCAGACCAACCTGCTGGCGCTCAATGCCGCTATCGAGGCGGCCCGTGCCGGCGAACAGGGGCGGGGTTTTGCCGTGGTTGCCGACGAAGTGCGTCAACTGGCCTCGCGCACCAGCACCGCCACCGAGGAAATCGCCCGGGTGGTGAAGCAGAACGAGCAACTGGCGCAGGCGGCGGTGGCGATCATCGACACCAGCAAGCGCCAGGCCGAGCAGGGGCTGGCACTGGCTGACGAGACGGGCAGCGTGATTGTCGAGATCCAGGACGGGGCGAAACGGGTGGTGGATGTGGTGGGGCAGTTTTCCAGCCGGTTGGGGCAGTGAAGCCCCGGCCAGGCAATGATTGATCTGATGGGGGCGGGGGTCAGTTGCGCTCCCGCACCCAGAACAACGTAGCCCCGGCCACCGCCGCCGGCATCATCAGCACGTTCACCCCCGGGATCATCAACGCCAGGTAGGTAATCCCGCCAAAGCCCAGGCTCTGCCAGCGCTTGCTGCGCAGCCAGGCGAGCATGTCCTGCCAGCTCATCTTGTTGTTGTCCGCCGGGTAGTCGATGTACTGGATGGCCATCATCCATATCCCGAACATTAGCCACAGTGGTGCGGCCACCACGTTCACCACCGGGATGAACGACAGGATGAACAGGCCAATAGCCCGTGGCAGGAAGTAGCCCAGCTTGCGCATTTCGCGGCTGAAAGTGCGTGGCACCATGGCCACCAGCTCACCCCAGCTGAACGCGGGGAAGTTATCCTGGCCGCGCACCACCACCTCGACCTTTTCCGCCAAAAAGCCGTTGAACGGCGCGGCAATGATATTGGCCACCAGGGTGAAGGTGAAGAACACCATCAGCAGCAGCAAGGCCACGAACAGCGGCCAGAGGATGTAGCTGAGGAAGCTCAGCCAGTCCGGCAGCGTTGGCATGAGCGCGTCCAGCCACAGGCCGAACTGGTGGCCGGCGAAGTAGATCAGGCCACCGAACAGCAGCAGGTTGACCGCCAACGGCAGCAGCACGAACAACCGCAGGTTGGGGCTCAGCACCAGTTTCAGGCCTTCGCGCAGGTATTGGGGGCCAGAGAGGACAGGGGCTTGCATCGAGGTACTCCGCAGAGAAGGAAAACGCGCTGACCTTACCGAGTTTGCCGCGCCGACGAAAGGTGGGTTGCGGGCGGGAAACGGGATGTAACAAAAGCGCCGGGGGTGTGTTTATCGATGAAATCGCGGCATAGACGATGCCTATGAGGTGGATTGTCTAAGGATATTTCCTTAATCTTTGCGACCTCGCTACAGTGCGCTCAACTTTCCGCTTTTCGGGCCTGCGCGTTGTAGCCTTCCCCAAGTGCTGCGTGGGTCCGTTTTAAATTTCCAGCTGGCGCAGCCGGTACACCGATGCCGGCCCGTGCGGCCCGCTCGACAGGAGTTCGACATGTCTGAAGTACGTCATTCGCGCGTCATCATTCTCGGTTCCGGCCCTGCCGGTTACAGCGCCGCAGTCTATGCTGCCCGCGCCAACCTCAAGCCGCTGCTGATCACCGGCATGCAGGCCGGTGGCCAGCTGACCACCACCACCGAAGTCGACAACTGGCCGGGCGACCCCCACGGCCTGACCGGCCCGGCCCTGATGCAGCGCATGCAAGAGCACGCCGAGCGTTTTGAAACCGAAATCGTCTTCGACCACATCAATGCCGTCGACCTGGCCAACAAGCCGTTCACCCTGCAGGGTGACAGCGGCAAGTACACCTGCGACGCACTGATCATCGCCACCGGTGCCAGCGCCCGTTACCTGGGCCTGCCGTCGGAAGAAACCTTCATGGGCAAGGGCGTTTCGGCCTGCGCCACCTGCGACGGTTTCTTCTACCGCAACAAGCCGGTCGCCGTGGTTGGCGGTGGCAACACTGCCGTGGAAGAGGCGCTGTACCTGGCCAACATCGCCAGCAAGGTGACCCTGGTACACCGTCGCGAAACATTCCGCGCCGAGAAGATCCTGGTCGACAAGCTGAACGCTCGTGTGGCTGAAGGCAAGATCGAGCTCAAGCTCAACGCCACCCTGGACGAAGTGCTGGGTGACAACATGGGCGTGACCGGTGCGCGCCTGAAGAACAACGACGGCAGCAGCGACGAAATCAAGGTCGACGGCGTGTTCATCGCCATTGGCCATACCCCGAACACCTCGCTGTTCGAAGGCCAGCTGACCCTGAAAGACGGCTACCTGGTGGTCAACGGCGGCCGTGAGGGCAACGCTACCGCCACCAACGTTGAAGGTGTGTTCGCTGCAGGTGACGTGGCTGACCACGTTTACCGCCAGGCAATCACCTCGGCGGGTGCCGGCTGCATGGCTGCTCTGGACGTAGAGCGTTATCTGGACGGCCTGGCCAACGCCTCGTTCTGATTGGATAACACCCCTGAAAAAACCGGCTGAAAAGCCGGTTTTTTATTGCCCGCAAGCCGCTTACAGGCTCAAGCGCATCGACAGATCAACCGCCTTCACATCCTTGGTCATGGCACCAATCGAGATGTAGTCCACGCCGGTTTCGGCAATCACACGCAGGGTCGTTTCGTTGACCCCACCGCTGGCCTCCAGCTTGGCCTTGCCCGCGTTGATGCGCACTGCTTCGCGCATTTCATCAAGGTTCAGCTCATCAAGCATGATGATGTCCGCGCCAGCGGCCAGCGCCTCGCGCAGTTCATCCAGGCTTTCCACTTCGATCTCAACCGGCTTGCCTGGCGCAATACGGTGTGCCGCGGCCACGGCTTCGGCCACGCCGCCGCTGGCAGCGATGTGGTTTTCCTTGATCAGGAACGCGTCGTACAGGCCGATGCGGTGGTTGTCGCAGCCGCCACAGGTTACCGCGTACTTCTGCGCCAGGCGCAGGCCCGGCAGTGTTTTACGGGTGTCCAGCAGGCGCACCTGGGTGCCTTCTACCAGGTCGGCCAGGAAGCGCGCACGGGTGGCTACCCCCGACAGCATCTGCAGGAAGTTCAGCGCACTGCGCTCACCGCTCAGCAGCGAACGGGCCGGGCCTTCGAGGTGGAATAGCGGCTGGTTGGCAATCGCCCGCTCACCGTCCGCCACCTGCCAGTGCACTGCCACGCGTGGGTCGAGCTGACGAAACACGGCGTCGACCCAGGCGGTGCCGGCGATCACGCAGTCTTCGCGGGTGATGATGGTCGCCTTGGCGAGGCGCTCGGCCGGGATCAACTGCGCAGTGATATCGCCACTGCCGATGTCTTCCAACAGTGCACGGCGCACATTGGCTTCGATTTCAGCGGTCAGGTCGGCGAGGCGTAGGTTCGGCATGTTCGGCTCCACTAGCTAGATGCCCGCGATTATAGGGCAGGGGGCCGGTGTGTACAGCCGCCTTGGCGATGTCCGTTGGTCGGGCATTGTGAGCCATTCAAGCCCATTCGGGGCATTAACCGGTCGACGAAACGGTGCTGGCAGCGATGCGATTTTTTACCGATAATGGCGCCCAGTATTTGGCGTCATAGCTTTGACGATCATTAGCCCCTGTCGGGCAAAACACCCTGCAAGGAGTCCAGGATGCAGAAAGAAGGCAAGGTGGTGCCCTTGGCGGCTGCCATCGACCGAGGGGGGCGCACGCCTCTTCCTTGCCTTCCGGTATTGTTGCTGCAGGTGCGGGACAAGGCCGCCTTGCAGTTGCGCCAAGGCTTGCAGGACTTGTTCGACAACGCCGATGACACGCTCTTCGAAATGGCTGACAAGGCCTTCGACCGTTATGACCAGCATCTGTACTTCGAAGCCATGCGTGATCTGAGGCTCAAGCGCAAAAGCATCGAGCGCGGCTTTCTTGATACCTTTCATGACACTTTCGCGCGCATCGGCCAGCCCGACCCGCTGGCGCACCTGGCCGAACCGGGTAGCTTGCGGAGCAAGGCCCAACGGGAGCGGGCTGCGGCCATGGAAGGCATGGTTGGGCGGGTGCTGTCACGCGATGGTATTGCCCTGCAGCAACTGGGTCTTCGCTTGCAGGCGCTGCTCGATCGCCCCCTGCATGAGCAGCACAACCCGTTGGGCCCGGCCGCTTTGTGCGGGTACTTCCTGGACGCCGGGCGCAACCTGGGGGTTGGTTTACGGGTCAAGCTGGTGCTGCTCAAGCTGTTCGAACGCTATGTACTGCGTGATGCCGACATCCTCTATGCCGACGCCAACCAGCTATTGGCCGCAGCCGGTGTCCTTCCGGAGTTGCAGCCGGCACCGCGCCGGCGCGCCGAAGACAGGCGCTTGCGCACACGACGAGGGCCGTTGAGCCAAGGCCAGGACGTTGGGGCAGACGCGGCAGGGCAAGCGTATTTCGCCTCATTGCAAACCTTGCTGGCCCCGCTGCGCGGGCAGTTCGCACCGCGATTGCAGGCGGTGGCTGCTGCCCAGCCGATCAGCACGGCCGACCTGATACGCCTGCTGTCGCATTTGCAACACTATGTACCCGCAACTCACGAGGCCGATGATTTCGAGCTCGGCCAGCAGCTTGAGCAACTGCTGTTGCGGGTCAGTGTGCGCAGCGGCACGCGCCGGCGCATCGCCGTGGACGATGAGGACGTGATCAACCTGATCGGCCTGGTGTTCGCCTTCATCCAGCGTGATGACAACCTGCCCGCCAGCCTGCGCGCACTGCTTGCGCGCCTGCATATTCCCTTGCTCAAGGTAGCATTGCTGGACAAGGGGCTGTTCAGTCGGGCCAGCCACCCGGGGCGCCGGCTGATCAACGAGATCGCGGGCGCGGCCATTGGCTGGGCGTGCGGCAGCGAAGGCCTGCGTGACAGCCTTCACCTGCGGGTAGAATGCACGGTCCAGCGCCTGCTCAATGATTTTGCCGAAGATACTGGCCTGTTTGTCGAGCTTCTCGACGAGTTTCTCGCATCCAATCAGGAGGAACGGCGGCGCAACGAGCTGCTTGAACAGCGCACCCGCGATGCCGAAGAGGGGCGTGCCCGTGCCTTGCAGGCGCGGCACCAGGTGCAGCAGGTGCTCAACCAGCGCCTGCGCGGTCGGGTATTGCCCCTGGTGGTGGTGCAGATGCTGGTGCAAGCCTGGAGCCAGGTACTGCAGTTGGCATGGCTGAAGCAGGGTGAAGCCTCCCAGGGCTGGCGCGATGCCCTGCAGACCGTGGATGCGCTACTGGCCAGCATCACCCCGGGGCATGAGCCGCAAGCCCTTTTGCAGCAGGTTCCGGGCCTGCTCAAGGCGCTGCGCGATGGCCTGGCCAGCGTGGCGCTGGATTCGGCAGCAACCCGAGAGTTCTTCCTGCAACTGGAGCAATTGCACTTGCATGCCTGTGCGGGCACTGAGCTACCGGCTGGCCATGACAAGCCCTTTGCCGAAGTGCTGGTGGACGAGGACATCGTACTGGCGATGCCCGAAGAACCGGCCTGTGCACCGCTGCAATTTGCCGATGGGCAGGCAGCAACGCTGCAGCACGTGCAGCGCTTGCGCATCGGAAGCTGGGTTGAAGTCATGGATGACGGCGAACCGCTGCGTTGCAAACTGGTGGCGCACGTCGGTAGTCACGACAGGCTGGTATTCGCCAACCGTACCGGCATGAAAGTGCGCGAGTGGAACAGCACCGCCCTGGCCCAGGCACTGCACCGAGGGGACGTACGGATGCTGGATGACGGTTTGTTGTTCGAGCGGGCGTTGGAGGCGGTGCTCGATGGGTTGCGGCAACCTTGGGTGCAGTAGGCGGCAACATTACAATCATTCACATGCAAACGGTGTTGAGCGCAGGGCATACTGTTGACCTGTTCACGGCGTTTTCAGGATCTGCCCCATGCAATTGGACCGTGCCACTGGCTGGTTTCACGGAACCGGAATCACCCACTGCCCCTCGCCGAACTTCAATGCCCGCCCTGAAGGCGAATCGATTTCCCTGCTGGTGATTCACAACATCAGCCTGCCGCCAGCTTGTTTCGGCACCGGCAAGGTCCAGCAGTTTTTCCAGAATCGCCTGGACCCTGATGAGCATCCTTACTTCGACAGCATCAAGCACCTGACCGTGTCAGCGCACCTGTTCGTCGAGCGTGACGGGGCGGTGACCCAGTTCGTATCCTTGCTCGATCGCGCCTGGCACGCTGGCGTTTCGTGTTTTGACGGGCGTGAAGGCTGCAACGATTTCTCCATCGGTATCGAACTGGAAGGCACTGACGACCTGGCCTACACCGATGCCCAGTACGCCGTGCTGGAACGGCTTACCCGGCACATTCTTAGCGCCTGGCCGGCCATCGACCTGGGTCGCATTCAGGGGCACAGTGACATTGCTCCGCAACGCAAGACCGACCCCGGCCCGTCCTTCGATTGGCCGCGTTACCGCGAAGCGTTGTTGCACAAAGAGGACAAGGCATGAGTTTTCTGGTGTTGCTGCTGGCGTTGTGGGTCGAGAAATTTTCGGCCCTTCGTCACCAAGTGCAGCGTGACGGGTTTTTCCTTGGCGAGTTGGTGCGGCTGGAACGCAGCGGCAAGGTTCACCCATGGTGGACGCTGGCCATCCTGGTGCTGGCACCTGTAGCGGTGCTGGTATTGCTGCTGCATGTGCTGGAGCCGGTGGCCTATGGGCTGTTGGCCTTGCCGGTGCACCTGTTGGTGCTGGTCTATAGCCTGGGCCGTGGTGATGCCAAGGCCTCGCTTGGGCCGTTGCGCGATGCCTGGCGGCGCGGTGATGACCAGGCGGCGCTGCATGTTGCAGAGCGTGACCTGGGCCTGGCGGCCGACGAGCCGCACAGCTTGTTGGTAAGGGTGCAGGGCAACCTGCTGTGGCAGGTGTACCAGGGCTTTTTCGCGGTGATCTTCTGGTATTTCGTGCTGGGGCCTGGAGCGGCGCTGGCTTATCGCCTGCTGGCGCTGTGCGGCGAGCACAGCAAGCAGCCTGCGCTGAAGGCGCGGGCCGAACAGCTGCGGCATATCATGGACTGGCTGCCGGTTCGGGTACTGGCGTTGAGCTTTGCCCTGGTGGGCAACTTCCTCTCGGTCACCCGGGTGATGTTGCACGAGTTACTCAACTGGCACATCAGTGCCGCGCACCTGGTGGCCCGTGTCGGGCGCATTGCCGACGATATTCCCGAGGAAGAAGACAGCCAGCGCGGGTTGGGGCGGCTGGACAGCCTGTGGGAGCTGCTGCTGCGTTGTGCGGTGTTGTGGTATGCCGGGTTTGCGCTGTGGACAGTGCTGGTCTGAACTGAATTGGCTGGCCTCTTCGCGGGCGTTCCCGCGAAGAGGCCATGACAGGCAGCAAAACATCTACCAGCCAAACAACTCGCAAGCATTGCGGCTGCTAGCCTCAGCCAGCTCCCCGACATCAATCCCCATTACCTCGGCCAACGCCCCGGCAATCTCCGGCAAATGCTCCGGGCTGTTCCGCACCCCCGGGTACATCACCGGTGCCATATCTGGCGCATCAGTCTCCAGCACCACACTCTCCAGCGGCAGCCGCGCCAGGGTCTTGCGTAGCCGCAGTGCCTGTGGCCACGTCGCGGCACCGCCAAGCCCGAGCTTGAAGCCCAGCTTGATGTACTCGCGCGCCTCTTCGTAGCTGCCGGCAAACGCATGGATCACCCCCGCCCGCACCGGTTTGTAGCGCTTGAGCGTGGCAACCACCCGCGCATGGCTGCGGCGTACATGCAACAGCGCAGGCAGTTCGAAGTCGCAGGCCATCTGCAGTTGCGCTTCAAACAGGTCCTGCTGGCGGGTTTTGTCCAGGTCTTCAAGGTAGTAGTCCAGGCCAAATTCACCCACGGCGCACAGCCGCGTATCGCCGTGCAGGCGTTCCAGCCATTCGCGCAACTGAACGAGGTGCTCCGGGCGGTGCTGGTCGAGGTAGACCGGGTGCAGGCCGAGTGCTGCGAACAGGCGCTGATCGGTGCAGGCCAGGTCCCACACCCGCTGGAAATTCGCTTGGTACACCCCCAGCACCACCACACGTTCTACCCCACGCGCCGCCGCATTGGCCAGCAGGCGCGGGCGGTCGGCGTCGAAGTCGGGGAAGTCCAGGTGGGTGTGGGTGTCGATCAGGCGCATGGTCAGGCCGCAGTGATGCGCTGCTTGAAGGTTCGACCAACGGCATGCACACCCGGCTCGTAGCGCTTTTCCTCGATGGCGGCCAGCGCCAGCTCCAGCGCGGTGGCGGCAATCAGGCCATGCTGCTGGGCCATGGCATTGACCGGCAGCGGCAGGAAGTCGAGCAACTGGTTGTCGCCAAAGGTGCCCAGCTGCAGCTGGCGCGAATCGGCAGGGCGCGCCTGCAGGGTATCGAACACCCCTTGCAGCAGTACGTACGAGGTGGTCACCAAGGCATCCGGCAGGCCGCCCAGGTCGTCGATCAACTGCTGCATCAGGCGCTGGCCGCACTCGCGGCTGAACGCTTCACCCTGATAGCGGCGCACTTCACCGGCATAGCCTTGCAGCGCTTCGTCGAAGCCGCCGGCGCGCGCCTGGCTGACAGACAGCTCAGGGCGGGCGCCGATCAGGGCAATGCTGCGCGGGGCGGCAGTGAGCAGGCTGGCGGCCAGTTGGCGGCTGGCATCGCGATCGTCGCTGATCACCGAGCAGAAGTGCGCAGGGTCCAGGCGGCGGTCGATGGCGATCACCGGCAGGCCTTTGTCCTGCAAGTCACGGTAGCTGTCGTCTTCCGGTGGCAGGCAGCTGGCGACGAACAGCGCGTCGCAGCGGCGGGCACGGAACAATTGCTGCAGCTGGCGCTCGCTGTCGGGCTGGTCGTCGCTGCTGGCGATCAGCAACTGGTAGCCACGGGCGCGGGCGCCTTGCTCCAGTTGCTTGGCAATGCGGGCGTAGCTGGGGTTCTCCAGATCCGGGAGAATGAAGCCCAGGGTGCGGGTGTGCCGGCTGCGCAGGCCAGCGGCCTGAGGGTTTGGGGTAAAGCCATGGGCTTCGACCACTGCACGCACGCGCTCGACGGTGGTGTTGCTGATGCGCTGCTGTTCAGCCTTGCCGTTGATGACATAGCTGGCTGTGGTCACGGACACACCGGCCAGGCGGGCGATATCGCTGAGTTTCACCGAATTTTCCTTGTTATTTCCGGGGCTGGCTGTAAGGCCGGACCGGGCATTTTGACCCAGCGCAGGCATCACGCGCAGACGACCATTGTCGCAATTGTCCGACAGGATGGGGCTTTTTACCGGGCAGATTATCGAGTAACGTGGCCGTCTGGTCAGATTAAACGTTTCAGCCGCCGAATTTTCTGCCTCGGCTGCCATCTGTGCAAGGCTGTTGAACTGGCCCTTCATGTGAATTTCACAACAATACTCCAGTACCCGACCGGGAACTGTAAAAGGAGAAGGTCATGCTCGAGCTCGCCAAGGAGCAGATAGCCATGGGTCAGACGGCCGCCGACAAGGCCAAGGCGTTGTGCCTGCTGGCGGACCGGCTGGTCGCTGACGGCCTGGTCGCCGAGGGTTACCTGCAAGGGCTGCAGGCCCGCGAGGCCCAAGGCTCAACGTTCCTTGGGCAGGGCATCGCCATCCCTCATGGCACGCCACAAACCCGCGATCTGGTGCATGCCACCGGCGTGCGCCTGTTGCAGTTTCCCGAGGGCGTAGACTGGGGTGATGGGCAAATGGTCTACCTGGCCATTGGCATTGCTGCACGCTCCGATGAACACCTGCGCCTGCTGCAACTGCTCACCCGTGCCCTGGGTGAGACCGACCTGGCCGAAGCGCTACGCCGGGCCAGCTCTGCCGAAGCGCTGCTCAAGTTGCTGCAAGGTGCACCTCAGGAACTGGCGCTGGATGCGCAGTTGGTCGGCCTGAACGTTCCCGCTGAGGATTTCGACGAGCTGGCCTGGCGGGGTGCCCGCCTGCTGCAGCGTGCCGACTGTGTCGACAGCGGTTTTGCCGCCGTGCTGCAACAGGCCGAGCCGCTGCCATTGGGCGAGGGCCTGTGGTGGCTGCACAGCGAGCGTCAGGTGCGCCAACCGGGCCTCGCTTTCATCACCCCGCAGCAGCCACTGCGTTACCGTGACCAGCCGCTCAACGGCCTGTTCTGCCTGGCCAGCCTCGGCGCGGCCCACCAGGCCTTGCTTGAGCGCCTGTGCGAAGTGCTGATCGAAGGGCGTGGGCAGATGCTCTACCAGGCCACCAGCAGCCGTGCGGTACTGGAAATGCTGGGGGGCGAGGCGCCAGCAGATTGGCCCAGTGCGCGCATCGTGCTGGCCAACCCGCATGGCTTGCATGCGCGCCCGGCCAAGGTGCTGGCGCAACTGGCCAAAGGCTTCGAGGGCGAGCTCCGCGTGCGCGTGGTCGACAGTGCGCAGCCGGCGGTGTCGGTGAAGAGCCTGAGCAAGCTGCTCAGCCTTGGCGCCCGCCGTGGCCAGACGCTGGAGTTGGTGGCCGAACCAGGCATCGCCGCCGATGCCTTGCCGGTGTTGCTGGCGGCCATCGAACAGGGCCTGGGTGAAGAGGTAGAGCCGCTGGCGCAACGTGCAACACCCGTTGCCAGCGTTGCGGCCGACGTGCTGCAAGCCCCCGTGGCCGGTAGCCGTATCCAGGGCGTGAGCGCTGCCCCCGGCATTGCCAGCGGCCCGGCGCATGTGTGTGTCGAGCGTGAGTTCGATTATCCGCTACGTGGCGAATCCAGTGCCCTGGAGCGGCAAAAGCTGCGTCAGGCCATAGCGGCGGTGGACAGCGATCTGCAGGCTTTGGTCAAGCGCAGCGACAAAGCCATTGGCGAGATCTTCGTCACCCATCAGGAAATGCTCGCCGACCCGGCCCTGACCGACGATGTCGAACAACGCCTTGCACAAGGCGAAAGTGCTGCGGCAGCCTGGATGGCGGTAATCGAAGCCGCAGCCCGTCAGCAAGAGGCGTTGCACGATGCCTTGCTGGCCGAACGCGCCGCCGACCTGCGCGACATCGGCCGCCGCGTGCTGGCGCAATTGTGCGGTGTGCAGGCCCAGGTTGAGCCGGCGCAGCCTTACGTACTGGTGATGACCGAAGTCGGCCCGTCCGATGTGGCGCGGCTGGACCCAAGCCGGGTCGCCGGCATCGTCACCGCTCAAGGAGGCGCCACTGCCCACAGTGCCATCGTCGCCCGTGCGCTGGGCATTCCTGCAGTGGTGGGCGCGGGGGCAGCGGTCCTTTTGCTTGAGCCCGGCACGCCGCTGTTGCTCGATGGCCAGCGCGGCGTGGTCAACGTGGCACCGCCGGAAGAAGAATTGCAACGCGCCCTGGCCGAGCGTGATGCCCGCGAGCAACGCCTGCAGGCCGCCTGGGCCAATCGCCTCGAACCCGCCGTGACCCGCGATGGCCACGCTGTCGAGGTGTTCGCCAACATCGGGGACAGCAACGGCATCGCCAAGGTGGTGGAGCAGGGCGCCGAAGGCGTCGGCCTGCTACGCACCGAACTGATTTTCATGGCACACCCCCAGGCCCCGGACGTGGCGACCCAGGAAGCCGAGTACCGACGCGTGCTCGATGGCCTGGACGGGCGCCCGCTGGTGGTGCGCACCCTCGATGTCGGCGGTGACAAGCCGCTGCCGTACTGGCCGATCGCCGCCGAAGAAAACCCTTTCCTTGGCGTGCGCGGCGTGCGCCTGACGCTGCAGCGCCCGCACATCATGGAAGACCAGCTGCGTGCCTTGCTGCAGGCTGCCGACAATCGCCCGCTGCGTATCATGTTCCCTATGGTTGGCCAGGTACACGAGTGGCGCGAGGCGCGGGCCATGGTCGAGCGCTTGCGTACAGAAACCCCGGTGGCCGACTTGCAACTGGGCATCATGGTCGAAGTGCCCTCGGCGGCCTTGTTGGCGCCGCAACTGGCGCGTGAAGTGGACTTCTTCAGCATCGGCACCAACGACCTGACCCAGTACACCCTGGCCATCGACCGTGGCCACCCAAGCCTTTCGGCCCAGGCCGATGGCCTGCACCCGGCCGTGCTCAGCCTGATCGACATGACCGTGCGCGCCGCCCATGCCCATGGCAAGTGGGTAGGCGTGTGCGGCGAGCTGGCGGCCGACCCGCAGGCGGTGCCTGTGCTGCTGGGGCTGGACGTTGACGAGCTCAGCGTGTCTGCGCGCAGCATCGCCGAAGTCAAGGCCCTGGTTCGCCAGGCCGATCACCAGACGGCCCGCGCCCTGGCGCGCGAGGCCCTGCAACAAGACAGCGCTGCGGCGGTTCGCGCGCTGGTGGAGCGTTCCTGAATGGCCAAGATCCTCACCCTCACCCTGAACCCGGCGCTGGATATCACCATCGGCCTGGACACCCTGCGCCCGGGGCAAGTCAACCGCAGCCAGGTACAACAGAGCCACGCCGCGGGTAAAGGGCTGAACGTTGCCCAGGTATTGGCCGACCTGGGGCACAGCGTGACCGTCGGCGGCTTTCTCGGGCAGGACAACCTGCAGCCGTTCGAAGCGCTGATCCAGTGGCGAGGCTTTGCCGACTGCTTTGTTCGCGTGCCGGGCGAAACCCGCAGCAACATCAAGCTGGTCGAGGCCGATGGCCGCGTCACCGATATCAACGGCCAGGGCCCGGAGGTCGATGAGGCGGCGGGTAGCGCGTTGCTGCGCCGCCTGGAACAGGTCGCCCCAGGCCATGATGCGGTGGTGGTGGCCGGTAGCCTGCCGCGTGGCATCAGTGCCGAGTGGTTCCGCCAGTTGCTTGACCAACTGAAGGCCCAAGGCCTCAGGGTAGCCTTGGACAGCAGCGGCGAAGCCTTGCGTGCGGGCCTGCAAAGCGCGCCTTGGCTGGTCAAGCCCAATACCGAAGAGTTGGGCGAGGTACTCGGCCTGGCTGTGGATAACCCGGCGCAGCAACGTGCAGCCGCCGAGCACCTGCTGGCCAGCGGCGTCGAACATGTGGTGGTGTCTGCAGGTGAGCAAGGGGTCAGCTGGTTCGCCCGCGATCTGGCCGTACACGCAAGCCCACCCAAGGTGCGGGTCGCCAGCACGGTGGGGGCGGGGGATTCGCTGGTAGCCGGCATGGTCCATGGCCTGCTGCAGGGCGAGCTGCCTGCGCAGACGTTGACCCGTGCCACCGCGATTGCCGCCCAGGCCGTCACCCAGGTTGGCTTCGGCATCCGTGACCGCGAGCAACTGGCGCGTCTGGAAGCGGCCGTGCAACTGACAGAACAACAAGAGGGTTGCCGATGAACATTGCCATTGTCACCGCCTGCCCCAACGGCCAGGTGTCGAGTGTGCTGAGCGCACGTTTGTTGTCCGCCGCTGCCCAGCGGCGTGGCTGGAGTACCAGCGTCGAAGTGCAGGAAGCCGGGCACCCGGAGCGGCAACTGAGTGCGCAGCAGATCGCCGAGGCCGACTGGGTGCTGGTAGTCAGCACTGGCGCAGTGGACCTGGCCCGCTTTGTCGGCAAGCGCGTGTACCAGAGCACACCCTCCCAGGCGCTGGCCGACCGTGAAGGCTTCCTCGATGAGGCAGCAGCCAACGCCCAGCCGTTGGTGGCGGCATCAGACGCCCCAGTCGCTGTTGGCAGCGCTGTCACGCGAATCGTTGCGGTCACTGCTTGCCCGACCGGCGTCGCGCACACATTCATGGCCGCAGAAGCCTTGCAGCAAGCGGCACAACAGATGGGCTACCAACTCACGGTCGAAACCCAGGGTTCGGTCGGGGCGCGCAATCCCTTGTCTGCCGAGGCCATCGCAGAGGCGGATGTGGTGCTGCTGGCCGCTGACATCGAAGTGCCCACTGCACGGTTTGCCGGCAAACGTATCCACCGTTGTGGCACTGGCATCGCCCTCAAGCAAGCCCGCGCCACGCTGGACAGGGCTCTGGCCGAAGCCAAAGTGGAAAGCAGCGCCGATGCCGCAGCGGCTGCCAGTACGACAAAGGGTGAGAAGACCGGTGTGTACAAGCACCTGCTGACCGGGGTGTCGTTCATGCTGCCCATGGTGGTGGCCGGTGGGCTGCTGATTGCCCTGTCGTTCGTGTTCGGCATCGAGGCGTACAAAGAACCAGGCACCCTGCCGGCGGCGTTGATGCAGATCGGCGGCGAGGCCGCGTTCAAGCTGATGGTACCGCTGCTGGCGGGCTATATCGCCTGGTCCATCGCCGACCGCCCGGGGCTTGCGCCTGGCATGATCGGTGGCCTGCTGGCCAGCACCTTGGGGGCCGGTTTCATCGGCGGCATCGTCGCGGGCTTTCTTGCCGGTTACAGCGCCAAGGCCATTGCCCGCTGGGCGCGCCTGCCCACCAGCCTGGAAGCGCTGAAGCCGATCCTGATCATTCCGCTGCTGGCCAGCCTGTTCACCGGCCTGGTGATGATTTACGTGGTGGGCCAGCCGGTGGCGGCCATGCTCGAAGGGCTTACGCACTTCCTCGACAGCATGGGCACCACCAATGCCATCCTGTTGGGGCTGTTGCTGGGAGGCATGATGTGCGTCGACCTTGGCGGGCCGATCAACAAGGCCGCCTATGCCTTCTCGGTGGGGTTGCTGGCTTCGTCGAGCTACGCACCGATGGCGGCGACCATGGCCGCCGGCATGGTGCCGCCTATAGGCCTTGGTATCGCCACTTTCCTGGCCCGGCGCAAATTCGCCCAGAGCGAGCGCGAGGCAGGCAAGGCGGCGTTGGCGCTGGGGCTGTGCTTCATCTCCGAAGGGGCGATCCCGTTTGCAGCCAAAGACCCGCTGCGGGTGATTCCGGCCAGTGTCGTGGGTGGCGCATTGACCGGCGCGCTGTCGATGTACTTCGGCTGCAAGCTGATGGCGCCCCATGGCGGCTTGTTCGTGTTGCTGATCCCCAATGCGATCAACCATGCACTGCTTTACCTGCTGGCGATTGTAGCGGGTAGCCTGGTGACGGCGGTGGTGTATGCGGTGATCAAGAAGAGCGAGCGGGTGGAGTTGGCGGTGGCACCCGTAAAAGGCTAGAGACTTCTGGAGGCATTACTGGCCTCTTCGCGGCCAAGCCCGCGAAGAGGCCGGAGCAGGTCACCGCCGATGCTTCTGCCGCAACGGCACCAACAGATCACCCAACCCGTTGTGGTCGATCTCATGCATCAATGCCAGCAACCCACCCAGCTCCCCCGCCGGAAAGCCCTTGCGCGCAAACCACGCCAGGTAGTCTCCCGGCAGGTCGGCAATGATCCGTCCCTGATACTTGCCAAACGGCATGGTCCGGGTCACCAGCAGTTCGAGGGTTTCCGGCTTCATCGTCGATGCACCTGGCTGTGGAAAAGCGCCGACCATACTGCAATCTGCACGAGTGCCCAAGCGGCAATCATGCAGAACGCCCTTGTCAGCTATCATCCTGAATTGAATAAGTTATTGAAAATACTGGATTTATTTTTTGATTGAGGCTTGGCACGAACACTGCTCCCTTACAGATGACTATCACCTGCCAAGGAGTTCGTACCATGAGCAACCCCAACAAAGACGTGATCGATGTGCTCAACGACCTGATCGAGTACAGCAAGGATGGCGAGAAAGGCTTCAAGACCTCGGCTGATGATGTGAAGAACCCAGAGTTGAAAGCGTTCTTCGTTCAGCGTGCTGGCGAGTGCGCCAATGCTGCAGGCGAACTGCAAAGCGAAGTACGCCGTCTGGGCGGCGACCCGGAAACCTCCACCAGCATCAGCGGCGACTTGCACCGTGGCTGGGTCAACCTGAAGTCGATGGTCACCGGCAAGGATGAAGAAGCGGTGCTCAACGAGGTGGAGCGGGGCGAGGACCACGCGCTTAAAGCCTACAAGGAAGCCCGCGAAAAACTGGTGAAACTGGGCCGCACCGCCAGCGACATGACCTACAGCCTGGTGGAAAAACAGCTGCAAGGCGTGCAGCGCAACCATGACCAGGTCAAGGCCCTGCGCAACGCGGCCCGCGCCCGTTCTTAATCCCGAGGCCCCTCTACCCGGTTGCGGCCCATGGCCTTGGCCCGGTAGAGCGCTTCGTCCGCAGCACCCAGCACCCCGGCCAGGTCGTGCTGGATGTCGGACAGGCCGATACCGATGCTCACCGTTACCGCGTGGGCATCATCGGCAAACGGCGCTAGCGCCTCGACGCTGGCGCGTATGCGTTCGGCCAGTAGTCGGGCGCCGACCAGGTCGGTTTCCGGCAGCACCACCTGAAACTCCTCCCCACCATAACGCGCAGCCAGGTCGGCCGGGCGGCGGATGCACGCTTCGATGGCTTTGGCCACCTCACGCAGAGCATGGTCGCCACCGGCATGGCCATGGCGCTGGTTGAACGCCTTGAAATGGTCCACATCCACCATCAGCACGGCCAGCGGTTTGCGGTTGCGTTGCGCGCGAGCCCATTCGTGGCGCAGCACCTGGTCCAGGCGGCGCCGGTTGGCCAGGCCCGTTAGGCTGTCGGTGGCAGCCAGGGTTGCCAGGCCTCGCTCGGCTTCCTGGCGGCGGCGCAGTTCGCGGCCCAGCAGCAGGGTCAGCCAGAGAATGCCCACGCAGAGCACGCCGGTAGCGACGCTGACCAGAATCGCGGTACGTCGCCACGACTGGAACACCTCGTCTGTGGAGTGAACCACCAGTACGATCAGCGGCAACTGCGCGACACGGGCAAAGGTATAGATGCGTGAGTTGCCGTCGCTCCCGGAGCGTGCGGTGAAGTTGCCACTCTGTTCGCTGAGAATACGCTTGAAGTTGGGCCGCTCGGCATAGTTGGTGCCGATCAGTGGGTCCTGCGTGCGCGAGGGCTGGCGGGCAAGCAACTGCCCGTCGGTGTTGAACAGGTTGATGCTGCTGTCGTCACCGATGTCCAGGCGCTGGAACAGCTCGCTGAAGTACGACAGGCGCAATGCCCCTGCCGCCAGGCCGGCGAATTCGCCATTGGGGCCAGAGATACGCCGGCTGAAACTGATACACCAGTCCAGGTCGCCCAGTTTGGCCTTGAACGGCGGGCCCACCAGCAAACCGAGGTTGGCGTTGTTCTGATGCGCCTTGAACACCCCGGTATCGCCGAAGTTGGCCTTGCGCGGCACGCTACTGGTGGAGTCGCCCACTACGTTGCCTTGTTTGTCCAGCCACAGCACATCACCGCGTTTGCGGTCGACGAAGGCTTCATTGAATAGCAGGCGCTGGCGTAGCGGGCCGGGGATTTCCGGCAGTTCCTTGCGTCCGACAGCCCAGATCAGGCCCCGCAGGGACTGATCGTAGAGTTCGGCGTTGCGCAGGATGTCGCTTTCGATCAACTGAACGATGTTGCTGGACGAGCGAATGGCCGACAGCTCGACGCTATCGCGTTCCCGCGCCAGCAAGTAGCTGACGATGGCGACGATGGCGAGCACGGCAAGGCAGCTGCCCAGATTGAGGGTCAGCTCGGGGTGCGACCTGAGGAATGCGAAGCGCGGTAATCGGGTGGGCATGCTCGCTACTGCGTGGGCAGGGCCATTCGCGGCGGCGACATTTTAGGGAAGCGCGGATTGTCGAACAAGATTTGTCCGACGGAATCACGTATGGGGCTGCTGTGCAGCCCATCGCCGGCAAGCCAGCTCCCGCAGGTACTGCGAAGCTCTTGAGCCTGTGCAGTACCTGTGGGAGCTGGCTTGCCGGCGAAACGAGGGCAAAGCCCTCGCCTGCGGGCTTGGATCAGAACACGTTCAGTGGGTAATCCACGATCACCCGCACTTCATCGTTGTCGCTGTTGCTGTCGATCGACGCATAACCCTGGCTACCACGATGGGTGGCATAGCGCACCAGCACCGACAGGTCTTTCAGGTCACCTTCCTGGAACACGTACTTCACGTCCAGGTCACGTTCCCAGTGCATGGCGTTCTTGCCATCTTCACGGTAGTAGTCGTAGTGCGTGGTGTCCTGCACCGCCTTGGTCAGGTCGGCTTCACCGCGCGAGTACGACAGCGAGGTGGTCAGGCCAGGCACGCCGAGCCCGGCGAAGTCATAGTTGTACTGCAGCTTCCACGAACGCTCGTTCGGCGCGTTGAAGTCCGAGTACATGCGCGAGTTGTCCAGGTACACGCTGTCGCCCAGGTTGATGTAGTCAAACGGCGTGTTGCCGTTTACCCGCTGGTAGGCGGCGGTGACGCTGTGGAACCCGGCGTTGACGGTGAAGTGAACGCTGTAGGTGTTGTTGTCGATCTTGCCCAGCAGGGCCTGGCCGGTGTCCTGGGTGTGGTAGAAGTGCACGCCCGGGTTCAGGCTGACCAGGTCGTTGACTACGTAGGTGTAGTCGAAGTCAGCGTAGTACTGGTTCCAGATGTCCTTCAGCTCGGCGGCATACAGGTTGGCGATGATGTTCGGGGTACCGCTCCACGACGCGCCGGCCCAGTTCAGGTGCTTGCTCTTGTCGTGTTCGTTCAGCGCGCCGTAGTAGGTGTCGATACGGCGGTGACCGCTCTGGTTGTACGGGTGGGTGAAGCTCACCTGGCCGCCTTCGAGCAGCAGGCCGTCGATGCTGGTGTTGGTCAGGCTCACGCCACGGAAGGTCTGCGGCAGCATGCGGGTTTCGCCGCCCGCGATCACCGGGTTGGTGAGGAACAGGTCACCGGCTTTCAGCTCGGTGTCGAAGGCTTTCAGCTTGATTGCAGCACCAGCCGTGGAGAACGAGTGCGGGGCAGCGCCCAGCTCGCCGTCGTCCTTGATGTGCTCGGGCAGGATGCTGGTGCCAGCATGGCCGCCACCGCCATCGAGCTTCAGGCCCAGCATGGCATGGGCGTCCAGGCCAAAGCCGACCACACCCGGGGTGTAGCCCGACTCGAAGCGTGCAACCGCGCCCTGGCCCCACTCGCGGGTGTCGCGCACGCCGGCGTTGTGGTTGTCGCGGTTGAAGTAGGCATTACGGAAATGCAGGTTGAAGGACGACCCTTCGATGAAGCCATCAGCCTTGTCTTCATCTGCCTGGGCGGCGAAAGGGATCGTTGCAGTCAACGCAATGAACAGCGGGGTGAAACGAAACGCGGAAGGCACCGGTACTAGCTCCTTTGGTGTGACGGTGGGGCAGTTTTTATTTTTGAATGTGCGTCTTTCTTATAAGTAGACGTTACAGCCGGGCTGAGCGTTAAAGCACATAAAAAAAGCCGCTGATCGGCAGCGGCTTTAAAAGGCTAACATATCGGCACCGGTGGTGCCCATGGCGTAGCCAAGGGAAATCGGGAGCAGCAACAGCGCTTGATCAGCTGTCGGCATTGGCATCGACAGAAACTTTGGAAGCTGTCTGTTTTGCGTCTTTGGCGGCGTCAGACTTGTTTGCAGCTACAGCGTCGCGGGCCTCTTGGTGGACGGCGGCGAGCGCTGCATTACGGGTGACGAAAGCGCTGGATTCTTCGGCCATGGCCAGGGGCGACAACAACAGGGAAGACAGGACGAAGACGCTGGCAATACCCATACTGTTGGACATTTGAAACTACCTTCTTGCGGGGCAAGTGCTAATGAGGACGGGGGTAAAGTTAGTCCTTTCAATGCACTGGAAACAGACCTGAGTGCGATAAGCACTGTTGCGCAAAAGGTAACGATCCATGGAAAAGCAATAGGACTTTCGCCGCAAACCCCCGTCTTAGACACGGTCCTGCACCGAGCGCGCAGGCCTCAGCGCTGGCAAGCGGATACCGAAAGTATTGGCACCTGCACCACTGCGCACGAACACCTCACCCCCATGCATCAGCGCAATCGCCTTGACGATGGCCAGCCCCAACCCATGGTTACCCCCACCGCTGTTGCTGCGCGCCGCATCCACCCGGTAGAAGCGCTCGAACAGCAACGGCAGGTGCTCATCGTCAATCGCCGGCCCCGGGTTGCTCACAGCGATGCTGACCTGCTCCGGCCCGGCATCGATCTGCACCTGAATCACCTGGTGTGGCGCCGTATGTTGCACGGCGTTGTTCAGCAGGTTGATCAACGCCCGGCGCAGTTGGGCTTTTTCGATGGGGGCGTGGGCATCGCCGCTTACGTTCACGCTGACCTGCGCGTCTTCGAGGATGTAGTCCAGGTAGTCGAGCGTGGTTGCCACTTCCTCGGCCAGCGAGGCCTGAATCAGGGCAGTGGCCTTGCTGCCCTGGTCGGCACTGGCCAGAAACAGCATGTCGTTGATGATGCTGCGCAGGCGCTCCAGCTCTTCCAGGTTGGATTGCAGCACTTCGAAGTAATGCTCGGCGCTGCGGCCTCGGGTGAGTGCTACCTGGGTCTGGCCTATCAGGTTGGTGAGCGGGGAGCGCAGTTCATGGGCAACGTCAGCGTTAAAGGCTTCCAGCCGCGAGTAGGCCTGACTCACGCGGTCGAGCGCAGCGTTGAAGGCGCCGGCAAACTGCGCCAGTTCCGGGGCCAGCGCGTGGGTCTTCAAGCGCCCGTCCAGGCGTGGCGGGGCCAAGGCCTGGGCCTCGTTGGACAACGCCAGCAACGGGCGCAGGCCAATGCGCGCCACCCAGTAGCCCAGCACTGAGGCCAGCAGTACGCCAAGCACTGCCAACCCGACAATCGCCACCAGCAGGCTGTGCTGCGCCTGCCAGAAGGTTTCGGTGTCGATGCCGATCAGAAAGCGTAGCGGTGGCCGCTCGCCCATCGCCGGCAGTTCGCTGACCAGCACCTTGTAAGGGTAGGGGCGGTCGGGCAGGCGCAGGTCGCGCATACCCTGCGGGCCTTCGGCGAACGCCCGTACCAGCTCGCTGGGGTGGCCGTACTCGTAGGCCGGGTTGCTGCTGACCACCCAGAAGCGGATGCGTTTGTCTTCTTCGCTGAGCAGGTTGAGCTTGTTGTTGATCTTGGCCCAGTGGTCTGGCGTACCGAATCGGTTGAGGGTGGATTCGAGCACGCTGAAGCGTGCGTCCAGTTCGGCTTGCGGCAGCAAGTCCAGGCTGTGGTCGACCTGGCGGTAAAGTGCCAAGCCGATCAACACGAACACGCCCAGTGCTACCAGGATGAACAGCGCCGACAGGCGCAGGGCAATGGAATTACCCCGCACGGTTTTCCAGGACATAGCCCATGCCTCGGATGGTGTGCAGCAGCTTGTTGTCGAAAGGCCCGTCCAGCTTGGCGCGCAGGCGCTTGATCGCCACTTCAACCACGTTGGCATCGCTGTCGAAGTTGATGTCCCAGACCAGCTCGGCAATTGCTGTCTTCGACAGGATTTCACCCTGCCGCCTGGCCAGTACGCTCAGCAGCGAGAACTCCTTGGCAGTCAGGTCCAGGCGCTGGCCGGCGCGGGTGGCCTTGCGCGCCATCAGGTCGATCCACAGGTCTGCCACCTGCACCTGGAGCGGTTCGTGGCTGCTGCTACGGCGGGTAAGGGCCTGAAGACGGGCGACCAGTTCAAGGAACGAGAACGGCTTGCCGAGATAGTCGTCGGCACCCTCACGCAGGCCGTGGATGCGGTCTTCGACCCGTTCGCGGGCGGTCAGCATGATCACCGGCGTCTGCTTGCGCGCGCGTAAGGCGCGCAGCACGCCATAGCCGTCCAGGCCGGGCAGCATCACATCCAGCACGATCACCGCGTAATCGCCCTCCAGGGCCAGGTGCAGGCCGTCGATGCCGTCCCGCGCCAGGTCCACGGTAAAGCCCTGTTCGCTCAAGCCACGATGCAGGTAGTCGGCGGTTTTTTCTTCGTCTTCGATGATCAGCACACGCATGGTCTTGTCCTAGCTGGCACTTGGCGCTGCCGCACGGGCAGCCCGGCGGCGGTGGAACAGGCGCTCCAGGGCCAAGTATATGACCGGGGTGGTGAACAGCGTCAGGGCCTGGCTCACCAGCAGGCCGCCCACCACTGCAATGCCCAGTGGCTGACGCAACTCGGCGCCGGTGCCGAAGCCGAACATCAGCGGCACCGCGCCCAGCAAGGCTGCCAGGGTGGTCATGATGATCGGACGGAAGCGCGTCAGGCACGCTTGATGAATCGCCTGCTCCGGCGTCAGGCCCTGATGGCGTTGGGCCTCCAGGGCAAAGTCGATCAGCAGGATGCCGTTTTTCTTGACGATGCCGATCAGCAGCACCACGCCGATCAGCCCCATGATGCTGAAGTCCTGGCCCATGGCCCATAGCAATAGCAGCGCACCCAGGCCGGCTGAGGGCAGGGTGGAAATGATGGTCAGCGGGTGGACGAAGCTTTCGTATAGCACGCCGAGGATGATGTACACCGCCACCAGCGCTGCCAGGATCAACCACGGTTGGCTCGACAGCGAACTCTGGAAGGCCTGGGCCGCGCCCTGGAAGTTGCCGCTGATGGAGTCGGGCATGCCCAGCTCGCGCTGGGTGCGGTCGAGGATGCGCACCGCATCGCCCAGGGCCACGCCGGGGGCCAGGTTGAACGACAGGTTGGCCGCCGGGAACAGGCCGTCGTGGCTGATCGACAAGGGGCCGGTGCTGGGCGGCGCCACGTGGGCGACTGCCGACAGCGGCACCATCTCGTTGCTCAGCGGCGAGCGCAGGTAGAAGTAGTTGAGGCTCTCGGCCTTGCCACGCTGCTGCGCATCCAGTTCAAGGATCACCTTGTACTGGTTGGTGTCGGTCTGGAATTCGCTGATCTGCCGCTGGCCGAAGGCGTCGTACAGGGCCTGGTCGACATCGGTGGTGGTCAGGCCGAAGCGCGCGGCGGCCTGGCGGTCGATGTCGATGCGGGTGACGCTGGCGCCCAGTTGCAGGTCGTTGGACAGGTCGCGGAACGCCGGGTTTTCCCGCAGCCGGTCGGTCAGGCGCTGGGTCCACAGGTTCAGGGCCTCGCCGTCGTTGCTCTTGAGCACGTACTGATACTGGGTGCGTGACGGGCCTGAGCTGAGGTTGATGTCTTGGCCGGCGCGCATGTACAGGACAATGCCCGGTACCTGGGCCAGCTTGGGCCGTAGCCGGTCGATCAGTTCGCTGGCTGACACATCGCGCTCGCCGCGTGGCTTGAGGGCGATCCAGAAACGGCCGTTGGCGATGGTCTGGTTGCTGCCGGTAACGCCCACCGAATGGGAGAACGCGCGCACGGCCGGGTCTGCCCCGATGATCTTGGCCAGCGCCTGGTGCTTCTCGATCATCGACGGGTACGAGACATCCGCCGCTGCTTCGCTGGTGCCCAGAATGAAACCGGTGTCCTGCAGCGGGAAGAACCCCTTGGGGATGGCCACGTAGCCGGCCACCGCCAACGCCAGGGTCACGCCAAACACACCGAGGGTCAGGCGCTGGTGGGCGAGGGCGCGGTTCAGGCCCTTTTCGTACCACCCGACCAGGCGTTCGCCAAAGCCGCCCTTGTGTTCTCCGGGTGGGCGGCGCATGAACAGCGCGCAGAGGGTTGGCGCCAAGGTCAGCGAAACCACCACCGAAATCAGGATGGTGGCCGTGGCGGTCAGGGCAAACTCTTTGAACAGCCTCCCGACCACACCGCCCATGAACAGCAGCGGGATGAATGCGGCAACCAGCGAGAAACTGATCGACACCACGGTAAAGCCGATTTCCCCGGCACCCTTGAGCGCCGCCGTTCGGCTGTCGTCGCCGGCCTCCAGGTGGCGGTGGATGTTCTCCACCACCACGATGGCATCGTCCACCACGAAGCCCACGGAGATGACGATGGCCACCAGGGTGAGGTTGTTCAGGCTGAAACCCAGGATGTACATCAACGCGCAGCTGGCGATCAGAGACACGCCCAGCACGCTGGATACCACCATGGTTGCCGACCACTGGCGCAGGAACAGTGCCATTACCCCGATCACCAGGGCCACGGCGATCATCAGCGTCAGTTCCACTTCGTGCAGTGAGGCGCGGATGGTCTGGGTGCGGTCCTGCAGCACCGACACTTCGACCGAGGCTGGCAGCATCTCTTGCAGTCGGGGCAGGGCGGCCAGCACCCGGTCTACGGTATCGACGATGTTGGCCCCGGGCTGGCGGAAGATCACCAGGTTCAGCCCTGGCTGGTCGCCGGACCAGGCCTTGACGTATGCGTTTTCGGCACCGTTGATCACCTTGGCCACGTCCTTGAGGTGTACCGGGGCGCCATCGCGGTACGAGACGATCAGTTGCGCGTAGTCCTCGGGGTGGAACAGCTGGTCGTTGGCGGCGATGGTCGACACGCTGTGCTCGCCGTACAGCGCGCCCTTGGCCAGGTTCAGGCTGGTCTGCTGGATGGCCTGACGCAGGTCGGCCAAGGTCAGGCCGATGGCGGCCAGCTTCTCGGGCTGCGCCTGCACGCGGATTGCCGGGCGCAGCTGGCCGGTGATGTTGATCAGGCCCACCCCGTCGATCTGGCTCAGCTGGCGGGCCAGCAGGGTTTCGGTGTAGTCGCTGAGGTCGTTGCCGGGCATCTGGTCGGAGCTGACCGTCAGCACCAGCACCGGGCTGTCGGCCGGGTTGACCTTGCGCCAGGTTGGCGGGTTGGGCAGGTCTTGCGGCAGGCGCGCAGTGGCGGTGTTGATCGCCGCCTGCACTTCCTGGGCGGCGGTGTCGATGTTCTTGTCGAGGGTGAACTGCAGGATCAGGGTGGTCGAGCCCAGCGCGCTGCTGCTGGTCATCTGGGTCATGCCGGGGATGGCGCTGAACTGCACCTCCAGCGGCGTGGCCACCGATGAGGCCATGGTTTCCGGGCTGGCGCCGGGCAGCTGGGCGGTCACCTGGATGGTCGGGAAGTCCGCCTCCGGCAACGGCGCCACCGGCAGGCGTGGGAAGGCGATGGCCCCCAGCAGCACCAGGGCAAAGGTCAGCAGCAGGGTGGCGATGGGGTGGTCGATGCACCAGGCGGAAACACCGTTGCGCGTGTTCATGGCTGGCTCCGGCGGTCGGCCATTTCCGACGGCGCGGGAGCATCAGGCGTTACCTCGACCCGCGCGCCCGGCTTGAGCCTTGACTGGCCATCGAGCACCAGGCGCTCGCCTGGCTTGACCCCGGCAATGATGTTCAGCCCGCTGTCCTGGTACAGCACCTTCACCGGCACGCTGGTGACCTTGTCGCCGTCCAGTCGGTAGACGAAGTGCCCGTCGACGCCGCGTTGCACCACCGGCGGCGGCACCACCAAGGCGTTTTCTTCCACGGCGGTGCGCAGGCGGATGGTGACCAGCTGGCCCGGCCACAGTCGGCCGTCCTTGTTGTCGAACTCGGCCTTTACCCGCACGGTACCGGTGGTGCCGGAAATCTGGTTGTCGATCAGTGCCAGGTGGCCTTCACCGAGCAGGCTGCGGTCGCCGTCGGCGTCCATGTAGGCCTGCACCAGCGCCGGGGTAGGTGCCTTGAGCAGGCTTTGCAGGGTTGGCAGCATCTGCTGCGGCAGGGCGAATTCGACGGCGATGGGGTCGATCTGGGTGACGCTGAACAGGCCTTGGGTATCGCTGGTGCGTACCAGGTTGCCTGGGTCGACATTGCGGATGCCGACGCGCCCGGTAACCGGTGAACGGATCTGCGTGTAGGAAAGCTGCACTTCTGCGTTGGCGATGGCGGCCTGGTTGCCCTTGACGGTGGCCTGCAACTGGTTGACCAGCGCCTGTTGCTGGTCGAGGGTCTGCTTGGATACGCCGTCGTCGCTGCTGAGCAGGCGGTAGCGCTTGAGGTCGACGCCGGCCACCTGAATCTGAGCCTGGCTTTGGCCGAGCTGGGCGCGGGCCTGGTCGAGGCTGGCGCGGATGCTGCGGTCGTCAAGGGTGGCGAGCAGGTCGCCTTCCTTGACCCATTGCCCTTCCTTGACCAGCACCTGGGTGAGCACGCCCTCGACTTGTGGCCGCACCTCGACGCTGTGCAGCGACTGAACTGTCCCGATGGCGCTGGCGTACCGCGGCACGTCCTGCTGGGCGACGCTGACCACGCGCACGGGGATGGCCGCCTGCGCACGGGCAGCGGGTGCAGGCTGGCGCTGGCTGTACCAGCTGCCCGCTACCACCAGGACAAGAAGCGTCAGGGCGGCGAAGATGACAGAGCGGGACGGACGTCGCATCGGTGCGGGCACCTTGGCCAGAAGGGAGGGAAGGGCTGTCTGTATACAGCTTATAGCCCCCGAACCGGGTCGGCAGCGTGACCGCTGGCTGACAGCGCTGTCAGTTTCGCTCACGGCAGAATGCGATCCCGTGTAGGCGCGCGTAGGTTTTGCCTAGAAACCAATAAAGGCGTAATACACCGGAGTTTCGCTGGTAGTGCGCAAACCAAGCCCCTGCAAACTCGCGACCAGCGCCTCATCCTGCACATGCAAGGTCCACTGCCCCCCGTGATCCCCCTGCACCTGCGCCAGCGCAGTGGCAAATGCCCCCATATCCGGCAGGTAAGCTGTAAAACCATTCCCCTTGAGCGCACTGGTGGTCATGCCCAGCGCCTGGCACACCGCCACCTTGGCAGCAATGTCATCCCGGTCGGCCTGCCGTGAGGCTTGCACCAGCGCTTCCAGCTCCGCATCGACCAGTTGCGTACCGTGGATCAGTTCCGGCCCCTGCTGCCAGGCTTCTGGCGGGCAGTCCTTGTTGTCCGGGCGCAGCGGAATGTGTGGGTTGATCTCTACCGGGTAGATGCGACAGACCAGCGGGCGCTGGTCGTAGATCGTGCAAAGGTCGTTGTCGTCGAGGTTGCGGCAGCGCCCGGGGTTGAAGGCGGCAAAGGTTACTGACACGCGTGCTTCGCCGTTACCGCAGTGCACGGGATGGGAGCGGCGCATGACATGCTCGCGCTGTTCAGCCGGCATGCCGGGGCCGTCGGCGATGAACGCCTCGATCAGCACCACTACCTGGCCGGCATCGTCCGCCCAGCGTCGCGCTTCATCAAGCGTCAACGGTACATGGTGGCCCGTGCAGCATTTGCCGCAACCGGTACAGCCAAATCGCAAGCTGTCGGTCACTTGGCCTCCGGGCTCCACTCGCTGACAAAGGCACGCTGGTGCTGGCGATCGTACAGGCACAACTCCGTGCCGGTGCGCTGCTGCATGTGCTTCTGTGGGTAGACGCCTTCGATCAGCAGCGCGCTCATGCCCACCTGGTCATCGAACTCGGCGAGCTTGCCACGGGCGTGGGCGTCCTTGAACTGGCTGGCGGCCAGGCAGGCCTTGAGCATCTGTTGGCGCTGCTCGTTCCAGGCCTGGCTGCTGGAGGCCTGTGCGATACCGCTGAAGAGGGCGCAGCTGATCAGGATGGAGCTGAAAAACTTCATACGCAGTTCCGGCAGTTTTCTTCCGAGGGGCGCGAATTATGCCCGACTCACCCCCGGCGGCAAGCCGGGGAAGTTGTCGCTGAATATATCAGCGCTCGGTGAACACCACGGTACGCGCGGCCACCACCAGACAATCGGTCAGCTCCGGTGAGGAGAACTTGGTGAGGATGGCGTTGGCCCCTGCCTGGGTTGCCTTTTCGCTGCTCATGGCGCTGTCCAGCGAGGTGTGCAGCAGCACGTACAGGTGCTGGAAGTCGGGCGTTTCGCGCAAGGTGCGGGTGAAGGCGTAGCCGTCCATCTCGCTCATTTCGATGTCGGAGACGATGATGTTGATCTCCTGCGCGGTGCCTTGCAGCTCCAGCAGTACATTGATGGCGTCCTTGGCGCTGCGCGCGGTGTGGCATTCGATGCCCAGGTTGCGCAGGGTGTGCACCGACTGCTGCAGGGCTACCTGGCTGTCGTCCACCACCAGGATATTGGCGGCGGCCAGCAGGCTGGCGTCTTCTTCGCTCAAGGTGCCGTGATGCGGCTCGGCCACCGGTGGGGCGATGGCATGGATGACTTTTTCGATGTCCAGCACCTGCACCAGGGTGTTGTCCACGCGGGTTACGCCAGTGATGAACGAGCGGTTGCCTGAGCCAAAGGGCGGCGGTTTGATGTCGGTGCTCAGGCAATGCACGATGCGGCTGACCGCCTGCACATGCAGGCCTTGGCGCGACCGGCTGATCTCGGTGACGATCAGGCAGCCGCCGTCCGGGTCGGCCAGGGGCCGCTCGCCAATGGCGCGGGACAGGTCGATGACCGACAGCGAGTGGCCGCGCAAGGTCGCCACGCCTTTTACGTGGGGGTGCGCCTCGGGCAGCTTGGTCAGCGGCGGGCAGGGGATGATCTCGCTGACCTTGAGCAGGTTGATTGCCATCAGCTTGCCGCTGCGCAGGGTGAACAGCAGCAGGGACAGCGAGTCCGCGCGGGCATTTTGCGTGGCCATGGTGACCTTCGGTGGGGAACAGGGGATAACCGGTTATCGGCCCTTTGGTGGATGGCTTTAGGGTGGTGATGGAAGTTGATGGGTTCGCCTTGGTTTTGTTGTTGTCGATTCGACCGAGCGCCGCGCGGGCGGCGCTCGGTCGCACCAGCAACACAAAAATCACGTCGTACTCTAGCGTTCGCGCAGGGCCTCCCTGGCCCGGTTCAGTGGCTTGATCAGGTAATCCAGAATGGTCTTCTCCCCGGTGCGGATATCCACCGTGGCCACCATCCCCGGCACAATTGCAAAGTGCTTGCCGGCCTTGTTCTGCAAGCTGTCCTGCTCGGTACGGATGAACACCCGGTAGTAGTAGATCTCGGGCTTCACTTCATCCTGCAAGGTGTCCGGCGAAATGCCCACCACCTTGCCATCCAGCCCGCCGTACACCGAATAGTCATAGGCACTGATCTTGACCTTGGCCGCCTGGTCCGGGTGAATGAAGGCAATGTCACGCGGGGCAATGCGGGTTTCGATCAGCAGGCGTTCGTCCATCGGCACGATCTTCATCACCTGGCCCCCGGGCTGCACCACGCCACCCAGGGTGTTGACCTCGATGTCCTTGACGATGCCACGTACTGGCGAACGCAAGGTCAGGCGGGTAAGCGAGTCGCTGCGCCCGCGCACCACTTCCGACAGGCTGTCGGCCTCGGCGCTGGCCTTGGCCAGTTCTTCCCGGGCCCGCACCAGGTAGTCGGAGCGGGCTTCGTTGGCCTTCAGTTCAAGCTCTGAACGCTGGCGGTTAAGGCGGATCACTTCGACCCGGCTCGAAGCGCCCATCTTGGCCAGGTTTTCGGTGATCTTCAGTTCACTGCGCACCAGTTGCAGTGAGTCCTGGATGCCCGCCAGGGTTTGCTCCAGGCCGCGACGGCGGGTCTGGTACAGCGCGGTTTCGGCGTCGATCAGCTCGGGCGAGTCGCGCAGGCTGTCGGGGAAGGTCAGCGGCTTGCCGGTCACCTCCGCCTGCAGGCGAGCCTGGCTGGCCTTCGCGGCGCGGTACTTGGCTTCACTTTCGCCAACGCTGGAGGCGGTCTTGGTCGGGTCGAGCTGGGCCAGCACCTGGCCGCGCTCGACCAGGTCGCCCTCGGCCACGCTCATTTGCGCCACGATGCCACCCTCGAACGACTGGATCACCTGCTCCCGCGAACTGGGGATCACTTTGCCAGTGCCGGTGGATACCTCGGTCACCTCGAACCAGGCGGCCCAGGCCAGGAACGCGGCCAGCATCAATGCACAAATCGTGATGATACGTCCGGCGCGGAATACCGCCTGGTCGTCCTGCCCATCCAGGTAGGAGGCCGGGAGTTCATGGTTGCTCATGCCTGGGCTCCTTGCAGTTTGGCCAGCGCGGCATCGCGGGTGTCATCGATGACAATGCGCCCGCCGTCGAGCACGAGGATGCGGTCGACCCGTTGCAGCACGCTCAGGCGGTGCGTGGCGATCACCAGAGTGCGGCCCTGGCAGAAGCGTTCGAGGTTATCCAGCAGCTTGCGCTCGGTCATGTCGTCCAGCGAGGCGGTAGGTTCGTCCAGCAGGAGCACTTGCGGTTGGCGTACCAGAAGGCGCGACAGCACCAGGGCCTGGCGCTGGCCGCCCGACAAACCCAGGCCACCTTCCAGGATCAGGTGGTCCATGCCCTTGGGCAGGCGGCGCACGAAGTCCAGTGCGCCGGTGGCCGCCAGCGCGGCCACCAGTTCTTGGTCGCTGGCCTGGCCGGCACCGAGGGTGAGGTTTTCCCGCAGCGTGCCGTGGAACAGGCGCGCGTATTGCGGCAGTAGACCCACGTCACGGCGCAGGTCGGCGGGGTCGAGGTGGGCCAGCGCGATGCCGTCCAGGCTGACGTCGCCTTGCACCAGGTCCATGGCCCCGCCCAGGGCTTGCAGCAGGGTCGACTTGCCAGCGCCATTGCGCCCGAGCACGGCAATGCGCTCGCCCGGTTGAATGTCCAGTTGGCCGATATTCAGTACCGGCGGCGATTCTTCGCTGTAGCGGAAGTTGGCCTGGCGCAGGCGATACTCGCCACGAATGGCTGGCAAGTGTACGCGGGCTTCACCTTCGGGGTGGTCGACCGGCGACTGCATCAGTTTATCCAGCCCTTGCAGGGCCACCTTGGCTTGTTGCCAGCGGGTCAATACATGGGTCAGTTGCGCCAGCGGCGCCATCATCCGCGACGACAGCATCGACGCCGCCACCAGGCTACCGGTGGTGAGGTCGCCGGCGATCACCATGGGCGCGCCGATCACGATGACCACGGCAAACACGGCGCCCTGTACGTTCTGCGTCCAGGTCACCAGGCCATTGGTGAGGGTGCGCAGGCGCAGGTTGGTGTGGGCGCAGGCCGCGTTGTACTGGTTCCATTGCCGCTCGAAGCGCGCCTCGGCTTGCAGTGCCTTGATTTCGTCCAGGCCCTGGATGCTTTCCACCAGCATGGCGTTGCGCAGCGCCGACTCGCGCATGGAGGCGTTGGCCAGCCGCGCCAGGCGCCGCTGTGCCAGCACCCCGGGCACTACCATGGCCAGCAGTGCGACCAGCGGGATGAACACCAGCACGCCGCCGATCAGCCAGAACACCATCAGGAACAGCAGGAAGAACGGCAGGTCGGCCAATACCGTGGCCGTGCTGGAGGTGATGAGGTCGCGGATCGATTCCAGCTCGCGCAGTTGCGAGATGAACGACCCGGTGGACTTCGGCCGCACCGAGTTGCGCAGGCGCAACGCATGCCCGTAGACCAAGTCGCTCACCCGCAGGTCGGCACGCTTGCCGAGCAGGTCAGTTACCTTTAGCCGTAGCAGGCGCATGCTGAAGTCGAACACCAGCGCCAGCACCACGCCGCCAAACAGCACGTACAGGGTAGGCAGCGATTCGGCCGGGATTACCCGGTCATACACCTGCATCGAGAACAGCACCCCCGCAAGGGCCAGGACGTTAGCCACCAGCGAGGCGACCATCACTTGCCCATACGGGCGCAGGTCGCGCAGCACGATGCGGGCGAACCAGTGGCGGTCGTAGGGCGCGGTGTAGTCGTCGGTGCGCACGTCGCGCAGCGGCCGTGCCGGGCGCAGCAGGGCGACGCGGTTGATGCGGCCTTTGAGGCTGTCACGCGGCAGGCGTGAGGTCAGGCCCTGGTCGCCGGCAAATACCACCGCCAAATCGTCTTCTTCAGTGACTGACTCGACCACGGCCAACTGGCCGTCATCCAGCTCCAGCACCAACGGGGTGCGCCATTGCCGCAAGCCCTTGGCATCGAAGCGCACGAAGCGCAGGGCCAGCCCAGCCTGACGCGCCATGTGGCGGAGGATTTCGTCCAGCGGGCGGGCGTCCTCGACGGCGGCCAGGCGGATGCGTTGTGGTGACACGTCCAGGCGGTAGTGATGCGCTACTTGCAGCATCACCTCCAGCCATGACCCAAGGTCTGGCCGGTGAGCCGCTTCGGGCGCAGCAGCGGGCGCCTGGTTAGGCAGGGTTACATTGATGGAATCGGTCATGGCTGGATCTCCACCCCTTGCAGGTTGCGCCCCTCAAGGCCAAAGGCCGTGCGCAGGGCGCCGGTGTTGTACAGGCAGTCGACATCCAGGCGCAGCAGGTCGGAGCGGGTGCCGGCGAGTTCGAAGCGTGACTGGTAGATCTCCTGCTCGGCGTTGAGCAGGTCGAGAAGGGGCCGCGTGCCCAGGTCCAGGTACTGTCGGCCGTACAGCATGCGCGCTTCCTGGATGCTCGCCTGGCGCGCCTCCAGCGACGTCAGCCGCCGGCCCAGCCCGGAGGTTTGCGCCATGGCCTCGGCCAGGCCGCGACGGGCCTGCAGGCGTGCCGCATCCTCGGCGGAGTCGGCGGCGGTCAGCGCGTGGCCTGCAGCGCGTGTGCGGGCGCTGATGGCGCCGCCCTGGTAGATGGGCACCTCGACGTTCAGGTAGATGCCGGCCTGGGTGCGGTCCAGGCGCGCGTTGTCGCGGTTGTAGTCGTCGTCCAGGTAGTGGTTGACCTGGGGTTGCAACGACAGGGTCGGGTAGGCCTCGGCCTTGGCCTGGGCCAGTTCGGCCTGGCCTTGGGCGCGCTGGGCCAGGGCCATCAGCACGGCGGGCAGGCGATCATCGCCCTGCGAGGGCCGCTTGCAGGCCTGGTTCAGCTCGGGCGGTGCCTGCTCGGTCAGCGCTGGTGGGGTAACGCGCCCCATCAGCGCCGCCAGGGTGGAACGCCAGCGTTCATACTGCGACTGGTATTCCTCCAGCGTGGCGCGTGCGCTTTCCACGCGGGACTCGGCTTGCACCACGTCGGAGCGGGTGCTGGCGCCCATGTCGCTGCGCTGACGGGCCATGCCGGCAATGTCGCCGACCCCGCGAATCTGGTCGCGGGCGATGGTCATCAGTTGTTCGTAGCGGCGGGTTTCGATCCAGGCGTAGGCCGTGTCGCGGGCCAACTCGTCGACCACCAGCAGGATGTTGGCCTGGGCGCGGGCGGCGGCGGCCTGGGCCGCGCTGACGGCACTGTCTACCTTGCCGAAGTCGTAGAGCATCTGCTTGAGCGACAGGTTCAGTGCCTGGCTGTTGCGGTCACCGCCGTAACCGGTGTCATAGCCGGTGCGGATACCGCCGGAAATCTGCGGGTAATACCCCGCACGGGCGACGTTGATGCCTTCACCCTGCTTGTACAGGTTGCCGATGGCCTCGGCGATGCTGGGGTGCCATTGCGCGGCTTGCAGCACCGCGTCGGTCAGCCCCAGGCGCTCGCCACTGGCCACCGGGGCCATGCCGATAGCGGGGCGGGCGGGTACCGCTTCGGGCGCATCGCGTAGCAGCGATGGCCCGATCTGGCGCAGTTGTGGGTCGATGTCGTCGGCTGCCTGGGCGGCCGGATGGAAGTTCAGCACCAGGAGCCCGAAGGCGCCCAGCAACAGCGGTGACAGCGGACTGCTTCGCTTCACATAGTTCCCTTACTGCTGGTCGTCCATGCCGCCGGGCGCGTGCCCGGCGGGTTTGCAGCGGCCTCAGACCACATGGATACCGTTCTGCACCCACAGGTGATGGCTCGGATCCTCCTGGGCCGTGTATTGGTTATAGTCGATGCCGTCGGCGGTTTGGTTCCCGACCAGCGTCCAGTTGTCTGTCATGTGAACCGTGTCTTTGTCGTCCCCCTTGATGATCAGTGTGTCGTTGCCGGTTTCGGTGATGGCCACCACGTCCGCCAGGTTCAGGGTCAGCGCCACCGCGCTGGTGTCGTTGAGGTCGATGACTTCGATGTCATGCACCCGATCGGCCAGGTTGCCCAGGTCGATGCTGGCATCGCCGCCGCCCCACAGCAGGGTGTCGGTCCCTGTGCCGCCCTCGACGCTGGCGAAGTTCTGGTCGACCACCACCAGGGTGTCGTCCCCTGCGCCACCCTGCAGGGTGATATGGCCACCCTGGCTGCCATCGAGGTGGTCATTGCCGTCGGTGCCGGCGATCACCTCTGTGGAAGCGGATGCGGCCACACTGGCCAGTGCTACCCCTTCGTCACCGGTATCGGAGAGCAGCGACATCGTGCTGGTGAGACCAGCGGCGTTGTCCAGGTTGATGGTGAGCGTTGCGGTGTCGGTGGTGCCGTTGGGGTGGGTCAGCTCGTAGGTGAAGGTGTCGTGCTGGCCGACGGCTGTCGACGTGAGCCCTGAGTTGAGGGTGTAGGTGTAGCTGCCGTCGGCATGCACCAGCAGCGTGCCGTAGGTGCCCGCCACGCTCACCCCGTTATAGCCCGGGATGGTGTAGGTGTTGGCCGCCGTCAGCACGCTCAGCACGGTCAAGGCCGAACCCACGGTGTCATCCGCGAGCAGGTTGCCGGTTGCCGTGGTCGCGCTGCTGACCACGAACTCGGTGAGGTGCGTGGTGGTGGCGTTCACGCTGGTGGTGATGGAACTGAGCAAGCCGATGCCGCCCGCTGTAACGCGTATGTGGTAGGTACCCGTCCCCTGGTTCTGGAAGGTATAAGCCGCACCGCCCCCCAGCAGGCTGACCAATGAGCTGCCAGGCACCGACTGCACCAGCACATACTGGCCGGTGGCCGGATTGAGCTTGAGCAACTCGATGGTGGTGCCGTTGAGCAGGCTCAACAGGTTGGTGGAGTTGACCACCACTTGCAGGTTTGCCGTGGTATCGGCTGCAACCGCGGTGGTGTAGGTGGCCTGGCGCGTGCCAATTACCGGCAGGCTCAGCGTGCCCAGCGAGCTGCTGCTGGTGTCTACACGGTTGACCAGGGTCAGGTGGCTGAAGCCGACGTCGTTGACGGCATCTACCACTGTGGCCGGCGCACCGTAGTTGATGTCGCTCCACACCTCCGTGGCCTGCGGGCTGTCGATACGCACATACAGGTTGGCGGAGTCGGACAGGCCGTTCGCATGCACCAGCTGGTAGCTGAACACATCGACCTTGCCGACACTGCTCGGGCTGCCGTTTGGCGTGTAGGTGTAGCTGCCGTCCGCGCGGATCACCAGGGTGCCGTACAGGCCTTGTACCGTGGTGGCGCTGCCGGCCGCGACATAACTGCCGTCCTTGAACACCTGGAGCACGGCGGCGCTGTCCGGGCCACGTGCATCGACAGTGCCATCGGTGCCCACATCGGTGATGACGTTGCCGGTGGTGGCGGTGCCTGTCCCGGTGAACTCGGTCAGGCTGGTGGCCGTGATGTCCAGCGAAGTGGTCACGTTGGTGATCAGGCCAATACCGCCACTGCCCACGGTCAGGCGGTAGTCACCGGCTTGCAGGGTACCGATATCGACCTGCAGGCCGAGTGGTAGCACGATCAGGTCGAGCAGGCCCTGGGTGTTGCCGGTGGCAAGCGTCACCCAGGCGCCCGTAGCGTCTTTCACTTGCAGGGTGAACGTGGAGTTGTTGAGCAGCGCCAGTACGCTGTTGGTGGTCAGTGTCAGGGTCGGGTCCACCGTGGTGCCGGCGGCTACGGTCCAGGTGTAGGTCTTGGTGAAGCCCGACAGCAGGGTGGTGAAGCTGTCGGTGTAGGTCTTGGTTGCAGTGACCGGTACCAGGTTGACCGTTGCCGTTGCCAGGTTGTCGCTGGCGATGACCGGGGCGTTGGCATCCACATCGGGCGCGGTGATGGTGACGTTGCCCGACACGTTGCCACGCGGGTCGGTGAGGCCGACCGAAAGGACCTGGCCGTTGTCCTGAGGTGGGCTCAGGGTCACGGTGAAGCTGCCGTTCGGTTGTACGGTCGCGGTTTGCAGCACGGTACCGCTGGCGCTGCGCACAGTGACGGTGGCGCCTGCTTCGCCGGTGCCGGTGAGGGTACTGCCGTCGGCACTGATCTGCAGGTTTCCGGCCACTGCAGGCGGGGTCAGGTCCGGTGCAGTCAGGGCGGTGCCGGTAGACACGTTGCCGGCACTGTCGGTGAGGGTGACGCTGAGCGCCTGGTTGTCGATTTGCGCGGCAGCCAAGCTGACTACGAACAGGCCGTTGGTGCCCACCGTTGCGGTACCCAGGACGGTGCCGGCACTATTGCGCACGGTGACGGTGCTGCCGACCTGGCCAGAGCCGCTGACCAAGGTGCCGTTGGCGTTGATGACCGCCACCGGGGCTGCGGGCGGCGTGGTGTCCGGTGCGGTCAAACTGGTGCTGGCGGACAGGTTGCCGGCTGCATCGGTCTGGCGCACCACCAGCAATTGCCCATCGTTCTGTGGCGAGGTCAGGGTGATGCTGAAGGAGCCGTTGGCTTGCACCACGCCGGTACCCACCTGGCCACTCGGGCCTTGCACGGTGACGGTAGCGCCTGCTTCGCCGTTACCGGTCAGTACCGTGCCTGTGCCGTTGATGGCCACGTTGGTCGGCACGGCTGGCGGCTGGACATCGACTGCCGTGTAGCTGGTGCTGCCAGACGCGTTGCCTGCGGCGTCGGTCTGGCTCACGCCCAGTACCTGGCCGTTGAGCTGCGCCGCGTTGAGGTTGACGGTGAACACGCCACCGCCATTCACCAACGCCGTTCCAAGCACGTTGTTGCTGGCATCACGTACGGTCACTGTGGCACCGGCCTCACCGGTACCGGTAAGCACCAGGCCATTGGCCGACAGGCTGGTAACCACCGGGTTGGCCGGTGGGGTGATGTCGGCCGCTTGCAGGAAGACCGGCTGCGATTCGCCGCCCAGCAGGGAGACTGCCGTCACCGAGATGTGCTGGCCGTTGAGTTGAGCCGCGTTCAGCGTGATGCTGAAGCTACCCGTTCCGATGTTGGCGGAGCCTGAACCGATCAGGTTGCCGGCAGCATCGTAGACGCGAATGCTTGCGCCGGCTGCGGCCGTACCGGTCAAGGTAAGGCCGTCGCTGCCCAGTATCGCATTGGTCGGAGGTTCGGGTGGCGGTACCAGAGGGGTGATGTACGTCACGGCCCCTGAGGTATTGGTACCGTCGGACTGGCTCACGGAGAGGAGTGCGGCTGAGCCCGGCGTCGGCGAAAGGTTTATCTGGAAGTTGCCAGCGGCATCCACCAGACCGGTCCCGATCACGGTGCCGGTGGGGCCACCGATTCTGACGGTGACCGTGGCATTGGCTTCGCCCCTGCCGGTTAACGAGCTATAGGTATTGTCGATCGCCAGGTTGGTCACCACGGCGGGTGGCGAGGTGTCGTTGGTCTGGTAGCTGGCGGGTATCGAGGCATTGCCGGCAGCATCCGTGGACACCACGGTCAGCAGTTGGCCATTGTTCTGAGCCGGGTTGATGGCAACGGTGAACTCGCCATTGCCACCCACCACCACTGTACCCACGAGGCTGTTGTCAGGGCCACGAACAGTGATGGTGGAGCCGGCTTCCGCCGTACCGGTCATCGACGTGCCTGCCGGGTTGAGCAGCAGGTCGCCTGGCTGCACCGGTGCTGTCAGGTCTGGCGCGGTTACCTGCAAGGGCGCCGACGGGTTGCCGGTGGCGTCCTGGGCGATCACCGTCAGTACCTGGCCATTGATTTGCGGGTTGTTCAGGTCGAGCACAAAGGTGCCGTCCGGGTCGACTGTGACCTGGCCCAGCAGGTCGCCGTTGTTGTTGACCACGGTGACGCGGGTGCCGGCTTCGGCGGTACCGATCAGTTGGGTGCCGCTGTCGTTGAGGCTGGCGATCACGGTGGCCGGCGGGGTGATGTCCAGCGCCGTGACCGTGCTGACCGTCGATACGTTGCCGCTGCTGTCGGTCAGGGTGACCTGCAGCAGTTGGCCATTCAGTTGCGGTGTATCCAGCTCGACCACGAAGGTGCCATTGGCAGCCACCACGGCAGTGCCGATCTGTGTGGTGCCGACATACACGCGCACGGTAGCGCCCGCTTCGCCGACACCGCCCAGTTCATCGCCTGCCACACTGAGCTGCAGCCCGGTTGCGGCGGCGGGGGGCGTATAGTCCGGTGCTTGAACGGTGACCGGCAAGCTGATGTTGCCGGGTGGGTCGGCCTGCTGCACCGACAGCACCTGGTGGTTGATTTGCGCGGGCGAAAGCTCGACGCGGAAGGTGCCGTCTGCCAGCACTGTGCCGGTACCCAGCACGGTGCCGGCGGCATTGCTGACGGTGACCGTCGCGCCTGCTTCGCCCAGGCCGCTGACCACACTGCCGTCGGCGTTGATCACCACGGCGGTAAGGGGAGCTGGCGGTGTGAAGTCCGGGGTTTGCAGGGTGGCCACGGCCGACACGTTGCCGGTGGCATCGGCCTGGGTGAAGCTGAGCAGTTCGGCGTTGCCCAACGCCGGGGTGAGGGTGATGGTGAAGTGGCCGCTGGCATCGACGGTGGCGCTGCCGATTGGCTGGCCTGCCGGGTTGGTGACGGTGACCAGCGCGCCCACTTCGCCGCGGCCGGTGATGGTCACGCCATCGCTGGATATTGCCAGCGCGGTGGGTGCTGCGGGTGCCGTGGTGTCCGGTGCAGTGATGGCACTGGCGGCGGACTGGTTGCCGGCGGCATCGGTCAGCACCACCTGCACCTGCTGGCCGTTGGCCTGAGGCGAGGCGAGGTTGACCTGGAACGTGCCGTCGGCGCGTACCGTTGCGTTGCCCAGCACCGTGCCGTCGGCGGCCAGCACGCGAACAGCAGCCCCCGTTTCACCGGTACCGTTGAGCAGGCTGCCACCGCCAGCGAAGGCCAGGTTGCCAGCCGCATCCGGCGCCACGCGGTCGGGGGCGGTCAGGCTGACGCTGTTGGACTCGTTGCCGGCCACATCGGACTGGCTGGCGCTGAGCTGTTCGCCGTTGATCTGCGCGGCGCTGAGGTTGACGCTGAAGTTGCCGCTGGCATCGACCACGGCGGTGCCCAGGTCGATCCCTCCTTCGCCGATGACGGTGACGGTGGCACCTGGCTCACCGCGCCCAGTGAGTACCAGGCCGTCGTTGGACAGCACCAGGTTGGTCAGTGGTTGCGGTGCCGTGGTGTCCGGTGCCTGCAGGGTCGCCGGCAGCGAGACTGCGCCGTCGCTGCCGGTGGCGCTTACCTCCAACCGTTCGCCGTTGGCCTGGGCGCTGCCGAGGTTGACGGTGAAGGTACCGTCGTTGGCTACCGGGCTGCTGCCCAGCAATACGCCGTTGGGGCCATACACCTTGACCGTGCTGCCCACCGTCGCGGTACCGGTCACCGACAGGCCGTCGGCGGCCAGTACCAGGTTGTCCGGTGTCGCCGGTGCCAGAAGGCCCGGCGCGGTGACGTTTTGTGCAGGGGAGACGTTCTGTGCGGCGTCGGCCTGGACCACGCTCAGGCTTTCACCGGTGATCGCGGCTGGCGACAGGGTGACGCTGAAGTGGCCGTCGGCGCCGACCGTGGCGGTGCCCAGCACGGTGTTGTCGGGTGCCCGTACGGTGACGGTCGCACCGGCTTCGCCATTGCCTGTCAGGGTGGTGCCACTGGCAGACACCGCCAGGTTGGTAACGGCCGCTGGCGGCGTGGTATCGGCTGCGGTGTAAGGCGCGGCCGGTGAAACGTTGCCGGCCGCGTCGGTAGCCGTTACCTGCAGGGTCTGCCCGTTGGTCTGGGCGCTGTTCAGGGTGACCTGGAAGGTGCCGTTGCTGCCGGTTGTCGCCGTGCCCAGCACGTTGCCGCTGGCATCGCGCACGGTCACGGTGCTGCCGGCTTCGGCGTTACCGGACAGTTGCAGCCCGGTGGCGGCGAGGGCCAGTGCAGTCGGTGCAGCGGGTGGGGTGAAGTCCGGCGCGGTAACGGCCACGGCGGCAGAGGTGTTGTTGCCTGCGTCGGTCTGCGTAACGCTCAGGTGCTGGGCGTTGAGCTGGGCGCTGTTCAGGGTGAGGGTGAAGCTGCCGTTGGCGGCCACCAGTCCAGTGCCGATGATGGTACCGTCCGGGCCGCGCACGGTGACTGTGGCACCCGCTTCGCCCAAGCCGGTCAGGGTCAGGCCGTTGTTGTTCAGCACCACGTTGGTGAGTGGGGTCGGTGGGGTCAGGTCCGGGGTGGCCACATTGACGGCTGGCGAGGTGTTGCCGGCGGTATCCACTTGCGTCACGCCGATGGCCTGGCCGGTGGCTTGCGGGGTGTCGAAGGTCACGGTGAAGCGACCGTCGGCGCCCACCGTGGCCGTGCCCAGCAACGCACCGGCGGCGTTGCGCACCTGCACGGTAGCCCCCACTTCGCCACTGCCGGACAGCTGCCGGCCGTCCTGGCTCAGCTCCGGATTGGTGATGGCGGCAGGCGGCGTGCGGTCTGGCGTCGTCAGGCTGGCCGGGCCGGAAATGTTACCGGCGGCATCGCTGAGGGTGACTTGCAACGCGCTGCCGCTGGTTTGCGCGCTGGGCAGTGTGATCTGGAACTGCCCACTCTGGTTGACGGTGCCGGTGGCCAGGATGGCACCACTGGCATCGCGTACGGTCACGGTGGCGCCGGCTTCGCCCTGGCCGCTGAGCACGGTGGCCGCGCTGTTGAGGCTGAGGTTGCTGGCGGCCAGCGGTGCCTGCAGGTCAGGGGCTTGCAGGGTGGCCGCGAGCGAGACGTTACCCGCCGCGTCGGCCTGGGTCACGATCAGGTTCTGGCCGTTGGCGACAGCGGGTGAGAAATCGATGCTGAACAGGCCGTTGCTGCCGACGGGCGCGGTTCCCAGGAGATTGCCCTGCGCATCGGTCACGCGCACGGTAGCACCCACTTCGCCTTGGCCTGTCAGCGTGCTGCCGGTGGCGTTGAGGACGACTTGGGTCGGTGCGTTTGGCGCCGTGGTGTCGTTGGCCACGACAATGGCTGGCACCGAAGGCTGGCCATCGACGGTAGCCTTGGCGCTGACCTGCAAGATCTGGGCGTTGAGCTGGGCGTTCTGGAAGAACACCCTGAAGGTGCCATCGCTGCCGACCGTGGCGGTGCCCAGGGTGGTGCCACCGGAGGTCACGGTAATCAGCGAGCCGACCGTACCTTGGCCGGTCAGCAGGAAGCCGTCGGCACTGATGGACAGGGCCGAAGGTGTGGCCACCTCGGTGCCGGTCGGGCCGGCAAGTGGCACTTCGGAGGATTCATTGCCGGCAGGGTCGATCACCACCACATCGACGGTTTCGCCGGTGGCCAGTGGCGGGTCGACGTCAACCACGAAGGTGCCGTCTGGCCCGACGGTTATCGTGCCGCGCACGCCGCTACCATCCTGATTGCGGATTTCCACTGTGCTCCCAGGTTCCGCGCTACCTCCCACTGTGCTGCCATCCGGGCTCACGGTCAGGCCGGTGGCCGCATCCGGGTCGGTTGTATCCGGGGCGTTGACGGAGACCGGAGCAGAGTCGTTACCGGCTGCATCGGTCACCACCACGGTCACCGTCTGGCCATTGGTCAGCGGGGTATCCAGCGGTACGCTGAAACTGCCATCCGGATTGACGGCCACCACGACCACATTGCCATTCCCGTCGTCCACGGACACTGAGTAGGCGCCAGGCGCATTGCCGGTGACGGTGCTGCCGTCCGGACTGACCAGCACGCCCGTGGGCACTGCCGGCGGCGTGATGTCCGGCGCATTGATCTGGCCGGGAAGGGACACATTGCCGGCAGTATCGGTCAGGGTCACGTTGAGTGACTGGCCGTCCAGTTGGGCGGGCGAGAGTGGCACGGTGAAGCTGCCACCTGCCGGCACGACGATGGTACCCACCAGGGTGCCGTCGGTAAGCCGCACTTCCACCGTGGACCCTGCTTCACCAGTACCCTGGATGGCGTTGCCGCCTGGGGTGATGGTGAGGCCGCCCGGCGCTGTTGGCGCGCTGCTGTCATCGGCGGTGAAACTGGCAGACGGTGAGGCATTGCCATCGCCATCGATCAACACCACCGACAATACTTCGCCGTTGGTCTGGGCGGGGGCGAGTGGTACTTCGAACGTGCCGTCGGGCTCCACCTGAATGGTACCCAGCAGGTCGCCTGCCGCGTTGCGAACTTCTACCGTGGTGCCTGCCTCGCCCTGGCCGCTGAGCAGTGTGCCGGTCGGATCCAGGCCCAGGCCTTGCGCTGGCAGCGGTGCCTCCAAGTCAGGCGCGGTCACGGTGCCGGCTGGCGAGTCGTTGCCGGCGCTGTCCGCCTGGGTCACAGACAGCGTCTGGCCATTGAGCTGGGGCGGGTCGATGCTCACCAGGAAGCTGCCGTCTGGCTGAACCGTGGCGGTGCCCAGCACGGTACCTGCTGTATTGGTAACACTCACCTGCGCACCTGGCTCGCCACTGCCGGTGATGGTCCTGCCATCGCCAGACAGGGTCAGGCCGGTCGGGGTTGCCGGCAACTCGGTGTCCGGTGCCGGCAGGTCGGCCGCCGCCGACAGGTTGCCGGTTGGGTCACGCTGCTCCACGGTCAGTGCCTGGCCGTTGGTCTGTGGTGGAGTGAGGATGATTTCGAATGCACCGTTCGGGCCTGCCACGGCACTGCCCAGCACGCTACCATCCGGCCCACGCACGGTCACGGTGGCGCCAGGTTCGCCGCTACCAGTGACCGTGGTGCCTGTGCCATCGATGGTCGGGTTGGTGACCGCCTGCGGCGGCGTGGAGTCGGGTGCGGTGAAACTCACCGGGCCGGCGCTGTTGCCCAGGTTGTCGGTGGCCTCGACGCTCAGGCTCTCACCATTGCGCTGTGGCGCATTGAGGGTGACGTCGAACTTCCCGTCTGCACCCACTATGGCGGTGCCCAGCACGTTGCCGTTGGCATCGCGCACGGTGACGATGGAGCCGCTTTGGCCCTGGCCGGTCAGGTGAATGCCTGCGGTATCGATGGCCATCCCCGAGGGTTGCAGCGGGCCATCCAGATCGGGGGCAATGACGGTGGCGGTCGAGGTATTGCCGGCCGCGTCGCGCAGCACCACGTCCAGTTCCTGGCCGTCGGTTTGCGGCGGGTTGAGCACCACGCTGATCACGCCGTCGGCGCCGACCTGGGCGTTGCCCAGCACGACACCCTGGGCGCTGATGACCTGCACGGTGGTGCCCGGCTCGCCGCGGCCAGTGAGCAGGCTGCCATCGGCGCTCAGTTGCAGCTGGCTGGCTTCATTGGGTGGAGTGATGTCAGGGGCGGTGACCTGGGTCGGCAGTGACGCGTTGCCGGCACCATCCACAGCCACCACATCCAGGGTTTCGCCGTTGGCTTGTGCTGGGGTCAGGCCGATGGTGAAGCTGCCGTCCGGGCCTGCCTGTGCGCTGCCCAGCACATTGCCCTGCGCGTCACGCACCTGCACCTGCGTGCCCGTCGGTGCGGTACCGGAAACGCTGGCGCCATCTGCGCTCACCACGACACCGCTGGGGCTCTCGGGCAGCGGTGCATCGGCAACCGTCACGCTAAGCCCTACCGAGGTATTGCCGGCGGCATCGGTCTGCACCAGCACCAGGGTTTCGCCCGCCGCCAACGGCGTTTCGAGGTCGACCACGAAGGTGCCATTTGGCGCGACGGTGCCGGTGCCGAGCACCGTACCCTGCGCATCACGCACTTCCACCGTGGCACCGGGTTCGCCACGGCCAGACACGGCCAGGCTGCCGTCGGCGGCCACCACGTCAGTGACGAGTGTCGGTGCCGTGATGTCCGGGGCCACATAGCTCAGCGGTACAGAGGTGTTACCTGTCGCATCGGTCACGGTAATGGACAGTGTTTCGCCATTGGCCTGTGGCGGGTTCAGGGTCAGGCTGAAGCTGCCATCCGGCTGGGCGATGGCGCTGCCGATCAGGTTGCCCAAGCCGTCTTTCACCTCTACCCGGGCACCGCCTTCGGCAGTACCGGTCAGGGTGTCGCCATTGGTCAACACCAAGCCCGTTGGTTGCAGGGGGGCCACAAGGTCTGGCGCGGTCAGTGGGCCAGGTGTGGAGACGTTGCCGGCGGCATCGGTCAGGGTCACCTGCAGGGAGGAGCCATCCACCACTGGGGTTGGCAACTGCACGTTGAAGCTGCCATCGGGTTGAACGGTGCCGCTCACCAGCACTTGGCCCTGGTCGTCGAGCACTTTGACGGTGGCACCCACTTCGCCGCGGCCTGAAACCGTACGGCCGTCGGCGCTGATCACCAGGTTGGTGGCTGGCGCCGGCGGCGTGGTATCGCCGCCGTTATCGATGACCGGCGCGGTAACGGTACCGGCTGTGGAGGCATTACCTGCGGCATCGGTGGCGGTTACCTGCAACTGTTCGCCTGCCACTTGCGGCGGGGTGAGGCCAATGCTGAAGGCCCCGCTGGCGCCCACCACGACACTGCCCAGCAGGGTAGTGCCGTCGGCGGCCAGCACGCGTACGGTGCTGCCGGCTTCGGCGCGCCCGGTCACTGCGCTGCCATCGGCGCTGACGGCCAGTTCACTTGGCGCGGCTGGGGCGGTGATGTCCGGCGCAGTCACTTGTGTCGGCAGTGACGAGGCCCCGTTGGTGTCGATGGCGATCACATCCAGCAGCTGGCCGTTGGCCTGGGCTGGGGTGAGCACAACGGTGAAGGTGCCCCCGGCACCCACTACGATGCTGCCAACCAGGTTCCCATTGGCATCGTGCACTTCCACACGGCTGCCGACTGGCGCCAAACCGCTGATGCTGGTGCCGTCCGCCGCGAACACCAGGTCGCTCGGGCTGGCCGGCGTGGTCACCAACGGTACGTCGAAGGTCAAAGCTTGGGAAGCGTTGCCGCTTGGGTCGGTCTGCACCAGGCTCAGGCGTTCGCCCGGCAGCGCGGCCGGGTCGAGGTCGAGCACGAAGGTGCCGTTGCCGGTCACCGTACCTGTGCCGATCAGTGTGCCATTGGTGTCCCGCACCTCAACGGTGGCACCGGCCTCACCGCGACCGCTCAGGGTCAGGCCATCGGCACCGACCACGATATTGCTGACCTGCGCAGGTGGGGTGATGTCCGGGGCGTTGAATTGCAGCGGCGTCGAGGTATTGCCGGCGGCGTCCACCAGGCGGATGTCGAGGACTTCGCCATTGGCCTGGGCGGGGGACAGGGTAACGCTGAAACTGCCGTTCGGGTTGACCACACCGGTACCGATCACGGTGCCTGAGGTGTCGCGTACTTGCACAGTGGCGCCAGGTTCACCGCTACCGGTCAAGGTAACGCCGCTGGCCAGGTCGAGGCCGGTGGGCTGAGCAGGGGACTGCAGGTCTGGGGAGGCCACCGTGCCTGGAGTGGAGGCATTGCCGGCGGCATCGGTCAGCACCACTTGCAGGGTGCTGCCATCGTTGACGGGCGGTGTCAGGGCGATCTGGAAGGTGCCGTCCGGGTTGACCGTGCCGCTGGCCAGCACGTTGCCTTGGGCATCGCGCACCTGCACGGTGGCACCCACCTCGCCACGGCCGCTCAGCTGGCCACCGGCCAGGCCAACGACCAGGTTGGTCGGCGCCAGGGGTGGCGTGGTATCGACACCGTCGATGTCGGGGGCTGTGACGCTAGCGGCGCCGGAAGCATTGCCGGCGGCGTCGGTGGCGGTGACTTGCAGCACTTCACCGTCCACTTGTGCCGGGGTGAGGGTGATGCTGAAACTACCGGTCGCACCCACCACCGCCGTGCCCAGCACCGTAGTGCCGTCGGCAGCCAGAACGCGCACGGTGCTGCCCACTTCGGCACGGCCGGTGACAACGGTACCGTTGGCATTGATCGCGAGTTCGCTTGGCGCGGCTGGCGCGGTGATGTCTGGCGCGCTGACCTGCACCGGCAGCGACGATGCCCCTGTGCCGTCGATGGCCACTACATCCAGCAGTTCGCCGTTGGCCTGGGCCGGGTTGAGGATGACGGTGAAGGTGCCATCGCCGCCCACCACCACGCTGCCGACCAGGATGCCGTTGCCATCACGCACTTCCACACGGCTGCCCACCGGGGCAGAACCGGTGAGGCTGGTGCCATCGGCGGCAACCACCAGGCCGCTTGGGCTATCGGGGGCAGTGGTCAGTGGTACTTCATACTGCAAGGCTTCGGACGCGTTGCCGCTCGGGTCGGTCTGTACCAGGCTCAGCACGGCGCCTGGCTGGGCTGCCGGGTCGAGATTGACCGTGAAGGTGCCGTTGGCTCCGACCGTGGCGGTGCCGATGACGGTACCGCCCGCATCACGCACTTCGACGGCTGCACCCGCTTCGCCGCGACCGCTGAGCACCAGGCCACTGGCACCGACCACGACATTGCTGACGACAGCAGGCGGGGTGATGTCGGGGGCGTCGAACTGCAGTGGCGCCGAGCTGTTGCCGGCGGCATCCACCACCCGCACATCCAGCGCCTCGCCATTGGCCTGGGCGGGGAACAAGGTGACGCTGAAGGTGCCGTCTGCGTTGACCAGGCCGGTGCCGATCACAGTGCCGGCGCTATTGCGCACCTGCACGGTGGCACCGGGTTCGCCGCGGCCGGTGAAGGTGACACCCTCGGCCAGGGCCAGGTCAGTAGGTTGCGCAGGGGCCTGCAAGTCCGGCGAAGTGACTGAACCGGGTTGCGAGACGTTGCCAGCGGCATCGGTGAGGGTGACTTGCAAGGTACTGCCGTTGTTCACGGCAGGAGCCAAGGTCACCGTAAATGTGCCGTCGGGGCTGACCGTACCGGTTGCCAGCACAGTACCTGCGGCGTCACGCACCTGCACGGTAGTGCCGGCTTCGCCACGCCCGCTCAGCTGGCTGCCGGCCAGGCCGACCACCAGATTGGTTGGTACGTCGGGTGGCGTGATGTCGCCACCGTCGATGTCTGGCGCGGTGACTGAACCTGCCGTCGAGGTGTTGCCTGCCGCATCGGTGGCGGTGACTTGCAGCACTTCGCCGTCCACTTGTGGCGGGCTGAGGGTGATGCTGAAGCTGCCGGTAGCGCCAACCACGACGCTACCCAGCACGGTAGTGCCATCGGCGGCCAGTACCCGCACGGTGCTGCCCGGTTCGGCACGGCCGGTGAGCACGGTGCCGTCGGCGCTGACAGCCAGTTCGCTCGGGGCGACCGGCGCGGTAATGTCTGGCGCGGTGATTTGCGTTGGTAGTGACGATACACCCGCATCATCGACGGCCACGACGTCCAGCAGTTCGCCATTAGCCTGGGCGGGGGCCAGAACGACAGTGAAGCTGCCATCAGGGCCGGCCACGATACTGCCGATCAGCGTGCCGTTGGCATCGTGCACTTCCACGCGGGTGCCGGCCGGCGCCGTGCCGCTGATGCTGGTGCCGTCCTCGGCGAACACCAGATCGCTGGGGCTGGCCGGGGCGGTGGTTATCGGAACTTCGAACTGCAGCGCTTCGGAGGCGTTTCCGCTGGGGTCGGTCTGCACCAGGCTCAGTTGTTCGCCGGGCTGCGCGGCCGGGTCAAGGTCGATCAGGAAGGTGCCGTTGGCACCCACTACGCCTGTGCCGATTACCGTGCCGTTGGCATCACGCACTTCGACGGTGGCGCCGGCTTCGCCACGCCCGCTCAGGGCCTGGCCGCCGTTGCCGACCACGATGTTGCTGACCGCCGCGGGCGGGGTGATATCCGGGGCATCGAACTGCAGCGGGGCAGAAGTGTTGCCGGCCGCGTCCACCAACCGAACGTCCAGCGCTTCGCCGTTGGCCTGGGCTGGGTTAAGGGTGACGCTGAACAGGCCATCGGCGCCCACCACACCCGTACCAATGATGGTGCCAGCGGCATCACGCACCTGCACGGTGGCGCCCGGCTCGCCGCGACCGGTGAAGGTCACGCCATCGGCCAAGGCCAGGTCGGTGGGCTGTGCTGGAGGCAGCAAG
>PJUB01000067.1_pt1 | contig 91797 bp, 92 predicted proteins | sample 1512141 | NCBI WGS metagenome assembly PJUB01 (sample SAMN08177677, study PRJNA422409) | Soil metagenome, whole genome shotgun sequencing project. | isolation source: Soil enriched on filter paper: alkali lignin treatment | place: USA: Madison | collected 2015-01-15
AACGGCTTCTTCTGGCCCGAGATGGCGATGTACTTCCGCCGGCCGTCGACGGTGGTGGGGTCCTTCTTCATCCGGCACCACTCGTTCCGCGTGCGCATCGACGACGTGGAACAGTACGTGTCGGGCTTCGCGGCCTACCACCGCTACCTGCTCGAGCGCCGCGCGCTGGCTGCCGCCAGCGGTACGGGCGGCGCGCCCGCCGGCAACGGCGCGCGCGACGACGGCCCGGCCTGGACCGCGAGTGAGATGGCGCGCGTCACCGGCGGCGAGTGGGTCGTCAAGCCCGAGGACGGCTGGCGCGCCAGCGGCGTGACGCAACGCTCCTTCATGCGCAAGGGCCGCGTGGTGTTCGACCACCAGACGCGCCCGTCGAAGACGCCGCTGGCGGCCGTCACGCTCAAGGGCGTGCTGCAGCCGGCCGCCGCGGTGCTGTGCACCGACCCCAAGCCGCACCTGGACAAGCGCGTGCCGGTGCTGAAAGTGCAGAACGTGCTGCAGTCCGTGCTGCTGCTGGGCGACCATGCGCGCTGCGAATTCACCGGCCGCGTGTGCGGCGTGCTCGGCAGCGGCGCGGGCAGCGGCACCGTCACGGCCATGCTGGCCGGCGCGCTCACCGTGTGGGGCGAGGTCGCGCAGCCCGAAGGCAACATCAGCCTGCCTTCGGGGCTCGCCTGGAACATGACCTGCATGCCGCGGCACGCGGCCTACTGGGTGATGGAGATGGGCGCGTCGCAGATGCCGGCATCCGCGCAGCTGGTGCGGCCCTCGCTCGTCGTCGTGACCGGGCTGTCGGCCGCGTCGCAGAAGCATCGCGGCCCTTCCGAAGCGGCCGCGCGGCTGGACAGCCGCATCTTCCAGTCGATGAACCCGGGCGACAGCGTGGTGCTGAACCGCGACATGCCCGAGTTCGCGACATTCGCCGACGCCGCCATGACGCAGCAGCTGCAGATCGTGACCTACGGTGAGCACAAGGACGCCGATGTGCGCCTGCTCGCCTTCGACCACGGCGAGGTGCAGGCGCTGGTGGCGGGCGAGCCCTTCCAGCTGCGGCTCAACGCGCCGGGCCGGCACATGGGTGCGAGCGCCATCGCCGCGCTCGCCGCGCTGCAGGCGCTGCGCCTGCCGCTGGCCGCGGCGGTCGAGCCCTTTGCGCACTTCGAGCCGCCGGGCGGGCGCGGCGCGCTGCACACCATTCACATCGGCGGCGGCAGCTTCAAGCTGATCGACGAGACCTACGACGCCAACCCGAGCTCGATGCGGGCCGCGCTGGAGATGCTGTCGCAGGCCCCCTGCGAGCCGGCGCGCCGCGTGGCGATCCTCGGCGACATGCAGGAGCTCGGCCCCGCCGCGCAGCGCCACCACCTCGACCTGGAGGCCGAGCTGCTGGCCTCGCAGCCCGATCGCGTGCTGCTGTGCGGCCCGCTGATGCGGGCACTGCACACGCGCATTCGCACCAAGGTGCGATCGCACTGGTTCGTCGATGTGTCCGACCTGTCCACCGCGCTCGGCGGCCTCGTGCAGCCGGGCGACTGGGTGCTGGCCAAGAGCTCGGCGGGCATCGGTCTTTCCCGGCTCGCCCGGGTCTTGAAAGCATTGCCATGAGATGGAACGCGTTATTGCATTCGCCCTACGAACATGAGGCAGCGGCAGCACCGCGGCGCTGGTGGCTGGGCTGGCTCCAGCTGCTGTGCGCCTGGGTGCTCTGCATGCTGTTGTGCGCCAACATCGCATTGGTGTTCGCAGAGGGTTTGCCCTATCAGGCGAAGGCTGCCAGGTCAGGGAGTCCGGCCGGTTGCGCGGTTACGGGAAGCGCCGCGCAACCGGGACCGGAGCAGTCCGTGAAAGCCGTTCCGTCGAAGGTGCGCGTGCCTGTGTGCTGAGTCGCGTCGAGAGTGAATTTTTGCCTTGTAACAGCTGGGTAACAGTTGATAATGAGACAGGCGTCATTGCCCGACGGATCGGCTTTTTCCCATGATCAAGTTCCTCTTGCCCAGCCAGCTGGTTGCCGACACGCCAGACGAACCTGGTGCCAGCCCCTATGCGGGCGCGCTGCATGAAGCGTTTCGCGCGGCGTATCCGCTGGTCAAGGGCGCGGCGTGGCGCTCGCTGCCCATCAGCCTGTTCGGGCTGCTGCCTTCGATCTTCCTGCTGCAGGTGTACGACCGCGTGCTGTCGCGCAGCGGCACCTCGACGCTCGCCGCGCTGGTGAGCGGCATCTTCTTCTTCCTGTGCATCGAGTTCTGGCTGCGCACGCGGCGCTCGCGCCTGCTGCGCAACGCGGGCGCCATCATCGACCACGGCGTGTCGGGTGCCTTGCTGAACTCGATGCTGTCGCGCCCGCTGCGCGCGCTGGAGTCGCGGCCCGCTTCGTCGTGGCAGCTGTACTTCCGCGACGTGGGTTCGGTGCGCGGCACCGTCACCGGCGGCCTCGCGCAATCGATCTTCGACCTGCCCATGGCCATCTTCGCGCTGGTCGTGATCGGCATCGTCGCGCTGCCGGTGCTGCCGGTGGTGGCCGTGTTCCTGGCCATCATGTCTTTCCTGGCGTGGTGGTGGGCCGACGAAGTGCGCACCGGCCGTGTGGAAGAAGTGCAGCGCGGGCGCGGCCTGGACCGCATCACCTCCGAGATCTGCCATGCGCGCGAGACGCTGAAGACGCAGGCCAACGACGGTCCCACCATCGAGACGTGGCGCCAGGCCTACAACGCCTGGCTCACCGAGAGCTTCACCAAGAACGGCCAGATCGAAACCGCGCGCGACGGCACCACCGTGCTGCTGACCGTGTTCTCGGTCATCGTGGTCACGGTGGGTGCGGTGTCGGTGATGGAGCAATGGATGACGGTGGGCGGGCTGGTCGCCTCCAACATGCTGGCGCTCAAGGCGCTGCAGCCGGTGGCCGGGCTGGTGTCGAACTGGCGCTCCCTGGCCACCGCGAAGGAAGCCGCCAAGCGGCTCGAAACCGTGCTGCGCGAGCCGGTCGAGAAGCCGCCCACGGGCATGGAACTGCCGCAGCCGCTGGGCCGCGTCACGCTGCGCGACGTGAGCTTCAGCTTCGCCGAGACAGCGCAGCAGCCGGTGCTGGAAAACGTCGACCTCGACATCGGCCCCGGCGGGCTGCACGTGATCGTCGGGCGCAACGGCGCGGGCAAGTCGACGCTGGTGAAGCTGGTGTCGGGCCTGTACACGCCCACGCGCGGCACCGTGAGCATCGGCGAATACGACCTCTCGCAGTTCGGCCGCGAAGAGCTGTCGCGCTGGATCAGCTATCTGTCGCAGGAGGTCTACTGGTTCGGCGGCGCGCTGGTCGACGTGATGCGGCGCGGCGCGCCGGGCCAGAGCGACGAGCAGATCGTTGCGGCCTGCAAGCTCTCCGGCGCGCACGACTTCATCTCGCGCCTGCCCGACGGCTACCGCACCGTGGTGGGCGAGGGCGGCACCGGCTTCTCCGTCGGGGAGCGGCGCAAGCTCGCGCTGGCCATGAGCTTCCTGCGCAAGCCGTCGGTGCTGGTGCTCGACGAGCCCAGCAACGACCTCGACTTCCAGAGCGAGCGCAACCTGCTCGCCACCATGCTCGCGGTGGCCAAGGTGCGCACCGTGGTGGTGGTCACGCACTCGCTGCGCATCGTTTCCGCGGCCACGGTGGTCTATCACGTGACCGGGCAGGGCAACGTCGAGCAGGGCTCCGCGGCGGTGATGGTGCCCAAGCTGTTCGGCGTGAAGAAGCCGCTGGTGGCGGTGGGCGACAGCGAAGACAGCGCGGGGGCCGCGGCCACCCGCTCCATGGCGTGAAGACGACAAGCGACGGGGGCCGCAAATTTTGAAATCAGATCTGCCGCAGATATTGCAGGACGAACAGGACAGGCGCGCGGCGCAGACGTCGCCGAAGGGACGGCGGCGGCAATGGATCATCGGCGGGGCGGTGGCGGTGCTGGCGCTGGTCGGCCTTGGCTTTCCCATGGAGACCGTGGTCGTCGCGCCTGGCCGTGTGATTCCTTCCGACCGCGTCAAGGCCATCCAGCATCTGGAGGGCGGCATCGTCAGCAGCGTGCTGGTGAAGGAAGGCGACAAGGTCAAGACGGGCCAGCCGCTGGTGGAGATCGACCTGGGCGGCAGCGGCCTGAACTTGGAAGAACTCACGGCGCGCTACGCGGCCACGCAGGCCACCCGCGTGCGGCTCATGGCCGAGAGCCGGGGCCAGCCGCTGCGCCGCGATTCCTTCGCGAAGGACATCGACGAGGGCGTGTTCGAAGGCGAGACCGGCGCCTACCAGGCGCGCGCACTGGAGCAGCGCGGCGTCATGGCGGGCGCGGTGTCGGGACTGGAGCAGGCACGCAGCAAGAAGCTGGAGCAGCAGGCCAAGGTCAAGGGCCTCGGGGACCGGCTCGCGCTGATGCAGAAGGAACTCGAGATTTCCGAGCAGCTGCTCAGCGAGAAGCTGGTCGGCCAGGTCGAGGTGCTCGAGAAGCGGCGCCAGGTCGAGAGCGTGCGCAGCGAACTCGCGGTGGCGCGGCAGGGCGTGGTCTCGGCCGACGCCGCCATCACCGAGGCGCAGGCCAAGATGGCGGAGGCGGAGGGCCGCTTCCGCCGCCGCGCGTCGGACGAGCTGGCCACTGTCGAGCGCCAGTTCGCGAGCCTGAGCGAAGACCTCGCGCGGGCCCGCACGCAGCGTTCGCGCACGGTGGTCAAGGCGCCGTCGGACGGCATCGTCAAGGGCCTGCGCAACTCCAGCCCCGGCTGGGTGGTGAAGCCGGGCGAGTCGATTCTCGAAGTGGTGCCCGACGAGGACGAGATCATGGTCGAGGCGCGGCTCAACCCGAACGACCGTGGCTTCATCGAAGTGGGGCAGACGGCGCGCGTGAAGATCACCGCCTACGACTACCTGCGCTACGGCGCCGTCGACGGCAAGGTCAAGCTCGTGGCAGCCGACGCCGACCGCGACCCGGCCATTTCGAACGGCGCGCCCTACTACCGGCTGCTCATCAGCATGTCGCAGTCGCACGTGGGGCGCGACGAGAACCGCATCACCGCCGGCATGGAATCGGAAGTGGACTTGCGTGTCGGCACCGATCCGTTCATCTGGTACATCCTGCGACCCGTGCTCAAGCTGCGGCGCGAAGCCTTCCGCGAACCATGAGGAACGCCCCCTTGAACAGCCGGCGCCGCACAGGCACCGGCGTGGTGTGCGCGGCGCTGTGCGCCAGCTTCGCGCTGCCGCCCGCCGCCTTCGCGCAGGAACAGCAACAACAGGAAGCGCTGCAGGAGCCGCCGCCGCCGCTCGTGCTCGCACGCAGGCTGTCCGCGCCATCGCTCGGCGCGGCCAGCTATGCGCAGCAGGTGAAGCAGGCACTGGTCGCGCTGTCGCAGGAATACCCCGAAGTGCAGACGGCCCAGGCGGCCGCCAACACCAGCAGCTACAGCGTCGATGCCGCCAGGCAGGCGCGCTATCCGCGCTTCAAGATCGGTACGTCATCGGGCAACTACAACAGCGGCCTGGCCGGCGCCAAGACGGAGGGCTACACCGTGCTCACCGCCGAGGCCCGCATGAGCCTGCTCGACGGCGGCGCCATGAGCGCGGCGCAGCGCGCGGCCGAAGCCGGCAACCAGGCCGACGACGAGGCCGTCGTCACCACCTCGCAGAAGGTCGTGCTGGATGCGCTGACCGCCTACCTGCAGGTGCAGCGCTACGACCTCAAGAAGCAGATCGCGCACAAGGCCACCGAGGTGGTCGCCGAACTTTCCAAGGCCGAGGCCCGCCGCGTCGCGCTGGGGGTGACCGGCGACAACGACCTCAACATGGCGGCCTCGCGCCGCGCGCTCGTGGCCGCGCGCGAGTCCGACTTCCAGGCCCAGCGCGACGAGGCCATGGCCAAGTTCCGCAACTACTTCAAGTTCTCGCCCAACGTGGAGTCGCTGCCCGTGCTCGCCGCGCCGCCGCAATGGCGCATCGGCTCGCAGGAAGAGGCGCTGCGCCGCGCCGAGGCACGCAGCACCGAGATCGCCGAAGCCCAGGGCCGCATCGAGCGCGCGCGCGCGCTGGCCGACCAGCAGGACGCGAGCCTCTACCCGACGCTCGACGCCGTGGTGGTGAAGAGCCGCGATCCGCGGGGCGTGTCGCCGCAGGACCCGACGCGCGCGGCCTTCGAGCTCAACTGGAACTTCGGCAACGGCTTCGACCGGCAGTTGCGGCTGAAGTCCGCGCTCGCCGAAGTCGCGAACCAGGAGGCCAAGCTCGACGGCGTGAAGCTCAACCTGTTCGAACTCACCTCCGCCTCATGGGCGCGCACTGTATCGGGCCGCGAGCGCGAGCGGCAGCTGATGGAAGCCGTGAGCACATCGGGCCAGGCCTTCCGCGGCCGCCGCCGCCTCATGGAATTCGGCCGCGAGACCCTGCCCAAGGTGCTCGATGCGCAACTCGACTACTACACGCTGCTGTTCGACTACGTCGACGGCGTGTTCGACCTGCGCATCTCGGAGCTGCGCCTGGCGCGCACGACCGGCGAACTGCGCATCGACCCCGCGGGCACGAACAACTGGATCGACCGGCTCTTCGGCGCGCCGAGCCGGCCTGCCCTGACCGAGGACGGCCTGCTGGCCGCGCTGTGCATCTCGAGCAACACCGCCTGCGCGAGCGAGCCGGTGGTCGAGCGCGCCGCCGGCCCCGGGGGAGCGGGCTCGTCGCTGCGCAAGGCTCCGCGGCTGTCGATCCCCTGAGCGTCGGCGCCGGTCAGGCGTCTTCGGGAATGCCCGGTTCGCCGTCGAGGATCTGGTACTTGCGCATCTTCTCCCACAGCACCTTGCGGCTGATGCCCAGGTGCTGCGCGGTGTCCTGGCGCTTCCAGTCGTTGACCTCGAGCGCCGCGATGATTCGGTTGCGTTCGCTGCTGTTCCAGCCCTTGCGGTCGCTGCTGCCGTCGAGCCCGATCCCGCCGCCACCACCCGCGCCGTTGCGGTCCGCCGAGATCGTCGGTGTCGGCGTGCCGCGCGTCAGCGCAATCGCGCGCTGGATCAGGTTCTGGTCCCAGCTGTGCAGCTGCCGCGCGATCACGCCCACGCGCTCCGCAAGATTGCGCAACTGGCGCACATTGCCCGGGAAGTAGGTCTCGGCCACCGCGTCGCTCAGCCAGTGCGGCGTTTCGCCGAGCGTCTCCAGCTCGTCGCCCAGCACGTTGCTCAGCAGCGCCTTGAAGATCGCGATCTTGTCGACCTCGCCGCGCTCTTCGAGGCTGGGCACATGAAGCTCAATCACCGCAAGGCGGTAGAAAAGGTCGGCGCGGAACTCGCCGCTCGCCACCATCTCGCGCAGGTTGCGGTTCGTCGCCGCCACCAGGCGGAAGTCGACGCGGATCGGCGACGTCGCCCCGAGCCGCGTCACCGCGTTGTCCTCGAGCACGCGCAGCAGCTTGACCTGCTGGTAGCGCGGCAGGTCGCCGATTTCGTCGAGGAAAAGCGTGCCGCCCGTGGCCTGCTCGAAATAGCCGCGGTGCGCATGCACCGCGCCGGTGAAGGAGCCCTTCGTATGGCCGAAGAACAGCGACTCGAACAGCCCGTCGGGAATCGCGCCGCAGTTCACCGCCACGAAAGCGCCCTTGCTGTAATGCTGGTGCCCAAGGTGCAACTGCTGCGCGATGCGCTCCTTGCCCACGCCGGTTTCGCCGCGCACCAGCACGCTGTGGTCGCAATCGGCGAAGGCGTTCACCTCGGCCAGCAGCGACTTCATCGCGTCGGAGTGCGCCACCAGCACGTCGGGCGCCTGCGGCGCCACCTCGCGCGCGCGCAACTGCCGCACCAGCTTCGCGACCATCGTGCGCAGCTCGGCGCAGGTGAAGTCGTAGGGCAGCACGTGCAGGTACTCTGGCGGATAGGTGCGCGAGTCCCGCTCGCGCGAACCCGCCGCGACCCAGATCACCGGCATGCCCTGCAGCAGCTCCGTCGCATGCGCCAGCCCGCCGCCGTCGATGACGGTGACGCTGATGATCGCGACCGAGGGGCGCAGCGCCACCCCGCGTTCGGGTGCGGGCGGCGGCATCCCGTCAGCCCGGATCACCTCCACGTCGAAGCTCGCCATGCAACGCGCGATGCGGTCGAGGATGTCGGCTTTGCCCTCCCAGACAAAGAGGTCGAGTTCGTCGAAGTTGGGGGCGGTCATGAGAGCGAAAGCCTGAAGCGCGGCCGCGTTTTTTTATGATGGATCACGTCAATACACCAACTGCGCGCCCGCTCGACATGACAGCCGGGCGCCGACCTGCGCGTTTGCGAGGTCGATTCCTAAACTTTTCAAGAGGACTTCGGCGAGCGGATTAATGATTGATGCTAGAAGCGGTGCGACCAAGCCTTTGAGCAGGCCGAAAACTGCTGTTGCTGCGGCATCTGTCGTCTGCAGTATGGCGCCCAATATCCCCGTTGAGCCGCTGGGCTTGTATAGGTTGAGTTGCAGGCCATTGATCGTGTTGATCAGCAGGCCAGCTACGTCGCCAGTGGCTGATGTCGGCAAATAGGTCTGCGCGGGCGCAGAGGTGTCGCTGACTTCCTTGAGGAGTCCGGGCGCGCTCGAATGGAAAGGGAGATTTGATCCACCGCCACTTATGGGATCCGGGTTCACCGAAAGGCCGATGCCGCCGCCCCCAAACGCCGTTCTCTGGGCCTTGGATTTGTCCGTGGTCCACGTTCCATTTGCCTGCAGATACTCCTGAATTCCCAAGACACAGAGACCGAGCACGACGGCGGTACATGTCTTTCTAGACTGCACAGTGCCGATATCTACCAGTGCAATAGGATCCACGGTTGGAGCTGCGGACAACGACGAAAAAACCTTCGCTTTTGCATCGTCTGCGCTGCTTCCCATTTTTCCAATGCGTAAGGTTGCGACTGTCGATTTCGATGCGGCCCAAAGCTTCTTGTCGGCATCGTTTGTGCAGTCGAAATCGGTGACATAGGCAGCTGCTGCAGCGACATCGATATTGACGTCCAGGCGCACAGGTAAGGGCAGCGGTGTGACATCCGAAATGACAGGCTTTGGCGCTGTGTGGCAGCCCACCGAAATGATGGGGCAGTCACCGGGTGGCGTGAGATCAATGACTGTCGTCAAGATTGAAATCAAGGCAGAGCTCAGCTGGGCCAGTGCATTGGTCAAGCCACTAATCAAAGCGGTCAAGAGTTGGCCAGACTCGCCAAGATTGACGGAGATCAGTGTTCGAATTTGAGCTGTGCGAACATAAATCTGGTCCGGCCCTGTGGGATTGTTTTTGGCCAACGCGGGGTTGCCTGTGGCTGAGACCTGCGGCGGCTCGATGACTTTGACGTTTGCCGTCACTGCTGCCAAGCCGGCCATAGGAAGCGTCGCTGCCACCACCACGCCATTTTTTCCATTCGCCGCCTGCACCACGCCCTGGAGCAATTGGAAAAGCTGGAGGTCGGTATTTAGGGCCGCCGCACTGCTGCCGGTCTGCACACCGAGCAAACTGCCTAGTTTCAAAAGTGGTTGCGCCGCCGCAGCGTTGGCGGCGACCTTGACCAGATTGAGCGCATCGATTGCAGCCTGCGCCGTGTTCCCGTTTTGCTGCAAGGCATCGATCATGGCTTGGATCAGAGTGCCTACGGAGACGCTCGTGCCCAGCACCTGGTCGTACTTTCCGGCTCCGATACCCAGGTTCACTCCCAGCTGGTCGATGTAGCTCAACAGACGCACATTCGTGTTGAGCAGCCCGTTCCAGCCAGCTGCGGTGACGTTCAGAGCGCCTCCCAGCATTCCGCCGAACACCGAGTTGAGCAGCGGCGATTGCGTGGAGTCGACGCTCAGCAGCGTGGAGCGAATCGTCAGGTTGGCCTGCGGGGTTTGCTGGGCGGCCACCGCGTCCGCGGTGATCATCGTCGCCTGGTTTCCTGGAATGCTCGGCATCAGGAGCGGAGGTGCTCTGCTGATCGTGACGCGTACCGCATTGAGGTTCTGCCCACTGTCCGGCGCGCCGAAGTGCGGTGCAGCTGGCTTGAGCACAGCATCCCAGCGGCCGCATACGATGTTTTGCGCACCGACCGGGGCCAGCCCAACCGGCATGTTCTGGGCAGCATTGGAAATTGCGGCAGTCGTAGCGGCAGCGCAATTGTTCACGCCCAAGTTCTGTGCGCCTGCCAAGGCTGCGAGATCAGCCGTCTTCTGAAGCTCCCGCTTCAGAAAGAACGTGTACCCCAACTCCGTTCCTATCAAGGTAATGACGATGAGTGAGAGCGCAATCGCGGCGTTGATCACTACGGATCCAACTTGTCGTCGGGCTGCTGGCTGACTAGGTAGATGCATGGCTTCCCTCACCAGGATTTGGCGGCCGTAGCCTTACCGGAGAGGTTTGTGGGCAGCCAGCCTCCGGTGAAGGGAAGCGCCGGAAGCAAAGGATTGGCGCTGTACGGATAGCTCACGGTGATCACGACTTTTCCGGTCGAGATATTGACGCTGGGCAGCGGCACCTTCGACCGGATCCATGCTTCCTTCGAGGACGGGGTAGTCCCGGCGGCGACGGGCGTGATCGAGGAAAGAGAGAGCGACCGATAGATTGCTGACTGCACGTTCGACCTGAGCGCATCGTCTGCGGCGTTCGTCTGCGAGAACTGGACGGCTCGCGCGCCGTCTTCTGCTGCGCGAGAGATCACCTGCTGCACGTACAGCACGCCGCCGAATGTGATGACTCCATACACGGCCAGAAACAGCACGCTGAAAACCAGCGCGAACTCGATGGCGGCGACCCCGCGTTGCCGCGCGCCGTTCTGTTCCACTGCACGACGAGATGGGCGCAGTTTCACATCGATCTCCCGTCAAGCAGCATGCTGGCTTTGCCTCTTATCTGATCCGGTAACGCGAAGCTCGGAAACGGGGGGAGAAGTTGCTGGATGCCGTTGACGGTCACGGTCACGACCATCTGGCAGCGCTGCGCCCAGGCAGGGCCGCAAACCGGCGTCTTGAGGCAGTCGTCTTCGCCAGCCATGCATACGGTGGCCTGGACGCTCAGGTTGCTTTTCAAGGCGGTGGGCAACCAGGACGCTCGCTGGGTAGCGACGTTGCCTGCCTCTGTTTTCTTTGCATCGAGGCTGATCTGATATCTCAGCCCGGCCCTTGCGCCTTCCTCCGCCGCGTTCTGCAAGCCCATCCGCGCGGCCAGCAGGAAGCCGTAGCAAATGGCGGCGTAAAGCAAGAAGAAGACGATGAGAAACACGAACGCGAACTCGACCGCATAGACGCCGCTTTGGCGGCGCCGGGTCTTTGCGAGCGTGCGTGAGTGGTGCATCGTGGTTGCGGTGCTGCAGGAATGTCTTGCGGCTCAGCGTGTGCCCGACGACGTGCCGCTCGCGCTACCGGAGGACTTGTTCACTGTTGAACCGAGCCGTTCGGGAATCGGAAACTCGAAGCTCTTCATGTAGCGGTCGTAACTCCGGCTCGCGACGTTTCCGGTGATGGTCCTGGGCGAAGGCGATGCAATCTCGCCGCTGCGTTGCCATGCAAGCAGGCTCTGCGTCGCGTCGCCTACTTGCAGCGGCACCAGCTCGAATTCTTCCGCTTCGGCGAATTGCCCTTGCGAACCGGGCGCCACCGCATCGGCTTTTGGGGTGTCCGCCGAAGCCGAGATCGCGGCGGGCTTGGCATCGACTTCGCTCGCTTTTGCGTTCACCTGTGCCATGGTGCTCGTCGCCGAAGCCAGGAGCGCAGCGGCCAATGCACCGGCCCGCAGGCCTGTAATCTTGTTCATGGTGTGCTCCGTGAGGTCGAGTTCAATACAGAGGGAATCTCCGCGGACAGCGTCGACGGATTCAGCTGATTTGCCGTCCTGATGCCTGTCGTCTCCGACCAGCGGGAACGCTTGAGCGCAAGAGGCGAGACGATGGACTCGTCGCGGCCGCCCGCAGGCACCGCAGCCGTAGCGCGCACAGCGGATGCCGATGCGCCGCCGGAGACCTTCATCTGCTGCGCTGCCTCCCTGATGGCAGCGCGCGTTGCTTCGGACATGCGATTGGCATTCATCAGGGCTGCCGACTTCTCTCTTTGCTGGGTCACTTCCAGATAGAGCGCAAGGTTGGCCTGCGCCTGCGTACTGTCGGGCTTCAATTGCAGCGCCTGCATGAGCGGCAGGCGTGCTTCCTCGATCAAACCAGCGCGCAGGTTCGCGTAGCCCAGGTCGCTGAGCAGCACAGGATCTGTCGGTGTACGACGCTGTGCCTGGGAAAGAAGGCGCGACGCTTCGGCGTAGTCACCGCGCATTCCCGCCAGCAAGCCCAACCCTCGGTAGCCCGCGCTTTCCAGCGGGGTGCCCAGCAGGCGCTTGTATGCGGCCTCGGCCGGCGCGGCTTGTCCTGTCTGACGCAACGCCTCCGCTCGCACGCGCGTGGAGTCCGGTGACACGCCCCAGCGTTGCTCGAGTGCATCGATGTGCGCGAGCGAGGCAAACCAGAGCTCCTCCTTCTGCATTTGCTCGACAAGACGCAGGTAGGTGGCTTGCGTGTCGACCGATGCGCCGGCTTTCGTGTCCGCGGTTGCCTCGGCGGCCATGCGCTGCTGCGCATCGGCGCTTGCCGCGTACTGGTCCTTGACGCCGGCACAGCCGGAGACGACCAGTGTCGCGGCAACCACGCATGCGGATGCCAATGCACGGCAGGCAGGATGCGCGACTTCATGAGCGTTGAGCATCTTCATTTGGCTGCGATTCCCAAAGAACGGAAAACAGAGAGGAAAGCGGGGCCCGCCGTGACAATGACGAGCGCCGGCAGCAGCGTGGTCACCATGACGGCAGTCATCTTGACCGTGATCTTGCCGATGCGCTCCTTCATCTCGGAGCGCCTGTGTTCGCGAAGCCTGTCGCTGAAAACGCGCAGCGGCTCCTGCACGGCACCGCCGTGCTTGTCGACCTGGACCAGCAGCGAGACGAGGCCGCGGAGGTTCTCATTCTTGTGCAGCGTGGCAAGGCGCTGCAGCGAGTGCTCACGGCTGCGGCCCTGGCTGTATTGGCTGTTGGCCAGCGAGAGCTCGTAGCCGAGCACGCGCAGCACGTGCGAGAAATCGGCGGCCATGATCTGCAGACTCTGGTCCAGGCTGAGCCCCACGCCTTGCAGCAGGCGCAACAGGTCGATGAAGAGCGGCAGTTCCTGCGCCGCTCTCTCGCGCCGTCCCGCCGCAAAGCGGCCCAGTATCCATTTGGGTGCCATGAAGCCGATGACGAAGGCGGCGGCCTGAACCATGACGACTGAACGTTGGGAATGCCCTTCGCTCCACGCCACGTAGGTCAGCGTGGGAAGCAGGAAGGCGAACACCACACGGGTCACCATGAAAATCAACTGGGTGCGCTTCGAGGGCAGTCCGCACTGGTCGATGAGGTTGCGGTCCTCATCGGCAACGAGCGCGCGGCCGAATCGGGAGTCGAGCCAATGAAAAGGGAGCTCGACATCCGACTTCGCCGACGCGGCGCTCAGCTCCTCGGCCACCGTGGCGGGCGCCGCGGACACCGCCTGGTCAATTGCGCGTCCGATGACTTTTCCACTGCGTGCTCGCCGCAGCTCGGCAGCGATCAGCGCGCCGGCACCGGCCATCAAGCCCAAGGCCAGGAGAGCGAGGCTGAGAACCGCCAGTTGGTTGGGCGAGAGCGTCATGTCAACCTCGCCAGGCGATAGAGCAGGGCGGCACCCAGCAACTGGAATCCCGCGGCGAAGAGGATCATGTTGCGACCCGTGCCGTCGTGCCACATGCCCATGAAATAGCTGGGATTGGTCACGATGAAGAAGGCACCCACGCCGACCGGCAGGAGCCCCAGGATCCAGGCCGAGAGCCGCGTTTCGGACGACATGGCGATCAATTCGTGTTCGGCCTGCTCGCGGTCGCGCATGAAGTTGCCGACGCGTTCCAGCAGCAGGTCGGCACGGCCGCCGTAGCGCACACCGAGGCCGAGAATCGAGGCAAGCAGGAACATTTCCTCGATGCGAACGTTCGCGGCTGTCTGGTGCAGGGCGCGGTCCAGGTCCATGCCGGCACGCACCAGCGAGGCTGAGCGCTCGAGTTGCCCGCGCAGAGGTTCAGCGGTGGTGGCAATCGCAAGCTGGAATGCCGCCTGCGTGGAGTTGCCGATCGTGATCAGCCTGACCATCGCATCGATGTAGGCCGGCAATTGGCCGATCAGCTTGCGACGAAACTTCTGGAGTCTCAGCCATACAGCGAACGCCGCGGCAAGCGCCAGGAAGGCAAGTGCACCCAGTGCGGCCAGCCAGCCGCCGAACAAGCCGGCTACCAGCGAGAGCAGCAGGATCGCGCCGATAGCCAAGGCGGCCATTCGTGGATCGACCACGCCGACCAGTCGTTCAGGCAAGGCTCGCTCCAGCAGCCCGACGGGTGTGGCTGTCGCTGCCGCACTGAGCTCAGCGTCGAGCCAGGGGTCCTTCAAGCCGCTCGCGAAGTTGTCGCTCGACAAATCCCGCGACGGGAGCGGTGCCGCCGTTGCGGCCGTCGCACTGGCCAGAATCTGCTGGTTCAGATGCCGCTCCGTCGCCTGCCGTGCCTGGCGCGTCTTGGCCCATTGCCACATGAGCAACCCGGCGGCCGCGAGGACCAGCGCAATGCAGGCAACGACGAGCAACCCTTCACGCACGATGTTCCCCCTGCTGCGCACGCGCCATCGACTGCCGGAAGCGCGTGATCTTGGGCGAGTGCGGCGCGATGCCCAGCGACACCCAGCGGTCGCGTTCCTCGCCGTCCGGCGAGACGACCGGCTCGTAGCGGTAGAGCTCCTGCATGGCGACGACGTTGTCGTTGACGCCCGTGACCTCGCTCAGCGAAATGATGCGGCGCTGGCCGCCCGACAGGCGCCCGATCTGCACGATGAAATCGATGGCGTTGGCGATCTGCCGGCGCAGGCTCACTTCGCTGCCCTGGTAGCCCGCGAAGCCCGCGAGCATCTCCAGGCGGTAGAGGCACTCGCGCGGCGAGCTGGCGTGGATGGTGCCCATCGAGCCTTCGTGGCCGGTGTTCATGGCCTGCATCATCTCGATGACTTCGGCGCCGCGCACTTCGCCCACGATGATGCGGTCGGGCCGCATGCGCAGGCTGTTGCGCAGCAGGTCGCGGATCGACACCACGCCCGTGCCGTCGAAGCCGCCGGGTCGGCTTTCGAGCCGCACCACGTGGCTGGTGCCGAGCGACAGTTCGGCCGTGTCCTCGATGGTGATGACGCGTTCGCGCGCGGGTATGTAGCTCGCGAGCGCATTCAGCAGCGAGGTCTTGCCCGAGCTGGTGCCGCCGCTCACGAGGATGTTGCAGCGCGCGCGCACCGCGATCTCCAGCAGCTGCGCCATGCCGGCGTCGAAGGTGCCGAGCTTCACCAGGTCCATCGGCGTGAGCGGCTCCTTGCGGAACTTGCGGATCGACACCGAGAGGCCGTCGATGGCCAGCGGCTCGATGATCACGTTGATGCGGCCGCCGTCGGGCAGGCGCGCGTCGACCATCGGGTTCGACTCGTCGAGCCGGCGGCCCAGCGGCGCGAGGATGCGGCGCACGATGCGCATCACATGCTCCGAGTCGGCAAAGCGCACCGTCTCGCGCTCCAGCATGCCGTGGCGCGACACGTACACGTTCTGGTAGCCGTTGATCAGGATGTCTTCCACGGCCGGGTCGTTGAGCAGGTCTTCCAGCGGCCCGAAGCCCGCGAGCTCCTTGGTCAGCGCGTCGGAGATGAGCTGCATCTCGCGGTCGTTGATCGGCACGCGACGCAGCCGCACGAAGCTGTCGACCTCCAGTTCGACGAACTGCTGGATCGAGGCGCGCGACCAGCGGCCGAACTCCGCGCCCAGCTCCTCGATGCGGCTGAGCAGGTGGTCGTGCGTCCAGCTCTTGATGTCCTGGAACTGCTGGGAGTTGATGAACGCCTGGTCGTCGTCGGCGAATTCGATATCGGTGGACATGGGTTCAGCCTTCGTGTGAACTCTTCCAGAGGCCGGTGACTTGCGACATGAGCGCAACCCAGCGTGGATCCTTGGCCGGAGGTTGGCCCGTGGCAGACATGTATTCCTGGTGCAGGCTGCGGGCCAGGCCCGTCACCGCCTGCGCGTAGGGGTCGCTGCGCGAGGTGCGCACCAGCATCTCTCCGCGGCTCGCAGCCGCCATCAGCTGTGCGCTGCGCGAAGGCAGCACATGGCGCAGCGGCAGCTCCAGCCGTTCGGCGATGTCCTTGGCCGTGAGGCCGACATGGCTGTCGAACTTGTTGACCACGAGCCCTAGCCGGTCGGTCTCGATGCCGCGCGCCCGCAATTCCTTGAGCATGTTCGCCGTCGACACGATTGCGCCGATGCTCTGGTCGCAGACCACCCAGCTGCGCTGCGAGGCTTGCACTGTCTGCGCAATGAAGTCGATTGTCGAGAAGCCGCCGAGGTCGGCCACCTGAAAGTCGAAGAAGTCGCCCAGCCGCTTGATCAACGCCACCGAATCGGCATGCAAGATCTCGCGGACCTGCGCGAGGCTTGTCGGTAGCGGAAGCACTGCGACCCCGCTCGTGTGATGGGCCAGCGCCGTGTGCAGCAAGGTCTGGTCGAGGCGGCGCAGGTTGCGCACGCCGTCGACGAAGCTGAAGCCGCTCTGGGTGTCGAGGTAAAGAAGTCCATCGCGCGCCGGCAGTCCGAGGTCGAGCAACGCGACGCCGTGACGAACGCTGCGGTTCGGAGGCCGTGGCACCTGCGACAGCATCTCGTTGAGCACCAGCGACAGGCTGGCGGCAAGCGTGGTCACGCCGATGCCCGAGCGCGCGCCGAGCAGTGTGAGCGTGCAGCCGCGCGTACCGCCTTGCGTGCTGCTGCGGCGATCCAGCAGTTTGCGCAGCGTGTTGACCGCGTCTTCCGACGGGGCCGACATGTCGACGAAATCGTCCACGCCGGCGCGCAGTGCGGCAAGCATGGACGCGGGTTCGGCAGAGACTCCGGTGGCCAGCACGGGCAATGTCGGCCAGTCGCGCTTCAGGCGCTGGTGCAATTCGATGGCCGCCGCCGTGCTGTCGCCCGAGAAATCGAGAAACACCGCAACCGGGCCGAGCAGCGCGATGCGCTCGTCGATCGACTTCGCGTCGGGTGCGAGCACGACCACAGAGCCGAGTTTGCTGAGCGAATCGGTAAGCCACGTGATGTGGCTTCCGCTGGACGAAGCAAAGAGATAGGTCTCCGTGCCTGTCTCGGGGAGGTTGTCTCGGGGAGCGTTCATGGCGTCGACCACCGGCTGTGCGCGGTCTTCTTGATCAACGCGAGAAGCCGGGCACGGTGGTGCCGGAGGCGGGACCAAGCAGATGAGCGCGCCACACCGGGCCATCTCGTTGCTCCGCGCCACCCGGCAGGTACGGTGCCAGATCGGTGCCGCGTGCAATGGGCTTGACCAGATGCGGCGTGACGAGGATCACCAACTCCTTCTCGCTCATCTGGTACTTGCTCTGCTTGAAGAACGTACCGAGCACGGGGATGTCGCCGAGCAGCGGCACCTTGTCGGCATTCGACGTCGTGGTGCGGCTCACGAGGCCGCCGATGATGAAGCTCTCGCCGTCGCCGAGTTCCACCGTGGTGTCGGCGCGGCGCGTGCTGATGGCGGGCACCGCGACGCCGTTGATGCTCAGCGAATTCGTGTAGTCGAGGTCGCTCGCTTCCGGCGCGACCTTGAGCACGATGCGCTCGTTCGAAAGAATCGTCGGCGTCAAGGTCAGGCCGATGCCGAAGGGCTTGTATTCGATGCTTGTCGTCCCCAGTCCCTGGGGCGCCGGAACGGGGAGTTCGCCCCCGGCGAGGAAGCTCGCACTCTGCCCGGAGAGCGCGACCAACGTGGGCTCGGCGAGCACGCGCGCCATGCCGTTGCCTTCCAGGAAACCTACGTTCAGGCCAAGTCCCGCCTTCCCGAAGTTGAAAAGGAGGCTGAAAGCCTGCGCGAGCGGGTTGTTGTACTCGCCGGTAATGGCGCCATTGGACGCGAACGACACGGAGCCCAGCGACGACGGCGAAAAGACGCCGAAGCTGAATCCGCTGGAGTTGGCGCGGGTGCTGAAGATGTTGAGCCCGGCCTGCTTGAGCACGCTGCGATTGAACTCGACGATCTTGACTTCGACCTGCACCGTGTTGCTTCGGACGTCGACACTCGAACGATCAAGCAGCACCGTTTTTTCTCCGCCGGCCGCCATGGCCGCGTCACGTGCTTCCTGGTGCGCATCCATGCTGTTGAGTGAACCGGTGAGCGTCGACGCGCGGCGACGCACCTCCAATGCATAGACGGTGGCATTCAATTGCCCCTTTTCCCAGACCATGAGGGTGGTCCTGCCCGCGGCTTTCCCGGTGACGATGAGGCGCGCGGCGGGCGAGTTGGGCGATTGGCGGGTGAGCGCAACACCGGCCACCGTTTCATCGGCGATGGCCATGCGCTCGATGCCCTTCGGGATCAGCAGTTCTTTCTGTGTGCCTGCATCGACCCGCAGAGAAACCGGGGGCCGCGAAGCCGCTGCCTGCGCATCGGCGGCAGCGGACAGGACAGGCCATGCCCCTGTTGCCAGCAGGTACAGCAACGCAAGGGCGGGGCGCAGAGGACGTGCGGACGGAGACGTTCTCTTGCGTGCTGCGAGCTTCATGTCGTTCTTTTCCTGCTTGGCATGCATGTGGGGGTGCGCTGATCAGTAATTGATGGTTTCGCTGCGGTCGCCGCGGATGACTTCCACCTGGAGACCTCGACGGGTGCCGTTGCCGGTGCCGCCGGAACTGGCGGCCGCCGGTGCCCTTGCCGTGGCCACGGCGGTTTGACGGAGTGCCACCGGGGTTCCACCCGTGACGAAATCCGCTGTGGTGATGCCGGCCTGTGCGCGGTCGAGGCCTTCGAGTGGAGGCCGGCGTGGCTCACCGGCCTTTGCCGGCAGCGGTTGCAGGGCGGTGGGCAACTCCGCGAAAAGCTTCGGGTCGGGCTGCGACATGTCGGTCGGATTGCGCAGCGCCAGCACCAGGCGGCCGCTGTTCTCGGCGAGCGTGAGCCGGTTGATGTCTTCCACAGGCACCGCAAGCACGGCGGTGCGGGCGGGCTCTGCGCGCTGAGCTTGCACGGCGGCGTTCTTGTCGGTCTTTGACAGCAGGCCATCCACGGAGGCGTTGCCATAGGCCAGCACACGCGTGCGCGACAGCAGCAGGCGCGCCTGGCTGCGATCAATGTCCTTGGTGTCGGACTTGAGCATGAGGAAGACGTCGACGAAGTCGCCCGGCTGTACCTTGTTGCCGACGCCCATGGCCTCGTCCGCCTTGATGGCCACGGCGCGCTCTCCCTCGGCAACGCGCAAGGCCAATCCCGACACCAGCTGACCTTCGAGAAGAGGCGTGCCTTCGCCCAAGTCCATGACGGGCACACGTCCCGCGAGAGGCGCGGTGTCCTGGAAGGCGCCGGCCGGGTTGATCGTCAGCCGTTCCACGCGCAGCGCATCGGCGGGAATGGCCTGGCCGGCCGGCAGGGGCTTGGCTGCGACAACGACGGCAAAGGTCTGGCTCTGGGTGGCCTTGACGGCTGTGGCGCTGGCGGAAGCCGGGGCGGCTGCGACAGGCGGTGGGGCCTGCCTGCTGAGCATCCATGCATAGCCACCGAGTGCAAGTGCCAGTAGCACGAGGATGGCAGCGATGACTTTGGTGAGGTTGATCATGAGCGGCGTTTCAAGAGGGGAATCGGGTGAGCTATCGATGAACAACTCGTGGTGACGTGACGACTAGCCGCTCTGTCGACCCCAAACCATCCAAACCGCTGCGCCGAGAGCTAGATATGCCGCATAGGGAATGAAGCGCACCCGAGTCGAAGACGTGTCGCCGACAGCCCGGGATGGCGACCCGAAAAGCATCAGCGCGACCCCCGGAAGGACCGGCCAACGTTGAAGAACCATCCAGAGCACGGCATGCACGCCGGCCAGCAGGCTGCCGATGAGCCAGACAGGCAGCAGTGCCGAAAGGCCGATCCAGAGTCCAAGGGCACCGGCGAACTTCACGTCGCCTGCTCCCATGACGCCCAAGGCGTAGAAGACCAGCAGGCTACAGAAACCGATGCCTGCACCGAGCAATGCGTTCGTCCAGTCGCCTCCGAGCGGACTGGTCCCGAAAGCGAGCGTCGCAAGTGCCAGAAGGGCACCTGCGAGCGCAAGCCAATTGGGAACGCGGCGTTGCTTGAAGTCATAAACGGCTATGAGGAGCAACCACATCAAGCAGACCGATGTCATTGCCACGGCACGCAATCTTATGCAGCAGTGATAGCGGTCTTGATGCTGGTCCAGATACTGGTCAGCTTGGCACCGATACCGTCATTGCCGGTAATTGCGGTGATCATCGCAACCGAAATTAGCCCTGCAATGATTCCATATTCAATTGCGGTCGCACCTTCTTCGTCGCGCAGAAAACGAGTAATAGAGCTGAGCATGATTTACCCCTTTCGGTAAGTGTTAACAAAGGCTTGCGAGGTGGATGTTATACACAGTAACTCCGTGTATCAACAAGAGAAACCCACAAGACACACACTTAGCTGTGCTAGCCAAAAGGTGTAAGCACGATGGCGGCCAGCTTTCCGCCGGCCGGGTCCCGGGGGAAGGACGATCGGCCAACCAACACTTTGAAGGTTAATTTTTCCCTCTGTAGGCCGCGTCCGACCTCCCATGAAGTGGGGAGGGGAACGTTACGGCGCCGGGAACGCGCGAAAGGGCTGCGTTACGGGTACAAACCCGTTACGCGTTACGTAGCACGGGGCCACAAAGCACGATTTGTAACGCTGAAAAAAGCCGGAAAGCGTGAGCAAAATGTCACGACTCAGCGGTCGTACCCGCGTGGTCAGCAGGGGTTCAGCCGAGGATGTCTTCGTGGAAGAGCTTCCACTCGCTGCCTTGGCGCAGCCAGTACTGGCGCCGCGAGCGCCCGCTCTTCTCGCCTTCGAACACTTCGCCGAAGGTAACCACCATCGTGTCGTCACCGTCCCGCCAGTGGAGGAACGACATGTCCTTGAGCTGCACGCGCTTGCCCTGCGCGTATTTCACTTCGTCTTCGACGGCTGAAATGCCTTCGGTGGATTTCTTGCTGATGCGCTGGAAATCGGGCAAATAGAATTTCTTCAATTGCGCTTCATTTCCATTGGCCCGCGCGTCTTTCCAGCCATTTATTGCGCTGGAAATGGATTGCGATTCTTTTTCGGCCTGCGGCTGCGAAATCCATTGCAGGCTGCGTGCGGTGACCACCGGCGTTGCGCCGATTTGCACTTTTCGCAAAAGCTGCTTCAAGTCGGGGTTGGCCATGACCACGCAGCCGTCGCTGGCCAGCGGCGCCCGTGCGAACTGCTGGGGCGGGGTGCCGTGCAGCCAGATGCCGCCGCCGGTCTTGCCGCGCCGCACGTCGTACGGATTGGGGTAGTTGATGGGCAGGGCGCCCGCGCCGTAGAAGTCCTTGAGCGACTTCGGGTCGAGGCTGCTGGTGATGTAGTACACGCCCAGCGGCGTGCGGGCATCGCCTTCGGTGGCCTTGTCGGTGCCCGACTTGCCGACCGAGATGTAGTAGTCGGCCGTGAGCTTCAGGCCCTTGTCGCTGTTCTCGAACAGGTACAGGCGCGAGCGCGAGGCATCGACCGCAATGGCGTAGCGGCTGCGCGTGGAGAGCGCCAGGAACTGCGACGGCACGGTGTTGGCCGGTGGCCGTTCGCGCAGGGCCTGCAGGCGGCGGCGCGATTCTTCGTGCAGTTCGGCCATGGCCGGGTTGCCGCGCATCCTGGCGATGCTGGCGGTGTCGGGCAGGCTGTTCGACGGCGGCACCTGGGCCGCGAGCAGGTCGCCATAGACGAGCTGCGCGAGCTGGAAGTTCGGGTAGTCGCGCACCAGGTCGCGGGCCTTGGCGAGCGCGGGACGAGCCTGGCCGCGGCCGAACATTTCGTAGACGGCGATCAGGCGGGCCTCGGCGTTGCTGGCTTCCTGGATCGGCGCGGCGGCGCGCGCCGGCCTGCGGGCGGGCTTGGCGGCGGCTGCCTTGGCTTCGGCCACCGCGGCCTTCTTGCCGCCCCTGGCTTCCTTCGCCTCCCTGGCGGAAGCGCGTGCGCCGTGCGCGGCGGGAGCGCGGTTGCTGCCCACCGCCTTGGGTTTGGACTTGGAGGCGCCGTTGCCGCTGCCGGCTTTCGCGTTGCTCTGCTTGGCCGCAGCCGACGCCTGCGCGGCACCCGGTGCCGCGAGCATCAGCGCCGAGGCTGCCATCAGCGCTGCCAGCAGGTGTCCGCTGCGCGGACGGAACGGAGGATTCTGAAGCCGGCCGCGCCGGACGATGTCTGCCACTAGCCGCCGACGCTTTCCTTGCGAATGTGCCACTGATTGCCGGAGCGCTGCATATCCAGCGTCTTGCGGCTGGAGACGTTGAGGTTGTCGGCGCGATAGATCTGGCGGAACTTGGCCGTGGCGTTGTCGCCGTCGACCTTGATGACCAGGTTCTCGATGTTCACGCTGATGCTGGACTTGCCGACGATGCGGGCGCGGCGGTCTTGTTCCCAGCTCTTGCGGCTCTGGCCGCCGCCGGGAGTGAAGTCGCTGCCGTAGGCCGCGAGGTAGCGGTCCATGTCCTGGCTGGCCCACGCCGAAGCCCAGGCGCGCACGGCCGATTCGACCTCGGCGTTGGCGGCCGGGCTTGCCGCGGGCGCGGGCGACGGTGCCGGGGCGGGCGCTGGCTCGGGCGCCTTGGGCGCGGCGGCCACCGGGGCGGGCGCCGCCGCGACCTTGGCGGGCGGCGGTGCGGCGGGTGCAGGTGCGGGAACCGGTGCAGGTGCAGCGGCCTTTGCCACGGGAGCAGGGGCAGGGGCAGGCGCCGGCACGGGCGCAGCCGACGCAACCAGCGTGCCCGGCTTGCCGCCCGCCAGCGCAGGCGTCGGCGTGAAGAGCGTGCGGATCACCGCCAGCTTGGGCTGCACGGCCGTGTTGTTCTGGTCGAGCTGCAGCGCCTTGCTGTAGGCCTGGCTGGCGAGCCGTGCATACACGTCGCCGAGGTTTTCCTGGGCGGTGGCGTAGCTGGGGTTGGTGCGGATGGCGCTTTCGAGCGCGGCGCGCGCCTTGTCGAACTGGTTCTGGCTTGCGTAGATCACGGCCAGGTTGTTGAACGGCTCGGGCAGCTCGGGTGCGTCCTGCGTGAGCTGCGTGAATGCGGCGATGGCCTCGGCGCGCTTGCCGGTGTCGAGCTGGATCACGCCCTTGAGGAAGCGCATCTGCGGATCGCGCGGCTTGTCCTTGAGGAAGGCGTCGGCCTTCGTCATGGCTTCGTCGAGCTTGCCGGCCTGCATGAGCTTGTCGACTTCTTCATGTTCGACGGCGGACAGCGCGGGCAGCGCCACGGCACAGGTCGCAGCGGCCAGGAAGAGGGCACGCACGGAGGGGGAGAAGCTGAAACGGGCGCGTGGCCGGGGGCTCTTGGGCATTGCGGACAAGACCTCGTAGGGGGTGGGTGATGCGGCAGGGATTGTAAGTGGGGCAGGTAACCCCCCGATACAGGCCTGACAGTCTTTCGATGCCTTTCAGGTTTGCCCGCAACGGGCGTCGCCGCAGTACAGTGCCGCCGTGGACCGCCTCCAAAGCATTGAAACTTTCGTTCGTGTCGCGCAGACCCAGAGCTTCGCGGAAGCGGCTCGGCAGCTGCGGGTGGCCAACTCGGTGGTGACCACGCGGGTCAAGCAGCTCGAGGAATTCCTGGGTGCGCCGCTGTTCCACCGCAGCACGCGCGTGGTGCGGCTCAGCGACATGGGCCAGGCCTTTCTGCGCGACTGCACCGAGCTGGTCGTGCGTGCCGACAACATCGTCGACCAGATGCGCGACGCGCGCGGCACGCCTTCGGGCACGCTGCGGGTGCATGCGCTGACCGGCATGGTGCTGGGCCGCTTCGCCTCGCTGCTGCGCGAGTTCCAGACCACCTACCCCGACATCCACCTCGAGCTGATCGTGAGCGACGCGGTGGCCGACCCGGTCAAGGCCGGCGTCGACTGCGCGCTGCAGATCTTTCCGGCGGCCTCGCAGGAACTGGTGTCGCGCCCGCTCTTCCCGGTGCGGCGCGTGCTCTGCGCCACGCCCGCCTACCTGGAGGCCCACGGCACGCCCGCCACCCCGCGCGAACTGCACCGCCACAAGCTGGGCCTGTATTCGGGCTATCCCACGCGCGACCGCTGGACCTTCCATCACAACGGCGAGCAGACCACCATCTACCTCGCCGCCGCGCTGCTGACCAACAGCGTGCACCTGCTGCGCGAATATGCACTGGAGCATGCCGGCATCGTCTGCCTGCCGACGCTGGTGGCGGGAGACGCCATCGCCCGCGGCGACCTGCAGGTGGTGCTGGCCGAGCACCAGCTGTCGTCGTTCTCGCTGAGCGCGGTGTACGCGGGCACCTCGCGCAATGCGCTGAAGCTGCGGCTCTTCATAGAGCACATCGCCACGCGCTTCACCCGCGTGCCGCCGTGGGACGCCACGCTGATCGAGCGCGGCCTCATTCCCGCCGAACTGATCGAGTTCAGCCGCTCCAGCGGATAGCGCACGAACAGGGGTAAACCCGGTCGATTATTCGGAGACTCCGAATAATCCTCTTCCAAACTGGTCCCTACCGGCGGCGTCGCATGGCTCCTAGAGTTCGCTCATCCAAGGAGACAAGCCATGACAGCCGCTACTTCGACCACCTACCGCACCCGCTTCGGGTCGCTCAAGCACTTCGAGAAGGGCCACGTCGAACCCATCGACGACGACGTGCGCCACTACGCGTTCTCCAACTGCTTCGAGATCGCGAGCATCAGCAAGCCCTACGAGAAGGTCGTGTTCGGCCAGAACCAGATCTACGTGCTGGAGACGCTGCGCGCCGAAGGCACCTCGCCCTGGTACACCTGCGCGCATGACGAGTTCGCGCTGGTGATGGACGGCGAGGTGGAGGTGCACCTCGTGCAGCTCGACGCCGCTCAGGCCGTGGCCGACAAGGAAAAGAACGGCGCCGTGCTCGTCGAGGGCGAGCCCAGGGGCAGGAAGATGGGCTGGATGAAGCTCTCGCGCGGCCACCAGGGCCTGCTGCCGAAGAACACCGCCTACCAGTTCCGCACCGCCGGCGAGCCGGGCGTGATCGTGCTGCAGAGCTGCAAGGGCGATCTCTCCGTAGAAAAGTGGGCCGACATCTGCCAATCGCATTGAGAGGAACCGCACCATGAACGCACCCGCAGAACTCGCCAAGGTGATCGCGTCGCAGCCCGACGCCACGCTCGGCTACAAGGACTTTTCTCTCGGCAGCTTCAGCTTCCGCCGCGACGAATACTTCGTGCACATCGGCTGGAAGACCCGCGACGGCCGCCCGATGAGCCACACCATGGACGCCGGCAGCTACCTGCGCGCGCTGATGCGCGACGTGGCCTGGGGCTTCTTCTACGGCTGGGTCAACTTCGACGACGTGTTCGGCACCGTCAACCACTACGAGTCGGTCGACCTGTACGCCGGCAGCTTCAACGGCACCATGAAGGACGCGGGCATCGACCTGCTCGAGAACTTCCCCACCGCGCAGATCCGCGCCACCTTCGAGGCCATGCTCGACGACTGGACCAACGAGAGCTTCGACCCCTTCGCCGCACCGCAGGAAACCGGCTCGCCCTATGGCCGCAAGAACGGCAACAACACCGCCAAGATCACGAGGGCACGCGAGCTGGCCAAACGCTGCGTGGGCCTCAAGGGCGACCTTGACCTGCGCAGCGATGAGCGCGGCGCGCCGGTCAACCGCGCCTTCGCCGACGTGCCGCAGGGCCAGCCCGAGCTGCACCCCGAGCCCGGCTTCGAGAACGATGTGCACGCCTTCAACCTCTTCGGCTTCCTGAGCCGTTCGCAGGTGACGTGGAACCCGAGCTTCACCTCGGTGGTGAAGCACAGCTACATGTGCCCGACGACCGAGGAGCACATCCTGCCGATCATCCACGGCAACGACCGCGTCGAGTGGTTCTTCCAGATGACCGACGAAATCCACTGGGACTGCGGCGACAAGAACACCGGCAAGCCCATGGCACGCGTGATCATGAAGGCAGGCGACATGGCCGCCATGCCCGCGTACTGCCGGCACCAGGGCTTCAGCCCCAAGCGCTCGATGCTGCTGGTGTGGGAGAACGGTTCGCCGAGCCTGGTGTACGAGATCCAGAAGGGCGAGTCGCCCGAGATTCCCGTGCAGTTCTGATCTGCCTTGCTCCCTCCCCCGCCGGGGGAGGGCAGGGGCGGGGGCTCTCCAGGCCCGCGCCCTCTTCGAAGAAGCCCCCACCCCAACCCTCCCCCAGCGGGGGAGGGAGAGGAACGACCATGCCTGCACCGTCCATCCGCCATCAGCTCTTCATCGACGGCCGCTTCGTCGACGCCGAATCCGGCGAGACGCTCGCCACGCTCAACCCGCACGACAACACGCCCATCGTCGATGTCGCGCTGGCCGGCAAGGCCGACGTCGACAAGGCCGTGGCCGCCGCGAAGCGCGCCTTTCCCAAATGGAGCCGCATGGCCGCGGCAGACCGGGGCCGCATCCTGCTGAAGCTCGCCGACCTCATCGAGGCCAACGCCGAGGAGCTCGCGCGCCTCGAATCGCTGGATACCGGCCACCCCATCCGCGATTCGCGCCGGCTCGACGTGCCGCGCACGGCCGCGTGCTTCCGCTACTTCGGCGGCATGGCCGACAAGTTCCAGGGCGAGACCATTCCGGTGGAAGAGGGCTTTCTCAACTACACGCTGCGCGAGCCCGTCGGCATCGTCGGCCAGGTCGTGCCGTGGAACTTTCCGCTGATGTTCACCAGCTGGAAGATGGCGCCCGCGCTCGCGGCCGGCAACTGCATCGTGATGAAGCCGGCGGAGATCACGCCGCTGAGTTCGCTGCGCATCGCCGAGCTGATGGCCGAGGCCGGCCTGCCGCCCGGCGTGGTCAACATGCTGCCGGGGCTGGGCAGCGTGGCGGGCCAGTACATCGCCGAGCATCCCGAGATCGCGAAGATCGCCTTCACCGGCAGCACCGCCACGGGCCGGCGCATCGTGCAGGCCAGCGCGGGCAACCTGAAGAAGGTGCAGCTGGAGCTCGGCGGCAAGGGGCCGAACATCGTGTTCGAGGACGCGAACCTGCAGGCCGCAGTCAACGGCAGCGCGTGGGCCATCTTCCACAACCAGGGGCAGGCCTGCATTGCGGGCTCGCGGCTGATGCTGCACGAGAAGATCGCCGATGCCTTCCTCGAGCAGTTCATACCGCTGGCCAGATCGATCCGCCTCGGCAACCCGCTCGACGAGAACACCGAGATGGGGCCGCTCACCAGCGCGCAGCACCGCGAGCGCGTGCTGAGCTATGTGGAAGTGGCGCGGGGCGAGGGCGGCGAACTGCTCGCCGGCGGCAAGTCGCCCGGCGGCGACCTGGCGAAGGGCTGCTACGTCGAGCCGACGGTGATGCGCGCAAAGTCATACAAGGACCGCGTCGCGCAGGAAGAAGTGTTTGGGCCCTTCGTCACCGTGCTCACTTTCAAGAATGACGAAGAGGCGATGCAGATCGCCAACGGCACCGACTACGGCCTCGGCAGCGGCCTGTGGACCGGCAACCTGCAACGCGCCCACAAAGTGGCGCGCGACCTGCACGCCGGCATGGTCTGGATCAACAGCTACAAGCGCGTGAACCCCGGCTCGCCCTTCGGCGGCGTCGGCCAGAGCGGCTACGGCCGCGAGATGGGGTTCGATGCGATGCGCGAATACACGCAGGTCAAGAGCGTGTGGGTGAACGTCGACGCGCAGATACCGCCGCACTTCGCGCGCTGACTGACTGGCCCCGGCCAGGCGGCATCAAAAACACAAGAGACGGAGACAACCATGACATTCAATCGCAGACAGTTCACGCAGGCCACGGCCGCGCTGGTGGCCTCGGGCGCAACGCCGCTGGTGTTCGCGGCCGACACGCTGAAGATCGGCTATGTGTCGCCGCAGACCGGGCCGCTCGCGCCCTTCGGCGAGGCCGACAAATGGGTCATCGACCAGATGAAGACCGCCTTCAAGGACGGCATCAGCGTCGGCGGCAGGAAGTACGCGGTGCAGATCGTGCTGAAGGACAGCCAGTCGAACCCCAACCGCGCGGGCGAAGTGGCGAACGACCTGATCCTGAAGGACAAGGTCGCGCTGGTGCTCACCGCCGGCACGCCTGAGACCGCCAACCCGGTGAGCGATGCGTGCGAACTCAACGAGGTGCCCTGCATCTCCAGCGTGGTGCCGTGGCAGCCGTGGTTCTTCGGCCGCAAGGGCGACCCGGCGAAGGGCTTCAACTGGACGTACCATCTGTTCTGGGGGCTCGAAGACGTCATCGCCAATTTCACCAACGGCTGGAAGACGCTGGCCACCAACAAGAAGGTGGGCGGTCTTTTTCCGAATGACGGCGACGGCAATGCCTGGGGCGACAAGGAGCTGGGCTTTCCCAAGCCGCTCGCGCAGATGGGCTTCACGCTCACCGACCCCGGCCGCTTCCAGAACGGCACGCAGGATTTCAGCGCGCAGATCGCGGCCTTCAAGAGCGCGGGCTGCGAGATCGTCACCGGCGTGGTGATTCCGCCCGATGCCAAGACCTTCCTCACGCAGGCACGGCAGCAGGGCTTCAGGCCCAAGGTCATCACGCTGGGCAAGGCGCTGCTGTTCCCCGGTGCCATCGAGGCACTCGGCGATCTGGGCGACGGCCTGTCGACCGAGGTGTGGTGGAGCCCGTCGCACCCGTTCACCTCGAGCCTCACGCAGCAGAGCGCGAAGGCGCTGGCCGATGCCTACGAGGCCGGCGTGAAGAAGCAGTGGACGCAGCCCATCGGCTTCGCGCATGCGCTGTTCGAAGTGGCGGCGAATGCGCTGGGGCGCGCGAAGTCGCTGAAGGCTTCGGACGTGCGCGACGCCGTGGCCTCGACCTCGATCAACTCGGTGGTCGGCCCGGTGAAGTGGGGCGGCCAGGGGCCCTTCAAGAACGTCAGCAAGACGCCGCTGGTGCTCGGCCAGTGGGGCAAGGGCACGAAGTACAAGGTGGAGCTGACCATCGTCAACAACGAGGCGGCGACCAGCATCCCCACCGGCGGCAAGCTGCGGCTGCTCTGACATGACGCTGCTGGCACTGCATGCCGTGAGCAAGTCCTACGGCGCGCTCAAGGTCACGGACGACATCACGCTGTCGGTGGCAGAGGGCGAGACGCTGGGCATCCTCGGGCCGAACGGCGCGGGGAAGACCACGCTGTTCAACCTGATCTCGGGCGACGTGCGCGTCGATGCGGGTCGCGTGGAATACGCGGGCCGCGACGTGACGCGGCTCAAGCCGCACCAGCGCTGCCACGCGGGCATCGGGCGCAGCTACCAGGTGCCGCAGCCCTTCGGCAACATGAGCGTGTTCGAGAACCTCGTCACGGCCGCCTGCTTCGGCGGGCAGCAGGCCGAGCGCGAGGCATGGCAGACGGCGCACGAGGTGCTCTCGCAGACGGGCCTGATGGCGCATGCGAACAAGCCCGCGGGCGGGCTGACGCTGCTCGACCGCAAGCGGCTGGAGCTGGCGCGTGCGCTGGCGACGCGGCCGCGCCTGCTGCTGCTCGACGAGATCGCCGGTGGATTGACGGAGCCGGAAGCCGCTGTGCTGGTGGCGGAGCTCAAGCGCATCAAGGCGCGCGGCGTGACGATGATCTGGATCGAGCACGTGGTGCATGCGCTGCTGTCGCTGGCGGACCGGTTGTTCGTCATCAACTTCGGGCAGAAGCTGGCGGAGGGCGCGCCGCGCGCGGTGATGAACGACGCGGAAGTGCGGCGGGTGTACATGGGGATGGAAGCATGAGCGCGACACGTCTTCGAATTGCTCCTTCCCCTTCCGGGGGAAGGTCGGGATGGGGGCACGACGGCGCTGGTTTCGCCGTGGCGCCTCATCGAACGCCGCTTGCCCTTACCCCGGCCCTCCGCCGGAAGTGGAGGGAGCAAAGACCATGACAGCCCTGCTCTCCACCCACGCCCTCAAGGCCTTCTACGGCGACGCCCAAGCCCTCTTCGGCATCGACTTCTCCCTTGTGCAGGGCGAGCTCGTCGCCATCATCGGCGCCAACGGCGCGGGCAAGTCGACCTTCCTCAAGAGCCTCACGGGCCTGGTGCGCGCGCCGCGCGAAGCCATCGAATTCAGGGGCCGGCCCATCGGCGGCCTTCCGCCCGGCGACATCGTTCGGCAGGGCCTTGCGATGGTTCCCGAAGGCCGGCGCCTGTTCCCCAGCCTCAGCGTGGAAGAGAACCTGCTCATGGGCGCTACCGCCGCGCGCCGCGGCCCTTGGAACCTGCAGCGCCTGTATGCGCTGTTTCCCATCCTCGCCCAGAAGCGCCACCAGCCGGGCACATCGCTCTCGGGCGGGCAGCAGCAGATGGTGGCGCTGGGCCGCGCGCTCATGAGCAACCCCGAGGTGCTGCTGTGCGACGAGCTTTCGCTGGGCCTCGCGCCCATCGTCATCCGCGAGATCTACGCGGCCATGCCCACCATCACGGGCGAAGGCATGACGGTGGTCATCGTCGAGCAGGACGTGACCATGGCGCGCCAGGTCTCGCAGCGCATCTACTGCTTCCAGGAAGGCCGCGTGTCGCTCGAAGGCGATTCGGGCGAGCTCACGCGCGAGCAGATCTCGCAAGCCTATTTCGGTATCGAGGCCGCACATGCTTGAAACCCTCGTCCAGGGCGTGCTGCTCGGCGGCCTCTACACGCTGTTCGCGCTCGGCCAGTCGCTCATGTTCGGCGTGATGCGGCTCACCAACACCGCGCAGGGCGACTTCATCATCCTCGGCGCGTTCGCGGTCATCGCGGGCGTGTCTCTGACGGGCGATGCGGTGGCGCCGTGGCTGGTCGCGCTCGCGGTGCTGCCGGTGGCATTCGGCTTCGGCTATGCGCTGCAGCGCTACGTGCTCAACGGCACGCTCGGCAAGGACCCGCTGCCTTCGCTGGTCGTGACCTTCGGCCTGTCGATCGTGATCCAGAACCTGCTGCTGGAGCTGTTCTCCGCCGACCCGCGCGCCATCGACACCGGCGGGCTCAGCACCCAGGGCATTGCGCTCGGCGGCGCGATGTCGGTCGGCGTGCTGCCGCTGGTCGTGCTGGCGATCGCGCTGGTGGCGACGGGCGCGCTGCAATGGCTCTTCGCGCGCACGGCGCTGGGGCGGTCGTTCCGCGCCGTGTCGGACGACCGCGAGATCGCCGAACTGATGGGGCTGAACGCGAAGAAGGTCTACGCCTTTGCCACCGCCATCGCCTTCGTGCTCATCGCCGTCGCGGGCGCCTTGCAGGGCATGCGCACGACGGTGTCTCCTTCGGACGGGCCTCTGCTGCTGCTCTTCGCCTTCGAGGCGGTGATCATCGGCGGCATGGGCTCGTTCTGGGGCACGCTGGCCGGCGCGATGATCCTCGGCATCACGCAGCAGATCGGCTTCAGGCTCGACCCGGGCTGGGGCATCTGGTTCGGGCACATCGTGTTCCTGGTGGTGCTGGTGCTGCGGCCGCAGGGGCTCTTTCCAAAGACGCGCGGATGAAGCGAATGACGAACATGCCTCCCACACTCATCGCCGTGGAGCGCGCCACCGCCGCGAGCCGCGCCGCGCTGGCTGTCGGCATTGCCCTGGTGCTTGTTGCAGCCAGCCTGCCTTGGTGGGGCGAGTCGAGCTGGATGCGCGAGTTCGTCGAGATCGCCTGCTACTTCATCTTCGCGATGATGTGGAACCTGCTCGCCGGCTATGGCGGCATGGTGAGCATCGGGCAGCAGGCCTTCTTCGGCTTCGGCGGCTACGTGATGCTGATGCTGGGCAACTTCGCGGGCGTCAATCCGTTCGTGGCGATACCCCTGGGGGCGCTGGCGGCGGGGCTGGTCGCCATTCCGGTGTCCTTCGTCGCGTTCCGGCTGTCGGGTGGGTACTTTGCCATCGGCACATGGGTCATCGCCGAAGTGTTCCGGCTGAGCTTCGCGAACGTGTCGGCCGTGGGCGGCGGCTCGGGCACCACGCTCACCGCGCTGCGCGGCATCGAGAAGGCCACCCGCGAAAGCACCACCTACTGGATGGCGCTGGCCTGCGTGGTCGCGGCCGTCGCGCTGGTCTACCTGTTCCTGCGCAGCAAGCGCGGCCTTGCGCTGCTGGCCATACGCGACAACGAGGTGGCGGCGGAGTCGCAGGGTATTCCGGTCGCGCGCATGAAGCTGGCGGTATACGTGGTCGCGGCCTTCGGCGCTGGGCTCGCGGGTGCGCTGTACTTCGTGGGCAACCTGCGCATCAGCCCCGATGCGGCGTTCAGCGTCAACTGGACGGCCTTCGCCATCTTCATGGTGGTCATCGGCGGTATCGGCCGCATCGAGGGGCCGCTGGTCGGCGCGCTCATCTTCTGGGCGCTCAACAAGTTCCTGAGCGACTACGGCACCTGGTATCTGCTGGGGCTGGGGCTGCTCGCGATTCTCGTCACGCTGTTCTTCAAGCAGGGCCTGTGGGGCTACGCGCAGCAGCGCTGGGGCTGGTCGCTGTTTCCGACGCAGCGCAAGCTGTCGCCGGTACACGCGCCGGCCGGCGTCAAGGCTTCTTCACGGGGTTGATGTAGTACTCGATCTTCGTGCGGTCCTTGTAGGGATCGTTGTCGAAGAACCTGGTCTCTTGCGAGATCCTGATCTGGTAGCCGTCGCGCACGCCCTCCAGCGAGGTCGCGCTGTCGGTGGTCACGGGCGAGAGCGTGGGCCTGTGGAAGGCGGCCACCGTCTTGAAGCCGTCGGTGCTGAACGCCTTGACGGCCGCGCTGCTCAGGCGGCCGGTGCTGTCTGCGGTCACGTCCACGTCGGTCATTGCGGTGTTCGGCGGCACCGAGAGCAGGCTGGCGAGCGGCGGCGGCAAGGTCTTGGCGCCGCTTTTTTCCTGGATGCGATAGCTCCGGCCGCCCTGCGCGTTGGGCTCGCCCTTCGCGGCGGCGGACTCTTCCATGCTGCTCACGACCCATGCGCTGATGAGCAACAGCGGCGCCGCAATGGCGCCCACGTACAGCAGAAAACGCAGGCGGTCCTTGGTGTGGAAAAACTCGATCATCGGCGTGTGCTCCCTTTGTGGCATGTGGCGGCTATCAGGTCGACGCTGCCCTGTCCGCCCATGTTAAAGCCCTGCCTGGTGCTCGTTCAGACTTGATTAATACTTGCTCGTCATGTAACGTTGTGTAAACGAAACGTCAGTCACGTTCGTCATTCCCCGGTCTTTTCATTCTTCATGGAGTCATCTTGACGATCACCAAACGCCGCTTGCTCGAAGGCGGCGCGGCAGCCGTCGCCGCCTCGCTGCTCGCGAAGGCTTCCTGGGCACAGCAACGCAACACGGGCGGCGATGCCTGGCCGACCAAGCCGCTGCACATCCTGGTGGGCTTTCCCGCAGGCGCATCGCCCGACCTCGCGGCCCGCGCCATCGCGGAGCCACTGTCGAAGATCCTGCGCCAGCCGGTGACGGTGGAGAACAAGCCGGGCGCCAGCGGCAACACCGTCGCCGACCAGGTGGCCAAGGCCACCGACGACCACACCATCGGCGCGCTGATCAACGGCAACCTCACCATCGCCAAGCTGCTCAACCCGTCGCTGCCCTTCGACCCCGAGAAAGACTTCGCCCCGGTCGGCCTGATCGGCACCGCGCCGCTGGTGCTGGCCGTGTCGGGCAGCGCCACGGGCAAGACGGCGGCCGAGCAACTGCTGTGGGTGCGCAATCTCGGCGGCAGCGGCAAGTACGGCACGCCGGGCGTGGGCACCGTGGGCCACCTGGGCATGGAACTCATCAAGAGCCGCGCCGCCATCACCGCGCAGCACAAGCCCTACACCGGCAACCCGCAGGTCATCGCGGGCCTTCTGGCCAACGAGATCCAGCTGGCGCTGCTGCCGCCCGGCCTTGCCATGCCGCACATCAAGTCTGGAAAGATCAAGGCCATCGGCGTGACCTCGCCCGAGCGCAGCCCGCTGGCGAGCGAGCTGCCCACCATCCGCGACGCCGACGTGCGCGGCGCCGACCTCGAGATCTGGACCGCGCTCGCCGCGCCCGCCGGCATGAAGCCCGCCGCCGTGGCAAGGCTCAATGCCGCGCTGGTCGAAGTGATCAGCTCGCCCGAGGTGAGCCAGGCGCTGCTCAAGACCGGCTGGCAGGCGCAGCCCGGCTCTCCCGACACGCTGGCCAAGCGCATGCGCGCCGACACCACGCGCCTGGGCGGCGTGATCCTGATGAAGGGCATCCGCTCGGAGGGCTGATGCCCCCGAGGTTTTCGTTCAAGACTTCGACGCGGTGCGCTTGAACAGCGCCTGATCGAAGCGGATCGTGATGACTTCCGTGTCGTCCGGCTTGCCGGGCACGCGGCCGTCTTCCGTGGGGAAGTTGGTGTCGATCGCAACGGCCAGCGTGTGGTCGTCCACCACCTCGACGCTCTCGACCGAATCGAAGGGCATGCTGAACTTGCCGGCCGGCACGCCGGGCAGCGGGCCGCCGATGTCCTTGGGGTCGGAGATGTTCAGCAGGTCCACCAGCAGCGTCTTCTTCAGCACGCCGTCGGCGTCCTTGACGTCCAGGTCCACCATGTACAGGCGCTTCACCACCGCCTTGGCGCCGTAGAGGCTGTCGCGCTCGATCAGCACGAACTTGTTGCCGCCCACATTGGCCATGTCGCCGATCACGATCTGGTTGTCCTTGGCGGGACCGTCCTTCTTGTAGACCGGGTTCTTGCCGGTGTAGAGCATCGCGGCGGGATCGAACTCGAAGAAGTTCAGATAGCGCTCGTCGTCGGCCACCGGCCGCAGCGAGGCCAGCGAGGGCGCCGCTTCGGGCACCGCGAAGATGCGGCTGCCGTCGCCGTTGAAGGCGAGGCTCTCGAAGCCCCGGCTCGAGAGCGAGGTCGCGGTGGCGCTGCCGCTCATCACCAGCGGGTTGGACGGGCTGCGCAGGAACGGATGCGGCACCGGGTCTTCCATCAGCGTGCCGTTCTTGTCGAAGTGCAAGATGTAGGGGCCGAATTCCTCGCCTACGAACCAGGTGCCGTCCTTCGCGCGGGCGATCGACTCGACGTCGAAGTCGAAGCCCGTCAGAAGCCGGCCGCTGACGATGCGCGGGTCCACGGGCATGCCGCTGTCGACGACCTTGTTGTCCGTGACCTTCTGGTAGTTCGCGTAGTCGGCAATGATCTTCAGATCCACGCCCTTGCCGTCTTTCAGGAAACCCTTGGCGTCGTTGAAGGCGACATGGCTGTTCACCTTCACGGTGCCGGGCACCGTGGTGCCGTTGGGCACGGTGCGGAAATCGATGCTCACGTTGTAAAAGCCGACCACGAAGTCGCTGGAGTTGCCCTTGCTGCCGTAGCCGTTGTCGGGCATGGCGGTCCAGGTGCCGTCGTCGTTCTTCAGCATGGCCGAGAACCCCGGCAGCGGCTGCCCGCCGACGAAGGGCGGTGTCACGCCGAGCGCGCTGGAGATGAACTGGCCTGTGGTCGGGCCGGGCCAGCGGAATGTGTCGGGCAGCGCGGCCCAGCCGGTCAGTTGATGGGGCAGGCCCGCGGAGCTGTCCTGCGCGGGCGGTGCGGCAGTGGCGGGAGCGGGAGCTGGCGCGGGCGCTGCCTCCAAAAGCGGAAGTGCAATGCCACTTCCATTACCGCCGCCGCATGCGGCAAGGACGGCTGAAGAAACCGCCGCGATCAGCAGCCGACGCGGCAGTACGGATGAAACGGACGAAATAGACCAGACCGAACGATCGGACATGAATGCACCCTCCCATGGTTTTTTAGTGCGAAGCGCAATCTAGAAAACCGTTGTGACGAATGCATGAATATCCTTTCGATCAGAGCATGCGCGAAATCCGGTCCGCCGATTCGCGCAGCGCGGGCAGCATGGTCTCCTGCATGGCCTTCGCGCTGGTGCGGTTCGCCTGCCCGCTGATGTTGAGCGCCGCCACCATGCGCCCCTGCCGGTCGACGATGGGCGCGGCCACCGAAATCAGGCCTTCCTCCAGCTCCTGGTTCACCAGGCACCACTGCTGCTTGCGCGCCTGCGCCACCTTGGCCATGAGCGCGTCGATGTCGGTCAGCGTGTGCTTGGTCAGCGTCTGGATGTCGGAGGCTTCGAGGCGCGTGCGCACTTCGTCGTCATCGAGATCCGCCAGCAACAGCCGGCCCAGCGACGTGCAGTAGGCCGGCAGGCGGGAGCCCACGCCCAGGTTGATGTGCATGATTTTCTTCGTCGGCACGCGCAGCACGTAGACGATGTCGGTCGCGTCCAGCACGGCGGCCGAGCATGACTCCTGCACCTGCTGCACCAGTGCTTCCATCACCGGCTCCGCGCGGTTCCAGATCGGCATCGAAGACAGGTACGCGAAGCCCAGGTCGAGGATGCGCGGCGTGAGCGTGAACAGCTTGCCGTCGGTCACCACGTAGCCCAGCGTCTGCAGCGTGAGCAGGATGCGCCGCGCCCCCGCGCGCGTGAGGCCGCTGCCGGCCGCCACCTCGCTCAGCGTCTGGTGCGGCGCGTTCGCGCTGAACGAACGGATGACCTGCAGCCCGCGTGCGAAAGACTGCACGTAGCTGTCGCCGGGCGCGGGTGCGGTGGGTTGTGTCGCGTGGGTTGCCATGCTGAGCGATCCTCTCTAGAATTCATTATACGAACAAATGTTCTTTAGACGAACAAATTGTCGGTTCGCAGAATCGGGCGGATCGCGGTTCGGTTTCTTCTTTCCTCTCACCCGGAGACAAGCTTCATGATCAACAAGATCGCGCGCTCGGTCGCCGATGCCCTGTCGGGCATCCAGGACGGCGCCACGGTTCTCATCGGCGGCTTCGGCACCGCCGGCATCCCCGGCGAACTCATCGACGGCCTCGTCGAGCAGGGCGCCAAGGACCTCACGGTCGTCAACAACAACGCGGGCAACGGCGAGACCGGCCTCGCGGCGCTGCTCAAGACGGGCCGCGTGCGCAAGATCATCTGCAGCTTCCCGCGCCAGGCCGACAGCCAGGTGTTCGACGGGCTCTACCGCAGCGGCAAGATCGAACTCGAACTCGTGCCCCAGGGCAACCTCGCCGAGCGCATCCGCGCCGCGGGCGCGGGCATCGGCGCCTTCTTCTGCCCCACGGGCTACGGCACGCAGCTGGCCGGCAACCGCGAGACCCGCGAGATCGACGGCAAGCAGTACGTGCTCGAGTACCCCATCCACGGCGACGTGGCGCTCATCAAGGCCGAGCGCGGCGACCGCTGGGGCAACCTGGTCTACCGCAAGGCGGCGCGCAACTTCGGCCCGGTGATGGCCATGGCCGCGAAGAAGACCATCGCCACCGTGCACGACATCGCCGAGCTCGGCACCCTCGACCCCGAGACCATCGTGACCCCGGGCATCTTCGTGCACCAGGTGGTGCGCATCGAACGCGTGGCGACCCAGGCCGGCGGTTTCAAGAAGGCAGCATGACCATGACTTACACACGTCGCACCAAGGACCAGCTCGCCGCCCGCGTGGCGCAGGACATCTTCGACGGCGCCGTCGTCAACCTCGGCATCGGCCAGCCCACGCTGGTGGCCAACCACCTGCCCAAGGGCCGCGAGGTCATCCTGCAGAGCGAGAACGGCATCCTCGGCATGGGCCCCGCGCCCGAGGCCGGCGAAGAAGACTACGACCTCATCAACGCCGGCAAGCAGCCCGTCACGCTGCTGCCGGGCGGCGCCTTCTTCCACCATGCCGACAGCTTCGCGATGATGCGCGGCGGCCACCTCGACATCTGCGTGCTCGGCGCGTTCCAGGTGTCGGCCACCGGCGACCTCGCCAACTGGCACACCGGCGAGAAAGACGCCATTCCCGCCGTCGGCGGTGCCATGGACCTGGCCATCGGCGCCAAGCAGACCTGGGTCATGATGGACCTGCTGACCAAGCAGGGCGCGAGCAAGCTGGTGAAGGAATGCACCTATCCGCTGACCGGCATCGCCTGCGTCAAGCGCGTGTATTCCGATCTCGCCACGCTCGAGTGCACGCCGCAGGGCCTGAAGCTCATCGACCTGGTCGACGGCCTGAGCCGCGAAGAACTCGAGAAGCTCGTCGGCCTTCCGATCGCCGCCTGATCCCTTTCAAGCCATTGCAGAGACACACCACACCATGACCAACCAAGCCTTCATCTGCGACGCCGTTCGCACCCCCTTCGGCCGCTACGGCGGCTCGCTCAGCAGCGTGCGCGCCGACGACCTGGGCGCCGTGCCCCTGCGCGCACTGATGGAACGCAACAAGAACGTCGACTGGCAGGCGGTGAGCGACGTGCTCTACGGCTGCGCCAACCAGGCCGGCGAAGACAACCGCAACGTCGCGCGCATGTCGGCGCTGCTGGCGGGCCTGCCGCTCGAACTCGGCGGCGCGACCATCAACCGCCTGTGCGGTTCGGGCCTCGATGCCGTGGGCACGGCCGCACGCGCCATCCGCGCCGGTGAAGCCGGCCTCATGCTCGCCGGCGGCGTGGAAAGCATGAGCCGCGCGCCCTTCGTCATGCCCAAGGCCGAAAGCGCCTTCAGCCGCAACAACGCGGTGTACGACACCACCATCGGCTGGCGCTTCGTCAACAAGCTCATGAAGGCGCAGTACGGCGTCGACTCGATGCCCGAGACGGCAGAAAACGTGGCCACCGACTACAAGATCGAGCGCGAGGCGCAAGACCTGATGGCGCTGAACTCGCAGCTGCGCGCCGTGGCTTCGCAGAAGTCGGGCTTCTTCGACGCTGAAATCGTGCCCGTGACCGTGCCGCAGAAGAAGGGCGACGCCATCATCGTCAGCAAGGACGAGCATCCGCGCGAGACCAGCCTCGAGTCGCTCGCCAAGCTCAAGGGCGTGGTGCGCCCCGACGGCACCGTGACCGCCGGCAATGCCAGCGGCGTGAACGACGGCGCCTGCGCGCTGCTGCTGGCCGACGAAGCCAGCGCCGCCAAGCACGGCCTCACGCCGCGCGCCCGGGTGGTCGGCATGGCCACTGCCGGCGTCGCGCCGCGCGTGATGGGCATCGGCCCCGCGCCCGCCACGCAGAAGGTGCTGGCGCTCACGGGCCTCACGCTCGACCAGATCGACGTCATCGAACTGAACGAGGCCTTCGCAGCCCAGGGCCTCGCCGTGCTGCGCCTGCTGGGCCTGAAGGACGACGACGCCCGCGTCAACATCAACGGCGGCGCCATCGCGCTGGGCCACCCGCTGGGCGCCAGCGGCGCCCGCCTGGCCACCACGGCGGTGAACCAGCTGCACAAGGGCGGCGGCCGCTATGCGCTGTGCACGATGTGCATCGGCGTGGGCCAGGGCATCGCGGTGATTCTCGAGCGCGTCTGACGCCGCAACCATTGCGGCGCTCGCCAGGCCGCCCTGGCCTCAGATGAGCGTCGCACTCACGCCGCGCGCCACGGCGGGGGCGATGCCGGCGTAGAAGAAGCCCAGGTCGTCCTCGGGGCCGTTGACGGCGCGCCCGCGCACCTTGCTCATCGCGCAGACGCCGACCTGGGCGTCGTCCTTGCCGATGACGAGAACGAAGGGGTTGTCCTCGTCGCCCCGCAGGTAGCGCCCGCCGAACTCGCGGCGCGCGACCTCGAACACGTATGCCGACGCGAGAAAGTGAAGGTCGTCCGGCAAGGGCGCCTGCTGCTTGAAGAAGTCGTCGAGCACGCGGTCGACCAGCGACAGCGAGGACGCCGTGTAGTCCAGCTGCGAGCCGTCGATGGGCGCGCCGGGCCGCGAGAACGCGCCGACGAAGTCGCTGGCCTGCGAGGCCATGCCTTCCTCGATCGTCTCGGGCATGGCCGGCTTCTTTTTCTTCAGCAGGTCGAACAATCCCATGGTTGCGGTTTTCCTTCGTTTAGTGGATGGATGGATGGATGGATGCGATGCGCTCGGAATCTGCTCACTGTGTCAGAACCCGCAGTCCGCGCGCAAGCAGGAATTCGAAGTACACCGGCGCAGCTAACAGAAGTTCGCGCAGGTTGCAGCGCTCGCCAAAGAGCTACTCCGCGCCTCGGGGCCGTCATGGACATGCCTTGTGCCGTCAATAGTCTTGCTCAGGGTTTTCCCGCATCGCAGCGGCAAGACCCCATCCAGACAGACAACCCACAGAAAAGACGGAACCATGAAGACCACTCATCTCGCCATCGCCGCCGCACTCACCGTGCTGGCCGTCGCCTCCGCCAACGCCCAGCAACGCACCCGCGAAGCCGTCGAGGCAGAGGCCGTTGCCGCTGCCCACGCCAAGGACCAGAACGTCACGCGCGGTTCGCGCGGCGCCGATCCGTTCAAGTCCGTGGCCGATCCTGAAGCTGTCTACAAGCAGGCCGTCGACACGGCCCATGCGCCCAACCAGAACGTGACGCGCGGTTCGCGCGGTCCCGATCCCTTCACCTCGAGCCGCGACCCGGCCCAGGTCTACCAGGAAGCCATGGCCACCGCAGCGGCGCCCGACCAGAACGTGACCGGCGGCTCGCGCGTCAACAGCAAGGTGATCTCCACCATGGAGAACCCGGTGCTGAAGGCCGCGCAAAGCAAGTAAGCAAGACGAGCGCGCCGGGCCTTTCAAGCGCGCATGCGGCGCGCGGGCTCGGCCTGATGCAGGAAGCCGGTGAATGTGTCGTGAGGCGACGAGCCCATGAGCCGCCACATGATCCGGCCGACCTCGCCCCGGTGGTATCCGGCATGGGTCACGACGTGGCCCAGCATCTCCTCGCGCGACATCCGCCCGGCGGCGCCGTCGGTGAAGTCGAAGTCGATGCTCTCGGCAAGCTCCTGTGCACTCAGGCGCGCCGTGTAGGCGACGTACCAGCGGTCCGTTTCCCTCACTGCTTCTGCCAGTGCCCGCAGCGGCGGCGCGGTGTCCGACCCTGTCGCGGTGCTGCCGTGGTCCAGGCGCTGCAGGTTCGCCACGAAGATGCGATCGACGATGCATGCGTGGTTGAAGACGCGGACTGCGGCCTCGTATTCGGCCTGCGGCGCCTTTTCGGCCAGTGCGGCCAGGCCGTCCAGCAGCCCTTCGTCCGCCCATGACTTGTAGCGGAACAAGGAATTCAAAAGCGTCTGCGTGGTCATCGCGGTTCCCTTGGATAAAAACGGCACACTTCGCAGCCATCGGCCGACGGCGGGTGCGGGCGGTCTTATTCTTGAGTGGAGCCTCGAACTTGGGTACTCGCATTCCTTCGCAGCACAGGAGCATGCGCAAAGCACCGCGGCAGCAGCGTTCGCGTGCCACGGTCGACGTCATCATCGAAGCCGCTGCTCGTGTTCTGGGCCGCAGGGGGTGGGCGCGATTCACGACGAATGAGATCGCGGCGGTCGCGGGCGTCAGCGTGGGTTCGCTGTACCAGTACTTTCCGAACAAGCTGGCCATCGCCGAGGCGATCCGCCAGCGCCACCTCGACGAGGTGCTCCGGGTGTTGTCCGCCGCGGATGAGCAGGACGGAACCCTTTCGCTCGATCAGCGGGTTGCGCGGTTCGTCGATGGCGTCATCGCCGCCCATTCCATCGACCAGGCGCTGCATCACGTGCTGGTCGACGAGGTGCCGCTTGGCGCCCGCTCGAGCTACGTGGGGTTCGAGGCTGAGTACCAGCGGCGCTATCGGGCGCTGGTGGCCGCCGCCGACGGCCGTGCTGGCGAAGAAGGCGAAGGGCAGGCCATGGCCGCGCGGATGCTCTCGTCGGCCGTAGAGGGCGTCGTCCACTCGGCGGCGGGCCGCCATGAACTCGGCGCGGCGTCATTCAGGACCGAATTGGTCCGGCTGATCCTTGCGTACTTGCGCGACCGGGGCGCGGAGGCTCAGGCGTAGGCCTTGGCCGAGCGCAGCTGCAGCATCGCCAGCATCCGCGCTTCTTCCGCATCGCGCAGGCTCTTGGCTGCGCGGGCAGCGGCATACGACACGTACATCGTTTCGATGGCCTTGCCCCAGGCTTGAGGCGTCTGGTGCACCGTGTCGGCGGGAAGGCTTGCCGCGTACGCGCCTGGCGCGACGGGCTCCATCGGACAAGCCGGCACGTCGTACCCCGCCTTGCGCAGGATGTTTGCTTTGTGGTTTGTGCTGAGCATGCGCGGGGCCTCCTCCGTGGTTGGTGCGAAGAAGATACCGGCACGCCTGCAGGGCCGCCATTAGCTGCTTGACGTATGCGGATGTAGGAAAAAGCCCTCCGCGAGGGATTTCTTGGCTCGAACTAAGCCGTAAGCGTTAGGCCGGCGATGCCGCGGCATGCCACACCAGCGTGGCGGCGGTCAGGTCTTCGAGCGCGCTGCCCACGGCTTTGAAGACCGTGCGCTCCTCGTCGCTCGACCGGCCCGCCCGCTCCCCACGGCACAGCTCGGCCAGCGTGCCCTGGATGTCCTGCGCACGCAGCGTGCCCGCCGCCATCGCATCGAGCAGGTCGCCGGATTTCTGCAGCGCTTCCGGGGTGTCGACGAAGGTGCGCGCACCGGCGAAGCAATGCTCGTCGGTCTCGCGCATCGCGGGCGTGAAGCTGCCGATCAGGTCCAGGTGCGACCCCGGCGCAAGCCAGTCGCCGCGAACCAGCGGTGCGGTGGCCAGCGTGGCGCAGCTCACGATGTCGGCGTGCCCGCGCACGGTGGCCTCCAGGTCGATGGCGGCCCGCGCATTCCAGCCCTCGGCGCGCCATTGCGCCGCCAGCGCCTCGGCGCCTTCAGGCCGGTGGTTCCAGACCCATACCTCGTCGATGGGCCGCACGCTTGCATGGGCGGCAGGCAGCATTCGCGCGATGCGGCCGGTGCCCAGCACCAGCAGCCGGCGTGCGTCCTTGCGCGCGAGGAACGACGCACCCAGCGCGGACGCGGCGGCCGTGCGGCGCGCGGTGATCTCGTTGCCGTCCATCATCGCCAGCGGCACGCCGGTGCGCGCGTCGTACAGCACGTAGGTCGCGTGCAGGCCGGGCAGGCCGCGCGCACCGTTGCCGGGGAAGATGTTGATGGTCTTGATGCCCAGGAAGCCCGCGTCGCTCCACGCCGGCATGATGAGCACCGTGCCCTTGCAGGCGGCGCCGTCCGCGCCGGCGGTCTCGATGGTGTGCACATGGCGCGGCGGCACCTGCGCCTAGGCCGCGAACGCCGAGCGCAGCGCGGGCACCAGCCGCTCGAAAGCCAGCGGCGCGCGGGTGGCGGTTTCGTCGAAATGCTTCATTGCTGCAGCGGCTGCATGGACGATTCGAAAAAGGCCGTCAGCGCCTTGCGGTAGGCGTTGCCGAAGCGCAGGGTCGTCATCGGCTCGAGATGTCCGGCGCCTTGCACCTCGATCAGCCGCTTGGGCTCGCGCGCGTCGGCCAGCAGCCGCTTCGAATGCTCCACGGGAATCACCTGGTCGGCCGTGCCGTGAATGAACAGCAGCGGAATCGGCGACACAGCCGCCACGTACTTCGACGCCGCATAGTCGTCGCTCACCAGCAGGCCGGCGCCCTTGAACTTGTCGTTGGCAATCGAGGAATACGAATAGAAGGTCGACTCGATGGCCGCCGCCTTCACGCCCGCGCGGTTGCCCGAGCCCACCACCGCGATCGCATTGGTGCCGCCCAGGCTCTGCCCGAAGACGAACAGCCGCTCCGGGTCCACGTCCTGGCGCGAGCGCACGTAGTTCAGCGCGGCGTTGGAATCTTCGAACACGCCCTTGGGCTCCGGCTTGCCCTCGGACTGGCCGTAGCCGCGGTAATCAAAGACGAGCACGTTGTAGTCCTGCTTGGGCAGCCAGGCCACGAAGCGCCAATGCGTGCTCATGTTCTGCGCATTGCCGTGGAAATGCACCACCGTGCCCTTGGCCTCCTTCGGGTTCTTGCGGTCGGCCGCGGGCAGGAACCAGCCGCTCAGCCGCGTGCCGTCGGCGCTGGTGAACAGCACGGGCTCGTAGCGCATGCCCAGCACGTCGGGCGTCTCGTAGCGCACGCTGTCGGGGTAATAGAACATCGACTGCACGCAGCCTGCCAGCAGCAGAGGCAGCGCGCACAGCGCGAGTTTTCCGCACCATCGGCGGATCGGGCCGGTGCCGATGGTCATGGCTTTGCGCCCTTGGCGGCCGCGCGGTTCTCCGCGAGCATGTTGCAGAAGAGGGCGCCTTGCTCGATCGCGTCGTCGAGCGCCACATGCGTGTGCGGCAGCCCGGTGTCGAACCAGCGGCGCGGCATCGCGCGCTTGGTGCTGTCGCGGTAGTCGAGCTGGAGCATCGCCATCGCGAACGATTTCACGTCGAGCGCCGAGTGGCTGAAAGGGCTCTCGCCCGCGAAGCGCATCAGGTACCAGTAGACGAACAGGAAGTCGAAGCCTGCCGGGTACGCGACGAACACGGGTCGCACAGGCAGGCCCTTGAGCCAGCCCAAGTAGTTCTTCATGGCGTCGGCGGGGTCCTGCAGGTCGGTGCGGCAGGCGGCCCAGGCCTCAGGTTGGGTCTTCCACCAGGCGGCGGTCTTCGGGTCGGCTTCGGCGCCGGGCAGCGTGTGCAGGTTGGCGCTGAAGGTGGAAAGCAGTTGCTTGTCGGCAGTGTAGGCGGCCGAGCCGAAGCTGAGCATCGAATGCGGGCCGGGAATGGGGCCGTCGGATTCGACGTCTGTGCTTATGTAGATTTCTGGCATGGGTGTTCGTTTTTCTTCAGGCCGCCTCGGGCAGAGCGAAGACATGCAGGTCCCGCCAGCGCCCTGAAGAGTTCTCTATCAGAGCGACCTCGATGCAATGCGCATGCACAGCGCCGGATGCAAGAAGCCGCGTGCTCAGTTCGACGGCAGTATCTTCCGCGTCGCGCACGTTGCCGTGTGCCACTGAAAGATGCGGAATGACGCCTTCATGCTCGCCGCCATATGGCGGGAAATCGGGAAAGGCTTTCGCGAGCGCCAGCGTCATCTCGATGAAAGGGGCCGCGGGCTCGGGCGCCAGATACGCGGTCTCGGGAAACCGCCCGACCTTGCCCAGCGAGAACGCGAACGACGGCGTTTGCGCAAGCGCATGCCGCGCAAGCGCCAGCACGTCTGCGGTGATCAGCACGGGGTCCATGAAGGGCACGAGCACCGTGATGTGCGCCGGCACGCCGAGCGCCACGGTAGCGTCGTAGCGGCGGCGCAGATCGCCGGCCATGGGCTCGGCGGCAGGAACCTTCACGACGAATGCGGAGATGGCCATCGGGCGGAGGATAGCCCATCGATGCTGCACTCCGATGAGCTCTTCGGCTCGCCCGAAACCTGCCCCCAATCGAGACCCAGCTTGACCAGGTACTTGCGCAGCCGGTCCGCATCGTTCACCACGCTACGCTGCGCACGCGAGGCCTGAAACAGCTGCCGCCCCGCATCCGAAAGGCTGCGCGACCGGCGGCACACGCGCACCACCGCTTCGAGCTGCAGCCGGTCGAACAGGTCGAGCGCCTGCACTCGCTCTTCGCCCAGCAGCGCATCCAGATCCACGCCGTCGGCACCACTGGCCATGGGCGTCGCTCCCGCATGCTTCCACAGCCATCGCAGCCGTGCAATTTCCGCTTCGACCAGCGCGACCGGAATGCGCCCGCCGTCGGCCAGCGTGGCAAGCCGCGTCACGCTGGCCGACAGGTCGCGGAAGTTGCCGCTCCAGACCGCCTCGCCGCTCTGCGCGAAACGCAGGTAGGCCGCGCGCGCTTCGGCGTTGAAGCGCACCACGCGGTGGTTCTCGGCGGCGTGAATGGCCAGCAGGTGGTCGACGTTGGGCTCGATGTCCTCGGGCCGTTGTGCGAGGCCGGGCAGGTCGTAGGTCCAGAGGTTGATGCGCGCGAACAGGTCTTCGCGGAACCGTCCTCCGGCCACGTCGCTGCGCAGGTCGCGGTTGGTGCCGGCGATGAGCTGGAAGTCGCTCTCCACTTCCTTGTCGGCACCCACCGGGAAGAAGCGCTTCTCCTCAATCGCCTTCAGCAGCATCGCCTGCTCGTCAAGCCCGAGTTCACCGATCTCGTCGAGGAAGAGCGCGCCCTGGTGCGCCGTGCGCAGCAGGCCTGCGCGGTCGGCGGCGGCTCCGGTGAAGGAACCCTTCTTGTGCCCGAACAGCGTGGACGCCGCCCCGTCGCCGCGCAGCGTGGCGCAGTTCACTTCCACGAACGGCCCGGTCATCTGGTGCCGCGCCTGCTTCAGCTCGAACATGCGCCGCGCCAGGAAGGACTTGCCCGCGCCGGTCGGCCCGACCAGCAGGATCGGCGCGCGCGAGCGCACGGCTACGCGCTCGATCTCGTCGATCAGCGCATTGAAGCGCGCGTTGCGCGTGGCGATGCCGCTCTTCAGGAACGCGACCGCATCGCGCTGCTCGGCGTCGAAGCGCCGCGCGATCACGTCGTAGCGCGAGAGGTCGAGGTCGATCAGCGTGCATTTGCCGGCCTCGCCCTGGCGCTGCTTGCGGGGCGGCGAGGTCTGCGCGAGCACCCCTGGCACCACGCGCGACTCCGACAGCAGGAACATGCAGATCTGCGCGACGTGCGTGCCAGTGGTGATGTGCGTCCAGTACTGCTCGCGCTCGGTGTCGAAGCTGTAGCCGCGCGCCCAGTCGTACAGGCGCGTATAGACCTCGCCGAAATCCCACGGGTCCGCAAGCTCGATCGGCACGAGGTTGACGGTGGTCTCGGGCGACACGGTGGCGATGTCTGCCTTGACGAGCTCGGCCAGCGCCTTGTGCCTGAGCGTATAGAGCAGCTCCATGCGAGAGACGACCATGTCTTCGTGCTGGGCGAGAGAAACGGTGGGGCGCCATTTGTTCCAGCGGCCCGCGCCCTGGCCGGCATCGAGCTGGGTGCCTAGAAAGCCGATAACGACGATTGGCTTCATGGATATAAAACTAGCTGAATTTATAGATCATGAAGAATTTTATAGGTACGGATGCCGCTCAAAAAAGGAGCTTGGCAAGGAATTTCTCCTTTCCTGTCAATGACTTGCACCCCCGATCGTGAAAACTGCCAAAGGCTGGCACGCCGGCTGCAATGGATATCCCGTCAGGATGCAGTCCATCCACTCGCAGGTGCCGCGTAGAAGCGGCCCGGTGCAGCAAGCCAGGTCCGTCCTTGGGTTTGCCGTATGCCGTGGTTGGGCTGTCTGGCAACTGAACTTGATTCAGTTCCGCTCATGGTTGAGCGCCGTGCTAACCACATGGAGCCGCGGGTTCGATTCCCGCAAAAAACCCGGCGGTGCCTGCACCGCCATCTGATGGGGGCGAAAGCCCCTCCGCCCCGGCACACCGGAGCGATGGCGCAGGGCAAACATGCCCCGCGGCGCGCGACACAGTGCCAAGCGCAGGCGGCTTGCGCACCGCGTGCGTGGCAAGGAACTGCGTGTGGCCATCGACGGCGAGGCAGGTGACGGCGTTGCAAAAGCGACGAGGGAGGCACCTGCCGAGCCGGGCGACCGCCGCGCGTCAGGCCTTGGCTGCCGCAGTGCCCGCCGCCTGCCCTTTCGAGGGCCTGGACCGAATGACTGAAGACTGAACGAAGAAACGAACCGAACAACGAGTGGGAGAAAAAAATGCTGGGCTTCAACCGAATCACGATCAAGAAGAACGAACGCGCGCTGCTGCTTCGCAATGGCGATTTCGAGCAACTGCTGGGCGCCGGAAAGCACTGGGTGTTTTCGGGTTTCGACAAGATCCAGCTGCAGCGCTTTGCGCTGACCGAGCCGGCTTTCGAGCACGAGCTGGTCGACTACTTCCTGGCACAGGAGCCTGAGCTGGTCGAGCGCGAGTTCGTGCATGTGTCGCTCGGTGAAACCCAGGCCGGCCTGCGCCTGGAAGACGGCGTGCTGGTGCAGATCCTGCCGCCCGCCACCCGCAAGCTGTACTGGCGTGGCCTGCGCGAACAGCGCATCGACGTGATCGACGTGGCCGAAGACGTGCGCCTGCCGGCCGAACTGGTGTCGAAGCTGCAGAGCGTGGCGCTGCGCCCGCGTGCGGTGGCTGGCCTCGACGGCGTGCTGCTGGTTCAGGTTCCGGAGTTCCACGTCGGCGTGCTGACGCTGCAGGGCCAGATGCAGGAGCTTCTGGCACCGGGCAACCACGGTTTCTGGCGCTTCAACCGGCAGGTGGCAGTGACCTGCGTGGACATGCGCTCGCAGATCGCCGAAGTGAGCGGCCAGGAAATCCTGACCCGCGACAAGGTGGGCCTGCGGCTGAACATGTCGGCGGTGTGGCGCTTCACCGATGTGCGGCGGGCGATGGCGCAGATGCCGAAGCCGGCCGACCATGTGTACCGCGAGCTGCAGTTCGGGCTGCGCGCCGCGGTGGGCGAACAGACGCTCGACGCGCTGCTGGAAAACAAGGCGGCCATCGACCAGACGGTGCTGGCGCAAGTGCGCGAGCGGCTGGAAGGCTCCGGCATTGCGCTGGAAAGCGTGGGCGTGAAGGACATCATCCTGCCCGGCGAGATGAAGACCATCCTCGCCCAGGTGGTGGAGGCCGAGAAGTCGGCCCAGGCCAACGTGATCCGCCGCCGCGAGGAAACCGCGGCCACGCGCTCGCTGCTGAACACCGCCAAGGTGATGGAGGGCAACCCCGTCGCCCTGCGGATGAAGGAACTCGAAACGCTGGAACGGGTGGCCGAGCGGATCGACAAGATCTCCGTGATCGGCGGTCTGGACCAAGTGCTCAATGGGTTGGTGACGCTTCGGCCGAACGCTCCTTGAACTGCGGACTCGAGAAGGATTGACTGGCGCCGAAGAGGCGCCAAGGGAGAAGAAAATGACCGAAGAAGAAATTCGCGCACACGACCTCATCGCCTATGACCTGCACGACGCGGGCTGGGCCGACGTGAGCTTCCGCGCCGCTTCCGAGCGACTGGGCTTCGCGGTGTCCTACCTGCACGATTCGCTCGGCGACCTTGCGCGCATGGGCCTGACCCTGCAAAAGGGTGCCGAGCACGCCGAGGCCGTGTTCATGGACGAGCCGGGCGAGGTGATCCTGCTGGTCTCGGGTGCTTGGGACGTGTTGCAGTACGAGCTGCGCCAGTACCGTGACTGGGCCAGCTGGGGAATGGTCGGTGTGCATGACCATGAAGTGGTGGCGCGCGGAGAGATTTCGCGTACCGAGCTGGTCCGGAACATCCATGCGATCCTGCAGCGCATCCACGATGAAGTGGGGCCGAAGCGCTACCGCGAGATGTGGGTGGAGCACGACTTCCCGCTGCAGGACTACGAACGACTGTCGATCGCGCTGTACAAGCGCGCGATGACCTGAACAGAGGAGCGAAACGATGATGAAAGAAGAAGAAATGAACTACGACCTGCACGAAGTCGAGAACGGCGTGCCCGTGAAGATGTGGACCCGCGGCGTGCCCGTGGAGCCCGAAGCGCAGAAGCAGCTGGAGAACGCAGCGCGCCTGCCCATCGTGTTCAAGCACATCGCGGCCATGCCCGACGTGCACTACGGCATCGGCGCCACTGTGGGTTCGGTGATCCCGACCTTCAAGGCCATCATCCCGGCCGCGGTGGGCGTGGACATCGGCTGCGGAATGATGGCGTGCAAGACCACGCTGCATGCCAACGACCTGCCCGACAACCTGGGGCCGCTGCGCTCGGCGATCGAGAAGGCCGTGCCGCACGGCTCGAACCCCAAGCGCATGGGCCGCGACAAGGGCTCGTGGGAGACGCCGCCGAACGAAACCGACGTGGCATGGGGTGCGCTGAAGGACGAGTTCGACGCGATCTGCGAAGACTACCCGCGCCTGAGGAACACCAACAACCACAAGCACCTGGGAACGCTGGGTACGGGCAACCACTTCATCGAGGTGTGCCTGGACGAGGCGGGCTCGGTGTGGTTCATGCTGCATTCGGGTTCGCGCGGCGTGGGTAACGCCATCGGCACGCACTTCATCGAACTGGCCAAGAAAGACGCAGAACTGCACCAGCGCAACCTGCCCGATCAGGACCTGGCGTACTTCGAGGAAGGCGCCCAGTACTTCGGCGACTACGTGCGCGCCGTGGGCTGGGCCCAGAAGTTCGCGCGTGCGAACCGCGAAGTGATGATGCAGCGCGTGGTAGCGGCCGTGCGCAAGGTCATCACCAAGCCTTTCGAGGCGCACGTGGAAGCGGTGAACTGCCACCACAACTACGTGAGCCGCGAAACGCACTTCGGTGAAGACGTGCTCGTCACCCGCAAGGGCGCGGTGAGCGCGAAGGCCGGCGAGCTGGGGATCATCCCCGGCAGCATGGGCGCCAAGAGCTTCATCGTGCGCGGAAAAGGCAACCCCGAGAGCTTCATGAGTTGCAGCCACGGCGCCGGCCGGAAGATGAGCCGTACCAAGGCGAAGAAGCTCTACACCGTGGCCGACCAAGTCGCCGCGACCGAAGGCGTGGAATGCCGAAAAGACGCCGACGTGATCGACGAGATCCCGATGGCCTACAAGGACATCGACGCGGTGATGGAGGCGCAGCAGGACCTGGTGGAGGTGGTCTACACGCTGAAGCAGGTTGTTTGCGTGAAGGGGTGAGAGGGTGAGGTCCAAGTACGGCCTCACGATGGCGCTGTAGAGGGAGAGCTATCGATAGGCTCGCCTTCGCAGCGCTGTATTGCGAAGGGCTGAAAAATGAAGAGCAACAAGCAACGCCGCGCCGAGATCAAGGCGCACCGCCGCGAGCGTGCTGCCGCTCTGGCAGCACGCTCGCGCCTGCCGGATGTCCGGCTGCCGAAAGCCGACTTCGCCGATGCACTCGGTTGCGAGCCGGCGGATCGAGCTGTTCTGCAGCAACACAACAACACCTACGGCGTGCTGCCTGACTTCTATGTCGCGCGTTCATTCATCTGCCGCGATTGCGGTGCCGACGAGGTATGGACGGCCAAGCAGCAGAAATGGTGGTACGAGACGATTCAGGGTCACATCGACAGCCGTGCCGTGCGATGCCTCGCATGCAGGCGCGCACGGCGCGAACGTTTGCGAGCCGTTGCGCCTGGCGCCGACCTTCTGCTCGAGAAGACGTGTCGACTGCGTGCGTTGGGTGCGGCAAAGCCGAGCGTTCAAGCCAGGGCCGAAATCGAGGCGGCATTGCAAAGCAAATGGTGGAGCCTGCGTGTCGTGGCGATCCAGGCAATGGGGCGCTGGGGCGGTGAAGAGAACCTCGCACGGCTACACGCGTTCATGGCGTCTCGTCCGGAGGGAGGTCGCCGATACTTCGGTTGGGAGCGCGTCGCCGCGGACGCTGCAAGAAGCGCATTGATGCGCAGGGAGTGATCAACGAGATGATGAAACTGACTTTTCTGGGTACCTCCTCCGGTACCCCCACGCGCCACCGCAACGTCTCCGGCCTCGCCGTGCAGACGGTGCTCGGCCCGGACTGGTTCCTGATCGACTGCGGCGAGGGCACGCAGCACCGCGTGTTGCTGACGCCGCTGTCCCTGAACGACCTGGCCGCCGTCTGCATCACGCATGTGCACGGCGACCACTGCTACGGCCTGCCGGGCCTGCTCGCGAGTGCGGGCATGAACAAGCGCACGAAGCCGCTGAAGCTGATTGCGCCGCTGCCGGTGTGGGAGTGGTTCGATGCGACGCGCGTGTTGACCGATCTGCATCTGCCCTACGAAGTCGAGCATGTGGATATCGGCGGACCGTTGTTGGTGTATGAGGTGCCGGGCCTGCGCATCGAAAGCCATGCGCTGCTGCATCGTGTGCCCAGCCACGCTTACCGCATGCAAGTCGAGACGCGGCGTGTGCGGCTGAAAGTGGACGCATTGCGCGCCATCGGCCTGCCACCCGGCCCCGCATGGCGTGCGCTGCAGCAGGGCGAGGACGTGCCTTTCAACGGCGGCATGCTGCGCAGCGCCGACTACACCGAGACCCAGGTCGAAACGGTTGCCGCGGTGATGGGCGGTGACAACGCCCAACCCTCATTGCTGCACGACGCCTGCAGGGGCGCGCAACTGCTGGTGCACGAGGCCACCTTCACGCAGGAGGCACTCGACAAGGTCGGCCCCGGGCCGATGCACAGCTCCGCGCGCCTGCTGGCCGAGTTCGCGCAGGCGGCCGAAGTGCCCAACCTGATCCTCACGCACTTCAGCGCGCGCCATCAGAACGAAGAGGGCATGGCTGCATTGATGGCAGAGACGCAGGCGCACTACCGCGGCCATGCGTTCCTGGCCAGCGACCTGGATGTCTACGAGCTCGACAGTGCCGGCAACGTGACCGTCACCCGGGCTTGACGAGAAAAGAAGACAAGAAGAAAGACATGGGTACCGAAGAATTCCTGCGCTCCGCCCACCCGATCGAGCCCGCTGTGCGCACGCAGATCATGGAGGCCCTGAGCGACATCGAAGCAACGCATGACGTGACCGTGCTGTTCGCCTGCGAATCCGGCAGCCGCGGCTGGGGCTTCGCCTCGCCCGACAGCGACTACGACGTGCGCTTCATCTACGTCAACCGCCTGCCTTGGTACCTCACGGTGGCACCGCGTCGCGACGTGATCGAGGTGCCGATCAGCGGCGACCTCGACATCAACGGCTGGGACCTGCGCAAGGCGCTGGGCCTGATGCGCGAGTCGAACCCGACGCTGCTCGAGTGGCTGCGCTCGCCCATCGTCTACCGCGACGACGCGGTGGCGATGCCGCGCTTTCGCGCGCTGTCGGAGGCCGTGTTCTCCAACGCGCGCGGCTGGCATCACTACAGCTCGATGGCGAAGAAGAACGTCCGCGAGCATCTGCAGGCCGACCAGGTGCGCTACAAGAAATACCTCTACGTGCTGCGACCTCTGCTGGCCGCGCGCTGGATCCGCTCGCGCGCCGGCGTGCCTCCCATGCGCTTCGCCGACCTGGCGCAGCACACGCTCGACCCGGTGCGCGACGCGGCGCTGATCGCCGAGATCAACGCGCTGCTCGAGGTGAAGATGCGCGCCGGCGAAGCCGCGACCAGCCCGCGCTGGCCGGGCATCCACGCGTTCATCGAAGCCGAGCTGGCGGCCAATGCGGCCGAGCCGGTGACGCCGCTGCCGTCGGCCGATGGTTCGGGGCTCGATGCGTTCCTGCACGACACGGTGCTGCGTCTCGAGGCTGGGAACAGGAAGAAGGAGGAGGCCGTCCATGATTGAACTCGACGGCTCCCAAGGCGAGGGCGGCGGCCAGATCCTGCGCACCAGCCTCGCGCTGTCGGTGGCCACCGGCCAGCCGCTGGCCATCGAGAAGATCCGCGCGGGCCGTGCCAAGCCGGGCCTGATGCGCCAGCATCTGGCGTGCGTGAACGCGGCTGCGGCGATCAGTGGCGCACAGGTCGAAGGCGCAGAGCTCGGATCGCAGTCGCTGCGCTTCACGCCCGGCTCGGTGCGCGCGGGCGAGTACCGCTTCGCGATCTCGGGTGCGGGCAGCTGCATGCTGGTGCTGCAGACCGTGCTGCCGCCGCTGCTGCTGGCTGGCGCACAGAGCCGCGTGCACCTGAGCGGCGGCACGCACAACCCGATGGCGCCGCCGTTCCATTTCCTGGAGCGCGCTTTCGCGCCGCTGGTGCGCCGCCTGGGGGCGGACCTGCAACTGACGCTGCGCCGCTGCGGCTTCTACCCGGCCGGCGGCGGCGAGGTGGAGGCGGTCATCGTGCCGGCGGCCGGCCCGCTGCAGCCCTTCGACCTGGCCGCGCGCGGCGCGCACCGGGCCGGTCATGCGGAGTGCCTGGCACCGGGCCTGCCGCGCCATGTGCCGACGCGCGAACTCGATACGCTGGGCGGCGCGATGGGCTGGTCCGGCGAGCAGCTGCGCCTGGGCGCGGTGCGCCAGAACGAAGGGCCGGGCAATGCGCTGATGGCCACGCTGGCCTACGAACACGTCACCGAGGTGTTCACCGCCTTCGGCGAAAAGTCGATGAGCGCGGAGCAGGTGGCGCATGGCCTGGCCAGGGAGCTGCGCGCGTTCCAGAAGAGCGAGGCGGCGGTCGGACCGCACCTCGCTGATCAGCTGGCGCTGCTGCAGGCGCTTGCCGCGTGGCAGGGCAGGAAGGCCTGCGCCTTCACCTGCAGCGAGGTGACGGAGCACACGCGCACCAACTGCGCGGTGATCGAGCGGTTCCTGCCCGTGCGCTTCGCCATCGCCGAGGGCGGCGATGCCTGCAGGGTGCAGGTCGCTCCGGCCTGAGCGGAAAACTCCTTTCCGCTGTCGTGGTTGAACGCGGCGCGGGCCGGCGGGAAACTCGGGACAAAGACAGGAAAGCCATGACCACCTCCTCATTCGTCTACAACAGCGTGCCCCAGCGGGTGGTGTTCGGCGCGGGGTCGCTGCAGCATCTGGCGCGCGAGATCGATGCGCTGGGCGCAAGGCGCGCGCTGGTGCTCTCCACGCCCGAGCAGCGCCCGCAGGCCGAGCGCGTGGCGGCCATGCTCGGCGGCCATGCGGCCGGCGTGTTCGACCGGGCGGTGATGCACGTGCCCATCGAGACCGCACGCGAGGCCAGGGAGGTGGCGCAGCGCCTGGGCGCCGATTGCGCGGTGGCCATCGGCGGGGGCTCCACCACCGGTCTGGGCAAGGCGATCGCGCTCGACTCCGGGTTGCCCATCCTCGCCATACCGACGACCTATGCGGGTTCCGAAATGACGCCGATCTACGGCATCACCGAAGCCGGCATGAAGAAGACGGGCAAGGACATCCGGGTGCTGCCGCGCACGGTGATCTACGACCCGGAGCTTTCCTTGAGCCTGCCCGTGGGCATCAGCGTGACGAGCGGCATCAACGCCATCGCGCATGCGGCCGAAGGGCTCTACGCGGTCGATTCGAATCCGGTGATGGACCTGATGGCGCAGGAGGGCATCGCTGCACTGGGCCGGGCGCTGCCCGCCATCCGCGCCACGCCGCAAGACCCGGGCGCGCGCGGCGATGCGCTCTATGGCGCCTGGCTCTGCGGCGCGGTGCTGGGCAATGTCGGCATGGCACTGCACCACAAGCTGTGCCACACGCTGGGCGGCAGCTTCAACCTGCCGCACGCGGAGACCCACACCATCGTGCTGCCGCATGCGCTGGCCTACAACGCGGAAGCGGCGCCGCATGCCATGGCGCGCATATTGAAGGCGCTCGGGGGAAGCAGCAGCGCCGCGCAGGCCGTGTACGACCTGGCACGCGACAACGGCGCGCCGGTCGCGTTGCGCGACATCGGCATGAAGGAGTCCGATCTCGACCTGGCCTGCGAGCATGCGCTCAAGAACCAGTATCCCAATCCGCGCGCGCTGGAGCGCGATGCGATCCGCGCCCTGCTGCAGAACGCCTGGGAAGGCGTGCGGCCCTGAACCGGTGGGGCAGGGCCGCGTGCGGCTTTACAGGCCGGCCTGGCGGGTGAAGGACACGCTGGGCTTCTTGTAGGCCTGCGGCACTTCGTCGCGGTAGAAGGCGCGGCGGTCCAGGCTTTGCAGCGGGTTGTGCGCGGCGGCCACGGCCTGGTCGCGGACCGTGCCGCGGTCGAGCGTGGAATTGAAAGCCACGGCGCCTTCGGCGGCGGTGTCCGAATAGGCGTTGCCTTCGCGCGTGGCGGCCACGGCTTCGGCCTTCACGTCGGCGCGGCTGGCGGACGAGGTGATGGCATGCACGCCCTCATAGGTTTCTGCATGTGCCGCACCGGCGGCGCCCAGCAGGGCGAAGGCGGCGGCAAAAGCGGAAGCGGCGATGCGTTGCTTGGTGTTCATGGTGAGAGTCCCTTTGGTTCAGTGTGTGGGCGGCGGACATTCGTCGTTGCCACAAGCTGAAGTGTGAAACCGCCTTGCGGTTTGCGATGTGCGTTTGCGCACCGCATTCGGCAACTGCTACGCGCAGACGGCACCAGTGGATGCGTAGAGCACCGCAAGAGGTTCGGAGCGCCCGCGCACCGCGAGCGATTCAGGCGTGCCCAGGGTGTGCGCCACGCCCGCCTGCTCGGCAGCGAACAGCGACACGACGAGGCGCGAAGCCGCGGTCTTCGAGTGGTCCTGCAGCCGGCTCGCCGTGTTCACCACTTCGCCGATGGCGGTGAAGGTGGTGGTTTCCAGGTAGCCCACTTCGCCGACCGCGGCGCGGCCCGCATGCAGGCCCATGCCGAACTCCAGCCGCTGGCCGAACTGCGCCTCGAAGCCCTGGCTCCATGCGTCCATGCGCTCGCCGATCAGCTCGGTCGCGCGCAGGGCCTGTCTGCAGGCGGTCGGCAGGTCGCAGTCGAGCCCAAAGATGGCCATCACGCTGTCGCCGATGAACTGGTTGGGCACGCCGCCGCTCTCGCGCACGGCCGCGCCCACGGTGGCGAAGTAGCGGTCGAGCACATAGGCCAGGTCGAAGGGCCACTGGCGCTCCGACAGGCCCGACCAGCGCCGCAGGTCGACGAACAGGATCGCCACGTCGCGCTCGCGCCCGAAGCTGCCGACCGGCGCGGGCCGGCCTTCGTTGGGCAGCGGCGCGAACAGCGGCGTGACCTCGATGTCGCCGCGCGGGCGCAGCTGACAAGCCAGCCGCACGTCGGCGGGCGCGCGCACGCGCTCCAGCGTGCGTTGCTCGTCGCGGCCCGCCTCGCCGATGTGCTCCGCCGGGCCGGCCACGCGCACCCGGCAGGTCGAGCAGCGCGCCCGGCCGCCGCAGATCGACAGGTGGTCGATGCCGTGCGAACGGCTCGCCTCCAGCACGCTCCAGCCGCGCGGCACCTGCACCGTGCGGTCGGGATAGCGCAGCGTGATCGACGGCTGTCGCGACCAGCGCGCGAAAGCGTTGCGCCCCCAGCGCGCCAGCAGCAGCAGGGCGAGCGCCAGTCCGTAGAACCACTTGATGCTGTCTTCGGCCGTGCCGAGCGCGTTGCCCTGCTCGGGCGTCGGCAGCACGACGGGCGGCACGCCGGTCCACTGGAACTCCCGGCCCATCGACACGAAGCCCATCGCCGCCGTCAGCGGCAGCGTCACGGCCACGGCCAGCAGCAGGTAGGAAAAGCGCCGGTACGCCGGCTGCGCCCGCAGCGCGAAGTGCAGGCCGAGGCAGCCGTGGGTCCAGGCCGCCAGCATCATCGCCAGTTGCGCGGCCGCGCCCTGCCAGTCCCACAGGCCCCAGACCACCCGCACGTACGAGCCCTCGATGCCGTAGGCCATGTAGGCGCCGCGCATGGCCGTGAGGTGGGTGGCCAGCAGCAGCGGCAGCGCAAAGCCCAGCAGCACCCGCAGGCCCTCCAGCGGCGGCATGCGCAGGGTGCGGCGCTCCCACAGCGCGACCACGGCCAGCACGAGGTGGGTGCCGGCGGCGCCGTACAGCAGCGCGGTGCCGGGCAGGCTGTGCCAGAACTTCTGCACGCCGCGCAGCACGGTCTCGGCGGCGGCAAACGAATAGATGCCGAGCGAATGGTTCAGCAGGTGAACCGTGATGTAGGCCATCAGCACCAGCCCGCTCGCCCAGCGGAGATTGCGCCGGGTCGGCGTTCTCGGGGAAAAGTGCGGTTGGGGGGAACGTCTGTCCATGAACGGGTTCGAAGCGGCTCCCGAGCATAATCCGCGCGCTCATCCCCTTGACCACAGACCCCGGCATGGACAAACCAGACCCTGTCCCGCGTTCCAGCCTCGCACTGCGCCAGATCGCGCTGCTCGAAGGCCTCTCCGACCAGCGGCTGGACCTGCTGGCCCGGCAATGCCTGTGGCACAGCGTGGAAGCCGGCAAGCCCCTGCTGCTGCGCGCCGAGCAGCAGGGCGAGGTGTTCCTGCTGGTCTCGGGCCGGGTGCGGGTGACGACCTATTCGGCCAACGGCCGGCAGGTGACCTTCCGCGACTCGGAGGCCGGGGAGCATTTCGGCGACATCGCCGCCATCGACGGCGGCCCGCGCTCGGCCGACGTCGTCACCCTTGCGCCCAGCGTGGTCGCCAGCCTGGACCGTGCCGCCTTCATGGCCCTGCTGCGCGACGAGCCGCTGGTGGCCGAGCGGGTGATGCTGCGGCTGGCCTCGCTGGTGCGGCAGCTGTCCGAACGGGTGATCGACCTGAGCACCCTGGGCGTGCAGAACCGGCTCCACGCCGAGCTGCTGCGCCTGGCCCGTGCCGCCGGCGCGCATGGCGGGGACGCCAACCAGGCCCGGCTGGACCCCGCGCCCAAGCATGCGGCGCTGGCCAGCCAGATCAGCACCAACCGCGAGCAGGTCACCCGCGAACTCAACGTGCTGGTGCGCAGCGGCGTGCTGCGCAAGGACGACAAGGCCCTGCTGGTGGCCGACATCGCCCGCCTCGAGGCGATGGTCTCGCAGGTGCGGGGCGACGCCGGCTGAACCGGCCGGCCGTCAGTTGAAGCGGCCGTTGCGGCCGCCGATGCTGAAGCGGCCGGCGCCCAGCAGCACCACCGTCAGCGCGCCGAACAGGTACAGGCCCTGCAGTTCCAGCGCCCAGCCGCCCTGCTTGGTCAGCGCGAACAGGTCGGCCATGTGCACGAGGCCGAAAGCCACCAGCATGTTGATGACCACCACGCCGGCGGCGGCGCGGGTGAAGAGGCCCGCGATCATCAGCAGCGGCGCGACGATTTCGCCGACGTATACCAGGTAGGCGATGCCGCCCGGCAGCCCGGCCTTGGCCAGCATGCCCGCGATGAAGCCGACGCCCGCCGACAGCTTGAAGATGCCGTGCAGCAGCACCAGGAAGCCGACCGTCACGCGGATCAGCAGCTTGCCGGAGTCGTCCAGCGTGGTGGGGGAGACGGTGGAAAGCGGCGATGCGATCGGCGCACGCGGGGTGTTGGCGGCTGCGGCCTGGGTGTTCATGGCGGATCCTTGGAAATTGAAGGCCGCCGCGAAATGCGACGGTTGCGCCGCCAGTGTGCGCAGCCGCCGGAAAGCGGGATGTGCGTAAACGCACATGTTTTGCCGCAAAGCCGCCTCAGCGCGCGCCGAAATGGCTGGTCCACTTGCGTTCGTAGTCCATCTTCGCGAAATGCGCCGCCATGAAGTCGATGAAGCTGCGCACCTTGGCCGACAGGTGCTTGCGGCTCGGGTACGCCAGGTTGATGGTCAGGTGCGGCAGGTCCCAGTCGTCCAGCGTGGGCACCAGCCGGCCGGCCACGACGTCGTCGTAGACGATGTAGGTCGGCTGCACCAGGATGCCCATGCCGTCGAGCGCGGCGGCGCGCAGCACCTGGCCGTCGTTCGACTCGAGCAGCCCCGTGACCGACACCGTGCGCGTCTCGCCCCGGCGGCTGAAGCGCAGCTCGTTCGGGTTGTTGGCGTGGGTGTAGATCAGCAGCTTGTGCCGCGCGAGTTCTTCCAGCGTCTTCGGAAAGCCGTGCTGCGCAAAGTAGCGCGGCGACGCCACCAGGATGCGCCGCGTCTCGCCGAGCCGGCGGATCGTGACGTTCGAGTCGGGCTCGAACTCACGCGTGCGGATCGCCACGTCGATGTTGTTGTCGATCAGGTCGAAGTACCGGTTGGCGGCTTCCACGTGCACCGTCACGCCCGGATAGCGCTGGGTGTATTCGCGCAGCAGCGGCGCGATGTGGTGGATGGAGAACGAGAGCGACGCCGTCACCCGCAGCGTGCCGGTCGGGTTGAACGCGGTGGCGTTGACCGTCGATTCCGCATCCGCCAGGTCGCTCAGGATGGCGCGGGCGCGGCCGCAGAACTCGCGGCCTGTGTCGGTCAGGTAGAGCCGACGGGTGTTGCGCTCCACCAGCCGCGCGCCCAGGCGGTCCTCCAGCGCACTCAGGTGCCGGCTCGCGGCGGCGTTGGAAAGGCCCAGCGCCTCGGCCGCCCGGCTCAGGCTGCCGGCATCGGCGATCTGCACGAGCAGGGCGATTTCGGTCCAGCGGTCCATGGGGCGGTGTCTCCGGGGCTTGTCTTCTGTGTGTTCGGACGATTTTGGCGCAGCGGCGTTGCGACCGTTCCGCTGGGCGGAAAAATCATTTGCGCCCGGCGGCTTTCGGCGCGGCGGCGCGCAGCCTAAAGTGCGCCGCACCTACGAGACGACATGGAGACACCACGATGCGCAACCTCAACCAGGACAACATCACGCAGGCCGTGCTTGCGCGCTTCGCCGACACGCCCGACCCTCGCCTGCGCGAGATCATCACCAGCCTAGTGCAGCACCTGCACGCCTTTGCGCGCGAGGTGAAGCTCACCGAGGACGAGTGGTTCCAGGGCATCCAGTACCTCACGGCCACCGGCCAGAAGTGCGACGACAAGCGGCAGGAATTCATCCTGCTGTCGGACGTGTTGGGCCTGTCGATGCTCACCATCGCGATGAACAACGACAAACCCGCGGGCTGCACCGAGGCCACGGTGTTCGGCCCCTTCTACTTCGACGGCGCTCCCGAGTACGAGCATGGCGACGACGTGGCCAACGGCGCCGAGGGCGAGCCCTGCGACGTGTACGCCACCGTGCGCGGGCTCGGCGGCGAGCCGGTGTCCGGCGCGGTCGTCGATGTTTGGCAGGCCGACGCCGGCGGCCACTACGACGTGCAGCACGCCGGGCTCGACCATGCGGAGAACCGTGGCACGCTGCGCACCGGGCCAGACGGCTCGCTGCATTTCCGCAGCGTGGTGGCGGTGGCGTACCCGATCCCGGTCGACGGCCCCGTGGGCGACCTGCTGCGCGCGACGAAGCGCCACCCCTGGCGGCCCGCGCACCTGCACTTCAAGATAGAAGCGCCGGGCTACGAGCGGCTCATCACCCACGTGTTCCGCGACGGCGACGAATGGCTGGACTCCGACGCCGTGTTCGCGGTGCGCCAGTCATTGGTCGCGCCGTGGAAGAAGCAGGACAACGGCCGCTGGCGCCTGGACTTCGACTTCGTGCTCAATCCGCTGAAGCAGCCGGCCCGGCAGTAGGAGGCGAGGCCGGCGGCGCCGGGCGCGATTCGCGCCATCCTGCTACCCTCGGAAGGCCCGCCCGCATGGCGGGTTTTCTTTTGCCTTCCGCCCATGGTTTTCCCCCTGATCACCGACCCGCATTTCTATGCGGTCGCCATTCCCGCCGTGCTGCTGCTCGGCATCAGCAAGAGCGGCTTCGGCGCCGGCTTCGGGTCGCTCGCGGTGCCGCTGATGGCCCTGGCCGTCACCGTGCCGCAGGCAGCCGCCATCCTGATGCCGCTGTTGCTGCTGATGGACGTGCTGGGCCTGGCCGCGTTCCGGCGCGACTTCGACCGCTCGCTGCTCAAGTTCCTGATTCCGTTCGGCCTGCTGGGCACGGTGATCGGCACGCTGCTGTTTCGCATGCTGCCGGCGCACACGGTGGCGGGCATCGTCGGCGTGTTCACGCTGCTGTTCCTGGCGCAGCGCCTGCTGTTCCCGCCCAAGCCCGACGACCCGCTGCCCTCGCGCCGCGTGGGCGCGGTGCTGACCACGGTGTCGGGCTTCACCAGCTTCATCGCGCATGCGGGCGGCCCGCCCATCAACGCCTACGTGATTCCGCTGCGGCTCAAGCCCGTGATCTTCACGGCCACCATGGCGTATTTCTTCTTCGTGGTGAACCTCAGCAAGTGGATTCCCTACGCCTGGCTGGGCCTCATCGACTTGCGCACGCTGGCCACTTCGCTGGTGCTGATGCCGATCGCGCCGTTCGGCGTGTGGGTCGGCATCCGCATCGCGCGGCGTATCGACGCGACCTGGTTCTATCGCTTCGTGTACCTGGGCATGCTGCTCACGGGCCTGAAGCTCGTCTACGACGGATTCATCGCCTGAGGCCCGCGCGGCGGCCCGTCAGAACTCGACGATCGACTTGAAGCCGCCGAAGATCATGCGCCTGGCGTCGAAGGGCATGGTCTTGGGGTCCATCGATGCGATGCGCGGGTCGGCCATCACCTTGGCGTTCACCGTGTCGCGGTGCTTGCGCGACTTGTAGGTGATCCACGAGAAGGCCACCGTCTCGTCGGCCTTCTGCTTCACGCTCTGTGGAAACGAGGTGAGCTTGCCGGGCTTCACGTCGTCGGCGATGCACTCGACGTATTCGAGCGCGCCGTATTCCATCCAGACCTTGCCGGCCTTGCGCGCCAGCTTGCGGTAGGCCTCTACGTTGGCACTGGGAACGGCGACGATGAAACCGTCTACATAACGAGCCATGGAAGTTCTCCTGAACAAAGAGTGGAACCGTTGAAGAAAAAATACCGGCGGCTGCATGTGGCCTCCTGGCTCACGATGCCGCCGATCCCCGGGGTGCCGCTTCTTCTTCGTTGTTGTTGTCTTGCATCTGCCCCGGCATGGTGGATCGAAGCAGCAACGCCCCGATCAGGCCCGCCGCCGCCGCGAACACGGCGCCGACGAGAAACGCAAGGTTGTAGCCGCCGGTGAGCGCCAGCGGCATCTGCGCGCCGGCGGCTTCCATCGAGGCGGTGCGCGCCGCCGCGGCGCTAGCCAGCACGGCCAGGCCCAGCGCGCCGCCCATCATGAAGGCGGTGTTGACCACGCCCGAGGCCAGGCCCGAATCGGACGGGCCCACCTCGCTCATGGCCGCCAGCAGCACCGGGTTGAACGCCATGCCCGCGCCCAGGCCGAGCAGCATCATGCCGGGCAGCACGTCGACCACGAAGCTGCCGTTGACCGGTGCCCGCGCGAACAGCGCCAGCCCGATGGCCGCGAGCCACAGCCCCACCGCCAGCGGCTTGCGGATGCCGAAGCGCATCACGATTTTGGCCGACAGGCCCAGCGAGAACACCGCCATGATGATGTTGGCCGGCAGGAAGGCCAGGCCGATCTGCATCGGCGTGTACTGCAGCACCAGCTGCATGTAGAGCGCCGAGATGAAGAACCACGCGAACATGGCCGCCGCCCACAGCACGCCCACCACGTTGGCCACTGACACGCTGCGCAGCCGGAACAGGCCCAGCGGCATCAGCGGATGCTGCACGCGCGCCTCGATGGCGATGAAAACCGCCAGCAGCACCACGGCCGCGCCGAGCAGACCCACGGTCTGCGTGGAGCCCCAGCCCGCTTCGTTGCCGTTGACCACGCCGTACACCGCCAGCATGAGCGACAGCGTGACCGTCACCGCGCCGGCCACGTCGAGCTTCTCGCCGTGCGCATGGCCGCGCGCGCTGGGCAGCAGCGCCACGCAAAGCGCATACACCGCCACGCCGATCGGCAGGTTCACCAGGAAGATCCAGTGCCAGCTCAGCGTGCTCGTGAGCAGGCCGCCCAGCAGCACGCCGATGCTGCCGCCGCCCGCGCACACGAAGCCGTACACGCCCATGGCCTTGGCGCGCTCCGCCGGCTCGGTGAAGAGGTTCATGATGAGCGAGAGCGACACGGCCGACACCACCGCGCCGCCCAGCCCCTGCACCGCCCGGGCTGCCACCAGCAGCACCTGCGAGTTGGAGATGCCGCAGGCCAGCGAGGCGAGCGTGAACAGCACCAGCCCGATGAGAAAGAGCTTGCGGTGGCCGTACAGGTCGCCGAGCCGCCCGCCCAGCAGCAGGAAGCCGCCGAAGGTCAGCATGTAGGCGTTCACCACCCAGACCAGCGATGTCTCTGTGAAGCCGAGGTCGGTGCGGATGGAGGGCAGCGCGACGTTCACGATGGTGGTGTCCAGCACGATCATCAGCACGCCGAGGCACAGCACCATCAGCGCGAGCCAGCGCTTTCGGCTGTCGAGTGCGTCCGTCATGCGCGTCACACCAGGGGCTTGCCGCCGTTGATGAGCCAGGGCGTGCCGAAGCGGTCGGTCACCATGCCGAAGCCCTCGACCCAGAAGGTCGGGCCGAACGGCATCGTGACCTTGCCGCCATCGGCGAAGGCGTCGAACACGCGCCGGGCTTCGGGCACCGTGTCGAGCGTGAGCGCCACGCCGAAGCCCTTCATGCCTTCGTAGGCCATGCCGGGCATGGAGTCGGAGGCCATCAGCAGGCCGTCGCCATAGGCGAGGGCGGCATGCATGATGCGGTCGGCCGCGCCGGGCGGGAACTGCTCGGCGCCGGGCGCCTGGGCCATGGTCATCATCATCTGCATCTTGCCGCCGAGCGTCTTCTCGTAGAAGCGCATGGCCTCGGCTGCATTGCCGTCGAACGTGAGGTAGGCGTTGATGGGGGACATGAGAGTTTCCTTGGTTGCTTTTGAGTGGCTGTCTCGAGGTTGGCAGGGCCCCATGAGCTTGGCGACACAGGGGCTCGGGCCGTGCTTGGACCAGGTGACCCGTGACGAAAGAAAGATGCGCGGTCAGGCCGGTTGCGCCACGACCAGCAGCCAGCCCACGCCGAAGCGGTCGGTCAGCATGCCGAAGCTGGAGGTGAAGAAGGTCGGGATCAGCGGCTGCATCACCTGGCCGCCCTCGGCCAGCGCGTTGAACCACTTCACGGCTTCGGCGTCGGTGCCGGCGGTGAGGGACAGCATGATGCCCTCGAACTTCGGCTGGCCCGAGCAGCGGCCGTCGGAGGCCATGAGCTCGGTCTCGCCGATGCGGACCACCGCGTGCATCACCTTGTCGGGCGCGGGCCCGGCACCGCCGCAACTGGCGTCGGGGTTGCCGGAAGCGGCGGGCTCGGGTGCCGGCGCGTCGGCATAGCGCATGAGCTGGATCGTTTCGGCGCCGAGCGCCTGCTTGTAGAAGCCGAGCGCTTCGTCGCAGCGGCCTTCGAACGAGAGGTAAGACTGGACTTTCATGGCGATTCCTTCTGGCGGATGAGGTGGGTCGGTGGGGCCCCGGCGTATCAGGCCGCAAACAATCGGATTACTTTGTGTACACCGTCCACAAAGAATAGCAGGGATAATGGACGGTGTCCACATGGAAGTGCAATGAAGCTCAACAACGTCCCTGAAAGCCTGCCGCCTGCCCGCAGCACCTACCGCCACGGGGACTTGCGCCGGGCACTGCTGGACGCGGGCATCGAGCTCGCACGCGACGGGGGCCCCGACGCCGTGGTGTTGCGCGAAGCCACGAGGCGCGCGGGCGTGGTGCCGAATGCCGCCTACCGGCACTTCGGCAGCCGCCAGGAACTGCTGTGGGCCGTGCGGGAGGCGGCCCTGGCCGCGGCAGCGGGTGCGATGGAAAAGGAACTGGCCGTGCTGCCCTGCGACCAGCCGCCCGCCGACTTCGCGCGCGCCCAGGTGCGCGCCATCGGCACCGCCTATCTGCGGTTCGCGCAGGCCGAGCCTGGCCTGTTCCGCACCGCGTTCGTGGTTTCCGCCGAAGGCGACGGCCAGCTCGGCCCGGGCAAGGCCGGCGCGAGCGGGCTGGACCCGTTCCAGCTGCTGGGCAAGGCCATCGACCGGCTGGTGGACGCGGGCGTGCTCGACCCGGCGCGGCGCCCGAATGCCGAATACCTCGCGTGGTCGTCGGTGCACGGTCTGGCGCTGCTCATCATCGACGGGCCGCTGCGTGCCATGCCGCCCGACGAGACCCACGCGCTGGGCCAGCGCCTCATCGACATGGTCGAGCGAGGGCTGTAGGCGCCCTCAGGCGCTCAGAGATAGATCTTCTGCAGCAGGCGGATCAGCGTCTCGCGTTCGCGCGCCGTGAGCCTGGCGCTGGCGTCGGCCTCCAGTTGCATCACGGCCTGCTCGGCCTCGCGGATCAGCGCATCGCCGGCCGGCGTGAGATACAGGCCCACCGCGCGGCCGTCGTGCGGATGGGGCCGGCGCTCGATGAGCCCGCGGCTGTCGAGCGTGGCAACCAGGCTCACCAGGTTGGGCGGCAGGATGTCCAGCGTGCTGCACAGCTGCCGCGACGTGGCGCCCGGGTTGTGCGCCAGCAGCGACAGCACCGAGAAATCGATCTGCTTGAGCCCATAGGGCGCCATGCGTTCCGCGAAGAAGTCACTGACGATCAGCCATGCGCGGCGGGCGTTGTAGCCGACCAGGGTTTCGAGCATGCGCGCGTCGAGCCGGTCCGCCTTGCCCGGCGGCGCGATGCTCGGCTCGCTTTTCGCGGGAGCGGATTTCGAAGAGGAAGGCATGGCCCGAGCGTACCGCGTGAATGTTGCCCGGCAGCCTAGCGCGCGACAGCCTGCGGCTGCGCCGCGTGGGTCAGTGCGACCGTCTCGCAGGCCCGCTTGACGATGCCCAGCCGCATGTCGAACTCCGGCAGCACCCAGCGCCGGAAGGCCGCCGCCACCCGTGCCCTGGCGCTGTCTTGCGGCGCCGCCGCCTCGATGCGCGCCCAGGCCCAGGCGAGCATCGTGAGCATTGCCACGCGCAGGTAGTCGTCCGCCACTTCGCAGGGCAGCGCCGGGTTGGCGTGCGCGGCCATCGCGACCGTGGTGCCCAGGTAGCGCAGCTGCGCGAGCCGGCGCTGCACGTCGGCATCGGCCTCGCGCGAGGCGTCGAGCGTGTCGCGCATCTCGAGCAGCACCGCCGACATGCCGGCGCCGCCGTCGGGCAGCACCTTGCGCACCAGCAAGTCGATGGCCTGGATCTCGTTGGTGCCCTCGTAGATCATGGTCACGCGCGAGTCGCGCACGATCTGTTCGATGCCCCATTCGCGCACGTAGCCATGCCCGCCGAACACTTGCAGGCATTCGCTCGCGCCCTGAAAGGCCTGCTGCGTGCACGCCGCCTTGAGCACCGGCGTGACGAACGAGCACCAGCGCTGCGCGCGCTCGCGGGCCTTGGGGTCGGCGTCGTGCGCGGCCACGTCGAGCATCAGCGCGCTGCGGTAGGCGAGGGTGCGCGCGCCGTCGATCCAGGCGCGCTGCGTGTCGAGGATGCGGCGCACGGCCGGGTGCTCGGCGATCAGGTCTGCGCTTTCGTTGCCGCGGCTCGCGGGCACGGGGCCGGGCGCGCGCATCTGGCGGCGCTCGGCGGCATAGGCGTCGGCCTTCTTCCAGGCGGCGTCGAGCAGGCCGATGCCCTGCAGCGCCACATGCAGGCGCGCCGAATTCATCATCACGAACATCGCGGCCAGCCCGCGCCCCGGCTCGCCGACCAGCCAGCCGGTGGCGTCGTCGAAGCGCATCGTGCAGGTCGGGCTGCCGTGCAGGCCCATCTTTTCCTCGATGCGTTCGCAGTGCACCGCGTTGCGCGTGCCGTCGGGCAGCAGCTTGGGCACGAGCGCCAGCGACAGGCCCTTGGGGCCGGCCGGCGCGTCGGGCAGGCGGCACAGCACCAGGTGCACGATGTTCGGCGTCAGGTCGTGCTCGCCGCCGGAAATGAAGATCTTGCCGCCGCTCACGCGCAGGCTGCCGTCGGCCTGTGGCACGGCGCGCGTGCGCACCTGGCCCAGATCGCTGCCCGCATGCGCCTCGGTGAGGCACATGGTGGCCAGCCACTCGCCGGTCGCGATCTTCGAGAGATAGCGCTGCTTCAGCTCGTCGCTGCCGTGGTGCTTGAGGCAGGCGTAGGCGCCGTGCAGCAGGCCGGGCGCCATCGTGAAGCCATGGTTGGCGGCGGCCAGCCATTCGTAGAGCACGGCCTCGAGCACGGCGGGCAGGCCCTGTCCGCCGTCTTCGGTCGCGGCCGAAAGAGCAGGCCAGCCGCCGTCGACGAAGGCCTGGTAGGCCTCGCGAAAGCCCGGCGGGCTGGTCACTTCGCCGCCGGCAAAACGGCAGCCGGTCTCGTCGCCGGTCCGGTTCAGCGGCGCGATCACCTCGCCGACAAAGCGCCCCGCCTCCTCCAGCACCTGCGACTGCAGCGCTTCGTCAACCTCGGCGAAAGGCGCGAGCGCGGCCAGGCGCGTGGGCGCATCGAGCGCCGCGTTCAGCAGGAATCGGACATCTTCGGGGCGGGGCTTGTAATCCATGGGGGTTCGGAAATCTAGGGAGAAGGCGTCTTGCAGGCGAAGCTGCTTGCGCGCTCGGTGTCGCCGCCGGTGTAGGTGGCGACTTGCGGATAGGGGCACAGCGGGCGCGTGCGCTGGGGCGACCAGCTGGCCGGCACTTCGGCGTTCGGCACGGGCGTGCCGGCACCGCGCGCGGAAGCGGTGATCGACGCGGGCGCCTTGCCCTGTTCGACCCAGTCGACCAGCGCGCTGAGCATGTCGAACTGGTCGGTGGCGGGGCCGCCCGAGCAGTGGTTCATGCCCGGCACGGGGAAGTAGCGCGCGAACGAGGATGCATCGCCGCCGTTCGCGGCCTGCACGCGTTCATACCAGGCGGCGGTGTCGTCCGACGAGAACACCGGGTCGCTGGTGCCGTGGTAGACGATCATTCGGCCGCCCTTGTCGCGCAGCGCGCCCAGGTTGGCCGCGTCCGGCGGCGTCATGAACGACAGCGCCGACTCGTGGAACACGCCGTCCGTCGCGGCGATGCGCGGCGCGTCGCGGTCCATGTCGAAGCCCAGCGCGAACGGCAGGCCCTGCGGACGGTCGGCCAGCGGCGGCGTGCTGAAGATGAAGGCCACGGCACCTGCGTCGCGCGTCGCCGGGCTCGCGAACTTCCATTCGCGCCAGTTGCCGCCACTCACGCCCGCGTCGAACGGGAAGCTGCTGTAGATCGGCTGGCCCGCGCTGTTGCGCGCGCCCTTGAACACGTTGGCCAGCGCATTCTTCTGCGGCGCGCTGAGGCACATGCCGTCGCGCGTGCCGGCGGCGCAGGTGGGCACGTCGCGCTGGATGTCGAAGCGCGTCCTGCAGGCTTGCACGTTCGACACGATGCCGTCGGCCAGGCCGTCTAGCGCGTCGCAGCGCGCCAGCACCTTGTCGGCCACCAGCTTCAGCTCGGCCGGGGTGAAGGCGCTTTGCAGGTCGGGCTGGCCGGCGGGCGTCTTCGCGCTGGCCACGGCGGCGTATTGCTGCGCGCCATAGAGCTGCGCCACGGCCGCCTTTGGCAGGTTGAAACCGGGGTCGCCCGCGAGGATGCCGTCGTACTGCTGCGACGAGCGCACCGCGGCCACCATCGCATGCCGCCCGCCGTTCGAGCAGCCGCCGAAGTAGGAGCGGTCGGGGCCGCGGCCGTAGGCCTTGGCGATGAGGTTCTTCGCCATCGGCGTGAGCTGCGCGACCGCGTTGTAGCCGTAGTCGAGCCGCGCCTGCGGGTCGAGCCCGAAGCGCGGGCCCATCGAACCCGCATGGCCGGCGTCGGAGCTGATGACGGCAAAGCCCATCTGCAGCGCGCTGCTGCGCGGGCCGCCGCCGCCGATTCCGCCGAGCGCGGGCACCACCACGCCGTCGAGCCCGCCGTTGGCCTGGTAGAAGAAGCGGCCGTTCCACGCCACCGGCAGCCGCATCTCGAAGCCGACGGCGTAGCGCTGGTTGTCGACCGGGCTGGTGCGCTCGTTCATGCGGCCTTGCACCAGGCAGTGCGCGGGCGCCGCCATCGCGACGCCGCCGACCGTGACCATGCCGGCCGGCACGTCGGTGACGGATGTGTAGACCGTGCCCGGCAGCGCCGCGCGCGTGGCCAGGTCGGCGCAGGCCTGCAGCGTACCGGGCCGCGCGGCGGCCAGCGGCGCATGCGAGGCGGGTGGGCTGCCCGCGCAAGCCGCGAGCAGCGTGGCAACGCCGAGCGCGCTCGCGCACAGGCCGAATGTGAAGTGGCGCTGTCTCGTCATGTCGTCTCCTTGCCGCGTGCGCGGCGGGTGTCTCGGTCGATCTTCTTTTCTCGTCAGGCGGCCTTGCGTGCCGCGCCCAGGTAGGTGTCGATCACGCGCGAATCGACCGCGAGCTTGCGTGCCTCGCCCTCGAGGCTCACGCTGCCCATTTCGAGCACATAGCCGTGGTCCGCCACTTCGAGCGCGGCACGCGCGTTCTGCTCCACCAGCAGAATGGTCACGCCCGTGGCGCGCAGCGCATCGACCGTGCGGAAGATCTCCTGCACCACCAGCGGCGCCAGCCCCAGGCTGGGTTCGTCGAGCATCAGCAGCGTGGGGCGAGACATCAGCGCGCGGCCCACCGCCAGCATCTGCCGCTCGCCGCCGGAGAGCGTGCCGGCCAGCTGCGCGCGCCGCTCCTTCAGGCGAGGGAACAGCGTGTAGACCTCGTCGATGCGGTCGCGCCACTGCTTGTTGCGCAGCCGCACCTGGCGGAACGCGCCGAGCACGAGGTTGTCTTCGACCGGCATGGTGCCGAACAGCTCGCGCTTCTCCGGCACCAGTGCAATGCCGAGCATCACGCGTTCCTCGAGCGTCATCGCCGAGATGGGCTGGCCCTTGAACTCGATGACGCCCTTGGAGGGCAGCACGCCCATCAGCGCGTTGAGCAGCGTCGACTTGCCCGCGCCGTTCGGCCCGATCACGGTGACGACGCGGCCCTGGTCGGCCTGCAGGTCGATGCCGTGCAGCACCTCGGCGCGCCCGTAGCCGGCGTGCAGGTCGCGTATGCGAAGCAGGGGTGTCGTCATGTCAATGTTCCGTTCCCAGGTACGCGGCGCGCACCTTGTCGCTGTTCTGCACCTCGGCGGGCGTGCCCTCCATCAGGTGGGTGCCGAACTCCATCACCACGATGTGGTCGCAGATGTCCATCACCAGCCCCATGTCGTGCTCGACCAGCAGGATGCTCATGCCCTCGTCGCGCAGTTGCCGCAGCACCTTGCCCAGCGCTTCCTTTTCCTTGTGGCGCAGGCCGGCCGCGGGCTCGTCGAGCAGCAGCAGGGCCGGGTCGGCGCACAGCGCGCGTGCGATCTCCAGCAGGCGCTGCTGGCCCATGGCCAGGTTGCCCGCCAGTTCGTGCAGGTAGTCGCCCATGCCCACGCGCCGCAGCTGGCGCTCGGCCTCGCGGAACAGCGCGCGCTCTTCCTGGCGGTCGATGCGCAGCATGGCCGCGACGGCGCCCTTGCGGCCGCGCAGGTGCGCGCCCAGGGCCACGTTCTCCAGCACCGTCATGTCCGCCACCATCTTCACGTGCTGGAAGGTGCGCGACACGCCGCGCTGCGCGATCTGCCGCGCGCCCAGCCCGCCGATGGCCTCGCCGCGGAAGCGCACCGCGCCGCCCGAGAGGCCGAGCACGCCCGTGATCAGGTTGAAGGTGGTCGACTTGCCCGCGCCGTTCGGCCCGATCAGGCCGACGATCTGGCCGGCGCGCGTCTGGAAGCTGATGTCGTTCACCGCCACCAGCCCGCCGAAGGTCTTGCGGATGGCCTGCACGTCGAGCACCACATCGCCCGCGGCCGGCTTGGCACGCGCGGGCAGGTCCCTGGCGTGCTGCCAGTCGACGCTGCGGCGCGGGCGCGGCAGGCGCCGGTCGACGAAGGCCCAGAGGCCCTCGGGCAGGTACTTGAGCACCAGCACGATCATGATGCCGAACACGATCAGCTCGTAGCTGCCGGCCGTGCCGATGAGCTTGGGCAGCAGCACCTGCAGCTGGTCTTCGAGCAGCTTGACCACGCCCGCGCCGGCAATGGCGCCCCACACGTGGGCCGCGCCGCCGAGCACCGCCATGAACAGGTACTCGATGCCCATCTTCAGCCCGAAGGGCGAGGGGTTGACCGTGCGCTGGAAGTGCGCGAACAGCCAGCCCGAGATGGAGGCCAGCATGGCCGCCAGCACGAAGATGCCGATCTTGAAGCGCAGCGTGTTCACGCCCATGGCCTCGGCCATCTGCGAGCCGCCGGCCAGGGAGCGAATGGCGCGGCCGCTGCGCGAGTCGAGCAGGCGTATCACCGCGAATGCCGCGACGATCGCGATGACCCAGACCACGCCGTAGAAGAACCGCTGCTGGCCGAACTCGAAGCCGAACAGCGACAGGCCCTTGACGCCCAGGATGCCGTCGTACTTGCCCAGCGCATCGAGGTTGCCCATCAGGTAGTACAGCGACAGCGCCCAGGCGATGGTGGCCAGCGGCAGGTAGTGCCCCGACATGCGCAGCGTGATGGCGCCGATGATCGAGGCGCTGACGCCGGTGAGCGCCAGGCCGATGAAGAGCGTGACCCACGGCGACAGCCCCGTGTTCACCGTCAGGTAGGCCGTGGTGTACGCACCGATGCCGACGAAGGCGGCCTGCCCGAACGAGGTGAGGCCGCCCACGCCGGTGAGCAGCACGAGGCCCAGTACCGGCAGGGTGTAGATGCCGATGTAGTTGAGCTGGATGATCCAGAAGTCGGGCAGCGGCAGGAACGGCAGCACGGCCAGCACCAGGATCAGCGCGAGCGGGCCCCAGGTGCGCAGCGCGCTCTTGTCGGGCGCCTGGGGCGGCGTTGTGTTGATTAGCGCTTCCATGTCAGTGATCCGTTGCGCGTTGTCTTTGCTTGCTTGTCGTTTTTGTCGTTGGTTTGTTCGGGGCTTGTGCACAGGCCACCGGGTACTCCCCTGCGCGAATGTCCCCCGGGGCTGCGCCCCTCCTCCTTTATTTCGCTGCGGGGAGCACCCGGCGCCCTGTGCACAGGGCACGCTGCCGGTTTGAAGCCGATCAACCAGCGCTCTGTCCAACGATCACGACGGCAGGGTGCCTTGCGCAGCGAAATAAAGGAGGAGGCCGCAGGCCGGGGGACATTCGCGGAGCAAGGTACCCCGTCGGCGTGAGCGCGCCCCGAATGACCCATGGAGCGACAAACATGAGAAGGGATGTTCATCAGTGCTCCTCGTCCGAATGCCCACTGCGCAAAGAACGCCACAGCAGCACCGGCAGGATGATGGTGAACACGATCACCTCCTTGAACGAGCTCGCCCAGAAAGAACCGAAAGCCTCGATCACGCCCACCGCCAGCGCACCGATCAGCGCGCCCGGATAGCTCGCCAGGCCCGCGATCACGCCGGCGACGAAGCCCTTCAGGCCGATGAGGAAGCCCGAGTCGTAGAACACCGTCGTCGTCGGCCCGATCAGCAGCCCCGACAACGCGCCGATCAGCGCCGCCATCGCGAACGTGAGCTGCCCCGCCGCCTGCGTCGAGATGCCCATCAGCCGCGCGCCGAGCCGGTTCACCGCCGTCGCGCGCAGCGCCTTGCCATACAGGCTGCGCTCGAAGAAAAGCCACAGCAGCACGATCAGCGCCGCCGACACGCCGAAGATGATCAGCGCCTGCCCGCTCACGTTCAGCGGCCCCAGCGCCATGCGCTCGTCCCAGAACGGCGGGTTGCGGAAGCCCTCGGCGCCGAAGAACAGCAGGCCCAGCCCCGTCATCGCGAAATGGACGCCCACCGAGACGATCAGCAGCACCAGCGAACTCGCGCCCGCCAGCGATTGGTAAGCCACCCGGTACACCAGCGGCCCGAAAGCCGTGACGATGAACACCGTGAGCAGCGCCTGCACGCCGATGGGCAGGTTGCGCGGGCCGGCCCAGGCCGACACCGCGCAGACCACGGCCGGCAGCGCGAAGGTGCGCAGCGCTGCTTTCAGCCCGGCCGCCGCGCTGCCGCTGTGGCGCCAGACGCTCACCAGGTCCATCAGCGCGGCGACGCCGGCCAGAATCAGCAGCAGCCACACCGTGCCCGGCGTCTTGCCGGTCTGGAAGATCGCCAGCGTCAGCGCGCCGTACGCCACGAATTCGCCCTGCGGGATGAAGATGACGCGGGTCACCGTGAAGACGAGCACGATGCCCATGCCCAGCAGGGCATAGATCGCGCCATTGGTGAGTCCGTCCAGCGTCAGGATGCTGGCGATCGAGAGATCCATGGCGTGTGTGTGGTGCGGCTGGAGAAAGGGTTTACTGCTCGACCTTGAACGCGCCGTTCACCACCTTGAGCATCACGCCGGTCTCGGTCGTGTAGCCCCAGTGGTCCTGCGCCGTCCAGTTGAGCACGCCGTGCGCGAGCACCGTGCGGCCCATGCCTTCGAGCGCGTCGCGCAGCGCGGCGCGGAACTCCGGCGTGCCGGGCTTGGCCTTCTTGAGCGCGACCGGAACGGCCTTCTCGAGCACCGTGAGCGCGTCGGCCGCGTGGCCGGCGAACTGGTTGCGCGACCCGGGGCCGTAGGCTTTCTCGTAGCCCTGCACGAAGGCCACGGCTGCCGCCTTCGACGGATGGCTGTCTGGCAGCTGCTCGGCCACCGTGGCGGGGCCCGACACCACGAAGGTGCCTTCGGCGTCCTTGCCGGCGGTGCGCATCAGGTCTTGCGTGGCGGCGGCGTGCGTCTGGTAGACCTTGCCCTTGTAGCCGCGCTCCATCACCGCCTTCTGCGGCATGCCCGCGCCGCTGCCCGAGGCCACGATCAGGATCGCGTCCGGGTTTGCCGAGGTGAGCTTGAGCACCTGGCCGGTCACGCTGGTGTCGGCACGCGCGAAGCGCTCGGTGGCGACGATCTTGATGCCGTTCTTGGCGGCTTCGGCGGTCAGCGCCTTGAGCCACAGTTCGCCGTAGGCGTCGGTGTAGCCGAGGAAGCCGACCGTCTTCACGTTCTGCTTCTTCATGTGCGCGACCACCGCATAGGCCATCACGTCGTTCGACTGCGGCAGGCGGAAGAACCACTTGTCCTTGCCCGGCGGCAGGCCGGCCGGCGCGGTCGACAGCTGCGGCGTGCCCGACTCGGCGGTCACGTCGGCCATGGGAATGGCCACCGGCGTGGCGCTGGAGCCGATGATGATGTCGGCCTTGTCTTCGGTGACCAGGCGCTGCGCGTCCTTCACGCCCGTGGTCGGGTCGGTCGCGTCGTCGAGCACCACCACCTTGAGCGTTTCGCCCGCGATGGTCTTGGGCCAGATCGCGATGCCGTTCTTCACCGGGATGCCCAGGCCCGAAGCGGGGCCGGTCAGCGGCTGCACCACGCCGATGGTGATGTCGGCATGGGCGAAGCCCGCTGCCATGAGCGCCAGCACGGCGGCGAGAGTGGTCTTCCTGAAGGTCATTGATGTCTCCTGAATACGTTGCGGGGCGGGAACTCGGGTACGCGAAAGGGTGCGGCTCAGCGCGGCGCCATGCGCAGCGCGCCGTCGAGGCGGATCACCTCGCCGTTGAGGTGGCCGTTGGTGACGACGTGGCATGCCAGCTCGGCGAATTCCGATGGCTTGCCCAGGCGCGGCGGAAACGGGATGGACGCGGCCAGCGACTGCTGCACCGGCTCGGGCAGCTCCAGCAGCAGCGGCGTGGCAAAGAGGCCCGGCGCCACGGTGCACACGCGGATGGCGTGCTGCGCCAGGTCGCGCGCCATCGGCAGCGTCATGCCGACGAGCCCGCCCTTGGAGGCGCTGTAGGCCTGCTGGCCGACCTGGCCGTCGAAGGCCGCCACCGATGCGGTGAAGAGCATCACGCCCTTCTCGCCGTTGTCGAGCGCCGGCAGCTTCGCGCAGCGCGCCGCGAACAGGCGCGCCATGTTGTAGCCGCCGATCAGGTTGATGTTGACCACGCGCACGAAGTCTTCAAGCGGCGCGGGGTTGCCGTCCTTGCCGACGATGCGCTTGGCGCTGCCGATGCCGGCCACGTTCATCAGGGTGCGCGCGGTGCCGTGCGCGGCCTCGGCCTTGTCCAGCGCGGCGTTCACGCTGTCGGTGTCGGTGATGTCGCAGACGCAGGCGACGCCGCCGATCTCGGCGGCCACCTTCTCGGCCAGTGCGGCATTGCGGTCGAGCACGGCGACCTTGGCGCCCAGGCGCGCGAGTTCGCGTGCGGTGGCTTCGCCAAGGCCCGATGCGCCGCCGGTGACGAGGGCGGCTTGTCCTTCGATCTTCATTCTTGTGTCTCCTGGATGGGGTTAGCGGGGCTTGAGGGTGAAGGGCAGGGTGCCGTCGTGCATCGCGTCGGCCAGCGCGGCGCGGTGCTTGAGCACCGAGCGCTGGTTGATGGAGCCCTTGTCGGTCACTTCGCCCTTGTCGATGGACGGCGGCTCGGCCATCAGGTGCAGCCGCGCGATGCGGTTGGCGCTGCCGGTGGCGCTCGCGGCCAGCGTGTCGACCACCTGCTGGAAGTGCGCCTGCACCGGCGCGCTTTCGAGCACCTGCTGCATCGTGGCGTCGGCGGGCAGGCCCGCGAGCTGCCGCACCTTCTGCGTCGGGAAGATCAGCGCGCCCACTTCCTTCAGGTTGATGCCGGTCAGCACCGCGTCCTGCACATAGGGCGCGCCGGCCGCGATGATCTTCGCGCGCATGGGGCCCACGCTCACGAAGGTGCCGGTGGCGAGCTTGAAGTCTTCCGCGATGCGGCCGTCGAAGCGCAGGCCGCGGTGGATGTTGCCGTCGTCGATCCACTTGACCGCATCGCCGGTCGAGAAGAAGCCTTCTTCGTCGAAAGCCTCGGCCGTGGCCTCGGGCGCGCGCCAGTAGCCGGGCGTGATGTTGGGGCCGCGGTAGCGCACCTCGGTCTTGCCGTCGACCTCGATCAGCTTGAGCTCGATGCCCGGCGCGGGCAGGCCCACGTCGCCCGACTTCACGTCGGGCCCGGTCACGTACAGCGCGAAGGGGCCCGATTCGGTCATGCCCAGGCCGGTGCCCATGACGATGCGCTCGCCCACTTCAGACTCCTGCGTCTTGTGCAGGCTGTCCCACACGGGCTGCGACAGCGCGGCGCCAGAGTAGAAGAACATCTTCACGCGCGACAGCAGGTTGCGGCGCAGCACCGCATCGGTTTCCATGGCGTGCGCGATGGCCTCGAAGCCGGTGGGCACGTTGAAGTAGATGGTGGGCGCGATCTCGCGCAGGTTGCGCAGCGTCTCGGCCATGCCGGCGGGCGTGGGCTTGCCGTCGTCGACGTAGAGCGTGCCGCCGTTGTCCAGCACGATGCCCACGTTGTGGTTGCCGCCGAAGGTGTGGTTCCAGGGCAGCCAGTCGACCAGCACCGGCGGCTCGTCGCCCAGCGCGGGAATCGACTGGCGCAGCTGCTGCTGGTTGGCGCACCACATGCGGTGCGTGTTGATGACGGCCTTGGGCATCTTGGTGGAGCCCGAGGTGAAGAGGAATTTGGTGATGGTGTCGGGGCCGGTCGCGCGCATCGCTTCGTCGATGGCGGGAGTGGCGGGTGTCGAGGCCAGTGCGTCGAGCGAAGTGGCGGCGCGGCCTTCGAGCTCGCCTTCGGCAATGACGACTTCGGTCCCGGCGGGGACGACCGCCGCGATGGCGCGGCCGTAGCGTGCGGCATCGGTGGCGAACACGAGGCCCGGCGTCAGCGTGTCGAACACGTGGCGCAGCTTCTCGAAGTCCTGGCTCACGAGCGAGTAGGGCGGCGATACGGGGCAGTAGGGCACGCCGGCATAGAGGCAGCCAAGCGCGAGCAGCGCATGCTCGATGCCGTTCTCGCTGAGGATGGCCACGGGCCGCTCGGCGCTCAGGCCGCGATTCAGCAGGGCTTGTCCGATACCGCGGGCCTTCTGCAGCGCCTCGGCGTAGCTCACGCGGATCCAGTCGCCGGTGCTGCCGTCGGCCAGCCGTTCGCGGCGGGCGATGAAGGTGCGATCGGGCGTGGCCTCGGCCCAGTGCCCGAGGCGGTCGGTCATGCGCTCGCGGTAGCTTTCGAGCTGCGTCTCGGCGGTGAGGTACTGCGTGCCAGGCGCTCCTTCGCGCAGCACGGCGCGGGTCACGCCGAAGGCCAGAGGGCGGTATCGGATGGCGGTCATGTCTTGCTCACCTTCGCGCCCCGGCCTTCGAGGAAATCGCGCACGCGTTCCTTGGCTTCGGGGGCGGCCTGGGCGATGCCGGCCATGAGCGCTTCGGTGAAGAAGCCGTGGTCGGCCGACTGCTCGGCGATGCGCGGCAGCGCATGCATGAGCGCGTAGTTGGTCAGCGGCGCGTTGGTGGCCACGCGCTTGGCGAGCTCGAAGGCCTTGTCGAAGGCCGTGCCTTCGTCGACCAGGTACTGCGCGAAGTTGGCGCGCTCGCCGTCCTCTGCGTTGTAGACGCGGCCGGTCATCATCATGTCGGTCATGCGGGCCACGCCGATCAGCTTGGGGATGCGCACCGAGCCGCCGCCGCCCACGAAGATGCCGCGCGAGCCTTCGGGCAGCGCGTAGAAGGTGCTGCGGTCGGCCACGCGGATGTGGCAGGCGCTGGCCAGCTCGAGCCCGCCGCCGACCACCGCGCCGTGCAGCGCGGCGATCACCGGCACCGGGCCGTGCTGGATCAGGTCGAGCGCGGCGTGCCACATGCGCGAGTGCTGCATGCCCTGGCCGGCGTCGCGCTCTTTCAGCTCGCTGAGGTCGAGGCCGGCGCAGAAGTGCGGGCCTTCGCCGTCGATCACCGCGGCGCGCACGGTGGAGGGCAGCTTCTCGAAAGTGTCGCGCAGTGCGAGGATCAGGCCGTCCGACAGCGCGTTGCGCTTGGAGCCGCGCGTCAGGCGGACGATGGCGACTTCGTCGCGGATGTCGAGTTGGAGGTCTGGATTGGTCATGGGAAGGTGTTCGGGGTTGCGTTGGATTATGGTTATGAGAAATAATCAATTCAAGGCATTCGAGCCTGCCCGAAGCTAGGGACTTACCCGCACTGGAGACAAACACATGGACTACGAGAACCTCGTTGCGATCGATATCCACACGCACGCCGAAGTGAGCTGCTGGAACCCGTTCGACAACTACGGCGAGGAATACGACCGCGCCGCCGACAAGTACTTCGGCTCCAGTGGCCGGCCCACCATCGCGGAGAGCGTGGCGTACTACCGTGAACGCAAGATCGGGCTGGTGATGTTCATGGTCGACGCGGAGTCGAACATGGGCCGCCGGCGCATTCCGAACGAAGAGATCGCCGAGGCCGCGAAGAACAACAGCGACATCATGATCGCCTTCGGGAGCGTCGATCCGCACAAGGGCAAGATGGGCGCACGCGAGGCGCGCAGGCTCATCGAGGAGCACGGCGTGAAGGGCTTCAAGTTCCACCCGACGGTGCAGGGCTACCACCCCTACGACAAGATGGCCTGGCCCATCTACGAAGTGATTGCCGAATACGGTCTGCCGGCCATCTTCCACACCGGCCACAGCGGCATCGGCTCGGGCATGCGCTGCGGCGGCGGCCTGCGGCTGGAGTACAGCAACCCGATGCACCTGGACGACGTGGCCATCGACTTCCCCGACATGCAGATCGTCATGGCGCACCCCAGCTTTCCCTGGCAGGACGAGGCGCTGAGCGTGGCCACGCACAAGCCCAACGTGTGGATCGACCTGTCCGGCTGGAGCCCCAAGTACTTTCCGAAGCAGCTGGTGCAGTACGCCAACACGCTGCTGAAAGACCGCATCCTGTTCGGCAGCGACTACCCGCTGATCACGCCCGACCGCTGGATGCGCGACTTCGAGAACGCCGGCTTCAAGCCCGAGGTGATGCCCGGCATCCTCAAGGGCAACGCGGTCAGGCTGCTGAAGCTGGGCGCCTGAGGGGCCTCGCCGCTACGCGTCCGCCTCTTCCCTGGCGGCGGCTTCCTCCGCGTCGAGCCGGTCCCAGTCGCGCCCCGAGCGGCGCTGCCGCTCCTCGCGCTCGCGCGCCATCTGTTCCTCGAACTGCTGGCGGCCGGCCTTGTTGGCGGCGATCAGCTTGGCGCGGTCCTTGTAGTGGGGATAGATCTCGTCGCTGAGCTTGATGTTCCGCTGGCGAAAGCGCATGGTCGATTCGCGCGCCTCGTGCGCCGGCCAGCCCAGCGCTTCGAGCGTGGCGCGGGCGCTGCGCAGAGAAGACTCGAACACCTCGCGCTCCACATCCGTCACGCCGCGGTCGCGCAGCTGGAACAGGTGCGTCACGTTGCGGGCCCGCGCGATGATGCGCGCCTGCGGGAAGTTCTCCTTGACCAGATCGACGATTTCCAGCGATTGCTCGATGTCGTCCACCGCCACCACGATGGCCTTGGCCGTGCCGGCGCCGGCGGTGCGCAGCAGGTCGAGCCGCGTGGCGTCGCCGTAGAAAACGCGAAAGCCGAACTGGCGCAGGCCTTCGACGGTGTCGGCGTCGTGGTCGAGCACGGTCACGCGCAGGCCTTGCGACATCAGCATGCGCCCGACGATCTGGCCGTAGCGGCCGAAGCCGCAGATCAGCACCTTGGCGTCCTGCTGCTCGGAGATTTCCTCGAGCTGCGGGCCGTGGTTGCGGCTGTAGCGAGGCAGCACGAACTTGTCGAGCAGCACCAGCAGCAGCGGCGACAGCAGCATCGACAGCGCGACCGCGCCGATCAGCAGCGACGTGATCTCCGGCGGCAGCACGTCGGGCCCCGCGGCCTGGAACACCACGAACGCGAATTCGCCGCCCTGCGCTAGCAGCAGCGTGAACACCGGCCGCTCCTGGTAGGCGATGCCCATCGCCTTGGCCAGCGCATAGATCACCGCCAGCTTGACGACCATGAAGCCGACCACCAGCGCCGCCATGATCCAGGGGCTCGCAATGAGCACGCCGAAGTTGATCGACATGCCCACGGCAATGAAGAACAGGCCCAGCAGCAGGCCCTTGAAGGGCTCGATGTCGGTCTCCAGCTCGCGCCGGTATTCGCTCTCGGCCAGCAGCACGCCGGCCAGGAAGGCGCCCAGCGCCATCGACAGGCCCACCAGCTGCATCAGCGCAGCGATGGCCACCACCAGCAGCAGCGCGGCGGCGGTGAAGATCTCGGGCGTGTCGCTGCGCGCGATCCAGCGCAGCACCGGGCGCAGCAGCAGCCGGCCGCCGAGGATGATGCCGCCGATCACGCCGATGATCTTCGCGGCTTCCAGCGCGCGGTCGAGCCCGCTGATCGACTGCTCGGCGGCGGTGGCGCCGGCCAGCAGCGGCAGCAGCGCGAGGATGGGAATGGCCGCCACGTCCTGGAACAGCAGGATCGAGAAGCCGGCCTGTCCGCTCGGCGTCTTCAGCAGGTTGCGCTCGCCGAACACCTGCAGCGCGATCGCGGTGGACGACAGCGCCAGGCCCAGCGAGGCCACCAGCGCCACGCGCCATTCCGCGCCCACCGCACAGCCCGCGGCGAAGAGCACCGCGGCGCAGCTGACCACCTGCGCGGTGCCCCAGCCGAAGATCGGGCGGCGCAGGTTCCACAGGCGCTTGGGCTCGAGCTCGAGGCCCACCAGGAACAGCATCAGCACCACGCCGAACTCGGCGAAGTGCAGCACGTCCTGGACGCTGGACACCAGCCCCAGCCCCCAGGGCCCGATGGCGATGCCGGCCACCAGGTAGCCGATGATGGAGCCGAGGCCCAGGGCCTTCGACAGCGGCACCACCAGCACGGCGGCGCTCAGGTAGATCAGGCTGCTGGTCAGCCAGGCGGGTGCGTGTTCCATCAGGGTGCCTTGCTTGCGGAAGCCGTGGCCAGCCCGTGGGTCATGGCGCTGTGGAAGGCGTTGGACACGGCCTTGCCGATGTCGTCCGGATCGGCCGGGCGATCGGCTTCGGGCACCGGGCAGGCGATGCAGGCGTCGATTTCCTCGATCTCGGGCCAGTCGGGGTAGCTGCCCAGGCGCTGGGCGAAGGTCTGGACGTGCGCGGCCACCTCGGCCTCGGGGGCGCTGCGCGCGCCGTGGAAGATCAGCGGCGGCAGGAAGCGCATGCCGCACAGCGCGGCGGTCTGTTCGTAGGGCGGCAGGAAGGCGTCGAAAAAGTAGCGGTGGTAGCTCTGCGGGTGGTAGCTGGCCTCCGGGCTGCCGGTGGTGACCGCCAGCCAGAGGTCTTTGCCCTGCAGCGCCGTGCCGCCGGGGCCGTAGGCCCAGCCGTAGGCGAGCACGTCGTCGAGCCACAACTTCTGCAGCGCGGGCATGGAATACCACTGGATCGGGTGCAGCAGCACCACCAGGCTGGCCTTGGCGAGCCGGGCCTGCTCTTCCTCGACGTCGATGGAGAAGTCGGGGTAGCTGCCGTAGAGGTCGTTCACCTCGACGCCCGGCACGGCGCGGGCGGCGGCCAGCATGCGGCGGTTGACGCGTGAATCGCGCCAGTGCGGGTGCGCCGCCAGCACGTAGATGCCGCCAGGACCGGCGGCGGTGGTTCCCATGGATGTTGTTGTCGTCATGCCGAGAACATATCTCAGTCGGGGCCGGCGCGTCGGGCAAAAACGCGCCAGCGACTACCATTCCGGCGTCCCAGTTCTGGAGGAGTGCCTTATGCCGGTGGTTCTGGTCGCCAATCCCAAGGGCGGGGTCGGCAAGTCGACGATCGCGACGAACGTCGCGGGCTATTTCGCAAGCCGCGGCCATGCCGTGATGCTGGGCGACGTGGACCGCCAGCAGTCCTCCCGGCTGTGGCTGGGCCTGCGCCCGCCCCAGGCCCGCCCCATCGCCACCTGGGAAGCCACCGGAGACAGCACGGTGGTGAGGCCGCCGCGCGGCACCACGCACGCGGTGCTGGACACGCCGGCCGGGCTGCACGGCTGGCGATTCAAGGAAGTGCTGGCGCTGGCCGACCGCGTGATCGTGCCGCTGCAGCCGAGCATCTTCGACATCTACGCGACGCGCGACTTTCTCGACCGCCTCAAGGAACAGCGCCGCGCCGAAAAGACGCAGATCGGCCTCGTCGGCATGCGGGTGAACGCCCGCACGCTGGCCGCGGACCGGCTGCACGAGTTCATCGAGGGACTCGGCGTGCCGGTGATCGGCGAGCTGCGCGACACCCAGAACTACGTTCAGCTCGCAGCGCGCGGGCTCACGGTGTTCGACATCGCGCCGGGCCGCGTGCAGCGCGACCTGGCGCAATGGCAGCCGATCTGCGAATGGCTCGACGCCTGAAGGCGCCTCCCGGTTTTCCCTGAGCCCAATTGTCGCGAGCCCGACAGCCCGCCGCCCGCCCTTGGCACCAGAATGCCCCGCATGACCAAAAAGACATTCCAGACTCTTCAGGATCTTTCCGCCTGCGTTGGCCAGGAAGTCGCAGTGAGCGACTGGATCACCATCACGCAGGAACAGGTCAACCAGTTCGCCGAGGCGACGGGCGACCACCAGTGGATCCATGTCGACGTGGAACGGGCCAAGGCCGGCCCCTTCGGCGCGCCGATCGCGCACGGTTTTCTCACGCTGTCGCTGCTGCCGCGATTCTTCGAGACGGCCATCGACGTGGTGGAGTCGCGCATGGGCGTGAACTACGGCATGAACCGGGTGCGCTTCATGTCGCCGGTGCCGGTGGGCAAGCGGCTGCGGGCGCGCATGAAGCTGCTGAGCTCGGAGCCCATTGCCGACGATGGTTTCCAGATGACCTGGGAAACCACCATCGAACTCGAAGGCGCGGCCAAGCCGGCCTGCGTGGCGGAGTCGGTCGCGCGGCGCTACCGCTGACCTTCTCCGGTTTTTCTTACATCCGGCGGTCGGTCACTTCGCCGTAGGTGGCGGCGCCCTGGCGCGTGATGCTCAGCGCGCTCTGGCGTACGGCGCCGCGGTCGGTGCTGCCGTCGCGGGCCTGGAGTGCGCCGGTGCCGCCATTCGTGACCCTGAACGGCTGGCGCGCGTCGGCCTGCACCTGTGCGCGCGACATCGTCGACTGGAAGGGGGCGGGCGGCAGCGGGTTCTGTTCACCCTGGAAGGCTTGGGCGCTGCCGGCGAAAGCCAGCGTGGCGAAGACGGCAAGGGCGATCGGCTTGGTGTTCATTGCAAGACTCCTCTGTTACGGGTTGATGGATCGGATGCCGAACGCTTTGCGGCCGGCATGCTTTCCATACGGCCGTCATGCCCGATCGGATGCGCTTCCGCCTTGCCTGAAGCCCGCGACTTTGTTTCTTTGTGTCACCCGAAGCCGTTTTGCCGCCAGGCTTCGAACACGGTGACGGCCACCGCGTTCGAAAGATTCAGGCTGCGCTGCCCCTCGCGCATCGGCAGCCGCAGCCGCTGGGCCTCGGCGAAGCCGTCGCGCACGGCGGGCGGCAAGCCGCTGGTCTCCGAGCCGAAGACCAGCCAGTCGCCGGGCTGGAAGCGCACGTCGTGCACGGCCCGCGTGCCGCGGGTGGTGAGGGCGAACATCCGGTCGGCCGGCGGCAGTTCGGTGGCGAGCAGGGCCTGCCAGTCGGCGTGGCGCTTGACTTCGGCGTACTCGTGATAGTCGAGCCCGGCGCGGCGCAGCAGGCGGTCGTCCATCGAAAAGCCGAGCGGCTCGACCAGGTGCAGCGTGCAGCCGGTGTTGGCGGCGAGCCGGATGACGTTGCCGGTGTTCGGCGGAATCTCGGGGTGGACCAGGACGATATGGAACATGCGCCGATTGTCGGCGCCCCAGGCGCGGAGCTCAGCGCGGCGGGTCGGTGCGGGCCAGCACCACCGCCGTGATGTGGGCCGCGCCGGCCAGCCGCAGCGCTTCGGCAGCCGTGAAGAGCGACGCGCCGCTGGTCATCACGTCGTCGACCAGCACGATGCGCCGGCCCCTGGCTCTTTCGGCGCGCAGCGGCTCCACGGCGAAGGCGCCGCGCAGGTTGAGCAGGCGCTCGGCGCGCGCGAGGCCGCTCTGGGCCGGCGTCTCGCGGGTGCGCAGCAGCAGGCTCGCGTCGGTCTTGTCTGCGCACAGGCGCCGCGCGAGTTCATGGGCCTGGTTGAAACCGCGCTCGCGCAACCGGCCGGGCGCCAGCGGCATCGGCAGCACCAGGTCGCATTGCTCCAGCGCCGGCTCGACCCATGGCGCGCTGCGCATCAGCGTGGCGAACGGGGCGGCCCAGCCGGCCTCGCCGCGGAACTTGAAGGCGGCGATGGCGTCCGGCCACGGCCAGGCGTAGGTGCAGGCGGCAAGGCAGGCATCGAGCGGCGGCGGATGCGCAACGCAGTCACCGCAGCGGGTCACGCCCTCGGGCAACGGCAGTGCGCAGCCGCCGCAGCGTGCCGCGGGCGGGGCGAAGCGGGCCACGCAGGCGTCGCACACCGGGCGCGACGGCCATGCGCGGCAGACCGCGCACTGGCTCGGCAGTCGCCCGAGCAGGGCGGTGAAAGGACGGAAAGGCCTCAGGGCGTGCTGGCTGGACATCGCTCAATATACTCACTGCCCCATGGCCACCGACCCCTCACGACGACCGCCGACCATCGATGCCACGGCGGCAGCCCGCTGGCGTCGCCTTGCGCCTGCCGACGGCTCCCCCTGGCTCCATGAGGAAATCGGCCGCCGCATGGAAGACCGGCTGCAATGGATCAAGGCCCAGCCCCGCACCTGGGCCGACTGGGCACCGCTGCGCGGCGGCCTCGAGGCCCACGAGCTGGTCGCCCGCCGCTACAAGGACGCCGCTTCCTTCGTCATCGAACCCGAGCCCGCGCTCGCGGCCGCCACCGGCCAGGCGCTGGCCGCGCCTTGGTGGAGCGCGCGCCGCTGGCAGGCCGGCAAGGCACGTTTCGACGCGCCGCCCGAAGACGGCGTCGACCTGCTGTGGGCCAACATGTCGCTGCACATGGCGGCCGACCCGGAGGCACTCATCGCGCATTGGCACAAGCTGGTCGCCACCGACGGCTTCCTGATGTTCTCGTGCCTCGGCCCCGACACCGTGCGCGAACTGCGCGCGCTGCATGCACGCCTCGGCTGGCCGGCTGCGGGCCACGAGTACACCGACATGCACGACTGGGGCGACATGCTGGTCCATGCCGGCTTCGCCGAGCCCGTGATGGACATGGAGCGCATCGTGCTGACCTGGGCCACGCCCGAGGCGGCGCTGGCCGAGCTGCGCACGCTGGGCCGCAACCTGCACCCGGCGCGCTTTCCGGCGCTGCGCGGCAAGGCCTGGCACCAGTCGCTGAAGAAGGCGCTGCCCGAGCTGGCGCCTGCCGAAGAGGGTGGCGGGCGCATCGCGCTGACCTTCGAGGTCATCTACGGCCATGCGTTCAAGCCCGTGCCGCGCGTGTCGCTGTCGGCCGAAAGCGCGGTGTCGCTGCGCGAGATGCGATCGATGCTGCAACGGGGTCGCCCGGGCGCCTGATCGCCGGCCGGCCGGTGGCCGGAACGCCTGGCGCAGAGGCCGTTTCTTGCCTACTAGTAGTGACCCGTAGGCGTCCCACAGGGCACTCTGGCGCAGGTATCTACCCGCTACAATCCGCCGTTGCGTGGAACTCGCGGGTATTGTCCCGCGATCGAGGGGTGTCGGATCCTGTTTGTACGAGGGGGTACCAGGGGTCGGGCGACCGTCGACGCACCGATTTGCTGAACTCGCCCGTGTCGAATTCCGTGTTTCGATTTGCCACCGTTTCAGGCCAGAGCATCCACTGGTTCCTGAAGCGGAACTGCTCGGTGACGCCGAGCCAGCTGGGCTGGCTCTACGCTTCGCTGTGCGTGGTATCGCTCGGCATCGGCACCCTGTTCTGGCTGCACGGTGCGCCGCTGGTTCTGCCTTTCGCCTGGCTCGAACTGGCCGCTGTCGGATTCGCGTTCATGGTCTACGCGCGGCACGCGACCGATGGCGAAAAGATCGCGCTGCAGGAGGGACGCCTCGTCGTCGAGCTCGAGAACGGCGGGCACTACGAGCGCACGGAATTTCTTCCGCACCAGGTGCGGGTCGAACCCCAGGCCGGCGATCGCTCGCTGATCGAGGTCTCGGGGCAGGGTCGATCGGTCAGGGTGGGGCGCTATGTACGCCCGGAGTTGCGTGCGGCGTTGGCCCGCGAGATTCGCATGGCGTTGCGTGGCGCCTGAGGGGGCTCGCGCAATGCTGCACGGTTGGGTTTGTCGAAAAATTGAAGAAACGTGAACACGATGAAGAGCATTTGGCGCAATAAGTACAGGCCGGCGAATCTGTTGCTGGCGGCCGGCGCGGCTTTCAGCAGCGCGGCGCACGCAATCAACGATCTGCCCGGCGGCCCCTCGGTGCGCCAGTTGAATCTTCCGGTCGGCGTGACCAAGATCGCGCAGGAGCAGCACCTGCTCCACACGATCATGATGATCCTCTGCACGGTCATCTTCGTGGGCGTGTTCGCGGTCATGTTCTATTCCATCTGGAAGCACCGCAAGTCGGTGGGCCACAAGGCCGCCAACTTCCATGAGTCGGTGGTGGTCGAGGTCATCTGGACCATCGTGCCCTTCCTCATCGTGATCGTCATGGCGCTGCCCGCCACCAAGGTGCTGGTGGCCCAGAAGGACACCACCAACGCCGACCTCACGATCAAGACCACCGGCTACCAGTGGAAGTGGGGCTACGACTACCTGAACGGCGAAGGCGAGGGCCTGGCCTTCATCTCCACGCTCGACAGCTCGCAGCGCGCCATGTCCGACGCCGGCGCCAAGGGCGCGATGCCCGACGACTACCTGCTGAAGGTCGACTACCCGCTGGTGGTGCCGGTCAACAAGAAGATCCGCATCATCACCACCGCCAACGACGTGATCCACGCCTTCGCGGTGCCGCAGCTGGGCCTCAAGCAGGACGCCATTCCGGGCTTCGTGCGCGACACCTGGTTCCGCGCCGAGACCATCGGCACCTACTACGGCCAGTGCCAGGAACTGTGCGGCAAGGAACACGCCTTCATGCCGATCCAGGTGAAGGTGGTCTCGGCCGCCGACTACACCGCCTGGGTGGCCGACCAGCGCAAGATCGCCGCCGCCAAGCTCGACGACCCGACCAAGGTCTGGACGCTGCCCGACATGATGGTTCGCGGCGAGAAGGTCTACGCCGCCAACTGCGCTGCCTGCCACCAGGCCAACGGCAAGGGCGCGGGCCCGATCAAGGCGCTCGACGGCGACCCGAAGGTGCTCGACGCCGACCACACGGTGCAACTGCACGTGCTGCTCAACGGCCAGAACAACGGCGCCATGCCGTCATGGAAGCAGCTGAGCGACACCGACCTCGCGGCCGTGGCCACGTACACCAAGAACAGCTGGTCGAACAAGACGGGCCAGCTGGTGCAGCCGGCCGAAGTGCTCGCCCTGCGCGGCAAGTGATGCGACAGCGTCCCGCGACGAAGAAATTGCAAGGAACAACGAAATGAGTGCAGTCCTCGACCCCCACGGTCACGCAGTCCCCGGCGGCCACGCACACGACGAGCATCACGACCACCACGCGCCCACCGGCTGGCGCCGCTGGGTGTTCGCGACCAATCACAAGGACATCGGCACGCTCTACCTGCTGTTCAGCTTCACGATGCTGATGGTGGGCGGCGTGCTCGCGCTGCTGATCCGCGCCGAGCTGTTCCAGCCCGGCCTGCAGCTGGTGAACCCCGAGCTGTTCAACCAGTTCACCACCATGCACGGCCTGATCATGGTGTTCGGCGCCATCATGCCGGCCTTCGTGGGCTTCGCGAACTGGATGATCCCGCTGCAGGTGGGCGCCTCCGACATGGCCTTCGCGCGCATGAACAACTTCAGCTTCTGGCTGCTGATCCCGGCGGCGCTGATGCTGGTGGGTTCGTTCTTCATGCCAGGCGGCGCACCCGCCGCGGGCTGGACGCTCTACGCGCCGCTCACGCTGCAGATGGGCCCCTCCATGGACGCCGGCATCTTCGCGATGCACATCATGGGCGCCTCGTCGATCATGGGTTCGATCAACATCATCGTCACCATCCTCAACATGCGCGCCCCCGGCATGACGCTGATGAAGATGCCGATGTTCTGCTGGACCTGGCTCATCACCGCCTACCTGCTGATCGCCGTGATGCCCGTGCTCGCCGGCGCCATCACGATGACGCTGACCGACCGCCACTTCGGCACCAGCTTCTTCAACCCCGCCGGCGGCGGCGACCCGGTGATGTACCAGCACATCTTCTGGTTCTTCGGCCACCCCGAGGTCTACATCATGATCCTGCCGGCCTTCGGCATCATCAGCCAGGTGGTGCCGGCATTCGCCCGCAAGAAGCTCTTCGGCTATGCCTCGATGGTGTACGCCACCTCGTCGATCGCCATCCTGTCGTTCATCGTGTGGGCACACCACATGTTCACGACCGGCATGCCGCTGACCGGCCAGCTGTTCTTCATGTACGCGACCATGCTGATCGCGGTGCCCACGGCCGTGAAGATCTTCAACTGGATCGCCACCATGTGGCAGGGCTCGATGACCTTCGAGACGCCCATGCTGTTCGCGGTCGGTTTCATCTTCGTGTTCACCATGGGCGGTTTCACCGGCCTGATCCTGGCCGTCGCACCCATCGACACGCAGCTGCAGGACACGTATTACGTGGTGGCCCACTTCCACTACGTGCTGGTGGCCGGCTCGCTGTTCGCCATGTTCTCGGGCTTCTACTACTGGGTGCCCAAGTGGACCGGCGTCATGTACAACGAGACGCGCGGCAAGGTGCACTTCTGGTGGTCGCTGATCTCGTTCAACGTGACCTTCTTCCCGATGCACTTCCTGGGCCTGGCCGGCATGCCGCGACGCTACGCCGACTATCCGATGCAGTTCGCCGACTTCAACGCCGTGGCTTCGGTCGGTGCGTTCTTCTTCGGCTTCGCGCAGGTGTACTTCTTCCTGTTCGTCGTGTTCCCGACCATGCGCGGCAAGGGCGAGAAGGCTGCGCAGAAGCCGTGGGAAGGCGCGGAGGGCCTCGAGTGGGAAGTGCCGTCGCCGGCACCGTTCCACACCTTCGAGAACCCGCCCAAGCTCGACGCGACCGCCACCAAGGTGATCGGTTGACCGGCTTCGCAGCAGCAACAGCCAGCACGCGATGACACCCGAGCAGAAACGCAACAACCGGCGCATGGGGCTCACGCTGGCCTCCATCGCCGTGGTGTTCTTCATCGGCTTCATCGTGCGCATGGTCTGGTTCGGCGCGCGCTGAGCCGCCGGCCACCGAACGGGAGCACCAGCATGAGCATCGGTCAACGCATCCGCCGCGCCAACGTCCGCATGGTCGGCAAGCTGGCCGTCGTGGCCTGCGGCATGTTCGCCTTCGGCTATGCGCTGGTGCCGATGTACCGCGCCATCTGCGAGATGACCGGCATCAACATCCTTGCGCTCTCCGAGCTGGAGGTGCCCGGCGGTGCCAGCGGCGGCAAGAAGGTGCGCGTGCCCGACAACACGCAGGTCGACATGACCCGCACCATCACGGTCGAGTTCGATTCCAACGTGCGCGGCGGTCTCTGGGACTTCAAGCCCGCGGAGCGGACCATCCAGGTGCATCCCGGCCAGCTCAACACGGTGATGTACGAGTTCCAGAACGTGCAGAACCGCCGCATGGCCGCGCAGGCCATCCCGAGCTACGCGCCGCAGCAGGCGGCGCCCTACTTCAACAAGCTCGAGTGCTTCTGCTTCAACCAGTACACGCTCGATCCGGGCGAGAAGAAGCAGTGGCCGGTCGCCTTCGTGATCGACCCCAAGATTTCCAAGGACGTGAAGACCATCACGCTGTCGTACACCTTCTTCGAGGTGGGCGGCAAGACGCCCGCGGCACCGGTCGCCGCCGTTTCGAATGCCCCGAATGAGCCGCGCTCGTGAGCACGCCGCCCGAACGGCCGAATGCTTCGAAGGCTTCGCTGTGGGACACGGTGAAGGCCGTGGGGTGGTCGTTCTTCGGCGTTCGCAAGAACAGCGCCTACCAGGAAGACCTGCGCAAGCTGAACCCGTTGCACATCATTGCGGTGGCGTTCGTGGCCGTGATCGTCTTCGTGGTCGCCCTGGTGCTGCTGGTGCGCCACGTGGCCGCGGCCTGAACGAGCAGAATCCATTGAATCGAGAGAAGAAAGAAAGCCAGGAGCAGCTGATATGAGTTCAACCACCCACGGCGCCACGCCCTACTACTTCGTGCCCGGACCGTCGTCCTATCCGGTCTCGGCCGCGATCGGTTTGTTCTTCGTGATCCTGGGCGCCGCGCAGTGGATCAACGGCCATGCGTGGGGCGCCTGGTCGCTGCTGGCGGGCATGCTGGTCTGGCTGGGCACGCTGTTCGTCTGGTTCCGCGCCGCCATCGGCGAGAGCGAGAGCGGGCAGTACGGCCACAAGGTGGACCTGTCGTTCCGCTGGAGCATGAGCTGGTTCATCTTTTCCGAAGTGATGTTCTTCGGCGCCTTCTTCACCGCGCTGTGGTGGGCCCGCACCCATGCGCTGCCGACGCTCGGCAGCCTGGACAACGCGATCCTCTGGCCCGACTTCAAGGCCGTGTGGCCCAGCATGGCCGCCGGCGCCACCGGCTCGCCGGCCGGCATCGTCGAGCCGTTCCAGACCGTCGGCCCGTTCTGGCTGCCCACGATCAACACCGCGCTGCTGCTGAGCTCGGGCGTGACCCTCACCATCGCCCACCATGCGCTGCGCGCCGGACATCGCGCGCAGACCGTCCGCTTCATGTGGATGACCGTGCTGCTCGGCCTGATCTTCCTGGGCGTGCAGGGCTACGAGTACCACCACCTGTACACCGAGCTGAACCTCAAGCTCAGCTCCGGCACCTACGGTTCGACCTTCTTCATGCTGACCGGCTTCCACGGCCTGCACGTGTTCATCGGCATGCTGATGCTGCTGTTCATCACGCTGCGGCTGCAGAAGGGGCACTTCACGCCGGAGCGCCACTTCGGCTTCGAAGGCGCGGCCTGGTATTGGCACTTCGTGGACGTGGTCTGGCTCGGTCTCTACATGCTGGTCTACTGGCTTTGAGCGAAGCACCTCGCGGCATTCCACAAAAAAGGCGCCGGAAGGCGCCTTTTTCATGGTTCTCGTGGAACGAGCACCACCTGCTACTTGCCGAGCGGGAGCCCGGTGGGCTGGATGTAGCCGAGTTTCCAGGCGAGCAGCATGCAGAGGAACAAAAATACCGAGAGCCCGATCCGAAAGGTGAGGGCGCGCGCCATGCCGCCGCTCTTGGCGCGCCCGTTGCGCCCGTCCTTCAGCATGAAGAACAGGGCAAACGCGAGGCTCGCGAAGATGCCCACGAACACCAGGGCGACGAAATATTTCATGACCCGCATTATCGGCCGCACGCCCCGCTTCCTCCAGTGACTCCCCAACCCCTGTATTCCGAAGACCGGCGCCGCCCCGGTCGTTTCTGGCTGGTCACCGTCGCCGCCGTGCTGACGCTGGCGGCCACCGTTTCGCTGGGCCGCTGGCAGCTCTCGCGCGCCGCGCAGAAAGAGGCGCTCCAGGCCAGCATCGAGGCCCAGAAGCAGAAGCCGCCGCTCACCCAGGCCGAGTTCCTGGCGCTGCAGCAGCCTTCCGACGAACTGCATCGCCCCGTGCGCCTGCGCGGCCTCTGGCTCACGCCGCAGACCGTGTACCTCGACAACCGGCAGATGCATGGCGTGCCCGGCTTCTACGTGCTGACGCCGTTCGCGCTCGAGGGCACCGAGCAGACGGTGATGGTCCAGCGCGGCTGGGTGCAGCGCAATTTCGTCGATCGCACGAAGCTGGGCGCTGTCGACACGCCGGCCGGCATCGTCGAGGTGACGGGCCTGCTCGAGCCGCCCCCGAGCCACCTGCTGGAACTGGGCACGCCCGCCCCCGCGCCCGCTGCACCGGCAGCGGCGCCCGCAACGGCAGCGGCGCCGGAA